>OHIJ01000002.1_pt1 | contig 628163 bp, 512 predicted proteins | sample 1568331 | NCBI WGS metagenome assembly OHIJ01 (sample SAMEA3879501, study PRJEB24766) | human gut metagenome | biome: human-associated habitat; feature: feces | place: USA | collected 1985/1987
CAGCGGCTCCCGTTTTAAGAAATTTTCTTCTTGAAAAGTCTGACATGGTTTTATTTTTAAGAGTTAATAATTGATTTCAGTTTCTTGTTTTATTGAATGTTCGTTATGGTTTTCGGAGTAATCCGTATCCATTTTTCATATTTCTTCTTCTTTCCCATATTTGCTCAAGTGTTTTCAATTCACCGATGGCAGGAAGGTCATGCGTGCGGGCATCGTGCAAAAAGGTCCATGCATATTCCGATGCGATGGCTGAATCACGTATGAGCGGTAGTTTGGGATTTCTGATTCCGGTCTCTATGGAGTCGGCGAATAAGTCGCACAGCACATCGATGTTTTTTCCACCGAACGGCTTCTCTATATGATGGGTCTGTGTCACTCCACGCAGATCGACGACAGCTGTCTTGAAGTCATGTGTCATTCGGGCGATACCTTTGGTACCGATGATATCCACGTATGAGTTATGAGTCTGATCTTTGGATAATTGTCCGTACACAAACCCCTGAGTGATATCAAAAACAACACCGTTCTGGAATGTCCCGTGACACTGTACCCACCAAGGGTCTTTATAACTCCACATATTGACGCCCTGTGCATGCCATGTCTTGTATTCGCATCCGGCATACCAGCGTGCAATGTCTACATAATGCATTCCGCAGTCATGGAAGGCAGGGCCTTCATATTCGTGACCTTCGCCCGGTGCGAGACCCGGAGTCATGTGGCAGATTCGCAGAATGGCAAGTTCGCCGATCTCGCCCTGATCGATAAACTGTTTGATAGCCTGATGATACCAGGCGTTGCGGAGATACAAATTGACGGTTGAAAAACAACTGGCTTTCTCCGTGATGTCCACTACTTTCCATTCTTTGTCTATGGTGTCTGATACCGGTTTCTCGGAGATGATATGTTTCCCGTATTTGATAGCCTTTTCAATCCGGTCAAGCCTTGAGTCTGCCAATGCGAAGAGTCCGACCACCTGCACACTTTCATCATCGAACATTTCCTGTTCATTTTCGAGTATTTTCGATTCGGGCGACAATTGCTTTGCCAGTTCGCGGCAGTCGGGATTGATGTCGCAAATGTATGCGACATCCCATCTTCCGCTTTTCTGCATCTCTTTCAAATAAAATCGTCCCATTCGACCGAATCCAATAAGACCAACTTTAATTTTCATCGTATATCTTTTTTAGTTTCTTTATCCCATTATATACTTTGCCTTGTGAGGCATCAGCTTATATAGTAGTGCGGTGAATGCCCAGCTGCAAAGGAAAATACAAACTGCCATCAACGGAACCTGCAACGGAATTGGTATTTCCGAAGGACCTATCAGCAGAAAGAACGGACCTACTACAAAGTAGTGTACCATATAAATTCCGAAACCGCATTGGGTCATGTTGGCTAATGCTTTGACGATGACAGGTGTATTGATCACTACTTTCTGCAACATCAGGAACATGGCCAAAGTCATCAGTAACACGTTCGGACTACAGAATGTGAAGTAAAGTTCCATCTCAGTCTCCGTAGCATTCGGGTTGGCGGCAGTTGTGCTGAACCCTGTGTACGTCACATAATATCCAATGGCAAACATCACGGCACAAATGAGGAATGTCTTCCAAACACTCCAATCATTAGTAAGACGATCATCTTTTGACGAACCACTAAAAGGCCAGAAAATTTTTAGTGCATTTCCGTTGCCGCCTTCTTTCAGATAATGTCCCAACAGCAGGTAGCCGTTGAATCCGGCAAAGTAGTAGAACATACTGAACTCGTTCCACGTGTCAGTGCCGAATACATAGCCGCTCCGGTCGAAAAGCATATTGGCTACATATTCGCGGATATACGGGATAAACAGGGAAACAATCCAGATGAAAAGGAATATTTGTTTGGTTTTATTGCTTGCCCGCTCTACCCATGCAGAGAAGAAAGGCATATAAAGATACAATCCGATGAGCAGATAGATATACCACATATGGTTCTCCTTATGGCTGAAGTTGAACGGTATCATGACCACATCTTTCAGAGAATCGATGAGGCTTTGCGACTCATGTCCCTGAGTATAGCAGAAGAAGTCGCCGATGATTTCTTTGGGCAGACCCAGCAACCCCGTGAACCAGGGGAACATACTATAAAGTACCGACCAGATGAGGAACGGGAAAAGTACGCGGAAGATGCGCTTCTTATAAAAAGTGCCTAAAGGCTGTTGCCTGACCGGTAGCAGCAGTAATCCGGTCATCATTACGAATAAGGGAACCGAAGGACGGAGAAGCGAACCGTAGATGGCTGCCCAATGTGTGTACTCGGGAATGACGCGCATCGTAGGAGAAATGTAAAAAGGGTCAATGCAATGTACGCCGATTACCATTAGCATGGCGACGCAACGGACAACATCCAGCCAGACCATCCGGTTGTCCGCAATAGAGTTTTGAGTCATGATATTTTGTTTTTAAGTTATGTAGGCAAAGTTAGCGAACTGTGGAAGCAACCATCATTAAAAACTGATCATTTTAGAACAATCTCTGACCATTTCAAGTATAAATGCTTATTTTTGCATGTGGTAATGTCTTTTTATACAGAAAACTTATGCTGAAAATATTAGTAACGTATGCCGTTCAAGGCGAATTTGTAGAGATAAAGTGGCCCGATGTAGAGCCTTATTACATCCGTACGGGGATCGGAAAAGTGAAGTCCGCCTTTCATCTGGCAGAAGCGATCCGCCAGGTGCAGCCCGATCTCGTTTTGAATCTCGGAAGTGCAGGAACAGTCAATCATCAGGTAGGGGATATCTTTGTCTGCCGCAAATTTATAGACCGCGATATGCAGAAACTAGCCGGACTAGGTTTGGAATGCGAAATAGATTCTTCCGCTTTGCTTGAAACAAAAGGCTTCTGCAAGCATTGGATGGAAGAGGGAATCTGTAATACGGGAGATGGTTTCCTGACGGAGCTGACTCACGTAAGCGGAGATGTCGTCGACATGGAGGCGTATGCGCAAGCCTTCGTCTGCCGTTCCAAAGAGATTCCTTTTGTTTCTGTGAAGTACGTGACCGACATTATCGGACAAAACTCCGTGAAACATTGGGAGGACAAACTTGCCGACGCTCGTCAGGGACTTTCGAACTATTTCAATGTCTTGAAAGAAAGAATATGATAGGTGACTCCTGCCGCTATCAGTCCCAGAAGGATTTTCACCCATAGAAGTGGAATCAGGAAGAAGATGCAATAGAGCATCGTTCCCCACATCAGCATAAGGGAGATAATCTTGGCGCGGAGCGGTATTGCCTTGTTTTCCCGGAAATTGCGGATATATGGACCGAAGTGCCGGTGATTCAGCAACCAGTTATATAATCGTGGCGACCCTTTGAAATAAAGCGCGGCGGTCAGTAACAGAAAAGGGGTAGTGGGCAGTAACGGCAGAAAGATGCCGAGAATGCCGAGTCCGAGAGATATGCTTCCTAAAACAATATAAAGAGTTTTCATTCGGCAAAGATAGTGTAAAAACAGGAAAAAATAATCGGGTTTGCTGGATGAAAGCTCTTTTTATATTACCTTTGTCCTTGCATCGAGGTGACATTAGATGCATGTAACTATAATAAATACATACAGCCATGTTTACAGTAATCAAACGCATGGAGATATCAGCTTCTCACAAGCTGGTACTTCCGTATCGCAGTAAATGCGCCAGTCTACACGGTCACAACTGGATTATCACTGTCTATTGCCGTTCCTCACGGCTCAACTCCGAAGGAATGGTGGTGGATTTCACCCGAATCAAAGAAGTGGTCACGGAGAAACTGGACCATCAGAATCTGAATGAAGTACTTCCATTCAATCCGACAGCAGAAAACATTGCCCGATGGGTTTGCAAGCAGATTCCGCAATGCTATAAAGTAGAAGTGCAGGAGTCCGAAGGAAACATCGTCATCTACGAGAAAGATGCTGCGGCAAATGAGAAAACTCCGGCAGCAGGAGAGACAGAATAGACAATAGAAATTTTAGAACAGCTCGAATGATGAGAAAGATTAATGAAATCTTTTACAGTCTACAGGGTGAAGGCTACCACACAGGTACTCCGGCAGTCTTCATCCGCTTTTCCGGATGCAACCTGAAATGCAGTTTTTGCGACACACAACACGAAGCAGGCACCTTGATGACTGACGACGAAATCATAGCCGAAGTCAGCAAATATCCCGCCGTTACCGTTATCCTCACAGGGGGAGAACCTTCGCTCTGGATAGACGACGCACTGATCGACCGTCTGCACAAAGCGGGTAAATACGTTTGTATCGAAACCAACGGCACACGACCGCTGCCGGAGTCCATCGACTGGGTGACCTGTTCGCCCAAGCAGGGTGTCAAATTAGGGATTACCCGGATGGATGAAGTGAAAGTTGTCTACGAAGGGCAAGATATAAGTATTTATGAACTGCTTCCCGCTGAACATTTTTTCCTCCAGCCTTGTTCTTGTAATAACACTGCTTTGACAGTGGACTGTGTAATGCGACATCCTAAATGGAGACTAAGCCTGCAAACACACAAACTAATCGACATCCGGTAAGTAGAGAAAACGGATGTAGTAGCAGAGGATGCATCTAAATTTTACGTAATATAATTATGAAAGTAGGTTTATTTATTCCTTGTTATATCAATGCTATCTATCCCAATGTGGGGGTAGCATCGTATAAACTATTGAAAAGTTTAGGAGTAGATGTCGATTATCCGTTGGATCAGACCTGTTGCGGACAACCGATGGCGAATGCCGGTTTTGAAGATGAATCGATGAAGCTGGCGCTCCGTTTTGACGATCTGTTCCGGGAGTACGATTACATTGTCGGCCCTTCCGCCAGTTGTGTGGCATTTGTGAAAGAGAATCATCCCGGTATCCTTGAAAAAGAAGGGCACGTCTGCCAAAGTGCGGGGAAGATTTACGACCTCTGCGAGTTTATCCATGATGTGCTTAAACCGACGAAGATACCCGCACGCTTCCCGCATAAAGTCAGCATCCACAACAGTTGCCACGGTGTGCGCGAGCTCTTGATTTCCGCTCCCAGTGAGTTAAACATCCCTTATTACAATAAATTGCGTGATCTGCTCGATATGGTCGAAGGCATCGAAGTTTTCGAGCCCAGCCATATAGACGAATGTTGCGGGTTTGGCGGTATGTTTGCCGTAGAAGAGCAGGCGGTGTCCGTCTGCATGGGGCGTGATAAGGTGAAAGACCACATGGCTACCGGAGCCGAATACATTGTCGGAGCGGACAGTTCCTGCCTGATGCACATGCAAGGTGTGATCAAACGGGAGCATCTGCCGATTCAAATTATCCACATTGTCGAAATTTTAGCGTCGCAATCATGAGTACCAAACATTCAAAGGCTGCCGAAAAGTTCTTGCAGGACAGCAAGATGGCAGCATGGCATAACGAAACCCTTTGGATGGTCCGAGCCAAAAGGGACAAGATGAGCAAGGAAGTTCCCGAATGGGAAGAGCTTCGCAACAAGGCCTGTGAACTGAAACTGTATTCCAACAGCCACCTCGAAGAGCTCTTGCAGGAGTTTGAAAAGAACGCCACTGCCAACGGAGCGATTGTGCACTGGGCAAAAGATGCGGACGAATATTGTGCCATTGTGTACGAAATACTGAATGAGCATAATGTACATCATTTCATCAAGAGCAAGTCGATGCTTGCCGAAGAGTGCGGGTTGAATCCCTTCTTGATGGAACGCGGAATAGACGTGGTAGAGTCCGACTTGGGCGAACGTATTTTGCAATTGATGCATCTCGAACCGAGCCATATCGTTCTTCCTGCTATCCACATCAAACGGGAACAAGTGGGAGAACTGTTTGAAAAGGAAATGGGGACGGAAAAAGGAAACTTCGACCCGACCTACCTTACTCATGCCGCACGCAAGAATCTGCGCCACCTTTTTTTGAATGCGGAAGCCGCCATGACGGGCGCCAACTTTGCCGTAGCCTCTACCGGAGACATTGTAGTCTGCACCAATGAAGGGAATGCCGATATGGGTACTTCTTATCCGAAGTTGAATATAGCCGCTTTCGGCATGGAGAAGATCGTGCCGGATCTGGATGCGCTGGGTGTGTTCACCCGTCTGCTGGCACGTTCGGCAACCGGACAGCCGGTGACTACCTATACCTCTCATTACCGCCGTCCTCGTGAAGGTGGCGAATATCATATTATTATTGTGGATAACGGCCGGAGTACCCTGCTCTCCAAGCCCGACCATATCAAGACATTAAACTGTATCCGTTGTGGTGCCTGTATGAATACCTGTCCGGTCTATCGCCGGAGTGGAGGATACTCCTACACTTACTTTATACCCGGCCCTATCGGTATCAATCTGGGGATGGCTCATGATCCGGAGAAGTATTATGATAATCTTTCCGCCTGCTCTTTGTGTATGTCCTGTTCCGATGTCTGTCCGGTAAAAGTGGATTTGGCAGAACAGATTTACAAGTGGCGTCAGGATTTGGACGGATTGGGAAAGGCGAATACCGGAAAGAAGATAATGTCCGGTGGCATGAAGTTCCTGATGGAACGTCCTGCATTGTTCAATGCGGCTCTGTGGGCGGCTCCGATGGTGAACAGTCTGCCACGCTTTATGAAATACAATGACTTTGACGATTGGGGCAAAGGACGCGAACTGCCGGAATTTGCTAAAGAGTCATTCAACGAAATGTGGAAGAAAAACGAGGTACAGGGAAAGGAGGAATCAAAATGAGCAGCAGAGAAGAAATATTGGCGAGCATCCGTAAGCATACGCAGACACGCTACGAAAAACCGGATATAGCAGATATGAAACGTTTGACGTATCCGGACAAAATAGAGCAGTTTTGCGCTATCAGCCGTGCGGTAGGCGGTACGGCAGTGGTATTGGGCGAAGGCGAAGATGTGAATGCCGTCATTCGCCGGACGTATCCGGATGCGATGCGCATCGCTTCCGTATTGCCGGATATATCTTGCGCAACTTTCAATCCGGATATGGTGGACGACCCGAAAGAACTGGACGGAACCGAGGTAGCCGTTATTCGGGGAGAGATCGGAGTAGCGGAGAACGGCGCTGTCTGGATACCGCAAACCGTGAAGTACAAAGCGATTTATTTTATTTCGGAGAAACTGGTGATTCTGATCGACCGGAATAAGATTGTGGATACTATGTACGACGCTTATCGCAAACTGGACGGACAGGAATATCAGTTCGGTACCTTTATTTCCGGCCCGTCAAAGACGGCGGACATCGAACAGGCATTGGTCATGGGAGCGCATGGAGCACGGGAGGTTTTGGTCATATTGACGTAACTCCGCTTTATTATTTTAAAATAAATTTGGATTTAAAACAATAGAAGCTTAGTTTTGTTAGGACAAAGAAAAATGGAGCTTCTGTATAAGATAAACAAAGGCTCTGTTGATAGGAAACAGAGCCTTTGTTGTTGATATATAGAGCCTCTGTTTTCTGTCTCATCCATGGAAAGAACTATAATCGTCTAAATAATAAAAACAGTATGTATGCAAATAAAGTAAAGAAGATAGCTGCCGTTCATGACCTTTCGGGGATGGGACGTGTTTCTCTGACAGTCGTTATTCCTATCTTATCTTCTATGGGTTTTCAGGTTTGTCCGCTTCCTACGGCAGTATTGTCCAACCATACGCAGTATCCCGGCTTCTCCTTTCTGGACCTGACGGATGAAATGCCGAAGATCATAGCCGAATGGAAAAAACTGGAGGTTCAGTTTGATGCCATTTATACCGGTTATCTGGGTTCCCCGCGGCAGATTCAGATTGTTTCCGATTTCATCAAGGATTTCCGTCAGCCGGATAGTCTGATAGTAGCCGATCCGGTGCTGGGTGATAACGGCCGGCTTTATACCAACTTTGATATGGAAATGGTGAAAGAAATGCGTCATCTGATAACCAAAGCGGATGTGATCACACCGAATCTGACAGAACTGTTTTATTTGCTGGACGAACCGTATAAAGCGGATAGTACGGATGAGGAACTGAAAGAATATCTCCGTCTCCTGTCCGACAAAGGTCCGCAGGTGGTTATTATCACCAGTGTTCCGGTGCACGATGAGCCTCATAAGACTTCCGTATATGCCTATAATCGTCAGGGAAACCGCTACTGGAAAGTGACTTGCCCTTATCTGCCTGCCCACTATCCGGGCACAGGGGATACATTCACAAGTGTGATCACCGGCTCCTTGATGCAGGGAGACAGTCTTCCGATGGCGTTGGACCGTGCTACCCAGTTTATTCTGCAAGGAATTCGGGCAACTTTCGGCTATGAGTATGACAACCGGGAAGGTATTCTGCTGGAAAAAGTGCTTCATAATCTGGATATGCCGATACAAATGGCAAGCTATGAGTTGATATAATTAATATTTATAAACTTTTGTACTTCAGATATTTCTACTATTTTTACTGCCTAATTAGTAATCATGAATAAACATATCTGATGACTCAAACACTTAAAACGACTGAACGGCTCGGAGTAGTAGATGCTCTGCGCGGATTTGCCCTGCTGGCTATTGTATTGTTGCACAACCTTGAACACTATAATCTGTTTTTACCGCTGGATTATACGTTGCCGGCATGGTTGCAGACCATAGATAAGTATGCGTGGGATACCATGTTCTTCCTGTTTGCAGGGAAGGCATATGCTACGTTCTCTTTGTTGTTCGGATTTAGTTTCTATATCCAGTTTCATAATGCGGAAAAGCGCGGAACAGATTTCCGTGGACGATTTGCGTGGCGGATGTGCCTGCTTTTCCTGTTTGCACAGTTACATGCCTTGTTCTATAACGGGGATATTCTTTTACTCTATGCAGTAGTCGGCTTTGCCTTGATTCCTGTTTGCAAGCTCAAAGATAAGACGGTCTTTTGGATTGCTGCCATCTTACTTTTGCAACCTTATGAATGGGGGCGTGCCATCTATGCAATGATCAATCCGGAGTATGTACCGTCAACAGGACATTTTATTCCTTACTTCGAACTTGCTCAGGAAGTGACATCCAATGGTAGTTTCTTTGAAGTACTCCGTTCCAATATTACTGACGGACAGTTGTACAGCAATATCTGGCAAGTAGAAAACGGTCGCTTGTTTCAGACCGCCGCTTTGTTCATGTTCGGAATGCTTTTAGGACGCCGGAAGTATTTTATGAAAAGCGAAGAGTCTTTGCGTTTCTGGAAGAAGATGTTAGCTGGTGCTGCTATCGCATTTATTCCTCTCTATTGCTTGAAAACCTTTGTACCTCAGTTGATTACAAACCTATCTATAATGGTCCCGTATAAGATTGCTGTTCCGTCTTATGCCAACTTTGCTTTTATGGTCATTCTTGTTTCTGTCTTTACCTTGCTTTGGTTTAAGAAGGACACAGGATATAACTGGCAAAGTCTGCTGATTCCTTACGGCCGCATGAGTCTGACAAACTATATCTCCCAGTCAATCATGGGAGTAACCATCTATTACGGATTCGGACTGTCAATGTACAAGTATGCAGGAGCAACGGGAAGCCTGCTGATTGCATTGCTTATCTTCACTATTCAGTTGATATTCAGCCGCTGGTGGCTTGCCCGTCATAAGCAAGGACCGTTGGAATTCCTGTGGCGTAAAGGAACTTGGATTTAGACTCTTATAACGACTGACAGGCGCTTATTATTCTCAAACCATTCTCATCGCAATGAGAAAAAATTCTCACCACAGTGAGAAAAAATACTCATTGCAATGAGAAAATATTCTCAAGCCTATGAGAATTAATTCTCACTGTGGTGAGAACTTTTTCTTATTAAAGTGAGTATAATTCTTGTTGTATTCATCATTCATAAGAAAGCTAATTCATAAAAAGTCAGCTCTTATAAGAACTCTGCTGGCCACATTACTTGTGGAATTTCACTGTGATTTCTGCCGATTGGTTTCCGTAAGTCCAGTCCGGACCTTCTTGAATTAGGCGTATGGCCTCCTTATCCAGAGACTTGCAAAGACTTTCCTTGACTTTAATGTCGAAGGGACGCCCTTCTTTGTTAACAAAGAAAGTCAAGGTAACCTTGCCTTTGACTTCTGCGCAAGCGTCGTCCGCAGGGTATGCCAGATTCTTTTTCAGATACTTTTTATATTGCTTCATTCCTGTTACGGGTTCCGGAATGACAGCCCCCTGTAAACTATCGGCCTTTTGGGAGATAGCAGCATCTTTTAATGTATCTGATTTCTGTAATGCACCCGAAGCTTTTTTCAAATCTTTGATTGATACGGCAGAAATGGCTCCTGTCACAGCTACCTTTTTCTGTGTGCCATATCCTGTTACTACGACTTCATTAAGTGTTGTTTTATTTTCATGCATGGCTATCAGCATAGTCTTACTGGTGTCTGCCGGTATACTAACCGGATTATAGCCAATATAATGTGCAGTTAATATCGCATTACCTTCCTTTTTGGGCAAGGAGAATTCTCCGTTGATATCCGTTATCGTTCCATAAGTTGTTCCTTTGTAAGTGACGTTAGCTCCGATGAGTGGTTCTCCTTTGTCGTCCGTCACTTTCCCTTTGATCATGTTGTTCATTTGGGTGGCTAATTGAGCTACTTTCATCTTTTTCCTGTTGGTATCCAGGAAAGAAGTATCTGTAACCGTTGTGATAGCCGCTTCTTCCAGCTCCTCTGCCGGAGCAACTATTTCTTCCATTATCGGAGTTCCGGCAGGCGTTGCTTTGGGAGCTGTTGCTTTAGAAGCCGTCGCTTTAGGAACCGTTGCGGAAGTAGCCCTCGAAGGTGTACTTTGGGATGGAGAATCCTGCCTTGTCTTGGCGATTATATCTTTTCCAACCGTTTCCTTTGTGGCAGAAGGGCGACCGGAATCCGGTTCCATCTTTGGAGCGGATAGGGAAGTGTCTTCTTTGTGAGCAGGAACAGTTGCAGTGGCGGCGGGCTGCTCTTTAGCTATGAACACATCCTTTCCAACGTTCTGTTTCAGAAACAGGAAGTAACTGCTGATTCCGATTCCTATAATCAGACAGGCGGCAATGCTCCAGGTGACGGCATACGTATTTCTTTTCTTTGCCGAATGGGCGTTTACCTTCATCCGCAATTTATTAATCTGTTCTTCGTGGTCCCCTTCTACTTGGTGGTACCCATCCATAGCGTCAGCCAGAAAAGGGTCTTTCATCGACTCTTTTTCCAGTCGATGCGCCTCTTTTCCTTTGCGGAGTCCTCGTATGTAGTCCAATAGTTTCATAGGGCTTGTTTCTTAATACAAATTTTCAAGTTTCGCTTTCCGTTCTGGATATAGCTTTTCACGTTATTCAGAGTAAATCCGGTTTGTTCGACAATATCCGCATACGACATTTCTTCCAGGAAGAAACGTGTAATGCTGGTCCTTTGTTCTTCGGGCAGCTTTTCCAGACAGTGGTGCAATGCTTTCAGCTGCTCTTCCGAACTTTCCTCTTCACTTAATAGATGCAGAAATTCGTCGGATTCCATAATATTAATGGTATAATCCAGCGGAATTTCTTTGTTTTCCTTTCGTAACAGTTGCAGGCAATGGTTCTTCGCCACCCGATAGAGCCACGGCTTGAATGCTTTTATCTCATAATTGATTATTTTAGGTAACAGGTCTTCAAACATCTGCATCACCGCTTCCTGCGCTTGGTCTTCATCTTGCAGATATTTCAGGCAAAGTCCGTACGTCAGCGGGATATAACGGTTGTATAGTTCACCGAAATATTCCGTATCCTCGGACATTATATAATGGGTCAGTAGTTCCTCGTCCGATAGCTTCGATATGTTTCTTTTAAAGAACACAGCTTTTTTTTGCAGTCAAAGATAGGCATAGGAATTAAAAATAGCAACGTGTGGAAGAAAAATAAAAAAAACTTCAGTTGGTTTATGGAATCCGTGTGGAATCTGCATCTTTATAGTAAAAGCGGATTAATTGTAACATTTTAAAAAGATAAAGTTATGAAGACAAATCAACTCAGAGCAATGATGCTCACGGTGATGTTAGTGATTACTACATTGGGTGGTACGGTATGGGCGCAGCCTTTGATCGTAAAGGGAACGGTGACGGACGGATCAGACGGTTCGCCGTTGGTAGGATGTGCGGTGACGGTGAAGGGAACATCCCGTGGAACTGTTACGAACCTACAAGGGCAGTACAGGATTGAAGCAAACAAGGGGGAAACTCTTATCTTCAGCTATATTGGTTTTGAGAAAGTGGAAAAAATCATATTCTCTGCAAAGATGGACGTAAGCCTTATGGCTAGTTCTGATGTTTTGGAAGAATGTGTTGTCGTCGGATACGGCAGCCAGCGAAAGGTAGCTGTTACCGGCGCCATATCAACCGTCAATCTGGCAAGTCTCAGACACCCGTCCGTACGTATGCAGTAAATACGGAAGAATATAAATCGATCAGTGAAAATGGTTTTAAGCAGGTAGGAGAATCTCCGCTTTCTACTTTCTCTATTGATGTGGATGCCGCTTCTTACAGTAATATGCGTCGTATGATCAACAGCGGTACCTTGCCGGTGCCTGATGCTATCCGTACAGAAGAGTTAGTGAATTATTTCTCCTACGATTATGCGAAGCCGACCGGAAGCGATCCGGTGAAGATTACAATGGAGGCTGGTGTTTGCCCCTGGAATGCTGATCATCGTCTGGTACGTATCGGACTGAAAGCAAGGGAGATTCCGACTGACAAACTTCCGGAATCTAATCTGGTATTCTTGATTGATGTATCCGGTTCTATGTGGGGACCTACCCGTCTGGATTTGGTGAAGTCATCTCTGAAGCTATTAGTTAATAATCTGCGTGATAAAGATAAGGTAGCCATCGTTGTATATGCGGGCAACGCCAGCGTAAAACTGGAATCTACTCCGGGCAGTGACAAACAGAAAATACGTGATGCGATAGACGAACTGACATCCGGTGGCTCTACGGCCGGCGGCGCAGGTATCCAACTGGCTTATAAAGTGGCTAAACAGAACTTCCTTCCTAAAGGAAACAATCGGATCATTCTTTGTTCCGATGGAGATTTCAATGTAGGTGTTTCTTCTGTGGAAGGTTTGGAACAGCTGATAGAAAATGAACGTAAGAGCGGAGTATTCCTGAGTGTGCTAGGTTATGGAATGGGTAACTATAAAGACAATAAAGGTCAGGCTTTAGCAGAAAAAGGGAATGGAAATCATGCTTATATCGATAATTTGCAGGAAGCCAATCGTGTCCTGGTGGGTGAGTTTGGCGCTACGCTTCATACGGTAGCAAAGGACGTGAAGCTGCAAGTGGAATTTAATCCGGCTCAGGTGCAGGCATATCGTCTGGTTGGTTATGAGAGCCGTTTGCTGAAAGACGAAGACTTTAATAATGACGCCAAAGATGCCGGAGAATTGGGAGCCGGACATACGGTGACAGCTTTCTATGAAGTGATTCCCGTAGGCGTGAAGAATGACTACGTAGGAAAGGTAGATGATCTGAAATATCAGAAGAAACAAAAAGAGACAGTGCAGCCGACCGGCTCTAATGAATTGCTGACCGTGAAACTGCGCTATAAAGCTCCGGACAAGGACGTCAGCAAAAAGATGGAAGTTCCCTTTGTGAATAATAAAGGAAATAATGTTTCTTCCGATTTCCGTTTCGCTTCTGCCGTGGCTATGTTCGGTCAGCTGCTTCGGGACTCTGACTTTAAAGGAGCGGCAAGCTATGATAAAGTGATCGGCCTTGCCAAACAGGGACTGAATAATGATGAAAAAGGATACAGAAGAGAATTTATCCGTCTGGTAGAAACTGCCAAAGGGATGAAACGGGAGATAGCGGAAAAGAAGTAATAGTATAGGTTAATTAAAAGGGTGATCAGCATAGATCAATGTATGGTTTCGCATTGATTAGTTCGTTCCATATACGTTTCCCTTTCGTTCGACCTAGGTGGGACTAAACGATCACCTGGGTCGAACTAAAAGATAACCTAGGTGGAACGAATTAGAATTTGCATAAATTTTAAATAGAATCTGCAATGCAATTACTAAGCTATGGACTATAAAAGAGAAACCGCAGATAATCGACGATTACCTGCGGTTTACTTCTGCACGGGAGGAGAGGCTCGAACTCCCGACACCCGGTTTTGGAGACCGGTGCTCTACCAACTGAGCTACTCCCGTGTTTGCGGCTGCAAAGGTAGTATAAACTTCCGAACCAGCAAATATTAGGGTAAATAAATTTCCAATTATTTTAATTTTTCCCATTCATCGGGCTTAAAACCTACCAGAACGAAGCTGTCTGTCACTACTAACGGGCGTTTCACCAGCTTACCGTTCGTTGCCAGCAATGCGATTTGTTCTTCCTCAGTCATGGAAGGCAGCTTCTCGCTCAGTTTCAGCTCTTTATATACCAAACCACTTGTGTTGAAGAATTTCTTTATTGGCAATCCGCTTCGTGGAATCCACGTTTTCAACTCTTCCACTGTAGGGTTATCTTCCACAATGAGCCGGTTAGTATACTCAATGTTATTTTCGATTAGCCATTTCTTAGCTTTCTGGCATGTACTGCACGCCGGATATTGCAAAAATAAAGGTGTCATACTATATACTATTTATCGATTAATACCTAATACTTATTACTTAATACCTATTACCTATTACCTAAATAACCATCTGCAAATCCTGATACATAATCCGATAGGCGGCGGCTTTTTTATCTAATGCAAGCGGGTATGCCCGTGAGGAAGAAGGCATCCGGTAGAGTCTCATCGCCCGTCCTTCAAACACAAATTCGGCATAGTCTCCTACTTTCGGTTCTTCCACTTCCAGTTGTGCACGGAGCGTATCCGTTGCCTTCTGTCCGGTGGTGACGATTGCTCTGCATTCGGGAAGTTGGTGGAGTAATGCGGCAATGTCCGTCGGCTGCACCACTTCCAGAAATTTGTCCGAAGCGTTATCCTGCAGACGCCGGATAGATGAGGCTGTATCGAACAGGGCGATTCCTTTTTCATTCAGGAAGTCAATAATCTGTTCTCGGCAGAATGCTTTCCGCGTATCGTTCAAAAAGTGATCTTTGTCTCCGAAAAACAAGAGTCCGACAATGCGCCACATATCATTGTTCAGGTTCGGATAATAAAAATCCATCGACCACCGTTTTCTTTGTGGCGGAAAACTTCCCAGCATCAGCAGCTTTGCTTTTGGCGGGAGAAAGGGTTCTAAAGGATGTTTTTCGATTTCAATCTCCATATTGATGTAATTTCCTACAAAAATAACGAATCTATTCTTTTCCCTCAAAATAGTTACGGAAAAAAACAAATTTAAAAATATTTGGCTATTTTTGCACGGAGATGGTGAAAAACAACTTATTGAAATGCTGTTGAAAACAAGAATAATTATAAGTTGCTGTTTTATAAGCTTGTTAGCTTTCTTTGAAGAAGATTGTTATGCTTCACGGCCGGGGTCGAAAGAATGTGTGAAAGTTTCCTCTGCCAGTTTTACGGTAAGGGGGCGGGTCATCGATACCTATGGTGACCCACTTATCGGAGCGACAATCAGAGAGAAAGGCGGAGCGAATGGAACAGTGACAGATGTGGAGGGGAATTTCTTTTTATCCGTTCCGGATAGTGCTGTTCTGCAAATTTCTTTCGTAGGTTACGAGTCTCAGGAAGTCAGTGTAAAGGGTAGGTCAATGCTTGAAATATGTCTGAAAGAAAATATTCTGCTGCTTGACCACGTGATTGTAACTGCTTTGGGGCTTGAAAAGAAAGAATCCTCTTTGGCCTATGCCGTGCAAAAGGTGAGGGGAGAAGAACTGAATCGTGTGAAAGAAGTGAATATGATCACGGCTTTGGCAGGAAAGGCAGCCGGTGTGCAGGTCAGCAAGAACTCTTCCGGCATGGGCGGATCGGCGAAAGTCAGTATCCGTGGGGTACGATCGGTGGCCGGTGATAATCAGCCTCTGTACGTGATAGATGGTGTTCCCATGCTAAATTCTACTTCGGAACAGGCTTATTCGGCTATCGGCGGTACGGCAAATGCCGGTAACCGGGATGGGGGAGACGGAATCTCGAATCTGAATCCGGAGGATGTGGAAAGTATCAGCATCCTGAAAGGAGCTCCTGCCGTAGCCTTGTATGGTAGCCAGGCGGCCAACGGAGTCATTCTTATTACTACAAAGAAAGGAAATACCGTAGGACGGAGGGATATTCATTTCTCTACCGGACTGACTTTTGAAAAGGCTTTCTCTCTGCCCGAAATGCAGAACAGCTACGGAGTAAGTGATGTAACAGACAGTTGGGGAGAAAAAGAAAATCTGACGGTTTACGATAATTTGGGTGACTTTTTCCGTACCGGACTGACGTCGATCACTTCTGTATCCGTCAACTCCGGAAATGACAAGCTGCAAACATATTTCTCCTATGCCAACACCACCGGTCGCGGCATTCTGAATGAAAATAAACTCTCCAAACACAATATCAATCTGAGAGAGACCGCCGTCCTCTTCAACAGCAGGCTGAAACTGGACGGTAACGTGAATGTCATGAAGCAGACAGTGAAGAATAAACCCGTATCGGGAGGCTTTTATATGAATTCGCTGGTAGGTCTATACCGCTTTCCTCGTGGCGAGGACTTGGCTTATTATAAAGATAACTATGAGCGTTATGACGAGGACAGAAAGCTGAATACACAAAACTGGCATACTTTTACCGAAGACTTTGAACAGAATCCGTATTGGATACAAAACCGCATACAGAGTAAGGATGCACGTATCCGCCTGCTTCTTTCCCTTTCTGCCAATTTGAAAGTCACTGATTGGCTGACACTTCAGGCTCGTGGCAATCTGGATTACTCAGCCGATAAACTGCGTCAGAAATTTTATGCCTCCACCGCTACGGCACTCTGTGGGATGAACGGGCGCTATATTGAAATGGATTATCAGGAAACGCAGATGTACGGAGATGTGATGGCGATGGTCAAGAAGCAACTGAATGACTTCACATTGGATGTAGCCATTGGTGGCAGTATCAATGACAGAATCACTAACTCTACTCGCATTGATTCGAAGAATGCTTCGTTGAAATATGCCAATGTGTTTAATCTTGCCAATATCGTGATGAGCAGTTCTGCCAGTATCGATCAGAAAATAGATGCCCATTACCAACTGCAATCGGTCTTTGCGACGGCACAGATTGGCTATAAAGAAGGAGTCTTCCTTGATCTGACCGCACGTAACGACTGGTCGTCTACGTTGGCTTACACGAAGTACGAGAAGAAAGGATTCTTTTATCCTTCCGTCGGTGTCTCTTTCCTTCCGGATAAGTGGGTAAAGATGCCCGAATGGGTTTCGTTCTCGAAGTTGCGCGGTGCTTATAGTATCGTTGGCAATGGGGTGCCTCCCTTTATCACCTATCCTGTTTCGTATGTGACTGCCGGTGGAGAGATACTGGCAAGCGATGCGGCCCCTTTCGCCGAGATGAAACCGGAAATGACGCATTCTGTCGAATTGGGTATGGAATGGAAGTTCTTGCAGCACTGCCTCGGATTAAATCTGACCTATTACCGTACCGACACGTATGAGCAGTTTTTCAAACTGCCTGCGCTTGCGGGCGATAAGTATGCCTATCGATACGTCAACGCCGGAGATATCCGGAATCAGGGATGGGAGATAACGCTGGATGCCACTCCGGTACTGACCCCCGACTTCACGTGGAAGACCTCTCTCAACTTCTCTGCCAATAAGAACAAGATTGTAGAACTCCATGAAGAACTGAAAGAATTTGTTTACGGACCTACCAGCTTCTCGTCCAGTTATGCGATGAAACTGGTGAAAGGCGGCTCTATCGGCGATATTTACGGTAAAGCCTTTATACGTGATGAAGAAGGGCACATCGTTTATGGAACGGACGGAGACTATAAAGGACTTCCGTTGGTAGAAGGCGACGGAAATACCGTAAAGGTGGGCAATGCCAATCCGGTCTTTATGTTGGGGTGGAATCATTCCTTCTCCTACAAAGGTTTCAGCCTTTACTTCCTGCTTGACTGGCGCTATGGAGGTGAAGTCCTTTCGCAGACCCAGGCGGAGATGGACCTCTATGGAGTATCGAAAGCGACGGCGCAAGCCCGTGATAAAGGATATGTTTCGCTGGAAGGCCGGCAAATAAGTGATGTCAAAGGATTCTATAAAAATGTAGTGGGCGGACGCGCCGGCGTGACGGAATACTATATGTATGACGCTACCAACCTCCGTCTGCGGGAAGTATCGCTGAGTTATAGCTTCCCCCGAAAATGGGTACAGAAAACGAATTGTCTGAAAGACCTGCAACTTTCTTTTGTAGCCCGCAACCTTTGTTTTCTGTACAAGAAAGCGCCTTTCGATCCCGATCTGGTACTTTCTACAGGCAATGACAATCAGGGAATTGAAGTGTTCGGTATGCCTACCACCCGCAGTCTGGGCTTTACTTTGACATGTGAATTTTAAGAGCAGGAGGGAAGATGATGAAGAAAAAACATATTTATATATACTTGCTGGGGATGCTGCTGCTTTCTGTTGGCTGTACAGGAAAATTCCGTGAATTTAATACCGACCAGTCGGGAATTACGGACGATGATTTGCTGATTGACGACAATGGCTTCGGTATTCGTCTGGGGATTATCCAGCAAGGCATCTACTTTAACTATGATTTCGGTAAAGGCAAGAACTGGCCTTTCCAGTTGATACAGAATCTGAACGCGGATATGTTCTCCGGTTATATGCACGACGGCAAACCCTTGAACGGAGGTACGCATAACTCGGATTATAATATGCAGGATGGCTGGAACAGCGCCATGTGGACACATATGTATTCGTATATCTTTCCACAAATCTACCAGTCGGAGAATGCCACCCGTGATACGGAACCTGCCTTGTTCGGCATTACCAAAGTGCTGAAAGTGGAAGTCATGCACCGTGTGACAGATTATTACGGCCCTGTTATTTATAAGAATTTCGCGAATGCCCAGAATCAATATCGCCCTGATACGCAGAAAGAAGTCTACTATGAGTTCTTTAATGAACTCGATTCGGCTGTTGTCTCTCTTACCGATTATATAGACAAGAAGCCCGACTCCAATGGATTCACCCGCTTTGATATCTTGCTGGATGGTCAATATTCCTCCTGGATCAAGTTTGCCAATTCGTTGCGTATGCGTCTGGCAATGCGTATTTCTGCGGTTGATCCGGATAAGGCACGCGCCGAGTTCCGGAAGGGACTGGAAAATGAATTTGGTGTCTTTGAAGCGGAAGCTGAACGGGTAGCAGTCTCTACGAAATCCGGATTCACGAACCCGTTGGGAGAGCTCAACCGGGTATGGAATGAAACTTATATGAGCGCTGCAATGGAATCTATTCTGACAGGCTACGATGATCCCCGATTGAAAGTTTACTTTGAAACCTGTACCGACAAGGCGTATGCAGGAGAGTACCGCGGCATCCGTCAGGGAACCTGCTTTGCGCATAATCATTATGCAGGCTTATCCAAATTGTCCGTCGATCAGAGTACGGATGCCCCTTTGATGAGCTCCGCCGAAGTCTGGTTTCTCCGTGCCGAAGCTGCTTTGCGCGGATGGATTCCGGAAGATGAAGAAGAATGTTATCTGAACGGAATAAAGGCGTCTCTTCATCAACACGGCATTTATCAGATGGACGATTATCTGAACAGTGAGCGGACGGCTGCCGATTTCATCGACACACAAGACTCCGAAAATAACATTCCTGCCCGTTGCCGGGTTTCTCCTAAATGGAATCCCGCAGACGACAAGGAAATAAAGCTGGAAAAGATCATTACGCAGAAATGGATTGCCTTATTCCCGGAAGGTTGCGAGGCATGGGCGGAACAGCGCCGCACGGGATATCCCCGCCTGTTTCCGGTACGCTTCAACCATAGCAAGAACGGATGTATTGACACAGAGACAATGGTACGTCGTCTCAACTTTCCCGGTACGCTGCAAACCGAAGACAGAGAGCAATACCTGGCTCTTGTGGAGGCTCTGGGCGGGCCCGATCATGGAGGTACCCGATTGTGGTGGGATACAGGAAATAATAGTCTGGATTAAAATTTTAGTGTCGGAATGTGAATATATGTATAGGTTTAACTATTTTTGCACCTTCATTTAAACACATTTGTCATGAAAAAGATCATTTCTGCTCTTTTCCTATGTATGCTGCTTTCTGCCGTACCGGAATTGCAGGCACAAAACATTCAGTTACATTATGATTTCGGACGTTCCCTGTATGATAAAGACTTGAAAGGACGCCCGCTGTTGACCTCCACTGTCGAGAAGTTCCATCCCGACAACTGGGGAAGTACCTACTTCTTTATCGATATGGACTATACGTCCGAAGGAGTCGCTTCCGCTTATTGGGAGATAGCCCGTGAACTGAAATTTTGGAAAGGTCCTTTCTCCGCCCATCTCGAATACAATGGTGGATTGGCAAAAGGATTCTCCTACAACAACGCTTACTTGGCGGGAGCCACCTATACCTATAATAACGCTTCTTTTTCCAGAGGCTTCACATTGACTGCTATGTATAAGTATATACAAAAGCACCCATCCCCGAATAACTTCCAGTTGACAGGAACATGGTACATGAACTTTTGCAAGGATTTGCTCACCTTCTCCGGTTTTGCCGACTGGTGGCGTGAAGAAACCAAGTATGGAAAAACCATCTTTCTCTCCGAACCGCAATTCTGGGTAAACCTGAACCGCATCAAGGGAGTGAATAAAAACTTTAACCTGAGTGTCGGTTCTGAAGTGGAACTGAGCAATAACTTCGGTGGTCGTGACGGCTTCTATGTAATTCCGACACTGGCTTTGAAGTGGACGCTGAACTAAACTTCGAAGTACAAAATTCCCCAGTGGATATACATCAATTATTGAATAAAAATATCGAATGAAAACAGATTTGATCTATGGCGTAGAAGACCGCCCCCCATTTAAAGATGCCCTGTTTGCTGCCTTGCAACATCTGTTGGCTATCTTTGTAGCCATCATTACACCTCCTCTTATCATTGCGAGCGCACTGAAGCTGGATGTTGAAAAAACAAGCTTTCTGGTATCTATGTCCCTTTTTGCTTCGGGGGTATCTACGTTTATACAATGCCGTCGTATCGGCCCGATAGGAGCGAAGCTGCTCTGTATCCAAGGTACCAGTTTCTCCTTTATCGGTCCTATCATAGCGACCGGATTAGTAGGCGGACTTCCGCTGATATTCGGCTCCTGTATAGCTGCCGCACCTATTGAAATGGTCGTCAGCCGTACTTTCAAGTATCTTCGCAATATCATCACTCCGCTAGTGTCCGGCATTGTCGTACTACTAATCGGATTGAGTCTGATCAAAGTCGGTATCGTTTCCTGTGGCGGCGGATATAGCGCGATGGACGATGGCTCCTTCGGTTCGTGGGAAAATCTGTCTATTGCGGCACTCGTACTGTTGAGCGTCTTGTTTTTCAATCGCTGTAAAAACAAATACCTGCGCATGAGTTCCATCGTGATCGGCCTGTGCCTAGGTTATGGACTGGCTTTCGCCTTGGGAAAAGTAAATATGAGCGCACTAAATGTCGAGATGCTGATGAGTTTCAACATCCCGCAACCTTTCAAATACGGTATTGATTTTAATATATCTTCATTTATCGCCATTGGTCTGGTCTATCTGATCACCGCCATTGAAGCCACAGGCGATGTGACAGCCAACTCCATGATTTCCGGACTGCCGATTGAAGGTGATTCTTATCTGAAACGTGTTTCCGGCGGTGTGATGGCAGATGGCTTCAACTCTCTTTTAGCAGGTATATTCAACTCCTTCCCGAACTCCATCTTCGCACAGAATAACGGTATCATCCAATTAACAGGAGTTGCCAGCCGCTATGTAGGCTATTATATTGCCGCTATGCTCGTTCTGCTGGGATTATTCCCCATTGTAGGAGCTATATTCTCTCTGATGCCCGATCCGGTACTGGGAGGCGCCACCTTATTAATGTTCGGTACAGTAGCGGCAGCAGGTATCCGCATCGTTTCCTCACAGGAAATAGGCCGCAAAGAAACCTTAGTCTTAGCAGTCAGCCTATCTTTAGGTTTGGGTGTGGAACTAATGCCGGGCGTATTAAAACAAGCTCCAGAGGCGATTCGAAGTATTTTCTCTTCAGGAATCACCACCGGAGGTTTAACTGCAATTGTTGCTAATATGGTAATTAGAGTGAAGTAATAAGTATTAAGTAATAGGTAATAAGTAATAGGTATTAAGCCATGCGGATAAACTAACCAGTAGCTACGGTTATTACCTATTACCTATTACCTATTACCTAATACCTATTACTTATTTCTAAATTACTCATTTTATCTGTAATCCGAAAGGGGAAATCTGGATACTCGTAGAGGCTGAAACGAGGTTCGGTTTCCCCTTTTGTATAGCTCCAGATAGAAGCGTAGTCTTCCGGGTCTTCCCCCATCTTGCTGAGTTGGCGTAGATAAGCTGCCAGTGATTTATTCTCTACGATATAGATTTGTCCCATCTGATCGATAATAGGGCTATGGTGACGGGTACCGTCATGTTCGAAGCGAAGAATTCGTTTGCCTTCCTCAGTCAATCCTACCAATTGGAAAGTCATACTCTTGCCGATAGCAGGCAGATTCAGTACACTGCGGTCGGTAGCTAGGAAAGGCAGATGATGCTTTCTCATGAACCGTCTTATTTGTTTGGCGGTGTCAGCATCTTCTTTCGGTTTTTCTTCATTTATACCTGCACTGACTTTGGTCTCCAGTATCTTATACAATTCTTCCGCCTGTTCCGGAGTCATCTGTCCGTAAATTTTCTCTTCCTGCTGTTCCTGCATTGAGCGACTGTTGGGTGCAAACACCGCATAATTCTCATTAAACCCCTTCACCGAGAACGTATAATAACATACCACTCCCAGCGAATTGAGTACCTGGCGAAGCCGCGTAGTATGTCCTCTGCGTGAGGCAGCCACCGTATATACCAACTGGTTCGTAATAATCCATCCGGCAGAAAGAATCTTCCGAATTGCTTCTTTAGCCTCGGGGGTAACCTCCAGCGGTGTCTGAAAATGAGTCTGAATGATAAACTGCTTGACGCCAACAGCTGAAGCCTTTTCCTTAAACTCCCGCAATATGTCAACCAACTCGTCATTAATACGCATCGGCAAATAAGCCAATAAACGAGAACCCAGTCTCACCCGTTGCAATTCCGCATATTTCTCACCTTCCGGACGTTCAAGATTCGCTCTTTGCTTGCGTACCGCCATACGATACACTGCTTCTAATATATTTCTCAACGTCTTATTCTGACTCATCAGCGCATCGCCTCCCGTAATCAGAATATCGCGTAACTGCGTATCCTGTTCAAAATAGGTCATCAACCGTCGCAACTTACTGTCCCACGACTCCTTCGGTCGTAACGTCTCAAATTCAAAATTCAGCCGTTCACTCTGAAAGTCATACATACGCTGGCAAGATGCACAAAGGCCTCCACAAGCCCGTCCCATCGTATCAGGAATAAGGATAGCCACCTCCGGATACCGTCGGTGAATATTATGTCCGTCCGGCAAGAGCCATCCGGCAGCATTCGGCTTTCCTGCCTCCACAATATCTTCCTTCTCCCATGCACGAATATTGCCATACGTCTCCACTAATCGTGGCGAATAAAGTATATAACTCCGAATCGCTTCATCATTATACCCATACCCCGTCACATTCAGCAACGACAAATAATAAGGCGTAGCAAAGAACGGCATTCCCTTTTTACGTGCCCGATTCAGCAAATACATCGTCTCCGACGAAAGTGAATTTCCTAAAAAGCGATTCAACTCAGCCGGACTTTTCACAGCCATCGACAAATGAAAGCGGAAATCTCCCCACCATTTGCTTACCAACTGATACTTCTCCTCATAACTCATCCCTTCCTCAAAATGAAACCGCACCGAAGGCTTCGACTTCCGGTTCTCAATCTTCTGAATCAGCAGATGCAGCATCCGTTCCTTATTCTCATCACGCATCTCCCGCACTTCCTCATCCAATCCGGTATCCCACCGGTCATTCCGGCTCTTGATGCGCTGCGGAGACGGCAAAGGAACACTTTCCCCTTGCAAACGTTTGAACAACTGGAACAATTCTAGAAACAAATCCGTCGGCATCTCTATATTCTCCAACTTCTCTGTCAGAAACTGATAAAGCAACCGTATCGTCTGTACCGAAATATCCTGTCCCGTAGACAGTTCATGAACATCCTGTCCATCATACTGGAGTAAGAGTCGAATTTGCTCCCTTGCCTCTTCCGCAACCTCATTAACCATCCCGCAACTATCCAGATGTTTTAGCAGACCAGCCTTAAAGTCCTCCACTGTCGGACTCACCGCCGCCATCTCCACCAACTCCGGCATCTCCTGCGTGTAGATTTGTTTCAACTGCGAAAAAGTAAGTACAAGCATTTTCTTTTGTTTCATAAGCATCCTCTATATTATTATATTATTTATTGATTAGTAACGACCTATCCCTCCGCAAGGTTCCCCCGGCCTCGACTGCCCGGCGTCAAGCGCAGGTCTTATTTACGGCGTTAAAAAGGGCAGACTGTTTGAGCGAAGCGAGTTTCTGCCCTTTAGCCGGAAATGAGACCGGAGTAGCCGGGCAGGCGCAGCCTTGATTTTTTCTTTTTGGTACTTTTTCTTTTGCATCAAGGCAAAAGAAAAAGTACATAAAGATAATAAAAAAAGCGGAAGTATGCCACTCCCGCTTTTCCTGCTATGCTATTCTTTACGATTTTCTAACATTTACGCGACCTTATTTTTTCGTTTCCGTGTCGTCGTTCTTTCTTTTCGGTTCCTTTTTGGCAAGGAGCACTATATTATATACATAGTCCGTCATCCACTGTTCCGAATAGCCCAGACGTTCCTTGTACTGGCGGACAGTCGCCGCAGTCTTGTGCACATCATCAGCCTTCCACACCGTCTTCGTACAAACATCGTGTACCGTCTTCTGCGTCATCCCGTAAAGCGCCTTCTTGAATATAGACGGCATACGGAACTTCCATTGCATCAGATTTCCCATCAGCATCATCAAATCGTTGGAAAACCCTTGATACATAAACAGATACGACTGAATATCATTCTGCGTACGGCAATTACGCTTCACGGAGCTGTCGATCTCCTTAAAGAAACTTTCATTCAGTCCGTAGTCCTGCATCAGCATTTTGCGTGAAGCCGACTTTTCTGCCAGTCCCAGCTTACCTCCCTGCGTAGGAATCTTGAACAAACGTTTGAAGTTAGCCACATCCGGTAAAAAGCGGATGTTGGTAATACCTAAGTTAGTAGCGATGACTGACTGGAAATAAACCCGGGTCAGTGATATGAAATCTTCTACATTGCCGACTTTTGTTTCATCGGATTTCTTTTTGAATAAACCAAATAAGCCCATCGTTATATTTACTATTTTATAATTTACAATTTACAAATCGTGTGTGGAGATTTTAATGAGCCGCAAAGGTACGAAAAAGTGTTGGTTTTCACCAACATTCCAAGTCCTTTTCGATGTCCGGCATGGTCTCTTTCCTGAAAACAGGACTTTGGATGCCCGCTTTCTTCTGGGCACGATAGTCCGAGAGCAGGCGGATGGCATACTTTCCGAGAAAGATAATGGCGATCAGGTTGCAGACAGCCATCAGAGCCATCGTGATGTCCGCCAGACTCCATACCAAATCGAGTGTAGCGACAGACCCGAAAAGTACCATGCCGCTGACCAATATCCGGTAGGTGTGGAGCACCCATTTCTTTGCGGTGATGAAACGGATATTCGCTTCGCCGTAATAATAATTTCCCAAGATACTGCTGAATGCGAAGAAGAACAGCGCTACGGCAACAAAGATGCTTCCGGAAGCACCGATCTCATTCGTGAGCGCCTGTTGGGTCAGTTGCACCCCATTGGAGGAACCGTCCAAAGGAGCACCGCTGAAAAGAATGATAAATGCCGTACAGGTGCAAATTAATAAAGTATCGGTAAATACTGCCAGCGTCTGTATCAACCCCTGTTTGACAGGATGAGTGACGTTGGCCGTCGCTGCTGCATTCGGAGCCGAACCCATACCGGCCTCATTGCTGAATAATCCGCGCTTGATACCCTGCATCAGCGCCATGCCGACACCTCCGCCCAATGCCTGTTCCCAGCCGAAGGCATGGCTGATGATGAGAGATATCACTTCCGGCAGATGCGTGATATTAAGTAATACGATGACCAGTGCCAGCCCTACATATCCTAATGCCATAATCGGGACGATAATGCTGCTTACACGCGCTATCCGGCGGATACCACCGAAGATGATGACAAGAGTCAGAGCGGTAAGCACTCCTCCCAACACCGTATGATTGAATCCGAACGCATGTTCGGCAGCAGCACAAATCGTATTGCTCTGTACCGAATTGAAAGCAAAACCGAAAGTAATGCTGATGAGCACAGCGAAAAGCATCCCCATCCACGGCTGTTTCAATCCCTTCTTCATATAATAAGCCGGGCCTCCGACGAAAGAGTCCTTCCCGCGTATCTTATATAACTGTGCCAGGGTAGATTCGATAAAAGCGCTCGAAGCTCCCAGCAGGGCGATCACCCACATCCAGAAAACAGCTCCCGGTCCGCCGATGGCGATGGCGGTGGCCACCCCTGCCAAGTTGCCCGTACCCACACGGCTGGCAATCGTAATAGCGAATGCCTGAAAAGATGAAACATGTTTCTCGCCCTGTTTTCCTTTTCCGGCGGACTCGCTGAGTAATACAATCATTTCGCGAAGCATACGGAACTGTACGAACCGCGTTCGGATGCTGAACCAGACGGCACAGCCCAGTAACATGATAATCAGGATGTATGTCCAGAGTATATCATTTATTTCATTGATAAAGTTCATAGTTAGGTTTTTGAAAAGAATAAATCGTAGTATATCACTCGTTTTTCATTCGGAAATAAAATTTATGATTTTCGAATACGGGCTCTACTATATCATACCGAACAAATTTGGCAAGCAGATGTTCGGCGGCACGTCGGGAAATACCGGTCTGCCGACAATACCGGTTGAGTGAAAGCAGCGTTCCCTGTTCCAGCAGGTCGAGCAGGAGTTGTTCGCGTTCCGTATAGCGGATCAGTTCTCCCCGCGGGCTGCCACTTTGTTGCCATACACGCAGGTGGATAGGGGTAGCCAGTATATTCTCATCCTTGATGCGGAGATAGGCGAGAGGCTTTCCGTTTTCGTCTTTCGCATAGACAGGCTTGTGCGGATTCTCTTCGATGGTGGCTACTAATACCTGTTTGCCTTCCACGATATATGTTTGTAAAGTATAATCTATCTCCGGGATGCAATAAAGTTGTGCGGCTGCTTCAATCATATATTTTTCCTCTTCAGATCGTACGCCGGCTATTCGTCCATTGTCTTTCACGCCGATCAATAGCCGTCCTCCGTCGGTATTGGCAAAAGCCGACAGCGTTTTGGCAATCTTGCGTGCGTCGGAAATTTCGAATTTGAAGTCCTGTTGCTGATGCTCTCCTTCAGCTATCAAAGTATGTATGTAATCCGTATCAGTAAGCGTTTTCATGGCTACAAAGGTAGGGAAAAATGGTGAAAAGCCCTTTTTTTAGCTTATTTTCGCAGATAAATTCAAAAAAAATATTGTTTTTATGCGTTTATTTCGGGAAACAGTGTATTTTTGCGACACATTATTAACGAAAAAAATAAAAGGATTATGAAAGAATTGGTAGAAAAAGTAGCAGCTCTGTATGCTGACTTCTCAAAAGATGCTAACGCTCAGATTGAAAACGGTAACAAAGCAGCAGGAACTCGTGCTCGTAAGGCTTCTTTGGAAATCGAAAAAGCAATGAAAGAATTCCGTAAAGCATCTTTGGAAGCTTCTAAAAACTAAGAAATAGAAGTCTACTAAGATATCAGGAAAAAAGAAGAGGATGTATCGTGAGATGCATCCTCTTCTTCTATTTATACCTCCTTCTCTTTTCTGAAACCCGAAATATCGGACGAATGTGCTATTTTTAAGATTCCATTGAAAAACGTTCGCTCTAAAAATAACGAACCAAGGAGTAAACTGCATAAATAAATGCAATAATATACGGAAAAGCAGTCGTTTCTTGCATGAAACTACATGAAATATACACCTTTTCAAAGGAAAAAAGTATCTGTTGCTTTTAAACCAAGGGGGTGTTCCTTTAAAACCAACGCCTCCTTCCTCACCGACCAACCTGTTTTCCGTCAGTAAGGAAGACCTGAAAAAGCTATTTTTGCTTAATTTTCTTCTAGTTGATCCATAAATATCGGGAAAATAAAAGTGTCATTCGGAACTGTTTTTCTTCAGTAAGCGATCAGAATGATCAGTGAAAAAGAATTATACTTCTGATTTGACCGATAAACTCTTTGAATAGTAAAAAAGAGGAATCCTGTATTTGTGAATGATAGCATTTTTATGCCTTTCTTTAAAGTGGGGATACAATTATGCCCTTCTTTCACTGTTTAAATATTCCTTTTTTAAGAAAGGTCCTTTTTTAGTGATCAATAGATGTCGCTATATGTGAAAAGTTATTCATGGTAATTTGAAGAAATGAACTCAATTTCTCCCTATTTGTTGTTTCGTTTTTCGGCGATACCGATTTTTAGAGTGTCTTATTCTGGAAATCGGTTGTGTATATACATATCAGGCAATCATAGTTGCTGAAATGTTTGTATATTTATTGTGTAATCTTTAATACTAAGTAAGATGTTAAAAGTAGTAGCATTTATGAAGCAGGTAGCCGAAGAGCTGCGGATGGGGGGAAACTTTGGTACTGCGCACGTGTATCGTAGCAGTATCAATGCCATCATTGCTTATCATGGGGAAGGGGATTTTTCTTTTGACGAGGTTACCCCGGAGTGGTTGAAAGGTTTCGAAGTACACCTTCGTGGGAGAGGATGTAGTTGGAACACAGTCTCCACTTATTTAAGGACATTTCGTGCGGTGTACAATCGTGCCGTCAATAGTCGGATGGTTATTTATACGCCTCATTTGTTCCGTTCCGTCTATACGGGTACACGTGCGGATCATAAGAGAGCATTGTGTGATGAAGATATGAAGAAGGTATTCACTAAGTTACCTCACTCTTCCGCTATATCTTCTGCCGTACGGTGCGCACAGGATTTGTTCGTACTGATGTTTTTACTTCGTGGTTTGCCGTTTGTCGATCTGGCCTATCTGCGCAAAAGTGATTTACGGGATAACGTGATCACTTATCGCAGGCGGAAGACGGGACGGCCTTTGTCTGTGACGCTCACTCCGGAAGCGATGGCACTATTAAAGAAGTATATGAATCACGACCCTCATTCGCCTTATCTCTTCCCGCTGTTGAAAAGTGGAGAGGGAACGAAGGAGGCCTATCGGGAATATCAGTTGGCATTGCGCAGCTTCAACCAGCAACTCACACTCTTGGGCGAAATATTGGGACTGAACGATAGACTGAGTTCATACACCGCCCGCCATACATGGGCTACCACAGCCTATTATTGCGAAATTCACCCGGGTATTATCTCCGAAGCTATGGGGCACTCGTCCATCAAGGTGACCGAGACCTATCTAAAACCTTTTCGTAATAAGAAAATTGATGAGGCTAATAATCAGATTATTGATTTTGTAAAACACTCGATAGTGGGAACAGTAGCTTGAAAATGAACCTGTTACTTTCTAGGTAACGGAGCTAAATAGCGTTGCAAAGATGGATATATTTTGGAAAACATGCAAACAAAAAAGATATTTTTTATAATAAACTACTAAAAAAAGAGAAATAATACGATAAAACAACGGATTTCTTTCTGTTAGGGACCTGTTAACCTCTGATCAAGATACAAAGAATTTCCTCCCCTCTGCCGCAAGTCTGAAGCAGGGGTAAATATGTTTCACTGTTAAATAGTCCGGTTTTTCATATAGAAGGCTCTCCGGGAGTCAGGACAAAGGTTTACCCGTTACCTAGAAAGTAACGGGTAAAGGCTGTTTGGCCTGTATGCTTCATAGTATATTATATAAGGGAAATAAAGGTCGAATGAATTAAGAAAAGGAGGTCGCACGAGAAATGAACGGAACAACACATGGGATTTAAAATCAAAAGTGAGAAATTATATTTTTATTATTTTTTTAATTTATAAATTAAAAGTTTTTTATTATGAACAAAAAGTTTTTAAATGCTGTCCTGTTTGGAGCGCTGATAGCGTCCTCGGCAGGTACATTTACTTCTTGTAAAGACTACGATGACGACATCAAGAGTCTGCAGGAACAAATTGACAAAAGCGGAAGCACCGTTGGCGATCTTCAGACTCAGCTGACAACGCTGAAGAGTGCTGCAGAAGCTGCACAGGCTGCTGCTGATGCTGCAAAGACAGCTGCTGCAGAAGCTAAGACTGCCGCAGAAGCTGCAAAAACTGCCGGCGACCAGGCTGCTGCCGATGCTGCTACAGCGAAAGCGCTGGCAGAAGAAGCGAAAGCTGCCGCATCACAGGCAAAAGCTGACGCTATCGCTGAAGCTGCCAAGCAGGTAGAGGCTTTGAGAGTTTCATTGCAAAGCGCTATCGACCAGAAGGTTGATCTGACTGTTTACGAAGCTGCTGTTAAAGCACTCGGCGCTCAGATTGAAGGTATCGAGACTGGTTTGAGTAATCTGACCAATGGCGCTGTGAAAGAAAACACAGAAGCTATCAAAACTGCTCAGGATGCTATCGAAACATTGATCACAGCAGACAAGGACTTGCAGACTCAGCTCGACGCTCTGAAACTGTATGCTGAAGGTGTAAAAGAAGTAGCCGACGCGAATGCAGAAGACATCAAAGCTGCACAGGAAGCTATCGAAGCTGCACAAGACGAGATTAAGAAACTTTGGGATGAAATCAACGGTGAAGGCGGATTGAAAGCTTTGATCGGTGAGAATAAATCTGCCATTGAAGTTCTTCAGAAGTCTACAGCACAGGATATCGCTGACCTGGAAGACAAGATAACAGACGAACTGGACGCTATCAAAAATGATATCAAAGATGTTCAGTCTGACATCAAGACTATTAATACTCAGATTATAAATATCAACGCTGACTTGGCTAGCTTGCATACATTGATGACTTGCCGTTTGACAAGCATTACGTTTGCTCCTGACTATATTGTAGACGGTGTAGAAGCTATCAAGTTCAACTCATTGAAGTATGCTGCAATGGCTGCTAGTGAAAATGCTGTTATTCCTACTGCTTACAAATTCTCTACAGCTGCTCTGGCAACTGCAAGCTACCACTTCAATCCGGCAAGCTTCAAGTTGGCTAACGCTGACTATAGCTACATTGACCGCTCTGCAACAGTGATCAACACTCGCGCGGCTGCCAGCCAATGGGTTGAAATCAGCGGTACTCCGGTTGTAAATGCTGCTACAGGAACAGTTGACTTCAAATTGCTTCGTCTTAACGTTCATTCTACTCAGCCGGCAGAAGACAAAGTGAACATGATCGCTTTGCAGGCTGCTCTGAAGGGTGACGCTGTTGACCAGAACGAGACTAACGTAGTGGTGACTTCTCCGTACGTATCTATCTATGATGACGTATTGGCTGCACCGGACGTTCGTATCTCTGACAAGGCTACTTTGATTTCGGGTGCCGACAAGGCTCATTATGCAACGACTTTCGATGCTTGTAAATCAGAAGCTGTTCGTTACACAACGCCTTACGACAAAGTATTCAATCTGAAAGAACTGGTGGCTACTTGCTTCGGCAACGGTAATCACAAAGAATTCCCGATCGAAGACTATAAATTGTCATACAAGTTCTCTGTAGCTACTTCTGATTACAATGTCACAAGCGGTTCTACTACTACTAACCAACAGAAATGGATTGTGTGCAATGACGCGAAAGCTGGGTTGTACCAGGCAGAAGGTTTCAACAAAGAAGCTATCGGCCGTACTCCGATTCTGAAAGTGGAATTGGTAGACGAAGCTGGCAACGTAGTACGTCGTGGATTCGTGAAGATTGAGTTCGGTGTGACTAAGCAAGACGACCTCGTAGTAGGTGACAAGGCTAATGACTTGGTTGCTAAGTGTGCTGAAACAGCTGCTTCATACACTATCTCAGAACAGTTCATCCGTGAAAACGTTTACCGTGTCATTACTAATGGTAAGGAAACCAGCATGAGTCACGAAGAATTCTGGAATCTGTATGATGCTACTACAGCTGTTGCTGCAGTGAAGAAGAACAACTTGTCTCACTCTATGTCACTTCCGAAGATTGTTGACGGCGATACTTCAACAGGTACTGCTACCAAGAAGATCGTTTGGTCATTCACTCACACAGAACTGGGTAAGATAGGCGCCGGTGGTTCTCAATTCGTTGCAACTGTAACGGTGAAGAACAAACTGACTTCTTCTGAATATCCTGCAAGCATCACATTCAAGTTTACTGTGAACGTGAAATTGCCGGAACTTACTTTGGCTGCTACTGAAAATGATCTTTACTGGACGAAGGAAGATGGTAAGTACAAGTATTTCAACGTAAACGTGAATGTACCTTCTTCAATTACTTCTCCAGCAGAAAACTGCCAGTTCAGCAGAGCATTGCCGGAAGCATATTCCGCATACGCTGTGACAGGACTTCCGGGATGTGAATCAGCTCGTTACAAAGTAATCAAGACTTACTCTAACGGAGTAGCTACTTCTACTGTAATGAATGGTGTTCAGATCGACGGTGTTTACATCACTTTGGACAAGAGCAATGCTGCTGTGAAGGCTGCTTTGAATAGTGCAAACGGCTTGCAGGCTGTAGTTGCACACATCTACACACTGAGCAACGGTGACGAAGTAACTGTAAATGAATTCATGGTTAACTTCATCCGTCCTGTTAACTTGAATATGCCTAGCGGTATTTCTGTAACAGATGCTATGACTGGTGGTGATGTTGCTGACTTCCAATGGAATGGTCTGTTGACTGACTGGAGAAATGAAGCAATCGTGAAAGATAGCTGGTCATGGGTTGATCATACTCGTTCTTACTGGAAGAGAGTTTGTGCTCCTGAATTCGAATACGTGGAAGGTCACGAAGAAATGGTTACACCGGCTCAGCTTGACGTAGAATATGGTACGATTAAGTTCACTACCACTACTACAACAACAATGTATACTGGTAAGGCTACTTACAGATACTATCCTCTAGTAGGTCGTAGCATAACTAAGACGTATACTATTGAAGAAGAGATGTTGACAAAAGCTGAAATTAATACTGCACTTGAGGCTAAGAAGGTAGAAGGATGGCCGTTTGGCTATATTAGCGCAGAATTGGATGGTGAAATTGAGTATACAGAAGTTTCTAAACCGGCAAGCACTACTATCGAGTACGATTACGTGAAGAGCATCAACTATGTACCGGCAGTTTACAAGTGGGTTGAAGGTAACTGGACAATGGTTCCTCACAAACACACTGCAATGCCTGCATACGAAGGTACTTCTTACGGACAGACTTCAGGATGCTGGGAATGGACGAAGAAAGAGTGGACTAGACCGGAATGGAATGCAGGACAGTACTGGTTCTTCTATGGTCCGTTCAGCGATGTGACAGTTAATGTAAACGAAGCTACTACAAGCCTCGAATACAACGGTAATAAGTTGCCTGACGGTGCTACTTTGGTTCAGGAAGGTAACACAGTGAAATATGTAAATGTTAGCTCACCAGTTGGATATACTTATCAGATATTCATTCCTGCTACAGTAAATTATGGCTGGGGAACTACTTCTTCTACATTGACTATTACAGTTAATCCGAAGAACTAAGAATTGAAATGTCAATGAATTCTTAGACATTCAACAACAAAAAGGGTGCTCTAATCAGAAAGGGGCACCCTTTTCACCATAACAAGTACATTCTGTGGAATACTCTGTGATAAGACATTAAATATATAAAATTATGAGAATAAGAAATTTACTAGTAGCCATACTTACTGTCAGCAGCACAGTAGCATTCGCTCAGGAACAGCGACAAATCAAGGAAGAGGGCAAGACAGTGTTCAAACCTCATTGGTTTATGCAAGTTCAGGCTGGAGCTGCACATACGGTAGGCGAAGCCGATTTTACAGATCTGATCTCTCCGGCAGCAGCCGTTAATGTAGGGTATAAGTTTGCACCCGCATTTGGAGCCCGTTTAGGCGTAAGCGGTTGGCAGGCAAAGGCAGGATGGGTCACTCCTTCTCAAACCTATCAATACAAATATCTGCAAGGCAATCTGGATATCATGGCAGATCTTAGTACTTTATTTTGTGGTTTTAATCCTAAACGTGTATTCAACGCATATATTTTTGGCGGTGCAGGACTGAATCATGCTTTCGACAACGACGAAGCAAACGCACTGGACACAAGATCTCATGAATTAGAGTATTTATGGCAGGACAAACAAAATCTTATAGCCGGACGTATGGGACTGGGATGTGATCTGCGCCTCAATGACCGGTTGGCTATCAATATTGAAGGAAACGCAAATGCACTGTCCGACAAATTCAACTCGAAAAAGGCAGGCAACTGCGACTGGCAATTTAACGTATTAGTGGGCCTGAACATCAAATTAGGAAAAAGCTATAAGAAAACAGCTCCGGTATATTATGAACCGGAACCGATAGTAGAACAACCCAAACCACAACCTGTCGTGAAACAGCCCGAACCGGAACCTGTGGCAGTGGTAGTGGAACCTATGAAACAGAATATATTCTTTGCTCTGAACTCCGCACTTCTCCAGGAAGACCAGCAATCGAAGATCGATGCAATGGTGGCATACATGGAAAAGTATCCGGCAAGCAAAGTTGCCATAACCGGATATGCCGACAAGGAAACCGGTAATCCGAGAATCAATATGACTTTATCCGAAAAACGTGCGAAGATTGTTGCCGATGCCTTGAAAGCCAAAGGAATAGCGGCGGACAGAATCGTTACGGATTTCAAAGGAGATACAGTACAACCTTTCCGGGTGCCTGAAGAAAACCGGGTAAGCGTCTGTATTGCAGAATAATATTTTCCCACTTCTCATGCGGGTATATACCCCATTCCTCTATTCTATTAATAAAAGTATGAGGGACCTGTATGGGAGGTAAAAGAGGAAGCCCGTGCTTGTGAAAGCCCGGACTTCTGCAATGAACCCTTTCTTCACTTGTTAGTGAAGATAACCCCACAAGGTGCAGATGGAAAGCAATGCTTGTGAAAGTCTTCTTTTCCGATCTCTGTTCCTTACAGAGGATGCCCCTCACATTTTTCCCACGGGCATCCTCTTTTTTTATATATATAGACTGATTTTATTATAAAATCTGATTGTTTTGTTTATAGAAAACAAAATACGAGTGATTTGGTTCGTTATCAACCGGCATTCCGATTAAAATCGTATATTTGCGTCTGTAATCAGATTGGGTCCATGAACGAAAATGTCCTCACTAAACTAAAGATACTTGCAGAATCGGCCAAGTACGATGTATCCTGTGCATCCAGCGGTACAGTGCGCTCCAACAAACCGGGCATGCTGGGCAATACCGTAGGTGGCTGGGGAATCTGCCACAGCTTTGCCGAAGACGGACGGTGCATCTCCTTGCTTAAAGTTATGCTGACCAATTATTGTATTTACGACTGTGCCTACTGTATCAACCGGCGCAGTAATGATCTGCCTCGCGCCACGTTGTCTGTCTCCGAATTAGTGGAACTGACGATTGAATTCTACCGGCGCAATTATATCGAAGGCTTGTTTCTTAGTTCCGGTGTGGTCCGTAGTCCGGATTATACGATGGAGCGGCTTGTGCGTGTGGCGAAAGATTTGCGTCAGGTGCATCGCTTTAACGGATATATCCATCTGAAAAGCATTCCCGGAGCAAGCCGGGAACTGGTGAATGAAGCTGGACTGTATGCCGACCGCCTTAGTGTCAATGTAGAAATCCCGAAAGAAGAGAACCTCAAACTGCTGGCTCCCGAAAAGGATCATAAGAGCGTTTTCGCTCCGATGAAGTATATCCAGCAAGGTGTGCTGGAAAGTAAGGAAGAACGGCAGAAGTTCCGTCATGCTCCCCGTTTTGCGCCTGCGGGACAGAGCACGCAGATGATTGTAGGGGCTACCTCCGAGTCGGATAAAGATATCCTTTACCTTTCGTCGGCACTTTATGGACGGCCGACGATGAAGCGTGTTTATTACTCCGGATACGTCTCCGTGAATACGTACGATACACGCCTGCCTGCACTGAAACAACCGCCTTTGGTACGTGAGAACCGTCTTTATCAGGCGGACTGGCTGCTCCGTTTCTATCAGTTTAAAGTGGATGAAATCGTAGATGACGCATATCCTGATCTAGATCTGGAGATAGACCCGAAGCTCTCGTGGGCTTTGCGTCATCCGGAACAGTTTCCGGTCGATATCAATAAGGCGGATTATGAGATGTTGCTCCGTGTACCGGGCATCGGGGTGAAGTCGGCTAAGTTGATAGTGGCATCCCGTCGTTTTTCCCGTCTGGGCTTTTATGAGTTGAAGAAGATAGGCGTAGTGATGAAAAAAGCGCAGTACTTCATTACATGCAGAGAATTGCCTTTGCAGATGCAGACGGTGAATGAGCTTTCTCCGCAGCGGGTACGCAGTCTGCTGCTTCCGAAGCCTAAGAAGAAGGTGGACGACCGCCAGTTGGTACTGGATTTTGGGGAATAAATGGAGTTTCAGATGTTGTAAACCGCAAGATAATGAACGTCTATATCTACGATAAAACTTTTGATGGTCTGCTGACTGCTGTCTTCGACGCTTATTTTCGTAAGACCTTTCCCGATTTCCTGTTGTCGGAAGGGGATGCTTTGCCTTTGTTTTATGATGAATTGCATACGGTGGTCACCGATGAAGAGAAAGCCGCCCGTGTGTGGCGTGGCTTGCAGAAGAAAGTCTCTTCTTCCGCGCTTGGCTGCCTCACCCAGTGTTGGTTGTCGGAATTGCCCGATATAGGGATAGTTATCTTTCGTTATATTCGTAAGGCGATCGACGCTCCCCGTTCTATCGAGACTAACTTCGGCGATCCGGATGTGCTTCTGCTTGCCCAGATATGGAAGAAGGTGGATGGCGAACGGATGCATCTGATGCAGTTCGTGCGTTTTCAGAAAGCGGCGGACGGTACTTTCTTTGCTGCCTTCGAACCGCAGTATAATGCCTTACCACTTACTGTCCAACATTTCAAAGATCGTTTTGCCGATCAGAAGTGGATTATCTATGATATGAAGCGGCGTTATGGCTTTTACTATGATTTGCAGGAAGTGACTACGATCTCTTTTGATGACGACAGCCGGGAAGCTCATCTGATTACGGGTATGCTGGACGAGAGCTTGATGGATGAAAATGAGAAGATCTTTCAGAAGCTCTGGAAAACGTATTTCAAGGCTATCTGCATTAAAGAACGCATGAATCCGAGGAAGCATAGAAAGGATATGCCTGTCCGCTACTGGAAGTATCTGACGGAGAAGCAGAAGTAGGCTTATTCTATCCGCTGCACCGTCACATCCGGAAATTTCTGCATCAACGAAAGTAAATGTCCCTCATCATTGTTCCGTTTCGATTTGATGACCATTGTGACTTGATAAGCTTCCATTTCACCCGAATGCTGTGTTTCCATTTCGTAAGAGACAATCATATAATCTTTTGAATTAAATCTGTCCGCTATCTGTTTCAAAGTATCTTTGTTGTTAGTAGAGAAGGAGATCATCGAACTTTTCATGCCTACACTCTTGAAGATGTAACTGAGTAATTCCAGGCCGATCAGAGTCAGTACGGTAGTAGCTATGCCGATGGTGTACATTCCCGCGCCGACTGCCAGACCGATGCCGGCTGTAGCCCATATGCCGGCGGCTGTGGTCAGTCCACGGACGATTTGTTTCTGTAGGATAATGGTTCCTGCACCGATGAATCCGATGCCGCTGACTACTTGTGCCGCTACACGGCTGGGGTCGAGCGTCACACTGTTTTCTTTGATGATCTCTTGAAATCCGTATTGCGAAACGATCATGATCAGGGCACTTCCCAATGATACGAGGAAGTGAGTGCGGTATCCGGCTTCTTTGGCGCGATATTCACGGTCCAGTCCGATGATGGCTCCCAGTATTCCTGCCACCAGTAATCTTAACATAAAATCAACGTTCAACATCATAGGTTCGGTCTCCTTTCTTTTCTTTGTTTGTTTCTTCTGTTTTTTTCTTTAAAAACGGTTAGTTCTATAAATATACAATTCTTTTCTCTTTTTGTGCTATTAATTTAGTAATATTTGAATGTAGCATCTGCATTTTATCGTATATTCGCAAACAAAACCATGCATTGCGCCAAAGATTGAATAAGAAATGAAGAAAAGGATATTTTACATCATTAGTTTTTTGGTAATATTTTGTATAGAGGTATTCATAGCGTTGTATATACGTGATAGTTTCATACGTCCTTATATGGGAGATGCTTTGGTCGTGGTGCTGGTATATAGTTTCGTACGTATATTTATCCCGACAGGGGTTCCCCGTCTGTCGTTTTACGTTTTCCTGTTCGCTTGTTTTGTCGAAGTACTGCAATATTTTCAGTTAGTGGAAACTTTGGGAATCACCAACCGTGCATTAAGAATCATTTTGGGCTCCACGTTCGATTGGAAAGATATTGTCTGCTATGGAGCAGGATGTATCTTTATCTTTCTGTTTGAGCAAATATTCAGACGACGTTAATTGGAATAACTGATTCTCTTGTTTGGCGATTGCTTATTGTACGCTCTCTTTATTTTCGTTTTCTGAAGTCGGATTCAGATCGTGTCCGCAATACTTGCAGAACTGCGCATTGTCTTCATGCCCTGACCGATGGCAGTTCGGACATTCTTTGTCTCTTCTCCGTTTATATTCCTTCATCATGGAGGCGGACACAATACCGGTAGGTACCGCAATGATAGTGTAACCGATCAGCATGACGCAAGCCGAAAGAAACTTTCCCAGTCCGGTGACGGGAGTTATATCTCCGTATCCTACGGTGGTCATCGTGACAATAGCCCAGTAGATACTGTTCGGAATGTTGTTGAACTGAGAATTGGGCAAAGTTCCTTCGATCATATACATTAACGTTCCGATGGAAGTAACCAAAATCACAACAAACAGAAAGAAGACCGCAATCTTTTTACTACTTTCCCGAAGTGCGGTGAGCAGTCGTTCGCCTTCATTCAAAAAATTGAATAGCTTAAAGACACGGAATACCCGTATCAATCGAAATGCACGGATGATAAGCAGATAGCGCGCTCCCGGAAAGATCAAACCGATGTAAAGCGGCAAGGTAGCCAACAGGTCAACAATGCCAAAGAAACTGAATATGTATTTCTTCGGGCGGGGAGAGCAATATATTCGTGTCAGATATTCAAAAGTAAAGAAAGCAGTGAAAAGGTACTCCATTACGACAAATGGGGTAGTCAGATAGGAGGGGAGCCCTTTCAGGCTTTCTATAATGACTAATAATACACTGGCAAGGATACAGCCGATAAGAACCACATCAAACAGTTTTCCCGAAGGAGTGTCTGACTCGAAGATGATGACGTACAGCTTATGTTTCAGCTTTTGGTCATTCAGAAAATGATGGATTCTTTCTTTTAGTTTCATGAGAATAATCAGTTAACAGGCTAATATCCCAATAACCTGCATTTTACCTATTACTTATTACCTGCTACTTATTACCTATTACATTAATCTATTACCCAATGCTTGTTATATGCAACCGTCTTCTTTGGATCATAGTACATTCCCTCTTGTGTAGGTATCTGGAGAACGTATGTTTTTCCGGTCCTGTTTTTTAGGCTTTGTTCGCGTAGCCAAGGATTCGCGTCCCGAAGTTGGGCGTATGTGATTCCCTGCTGTTTGGCAAAATCGCTTAAGTTGGCAATGGGGGTAGTGACCGTTATCTCTTTGTAGGGGATAGGCGGGTACAAGTGTTCCTTTTTCAGCAGGAATCCATATCGCTGAGGATTCTTGAATATTTCTTTGACTGCCAGCAGGCGGAACATATAGCGGGAAGTCTCTTCTACCAGCCATAAGTCCATTGCGTGGCTGGCAAGTTGCTGGTCCAGTTGAGAGGAAATTCGCCCTTGTCCGGCATTATAGGCGGCAGATACAGCCATCCAGTCTCCGTATTTGGCATAAGCCTGCTTGAAATATTTGCAGGCGGCTACCGTTGCCTTTTCGATGTGATAACGTTCGTCTACGTTCTCATTTACTTCGAGTCCGAATTCGCGTCCGGTAGCAGGCATGAATTGCCATAATCCGGCTGCACCGGCCGGAGAGCGGGCTATGTTGTTGAGATTACTTTCGATGACCATCAGATATTTGAAATCGTCGGGGATACCGTTCGCTTTCAGAATCGGTTCTATAATCGGGAAGTAACGGTTGGCACGCTTGATAAGCAGCATGGTGGTGGAGTGCATATAGGTGAACGCCATCATCTCCCGATCCATCCGTTCTCGGCGGTCGTAACGGCGGAGGTCGATCGTCTCTCCGTCAAAAGTCACCTGCTCGGGGACGGTAGGTGAGGTGACGCAATAAGGCACTTCCGATTTGGCGGAATGCTGTTCGTCTACATGACTGCTACCGATCAGAATAGGCAGGGTAGCTCCGATGCAGAACACTAATATAAAGGTTAGAATGTAGTTGATCTTGGTAAATTTCTTCATTTTCTGTTTTCTTTTTTCTTTTAGTCATTTGATTGGTTCTTATTCCAATATCTGGCAACCACGGCAGTAATAGATGCTACCGCCAAGATAATTCTCCTTGACAATGGTTTCTCCGCAACGGGGACAGGCTTTGCCTGCCGTGTCTTTAGAGAGGCAAGCTGTATACTTGCCATTTTCTCCAAACAGGTCCGATTCCGTGTTTCGTCCACCCTGCCGGTAGATATCGTTCATGGTCTCCTTTACTTGATAGAACAAATTTTCTTTCTCTTTGTCCGTTAATGCTGCTATTTTTTTCTTCGGATGGATGTGGGCATGATACAGAATGTCCTGTAATACACCGTTTCCCAGTCCCGGAACAGTCTGTTCTGTAGCCAGAAAGGCTTTGGCGGACTTCTTCTGCGCACTTTCATCATTAATCAGTCCGAGGAAATATTCTTTGCTGAAAGCGTCCGACATGACCTGCGGCTTGCTTTTCGCTGTCCGGTAATATTCGGAAAGTACGCCGTTGGCGGCGTCCTTGCTGTAACACATGATTCCTCCATACATGCGCACGGAAGCGATAAGGCAGCTTTCGTCTTCAAAGCCGATCAGGAGTTGATGTTTGGCAGGCAGTTTCGTTCCGGGTGCGTAATACCGGAGATTTACTCCGTCCGTAAGTATCAGCATTTTGTCGCCTATTGTCATCTCTACCATGCCTCCTTGTGAACGTGCGTGGTCTATTGACTTTCCGGTCAGCCATTCGGCATACTCGTCGGGACTTCCGGAAAACCAAGCGAATTTGTGAGGAGTGAACAGGGTGAATACATTTGTGATTCGTTTTCCCTTGACAGTCTTGTTCAGTTGCTCGCATAGATAGAGCGCTTCGGGTGCCTCAATCATGTTCTTTCTTTTTTATGGTTCTATAAATGTTCTCTTGCAAAGATAATGCTTATTAATCAGAATAGCCCTAATTCGGCAGAACAAAATACATCCGTTTACCGGAGTGTCACTTTCTTCTGAGATGTTGAGAGACGTTATCCGGCATGCTAATACTGCGCCTTGCTTTTACACACTTGTGCCAACAGCTTGTCACACTTGTGCCAAAGGCTTGGCACGGCTGTGCCACAATGTTGGCACAAGCATACCTCCGTAGGGGGCAGAGTTTATCAATATATATAACAACTGCAATGAAATAGTTTATTTTACTTTTTTCAAAGAACCTTTTCTGCTTTTGATACGTTTCTCTAGTATAGTTAAAAAAACGAAGAATCAAGATGAATATAGCAATGACCGGAGCCACCGGATATATAGGCAAACATCTTTCTAACTATCTGACCGAAAAGGGTGGACATCGGATCATTCCTTTGGGAAGAGCGATGTTTCGGGAAGGTATGTCCGGACTTTTGGTTCAGACGCTGACGCATTGCGATGTCATTATAAATCTGGCAGGCGCTCCTATCAATCAGCGCTGGACGCCAGAACATAAACAAGAGCTTTTCAATAGCCGGATAACGGTAACACACCGCATTATCCGTGCCTTGAATGCAGTCAAAACCAAACCGAAACTCATGATTTCGGCCTCTGCTGTAGGATATTACCCCTCTTTGGTGGAATCGGACGAGTATACACAGACTCGTGGTGATGGTTTTCTGTCCGATCTTTGTTATGCGTGGGAGAAGGAAGCGAAGCGTTGTCCGCAACCGACCAGGCTTGTCATTACCCGTTTCGGTGTAGTGCTTTCTCCCGATGGGGGAGCGATGCAACAGATGCTTCGCCCGCTACGCGCAACAAAGGTTGCCACCGTCATAGGGCCGGGTACGCAACCTTTTCCGTGGATAGATATTCGTGACCTTTGTCGTGCCATGGCCTTCTTTATTGAAAATGAAGAGTTGAGAGGTGTTTTCAATTTGGTTGCTCCTCAAGCAGTTTCACAGTCCACGTTTACACGTGCGATGGGAAAGGCGTATCATGCGTGGACAACTTTGATTGTTCCGCAAACGGTCTTTCGTTTGCTCTACGGTGAAGCCGCCTCTTTTCTGACAGCCGGACAGAGTGTGCGTCCTACACGTTTGCTGGAAGCCGGATTCCATTTTTCCGTTCCTACCATAGAGAAGTTGTTTGAGGAGACAGATCACAGTACGGTAGATCGGCTTGATCTGAAACGCTATATGGGGCTTTGGTACGAGATAGCCCGTTATGATCATCGTTTCGAACGTGGGCTTATGGAAGTGACCGCTACTTATACCCTCCGTTCCGATGGAACAATTCGTGTTGAGAATCGGGGATATAAACGCAATTCCCCTTACGATATTTGTAAAACAGCCACTGGACACGCCAAGATTCCCGACCCTGCACAGCCCGGTAAACTGAAAGTCTCTTTTTTCTTGAATTTCTATTCCGATTATTATGTGATGGAATTGGATCAGGAGAATTACAATTATGCTCTTATAGGCAGCAGTACCGATAAATATCTCTGGATATTGAGTCGGACGCCCCAACTGCCGGAAGATATAAAAAAGAAATTAGTAACTGCCGCCGAACGTCGTGGCTATGATACGAATCGGCTACAATGGATTGAACAACTTTAAAATAAACATTATGGATTACAAAATTACTCATCAGCCCGAACAGAAACTGTTCAAGACGGAAGTCGACGGTCGTACCGCATTTGTAGAATATCGCCTGTTAGGTGATTATCTTGATATTATTCACACGATTGTCCCTAAACCGATAGAAGGACGCGGAATTGCTGCCGCACTGGTGAAAGCTGCTTACGACTTTGCACTCGCCAACGGGATGAAACCGAAAGCTACCTGCTCCTATGCAGTGAGGTGGCTTGAACGCCATCCGGAAATGAATGCGGATAGTTGAATAAATAGGGGCTGACCTAAAAGCACGAAAAGTCATTTTCTCTTTGCTGTAATGGATATTTGTGACAAAGATACGTTTGGAAGAAGAACTTTCGGGTCAGTCCCTTTTTAGCCTATTGTTTCCATCTCTTTAGTTGAGGGAAGAACTCTTTCATCGTTGCCCGCGCCTCTTCTATAGTGTACTTTACTTCCGAATCCTTATTAAACTCCTCAAGGTAGTTCAGGTTGAGCTCAATCATTTCATCCATTGTGCATTCTTTGGTAAAATGCCCGTCTGCATAGCAATACTGGCAATACTCTTCATTCTTGCTGCCGTCTGCTTCTGTTCCGAATGTCGTTTCATCAATTGGCATAGCACAACACTGACAAATTTTCTGTTCCATTTTTTATTGATTTTAAGTGAGTAAAAGCATGATAAATAATTCTCTTTTATCTGTTTACAAATATAGTTACTTTCAATAAGTTCTCAGTTATCCGATCTTGCTATTTTGTTTTCACCGGCAAACGTTTCCATATCCATCGGGGAATCATTCGCCAGAAGAATACGAGAATACGATAACGTCCGTCAATGATAGCTACCCGCTGTTTCCGATGAAGTGCGCGTACAATGTCGCGGCCTACCTGGTCGGTTTTCATCAGCATAGGATAATGCTTTCCGTCATTCAGCAAGTCAGTGGCTACAAATCCCGGACGAATATCGGTAAAGTGAATGTTTAACTTTTGCAGGTGGGCGAGTTGTTCAAGAGCATCGATGTATGTATTCTGAAAGCGCTTCGTTGCAGAATAGGCAGGGGCAACTCCCAGACCTTTAGTTCCGGCAATCGAACTGATGACAGCCAGGTGTCCGCCTCCATTGTTCTTAAAATAGGAAAAAGCGGTATCCACCATTCGTGTGAAACCTTCGACATTGGTACGTGCGGTATTCAGCTCGATTTCCATCTTCAAATCCATATTTTGGAAACCGATGCCGGAACTGAGCAGAAATAAATCCATACCGCCCAATTGATGGATAAGCGCATCCAGTTTTCCGGCACTGTCTTCCTGAGTGACGTCCAGTGATTGAATTTTTATCTGTTCCGGTGCGATTTGCCGGAAATCTTCGAGAGCTGACTGGCGTCTGCCCGCTATGCCGATCTGCCATCCTTCGGACAGGAGGCGTTGGGCAACTTCCTTTCCGATACCGGAGGTGGCGCCTATGATAATGGCTCGTTTCATCTTTTTGGAACAAAGATAGTCAAATCTTTCTATTTTGAAAGGGGAACTTTCCATTTTGAAAGCCATCCTTTTCGTTTTGACAGGAAACCTTTTCATTTTGGTAGGGTAGGAGTCTTCTCGTTTTTCAAAGCAGAAATAGTATGTTGCTGATAAATAGCAGCTTAAAAAGAATACGGCTGTTTTGGCATACTATTAGCTATGGGATTCGTGCAGAGTAATTCATGAGTTATGGAAGAGTATATATCAGACAATAGTGTGTATGCGCGTGCTAAAAGCAACAGCATGATCAATCCGAAAATGATAGGACGGGTGCTTGGGACGTTGCTTTTTATTGAGTTGGGAATGTTCCTTTTGTGTGCCGGTATTTCGTTGGGGTACGGAGAGGATGATTATAAGTATTTTCTTTATACGTGTGTGATTAATGCCGTAGCAGGAGGATTATTATTGCTTTACGGACGGGGAGCGGAGAATAAGATGAGCCGCCGGGACGGATATTGTGTCGTCACTCTTTCATGGATATTCTTTACCGTTTTCGGGATGCTTCCTTTTTATTTCAGCGGGAGCATTGATACCATCACCAATGCTTTCTTCGAAACGATGTCCGGATTCACTACCACAGGAGCTACGATACTCGATGATATCGAGTCCCTTTCACATGGGATGCTGTTTTGGCGAAGCCTGACGCAGTGGATTGGTGGACTGGGGATTGTCTTTTTTACGATTGCCATTCTCCCGATCTTTACCACAGGCGGCGTACAGCTCTTTTCTGCCGAGACTACCGGAGTGACTCATGACCGCACGCATCCCAAAATCAATGTAATGGCGAAATGGCTGTGGACTGTTTATCTGATATTGACCGTTTCGGAGACGATCCTGCTGATGTTTGGCGGAATGGATTTATTTGATGCCATTTGTCAATCATTTGCTACTACGGCGACAGGAGGATATTCTACCAAACAAAACAGTATTTCTTACTGGAATTCTCCGTATATCGAGTATGTTGTCGCTATCTTTATGATTATCTCCAGTATTAACTTTTCCTTATTCCTGATGTGTCTGAAAGGAAAAGTCGGCCGCTTGTTTAAAGATGAAGAAACGCATTGGTTTCTGGGCTCTGTCGGGATATTGACATTGCTTATCACTTTGGCACTCGTATTTCAGAACAACTATGGATGGGAGCTGGCTTTTCGTAAATCATTGTTTCAGGTAGCTACGGTGCATACATCCTGCGGCTTTGCGACGGATGACTATAATTTGTGGCCTCCTTTCACATGGCTGTTGCTGTTTATAGCGATGCTTTCGGGAGGTTGCACGGGATCTACCAGCGGAGGTATCAAGAATATGCGGTTACTGATTGTGGCGCGGACCATCCGGAATGAATTCAAACATCTGCTTCATCCGAATGCGGTGCTTCCGGTACGGGTTAACAAACAAACCGTATCTTCTTCCATCGTAACGACTGTATTACTCTTCTTTGCTTTTTATCTGGTGATTATTCTGATCGGCTGGACGATTCTTTTATTTTTAGGAGTCGGTTTCTCCGAATCGGTCAGTACGGTAATCTCCAGTATCGGTAACGTGGGACCGGGATTGGGTAGTTGCGGTCCCGCATACTCGTGGAATTCTTTGCCGGACTTGGCAAAATGGGTTCTTTCTTTTCTGATGTTGATAGGCAGACTGGAACTTTTCAGCGTTCTGTTACTCTTCTATCCGGGATTCTGGAAAAACCGTTAAGACTATTTTGCCGGTATAGCTTTGCCGCTCAGGAGAATAAATGGCGTATCGCCTCTAAAGGGGCATAGAATAACATTCTGGGACCGGAGAACCGCATAACCTCTCGCATCCGTTTGCGCATGGCAGGCTTATAACAATGTACGGGACACTTCTTGCACGAGCTTTTTTTCTCTCCGAACGGACAATGGTCAAGACGGGCATGTGCGTAGCGGAGCAACTCTTCGCACTTCGGACAAAGGGTTGCATTCTTCTCTTTTTTCCGGCAATAGAGACGGATCATGATCTCTACTGTTCTCTTTTCCTGAGTGATACGCGGTTTTTTATCTGTTTCCATTTGTTTTCTTTTGGCTTTGGAGGCTGGCTTCACTTCGGCAAAGATAATAAACTGATCGCATATTCTGCAAAGAACTTCCACTGGAATGATTGCCGTTGCTGGAAACTATGCGTATCTTTGCGGCATGAGAAAGTTATTATGTCCGCAATGCAAGATTGCTGCCCTATATGTGGTGAATGACCGTAAAGAGCGTCTTTTGGTCTATGTACTCGAAAATGGAGAAGTTGTGCCTAAAGATCCGGCAGCTTCCACCGATGGATTTGATTTGACGGAAGTTTATTGTCTGGGTTGTTCCTGGCATGGTTCGCCGAAAAGACTGGTGAAGAGATAGACAGTTGCCGGCACTTTGTCTTTTTTTGATTTATGTCAATAAAAAGAGGGTGCGGGATTAGAATCTTTCAACCGGATTTTTCTGTATCTTTGCAGCCAATTTTTAGGACATAGACGTATGGCAACTTCTAAAGAGATGACGGCGGGGCCGGCATTACCTCTGATTTTTAATTTCACTCTGCCGCTTTTGTTCGGCAATCTGTTGCAGCAAACGTATTCGCTTGTTGATGCTGCAATTGTAGGAAAGTTTTTGGGTATTAATGCGTTAGCCTCTGTCGGGGCTAGTACATCCGTTGTGTTTCTTATTCTGGGTTTCTGCAACGGATGTTGTGGAGGATTCGGTATCCCCGTGGCACAGAAGTTTGGGGCGAGGGATTATAGTACGATGCGCAGTTACGTTTCCGTCAGTCTGCAACTTGCTGTTGTGATGTCTGTGGTCATAGCCATCTTTACCAGTATTTATTGTGCGGATATCCTGAAGATGATGCGTACACCGGAGAATATCTTTGAAGGAGCGTATGCTTATCTGCTTGTTACTTTCATCGGGATACCTTGTACTTTCTTTTATAATCTGTTGTCGAGCATTATCCGTGCTTTGGGAGATAGTAAGACACCTTTCTATTTCTTGGTACTGGCTACGGTGCTCAATATTATTCTCGATTTATTCTGTATTCTGGTACTGGGCTGGGGAGTGATGGGAGCTGCCATTGCTACTGTCTTTTCGCAGGGAGTTTCCGCTTTTCTTTGTTACGTTTATATGTATCGGAAGTTTGACATTCTGCGGGGCACGCCGAAAGAACGGAAGTATCAGTCGAAGCTGGCGAAGACGTTGCTTTCCATTGGCGTTCCTATGGGATTGCAGTTCTCCATTACGGCCATTGGCAGTATCATGCTTCAGAGTGCGAATAATGCGTTGGGTACGGCGTGTGTGGCAGCTTTTACTTCTGCGATGCGTATCAAAATGTTTTTCCTTTGTCCGTTGGAGAGTCTGGGTATGGCTATGGCTACCTTTAGCGGTCAGAATTACGGTGCCGGAAAGCCTGAACGTATTTGGTCGGGGATTAAAGCCAGCACGCTGATGATGGTTATCTATACAGCCGTCACTTTCTTGATTCTGATGCTGGGAGCCAAATCTTTTGCCTTGATTTTTGTTGATCCGTCGGAAATTGAGATCTTGGAGAAAACAGAACTTTTCCTGCATATATCAGTCTCTTTCTTCCCGATGCTTGGGTTACTTTGTATCCTGCGCTATACCATTCAAGGGGTGGGATATACTAATCTCGCCATGTTTTCGGGAGTGTCGGAGATGATTGCACGCATTCTCGTCAGTATTTATGCCGTGCCGGCTTTCGGCTTTATCGCTGTTTGTTACGGTGATCCGATGGCATGGATAGCGGCTGATTTGTTTTTGATTCCTGCATTTATTTATGTTTATCGCAGGTTGAAACGTCAGGTGCTGACAAGTGTCGTTGTATAATTGAAGTGTGTGTCAAAAGTCAATATACCCGTAGGGGAGTTTAGTTACTTTTGACACATACTTTATCATATTTTAGTCTTGTATCGGATACAGCGGGTTACCGCTTTCATCTACATCCGTCCAGTCTTTTACGCTCACGTTACCGAATGATACGGAGTTTTCGTTGATTACTGCACGGAAAAGATATGAATTTCCGGCAGCCAGAATATTGTCTGGCGGGGTAATGGTCGTATTGTAAGTACGTGAGAAACTTTCTCCGTTGACCATCAGTTCCATCGTTAAAGCCATCGGGTCGGAACTTTTCAGCGGAAGCATGATATATTGAACCGTGAAATCATTGATTCCCATGTCGGCAGGCTTATCGTAACTGACTTCTGAAGAAATGATCCCTGTTGACAGATCCATGAAAGCTCCCGGTTTCGTGGGAGTAATAGTGGCGGAGAGTACTTTGTTGAGTGTAATATTCTCACCTCCCGTTATGGTTATCACGACCTGAGTGGCTACGTGCTGGTAAGTGATGGGAATGTTGACTTGTGAACTGGTCACATCCTGATGCAGGGCATGCCACCACAGATAATCCACCCCATTGGATAATGCTTCGGACTTGCCGTTGGTAAAGGTAGGAGCGGGGTTGCTGGAATTACAGGAAACCGCATAAAAACTATAGATATCATTACTGAGATACATTTTATAACTTTGTATTCCCGTCAACACTCCGGGAGAAGAAGTGATATAGTTGCCTTCACCGACAGGCTCTCCCTCTATCGTATTGGTGGTATTGGAAGGGTAGGCACATAACCAACTCTGCAATCCTTTTCCCATCGGAGACATGGCACGCGTTATATTTCTTCCTTCTACGGAAGCACTGAAAGTAATGAGTGCATCTTTTTTGTCAGGATTGTCATTGTTTCCCTCTTCTCCGCCACTATTTTCTTCTCCGTTCGGATAGGCAACATCCATATAAATGTTGTTTTTGGAGCAGGCTCCTAACAGCAGCACCGCCAGTGCGGATACTGCCAGATACTTTGTAATTCGAAACTTAAAATTCATAGTCAGGTTCTTTTTGAAAGTTAGTAATTACCCCTATATACATTTCAAAAAGAATTTAGTTCATATCGGAAGAAACTATTTTTAGAACTCCGCTTCCTTCTGTATGCAGATGATATCGCCGTAAACGGGATGGCGGAACTCAATATATTCAGCATGGAGATAGAGCCTGTCCGCCTTTTTTCCATAGAGTTCATCGCCCAGAATGGGGCAGTTTAATCCTTGATGATGGGCGGCATGTACCCGTAGTTGGTGGGTACGCCCTGTCAATGGATAAAAAGCGATGCGTATGTACTTATCGGAATAGTTCAGAATCCGGTATTCGGTAACTGCCGGTTTGCCGTATTCTTCACTGACCATTTGCCGGGGGCGGTCGAGCGGATTGAGGCAAAGAGGAAGATTGATGGTTCCTGTTTCTTCGAGTTGCTGGTTCAATCCATTTCTATCCAGCAAGGCTACATAACGCTTCTTAATACTGCGATTGATGAACTGTTCCTGCAAGTGTTGATGAACTTCCTTAGTTTTGGCGACAAGTAACAACCCCGAAGTAGCCATATCCAGCCGGTGTACAATCATGGGACCGGTAGCTTCCGGATATTTAGCTTTTACACGATGGTAAACGGAATCCGTCTCCTCTTCTTTTCCGGGAACGGACAACATACCGGATGGTTTATTGACTACCACCAGCCATTCGTCCTCAAAAACGATTTCTAATTCTTCCTTCCTGTGTGCTTGGGGCGAAAGTGGATTCCCGTCTACTTCCAGTCCTTGCAGCATGTGTTGCAGAATCGGTTCGCATTTTCCTTTACACGAAGGGTAATAATAACCGTGATGCCGTACCTCTGTTTTCGGAGAGTTTCCCCACCAGAACTCGGCCATAGCCAATGGCTTCAGTTGGTGAAGGTAGGCATATTGCAGCAATTTGGGCAAGGCACATTCGCCTGCTCCGGCAGGGGGGATTTTGTGTACGGTTTGTTCAAAGATAGTACATAAGTCTTTTATTTCTCCTTTCGCATTCAGCATACGGAACTGTTCGAATAACTTTTGCTGTAAGGCTGCCGAACGTTGCTTTCGTTCGTTTTTTAGTTTTTCTATTTCCGTCTCAAAGGTGATAACCTCTTCTTCCAGCGTTTTGATTCGTTCTTTCCATCCCCGTTCCAATCGCTTGAATTCCGCTTTCTGATATTGGCTTTCACGAACAAGTGCGTCCTGTTCTTCTTTAGACAGGGCAGGGGATGACTTGCGGCGAAGTTCCCTCTCTTTCTTTGCTGTCTTTAGTTCCTCTTTGGCTTGAATAAGAGCCAGCCTTGTTTGTTCCGTTTCCCTGTCCAGTTTTTCTTTTAAGTGCAGATAATGAGGATTAACTTCCAATGCACTGATACGGACATTGATAGCCGAAATTTGTTCTTCTTCTATTTTAAAGAATCCCTGTGGTTGCAGCAAATCGTAAACAGGGGGTACGAAATACGGATGCAGATTCTTTCCTGCCAGATTGCCGGAAAAAGCAGCAAGATAACCGATAGAGGAAGATCCTTCTTCCTGGGTTTGTACGATCAGTACTCCGAACATTTTTCCGAGAGTCAGTTCCTCTAGCCACTCCTTCTTTGTCGAAATATAGGCTTTGACTTCTTCGGCCGCTAATACACATAGCGGATGAGGAGTATAGTTGAAAGGGTATGTAAACCTTTCCGGTAGTGCAATATGGGAAACCGGTTGGTCGAAAAAATGTATCATTGATTCTTATCTGAATATCGTTATTGATTGCAAAAGTAAGGCAAATCCGCGAATTTTATTCTATATTTGTTTTGTAGTTGGAATAAAATAGAGGAATAAAATGGAAGACAAACCAAAATTCGCTTTTGTAGGTAACAGCCACATGGCATTCTGGGCACTGAATGTATATTTCCCTCAATGGGAATGTCTGAACTACGGTGCTCCCGGAGAAGGGCTGGCGTATGTCGAGTCATTTCATGAAGATACATCCGACTGCCAGGTAGTGATTCAGTTCGGGAGCAATGACATTTATCAGCTAAATGAAGAAAATACAGATGATTATGTAGAGCGGTATGTGAAAGCTGTTCTTGCGGTTCCTTCCCGAAAAACGTATCTCTTTTGTATTTTTCCCCGTAATGATTATGATGATTACAGTACGGCTGTGAACAAGTTCATCCGCATGCTGAATGAGAAGATAGTTGCAAAACTGACAGGGACAGGCGTCATTTATCTGGATGTTTTTGATCAATTATTGATGAACGGCAGATTAAATCCGGAGCTGACTATTGACGATCTGCATTTGAATGGAAAAGGGTATCGGATATTAAGTACGGCGCTGAAGCAGGCATTCAACGGACAGGAGCATCTATGAAATTTTATGTTAACGCTTTTGTCATGTAAATAGGTGGCATATCATTTATTTTTCCTATTTTTGCCCCATTAATCAATATGTATAACCCCCATAAAACGATGAGACGATGGAAAAAGTTATTATCAACTCGTACGAAGAATTTGAAAAGCTGGTAGGGCAACAAATAGGTGTTTCCGATTATGTGGAACTCTCTCAGGAACGTATCAACCTTTTTGCAGACGCAACACTGGATCATCAGTGGATTCATGTAGACACAGAACGTGCAAAAGTAGACAGTCCGTATCATAGCACGATTGCTCACGGTTATCTGACGCTTTCCATGCTTCCTTACCTGTGGAATCAGATTATTCAGGTGAACAATCTGAAAATGATGATCAACTACGGGATGGATAAGATGAAATTCGGTCAGGCTGTTTTGTCTGGACAGAGCATTCGTCTGGTAACTACTCTACACTCACTGACCAATCTGCGCGGTGTGGCAAAAGCTGAAATCAAGTTTGCAATTGAGATTAAGGATCAACCGAAGAAAGCCCTTGAAGGGATTGCTGTGTTCCTGTATTATTTTAATTGAGTAACGACGAAAAGATAAGATAAGGCTGTTTCCTGCAAAGGAAGCGGCCTTTTGTTTTATTTATTGGATGTAAAATATGTAAATACACGGAAATCGGTTAAAATATCAAAATAATAAGAGGTTTGTCATGATTGTGGCATCCATAAGCGCTGCTGAGTGTTTTACATATCATATATGTATTCAAATAATCATGAAGCAATTAAAAAGTGAGCGTTATGTCTTTAAGTAGTCTTTTAATCATATTTTCATCTTCTTTTATGGCATTGTTTCCGGTGATCAATCCTTTAGGAAACGGTTTTGTCGTCAATGGATTCTTTGCAAACCTTGATCCTTCACAACGAAAAACTGCTATTCAGAAACTAACCATTAACTTTATAATGATCGGTGTAGGCACTTTACTGATAGGTCATTTATTCTTATTGATTTTCGGTCTGGCGATTCCTGTGATTCAACTGGGTGGTGGAATACTTATTTGTAAGACAGCGATTGAGCTGTTGGGTGATTCCAATTCTTCCGATAAAGAAGGGACCAGCCAGAATGTGGACAGCTTCAAGTGGAAGAGCATCGAGCAGAAGATATTTTATCCCATCACGTTTCCTATCAGTATCGGTCCGGGCAGTATATCCGTGATCTTTACTTTGATGGCATCTGCCAGTGTGAAAGGCAAACTGTTGCATACCGGAATCAATTATCTGGTCATTGCGCTGGTCATTATTTGTATGGCTGGGATACTCTATGTGTTTCTTTCACAGGGACAGAGGATCATTCAGAAACTGGGACCTGTAGGAAATCAGATTATTAATAAACTCGTTGCCTTTTTTACCTTTTGCATCGGTATACAGATTTCCGTCACAGGTATTTCCCAGATATTCCATCTGAATATATTATGAGTTCGGATGTTCTTTCTTTTTCTTTGCTTGGATAGCTTTCAATGTATTTTTTCTTACTGAACGTATGGCAGGAACCAACAATTCCGGTTCCATTATCTCCAGCATAGTGCGCAATTCTTGCTGTAGTTCGGGGATGGAGCAGGTCAGCTGATAGGCAAGTTTGATGCAAAGAGACTGCACTCCTGCCGGCTCATTTCTCGATACCATTCGTTCCATACAGAAATCCAGTAAGTCTACTCGTGGAGGGTCGGCTAGCTGTTGTTGGCATAGCAGGTTCAGTAACATCCTTCGTTTTCCCGAATGCGGGCAGGTAAGTGCTGCGTCTATCAGTTCGTCTTGTTTCAGAGTCAGCCATTCTACTTCAGGCTTTGAGAAGTGCGTACAAACCCACAATGCCTGATAAGAGACAACGTCATCCTCATCAAAGATCAGCCGGTAAATTTCCTCTCTGAGCCGTTCGTCTTCTTTTATATAATGAAGTAGTTCCCGTATATTCTCTATATGGAAGCGTGTGGCCAGTTGTGTGCGTAAATCCATTTTTATTTTGGGTTCAGTATCTTATTTTTTATCGTCGGCCAGTTGTAAGTGCAAGATTGGATACGGCTTGCCCATGCTGTCTGTTTCATCCCGTCCGATGATCTCGAATCCCAGATGCTGATAGAACCGGAGAGCCTGGTCGTTGTCTTCGTTTACATCCACCTTGTCGATCTGTTTCTGGCGGATGGCATACTCTATCAATCGCTTTCCGTACCCCTTTCCCTGTTCGTCGGGGTGTACAAACAGCATCTCGATCAGTTCATCACTCAATCCCATGAATGCGGCAATCTTTCCGTGAGAGTTGCGGATGATAAAGAGCTCTACTGCCGGCAAATAGTGGTTGCGTATCAGTGGCTTATAGAACTGGATACTCTCTTCTGTCAGAAAGTGGTGCGTGGTACGTACAGACTTCTCCCACAGCTGTATCAGTTCATCGTAATCCTGTTCGGTGGGGCGTGCTATATTGGGAATGTAGTAACATTCATGATCATATATATTCCCGTTATAGGTAAGTTCTGCCTGATGAAGTGTACCTTCGTAGATAAATCCGTTTCGCTTCAGCACTTGTTGCGAACGTTTGTTGTGCGGATAACAGTTGGCAGTGATGAGGCTGAGCTGTAGTTCGTTGAAGCCATAGTTGAGCACGGCTTGCACTGCTTCCGACATGTATCCTTTTCCCCAATACGGTTCGTCCAGCCAATATCCCAGCATACGTACCTGGGGATTTTCCCGTTTCGGATCGGGTACGATGCCGATGGAAGCTATCAATTGCTGTGTATCTTTTAATGTAACAGCCCATATACCTTCCTGTCCTATAAATGCGCCGTGAAGGATTTCACGGGATTCATTCAACGTCTTGTGGGGAGCCCATCCGGCATTATTCCCCAAATTGGGGTTCTGGCAACAGGCAAAGAATGCTTCTGCGTCATTCTCCTGAAAAGGGCGCAGTAGCAGACGTTTCGTTTCGATATTCGGGCATAGAGCCGCTTCGGTTCTTTCTGCTTCCGGTTCTTTCTTGTATACACATTCCAAACGATTTCCGTCGGGGTCGAGTACAACGCTCTCAAAGTATCCGTCGCCCGAAGTGCGTGGTTCACCTGCTATGGTATACCCCTCGGAGCGCATTTCTTCCGTAAAGCGAAGAATCTCCTCCTTGCTGGGAAATGTGAACGCAAGATGTGTCAGTCCCCGCCTGTTTTCCTCTATCGGGGTATTCTGCACATCTACCCGACTCATCAACTCCAGAGTGGGACCTTCATCAAAAGAGATAAAGTATGATTCGAATCCCTTCTTGGGATTGATATATTTCTCGTTACTTGTCCCGCCCAGAAAGCGGACATAGAAATCTTTTAATTCTTCCAGACGGAAAGTCCAGATGGCGATATGATGTAGCTTCATAAGAATCGTAGTTAATGTTGTTATACTTCTATTTTATTGATGCGTCACATATTCGTAAACGATACGTGAGATGTCCGCAATGATTTTACTGTTCTCCTGATTACTCTCTTCGGAATCTTTGACGAAGACAGCTATACTGTAAGCGTGTCCGTCGGGCAGGAGGACGAAGCCGATATCATTGCAGGCTACCTGTTGTCCTTTGGCATTGCGGTCACCCGTCCCCGTCTTGTGGCCGATTGTAACTTCTTTGCCGAGCAATGGGGCAACCAGTCGATCTTGTCCGGTCTGGCATACTGTCATGGTCTGATAGATGAAGTCTTTGTATTCCTGTGGGAACAGTGCTTCTTTACGGAATATCTCCAAGAGTCTCGCCGCGGCCAGCGGAGTAGTCCAGTTTTGATAACACAGACTTTCGTCTTGGTGCATATCGTTTTCCGTGCAGACAATGGCACAATCCGTAACGCCTAGAGAATGGATGTACTGGTTCACCGTATCTACCCCTCCCTGATATTGAAACAGAATATCACAAGCATTGTTGTCACTTTGTTGCAGGGTGTATTTTAATAAATCCGCAATGTCTATATTGAATCCTCCCTGTGGAAAACTATCCCGCAGCGGACTATAAGTATCGGGTTTTAAATCCTCTTTCTTTATGGTCAGTTCAAAGTTCAATGACTGTTGCTGCTTTCCCATATAATCAGCCAATGCCAACGCCTGATGAAATTTGAATACACTCATCAATGGATAATGAATGTCATTGTTGACAGTTACCGTATCTTTTCCGTCGATAATGACGGCAATACCTATTTCAGCTTTCTTGCCTTTGATAGCCTGTTTGAGTTGGTCCTCCAGAGAAAGATTCTGTGCACAGATAATAGTGGGGATCAGACAGAGAAGCAGGATGAATGAGCGCATACTAATTTTTTCATTAATTGGTTTGTATTTGGGTCTTAAGAGTCACAAAGATATAAATACTAATTTTATCAGCAAATATTTACTTGGAAATAGTAATCCTACATAAGAATTATCTATTTTTGTCGGTAAACAAAATAATAAGCCTTCTATATGTTAAAATGTCATTCAGAGTTGTTTAAATCGTCGGTGAAGTTGGCGGATGGTTTAAGATTGAGTACAAAAGAAGAATTGAAAGATGTAGCACAGTTGCTTCTTCTTCCCATTCCTTCAAAATTGCGAAAAGAAGAGTATGTATCCTGTCTTGCAGAAGCTGTTCTGACTTGTCCGGATATATGGATTCCGCAGTTGACACATTATGAATGGTTGCTCCTTCAAAAATTGGTGAAAGCAGGAGCCAATACCTATGTGGAAGAACCTAATATGATAATGACGAGTACATTAGAATTACTTTCTTTTGTTGCGACCGACCGTGGTTTGAACGGAGACAAGATTCGTTATATGATTTGTGATGAGTTGCGTGAAGCGGTTGCTCCCCATATTGATAAGTTTTTGACATCAACGGAAGAGAACAGCCGTTTTGTGCTGGAGCAGTATGCTTTAGGAATTTTAAATCTTTATGGTCTCTTACCTTATACAGAATTCTTGAAGCAACTGACCGGATACTTGAAGGGTTCAATGACAAAGGACGAAATTGCTAAAGGTTTATCAAATTCAATGTTGATGAGACAACTGACGATTGATATAGAAGATATATATAATTCTGTTATGTATGTTCGATCTCCCTTATTATTGGAAGTTGAGGACTTGGAGGAAAGATTATATGCACATCGTGCTATAAAAAGTTTGAAGAAGTTTACCGTCGAAGAGGTTTTGTCGGCTGGAACGATGCCTGTGTTCTATATTTCCAATCCGCATTCGGATCAACTGAAAGGATTTATGATGAGGAAATTAGGTTATAATGAAGAACTGGCTGAGGCCAAGATACAGTGGCTGTGGTATGCAATACAGATGGACGAAAATCCGATGTCTGCTATTGTTTCGGCAATAGACACGAAGGTTCTTTCTATGCAAGAACTTCAGGAAGTGGTTGGAATAGCTGTAAACTATTGTAATGATTGTCCCCGTTGGTTCTTGAAAGGTCACTCGTCCACCGAAGCATCTGCTTTACTTGGTAGGGGTGAATCGGTGAAAACTCCTCCTCGTATCGTTGCCGGACCAACGATGAAAGCAGCAGGCATGGATATCACTCCTAAAATGCAAACAATGGTTGATGGTATGTTTTATGATACATTCTCCGGAACGAAAATCGGACGGAATGATCCTTGCCCTTGTGGGAGTGGAAAGAAATATAAGAAATGTTGCGGCAGGGATAACTGAAAAGGGACTGTTCGTAGAGATGCTATGTTGGTATAGGCGGACTGTTCTTTGATACTTCCCGCCATCGAATAAATGAACAGTCTGAAATGGATCATTCATATAAGATTTTTGGTATCCTTGTTGGCTTGATATGGTAAAGTTCTTACCTTTGTAAGGTCATCAAAATAAGTGTTCATGAAGAAGTCTATAAAACATTTGCCCAAGCGAACGCAGGAAGAACTGACAGTTCTGCTGGACTTAGTCTGCAAAAGCGTCGATAACTGTCAGATGATTATCCTGTTCGGGAGTTATGCCAGGGGTAATTATGTTTTATGGGATACTAAAATAGAGTTCGGTGTTCGTACCTCGTATCAGAGTGATTATGATATTCTTGTCATCACCAACGGAGCAGTCAAGCGGGCAGAAAGAAAACTGGAGCGTATCACTAACAAATATCATGATTTGTTTGAATACCGTCGTCACGCTTTTCCGCAATTCATTGTCGAACATATAAATACGGTTAACAATAATCTGGAGGTTAGCCAGTATTTCTTTACAGATATTGTAAAAGAAGGAATTTTGCTTTACGATAGTGGCAAATATCAATTGGCTAAACCACGGAAGTTGAGTTTTAGGGAGATTCGGGATATTGCACAAAATGAATTTAGTGAGCTTTATCCTTATGCTTGTGGTTTTCTTGATTTAGTGAAACTATCATTGCATAATGATCAGCGGAATAAGATTTTTGCTTTTCTGCTTCATCAAGCATGTGAGAAACTTTATAATACTATATTGATGGTTTTTACGAATTACCGTCCGAAAAGTCACAGACTTCAAGACCTTGGTGGAATGGTAAAGCGCTTTTCGATGGAACTAGTAACGGTTTTTCCTCAAAATACGGATGGCGAAAAAGAGTGTTTTAATCTATTATGCCGAGCCTATATCGAAGCCCGCTATAACAAAGATTACAAAATCACAAGCGAGCAGCTGGAATATCTTATTGCGCGTGTTGAAATTTTGAAAGATATGACTGAACGTCTTTGCAAAGAGAAAATTGCAGAATATAATGCGATGGCGGAAAATGGTTGAACACACGAAAAATTTTAAAGTCTTATAACTTTGCATCCGTCTGGCTGTCACTCCCTATAAATTAAAAAGAAGAATATATCTGTCATCTGTCACCGATTTCATTCTAACTATCAGATTATAAATAGTTAATGATGTGACAGCAGTGGGTGACAGCACTGTGATGGCAATTATGCTGTCACCCTTGTATTTGTGATTCGGGATATGTTTTGAAGTCGTTGATTTCATCACGGTATGTAACGATCTTTTCTACTGTAAGAAACAGTTTGTTTTGCAGTTTGAAACTAAAGTTCCCAATGCTTGAAACCATAGTTCCAAAGGCTTGAAACTAATGATTCCAAGCTGTTGGAACTAAAGTTTCAAGCCTTTGAAACTATGGTTTCTCTTCGCTGAAACTATGGTTTCAAGGCGACGAAACTAATTCAGTGCTATAACCTTATCATGACCCAGCTTAGATTGCTTCTTTAGGGTCAGCCTTTTCTATATTAAATTTTCGTTTTTTCTTGTCGGTCCCGGATATAATGAGTAATTTAGCAGTCTCAACGACACGAAGACGCTGACACAAACAACCTATTATTATATAAATGAAAATTACCCAATTCCGTAAAAATGGAGATACAACAGCGCTCAGCGTAATGGATCTTGAAAAACTGGTAAACAAAGTAAAAACAGAGATAAAATCCCGTCCGGTTTCCACTTTCAGAGAAGAATTAAGATATATGCTTCCAAATGATCGGTGTATGTTTGCCGACAAGCTTCCCGAGATAATTCCTGCCGCAGAATTTAGAAAAGTAAACGGGCAGAAGCAGATGAAAGCGTACAATGGTATTATTGAACTGACTGTCGGTCCCCTGTCCAATAAGTTGGAGATAGCTCTGGTGAAACAAAAAGCGAGTGAACAACCGCAGACCCGTTGCGCTTTTATGGGTTCGAGTGGAAAAACGGTGAAGATATGGACCACTTTTACTCGTCCGGATAACTCACTGCCCAAAACACGGGAAGAGGCGGAACTGTTTCACGCTCACGCCTATCGGCTGGCCGTGAAATGTTATCAGCCCCAAATCCCGTTCGATATACTTCCCAAAGAGCCGACTTTGGAGCAATATTCGCGATTGTCTTATGATCCGGATATTATGTATCGTCCGAATTCCGTGCAATTTTATCTCTCGCAGCCCACAGCGATGCCCGAAGAGACGACTTTCCGGGAGGCAGTGCAGGCAGAGAAGTCTCCGTTGACTCGTGCCGTGCCGGGATATGATGCAGAAAATGCTTTTTTGATGCTTTTTGAAGCAGCTTTTCGGAAAGCTTATACAGATCTTAGCGAAGCAGGCCTCCAATTACGGGAAGATAAATGGCAACCATTGGTCGTACAATTGGCCAAAAATTGTTTTGCTTCGGGATTGCCTCAGGAAGAAGTCGTGAAACGTACCGTTTTTCATTTCTATATGTATAAACAAGAAGTGTTGATCCGGGAGATGATTGGCAACGTATATCTCGAATGTAAAGGTTTCGGCAAAAATATCAGTCTGAGCAAAGAGCAACAGCTAGCCTTACAGACCGAAGAATTCATGAAACGCCGTTATGAATTTCGCTATAACACACAAATCGCCGAGGTGGAATATCGGGAAAGGCTGTCTTTCCGTTTTCGTTTCAATCCTCTCGACAAACGGGCGCTGAATAGCATTGCCCTAGATGCACAAATGGAGGGTATTCCACTGTGGGACAGGGATATCAGTCGGTATATCTATTCAAATCGCGTGCCTGTATTCAATCCGTTGGAGGATTTTCTCTATCGACTTCCCGGATGGGACGGTAAAGACCGTATCCGTGAATTGGCAGCTACCGTTCCTTGCCGGAATCCGTATTGGACAGACTTGTTTCACCGCTGGTTTCTCAATATGGTTTCTCATTGGAGAGGGTATGATAAAAAATACGCGAACAGTGTTTCGCCATTGCTGGTCGGGGCGCAAGGGACGCGAAAATCTACCTTTTGCCGGAGTATAATGCCACCTTCGGAACGTTCCTATTATACTGACAGCATTGATTTCTCGCGAAAGAAAGATGCGGAACTTTATCTCAATCGTTTTGCGCTCATCAATATTGATGAATTTGATCAGGTCAGTTCGACACAACAGGGCTTCTTGAAACATATTCTGCAAAAGCCTGTGGTAAATATGCGGAAACCTCATGCCAGTGCCGTGCTTGAAATGCGCCGGTATGCTTCATTTATCGCTACGAGTAATCAAAAAGACCTGTTGACCGATCCTTCCGGTAGCCGTCGTTTCATCTGTATCGAAGTGACGGGAGTGATTGACACGAATCGTCCGATAGATTATGAGCAGCTTTACGCGCAAGCCATGTATGAATTGGAACATGGCGAACGCTATTGGTTCGACCAGGAGGATGAAAAGATTATGATGGAAAACAATCGTGAATTTGAGCAAGTTCCTCCGGAAGAACAGCTGTTTTTCCGGTATTTTCGTGCTGCACAACCTGAAGAAGGGGAGTGGTTGTCTCCGGCGGAGATTATGGAAGATATTCAGAGAAATAGTTCGATACCGATGTCCGTGAAAAGGGTCAATTCATTTGGAAGAATACTGAAAAAGCAGGAAATCCCCTCCAAACATGTACGTAGCGGTACGCTTTACCATGTCGTAAAGTTAGTGACCGGGTAGCGGGAACAAATAATAAATGTGTGATTGCATTGTGACAGCAAAAATGCCGTCACAATGCAATCACCTCCTGCTGTCACGGGCTGATTCGTTGATAATTAATCTGTTATCTCCTGTTTGGTGACAGATGACAGCAACTTACCATATATATTCTTCTGTGTAGCGTTGGTAAGCAGGCTCTTCTTTTATTCCTTTGTTACGAAACAATTGTTTTATATAAGCTTGATCTTTGGGCATAAGGCCTCGTTCTCCACGATAGAGGCGGTAATATCCTGTTTTCCCATAGTGTCCCACCAACTGTGATCGGATACTGACTGCGTCTTCATAAGGAATCCTGTCAAGCAACCGTTTAAGTCCCCATGTTACATGAACTTTTACAGCCGTTTTAAAACACTCGCATTGATTCCCGTCCGCAGGATAGCGTGCCGGATTAACGCTGGTGATATAAAGATAGTCGGCTCCGTTATATTGTGCAGCTATGTGGCGTAAGCATTTGGAGGCTTGTGGGCATTGGTCGTTGAAGCAACGGGCAAAATTGTAAGGGACAGACAGGCTGTCGGGTTCTTCTTTCATTTGTTGACTTTGTTTTATTTATGATAGCAAGGGATACAAGTTTTGTATTCTCTACAAATGTAAGGCTTTCTTTCAAGAATGAGAAGCAAACGTACATATAAATCAAATATTTTTATGTACGTTTGCATTAGAAACAATACTGTGAACCGGTATGTATGTAAAGCTAATAAAACAGAACTGACATGAGTACTTTTCGTTCCATAGAAGAACTGGTCAAGAGCCTCGACCGGGAGAAAGAACTTCTGAAAGAAATGTTTGCCAAACGGAAATCACTTTCGTTTCGTTACGATTATGCGCTCGAAATGACCGAATACAAAGAAGAGCGTATCCGCTATCTGATAGATTATGGAGTGATTCGGGATACGGGCGACTTTCTGGAGATGGAGGATATCTATCTGAAATTCTTTGAAGATGTGCTCGAAGTCAATGAAGAAATCAATGTCTCTTTCGTGCAGGATTATCTTACGCGGCTGAATGAAAACATAGATTATTACTTGAAGGAGAACAATGAACAGCGCAAATACAATTACCAGCGGGAAGTGAAACGCTGCTTGAAGAACATCGCTCTTACCACCGTCCGCAATGTGATGGACCTGAAAAGGAACATGGACAACACCTATAAGAACGAACCCAATTACAGGATTAAAAAGACCAAACTTTTCCGGTTGGACGAGAAACGGAATAATATCGCCCTGCTGATTCGCAAGAGTGAAGAGTTGATAGACTACGGGCAGCCTACTTTTTTCCGGGTGGCGATGGATGTACAGATGCGGAATGTGGTGAGCGACGTGAAACTGCAACTGAATGATTCGTACCATAATCTGATTGAAATACAAAAACAAATCATCCATTACCTGAATCTGATTGATTATCAGAACCGTATTCTGGAGAAAGTGAAGAAACTGAAATATCTGAAAGATCAGTTTCTGTTGGAAGAACATACGGATATCCGCCAAGTAATATCACAAAAGAATCCTGTCTGGATGGAGCCCCAGGTAGGCTATCGCATCAAACTTTCCATCGATTATCTGCGAACCTCCGATGAGGCTTTCCAACTGATGCGGAAACTGGCAGCCCGGCAAAAGAACTCTTCACGGGGGATGAAGCAACTGGCGGACGCCATCCCGGAGGAATATCTGGACGGTCAGTCGCAAAGGATAGACAGCGTAAATTTGCAGGAGGTGCATAATGCCTTCCTTGCGTCCAGTGCCCATCTGTTCTATTTTGTGATGAACTATCGCTACCGGAAGGAAGTGACTCGTGGTGAGAAATTAATCTTTTTTTGCCAGTTGGCTTCGCAGTATGCCGATGAACTTCACTTTACGGATACTTACGAAGTTTCCGGTGAAGTGGAGTACCCTTTGATTTATTCCAGATGATGAGTAGTGTTGAATACGAAATAACGAGTGACCATGAAATATACCGAAGAAATATTTAATATACTTAGCAAAGGCGGTTTCATCTCTTCCAACAGTGTCTCTGCACAGGTGAAACGCCTGTATGACGCCATAGAGGAAGACCTGCCCGATTATTACGATTACTATAAAGGCATCGGATTCTATCTCGAAGGAGGTGACGGCTACTATTACTTTGCCCGCAAAGAAGCGAAAGTTGACTTGGAACGTAAACTGGAAGCTGCCCAAAAGTGGATTGATTATCTGAGCTTTCTGAAAACATATCATTCGGCATTCGGACCGGGGTTTCTGTTTAGGGCTGCCGATATTGAGATTCAGATAGGATGTGATATCGAACTGAAAGAAAAGGCTTCCAAACTTTTTACGGATAAGAAGAAGTTTGATGAAGTAGTGGGCAAGCTGCTGAAGGAATTGGAAAGCATGGGACTGATAGAGAAAGAGAACGAACTTGACGGGACCTATAAGGTGTTGGCTGCTTTTCATTATATAGAAGATTTGATTGATTGTATCACAATTTCGGAGGAGGTGCAGAATGAGATACCTGAGTAAAATTGTTTTTCTGAACAGTGCCCATATACCGTACGCAGAAGTGAAACTGGACGGAAATGTGCATTTCATCGGTACGCAGGGAGTGGGGAAGAGTACGCTGCTTCGTGCCCTGCTCTTTTTTTATAATGCCGATAAACTGAAACTCGGCATCCCGAAAGAGAAGAAAAGTTTCGATGCTTTCTACTTTCCATACGGTAACTCTTATATAATATATGAGGTGATGCGTGAAAACGGTGCTTATTGTGTGGTAGCCGCCAAATCGCAGGGAAGAGTGTTCTTCCGGTTTGTGGATGCACCGTTTCAGCGGGACTGGTTTATTGATGAACGCAATGCCGTATATGCCGAATGGGGGCGTGTCCGTGAACATATAGGTCCGAAGATTCAGATGACTGCGCAGGTGACGAGCTATGAGATGTACCGTGATATTATCTTTGGCAATAATCGTAAACAGGAAATGATACCTTTCCGGAAGTTTGCCATCGTAGAAAGTGCCAAATACCAGAATATTCCACGTACCATTCAGAATGTTTTTCTGAACTCCAAGTTGGATGCCGACTTTATAAAAGATACCATTATCCGTTCGATGAGCGACGAGGATATCTCTGTTGATCTGGATTTCTACCGTAGCCAGATTAAGGAGTTCGAGCAGGAATACAGGGATGTGATGTTATGGTTCGAGAAAAACAAGAATGGCGAAATACCTGTCCGGAAGATGGCGGGGAAAGTGATGAATGCTTATCGGGACTTGATTTATACACATAAGCAGATTGATGAAGGATGTGCCGAACTGAACTTTGCGGAGAAGCGGACTTTGCATGAGATTCCGCAGGTGAAGGAGGACATTGCCCGGAAGGAGACGGAACGGGAACGCTTGTTGCGGCTTATTGGAGAATTACAACAGAAGTACACCAAAGAGCGCGACGGATTGATTACGGATATCGGTGTGATCAATGATTTGCTGAAACAGATACGCGATAAACGTTTGCATTATGAACGGTTGCAGATTGATGAAATGATCCGGCGGGTGTCTCGTGAAGGATTACTGAATCAGGAATTGGAACAGGTGCGGGGAATGAAGGCGGAACTGACAAAAGCGTATGAGGATGTGATAGGAAAATATCGTTTACTGTCCGATAATCTGGAGGCTGATTTCCGTACGTTTGAGAATACTCAGCAGGCACGAATCTTTGCCCGGAAATCGGAGATTGCGGTGAAGCAGGAGGAGCTGATGCAGCAACTTCGCATGGAAGAGGAAAAAGTAAGAGCGGCGCAGGAGGAGAAGATTCAGACAGTAGATAATCGGATGCACCAGTTGCGTGACGAGCAGGCAGAGTGGAATCTGAAACTTCAGAAAGTGCGATACGAGCGTCCTCATCAGAAAGAAATGGAAGATTGTGAGGAGGGTATCAATGAATTGCGAAAGAAAGATAAGGAACTGGAACTCGGCATTCGCCAGCAACAAACAGATATCAACCGATTGAGGCAGGAATGTGAGTGGAAAGTAAAAGAACTGAAGTGGGAGTTTCAGACGAAAACGGAAGATATACGAAAAGAAAGAATAGGGGTTGAAGAACAGCTTCAAGTGTTGGACGCATTGATTGAGAAGCGGAAAGGCTCTTTGTGCGAATGGCTGGAACTGAATAAACCGGGTTGGCAGGAGACGATAGGTAAAGTGGCGGATGAAGAATCGGTATTGTACAGTCATGAACTGCATCCCCAATTGGTGAAAGAGGAAACTACCTTGTTTGGAGTTTCACTCAATTTGTCGGCTATCGAGCGTTCGGTCCGTACCCCCGAAGAGATGAAACAGGAGCGTAACGATCGGCAAGCGGCATGGCAGCTTTGTACGGATCGTCTGAAGAGACTGGCAGAGGAAGAGACCGAAGCTGTTTCTTTGTTGGAGAAAAAATACTCGAAGCAGATACGTGCCATTCTGGAAGAACAACATTTGAAGGAAGCCGAACGGATGCAGATACCTGCCAAACTGAAAAACTGGCAGGCGGAATATGCCTCGTGGAAGACAAAGGAAGAGGAATGGAAGCGAAGCCGGACGGAGGAATTTCGGGTGAAACAGGAGGAGACGGCTCATCGGATATATGTGTTGGAACAGGATAAGAAGAAAGTACTGGCTGAACGTGAGAAACAATTGAAAGTTTGCCAGAAAACATATAAGGATGGTAAAGCGGAATTACAGAAGGAACAGGAAGTGTTCGTTGCCGGTGTGCAACAGGAAATTGATACTCGAAAGCTGCAAACGGAAGAACGGAAACAGGAACTGAAACAAGCGCAAGAGAATGAACTGAACGGAAGAGGAGCGGATACGACTACGATCCGGAAGTATGACGATCGGCTTACTGAAATCCGGAAGGAACTGGATTATATTCATGAATACCGTCCGCAGGTGCTTTATTATGAAAGGGATAAAGCGGAGCTTTTTGATAAAGAACCGGCTACGAGAAACCGGAAAAAAGAACTGGACGCGAAACTTGTTGCAGTAGACGAACGTTTTGCCTTGAAGAAGGAAAAGCTGCAACTACAACTGAAAGGTATAGAGGAGATACTGGACCGGATCAGAAAGGAACTGCGTTTATTGGAGGATGGACTGAACAAAGTGGATATGTTTCGCAAAGATGAGACCTTCTGTCCGCCTGATAGGGTGGAAGTAGGCGAGAAGTCTACCCGGAAAAGTTGCGATGTGATCGTTGAAGAATTGAAATCCCTTATCGTATCCACCATCAGGAAGACGGAAGAATTTAAGAAAGCGGTGACGCAGTTCAACGGTAACTTCTCATCCAAGAATACATTCCATTTCCGTACCGAACTGATCGGAGAACAGGATTATTATGACTTTGCCTCGAATTTGTGTGAATTTGTGGACAACGATAAAATCTCTGAATATCAGAAGCATATCAGCGAACGGTATACGGATATTATTCGTCGGATATCGAAAGAGGTGGGCGACCTGACGCGCAATGAGAGTGAGATACATAAAACGATCAAAGCTATTAATGATGATTTTGTGGAGCGGAATTTTGCGGGAGTGATTAAGGAAATTGCTCTCCGACCGTTGCAAAGCAGTGATAAACTGATGCAATTATTGTTGGAAATAAAGCGGTTTAATGACGAGAATCAACATAACATGGGAAAAGTGGATTTATTTTCGCAAGCTTCCCGTGAAGATGTGAATGCTACGGCAGTACGCTATCTGTTATCGTTTATGAAATATCTGCTCGATGAGCCGGGACGTAAACGGCTGGCATTGGCGGATACGTTCAAATTGGAGTTTCGTGTGAAAGAGAATGATAATGATACGGGTTGGGTGGAAAAGATTGCGAATGTGGGTTCCGACGGCACGGATATTCTGGTGAAGGCAATGGTGAATATCATGTTGATTAATGTGTTTAAGGAGAAGGCGTCACGCAAGTTCGGTGATTTTAAAATTCATTGTATGATGGATGAAATCGGCAAACTGCATCCTAATAATGTGAAGGGTATTCTGGACTTTGCCAATTGCCGGAATATTCTGTTGGTGAACAGTTCGCCCACTACTTATAATGTGGAGGACTATCGATATACTTATTTACTGAGTAAAGACGGCCACTCGAATACGCAGGTGGTTCCGTTGCTGACTTATAATCAGAAATAGACAATGATAGGTGAATTTACTGTAGCAACAGCTCGCAAATTATTGAGATTGCTGAATGGGGAGTCCATCCCTTTTACCAGCTTTGCGTGCGAAGTATCGACTCGATTAAATAAGGAGGGGATCATAACTATCGTTTCCCATGGTAGAAATAGAACTTTTCGAATGCTTGATCCTGAAGGATGCCGCCTTTATTTGGCACAGCATTATACATCCGGTATGAGTCTGGAAGAATGGATCGAAATAAAAACTCGTGAGAAGGAAGTGGCACGCTCGGAACAAGTGGCAAAGGGGGCTAACTCTAAACTTAGGCATACTCGTGCGTTTAAAGGTTTCCCTCTTAATTGTTACGAGCCGATAGAAGCAGTTTTTCATGAGGAACCTTACTTGCTTTCTCCGGTACGAGGTACTTGCATATTCATGCAAGATTACGAATCCTTTCGTATTCCCGAAGATGTAGTGGTGGTCGGCATAGAGAACGGAGAGAATTTCCGGTATATCCGTGCTCAGAAGTATTTATTTGAGGGGATGAGAGTGCTCTTTGCATCCCGCTATCCCCAATCGAAAGACCTATGTGCTTGGTTGAAGATGATTCCCAACCGTTATATTCATTTCGGAGATTTTGATTTGGCGGGAGTATCTATATTCTTATCGGAGTTCTATTCGGAATTGGGCGAACGGGCGGAGTTTTATATTCCTGCCGATGTGGAACAGCGACTTCAAAATGGGAATCACGTACTTTATGATGTTCAGTATTCACGGTATAGATATATGGAGGTGGCAGATGAGCGTTTGAAACCGTTGGTTGAGATGATCCATAAGTATAGACGAGGATATGAACAGGAAGGTTATATTAAAGAGCTGGATAGTATATGATTACAATTGATAATTTTGAAGGTATAGTGCCGTATAAGATTTTAATGCGTGGTGAAGAGTATTATGAATCAGGTGCAGTTTCTGATTTGAAAGAGACTTTGCCCGGCGAGTGGACTGCAACCGTTGACGGTACCAGTAGTTATACTGTGGAAATATCTCTGGAAGGAGATAAAGTAGACTCATGGTACTTTCAAAGGATAAAGATTACAGAAAGGAAATTCAAAAAACTTTCGAAGGTTCTAGTCGTAGTAAAAAAACTCGTTATCATAATCGGTATAATGACTTTGAACGTGACTGGGAAACTGTTTTTAGTCAATTGGATACTTTGCTGGAGAAAGCAGACTTCTTTTTGAAGTTGGAAAGCCTGGACAATACGATTGCTATAGCTCTTCAAACGCTTCGTTCGATAGGAGAGAATTATGATGATGAACTATTATATGATGATGATATATGTGCTTCAGACTATTGTGAACAGGCAGGAGATTAAATTCTAAAAGTGATTCAACATCCGAAAATTACTCAGCAGCAAAAGAATGAGATATTGCAAGCACTTTGTCAGATTGCCAAAATCTCGATTTATCGTGATTATGACCTCTATGATGTAGATGAGCTCATGATGCAAATCAATCTCTCCATCCAGCCTGTAGAAAAAGCATTGGAACTGATAGACAAACTTCTCGAAGAAAGAAAGGATTCATACGATCTGTATCAATTGGTTCTTCGTAAGGTTGATTTGTTGTTAGGGCAGAAGGAGCAAGGAAAAGCGGATGATATGATTCGCCAATATCTGTATTTATCTGAAATCAGAGAAATGGAGGTTGAGAAATTAATGGAGCGTGAACAGTATGATGAGGCTGTCCGATTGTTGGATGAAGGAATAGAGATTGCGGAAAAAGAAGAATATTCCGGGATTGTAAATGAATGGATAAAACTTAAATTGAAGATTTATGAGATGACGAATTGTACTTCTAAGATAAAATGTGCTATAACAACAGATTCGCTACATTAGCTTACTGGATTTTTGCGCTCGTCGGGACGGGTGGTCCCGCCCCTTGGCGCTGGCCGTTCCCCGACCGATGAGTTTAAAAACGTAAAATAATCTGCGATATATTTTGATTCTCCACGGATTATCGAATAACAGTTTTCTTATTTCGATGTTTTATGAATTTAAGATACTTGTAATTACGTGGAAGAATTTCTTCGTTTGACTCCCAGAATTTTTCACTCACATCGGGCTGGATCGGAACAAGGTGCTCGACAGACTTGAATTTTTGCATCGGAGTCTTGCCGTTCAGTGAGGAATGTGGTCGTTTCTTATTGTAGAACTCCTGCCATTCCATAGCCATCATATTCAAATCAAGTGTCTTGTCCGACAAATCTATAAGATTCCAAAACTCTGTCTTATCGGTCTGCTGAGACCTTTCGACTTTGCCATTCAGATGCGGAGTCCTTGGTTTGATTGGTCTGAATTTGATAAAATGGTCATGCAGTTCATATTGGAAGTCATAATTGAAAAATTCTGTTCCCCAATCAGTTTGTATCCGCTGAACGGGAAAAGGAAAGGTGTTCAGTATCTCTCCTAAAAAATGAATTGTACTTTCCGCTTTTTTATTGGGATATATACGAATGGTTCTCAAACGGGTACAATCATCTATGGCCGTGAACTGGTATGCTCCGTTTCGTACTTTCATTACATCCAGCTGAACCCTTTCCCCGGGAACTTCTTTACTATATCGGATATAGTCTGACTTTTTACGCTGTTTCACAACAGCTTTGACCTGATGCTTTTTCAACACACGCCACACCGTCATGGCTGAGAGCTTTATTCTCTTCCTAAGCAGATAGTTGGCAATCCGTTGCGCCCCCCATCTTCTCGTCTCACGCAGATTAAGGATAATGGTTTCAATTTCAGGTGTTATCTTCATATTGGCAAGTCTTGATGGACGTTTAGACTTATCGGACAATTCCGACTTGCCTTGTTCTTTCTCGCGATTTATCCAACGGTATAACGTGGAACGGGCAATCCCGCACCGAAGGGCAGTTTTTGTCACAGAACCCGTTTCGACGTATAGCTCAAGCCATTTTTGGCGCATCCGTATATCTTCTTTCATGCTACGAAGATACGGATTAAGATTTGCCTACGAAAAGAAAAAGTGTAGCGTATCTATTGATACTTTACATGCTTTGATGGCTGTGGTATTTCTGACAATCAAAGACAAGAATTTATCCATAGGAACTACATAATCAAAGTTTTCTTTTAATTCTGGAATAAATTTCTTATCGCCTTATCACAAAGGCTTTGGGTGGAATACCCGATTTTGAGGTAACGAGTTGGCAACCGTGCTTATTGCTGCATTCTGCTTTGTATTACTTTCAAGTAACTTGTTTGCAAAGGTACGAAAAATCTCGATATAATTTTTTATATCGAGATTTTTTATGAAGTTACTATACCATTAAAGGAATAGTCTCGGTAATGGCATATTCAATTTGAAATGTATTAGCGTTATTACCAATTATCCACAGGAAGCATATATCCATATGGAAATACGGAATGCGTTCCTGTTCCTGTAGTGACTTGGTTATATCCATTGATCGCATGGATATTAACATCGACCGTGTTGTTTACATTAACACTGCCAGATACATTAGCGTCAACTGCATTCGTTATATTTGCATCAATTTCATTAATGACCCGAACTCGATGTGTAATAGGAATTATGCCAGTGTTTTGTAAAACCAATATCCAAACTCCTATTGCTATTAAACTTAGAATTAATTTAAATGTTTTCATTATAATATCATGATGTTATGTTTATAAATTCAATCAAACTATCTCCACAAAATATTATCATCATCAAAATAACTAGTGGAATTTTGTCTTATTATGGTAGGATATTTGGTGATATCATTTTTATCAAAAAAGACTTTGTACTCCGATATTTCTTCTAATTGCAAACTATTATCTTTAAACAAACACGGGGAGAAAGCATAATTAAACCCTTTATATAAATAACGAATACTAGGATAAATAATGCCTTTTGCTTTAGTTTTTTTGAGTAACTGATTAGAATATCGTGCTGTTATATAGTAATCCTTCTCACTTGAAATCTCTTTTGCAAATTGTTCTGCCATAAACTTTGTTTTTAAATACCATGTTCTATACTTCTTTTTGGGTAATGTCGTCAATTGTTTTAATCTACACTTCGCATAGTATAAGTTTAAATCAGTTCCCGCATTTTGAGCTAATGAACTACTATTTATTATTTGAACTGCTATTTTCTTTTGAATTTTCCATTTCGATACAGTCAATTCAAAAATGCGTTTACTTGTCGTGCTCAACGTGTCGTGACAGGCTTCTATTAACGCAATATCGTAATCACAAGCATAATATGCGACTGCTTGTCCTTTGAGATTAGCCCTAGAAATAGATTTTGGATTTGGATTAAATGCAATTCTACTAATTGTTTCATAATGGGTATTGGGCTTGTTTATTACAGCCCTATAGACATAATTACTTGAAGTAGGTTCCAAATCAAATATCTCAAATGGAATCCGATTAAGCACTCCTATTTGATTAAAATACCCTCTCCTATATTTAGAAAAGTCCAAACGGCTTAATCGCTTTAAAACCTTGCTTAAATATTTGTTACTTTTCTTCATGTTATCTGATTATCGTCAAAGTTGAATTATTATAATCTATTTGTATTTTACCTAATTTACTTAATGCACTCTGTCCTAATAAGAGTGGTGCATTATCATTGTTTATAATTGAAGCTTCAATATTATATAGCACTAATCCACTAATTTCTATTTTTTTTAATTTGATAGTTGTTCCTATTGAAATGTCTCCATCGGCTGTTTGATATGATGTTTGTCCTATAATGTCATTAGTGGACAAATATCCGTTCTTTAACATAAAAACAGCTTCTTTTCTTGATAGTGTAACAGATGAAGCTCCTGTATCAAAAATAAAATTAAGAGGAAGTCCGTTTACTTTACAAGCTATAAGATATGTATTGCCTACCATTTTCTTCATTGGAATAACTTTGCGTCCTTTGCCATTATTAAAGTTCCCTGAGTTGATAGATAACTTTGCAGCCCCTACATAGTTTTTATATATCAACTCTACTTTGAAAAAATGCTGTTTGTGTTCAATATTAGAAGATGCCTTTATAGGAATATTTATGTCTACTTCTGTATGAGACGGAATTTCGCTTACATTTGTGACCTGGTCATAATATAGGTTATCAGATTTAGTACCAATTTCTGTTAAGAGCAGCCTAACTCCATATGCATCATTTGCTGAATTGTTTTTTATACGCACTTTTATGCAACCAGTTTCATCTTTATCAAGTTGGTTATTTGAATTAGGTTCAGTAAAACTTACCGTTATTAAATCTATTTCAGCATTATCTAATGGGTGTATTGGAGTAGGAGCTATTTTCTGTTTTTTTGTTGCTGTTTGAATAGATAAAAAGCCATTGATTAAACGATCTGTTAATGTTGCATTACCTGTTTCTAATCGCCAATACGATAGCATTTCTTTTTTTTGAGAGCCATATTTCTTTCCGTCTTTCTCGTAAGAGTTTTCTACATAATCTATTCCTGCTTGTGAATAAATAGATAATTTACGTGCATCAAACATATCTCGGTCTATTCGACATTTTTGAATATCTAAAGTTATAGAACATTTTCTTAATACAATTCCAGGTTGAAGTTCGTAAGTAATTTCCAGTTTAGTTCCATTTGTAGTTATTCTAAGGTTTTTTGCTGGTGTAAAAGAATCCCCATAATTCACAGCTCGAAAACTTGAATATGAACTAAACAAAGAATTTATTTCATTTATATTTGTTTGAGTCTGAGCCTTCACAACTAAGGTACAGAAACAAAGTGTAATAAGAAGAATGTTTTTCATGACTTTTCTATTTTATAACTATTATTGTTGGTATGTCGCACTAAAATGATAAAGCGTGAACTGTATGCCACACTCTTTACTTGATGGTCGTAGGAAACCATAGACGCAGATGTAACAATAGCAGCCCACGCTATATGCGTGAGAACCACTATGCTATCCTTGCGTCAAATTGAAAATTTCCTACGTTCTCAAGTACAAGATAAGCATAACGCTTCTTCTTTTTTTTAATGTCTTAGAAAGAGTTACCCCAATCCAACTGCAAAAATAATAAAACTCTGACAAAAAGCAACATACAAAGATTGTATTTATTGGGAAAGAATATGAATAATGTTAAAAGAGGAAAGGACTGGAAGCTTTTATGCCGCTCATATTGTGTCAATGAAAAAAACAAAGCTATCCTGTCCTCTCATTAGGATGCGCTGAAACTCTAATATTTGATTTAGTTGAGTGTTATCCTCAATCCCGATATACTTGTACCCATATTGTGGCGCATACTCCTTGAAGAACCGCACAAGTTCCTGCAATTCCTGTTCCTGTTTTTTGGCAAAGTTGCAACGCACAAGGATGATGCACCAGTCGGGAAAACCGCCCACGCCATTGCTGTACTCCCAAAAACGGATGTAGAGTTTTACGGGCTTGATGTTCACATCCACGCAAAAACCGTTCATTGTCTGTGTCACGTGCAGGCTGTTTCTGTAACCGAACCTCTCACAAATGTAGAGGTCAAAATCCAATAAAAAGTCTTTCTGTACCATTGTAGTTAATCTTTTAAGTTGATAAATAAGTCGTTATAATCTCATGCCACGCTTGCGCTTGGCTTTCTTCTTCTTTCGTAGTATCTCCGCCATTTCTTGGTTGGCTTCTGCATCTGCCACATCAAAAGAAGAGCCTATACCGCTGAATAATCCCAATCCATTACCGACGCTATCTTTGGAACGGTTTTGCGATACAGTCTGTACTGCTTCCTCTCCCGGTTCCCGGATAGCTGCCTGTCTATGATTGAAATCATCCTCAAAGGCATTCCGCCTTAACCGGTAGTCGATGTTCATGTAACTGAACTCCCGACTGACCTTTGAGCCGGAAAAGGATATGCCGCCATACTCGAACTTCACGCCCTGCACCTCTTTTGTTGTCCGGCTCACCTTGAACTTCAATTCAATGTCCCGTTCGGAAAGAGCTTCTTTCAGTTCGTTCCAACTTCGGGCGTGGGGCAGTTCCCCTTTCAATGCCTTGTAAACCTCATGCTTAGCCTTGTCGTATGGACGCAAGCGTTCTTCCTTGATGTTATCCTTACCGTTGGCGAAATGCAGCCTGTATTTGGCGGTAAGCATCTTGCAGACTTTCTCGTTGCGGTAAAAATCGTTCTTGTCGCTGATAGTCTTACCGTCATTGTCCACACGGTTGAAAACGATGTGGCAGTGCGGATGCTCCCTGTCGGTATGTCGGGCTACAATGTACTGCGTATTTTCTATCCCCATCTTCGCCATGTAATCATGGGCTATCTGCAACATGAGTGCATCGTCTGTCTTTAATCTCTCACCGTCTTCGGGTGAGAAGTTGAGCGAGGTATGTCCGACCGTGTTCTTTACCTTGTCATTGAGCAATGTCTGCAACTCAAACTGCTCCGCCATCTGTTCGGGCGTTCCCTCCACGCCAACAGCTTCCAGCAACTTGGATTTGTCCTCTCTCAGCACATAGCATACGCAACCGCTGAAAGATGTTCCTTTCGTCTGCTTACCTATCATCTTTCAGCCTGTTTATGAGTTGGGACACTGCCTTTGCCATGTTCTCGCACTTATCGGCTACGGCAAAGAATCCGTAGGTGTTCGCCTGTCTTGCCAACTGGTTGAGATTGGTACTCTCGCCAATCAACTGCCGGATGACGGCAAGGTGTTCTTTATTGATTCGTTCCCGTACCGTGCCGTTCATGATGAGCGAACGGATGGTTTCGCTTTTACTCTGTCTGCTCCGTCTGCACAATGCACCCAGCCAACCGAGTTCATCGTCTGTCAGACGTAAGGTGATTATGTTGTTTTTCTTCATCTGTTCTATCTGTTTTTTAGTGAATAATCCGATTGATGTAATCTGAAAAGTCCGTGACCATCGGGAGCCGTTCCCCTCATCTTTTTGAGGGGCAAGTGGTCGGGGAATGTAATACGCCGACATTAACTTGCTATCCTAAAAAAGATGTGATTTACGGCTTAGATGCCGAATCCCTTCCTCTTGGGTTTTGGTCGAACTAAAACCTCATTTTTCTTATCCTCCACCGCTTTCCTGCCACATAGGAAATTGTTCAAATCCTTGTACTCGGAATAGTGGATGGAAGCATCCCTAACCCGAAAGGAGAACGTGCGTTGCAATTCCAAACAAGCCTTGTTTCCTGCTTGGTCGTTGTCGAAAAAACAGTGGATGCGCTCATAGTCCGACAACCTGTCCATAGCCTTGCCAAGATTGGAAACAGAGTTGAGAACCATGTAGTCCTGTCCTTGCAAGCCGGAATATTGCGGTTGCTTCTGCTTACGGAGAGTCAGGAATGAAAGATAGTCCATGAAGCCCTCGAACAGATAGCAAGTATCTGCCTGTCGTTCCTGTTGCCGAATGTGCGTGATGTCTTTCGGAGCGACACAGCCTTTAAAGAACGGATTGCGCACCTCATAACCACCTGTCACGTTCTCAAAGCCGATGGCAAAGTAAGGTTTGCCGTTATGGGTGAAGTGAAGTTCTTTACATTCGCTCTTGGCAATATCCGTATCAATACTTCGTTCCTGCAAGTATCGGAGCAGTGCAGGGTGCGCAAGCTCCCTGACTTCCAACTGTTGAAAACTCGGTTCGGACGGTTGCTGACGAAAAGAAAACGATGTGGGGCGAATATGCGGTGCCTGCCCTGCTATTTTGGCAAGCAGCGAGGGTACATAATCGTCCTGATAGAGTTCTTTTGCCAGTGCGAGTATATTGCCGCCTTTGCCGAGTCCAAAATCGAACCATCTGTTCAATTCAGCATTGACCTTGAATGACGGTTCGGATTCTTCCCTGAGAGGAGATTTGTACCAAAGGCTGTTTCCCTGTTGCTTGACGGGTGAATAGCCCAAACTTTGCAGATAGTCTGCCAATCTGATTGCTTTTGCTTCCTGTATGTTCATTGTATAATTTACTACGGATTTAGTGATGAGTGAAAAAACGATGATTTGATGAATGGGTAGCATATGGCTTTGTATTTCAATAGGATAACCATTCAACAATATCTCATCATAATACTCACCAAAAGAGAAATGATGTCTGTCCTTACTTTCTCTTTTCATCAGTAAAATATCTTTGTTGAATAATTGATGAGCGTATATCGCTTTGATATTCAACATATCTATATTACTATTCATCATTTCATCAAAATATTAAGGTATCTCCAGCCGTTCTTTCGTTACCGTATAGAATCTGCCTGTTCTGCGTATCGGTGAATAGTGACAGTCCCGTGTGTAATCGACCTGATAGGTGGTATAGGTAAGGGTGTTGTGTACGGGAGTGAGTTTCCAACAATCCTGCACCACTTTCCTTACCTGATGCTTCTCCGCCTTTACCTGCGTATTTACCAGTAACGGCAGCACATCGTTCAGGCAAAAAGAAAAACTGTCTGTGCCTACACTCTCCATGATGTCAAGTATGAGTTCGGACATTTCTATCTCCAGTCGATTGCGGTTGCTGCGGATGATACGTTGCAGGGCTGCGGTATGCAGCAACTTCGGATTGAACCACATGCGGCTTTCCTTTTCTGTGGATAGCTTACGTTGGGCAAGGAAATGCAGGAAAGCCGGAATTTCATCCTTCAGCTTTTGCAGGAAACCTGTATCATCGTTTTCAAGTCGGTTTATCTTCCGTACCCAATAGCGTGTTTCCCCTGCATCTATGATAACAGGCAGGTGCTCGTTGTTGGAGCACAGTACGAACTTGGCAAAGAACGCTATCTCGTCACGGTCTTTGCCTTTGGCTTCCACCTTGTAGGAAAGTGTGGTGCTTAGGTTCTTCAAACGCTCGCTGTCCTCCCTGCGGCTTAGCAGTACCTCGTCCACCACGATAAGTAACTTTCCTGCCCAGTCGGAATTGAACTGGCTGCGGAAGTCCTCGTTGGTATTGAAGGTTACGTTGCTTTGAAATACCGCTTTCAGAAAGTTCAGGAACGTACTCTTGCCTGTGTTACGCTCTTCCGACACTAACAGCAGGATGGGAAGTTTCTGCACGGGTTGCAAGTAGAGCAGTTGCAGGTAGTCCATACCCAACTCGTATTGTTCCCCGAAGATATGGCGCACTAATGAACAGATATGGGGAAACTCTCCCTGCACGGGTTGATGTTCTATCGGCTCGTACAGGTTCAGGAACTTGTCCACCACGGGCTTGTAGCCTACATGGTCGGGGACGGTGCAGAAGCCATCATATTTCGGAATGCTTGCCATGAATCCCTTGCCATAGTCCTGACGGAGCGTCTCGGCATTCCACGGGATGCGTTTCTTTACGTAGCCACCGTTCAAGCGTGGCTGGTTCACTAACTTGTAGAGGGTTGTACCCACCCGGATAAACTCCTCTCTCTCAATGTTGATTTTTGTCATACGTCATTCGCTTAATCGTTTAATAATTAGACGGCTGCAAAGTTATCGGGTATGACACAAACCATTGATACGCAAAACTAAGCGGAATGACGCAAACAACTCTGATGATGAAGAAAATGCACTTTCCGTTAGTAGATTGGTGGGTAAAAACAAGACAATCCGAAGAATCCTGTTAAACATGGCGGCTCTTCGGATTGGTCTCATACGCATGAATGGCAATGCACCTACATATTATTTCTATTCTTTGGTGTCGTGCGGATTCAATGATTCAGTGACGACAATACTTCATTCACTATCTAATTATGATTGCAGGATTGAAGCTTTTCTGTTGATATTCAGCGAAAAGAAGATACTTGCTTTTTCTTTTCGCAAGTACATTCTCTCCAACAAGGCTTTGCGTACCTGCTGCGCACCATAGGAATTGAAGCGGAAGGCAAGAGCGACAACCATAGGAAAGTTATACACATCAGCATAATATCCGTTCTCCAGCCGGATATACTTCTGCGCTTCGTATTCTTTCAGTACACTGCTTTTGTAAACGGCTCGGATGGCTGCACGGACAGTCGGGGCGATTACCCCTAACAAGTCCGTCAGTTCCATCTCACTCATCCATATCTCACCATCCGGCACAAACACTGCACCGTGTTCATTCATCGTGATAACTGCTCTTTCCATAGTTTTATACCATTGAAACATCATTAAACACTTTATTGAGTTTATTGCCGAACATCGTCAGGTCATTGTCGAGCTTCTGCGTGGTAATCTTTGCATAGATTTGAGTTGTGACAATGTTCGTGTGTCCCAAGACACGGCTTACGCTCTCTATCGGCATCCCTTTGGTCAATGCCAGCGTTCCGAAGGTATGACGGGCACAATGGTAGGAGATTTGCTTCTCTATGCCACATTCTTTGATTACTCTTTTCAACTGTTTGCACATCGTCCAATAGTTGATTTTCCCGAATACCAGTTTGTCTTTGGAAAGGTGCTTGTAGCGTTCTATTATTTGTAAGGGTATATCAAGCAGCTTTACTTGGAAAGGGACATTAGTCTTGTGGCGTTTGCCGATTATCCACTTTTCACCGTTCACCTCCACGATTTCATCCGTTGTCAGTTCTTTCATGTCCACAAAGCTGAGTGCCGTGAAACAGGCGAACACGAACAGGTCACGAACCAATGCAAGTGTGGGGCTTTTAAACTCATGCGACATGATGGTCTTTATCTCGTCCTCCGTCAGATACTCACGTTCCTTTACATTGGGGCTGATATGGAACTGCGCAAACGGATTTCTCGGTATCAATCCGTTGTAATGCGCTCTCATCACCACACCTTTCAGCCACATGCAGTTGAGCCATATCGTGGCGTTCTTCAGGTTGCGTTCCGCTGTGAGGTAGGCTGCAAACTCCTTGATGAAATCGGGGGTAAGCTCCAGCATGGACATATCGTTTCGTTTATAGAACGATTTGATAAAGGCGGCTACATAGTTCCGTGCCCTCATCATCACCTTGTATGTCCCGATGGTGCGGTCTTTACCCACACGTTTCAGAAAGTTGGCGCAATCCTTGTCGAATGCTTTGATAAGTGTTTCATATTCGCTGCCGATACCCTGATAGGCATTACGCACCATCTCTGCCGTTACAAACGCCTCACGGTCGGATATGCGTTGGTAATGCTTGATGATTTGCGCCTTGATGTTGTCCAAGACAAGATTGATTTCCCTTGCTTCTAGTCCCTTGCCTTTCGCCTTGTTCCCTTTCACGTCCCAAAGCGTTTTCGGGATGCTCTGCTTGCAACTGAACTGCGATACAGTCCCGTTGATTGTTACTCGTCCCATAATGGGAACAATTCCGTCTTTCTCCTTGCTGCCGTTCACGTAGAACAGCACCTTGAATGTGCTTCTGCTCATGTCTAACTTTTTTGGTTGCAAAACTAATTATCAACGAGTTAAACCTTGATAAGCAAACCTCAGCAGAGCAGCGCAAACGGTACGGACTATGTTAAATTTTCAATTCTTACGGGTAACGATTTGAAAACCTTCCTGCTTCAATATTCCGCTTTTCATTGCGTTTTCCCATTTTTACCGTTGGCTTCGCCTGTCCTCGCAATTGCTTTATTCATAAGCCATTCAATGCCATTTCTCCCTTTTTATTCGTTTATTCCAGAGATTTTGATTAATTCTGTATCATTTGCCGCATGGAAAAGCTTGAATTGTCTTTCTCCCTTGCGGAAACAGATATATGAATGTGTACTGTCTTTAGCCTTTGAAACGTTGAGCTTCAATGCAGAACCAGAGAAGAAAACGCCACGACGATAATTCTCTAAATCTTCAACATTACCAAGTAAAATATTTTTACAGTATACGGTGTCACCAAATACTTTACTCCAATTCGTTTTGATTAACTGATTTGCTTTTTTCAGACATACGTACAGTAATTCACCATGGTACTCATCCGACAAATGTTCAGGCATATCAATCAATTACTTGTATTGTAAATAACCGTTGTAACCTTTGGCAAAGCGTTTGTTACCGCCAGAGTTCTCTATCGCCTGTTCTATGATTGTATTGCGCATAGCAATGGCCGCTTGATCGGATTCGTCAAAAAGGACTAAGGTTCGTTGATCTTTTTCTGTGATGTTGTGAAGGCTTATTTTCTCAGTTACTATTGGGTCGATACCGTACATGGCTTTATGGACGGTCATCAACAATACTCTTTTTCTTTTATAGTCAACTTGTGGATATGCTTTTGCAAGTGCAGGGAATGTCTTTAATAGATAGTTGATGTCAATATTCTTTTTATTTTTCGTCTGCTTAAGGTGTTTTTTATATACTTCAAAAAATTGCGTACATCATTTCTTAGGCGGAATTCAGCCTCAGTAATTTGGTTCGAGATTAATTCATTATTATTATTTCCCTGAGTACAAATAAGGTTCTTAACTCCTTCAAATGTCTTTTTTATGCGATTACATCCATAAGTTAAATCCCTAACATTGTTATTAGGTAATGCTCCAATATTATATTCTAATTGGTCTATTAATTCTTGAAATGAACCATTTTCAATAGCTTTCTTGATTACGTCTGCATTTTTTTCTATAATCAGTATATCTGTGGATTTAATAAGACTATGTTTGGTGTTAACGAATTGCTCAATTTCTCGGTTCATGCCTTCCACAAGCTTGTTTTGTACGCAAAGAATTACTATACGGTCAAAGTGTTGTGGATAGTATTCGCATGTCAATTTGCCAATAGTATACGATTTTCCACCACCAGTGGCAATGTCGCAAATATGAAGTCCAGGAGTGCTATACTTTCCTATATTTGATAAGTACAGATTTAAATTAAACAATAAAAGGGATTACTCTTCATTGGACTCTGTAACCTTATCTGCTAATGGAGCCAATTCAAATTCGAGAACACTTGTTGGTATTCCGCATTCTTTGAATAGGTAGTTCAGGATGCTGCGTTTGGTGTTTGTACTGCAAGAAGTATGAACGTAACAGTGTTCTGCCACCTTACTTCTCCCTTTAGCTTCAGAGTCATGTATCCAGTAATTCTTGCTGGCTACATAAGTCATTGTAGAAGGACTCTCATTGTACATGAGTTTGCAGACCTGTACCAACATTTCCACCCAGTTTGAGACAGCATGTCGTTCGTCCCTGTAACGATAGCCGATGATTTGTCGCCAGCTTAGTTCGTATTCATCGTCATCAAATGAAACCAGCTCATATTCCTTTTCAAGTGGAACATAATCTGTTTCTATCATCGGCCATAGATGGAGGAAGTTTTCAAGAAGAATCTGTTGTCTTGCTTTAATCTCATCAATAGTCCATTTTGAACATTGCTTTAGATAGTTTGACAAACAGAAAGCCGAGTTCTTAAAACCATTTATTTTGTTCCCTTTACGATCTATATATCCATCCTTTTTCTCTTGGAATGAATGATTACTGTATGACGTATTGAATCCTGTAAGGGTTAGGTTGGCAAAAGTATGGAGATATGTGTCATATATTTGCTGCCAATCTTCTCCCAGTTCTTCCTTCCACTGAGGAGTCAATGTCTGAGGCATAATGTGTTCTATAGTGAACACACCATCTCTCATCTTTTCTACGATTGTATCATTTGCTTCTGGGCTATTTTCATTCTCCATACGTTCAAACAAGAAGAACTTATAGCTGCTCGGAATACGATAAATCTGTCTGGTTGGGAAGGCTGATTTGACATCGTTGTCATTAGGGAATGATACTGTTCCTTGTTTTCTGAGCAAGATGAATCTGAGAATATGAGAGTATGGAAGGAGTAGTTCTACATCTCTTTCCTTATGGCGCTTGTATATCTTCATAATATCATAATGAAGAGTTGCGAACATCTTTTGAAGTGCATTTGCTGGGTAGTTACAGATAATTCGACGAGCCCAATAGTTCTCGATTGTATCTAATACTTTATATCGTTCATCCTCGTTTAAGTTATTAGTCTCTGCATAATCAAAGAACGACAATAAATAGGGAAGATGTACAAGAGATTCTATATTTGCAATCTGTTTCAACTTGCGGTCGAGACGAGTATTACCAGTTTCTCCTTTGAGTATCTGACGATAGTATTTTGCAAACTTCAACATATCTTCGAGGAGAACTTGGCGGTCAATGTGCGACTCCATATCGTATGATTTAAAGTCAAAGTACAGATCATCAATATTGCTGATTGCTCCTTTCTTTAATGTCAGATAATCGCGGATAAACATCGTCGGTTCTCCATCTGTTAGTTTTTCTATTTTGCTCCAGTAGGCATGGTAATAGTCTTCCTGATCTTTGGACGAAAGTGACATGAGTAGATAATTACGTACCTTATCTGCCTCTTCAAGGTCTTTACCACACGAGTTCAGCGATTCAAATATCAACTGTGGATTATCCTTTGATTCCAGACGAATATCAATCACTTCCAGCTTCTCGATAGCTCCAATGAGATTCTCAAAAGTGAGATCACTGACTTGGATTAACTGATAGAAGAGCTCATAATTTGAGGTGATACCTGTATTTTTGATAAAATCATCAGAATTGTTAGTGAACAATGCATCGTATGCTTCCATATCTCCTTCAATCGGGCGCAGTTTTATCTGCCTGTCAATTCTTCTTCTTATAGCATAGAGATAGTTCTTCTTGACTTCCTCAATATCTTCGTTACCGGTTTGCATATCACCATTGGCAACTGAATTGAGTGCTGCAAGAATCAAGAGCGATAAAGTCGTGATACGCTGCTGACCATCAATAATCAGCAAATCGTCTTCGACCTCGCTAGCTTTTGTTGCAACAATACTTCCGAAGAAATGGCTTAGCAATCCTTCTTTATGAATTTTAATCAGATCTTCAAATAAACGTACACAATGCTTCTGCTGCCAAGCATATCTACGCTGGTAGAGAGGTATAATAAACAGTGTCTTTGCACCGTAGAAATAGTCACTTATATTTATTGCGCCTTTCATCTTATAATTCTATTAAACTGTTTTCAATTGTTATGTCAAACTTAATATCCTTGTTACGGAACAAATAAATCTTTGCGTCGTGAGTGATTGTTTCAACTTCGAAACGTTCGCCATTTGGCTGACGACCTATGTTCCACTCATTGATAAAACCTCCGTCCGGATAGATGGAAAGTTTCTTGTTACTACAAGCAATAGACAATACTCGCCAATGAGTAAGTGTACGCTTCGGGGCAGATATGACAGGGGATAAGCGACCTTCTATATTTTGTTCATAATTTAGGTCGTTTATCCAAGCATTCGTAAGGCAGGTTAACCAGGTGTCACGCTTCTCTGATGTAGGCTGATTTGTGCAAATCTTGTTGGCATTGCCTTTGTCATCTTTGTAAACCTCCACTTTGAACTCTATATCAAAGTCAGAACCAATCTGCTTTACGATATGCTCTATAGTTTGAAGAGTGATAATCATACCCATTATGCTTTTCAAATGCTCATCCTGATAGCTAATTTTCAATCGATCGTCATTCTGTTTAGCGTATGTGATGAACTGGTCAATAAGGCCTTCTGACTTAGCTTGGAGTATTGCTCCTAATTCATAGGTATTTATTTCTTTATACTCATCGCCAACCAACTTTAAGAGTTTGGTTGATGGCTTATGCGACAAATCGATAGACTTGGCTGATGTAATAGGATTATCTGTTCGCACAAAGAACATGGTATCGTTACCCCACTGAACATTGAGTTGGGCATGTTCCTTGCTACTTATGAAATATAGGTTACCGTCAATATATGCAATAGGGTAGAGAGTTTTATCGGCCCACGGATTAACCATAATCTTGACATCAGCTCCCTTCGCCCATGCTTTAATCTCACGACACATGGCAGAGATCGGTTCAACCATAGTCTCTTGTTTTGATTCCATCACACAGAATGAAGTGGTTTGGCTTTTCATGACAAAGTCACTCATGAACTGTGGTTGCCAGCCATTTTCGTTATCGTCATAATCCCATTGTTTATAGTCATTGTCGGCAAACAGTACTAGCTCCTGATGTGAAGAGGCAAATGCTTTTTTCAAATCATAGAGTGTGGTTTGTGATGGTGAAGCACCAGGGAACGCATCTTTAATGTTCTGAGGAACAGTATCGCCCACTTCTTCTTCCTCTGCAATCCAGTCAAGAGCAGCATCAATGTCGAGGAACTTGACAAAACGAAGCGTGAACTTATCGAGCAACATGTCTTTCGATTTCTTCTCACGCGCTTCTATCAGAAGTTTCTTAGAAGCCTTGATAACCTCCTTCATGACCAGAATATTTGCCATCTGGTTGGCATAGCCGGCACCGCCAGGGTTACAGTCAAAAATACAGAGATGTCCGTTCGGCATGACAGTAAAGTCAACCGCACCACGCTCTTTACCGAGAATATATACCAGAGTCTGGGTAAATGCAATACCGAGCGTGAAGAGCAAATTTTCTTCTTCGTCACGGTTTGATATCCACTTGTTTTTGCCCTTATGCCGGATACGTATCTCGCTATAGTCTGTCTGAATCAAGTCGCCGATAATGACATTGCGCTTTACCTTGGTCTTGTCATTTGAGCAGCTACACGCTTTGCGCATATCTTTGCCGGTAATCGCAAAGTGATAGTTCGGCTTTTCCGATTGACCCTCTTTGTGCTTTGCTTGTATAGGGTTGAACTCGTATGGGAATTTCAGAGGCTCATCCTTGTCGGCTACCTCTTCCTCAATCACAGTCCGACCGCATCGGGGACAGAAACAATAGCCATATCCCTTGCCTTCATTATAATAGAGAATCTTGGCATTGCCTGAGTCGCTATTTGGTCGAACAGAGAATAGATGAGGCTCTGTTACATTGTTCGACCAGTCATCCGCATCAATCAGCTGGGCACTTACACGTGTAAAGACATTGCTGTCCATGATACGGGTTTTGTCCTCGTTTATATCGGGCATAAAACCCACAGGTTGAATTAGTTCAATACCATATTTTTCGTTGACTGTCCACTTAATCTGGTTGCTGAGATTGACATCATCAATAACGGTCTTGTCGCTGTTTCGATAGATAGTCTTGTAAGCCTTATGGTTGTCGTTATACATGTTGGTAATCTCAATACCACGAACGGTATATACCACGCCATCCACTGCTACACTATTTCCAGGGGCATACTGGGCAATGGCATCACGCAATGAATATGATGGGTTAGACGAAGTCATTGGAGTGAAGAAATCTTTCTTTCCGTTGCTGTTCAAGTCAAGAGTAAGTATGTTGACCGGCATGTTGGCATTAGGAGTGAAGCGACTGGTTGCCCAAAAGTTCAGCAAACGTTTGTAGAGTACCTCAATGTACTGCATCTTCAGCTTGATGCGGAACTTGTCACTGATAGGACCACTACTGGAGAATGCAGTCTTGTAATCAACCAACTTATTACGTAATTCTGCATAGCAACGGTCATTCACCTCTTGGGCATTCTTCACTACCTGAGTCAACTGACCATCATAGACAGTTTCCTTCAATAGTTTGATAAGTTCGTCATGTACTTCTTTATCCAAAGGTTTGGAACATAAGATGTTGAACTTCTCATACATTGTACCCTTTGGGTCACCGAGCAAATCATCAGGATCTGCTTCACTTGAACCATTAAGAATGACTATCTTACCATTGCTGATACGCACCTCGAATGGAGTGTAGTAATCTGCCACTTTTTGGGTTAGGCTACCACCATTCGCGCCATCAATGAATACACCAAATGAGCGAATAAGGAATGAGTTGACATGTCGCTGAACCACTTGAGGACTTTTTAGGTCAACAGTCGGAACACGTACAGGACGGTTGATAATCTTTTCTATCGGGTCTTTTAAAGTACGGAGACCTATTACGTCTGAACCACAAAGTGTAATACAGACACTACGTACCTTGTTGTTACGTCCGCTTCGTCCTGCACGCTGCTTGTAGTTAGCCGGTTGTGGAGGAACACTTGAAAGCATCACCACTTCCAAATTACCAAGGTCAACACCCATTTCCATGGTAGTTGAGCAAGCAAGAATATTGATAGTATGGTCTTTGAACTTTGACTGGAGCCCACGAGCTACACTTTTATCCACCTGGGCAGTATGCTCCTGCTGAACAAAGAGGTTTGGGAATACATGAATGTCCTCAAGGCGGTCTGAGAATACCCCGTCTGTCCCCCAGATATTATGATTCCAAAGCATTGAACGATGTGTTTTTGCCCAGATCCCGATAGCCTTCTTGTCTCCCTCTTTTCCAGAGCCAACATAGTAGGGGAATGCTTCCCATTTTTCATGTAGGTCTTCATTGAGTTCGATAGGAGTACTGCCATCAAGATATGGGGAAAAGCGTTTGAAATTGTTTCCGATAGGACGGAGGCATATAGCATGACGGCTTCCATCAGTTTTGGTATCGCAGAGATACACGTCATCATAGAGCTTAAAGCAAAGATCATTCAGGTTGAAACGAGGAGCGTTATCCTTCTCGTATACGAACTTGCCTGAATCATCCAGACGCTGTCCTACTTGAAGAATCTTATACTCGTCGCCGGTCAATGTCTCCCAAAGTGCATCTATCACATCTGAAATCTCATGGGAGTACTGGCGCTGGGCATCATTGATGGAGAGTGAACTGTCATCACGGGAGATCAAGGCACACAGGTATCTTACAATACGAGCTTGTGATACTTTTCCTTCTTCTAACTTTGGTTTATTGAATGGTCGGCGACGTGGTTTATCTGTTGCGAAACGCACTGTGGAGAATATGTCTATTTTGTCATTGCCAGGAATTCTCAGATAGAAAGACTGGTTATTTCGGACAGTATAGTCGAGGTAAACCTGCATCAGGCTTTGCCAGTCTTCTGCTGTAATCTGGTTGGCTGGATTCTCGAGTATGTCGTTGAAGTTCTCTACTGCCTTTGGCAATTTTACTTGTTTGAGTTGCGGATAACATGCCTCAAACAACCCCAAGGTTTCAGGAGAGGCAACTGATGCAGGACGGTGTGCCAGATACATCACCATAATGCTCTGTACATACTTCTCAATGATTTCCTCAGATGGAAGTCCGTCTTCGATCTCGTCGCTGTCGCCGGAGCGTTTTACGAATACCGATGCAAATACAGGACAGTATGGGTCATTCTTGATGAGTTCGGCAATTTCCGACCATGTCATGTAATTACATGACATTTCATCCAATTGCTTTTGCACTACATTAGGGTTGGCCGACTGAAGATTCTGCATCACCGGAGCGTATTTCAGCATTGACATAGGATCAGTCTGAACGGCTGCCATAATCTGAGTCATGGCTGCTTCCTTGGTCATACCATTGGCTTTTTGGCGACACAATTCGTGGTATATGGTGCTGTAGAACCACATACGTTCCTGTTCCAGATTCTGTTTCAATGTCGCTTTTGCAGCCGCCTGACGGCTATCCACAAAACTGATATACTGCTGTCCATCGTGCAGCACAATGCCATTAGTCTTCGATTGGCCCTTCTCCAACTGCTCAAGGATGCTTGGAGCCATTATGCGAGATATGAAATCGGCAGAGAGACGGAATTTTTGCAATCGATTGTCCTCCATATTGTTGTTGGCTTCACCCTCCGTGTCTTTATCCTGATGATGTTTTTTGCCCTGGTTGGTGTTGCAGTAAGGACAGCGACACTGGGTGTTTCCCACCACATGCCATCCCTCTGTTTCTTTTTCATCGGCTGGAGTCAGAGGCTGAAGCTTAGCGCCTGGTAGCAAACGGAATTTGACATTGTTGTCTCCCCTCATATTCTTCTTATTAGACAGGCCGAAGATAGCATACTTCTTAATTGAATTATCATCATTTTCCGCGATGTCGAGATCAAACATATCGCTATCGTCGGTAGCGATAGGCTCGTAAGTCCAATTCTCTGTATTGACCATTGCAAGGGCAACATACTCACCACAATGCTTGCATCGGCCCAATTCCAACAAGGGGGGCTCTTCTACTGGAACGGTTCTTTTTTCTTTTTCGTCTATTTTCTTGCCAACGGCGTTCTCTGTATAAATTTTGAACGAACCGTCGGTGAACTCATTCAGACGGACGAACAGACCATTGTTGGGTACACGATAGAAATAATGTACCTTCAATTTCATATCCGGCACCTTTTTGCCTGCTACCTTATATTGTTCCTCCTCACGCTGACACATTTCGTCGAGCCATCGGAGCTTCTCGCTGATCGAAGCTTCCTGTGGATAGAGTTCTTCTAACGTGATATAGTCTGCTTTGAAAATTTTTCTCCAACGTTCTTCATCTTCTCCTTGAGGGATCTCCGTTTCACCGGTGCGAGTGCCGTCAACTACTTCCACTTGGTCAATTCTGAGACCGGTAATGCCGGCGATAAACTCTTTCAGTTCACTTTCCTCCTTCCCTTTGTCTTCGCCATTACCGAATGTGGCCGATGATGTGGCGAATCGAACATCTTGTGCATCAACCTTAAAAGCCAGAAGCACACGTCGGAGTAGCATGGCCAACTCTGCTGCACCTGCTCCTGTATAAGAGTGAGTTTCATCGATGGCCACCCAACGAAGGCTTTGCTTACTTGCCACAATAAGTTTAGAGTCTGCACCACGCAGGAGAATGTACTCCAGCATGGTTGGGTTCGTCAGTACAATATGAGGAGGATTGTTGCGTACATCCTTGCGCGTATATATCATGTGAGGAAACTTCACATTTTTCAATTCATAGTATCCCTCTTTATTGGGATCGGGTTTTACGAGCTCATACTTACCACCAGTTACCTGCTCGATACGCTTGCGCAACCTCTCTGCATCCTCGGACTTATCAGTATTCTTAGGTTCCAACTCCGGAAGGTCGCTGTTATACACTGTATAGGTCAGATGAGTACCAGTCGTAGCTTCGGCTGTTGATAGCAATTCCTCCAAACGCTCTTTTTGATCTTCCATCAAGGCGTTAAGAGGATAGAGAAATAGAGCTTGAATCTCTCCAGGGAGCGCATTAAGTGAGAGGTCATGAATCAATGGCATCATAAAACACTCCGTTTTACCGGAACCTGTGCCGGTGGTTACCACAATTGACTTTGGCTTGTTATCTGCCGTTCTTTGATTCAATAACATATCCCAGCACTTATACTGATGCTCGTAAGGAGCGTATGGGAAGTTCCAAAGCTTACCCACCAAAGCTTTTGCTTTTTCGGCTTTTTCAGAAGACACAGGAATATAGGAATTCATACACTGAACAACAGGTACGGCATTCTTTGGAGCAAACAAATCACCTATAAGTGCTTTCATCTGCTTGATATATGAACGCTGGCTGTCGTTATTTGATTCACCGCACCACATAGCGATGAGTGCTCTTTCTACCGCTTTGCGATTGTTATTGTATAGTTCGGAAAAATTCATATATGTATAGTTTGTTATTCGTTATCAATGTAAATATTAAATTCTTGCCAGTCAAATCCTAACTCTTCACTTAGCCTAAGTAGCCCTTGCTTGTCTTCTGAAGTTAATTTATCACATCTTGCTTCAAGCAATGGCTCATAGAGATCTATGAGTATCTTATTTTTACCTAAGTCTCTTAATGGCTTCATCAGGAAGAAGTATATTCCATACTGGTTTGCCACTTCAAAACATTTCAGGATAGATTCATTGATGTCATCCCAAGCCCATGGATCGTTGTCTATGTCTATGCCAAGATTGCAACAAAGCTCTTTTGAATTACGGATATTCTGGAATATCACTCCTATATTTTTTGAGTCTACATCTTTATCAGGGGCTATAGGTACAGGTTCTGTATTTACATCGTAATTCCAGAACATAGCCTCTTTGCCTTCCCAAAAGCTATTGGCTTGTGAGTTGCCGAAGCATACCAAAAGACTGTTGGGGGACATAGCATCGAGCATTTTACCCAAATACTTGTTGTCCATACGCCAGGCATTGAGTGCAGCTTCGCCAATGGACGGATTACCAGCAATGTTGATGAAGTCCTGAGTATAAATGTTGCCTAGGTTCCTGCACTCGTAGGCTTGATAGCCTTTTCGGCTGAAATCATTGAGTTGCACTCTGTCTTTGAATATATAAGGCAGATAGAGTTTTTCGTCTTCATTCAGATACCGGATAATATTGCCATCAAGCATTACTTCCTTCACGAGAGTAGGACGATAAACATCTATCACATAATAGCTTTGACCTTCACCATATTTGATGGGTAGAGTAGGGGACAGTATCTTACCATCCATTGAGATATGATCCTGACAAGTTGCTATACTTCTATCAAAAGTTCTATAACGGATGACTGTCGAATCGAAGTCCCGATTTATTGGGCATTCTTTGTCTAGTCTTGGAAGATAGACGGCAGTAAACAATAATGGCTTACCCTTTACGGTTACACGAAGGATTACCTCACCGTAAGGCGGTTCGTCAATGGCTGTCCATTCTGTATATCTTCCATTCTGTAGTTTATACTCTATCCGCTCTGCCATAGTGTCCATGTCCGGCCGGGCATTAAGTATGTCATCCTTGGTTGAAAAATGGCGTACAATTATATCCTCCCATCCAAATATCAGAGGAAGTTCATCAGTTTCGTAATCTTCACTGATGTTCGTATCGTCAATATAGAAATGTTTCACCTTGCCGCCACCTAAATAGCGGATAGTATCTGTATATAGCTTTGTAGTTACCTGGTCATATCCTATGCGGTTATAGAGACATAATTCACGCCTCCTTTCGTCATAGAAAGATACGGAATCGTAAATATAAATCCAGTTCCAGATTTCGGTAGTGCCAAACTTACGGTCGCTGAAATGCTTGCGGTACACTTCATCGGTTATCGTCTCATTCTTTAGCATGCAGCGGTTCGTGAAGAGGAGAGCCGTTTCTTTTTGAGCATTCTGAGCCGATGTCCATGTGTCTTCGTGACTGTCTGCTTTCCAGATCTGTATATATTCGGTAGTCTCTTGCGATTGAGCAAGATATTCATTACCTGTATCATCCTTTACGATGATCTCAATTTTGTTGAATTTGCTTGTAGGGATATGCTTTATCTGCACGCCTTTCTCTACACCAAATGCAACGAAGTCATTTACGCTATGGTTCAGATAGGTTATGATGGGTTTGTCCATGGTAGATGGCTCAATCACCTCATCACCATTTTTATACCTTATATATATATGTAGGTGTAGCTGCTTTTCCGGGTTTGGAACACCCCAAAGATGTACCCTGTCATAACGCAGGTATTGATGTAAATCACCGCCCACTTCTTCCGGTTTCAATAAAATATTGAGTCGGCGAGACATGTAAGTATAGTTAGGTGAGAAGGTGACGATCCATTCAAAGCGGAACTTTACTTTCAATATCTCATCGTTCGCAGCTTTCATGGTAGTCACGAAACAGTTTACATCAGAAGTTTCATTTTTTAGATCATCCTTATGGAAAGGCATCTGACCGTTCAGTATTTCCTTTATGTATTCATAAAGGGAGTGTTGGCGCTTGATGCTTTCGCGGAAGGCGATAGCTCTAGAAGCTTCATCAAGATTTTCGAGGGTATAGCTTTCGCCATGATAGATGCGGCAAAGTCCCTTGAGGAACTTCATGTTGTCGTTTCTGCTGAGCTCATGTTTAATTGCTAGTCCGCCCAGTACATAGATGGAATACAGCCAACGCTTGTTGCTGCTGTCATCCTTGTACAGATAGAGTTTCTTGTTGATGCCGGCATTTGTCCAAAGGGTTTCTAGGTCAAGATTTGCAACAAGCTCACTTTTGTTCCCACCCCGGTATCTGCGCTTGTACCACTCTGCCATATAGACAATAGTGATCAAAGCGTTCTCCCGCCTGGCTAAAGCGGAAACGCCGTCAGCAGACGAAATAGCCCACAGACAGACTTCCAGTTCTTTGAAATCTGTTTCGGACAATCTCAGCTGCCAAACGTACGGTTTGCTGATGTCTAGTGATGCTATCTTGTCTTCGAGCGATTTTGTCAGCCTTCTTTCCATATTTTTATCGTTTTCTTTTCTCCCTTGTATGCTTCGCGCAGGTCGCGAAGCGGATACTCGCTGTCATTGATGTGGTGAATCATAGAGTGGCAGTTGGAACAAAGAGGTATAAGATTGTCAACAAAGTTTTCGGGCACGCCATCTGTTTCATAGCTTGAGATGGGTTTCAGATGGTGAACTTCAATGAAGTTTGTACCTAGTTTTTTACCATAAACGGTGGCAAAGTCCATGCCGCAACACTGGCACTGGTAGCCATACTTGTCCAGACACTGCTGGCGGAGCTGAGGATTGCGGTACACTATATCCATTTCCTTCAGAAGATGTCTGCGTTCCCCTTCTGTCTCCTCTCTAAATTTGTGGGGTGGTTGTTGTTCTGAAAAAGAGGGCGGAGTAATGCCTGGATAGGGTGCGTAACTTTCTGTATTGATTTTGCATTTATACAGATTCTTGAATGCTTTTGATTCCAGAAACTGTGAGTAGGTTTTCAGATGGATAGAGTACATCAGCCCTGTTTCCTCATCAAGAGCAGCCATTTTCCTATTGATTGCAATCTTGTCGCGTACCCGGTCGTAGAAGTTATGGTCAAGACACTCGTAAATGCCTGAAAAGTTTACCGAGTCATACTTACGGATGAATGTTGCTAGCTCTGTTTCGGTGAAGTTGGCAAAAGCTTCTGCATCGGCTTTTCTCTTTAGAAACTCCTGTATATATGCCTTGCGAATGGATTCGGACGTAGGTGTAATCTGTTTCTTTACCATTTGTTTTTTTGCTTTTTAGATAATAAGTCCAGTACTCCTATGAAAGTACTGTAGTATTTTCGCAGGAGTACCATAGTACTTATTAGAGAGTACTGCGATACTTATTTGAAAGTACTGAATTAGTCATACCAGTTTAGATTCTCTTCGTAATGGTCGCTTCGGTTACTCCCGATTGCTTCAAGGCTTGTTGTACTATCGCTTGCTCTTTGGGGGATAGAACTGTTTCCCCTCTTCTCCGCTCAAAGTATGGATTGCGACCAAACTTACTTATCAGTCTGTTCATGAAGTTCAGGTATTGTTCCGGGAACATTTGCTTCTGGAAGTTGGTGAATCCTCGTGCGTATGTGGTAGGCTTGTTGTCGCGATAGTAACTGCATGTTTCGTTCTTGCTGCATCTGTTGGGGGTAATTAAATGAATATATTCTTTATTCTTCAGCATGGTAGCATACACTATCTGGTGCAAGCATGTGACTGCCATCGGGCAATCGCTATGCTCGCAAACCGGGTAATTAGTGGGTATGGATGTATAAAATTTCTTTGGCATTATTCCATGGGTTTAATCAAAGAGTCTATAAACTTCTGTTCAAACATTCCAAGATCATACTTTACATAGAGTTGAATATTTATTTCCTCTATGCTCTTATTCCAATCAATGTCTGATGATTCGGAAAAGTTTTGAATTGGAACAAACTGAAAAAGATCCCTTGTTGTATTTTGAGTCTTCTTTTTAACAGATACCATATATCTAAAGAACTTAGTCTTTATATATGAAATTATGTTTTTACATTCTTGTGTAGTAAAGTTATGCTTTTCTTTGTCATACCCAATAACCAGATATGTGTATGAACAAACACTGTTAGGCTCACCATAGAATGGAATTCCTAGTATTTGAGAATCGTTTCCTGTACCTCCAGCCATCGGAATATATACTTTACACAAGGCGATGGTATCTTTTCCTTTAGGGATATCACTATCCTTAATCCAGCCATATCCACAGCTTTCAAGATTCTTGTTGAGGTAATATTTGATAGGATGTTCTTCATCTTTTTCTTTGCAATAACCTTTCCAGTTAGAATTAAGCAGTTCATTTTTATCAAAATAGTGCTTTGGGCTAACCATTGAAGAGAATGACTTATCAACGAAATAGTAACCTTCTTTCTCTACAATTTTGTTTATGATTGACATAGCATTCTGATCTCGAACTACAATTCCAGAACCAATAGGGTCCAAATAATCAGTATTTGTTACTTCGATTCCTTTAGTATGTGTTGTAAACATACATTTACCTGAGTATTGTGGATTAATAAGAAAATAGTTAATTCCACCTTTGATCTCGACATTCTCAAAACAATCGTTCGCATTTGGAAAATCGTGAATACTGATAAAATGATTACACTGTATCATTTTATTAACCCATTCGTCAGATATACCTTGGCCTTGTTTTGTCATCCATCGACTTGGTGTAATCAATGAAACAAAATTAGGTAATAAGCTAATTGAAAGATCTATAAATGCAGGATATAAAGCAGATGCAAAAGCACTATTGGTAGAGCTTTTTTTTGTAGCTTTTATCTCTTGATACGGCGGATTACCCACTACAGCATTGAATTTCATTTCTTGTTTACTTGTATTGCCCTTCCAAAATCCAACAGACTTTAGCTCTTTGATAAGTCCTTTCTGATCATTGGAGGCGCGTTCGATTAATTGTTCGTTCTTAATATTTGCTTTTCTCTCTACGTCGCGGAAGCCAAAGAGGGTGCGACGAGTAATACCTACTGCCATAGGGGTATTACAGATAACATAGATGTTGTCCTTCACAATGTCGTCCCAAACCACCTGCTCTTCCTGAACGCTGACACTTTCTATATCTATGCATTCTGCTTTGACGTACTCATCTAAGCGACGGCGATAGAGAGAATAGGTGATATAAAGAGGGTATAGACCGGTCTTGGAGTTAATCTCCAGTATCTTGGTCTGTACTTCACCGGCCAAATCTACATTGTCGAATAGCTGACTGGTTACATCGCCTTGATCTACAAAACGAGGCTTTTCAAGCAAGCCGGTCTTCTCGTCGAATGTTTCATCATAGAAACACCAGCCACCAATGGTGTCGCTCATGTGCATGTTTACTACACGCCATGGTGTTAAGACGGTTTCCTTATCGGGATTACGGAAGTAAGAGAATATTTCGGTTATCTGCCTGATACGTTCATCTACGTGCATAAAGTCGGCTTCGCGTGTCAGGGCTCGATATTTCTTGCCTGCCTCTTCGAAGCGGGTTGCATTGAAGCACTTCCTGATTTTGTTGAAGTCCTCTTTTGTAATACCCTTTGGCATGAACTCTGCCCACGATTCTTCCTTAATTTTGCGGGTGAAGTTGTCCACGGTGATGTTTTCCTTAGTGTCTCCGGCATCGGCTCCACCATACATCAAGAGAGGAATGCGCAGGGCGATGCCACGGATGTTGGTTATACGTTTTCGGAATTCTTCGCGTTCTTCCTTGGCTTTCTCACAACGGGCTATTCTTTCTGCTTCCTGGCGCAGCCATTCTTCGCGCTGTTCTTCTGACCAAGACTCCCATTGTTTTTGGAACTCTTCATCCTTTTCGGCTTTCTTTTTTGCTCTGTCAGCAGCTTCGGCTTTTTTCTGACGGATTTTCTCCTCCCAAGCTGCACGTTGTTCTTCTGTCATGTGGCTGAGGTCAATGACTTCTTGGGTTTCTTTGCGTTTCTCGTCAGGAGCCTGACCTCCATTCGCACCAATTTGATTGAGAATCTCCGGATTAACCTTATTGAGTTCCTCCTGGTTGTAGAGACATAGGTCATCAAATCCCTTACGTACCAGACGGTCGATAAAAACATTCTCCAGCTGCTTGTAGATAGAGTTGACGTCCATCTGGCTCATCTTTCCTCCATCCATGGAGATAACCGGGCAGAGCTCTATGAAGTCACGAACAGTTTCCTTGTCGCGCATCTCCTGAGTCTTCTCTTCTTCATACTCCTGCTGTTTCTTCTCCTTAGTCTTGGCCATTGATGAAAACTTGGCGGTTTCGGCTACAATCTTTAGTGTTCGGTCGGGGGCAAAGTCGAAAACATAGCACTCTGTTTTCATCTTGCCTTCGGGAGTCTTGTAGGGCGACTGCACACGGAAGATGGTTTGCATATAGGTGGCAGCTCGATCTCCGCCTTTGAGATAAAAGACAGCAGTCCATGGAGCTACGGTAACACCAGTAGTGAGTCGGCCGCACGAAACAGTGATAGTTGATGTTTTTTCCGGCAAATCACCTATGGTATTAAGTACCTTATCGAGTGCATTCTCGTTTTGTTCGTCCGAATCATTCTTACCGGTTACATTTACCACTTTGAATCGCTTGAATGTAGGATGTTCATTGAGTAACTGTTCTAATGCTGCAGCTTCATTGACATGAGAAACTACCCAAAGAGTATGGCGGAACATCTGACGATATTCCGTAGTTGAGAAGGGAAAGTTGTTCTCGGCATCTTTAGTGCAGAGAAGATTCAGGAACTTCAAGACATCGGCTTCGTGTACGAACCTACCCTTGGCTCCAACCGGCATTGAAGCCTTGTCTGCTTTCGGATTCCCTGTCCATGTGCGGAAAAATTCAGGAAACGAGAATACACCAGTCTGATCAAGGACATTATCTATATTCTTAGTAATGTCGTATGTGAAGATGTTCATCTTGGGCAGTTCGGCGTATGGGTTTTTCTTATTAGGATGTTCCAAAGACCATTTCAACTTGGCCTGCTGTTCGGCAATATAATCCCATGTGTAGATTTCGTCCTCATTGAAGTCTTCATACAAATTGAATGGAGTACCGGAAAGATAGAGCATCTTGGTCTTATCCTTCTTCAGAAAATTCTCGATTACACCTTTGCCCAGTGATGTGCGAGTGCCTTCATGAGCCTCGTCAATAATGATAAGATCCCAATCTGCACTAAGTATATCGGCTTTTAGTTTTTCGTTCTCATTGGTAGCAGAATGTCTTGAGGTATCTCCTTGCTTGTTTTTATTTTTTGCTTGAGTATTGGAGTTGACCAACTCTGAGAGACGTATATACTGCATTGAAACGAAGAAAGCATAATGATTGCCTTCTGTCTTAATAAATTTTTCCAAGTCATAGAAGTTTTTTCCTTCGTTCTCATTATCTGAACGCTTACCAAAATCATATGCTTTGTGTATGTCTGAATTGCCTTGTACTTTTGGAGCTGAATTTTTTGTGCCTACTACTTGGCCGAATGCTTCCAGCCAACTGTCACCAACGACAGGGCGATGCGTGATGATGAGTGTACGTTTTACGTTCAGTTCACGCATAAGCTGCATGGCACAGATGGTTTTACCAAAACGCATCTTGGCGTTCCAGAGATACTGGCGATATTCAGTAAGAACGGCATACTGATATTCTCCTTTTCTTCCGCTTCTTTTACAGAAATGCTCCTTCGCATGGTCGATTGCGTCCCTTTGTTCAGAACGAAGATTTATCTGGTCGTCAGAAAACAGACTATCCTGCATGCCAGTCTGAATATCTTCGAGTGTTGAGTACATTGCCATAGATATATGTTATTTTAATTATTCTTGTTTACTAATGATTCAAAGGTGCATTTGGGAGCACTCAGGTCATGAAAGTCCTTTGAATTGAGTGTGGCTTTCTGAATGTTGATTCCATCGAGAAAGTCCTTGACCAAACAGAAACGTTCATGTGGGAGAGGCTCGTGTCTGTTTTCCGGTGCGCTCCAATCCTCAATAATATCGAAAAGGGAGGGATCAGAATCTGTCTGTGGCTTGTTCTCAATATATGGCTCATGGCCTGGCAGACCGAACTTCAGTCCATCCATCTGCCACACATTCCATGATATAATGTAAGCCACTCCAGGCATCATGCGCATTTTGTTCTGGTTGAATTTCTTCTCACCGAATTGAGCTATGTAATGCTCCTCAAAAGTAAAGAAGAGGGCTTCGCGTGCAAGAAGCAGGTTGTCGCCCTGCCACTCAAAACCATATGTAGAACGAAGAGCGATCTTTGCCCACAGAATCCATTCCTTCGAATCCCTGGCATTCTCTGACACAATGCGGAGCTTGCGGTCGAGCATACCAATGCGGTATTTCACGTCATCGTTATACTCACCGGTAACGGCATCGTATCGGTTACAGAGGTAAGGAGCCTCACCACAAGTAATCTCCAAACGCATATCCGCTACATAGTCTTTCCATGTTTTACCTTCAGGAAATTCTATCTTCTCTTCGTTGTTAATCCACTTCTGAGGATCCTCAGGATCGGGAGAATTGAATAGCCCCTCCTTTCGACTAAACCAAGCTTCGTCAATGAGATTATTCTGTGCATTGCAAATCCAGGCAGGGGTGAACACTTCAGCCTTATCTTTAGCACGCTGTGTCTGTTCTTCCTTTGACTTGACTGCACGAGGGCGGATAATCTCTTGATACTTATTCTTATCCTCCGGATTTTGCTTGACAATCTCATCAAACTGTTCTTTGGTTACAACAGTATTTTCATCAGAAATATAGGACGTAATTTTGTCGAGAGTAATTGGGGCAAAAAAGGTGAAATCATCTCCCAAATCGGCATACGAGTCGGTTGCCCAGTAGATATTCTGCTGGGTGGTATGATCCTTCAGTAGGTTCATACAAACCTTTTCTCCATAACTGACGAGAAGTTGGTTTTCACTTATATTTGTATCTTTTATCATATAATTGTATGCAAAGTTATGGCTCTATTGAGCAGCCTTTCTGCACAGTAGAATATTTTATTAATATCCCCTCTAACTTTTCTGTTATTTGCTTTCTCAACCATTGCGGTTTAAGTACTTCCATCTGGTTACCGTAGGGAAAAATGCAGGATTCGAGTTCTTTATTCGGACGAACCACGAGCTTGATGACGTGTGTTTTGGGGCCATCAACTACCTGGTGAGAGGTGAATGGTTTTGTTGACAACGTATGGGTTATTTGTTGGGTTTAACTGGACCTGCATCATTAAGACGGACAAGGTCGTTCATGTCACATTTGAGACAACGGGCTATCTCAATCAAATTCTCTAAGGTTGGTTTCGAAGTATTGGTTATCCACTTCGAAATAGTTGCGGGGGCTTTTCCGAGTATTTTAACCAGTTTCTTGTTGGTAAGCATGCGTTCTGCAAGCATCACTTTGATATGGTTTAAAGGTAGTTTCTCCATGCTTCTTAGCTATTAATTTATTGTATATCGCAAAATTATAGTATTTTCTGAGAAAAGTACACTACTTTCGTTGAATTATCACGCAATAAGCAAAATAATTGATGATTTCATCAAGAAAATGGATATTACTTTGTATTTTTACAAAACGGAGTTTTTCCTGTTTGTGTAGTAAATAAAATATTGAATTGTGAAAAAGAACAACATCCATACAGAAGAACTATATTGAAAGACAGACGGTAGGACGGAAAATTTAATTATTCGTGTGATGTAAATATGGAGAGGTCTTGATATGATAGGAGCAATAATCGGTAACTTGGTAGTATGGGCGTATGAATATGTAAAGAGGTGCGTTTAGCTATCCTTTTGTTATATACATTAAAAATATAGAGTTTATGCCAACAAATAAAAATGCACAATTAAGATACCAAGTCCTTGACAGGTGCTTGAGCAATTGGTCAAGACGTTATTACATTGAAGACCTTGTTGAAGCATGCAATGAAGCACTGTACCAATATAATGGCGAAACCAAAGATGGAGGGGGAGTAAAGAAGCGGCAAGTACAAGAAGATTTGAAGTTCATTGAGAGTGAAGAGGGGTATGGAATGTTGATTGATGCAATTCAAGATGGTCATCGCAAGTATTACCGTTATCACAAAAAAGGCGCATCAATCAAGGAGCAACCTATCAATCAAGAGGAATTGGATTTGATACACAATGCTCTTATACTCTTAAAACGGTTCGAAGGAGTACTCCAATTTGAATGGTTGGATGATTTGGAAAAACGATTATATACCACAAGCAAACTCGGAGAAACCTTGGATTCCGTTGTTAGTTTTCAACATAATCCTTACTTGAAAGGTATGGACGCATATTACAAACCTATATTTGATTCTATTGTCAACAAAAGGGTTATTGAAATTGTATATCATCCTTTTGGCAAGTATGCAAGAACAATTATAGTTATTCCATACTACCTAAAACAGTACAATAATAGGTGGTTTCTCATTGGAAAGCATAAGGATTCTAAATACCTCTCCAATTTTGCAATAGATAGAATTGAGAGCTATAAAGAGACATCTAAGCCATACGAACCGCTTTCGGAAGATGTTGATTTCAAGGAATATTTCAGTGATATAGTGGGAGTTTCTTTAAGCAATGCTCCTGTAGAAGAGATTGTATTGAAAGTAAGCAATAAGGCTTATGGATATATTGTAACTAAACCATTACATGAATCGCAATCAGCTGTATCTATTCCTATTGGAGAAGATTATTGGCAAGTGATTCTCAAGGTCCAGAATAATTATGAACTTCGTTCCTTACTTCGTTCGTTTGGTGAGCAGATTGAAGTGATGGCTCCGGCATCGTTGCGTGAAATGATGAAAGATTCAGCAGATGCAGTGAGTAAGATGTATAATGATAGTGAATCTAAAGAATGATGTGCTATGGGAGTTAAAAGAAAGTCGTTAAAATTAAAAGTTGTGAGAATTATAACGGCACTGTCTATAACTTTGTGTAAATGAGAAAACAGGATTCAGATATTTATCTTATATCTGGATTCTGTTTTCAAATATAAGCATAAATTGGTTCATAATCAATCCCCAGTTATGAATAGGCTATGTCCACTTTTTCTCAATCTCCCTTAAAGAGAGGTATACAGTTTTCTTAACCGCACCATCAGAAGGGAATGAGAGCTTTGATTTAGTGTACTTTCTAATCTTCCCATTGAGATTTTTAATGAGGTTTGTGGTATAAATGATTTTTCTGATTTCAAGTGGGAACTGGAAAAATACTGTTAAGTCGTCCCAATTATTTCTCCATGAGAGTATTGCATAAGGATACTTTTTACCCCATTTTCCTCAATTCTCTTGCACCTATCCGGTGAGAAATAGGTTGCAAACCTCCGAGACCCAAATACGGTACAAAAATGAGCTGAAAAACGAGTGTCAACGATGACTATCGCTAATACGAGCAAAAAGAAAGGCGCTCATTATGAGCGCCTTATCAATCAATAGTAATATATGCTAATCGTTGGTAATCACCAATTATTTCCCGATGCAGCATATTATGCTAATTGACTATCAATAGTTTACAGCTTAAAAGATAGACTGCTCGAAAATTTACTTGTTTTTTCGTCAAAAATCGAAGGTTTAACACTTTTAACCTTAGTTTATCTTCAAACGAAGGGAAAAAGAGAAAAATGGCTTTCTTTTACACCGAAACCTCCGGTTCGCAAAGATAAGGCATATCGGTGATTATTTCTCCGATTCGAGTTGCAAAATCAGAGATGGTTTTACGGATTTTAGGGTTGGCTCTTGTGTCTTGACAAGGTTCGAATCATGTCTGTTTTGTGAGCAAGATTTCTGTGTCTTTTGCAGCCAAAAAAAGAAAGTCGGCAGATATAGTTCGGTTCGGCTTTGGCGAAGCCATTTCTTTTTCTCCCTCTGTTAGCTTTACTTTAATGCACGTATATATAAATACGGGTATAAAGTAAAGTTGCTTTTCATTTTGAAGTGCAAATAAATTCTGAATTTGGCGGTATATTCAGGAATAAGTCTTATTTTTGCATTGAATAATATTTTGTTTGTTGATTGGTAAATATGGGCACTATGAATAATATAGTAACTTTTAATATTTCAAGTCCAAGTGATATTGCTTTGCAGATTGCAGCAAGGGTCAAGGCTCGGAGGCTTGAATTGGACTTAACCCAAGAAGGATTGGCGGCAAGAGCAGGAGTCAAGTTCGCCACTTATCGCAGATTTGAGCAGACGGGAGAGATTTCATTAAGAGGATTGCTTCAAGTCGGATTTGCTTTGAATGCGCTTTCTGATTTTGATGCTCTTTTTGCGCAGAAGCAATATCAGTCATTAGATGATGTATTGAATGAGCAAAGTGTTATACGTAAAAGAGGGAAGAAAAATGAATAGCATAAAGCAGATAGAGGTAATATATGATAATAGACTGGTTGGCAGATTGGCTTTAACCAAAGAGAGTCTATGTGCATTTGAATATTCGGCAGAGTGGCTCAATTCTGGTTTTTCTATATCTCCGTTTGAGTTACCGTTGCGCAGTGGGGTATTTATAGCAAAACCTCGTCCGTTTGATGGTGGATTCGGTGTTTTTGATGATTGTTTGCCTGATGGGTGGGGATTGCTAATTCTTGATAGATACCTGCAGCGGAACGGGGTCAATCCACGAACACTGTCACTACTTGACCGTCTTGCGTTGGTCGGTTCTACTGGACGCGGTGCATTGGAATTTCGTCCAGACAAGAGTGTTGTATCAAAGCAAGAATACGCAGATTTTGAAAAATTGGCATTGGAGGCGGAACAGATTCTTGATAGCGACAATTATAACGGAGAGGGAATTGAGGAGTTCCAGTATAGAGGTGGTTCTCCAGGGGGAGCACGCCCCAAAATCTTTACTCGTTATGATGGGAAAGAATGGTTGGTGAAATTCCGGGCAAAGAGAGATTTCAAACATATTGGTGAGGATGAATACCGTTATTCGCTTCTTGCCAAAGAGTGTGGAATAGAGATACCTAAAACACGACTTTTCGAAGATAAATATTTCGGAGTGGAGCGTTTTGACCGTACCTCAAACGGTAAATTACACGTTGTAAGCATTGCCGGACTTATCGGGGCAGACTATCGTTTGCCAAGCATAGACTACACTCACATATTTCAAGTATGCGCAACTTTGACGCATAGCGTGGCGGAAATGTGGAAAGTGTATCGTCTTATGGTATTCAACTACTTGATTGATAACAAAGATGACCACGCAAAGAATTTTGCTTTCATCTATCGTGATGGCAATTGGCATTTCGCTCCGGCATTCGACCTGTTGCCAAGTGATGGCATAAATGGCTTCCGTACGACTTCTATCAATGATCGCATTGAACCTACAAAAGAAGATTTATTTGCTGTGGCTGTAAAAGTTGGATTGAATGAGAAAGAAGTGATTGAAGTCTTTGAAAAAATGGAGAAATATATAGGAGCGTATTTTATTTGATTGTAGGTATTAAAATGAGGCCGATATTATTCGAAAATTGGTAGTATAAATATGAGAAATTGTTATAAATACAGAGGTGGCATAGGGGTCTTTGATAAAGATGGGAAATCAATATTTGATAGAGATGTAAACACTCTTGCAAATAATCAAATCTATCTTCCGACAAAAAGTGAATTAAATGATCCAACAGAAGGCTTTTGTAATGACTATAAAATAATTTCATTGATTGAAGCGTTTAAGCAGTTTTCTGGAGATGTTAAAAAGCAGTATCAAGAATTGCTCGAAAAATTTGCCCAAATAGGGATTTATTCCCTAAGTAACAATGTGACCAATGAATTATTGTGGGCTTATTATGGTGGTGGGCATACAGGATTCGCCATAGAATATGACATTGATATACTCAAAGAGTCTCTAAATTACAATGAGAAATTTCAAGCTATTTTTGATTTTGATGTTGATTATTCTCGAAATGTTCCTATCGCGGATTTAACTATACTTCATAGTAAAGACATTATTCAGACTTTAAAAACTTTTCTGGGGACAAAATCGCTTTCGTGGAAGCATGAGGAAGAGCATCGTTTAATTGTTGAAGGAAAAGGTTTGTTTGATATTGATTATAGGGCAATTACTGGGATTTATTTTGGATATAGAATGCAAAAAGAACAGATTGACCACATAATGGATGCTATGAAAGGTAGAGGGCTGTCATATTATAAAATGGAATTGATTGACAGAACATACAAATTTGCTCCATTAAAAATTGAAGATAAATATTCGAATACGGCCAAATATGTTGCAAATTGCATTGATTATGACGTGGATGAATTACTTCGGAATAGTTGTGTTAGTGAAGAAGAAATCTTATTGTATAGAGATAAGTTTATAGAGGCTTTGGAAAGTATTAAAAATGAGCCTTATATAAAAGATTTTTATATTGCGACTATGGCTTCAGATTCAAAAGAACCATTGTTAAAAATATTTGCAAATACCGCTAAAGGAATACCGCCGGTTAGAGAATTTAATTTTAGACTCAACGATAAGGGAGAACTTTATAGGATAAAATAATAATATTTTGGTTAGAAAAGCGTCTTCTAGTCTTGCGATTTTTTTGCCTGCAATACATCATTAAATATATACTAAAGTAGTATCTTTGCATATTATATGATGAGTTGATATGGCGAAGAACACAATGGGGACTAAGCTGCCCCGAAAATTAGAGCAAAAGATGTCGATTGTAGGAGAACAGATTAAATTGGCTCGCCTACGAAGGAATCTGAGTGTGGCTCAAGTGGCGGAACGTGCCACTTGCTCTCCATTGACCGTGTCTAGAATAGAGAAAGGTGTACCGACAGTAGCAATCGGAATCTACTTGCGAGTGCTGTATGCCTTGCAGCTTGACTATGATATCCTGTGGCTGGCCAAAGAAGACAAACTGGGAAAAGCTTTGCAAGATTTGAGTTTGAAGACAAGGAAACGAGCTTCAAAAAAGGTATAGATGCGTATGTTCTTCCATATAGTAAGTTGCCTTTTGTGCTGTTGGGATAAAAAACATGGTTTTAAATTTTGTGTTATGCTGCAAAAACATTATGTTTGTATTGCATAATAAATAAGGCGTATGAAATTCGTTGATAGAATAGATGAAGCAGCACGACTGAAAGATGCTCTTGCGAGAGAGAAATCCTCGTTAGTCGTGATGTACGGTCGCAGACGGCTGGGTAAGTCAACGCTCATTAAAAGGGTGTTGTCAGAAAATGATGTTTACTTCCTTGCTGACCGTTCTGAAGGGCAACATCAGAGAGTATTGCTTGCAAAAGTAATAGCACAAGTGTTCCCGGATTTCGACAAACTGACATATCCGGATTGGGAATCTATGTTTCGTGCGGTCAATTATCGAACAGACAAGCGTTTTACTTTATGTTTGGATGAGTTTCCGTATCTTGTAGAGCAATCTTCTGAACTGCCGTCTGTGCTACAAAAACTGGTTGATGAAAAGCTGTTGAAGTATAATCTTGTGCTTTGCGGTTCGTCACAAAATATGATGTATGGATTGTTTCTTGATTCTACTGCACCTCTTTATGGTCGTGCTGATGAGATCATGAAACTTGCACCGATACGTTTGCCATATATTCAAGAGGCTTTGAGCCTTGATGCGATGAATGCCATTGAAGAATATGCTGTTTGGGGAGGTGTGCCGCGTTATTGGGAACTAAGGGAAAACCAAAATTCACTTAATGATGCTTTGTGGCACAATATCCTTTCTGTAAATGGAACTCTTTACGAAGAACCGATAAAATTGTTTCAGGACGATGTAAAGGATATTGTTAAGACTTCGACGATAATGTCTTATATCGGTACTGGCGCAAATCGGCTTTCTGAGATTGCCGCAAGATGCAATGAGCCTGCAACCAACCTGTCGCGTCCATTGAAGAAACTTATTGATCTCGGATTTTTGGAGAAAGATGTTCCGTTTGGGATTGATGAAAAGAATGCGAAAAAGAGTCTTTACAAGATAGCCGATCCGTTTATGGCATTTTATTATCAGTTTGTCGTACCTAATCGTTCGTTCATCGAGCTTGGTCGTCGTTTGCCAATAGAACAGGCTTTGACTGCTCATTTATCGGAGTATGTGAGTATGCAATGGGAAAAATTATGTCGGGATGCCGTAACAGGAAATCTTGTCAATGGAGTGGTTTATGGCAAGGCAAAACGCTGGTGGGGTTCTGTGCTCAATGAGGATAAGAAGCCGGAACAGGTCGAGTTCGATGTAATGGCAGAATCGCTTGATAAAAAGTATCTGCTGGTTGGCGAATGCAAATGGACAACTCAAGAGAATGGGAAACAGTTAACAGCCGAACTTTTCCGCAAGGCTAATCTGCTGCCGTTTGCCAAGAAATACACCATAGTTCCGATGCTGTTTTTTAAGAATGCTCCAAAAGATGAGGCAGGAAATACTATGTTGCCGGAAGATGTTGTCAGATTAAGTTACTAATGTTTAATTGGTTTTACCGTATAAATTTTATGCCTGAAACACTGAATTATCAAAATCGTGCCATAGCTTATAGTGTGCTTGCACATATCTATGATAAAGGGACATTAGCTCATGGTCCATTAGATATTTTTATTCCTATAGTAAAAAATGCACTATCTGAACTATATCCATTAGGAGTGGTGAAGGGAAATAGCATGAAAGAAATTACTGATGCTATTGAGAAAAAGTTTTCATTGGTCATTCCTATACCCGTCTTAAATAATATTTTAAAAGTTATTGCTTCAGAAATAAATAAGACGAATGGTCGTGAGGACATGCGGATATTTAATGATGGCTCATTTTGGATTGATAAATTTATATTTGAAGACTACTCTGAATTGATACAAAAAGGTAAAGAGGATGTGGCGAAAGTTGTGCATATGTTTAAAACTTTTTGTAAAGCGTATAATGTAGGTACTACAAATAATGACGTTGATTTATTTAAGTTTGTAGAACAAAATCGTAGTGAGATATCATATTATTTGGCAAATGGTAGTAGTGAAGCTACGATAGATTCTTCTCACAATGTTCTTATAGCGCAATTCATTGATACATTTAAACAAGTCCCTGAGATTTTTGAAAAGATTCGTGACATTTATTTGGGTTCAATGCTTTCATGTTATTTGGACTATCAGCCGTCTGATGCCAATATGAATGTTGAACTATTATTAGATACAAATTTCATTATTAGCCTCTTGGATTTAAATACTCCAGAATCAACCGAAACTTGTAATACTCTTATAGACGTAAGCCGAAAATTAGGTTATAAGTTTACAGTTCTGAAAGATACAATAGAGGAGATTCAGGCATTGTTGTTATTTAAATCTACAAATTTAAGCAGTGCAATTATTGCTAAAAATATAAATCGTGAAGATATTTATAATGCTTGCGATAGAAGACACTTATCTAGCACGGATTTAAATAGAATATCGGATAATTTAGAGGATACACTTGTTAATCACTTCAAATTCCATGTTATACCACAAACAAAACAATGGCAAGGAAAAGCGAAATTTAGCAAGGAATTTTCTATAATTCGCAAATATAGAAATACGGACAAAGCAGCCTTGCATGATGCTATGGCTTTGGTTTATGTTAGGGAGAAGCGAGGGGAAAAGTATATCCAAGAGTTTGGTAAAGTTAACTGTTGGTTTGTCAATAATGCGATAAGTCATGATAATGATTATTCGGATACAGAGTATAAGGATTTATATAGCTGCAAGAAGCATCAGCCAGAAATTATTAAAGTAGATGACTTGTTAAATATTCTTTGGTTGAGTAATCCGACAATTGATATTACTAGTGATGATGTTGCTACAATGGGGATAACATCTTTAGTTTCATATACTTTAAATTCATCTTTGCCTAAAGCAAGGATTATTAAAGAATTAGATGATAATATCCAAAAATATCGCGAAATCTATAAAATTACGGATAGGGATGTTGTTAACTTATCAACTCGTATCGCAAGCAGGCAAATAAAAGATGTGCAAGAGCTTAATGAACTTGCACATAAAGATGAGGCTGCATTTGCGGCAAGGGTCAAAGATGAATCTATGCGGCAGGAGCAAATTGAGGTAAATCGTGCCCAAAAATTTGATAATCTATTTCAAATGCTTCAAGGTGAGATAAAAGAAATTAAGGATAATCAAGTAAAAATGCAACAAAAGTATAATGAACGTATGCACGAACTTGAAAGCAAAGAAGCCGAGTTAAAAAATAGTGAAAAAATTATATACCAAGAAAATGAAGTTCTAAAAGCAGACAAAGATCAACTTGTTTCAGAGAAAAAAGGTATAAAAAAGGAAAAGGAGATATTTGAGATGAAAATCAAGAATTTATGGGAGCAAGAAAATAAACAACGAGCAGAACAAAAAGAAAAAATTCTTGATTATGAAATTGCAAAATCAAAAACTCGTTCTACAACTTTATTTGTAGTTGGTTTGTTCATAATGATTATTACGTTAGGGGCAATGTCTTATTACTATTTTGTTGCTGCAGATGATACAATACAAGTGATTAATGATTTTTGTAATTTCAAACCCATTTCTTTTGTGATAACGTTCATTCTTGCACTATTTAATTACTTTACTATTTCAAATTTTTATAATTGGCATTACAATCCTTCATTCGTTGTCAACAAAAAGAAGTTGGTGAAAATTCCTGATTGTTATAAACCAATTAGTTTTGAAGACTATATGCATGAAAAATAGTGCTAGGGTAATGATTCCAATTAAATTTAGTTACTTGTCAATAAACAACCTGAAAGTTGTGCCATCTCAATTATTTATAGTACCTTTGCCTACAGAGTAAGGCAAAGGTATTTTTGATGTACACAATGGCTGAAAAACAGATAGACAAGGTTTTAGGATTGGACGTAGAAACAGTGGAGAATAAAGGCGAAAAGTGGATGTGCCATTCGCAGGCTATAGCTGCAACCATGTCAAACCGAATGGAGGAACTTGGTATGACACAACGAGTGTTGGCTGAAAAAATGAACTGCACCCAGCAATATGTCTCCAAGGTGTTGAAAGGTCGCGAGAATCTGTCATTGGAAACTTTGTGCAAAATAGAAAATACATTAGGTATCAAAATACTACAAGCTGGAGTAATAACACCATAGCAGGGCAAGGATATGTCAATACAGAGTGAAGCGGCATTGGAAGCCGGACTTATAGCCACACTTCGGCAAATGGACTACGAGTATGTCCAGATTACCGAAGACGATAATCTTTATGCCAATTTCAAGCGGCAGTTGGAAATTCACAACAAGAAACAACTGGCGGAAGTTGGTCGTAACTCATTTACGGATGAAGAGTTTGAGAAGATATTGATATATCTGGAAGGTGGTACTCGCTTTGAAAAGGCTAAGAAACTTCGTGACCTATATCCTCTTGACACGATGAACGGGCAGCGTATTTGGGTGGAATTCCTTAATCGTACACAATGGTGTCAGAACGAGTTTCAGGTGTCGAATCAGATTACGGTGGAGGGACGAAAGAAGTGTCGCTATGATGTGACGATTCTTATCAATGGCCTCCCTCTGGTTCAGATTGAATTGAAGCGTCGGGGTGTAGAACTCAAGCAGGCATACAATCAGATACAACGCTATCATAAGACATCCTTTCATGGGCTGTTCGACTATATTCAGCTATTTGTTATCTCCAATGGCGTAAATACTCGTTATTTCGCCAATAATCCCAATGGTGGATATAAATTCACGTTCAACTGGACGGATGCGGCAAATCTGCCATTCAATGAACTGGATAAGTTTGCTGTATTTTTCTTGGAAAAGTGTACGCTCGGTAAGATTATCGGAAAATATATCGTATTGCATGAAGGGGATAAATGCTTGATGGTACTTCGCCCATACCAGTTCTATGCTGTAGAAAAGATATTGGATCGGGTACAGAACTCCAACGATAACGGTTATATCTGGCATACTACAGGCGCAGGAAAAACCTTGACTTCATTCAAGACAGCACAGCTTGTTTCGGAGTTGGATGATGTAGATAAGGTCATGTTCGTTGTTGACCGTCATGACCTTGACACACAAACGCAGTCGGAATATGAAGCCTTTGAACCGGGAGCTGTTGACGGTACGGACAATACGGATGAACTGGTAAAACGGCTGCATAGTAACTCCAAGATTATCATTACCACTATTCAGAAACTCAATGCTGCCGTAAGTAAGACATGGTACAGCAGCAAGATAGATTCGATACGCCACTCCCGTATCGTGATGATATTTGATGAGTGCCACCGCAGTCACTTCGGGGAGAGTCATAAGAAGATTATGCTATTTTTCGATAATGCCCAGATATTCGGATTTACTGGAACTCCTATTTTTACAGAGAATGCAGTTGATGGGCATACGACCAAAGAGGTGTTCGGCAACTGTCTACATCGTTATCTGATTAAAGATGCCATTGCCGATGAAAATGTTCTCGGTTTCCTCGTAGAATATTATCATGGCAGTGAGGAAGTGCAGAACGGCAGTACCAATCGCATGACGGAAATCGCCAAATTCATCCTTAATAATTTCAATAAGTCAACATTTGACGGAGAGTTCGATGCATTGTTTGCTGTACAGTCCGTACCGATGCTTATCCGTTATTACAAGATATTCAAGGAACTGAATCCCAAGATTCGTATAGGTGCAGTTTTTACTTATGCAGCCAATGGAAGTCAAGATGATGATCTGACAGGAATGGGTACAGGTTCTTATCTGAATGACAGTGCCGGTGAGGTTGATGAACTGCAAGCCATCATGGATGACTACAATGAAATGTTCGGGACATCGTTTACGACAGAGAACTTCCGTGCATATTATGATGACATTAACCTGCGTATGAAAAAGAAGCGAGCTGATATGAAGCCGCTTGATCTTTGTCTGGTCGTCGGAATGTTCCTTACCGGTTTTGACAGCAAGAAACTCAATACGCTTTATGTAGACAAGAATATGGAATACCACGGCTTGTTGCAGGCATTCAGCCGGACAAACCGTGTGCTGAATGAAAAGAAACGCTTCGGAAAGATTGTGTGTTTCCGTGATTTGAAAAGCAATGTTGATACCGCTATCAAATTGTTCAGCAACAGTAACAATCCGGAAGAAATAGTGCGACCTCCGTTTGAAGAAGTCAAACAGGAATACAAGGAGCTTGCTACCAATTTTTTGAAGAAATATCCGGACACAAATTGTATAGACCTTTTGCAGAGTGAAAAAGCTAAGAAAGAGTTTGTTTTGGCGTTCCGTGATATTATCCGTAAACATGCTGAAATACAGATATACGAGGATTATAATGAAGAGTCTGATGATCTCGGCATGACGGAACAGCAATTTATGGATTTCAGAAGTAAGTATCTTGATATCCATGATACTTTTGCACTCGTTGATCCAGCACCGTCACCCAAACCGGATGATGATACAGATGTTCCGGATGACGGAGACCTCGGTGATGTGGATTTCTGCCTTGAACTCCTACATAGCGACATTATCAATGTGGCATATATCCTTGAACTCATTGCAGAACTTGACCCATATAGTGCCGATTACGCAGAACGCCGTCAGAATATCATTGATACGATGATTAAAGACGCAGAAATGCGCAGTAAAGCCAAACTTATCGATGGTTTCATTCAAAAGAATGTGGATGAAGATAAGGAAAACTTCATGATTCAGCGAGGCAAAGCTGACGGTACAAGCGATTTGGAAGAACGGTTGAACCACTATATTGCCGTTGAGCGAGAAAATGCCGTCAACTCATTGGCTGAGGAAGAGGAAATATCGTCATCGGTATTGAATCACTTCCTCAAAGAATATGACTACCTGCAAAAAGAGCAGCCGGAAATCATACAAAAAGCATTGAAAGAGAAGCATCTCGGATTGATAAAGACGAGAAAGGCGTTGACGAGGATTTTAGACAGATTGCGTAATATCATACGCACTTTCAGTTGGGATTAAAAGAAATACTGATATGGTAAAGACAAATGAACCCGGATATGTGTATATCTTGACTAATCCAAGTTTTCGTGAGGATTGGGTCAAGATCGGTAAAAGTGTGCGGCCTGTAGATATACGTTCCAAGGAACTTGACAACACGGCTGTTCCGTTGCCTTTTGAGATTTATGCAACCATTCAGACGGTCAAATATAACGATGTTGAAAAGCATGTACACAAGACTATTGATCGGTTGACGGATTTGCGTATTCGTCAGAATCGGGAGTTTTTCAATGTGCCGCCACAAATAGCTTTGGATATATTCAATGACATAGCCAAGATGATTGATGATGCGGTTGTTACGGTCTATGTAGATAATAAACCGGTTTGCCATAACGAAAAAGATTCATTGCCTGTCGTGCAGAAGCGAACCGTAAAGCGAGGTCGTTTCAAATTCAGCATGGTCGGTATTAAAATAGGGGAATTCGTTACCTTTATTCCTACGGATACGGAAGTCAAGGTAGCAAGCGATGATTCCGTTGAATACGAAGGTCGTATTTATAAATTGTCCCCTTTTGTCGGTACGTTTATGCCGGAAGATAAACGGAATACATCGGGTGCATATCAAGGGGCAAAATATTTCTCATATAAAGGGAAAGTGCTAGATGACCTGAGAAGTATAATAGAGAGCAATATACCATTGCCGGAAAGTGATGTAAACAAGATAATATAGAGCAATAAAGATATGAGCGAAGAACTGCAACAGAAACTCCGTGACCAGCTTTGGGAGGTCGCAAACCGTTTGCGTGGCAATATGTCGGCAAGCGATTTTATGTATTTTACCTTGGGATTCATTTTCTACAAATACCTGTCGGAGAAGATAGAAACATACGCTAACAGTGCGTTGGATGATGATGAAGTTACATTCAAGGAATTATGGGAAATGACCGATTCGGATGCACCGGAATTGCAGGAAGAGGTTAAGAACCAGTGCTTGGAAAATATAGGTTACTTCATTGAACCGAAGTTCTTGTTTTCGTCCGTAATTGAGGCTATCAAGCGGAAAGAAAATGTTCTTCCTATGTTGGAACGCTCGTTGAAGCGTATAGAAGACAGCACTTTGGGACAGGATAGTGAAGAGGATTTTGGCGGATTGTTCTCGGACATTGATTTGGCTTCGCCTAAATTGGGAAAAACAGCAGATGATAAAAACACGCTCGTCAGCAATGTGCTTCTTGCATTGGACGATATTGACTTTGGTGTAGAGGCCTCGCAAGAAATTGATATTTTGGGCGATGCTTACGAATATATGATTAGCCAGTTTGCAGCCGGCGCAGGCAAGAAAGCCGGAGAGTTCTATACTCCGCAAGAGGTCAGCCGTATATTGGCGGAGATTGTTACTCTTGGGCATAACCGTTTGCGTAATGTTTATGATCCTACTTGTGGTAGTGGTTCGCTATTGCTCCGTGCGGCAAGTATCGGTAAGGCAGCATATATCTACGGACAGGAGAAAAATCCGACTACCTACAATCTTGCTCGAATGAATATGTTGTTGCATGGCATCCGGTTCAGCAGTTTCAAAATTGAGAATGGCGATACGCTTGAATGGGACGCATTCGATGATATGCAGTTCGATGCAGTGGTTGCAAATCCTCCGTTCTCTGCTGAATGGAGTGCAGCCGATAAATTCAACAACGACGACCGTTTTAGTAAAGCAGGTCGACTTGCGCCTAAGAAAACGGCCGATTATGCTTTTATCTTGCATATGGTCTATCATCTCAATGAAGGTGGTACGATGGCTTGCGTTGCTCCGCATGGAGTATTGTTTCGAGGGAATGCAGAGGGCGTTATACGCCGTTTCCTGATAGAGAAGAAAAACTATATTGATGCCATTATCGGGCTGCCTGCCAATATTTTCTATGGTACAAGCATTCCGACCTGTATTCTCGTATTGAAGAAATGCCGTAAGGAAGACGATAATATCCTGTTCATTGATGCCAGCAAAGAGTTTGAAAAGGTCAAGACCCAAAACAAACTCCGCCCTCAGCATATCCAGAAGATTGTAGAAACCTACCGAGACCGCAAGGAGATTGAAAAGTACAGTCACCTCGCTACTTTACAGGAGGTTGCCGAAAATGACTATAATCTGAATATTCCTCGTTATGTCGATACTTTTGAGGAAGAAGAGCCTATCGACATCAAAGCAGTCATGGCTGAAATAGCGGAATTGGAAGCCAAGCGAGCCGAACTGGATAAGGAGATAGAGATCTATTTGAAAGAATTGGGGCTGGTTGAATAATTACACTATGGCAGAGATAGACAACATCCCCGAAATGCGTCCATCATTCGACAATATACGCCGTCAGGATGAGGGCGGAAACGAATATTGGAGTTCACGCGACCTGTGCACTGCTATGGGCTATTCGGCTTATTGGAAATTCCAAAGAGTCATAGACAAAGCTATCAAGGTGGCAGGTGAAAAAGGAATGAATGTAGACGACCATTTCAACCAAACGGTTGATATGGTAAGGATTGGAAGCGGCTCATTCCGTAAGGTCAATATCTTCCGTCTGTCTCGTATGGCATGTATGATTATTGCCGAAAATGCTGATGTCAAAAAAGTGTTGGTACAACAAGCTCGCGATTATTTTACTCGAACAATTTCGACAAACGAATTGATGCAAAATTCGTTGAGTTCTAATATTTTGCTGTATAAAACAGCGCAAGGCGAAGCGCGAATAGAAGTGATATTCAACAGTGAAACATTTTGGATGTCACAAAAGCGTATGGCCGATTTGTTCGGGGTGGATGTACGGACTGTCAACTATCATCTTGGTCAGATTTACGAAACAGGTGAGCTTACTAAAGAGGCAACTATCCGAAAAATTGGGATAATTCAATCAGAGGGAAAACGGGATGTGGAGCGTACACCGCTGTTCTATAATTTAGATGCCATTATTGCGGTAGGTTATCGTGTCAATAGCTATCAGGCCACTCAGTTCCGTATCTGGGCTACGTCTGTATTGAAAGAGTTTATCATTAAAGGATATGCGCTTGATGATGAACGCTTGAAGCAGGGAAAACACTTTGGCAAGGATTATTTTGATGATTTGCTGGAGCGTATTCGTGAGATACGCACATCAGAGCGCAGATATTACCAAAAGATAACAGACATCTATGCCGAATGTAGTGCTGATTACGACCCGAAATCGGATTGTACCAAATTGTTTTTCAAGATGGTGCAAAACATAATGCACTTGGCTGTAACTCATCGTACCGCTGCCGAAATAGTATATGAACGTGCTGATTCTGAAATGCCACACATGGGATTGACAACTTGGAAGAAAGCTCCCGATGGCAGAGTACAGAAGTCTGATACTATTGTGGCAAAGAACTACTTGTCTGACAAGGAGGTTTCCGAACTTAACGGCATAACTAACGCATTTCTTGAATTTGCGGAGCAGCGTGCCCAACGCCATATTATTACAACGATGGCAGACTGGAAGCAGCGTCTTGAACAGTTTCTTGCTACAATGGACTATCAAGCACAAGACACAGTCGGTAAAGTCTCACAAGAAGCTGCACGAGAGAAGGCGTATGGTGAGTATGAAAAATATAAAGTGATTCAAGACCGTTCGTTTATCTCTGATTTCGACCGGTTTAATGATGGCGACAAATTGTTGCCCTTTGACATCAATCCCGATAAAGAATAACGATTATGACAGATAATAACGAAAATAAAGTCCTTAATGTTCCCCATTTGAGATTTCCTGAGTTCAGTGGGGAGTGGGAGACAAAATCAATAAACGATTTAGCAGATGTAATAGGCGGTGGTACACCCGATACAACAGTAAAATCATATTGGGATGGAGGAATACAATGGTTTACGCCTTCTGAGATAGGTAAAAATAAATTCGTTGATGCAAGTCTGCGTACCATAACAGAAGACGGACTAAACAATTCCAGTGCAAAGCTTTTGCCTCCCAATACGATACTTTTAAGTTCTCGTGCCACAATTGGAGAATGTTCATTATCTCTCAGAGAATGTGCTACAAACCAAGGTTTTCAATCTCTTGTATCTAAAAATTGCAATGTAGATTTTCTCTACTACCTAATACAAACAAAAAAGAAAGATTTAATAAGGAAGTCCTGCGGCTCAACCTTTTTAGAAATTTCCGCAAATGAAGTTCGTAAAATTCAAGTATCTGTTCCATCTGATGTTGAGCAACAAAAGATTGCTGAGTTATTATCGTTGATAGATAAACGCATTGCTACCCAAAACAAAATCATTGAGGATTTGAAATTACTAAAGTCCGCAATTAGTTTGAATGTACTTCATTCCGGTACATGGAAACAATTCAAAATAAAAGATATAGCCCAAATAGGACGTGGTAGAGTTATTAGCTCCATAGAAATTAGCCAACAAAAGAATCCTACATATCCAGTATATTCCTCTCAAACATCAAATGATGGTATCATGGGCTACCTTGATGATTATATGTTTGAAGGGGAATACATCAGTTGGACCACTGACGGTGCAAATGCAGGAACTGTATTTTATCGCGATGGTAAGTTTAACTGTACAAATGTTTGTGGCTTGTTAAAACTCCTAAATGGATTTGATACCCATTTCGTTTCATTGATCTTAGCAGAAGCAACAAAGAAATATGTTTCGATTAATTTAGCTAATCCTAAACTAATGAATAATATAATGGGCAATATTCAAATATGCCTACCTGAATTTGAAGAACAAAAAAGAATATCCATTGTTTTCAAGAAATTGCAAGAACTATTAGATGTGCAGAAAATTTTACTCAATCAATATTCAAAACAGAAACAATGTTTACTTCGTCAAATGTTTATATGAACATTTGACGAAGTAAGTAAGTTTTTTGTTTAATAACCGATTGAAGATAGGAACTTTCAATTTTTATCTTTTCATCCAATGAAATCAAGTTGTTTGCTGTCTTATTCTGCTCTATCAAACAGGGTAATAATAATTTGTTTTTTTCTATATCTTTATAATGTAAATGGATAATTGTACTTCCCTTTGCATATTTGGCAAACTGTTTCTTCGCAATATGATTGAAATAATAACTAAGATATTGAGCATTATAGTCGGAGTTAATGTGTATTCCAAACATATCGCCTCCTAATACCACATTGTCAATATTGATAGCGGATGGAGTGATTAGAGATACAGCATCAACTGTTGTTGAAGAAGGAAACAACAAATCTCCTTTCTTGCTAAAAGTCATTCCATCAGATTTATTAGTATAGCTTTCTACATGGCTTATAATTTCCCTATAAGTTGTAAAAAGTTCACCATAGATTACACATGGAGTTCCTGTATCAGTTAAATCGTCTTTAGAAAGATTACCAACAGAGAATGGCTCCCCTAAATCTGCGATAAGCACACATTGCTTTTCTGATTGCTTGTAATGTTCTTCAATAATTGCGGACATTTTAGTTTCTCAATCCTTAATCAAGGGGCTAAACAATATACTGCTATATGCTACTGGAGGAAAATCTGTTTGTCTCGGAGATATTTTGTTGGAACGGTCAGAACGGTCACGAACGAATAATCAACATGAGGTACTGAGTTCCACAGTTAAGGGCATATTCTCTCAGCGAGAGTATTTTTCAAAGGATATCGCAAGTGAAAACAATGTGGGCTATAAAATCATTCGGCTTCATGATGTTGTTTTAAGTCCTCAAAATTTATGGATGGGGAATATCAATTACAATGATAGATTTGAAATTGGGATAGTTTCTCCTTCTTACAAAGTATTTTCAATAGCAGATGGTTACGACAATCAGTTTGTGGCTGCAATGTTAAAGACTCATCGTGCCTTATACAGCTATATGATGGTATCAGAGCAAGGTGCAAGTATCGTTAGACGCAATTTAAATATGGAGGCCTTCTCGCAACTTGTATTCAAAATACCTTCTCTTGATAAACAAAGAGAAATAGGCTGTGCAATATCATTATTGAAGTCTCAATTAAAAACAGCGAATAAAATTATTAGAGCTTATACATCACAAAAGCAGTATCTGCTCTGTCAAATGTTTATATAAACATCTGGCGGAGTAAGTATTGCTTCTGCTTTTGGTACGAATGTAATAAATCCTGTTCTAATATTATCTTGTTCTGGATTGATGTCAATACCCAAGCAAGGTGTTTAGTTTCGTCTTCTTTCTTTGGAAGAGGTATGGTATTTTCCAAGAAACGCCCGTTCGTTATGTTTATGGTGTTCTTTGCGCCTTTCTGAATAAGTGGATGTAGATAGTTTAGAGCGTTGTTCGGCTGCATGAAATAGAAGTGTAGAATAATTCCGACAAAGTTATTCACAGGCTTATATACACCATACAAGGGCGAAATTGCTACATCATATTTTACGTTGCTTCGTTTCACTATACCATAAGGGAAATCTCCTGTTGGGCTTTTTGTGTAAACTATGTCGCCATACTTAACAACATTGTAATGCAACGTGTCTTTGGATGCAAAAGAACGTCCAAGATATTCAATCTGATTAACAATACCTTGAGTCACAGAAACAGAACAAACATCATATCCATTTGCGTTTTTTTCGTTTCGTTCTTGCAAAACCTTTTTCAATTCTGTTTTCTGCCAAGTATTATGTGCTAAACCTGTGGACTTCGTTTGATAAATAATCCCCTTGATTAAGGACTCGTATTTCTCAATGATTTTGTTTTGGGTAGCGATACGTTCATCAATAAGGCGAAGCAAAGTCGCGATTTTAGACTGTTCCGGTTTTGATGGTAATCCAATGTAGCACTCAAAAAAATTCTTGGTGCTAATTGAGTAAATCTTTGTTCCTTGCGCTATTCGTCTTATTTGATTATGAAATGCAGCAGATGAAAAAGCATATCCTTTGAATCCGACAACAGTTTTGTGCTTATTGTCTCGTCCATGAATTGTATGCAATCCACAGACTACGTTTTTCCCTGCAAGGTTAAAGAACTCAACAGTCTTGGCTACTTCATTTGTATCTTCCGAGGCATCCGCAAAAGCCACATCACCCTCTTTGCACAATTCAAAGTTCTTGGGCATATTGTTCTCTTTTATATTAGGCAACTTGTCTTTTGCCAAATCTACCATAGTCGGAAGTCCCACGTGGATAAGTCCATAATGTAAATTCATCATGGCATTAGTATCATATTCAAGCTGCTCCCAACTAAGTGAATTAGTGGAATAGAAATCCAATAGGTCTGAAACCTTACACTTTTCCCACTCCCCACTGAACTCGGGGAATCTCAAATGGGGAACATTACCTATTATATTTCTCTAATTATTAGAACCAATTAAATTCAAGATTATGAATCAGAAGACAATTAGAGAAATTTCGGACGCATGGCGAGAGAACAAGCGACCGTATGTGAAACAATCGACATTGGCAGCCTACATGTTGATTCTTGAAAATCACATTTTGCCAAAGTTTGGTGAGAGTAACGAACTTCATGAAAATGATGTACAAGGCTTTGTGCTTGAAAAGTTGGAAGGCGGATTGAGCATGAAATCTGTTAAGGACATTCTTATTGTCCTAAAGATGGTTATGAAATTCGGGGTGAAAAACGAATGGATGAACTATTACGAATGGGATATTAAGTACCCAACAGACGTTGCTGGTAAAAAGTTGGAGGTCTTGTCCGTGGCAAATCATAAAAAGATTCTGAACTATATTCAGAGCCACTTTTCCTTTCCGGGACTTGGTATCTATATCAGCCTTAGTACCGGTCTGCGTATAGGGGAGATCTGTGCTTTGAAATGGAGCGACATCAATGTATATGACGGGATTCTAACCGTTAACCGGACGATAGAACGCATCTATATCATAGAAGGAGAGAGAAAACATACAGAGCTGGTCATCAACACGCCAAAGACAAAAAACTCTTGCCGTGAAATCCCGATAAATAAAGAATTGCTTACTATGTTAAAGCCTTTGAAAAAAGTAGTTAATGATGACTATTACATTCTTACCAATGACGAGTGTCCGACAGAACCACGTACGTACCGTAACTACTATAAAAGACTTATGGAGAAACTTGATATTCCCAAGCTGAAGTATCATGGACTTCGTCACAGTTTCGCGACTCGCTGTATAGAAGTCGGTTGTGATTATAAAACTGTTAGTGTATTACTGGGACATTCCAACATTTCGACTACGTTGGACTTGTATGTTCATCCCAATATGGAGCAGAAAAAGCGTTGCATTGCTAAGGTGTTCAAGTCACTGGGTAAATAAAGTTATGTATAGAGCGAGGGAATTAATGCTGTAATTTCTTCGCTCTCAATTGTTCTGTGATTCAGAATTATGTTGTATATTTGAATGTTATTAAAAATATTACTTATGAGAAAGGGTTTGATATTCTTCTTGGGAATTGTTACTGGGTGTGTATTAACAATTGCAGTACTTTTTGTTATAGGTATTACCAATTCAAATGCTAACGAATCGGATATTACGATTGCCGAGCAACAGACGGTATTTACTACCGCAACAAAATTTGAAGTTTTTCAGGTTCTTGGGGATGGCGCTTTGGCCAATTGCGAGGAGAAAGGGTATTCAACTTCATTTTTTACTGGGCCGGTCGTCTATATTGTGACAGATGGTCAGAATCTGTTTTATGATGATCAGGTAATTGAAGTACCTAAAGGTAAAAAGGCTATGCAAATAGGAACATTTCGTTATGAGACCAAACTTGGTGAAAAAGTAGTTCCTGTAATAAAGTTTCAATAACATAGGCATATTATAAAAGTCTCAACTGGTAGCAATCTCTATCCGATTGAGACTTTTCGTTTATTTACCTCTATCCAAAAACTTCTGTACTATTAACGCTATACCAATTCCTAAAACGGCAATGAGAATACAGCAGATAACTGCTTTCCAAATCAATCCGGAATGCAAAATCGCTGCATTAGCCACTATCATGCACATGAAAAAGGAAGATAGAGCAACTACAATGATAATCAAAATGTAGAATGCCGTATTTGGGATGGGGATGGCATTGTCGGCTTTCTTTATTCTCCGCTCGGCTTCCTTACATTTGCTCTCAATCTGGTTGAGAAAATTGCATAGAAGGGTCGCACCGAATTCTACTGCTAATTTCTGCATTTCTTTAGAAATGATAGGTTTGCACTCACGTATAGAGCCGGACAGATTTTCAACTTCTGTTCTCAACTTGAACACGTTGTCATTCAGGCTGGCAAGTTCCCTTGCGTTGATATCGAGTAACCGCTTTTCTTCCTCCAGATATTCATTCTTGGGAGTGGCTTTTATGGATTCCGCTTCACTCATTTCTACGGAAAAATCGAATTTCTTTTTCAGGTTTGGCTTCATAGACTTATCGTTTTAATCCTGTTTTCGGTTTCTTTCCTAACGAACGACTGGCAGCACGAGCGCATCTGTGTGCCCATTGTAAGTCGTCTTCGTCCTTGTCTCTCCACGGAAGCTCGCTTTGCGAACCTCCGCCACCACCTCCGGTTGCAACATTCGGCGTTTCAAGCAACCCGACAAAAAAAGCTACCGCCATATCGGTAAGTTCCTGACAGTTGGAAACGAACCTGTAATCGAACTCGTCATTGAAGCAGTCAAGTACTTTTTTGGGGATATAGAATTTGTAATCTTTGCCTTCATGGCTGAGGGTATAGGAAATCATATCCTGACTATATGTGAGATATTGGGTATAGTCAATAGGATTAACCTTATGTATCGCTGCCTGTTGAACGGTTTGGGGAGTATTATTTCTAATGACGGTAGCTGGCTGATGGTGTAGTTTCTTCCATGTCGCAGGAAGTTTCGAGACCATCAGGTTTCTGCCGATTCCCAATTCTGAAGCCTTGTATTTGGTGTTTCCATTCATGAGGGCATATCCACGAAGAATACCTTTCTTGTCCTCTCTTTCATGGACGGTATAACCTTTCCGTATAAGAGCATTCTTGTACTCATCCCATGACCACGATGGCATTGCTTTCAATACATTCATGCAGTCTCGGTTCACTTGTGGAATGTTTCGATTTCTGATTTGTGCCGCAGTCGTCCAGCCTCGTTTCTTTGCCACTCGCTCTGCAGCACGTTGCGCCCGAAGATGAATGTTGTGGTCGTTGTTGATATTGCCGTCTTCATCCAAACGGCAAACCGCAGTATGAAGGTGGGGAACTTCGCCTTTAGATTCCGTATGAAGCCAAACCGAGTATTTGCTACCCGCCAAATTGGTCGGACAGGAACGGACTTTTCCATCCTTGCCGGTAATCACTTGTTTGTCGAACTCCTCGGCGAATTCCTGCCAGAGCTTTTGCCAATCTTCGATGTCATAGAATTGGGTATGTTCGGGCGATGGGCTCAACTCGATTCTGATAACGGAGTTCTTTATCGGTCGATGTTGGGATAGGGTCAACTGCATGGAGTTCCATATCCCCATAGCGTCCGGTTCTGAGGGCAACAGATTGTCCAATACCCGATAAATTTTCTCCGGATGCTTCTTATGCTGTGATTCGCCGGTAATGTAACGGAGGTCGTTTATGCCGTGCGATATGGCTTTGGCTTTCGCAATCATTCTTCTTCGGATTTAGGGTTGGACGGAATTTTATTCTTCTCTTTTACTGCATTCAGGAACTGGCAGATATTTTCGGCCACATTGCCAAGTTCCTTAAGCCAGCCGACCATGAACGGAATCTGATTGAACATTACCATGCGTTGCTTTGTGGACATTCCGTGTAGGGCGGAGGTGTATTTTACGAGGTCTGACCGACAATCGTCCAGATTCTGTAACAATACCGCTTCTTCTTTCGTGAGCCTCGCTTTGGGCTTGAAGTTATACGCACGTGATAATATGTAGTCACTTACGGTCATGCCGCATTGTCCGGCCAGTGATTTTATATGCTCCTTCTGAGTAGGAGTGACTTTAGCTCCGATAAAGACACTTCTGGTTTCTTTCGAGGAGTCCGATGTATTGTCAATATCTTCTTTCATTTGAATCGTTTTATAATGGTTGAATAGGTGCGAGCTTGCGAGTACCGCATCGGCGAGGGAACTGAGCAGGCGAGAGCGCCAATGTACAACCGTAACGCAGTGAGGTTATACCTTGGCATATCTCGCAACAGTTACCTGTTGATGCTTCACGGCAAGCCATATCGGATGTGTATAGTGAACTGGCACTCGGATAGGAAACATAGGATGATACGAGTCTCTAAAAGAGGGGAGAATATGAATATCTCACATGATGTCTTCCTCCGACTTTGCTTTATTCTTATATATACGCCCCAACAATAAAGTAAAGTTGAACTCAATAATGGTATTCTGGATTGAAGGCATAATCTTTCCCTTCTTTTATAACCATTTGTTTGTCGCTGAGCAATGTTGCGACCTTTACCGCCTTGTTATAACCGAGTTTTATACCCTGTAATCCGTAACCCTCTTTCAAGCGTTCTATATAATCATCGTAATTGCTGATGTTGCCATTGGCAAAAACGGCATCCAATGCTGGACGATGTACATTCTTTGGAATCTCCTTGTCTGGATTAAACGGTCCTTTGGTTGGTCGTCCGGTCTTCTTCTCTTTGGGCAGATAGGACTCTACTGGTTCGGGCATGGCTTCCTCGTTTATGCGGAAAGCGAAAGGTTCAAACTCGCGGTCACGGATATGGACGGCTTCGACCACGCTTACAGTCTTGTCCTCTTTGTCCACTTCGACCTGCATGATGGTTTCCGCTTTGTTGTTGAGTTCCGTGCCGATGTGACCACGGGCATGTTCATCATTCTTGTTCTGATGCAAGACGGTATGGATATGGATTTGCCTGTCATCCGTCCACTGCATGAATTTGGAGATGATGTCGGTGGATTCACTGGAGGAATTGATGTCGTAAAGGAAATCACGAATGCCATCTATGATGACCAATCCCAAATCCGGTATTGCGCCAATGGCCTGTTCGACTATCGCCAGACGTAGTTTAGGGGAAAACTTGCGCAGAGCCAGCATAATCAGATTATCCGGATTCTTGCATTCCGGCAAGTCGGCCAAACGTAAGATGCGCTTCAATACCAGTTGGCAATGATACCGCCCCTGCTCTGTGTCTATGTATAGAATCTTCCGCTTATTCTCAGGGAACATAGACCGGTAATGAAGCACGGTGCTGCCACTCAATGCCGATGCGACAATGGCTGAAACGTTGAAAGTTTTCTTGCTTTTGGCTTTTCCGATGGAAGCACTGAAGTTTCCCAATGTTCCGATAATAGTATCGTCCACCATCAGAACCACCGGGGAGTGTTCGTATGTACTTGTTACGCTTATTGTAGACTCCGCCATGTAAGCAGCCAATTCTTCCGGAGAAAGAATAATAGTGTCTGTCTTTTCCATCGCTACCAGTTTTTAGGGTTCGGTTTACGGCGATGAGAGGCGAGCAAGGACTCATTCTCGTCCTCGAAACTTTGCGGAGCCGGATTCTTCCGGGAAGATTCCAGCCATCTATCCAGTTCGTCACGATAGATGTAGAGATGCTTCCCTTGTTTTATAACCGGAATATCGTCCTTCTTGACCTTGTAATAAAAGGTCGACAACGGCATTCTAAGATAGTTGCAAGCCTCCTGTACGGTCATGGGGACGTGCGTGTTCTCTTTGGTTTCGTACTGCTTGGAAAGTTTCTCCGTAAGCAGGCTTTCCATACTTGCGATTCTGTCGCATAGTTCGCCTACCACGGTCGGCAGATCGTTGAATGTCAGTTGGTCTTTTTCCATATTATGACTGTTTTAATCGTTTAATATGCTGCGAACCAACTCAATGAAACCTTGCAGAACAATACAGACCGGATTAATTATTTTGTCTGTATACTTTTTTTATTGCGAGTCATCATTATCTGCATCTAAATGGAAGCGATAGTCGCCTTTATCTGGTACATCAATAGGAATCTGGCTTGGAACATTATCCCGTAAATTGAGTCTGAGATATTCAAGGGTCGCATTTACGAGTTCGTATGGGAATGATTCCTTAATAAAAACGGCTCTTTTCGCTAAGGGCACTCCCAAGCGTTCACCGACATTCCATGCCAAATGGCGAAGTCCCGGCGACCTCAGCGGATTGTCTATATTGGAACGAATCGGTTTATATGACTCAGGTTGATCGTAAGCCATATACTCTATATTGGAAATGAGGGTGGCAATATCCTCTTTTGAGAGATAGGGGGCAGTCTTGACGGTTACATATTCCCGAATCGCATCCATAATTTCCGCTTGCCTTTCAATCTCTTTCTTTTTGAGTTCCACCAATATGGAATCATATTTATTCAAATGAGAATCGTCCGGGCAATCAGAGTTTACAGTATTTTGATTTGACTGTTGGGACGGAGGACACTCCTGTTCAGCCAAACCCATCGGTTGCTCGATGGGCAGTGTTTCAGTAGCATCCATAGATTCTATGGCATTCTCTGATTCTACAATAGGAGTAGATGGCTCGCCAAAAGAGAAGTTGATAGGATTCTTCGTTAGCCAAGTGTAGAAAAATCGTTGCAGTAGACCGCACAATAGAATTGTAACCACAAGGCCTATTATAACTGGAGTCGTTATTGTTGTGGTATTGATTTGGTGATAAGTGAATAGGTAAGTGTCTACTGCCACATAGGCAATTACCAATAATGCAAGAATAAAACTTATCCTCTTGGTCCGAATTTGAATATTATTTGTCATCTGCTGCAAGTATTTGAAATGGTTATATGGCAAAGTTATGTGCTATATTCCAGATATATATAATTAGTGATGACGAATCGCTCAATATTTGTAAAAAATAACGGTTATAGTATGATTTCAGACTAAAAATCATACTATAACCGCTTAAAATAGGGATAAGTGGCTGTCAGTCCTTCCGTGTCAAGGTAATCTTCTTGCTGGCTTCTCGTTTATTGGCATCCACTACTTTGATATACCTTTGTGTGGTGGTGATACTCTTGTGAGCCATAATGCTTTGTATGGTACGGATGTCTGTCCCTGCAGCCGCTTGCAGAGTAGCAAATGTTCTACGGTACGAGTGAAATGTTATGTTCTTGGTAATTCCGGCAGAACGAATCCACTCTTTCATCGGGATTTGCGTCCAGCTACGCATAAGTCCCTTGAATACCAAACCTTTCTTTTCAGAACTATAGCCTATCAATCCCAATGCTTCTTCGCTGATGGGAATGATGTCTTCCGCTTTGTTCTTCTGCGTAATGATGTGTACGCATTTCCCTCCGGCAGAATAGTCCACGATGTCTTCCCAACATAGCGAGAGAATGTCACTGATGCGCAAGCTGGTCATACAGGAAAACAGCGATGCCGTTTTCAGAATGGGCTTCTTGCACGGTGTTTCAGCCAGTTTATACAGTTCTTCTACAGACAGATACTCTTTGACCACATCTTCCGTTTCAATCTTATCCAAAAAATCATTGACATTGGTCTTTATCATTCCATTGCGGTAGAGAATTTTCAGAAATCCCCTGAAAGTAGACCAATATCCTGATGCGGAGTTCCGTGTGATGGGGCCATTGCGCCTGAGCTTCTTGGCACTCAGCAAGTATTCCCGAAATTTGTTACATAGGTCGATGTCAATCTCCTCAAAGGTACATTTGCCATGTACGAAGTTTCTGAAATGGAGATAGACAAACTCCCATTTCTGGTCATGCTTACGGAGCTGTTTGCGATAATACTCCAAGAAATCGGCTTTGAGTTTGTACCTGTCGAAGAAATCATACCGTTCATTCACCACAGATTCAAACCTGCGACAACGGATGGCTTCGGCTTTCTCGGTCATTACCTCGTTGAAATTCTGCTCTCGTTTGTTTCTCGGATTGGCATAAACATAGATGCCAAGCGATTCATGACGGATAACTTTCATTGTCTCTTTGTCTCGATAACCCGGATAATAATCCAAATAGAAAGACATCATCCTGCCTTTTAACGGACGTGTCCTTAATGTTACGGTTTTACATTCATGCATACTGATATATTTTTATGGTTATTATTAATTCGCTGGCAAAACTCTGTAATGTAACCATGCAGAAATCCTTCATCAAGGATTAATTTTGGAATAATTTACGGAAGTCTATAATTGGTTACTTACGGACACCCATTACCTTGTCAAACTCCACTTTCAGGAACCTGACGAACCGTCCGTTCTTCTCACGATTAATCTGATGGAATTGCAGAATACCATAGACCGAATCACGGGATAGCTTGAATTTCTCCATTGCCTCCTTGACGGTGTAGTATTCTGCCTTGCTCTCCTGTTCGGAACTCTTCGAGAGGTCGAAGTGGAGCTTTGAGTAGAATATCTGCCCATGCTCTTTCTTGGAGGGAATGTTGTTCCGATACACTTGCGAACGGATGGCGACACGTGTCATGCCGTACTTCTCCTGAATCTCTTCCGGTGTGTACCATTCAGTAAGGTCGGAATCTACCTCGTATTTGGCAAAGGCAGCATCGATATGTTTCTTGCTGTAATAGTTGAACTGGCGGATTCTCACTTTCGGCACTTTATGTTGCCGAGTGTAAGTCCACACCCATTTGGCGTTGACCTTATATTTTTCCGCAATCTCTTCGGCTGTGTAATACTCGGAGATGTTGAAGTCGTTTTTCGCAACCAGTCGTTCGTAAGGTTTGCTTTTGAGCATTAACTCTATGTCTGCACGCCTTACCAAAGCCATTCTTCCGCTAATTCGGGATGCTCTAAGTTTATCCTCTTTGACTAATTTATAAATATACTGACGGCTCACGCCCATCAATCGGGCAGCCTGCGAAAAAGTGAAATATTCCTGCTTCTCCAAACTGGAGCGCAACTCCTGCATTTCCTGAATGTGGCGCAGTTCCATTTTGCGCTCCTTGATACGATGTTTGTAACCTCGCTTCGAGCATTGAGGGCTACAATAACAGGTCGTTGTTTTCTGTGCAATGAACGGTTTTCCACACCATTGACAAATTCTTTTTACTTCCATATTTCCTATATCATTTTCTCTGTTTTTTAATTTCCCTTTTTGTCTACACATGTAAACCATTGTCAACACACGTCAACTAATGCGTCACTGTGACATTCGGGCTAACCGTGAATTTCTGTCGCGGTAGAAATATGATAGAAAAATATAGATAAAAACCGTTATCTCCAAATACGGACTGGAAATTGTTAAAATATAAAAGTCGCTGAAATACAGCGACTTTATTCTAAATGGTTATAGTTAGTTATGGCTGTTTACAAGCCATCATTTGCCGATGCAGCATATTTACATCACTAATTATCAGTGACCATTCATTTTAATCGGTACAACCTCTGTTTTTACAAGTACACAGAATGTGGGGACAAATGCAAATCGTTGTATTTCACCGCTTTGCATATACGTGTTGTACCGCCTTCTTTTAGCCATTTTGTGGAATGTTGGCTATCAGATTCAACATGTTGAATGATAGGATATTTCCGCATGGATGTTACAGAACGCTTGCTGAATACAAAGGTAGTGGTTTTCTTGGAATTTCTGTGGTTTGCAGTGGAATTTTTATTAGTCCAGTGCAATGAAATATTTGATTCGTTGGAAAAAGTGTAGCGAAACTGGATTATTCGCTTGAAAAAGTGTAGAGCAGTGCTTGTGTACTTTAATTTGTGGTTTTGAATCTTACTATATTATACCTTATCTGATATAATAATGCTGATAATAAAATAAATTATACCCTTTGTGGTATAATGTGAGATATTTATATTAACTTTGTACCCGAAAAGGTATAAAGTAGGATGCTTATGAATAATCTCTCTACTACGGTCAAGATGTTGCGAAAGCAGTATAACCTGACGCAAGAAGAACTTTCGTTGAAGTCGGGGGTAGGATTGCGCTTTGTGCGAGACCTCGAACAGGGAAAGGAAACGCTGCGTCTTGATAAGGTGAATCAGCTTCTTGACTTCTTCAATTATGAAATGGTTGCAACTTCTAAAACTGATAATCAATGAGGCAAGCTCATATATTTTACAAAGACCAATTGGCGGGGATTCTGACTGAAAACGATGCAGGATATGAGTTCCGTTATTTGCCGGAATATCTCTCTTCGGAAACGGCAAAGGCTGTCAGTCTGACATTGCCTTTACAAGAAGAAACATATACAAGTTCTGTGCTGTTTCCGTTCTTCGACGGTTTGATACCTGAAGGATGGCTGCTGGATGTTGCATTGCGGAATACAGACATCAGTATTCTTGACCGGATGTCGTTGTTGCTGACATGCTGTAAGGATTGTATCGGAGCAGTAAGCATTATTCCAATGGAAGAAAAGGAGGTGAACCATGTGTAATTGTCTGTATTGTTATCGTCCGCTACTAAAGGGAGAAAAGGATATGCACACGGCTTGCATAAAGAAGTTCTTCGGAACAACAACATTGCCTGTTCTTGATTATACGACGGAGCAATTAGACCAGCTTGCTTTGCAGATTATTCAAGACCAAACTTCCTTGACTGGCGTTCAGCCGAAGCTATCCTTGCATTTGAATGAGCATGAGGGCAGCAAACGATTGACCATTGTCGGGCTTTGGGGTGGTTATATCTGTAAACCTCAGGCCTCGCAATATGAAATGATGCCGGAGGTCGAGGATTTAACCATGCACCTTGCAGAGGTGGCACGTATCGAGGTCGTTCCTCACACGCTGATGCGGATGGCAGATGATACTCTATGCTATCTTACTCGTCGGATTGACAGGACTCCTGCCGGAGGGAAGATTGCGATGGAAGATATGTGCCAATTGACGGAAAGGCAAACGGAGCATAAATACAAGAGCAGTTATGAGCGTATCGGGAAGGCGGTTTTGAAATATTCGTCTATGCCTAAAATGGATGTTACCAATTTTTTAGAGTTGGTGCTTTTTTCTTGGCTGACAGGAAATAACGATATGCACTTGAAAAACTTTTCATTGTATGAGACTGCGGATAAGATACGTTTAACCCCTGCTTACGATTTGCTAAATGCGGCTATCATCAATCCAAAGGATGATGAAGAACTGGCATTGACCTTGAACGGGCGTAAGAAAAAGCTTCAAAGAGAGGATTTTATCAAATCGGCAGCTACTTTGGGTATAGAGAATGTGATTGTAGAACGACTGATAAACAAGTATATCAAACTATTGCCCAGGTTCGAGACTGTTATTCAAAACTCTTTCCTAAATGCTGATTTGAAAGAAAAGTATAGCGAATTGTTGAGAGGGCGAATAGCGAGGCTTTACACAAATGCTACAAAACGATAAATATACAATATTATGGATACATTAGGTCTTTCAAAAGTAACATCATTGTTCATCCTAACTTTAATAGAAAGAGACGATGGACAAAAGAAACAAATTTTGGAGACGCCAACAAATGGCACGTATATTTAAGGCTCGCATGATTCTTTATGCTGCTTACGGGCATTGTATCATCCGTGAGGATGGAAGTCATTATGAACATCCTCATTGGTTTGAGTTGGCCAAAGAGAAATGTGCACAAGTTTACAAGACTACCGGGACACCGTGTAGTTGTTGGATGTGCAGAGGTATGGAATATGACCGTAAGGAGTACAAAAAAGAAACTCTACAGATTATTAGGGAATCAATGGAGTACAAAAAATAGATAACAGAATCTATGTATTATTGCACAGTTCAGCCATCTATTTTTACGGTGATATATTAACACTTCAATCATTTGGCACAAGATTTTTGTATGGTTTCATTTGAAGATATTCTTATTAGCTACCGATTGCTGAACAGCTGTAATGTAGCCATTTTTATTGTAGATAAAAGATTTTGCAGAAGAATTCGTTTAATACTGGAATTTTTACACAGTAATACACAAATATTGACAGCAACAATATATATATAACTATATGTGCGGTCATTGGTATTTTGTCTTTCCACCAATGGAAATGTAGTTGCTCGTCCATCCAGCTCATATCCTTTTCGCAAAACATCTTATAATGTGCGAGCCAATTGGCGAACACAATTTGGTCTGGTTGTGAACTAGCATTAAATTCATCCTCTATCGCTGTATAACGAGTTTCTATTGTGGAAAAGTCCGCACTATCAGACATTCTTTTTACTTCAAAATAGAGGTTTTTCAACTTGTTGAGTTGATCAGTATTGGCAATGCCTCTATTGCTATAACTATCAATATTAGGAGTAAAGCGTTCGATATAGACACTTGCAATACCAAGAATCAGTATGAATACCGATACATATTTTTCAGCAAAGGGAGGGTAGACCAATCCCAGAATACCTACAATGATTGATAAAAAACTAACGTATCCTGGTATTTTCTTGACGATATCGTAAGTGGCAAAATTTATATTGGCACCATAGGCAACATTATAACCCTTTTGGGCAATTTTTATGAGTAACTCACTGTTCATACGTATGTATTATTGTATTGGTACTTCAATTCTATCTCGGGCAACGACAATACCATTTTTTATTATATACGCTTCCATATAGTGTGGACCAAAGAAATCTGCACTCTCATGTCGCACATTATTTTTCCTATTTGAGTCTATTATTTCTCCTCTTAGGCAGTTTCTTTTTATGGCTTCTGTTCCTACATTCCTAGCTTTCCATTTTACTTCATATGGTAACGGAGCATCGGTCTTGATAGTGAAATCTAAGCTTCGGACTCTAGAAATTCGTTGGCCTTTTAATAATAGTTCACTCAGAAGGTGTTCCCTAAATCCATCGCGCATAATGATACAATCAAGTTTCAAATCGTATTTAACATCTATAGGGTATTTATCTTCAATGAACTCTTCATGATCAGAGGGATTATCAGAAGAAAACATTTTATTTTCAACTACACTTGATACTGATTTAGGAAATTGACGTCCAAAAATTTCACGCCATATATCATGACGTTTAGATTCGTCATTCTCTTTAATAGCTTCATTGGCTTTTTTATATGCAATTTTAGCTTTGGATCTAAATGGGTGTTTTACCTTCACATCTTGATCGCTTCCTAATGCTTGATAATGGGTATGCTTAGGCTCATCCTTTAGATACTCAAAAAAATCCCTACACATCTCTCCATATTGAGATTTGTTAGCGTTGTCATATTCAGAATGATTAGACAAAAAACGATGTGTTAGCGTATCTATTAGCAATCCACCCATACCTACACCAACATTGTTCTTCCATGCTCTAAGCATTTTACAGAGATGCCGATGCGCTTCTCCATGATTCTGCTTAAAGTTAATCATCTCATTTTGTTCTTGTCGAGGTTTCGTAATTTTGTATGTGCATGTCTTAGTGTCGGGATATTTATAGTTAATTTCTTCCCCATCTCTTTCTTCATAAACAGGTTGTACCTCGAACGTGAAATTACCGAAGAATACATCCACAACCAGCCGATCTACTTTGATTGTAGTTTGAGGATATCTATCTAGCAAAGCGTCTCTTGTCTTGCGTAGTAGTTCACTGGGAGTATCTTTGTATGTATCCCATGTTGATTTAGGCATAATATACAACATATCAAGGTCGGAAATACCTTTAATTCCGGTATATCGTCCATATGAACCAACCTGAAGACAGTTGGCAGTTTCAGAGTCCGTGTCTCTAAATGTTTTGTTCAATTTCTTGGTTATTTCTTTGTAGCGACCGCAGAAAATATCTGGATTGTCAACTTTGATATTATTGAGAAATTTATCGAACGCTTCGGTCTTCGTCATATTATAGGCTTTAAATGCTTTGTTAATATTTTCTAAATGACATTATCTTCTGACATGTATTTTAAAACTTTGATTAATACATCAATGCATTTATATGTATCTACTGGCATGTTGCTTCCTGGAGCTGTCAGATTAAAGCTCCAAACAGGGCATGAATCATAAAGCCTTTTTTCGTAAGTTCCTCTTGGCTGATTGGAGCTTTGTTCTCCTTCTCTTAGCCAGTGCCAATCAGAAATATGATGGTAAACAAAACTGTCAATAACAATGCCAGGAAGATGGTAACTGCTGAAGTAGTTGTCACGAATTTCTCGTATATGTTTACATGTGTCGAATAACAAACCATTGCTTGCTACATTTCTTTCCTTCATTGCTTGCTGTTCAATTTTTGGATCTGTTGTTAACCAGTTGCCACCCATATTTGAATCAGGATAGTCGTATTTCCCATTCCAATTACCCAGCCAATCTAATTGACAAAAAGCTGGTAGTACCTCGAATTTCATACCGTCAGTAAAATTGATTACTACGACTTGCCCATCTCCATGAATATCACTCCTTGGATAGGTTTGTAAAATTGCATTCTTCAATGCTTGCAGTAATCTGGACTGACCATTTCCCCTTAGTGCATCATATTTATTATATTCCTCTCTTGGTAATTCGACAAGTATATCAATGTCACTTGTGTCAATAGCAGTACCTCTTCCATAAGAGCCAACATATAAACTATGAGCAGTTTCGCTAGTGCTACCCCAAAATTCTGAATTAACCGCTCTTGTTATGCGTCTATATCTCTGAGATACCAACGAACGCTGTTCAATGCTAATTATTTCGCCTCTTTTTCTAACTGTATCCATATTGATTTTATTTGAAGGACAAAAGTACAAAATAATCCCTGTTTATCGAATATAATTCGCTATATTTGCGCTATAAAATCGCATTAAACAATGAAGCTAAATAAAATAAAGACTGTTTTGTCGGATAAAGGTATCTCTCAGACATGGTTGGCTAAGCAACTTGATAAAAGTTTCAGCATGGTCAATGCTTATGCGTGCAATAGAATCCAGCCGAATTTGGAAACTCTGCAGAGGATTGCTGAGATTTTACAGGTGGATTTAAAGGATTTGATAACAGATAAAGAGGAAAGGTAAAATGCAATGAAAAACTTTACGGAGAATACACGAGTACAAGTCCCGGCTGCATTGCATCTTTGCAAGCTCGGTTATACATATTTGGATGATATAACATCGTACAATCCCCAGACGAATATTTTAACGGATATTTTTATCCGCTCAGTAAAACGTCTGAATCCTGCTTTGACTGACTTGGAATGCAGCCAGTTGCTGGATAAAATTATCGGAATCTTGAATAACGATGATTTGGGCAAGGAATTCTATACTATGCTTTCCTCCAATAGTGGCGTGAAGTTGATAGATTTCGCTGATGCGAACAATAATGAATGGCACGTTACGACAGAGTTTACATGCGAAAATGTTGAATCCGGTGATAGCTTCCGTCCAGATATTACGTGTTTTATAAACGGCTTGCCTTTAGCTTTTATCGAAGTCAAGAAGCCTAATAATCACGATGGAATCTTAGCAGAGCGGGATAGAATTAATAAGCGGATGCGGAATAAAAGTTTTCGTCGCTTTATCAATCTTACCCAGTTGATGATTTTTTCCAATAATCAGGAATACGATAATGAAAACAGGGTTCCGATCCAAGGGGCGTTTTATTGCTGTGCATCAAAAGAAAAAGCTTTCTTTAATGTGTTTAGAGAGGCTGATGCTACTTTCGTGTCGAAATATCAATATATAGCGTTGACGGAAGATACAGAAAAACAGGTTCTCAAACATAGGAACTGTGTAGTTATTAAAAACCTGCCAGATTATGAAACAAATAAAAAGGTAGATACTCCTACGAATCGTGTCTTGACATCAATGCTTTGCCGGGAGAGGTTCTTGTTTCTGTTAAGATATGGCTTTGCGTATGTCAACCGAACTGTAGAGTTGGAAGATGGCAGTAAAATCACAACTCTCGAAAAACATGTGATGCGCTATCAGCAATTGTTCGCTTCATTGGCTATTCGCAAGAAACTATCTAAAGGTGTCAAGAGTGGAATAATTTGGCATACGCAAGGCAGTGGCAAGACGGCATTGGCGTATTATTCAGTTCGTAGTCTGACCGATTATTATGCAAAACGTGAGACAGCTGTTAAATTCTATTTTATAGTAGATCGTATTGCGCTGATGGAGCAAGCGAGCGATGAGTTTGTTGCACGTGGTTTGGTTGTAAGGACAGTTAATAGCAGAGATGATTTAATGAAAGACATCCGTGATACCACCCCTGTAGTGAACAGTGAAGGTAAAGCGGAAATAATGGTTGTAAACATACAGAAATTTAAGGAAGACTCCACTAAAATACAGATAGAGTCTGGCTATAACACTAATCTCCAGCGTGTATTTTTTATAGATGAAGCGCATAGAGGATATAGCCCACAGGGTAGTTTTCTCGCTAATCTTTTAGAAGCGGATAAGGATGCTGTAAAAATTGCATTGACAGGAACTCCTTTGTTGAGGGAAGAAAAAGAATCTTGGCGTGTTTTCGGCGATTATATTGATACCTACTATTATGACAAATCGATAGCGGATGGTTACACGTTAAAACTGATGCGTGAACCGATAGAAACCATATATAAAGAGCGTATTGAGAGTATTCTTGATAAATTGGCAGGAAACGTAGAAGTCAAGAAAAGCGATATAGACAAGAATAAAATAATTGAGCATGAAAGTTATCTGAACGCTTTGCTTGATTATATTATTTCTGATTTGCGCAGATTCAGAAAAGAACAAGCAGATGATTCCATCGGTGCAATGATTGTGTGCAAAACCAATCCACAGGCTCGTGAAATGTTCCGTTTATGGCAGCAGCGTTTCAGATTCGCACAGCAGATTGAGGATAAATGGGAAGAGCAGTTGGGAATGGTGGCAGAGCCAATGGTTTCGTATGGTCATGCCAAACCATTGCGTGCCTCTCTGATATTGCATGATGAGGGAGACAAATTAGAACGAAAAGCATACATTGAAGAATATAAGAAGCAGCAGACTGTAGATGTACTGATTGTCAATCAAATGTTGCTTACTGGATTTGATGCTCCCAGATTGAAAAAACTATATTTGGGACGTAGTCTTGACGGTCATGATTTGTTACAGGCACTGACTCGTGTAAATCGTCCGTATAAAGATTTTAAATATGGCTATGTAGTTGATTTTGTAGATATAAAAGAAAATTTTGATTCGACAAATGACCGCTACCTGAGAGAATTAAACCGTACAGCTGATATTAAGGAGACCAAACAGGATGAGCCTGTTGGCAATGCTGTTATCGAAGATAAGGAAGAGATAATAGCGAAAATGAAAGGAATCAAGAGTGTTCTCTTTAATTTCACTTGCGATAATCCGGAAGAGTTCAGACAGGAAATTGATGAAATAGAGGATAAAGATAGACTCTATGAATTACGGTCGGTATTGAATGATGCCAAAGCTATTCTGAATCAAGTCAGAGCTTTTGGCGATGATGAATTGAAAGAAAAAATAGAGTCTTTGGCTTTTGGTGGCATCCCTACTTTGATTACAGAGGTTACACATCGTATTGAGAGGATGAATCTGTTTGAAAGTACAGAGCATAAGGCAGATGTTTCCGGAATAATCAATGTGGCTCTGTCAGAATTGGAGTTTGAGTTCAAAAAGGGAATGTCTGAAGAACTAAGAATTGTTGTCAATGACATTCGTGAGCGTTGCGAAAAGGTACAAGCCGAATTTGAAGCCAATTTTGATAGGAATGAAGAAAAATATGTAATCCTTGCAGATGAGTTCCGGGCATATTTCCGTAAAAAAGGTTTTGTTCCGCAAAACACTCAAGATGCAAAAGACAGCATTGATTACATGGATAATGTAATGAAAAAGATTCGGGAAATAAACAGACGGAATAATATCTTGAAGAAAAAATATAAGGGTGATGAGCGTTTTGTTCGTATTCACAAGCGGATTGAGGAGGAAAATCAAAAACGTGAACAGCCGATTATTTCTGCACACGAATATGAAATAGCCGAGAATCTGTCACAGATGAAGTCTCAAATAGACAATATGTTATTCCTGAATATCAATATTTTGGATAATGAAGATGCCTTTAAGCGTGATGTATTGGCTATTATTGGTCATAAATTAATAGACCTTGGAATCAAGGCAAATTTGACAGACCGTAAATATATCAACAATCTTATAACAACGGAATATTTCCAACAACGTAATTTTGCATATTGATTATGAGCGATATAAATATAACAGAATCAACGATAGCCCTGATTGATTCTTTGAAAAGTACAACTGGAGCGTTTGGCTTGGCAGGAACAGGAAGCGAGTATAAAATCGTCACGGAAATGTTTCTGTACAAGTTCTTTAATGATAAGTTCGGCTATGAAGCTAAACGAGATAAAATGTACGGTGAACGGCTAAGCAAAGCAGAAAAGTGGGATGCCGAATATGATACATTTACGGATGATGAGGTAGAAGACCTTTTCAGTTATTTGCCAGCTTCTGTGCCGAGACTTAAACCGGAACATACGTTGTCACATCTATATAATTCCACAGGGAAGGGAGATTTCTCTACATTGTTGGATGCTATATTAATAGATATAGCCAATATCAATGCCGATACTTTTTCTGTAACAACTTCCGGGAAAAGTAAGGTAAATATCTTTAGTGCCATAACAACATTTGTAACTGATACACAAAAGCGTGATGAATTTGCAAAATCGCTGATGCGCAATGTCGCCTCATTCAATTTCGAACACGTATTTATCGAGAAGTATGACTTCTTTTCAAGAATATTCGAGCATTTGCTGAAAGGATTTAATAATGCCGGAGGTGGCAAATATGCCGAATATTATACACCACGTGCCATAGCACAAGTTATGGCGAGATTATTGGTAGGGGACAATGCGGATTTACGAGGTGTGACTTGTTACGACCCATCGGCTGGAACAGGTACATTGCTCATGGCTCTTGCTCATCAGATAGGAGAGGATAGATGCTCGATTTTCAGTCAGGATATATCAGAGAAGTCGAGCGAAATGTTGCGTCTGAACCTTATTTTAAATAGTTTGTCTGCTTCTCTGCCAAATGTTGTACAGGGCAATACATTGACAGAACCATCGCACACTGAATCAAATGGCGCATTAAAGAAATTTGATTTTATCGTTTCAAATCCTCCATTTAAACTTGATTTTCCTGAGTATCGTGATACATTGGCTGCTGATACGATTCGTTTTTGGGCAGGAGTTCCGAATGCGGTTAAAAAAGTAGATCCGATGAAACCTAAAATGGCGATTTACACCTGTTTCATCCAGCACGTCTTAAATTCGCTAAAGACAACAGGGAAAGGTGCAATAGTCATTCCTACAGGATTTATTACAGCCAAAAGTGGTGTTGAAAAGAAAATCTTACAACGTGTGGTAGATGAACATTGGGTTTATGGCTGTGTATCTATGCCAAGCAATGTGTTTGCCACTACAGGAACAAATGTTTCCGTTATATTCTTTGATAAGTCGGCAACAGCAGATAAAGTAATTTTGATTGATGCAAGCAAATTAGGTGAAGAATATAAAGAAGGCAATAACCAGAAACGACGTTTACGTGATAAGGAGATAGACTTAATAGTCAATACGTTCCGCAACAAAGAAGCTGTAGAAAATTTCTCTGTAGCTGTTACTTACGATGAAATAAAGGAAAAGGGATATTCTCTCTCAGCCGGGCAATATTTCGACATCAAGATTGATTATGTAGATATAACGGAAGAAGAGTTTAATTCCCGAATGGCGGACTACAAGCAAATCCTTTTCGAGCAATTTGCAGAGAGCCATCGTTTGGAAGAGGAAATAATGAAACAGTTGGATGCTTTGCAGTTCAACGCAAATGTAGGCAACAATGAGTAATGAAATCCAGTTTTTGCTATACAGCCTTCCCGATAAAGAGGGTAAGGTGCAGGTGGTAATAAAAGACGAGACCATTTGGTGTACGCAAAAGGCTATGGCAGAGCTTTTTGGTATTGACAAATCGGGTATCAGCCGACATATAGCTAATATCTTCAAGGATGAAGAACTACGGCAAGACACGACAGTTGCAAAAATTGCAACTGTCGTAAATCGAGGCATACGAGGTGAGGTTGAAGAGTTGGTAGATTTCTATAATCTTGATATGATTATCGCAGTTGGCTATCGTGTTTCTTCACCCAAAGCTACCAAGTTTCGCCAGTGGGCGACCAAGATTCTCAACGAGTATATCAAGAAGGGCTTTGTACTTGACGATGAACGCTTAAAACAGGGAACGGCAGTATTCGGGAAAGACTATTTCCGAGAATTGCTTGAAAGGGTACGCTCTATCCGTGCCAGTGAACGGCGTATCTGGCAGCAGATTACCGACATATATGCAGAGTGTAGTATCGACTACGACAAGAACTCGACTACAACACACGATTTCTATGCCATGATACAGAACCGTTTTCATTATGCCATTACAGGGCAGACAGCTGCAGAAATTATCTACACTAAGGCTGACCATAGAAAAGACCACATGGGGCTGACCACATGGAAAAATGCACCTGATGGTCGTATCTTGAAATCGGATGTCTCAATAGCTAAGAACTATTTGCAGGAAAATGAAATTCGTAGGTTAGAGCGTGCCGTTACGGGATATTTCGATTATATTGAAGACCTCATAGAGCGAGAAAATACGTTCAATATGGAGCAGTTTGCAGCCAGCGTCAACGAGTTCTTGACCTTCCGCAAATATCAGATATTACCGGACAAAGGACGCATTTCTGCGGCACAAGCCAAGGCAAAGGCTGAAAGCGAATACGACATTTTTAATAGAACCCAACGTATTGATTCTGATTTTGATAAACAGATTAAAGGAATGTTGGATAAGTAATAGGATTGGAGTAATGGAATTGAAAAGATATAAACTGGGAGAAATACTTGAGTTGCAAAGGGGATATGATTTACCATCTTCCCAACAGAAAGCGGGAAATGTGCTTGTAGCAGGATCGAATGGTATAATAGGTTATCATAACGAAATACGCGGTAATCATCCATGCATTACAGTAGGACGGAGCGGCAGTGTGGGAAAGGTTCATTATTATGAACAACCCACTTGGGCGCATAATACAGCCTTGTTTGTAAAAGATTTTAAAGGGAATAATCCCCAATATCTGTACTACTTCCTTAAGAATCTTCATTTGGATGAAATGTTCGTAAAAGGAAGTAGTGTAGTTCCCTCTCTTGATAGAAAAGTAGTTCATTCTTTGGTTGTTCCATTTCACAAAGAAGTTGTTTGCCAAAAACGGATTGCATTAGTATTATCCAATATTGACCGTAAAATTGAACTTAATCGAGCGATAAATCAGAATTTACCGACACCTGACCATTCATCAGAAGTGGTAGAAGCTCGTCACGTTGCTTAGTAAGGTATTCGTTTTCTTTTTGAATTTCAAACTGTTTGTTATTAAGAGCAGACACTCGCTCTTCCCATAAATCCAAGATTGCATCACTTGGCTTTAGAATTGGAAATTTCAGCACATCTTCACGAGAAACCTCTTTGAATGTTGTTCCAGTGCCTAGTTGTTCTATCTGCTTGATGTGAATGTTTAGATAATAATACAGGTATGTTGATATATTTTCCGCTTGGGGAACAAAGCTCTTGAATCCTTGATTGGTACACAACTCAGTCTTAGCAATAGATAACAGACCTATTGGCGCACGGCTTGACATCAATATTGTATTTGGAGGCAATAAATGAGTACTGCAAGAATTATATCCGGCTTGCGAAATATTGCGTTCTCCTTGATATACAAATTTTTGTTTCTGGTCAGATAAATCTTTCGGAGTAATCCAAACAATATCTCCTCCATAATTTTGTTCATTAACAGTTGAAGGGGTTGCACCATTATAAACATCAGCAATATCTTCTATCGCTTTGGTTTTCCATGACGCAGGAATATCACGCTTTAATTTCTCATTCCAAACCATTTCCCCACCGCTTGACTTGTACGGTTTGCCCTCTTCATTTGGAAAATCAAACTGTACAAACCAATAATCATAGAGTAGCTTCGCCATCGCCTCTAAATTCTGATTTATCTGACGATTGATAGTGATTTTCTTGTCAAGTGTTTGGAGAATTTGGGCAATTTTTGTTTGTTTTTCAATATTTGGCAAGAAAATTTTTAGTCCGTAATAGTTGTCAAATGTCATACTCGGAACTCCGGTTCCCGAATCTAAGTTGCTCAAATCCAATAGAGACAAATATCGATACAAATAATACGGATTTGCTAAGTTTGTATTCACTTCAGTGTAATATAGTGTATCTACAGTCCAAAATGGCATATCGCAATATTGGATATTATCCAATGTACCCTTACGAGGTAACAAGACACTTGGCTTATCGTAAAGAAATTTGTCAACATAGCGCATAATGCCCCCACTTCCAAGAACAGGGTATTTCCCGTTTGAAAGCATTTTGTGGTCTTTGCCATTTTTTATTTTTACTAAATCTGAAAGCCTGTAAGATTGCATATCTTTTTCCATTTGAGGGGCAAAGTTACGCATTTTTAGGCAGATTCTTGTGATTCAGTTATCCCAAATACTTCTTATGAGCCAACTTTACATTGTTTTGATTCACAATAGCATAATGCAATGTGGTGTCAATGCGTACATGACCAAGTAGTCGCTGTACCTGTTCGATGGGCATACCTTTGTCGATAGCCATTGTTGCAAGGGTTCGACGGAACTTGTGAGGATGAACTTTAGGCATAGAAAGGGATTGGCCTAACTTTCGGATTCTAACTTCCACACCGCTGATAGTCAGTCGTGAATGTGGCGAATTGAGGGAAACAAATAAAGCTGGATTATCATCTGTTCGCTCATTAAGATATTGTTGCAAATGTAGTTTTGTACGGGCGTTGAAGTAAACTACACGCTCCTTATTACCTTTGCCGAATACCACACACTGCCGCTCATGAAAATCTATATCCTCACGGTTCAGTTTAACCAACTCACCCACACGAATGCCTGTGGATGCAAGAATGTCTATAATGGCAAGGTCTCTCTTGTTGGTGCAACAGTCACGAAGCTGCTCTAATTGCTCGTCAGAAAGTACCTCTTTTACAAGCGAATCCGTCTTTACCTTGTGAATTCGTCTGACCGGGCTTTTGGCGATATAATCTTCATCTTCAAGCCAAGCAAAGAAGCTGGAGAAGATGCGCCTCATATTGTCAATGGTTACTTTGCTTGATTGATGTTCTTCTTGATAATCGGATAGATAGGTACGAATGTCCGTTGTACTGATGTGGCAAATAGCCAAAGAGAGTGTAACCAACAATCGCTCAATGGTATTGCGATAGTATGCTAATGTCTTATCCGAACATCCCTCTATCTTTTTGGCTGATATAAAGGAGTTAAGAAGATGTTCATTCTCTTGCGCTTGTTGTTTGGCACAATCGCTCTTTTCAATGATTTCTACATTATGCAGTTCTGATGCAAGCACAGCTTTAAGCCGTGCTATTTGTCGGCAATCCAAGTCACGCTGCATTTTCGCAACTATCGCCTGAATGATGTTCTCTTTCATAATTCTGATAATTTTATCCTTATATATAATATAAGAGACTGCTAAATCAGAATTTAGAGGCGATGGCGAAGCTACTCTATGATTATTGGTTCGTGCAGTTTGATTTTCCAAATGAGAACGGAAAACCATATAAGTCAAGCGGTGGCAAAATGGTGTGGAACAAAAAGATTAAGAGAGAAATACCCGAAGGCTGGAAAGAAGTTACACTTAATGCCTTTATAGATAAAAATAAAGCTGGAGATTGGGGCTATGATATTCCAAAAGATGGAACAATCAAAGTCGGTTGTGTACGTGGCGCAGATATTATTAAGTTAAATGATGTGCCCACAAGATATATTACATCGAAACATTCTGACCGACTTTTAGAAGATGGTGATATTGTGATTGAAATTTCTGGAGGAAGCCCAGTTCAAGCGACAGGTAGAGTAGCTTTGATAACAAACGGAGTTATAGGAAGAAATGGAGGCGCTTTAGTATGTTCTAATTTCTGCCAGTCATTCAATATGAAGAAACGAGAGTTTTCTGAGTACTTCTATTATCTATGGCAAAACCTTTATGATAATGGTAATATGTTCAATTTTGAGGGGAAAACATCTGGTATTAAGAACTTTCAAACAGATGTATTTTTGGCAAATCATTGGTTTGAAGTTCCAAAACAATTAATTGAAACATTTCATACTATTGTTGCGCAATACCACTTAATGATTGACCAGAATATAATTGAGAATAATAACTTGACTAAGCAGCGCGACGAACTCCTACCACTTCTGATGAATGGTCAAGTGTCGGTAAATTCTGATTTATCGGTATATAAAGAGAAAAGGAGAGGAAAAATCCCCTCCTTAACTCAAAACCAAGTATCAGACATTCAAATCTTTCATTGCTAATCCATAATTTTCTTGACCGAACAGGTCTCTATGGATAAGTTTCAAACCAAGAGTCTGATAATACTTGTAGTCATCACCTTCGGTACAGAGGTATCTGTAACCATATCGAGGCATGTATTCCTTGAAGAATCGAGCCAAGTCTTTCAGGCTTTCGGCTTGGTTCTTTTTGAAGTTACTGCGCACAATGATGATAGACCAGTCGGGGAAGTTGCCTCTTCCTTCGCTGTACTCCCAGAAGCGGATGTAGCAGTCCAAATCACGCTCACGGATGTTCACACAAAAGCCATTGGCATTTTGCATCACGCTACAACTGTTTCTGTAGCCGAACTTCTCACACAAGTAGAGATTAAAATCAAGAATCAAATCGTTTTGTAACAAAATTAATTGAGTTTAAAAAGTTAATAAATGGTGAATTATAAATGAAAGCCTCGCTTGCGCTTAGCCTTTTTCTTTTTCATCAGGCGATTGAACTCGGCTTCTTCTGCGGCAGTGGCATCATAGGATGAGTTCCCGTTTAGCAAACCGAGACTTAAGCCAAAGCTATCGTCGGAATGAGAAACGCTTTGCTGCATCTCTTCTTTCTGTTGTCTGGGTTCCTGTTGGGTTAACTCCAATAAGGATGCGCAAGCATTCTGTCCCAATCGGTTGTCGATATTCAAGTAGCTGAACTCCCTACTGACTTTTGAACCAGAGAAAGAAAAACCGTTGTACTCAAACTTGACACCCTGTATTTCTCTTGTAGTCCGGCTGACTTTGAATTTCATATCAATGTCACGGTCGGCAAGGGCTTCTTTCAGTTCATCCCAACTTTGAGCTTTGGGCAATTCCTTTTTCAACGCCTTGTATATCTCATGCTTTGCCCGGTCGTATGGGCGCAAGCGTTCCTCCTTAATATGGTCTTTGCCGTTGGCAAAGTGCAAGCGGTATTTTGCCGTCAGCATCTTACACGCCTTTTCATTTCTGCGGAAGTCGTTCTTGTCGCTAATCGTTTTACCGTCATTGTCCACCCGATTAAAAACGATGTGACAATGCGGATGTTCACGGTCAATATGCCGGGCGATGATGTACTGCGTGTTTTCGATGCCCATCAGTTTCATGTAGTCGTGGGCGATTTGCAACATCAACGCATCATCAGACTTCAGGCGTTCGCCATCTTCAGGAGAGAAGTTGAGCGAGGTGTGTCCGACAATATTCTTTACCTTGTCATTGAGCAATGCTTGTAATTCAAATTGCTCCGCCATCTGTTCGGGTGAGCCATCCACTCCGACAGCTTCCAACAGTTTGGATTTCTCCTCTTTCAGGACATAGCGAACACAGCCACCGAACGATGTTCCTTTTGTCTGTTTACCTATCATCTTTCAGTCGCTTTATGAGTTGATTAATACGCTGCGCCATCTCTTCGCATCTTTTGGCAACAGCAAAGAATCCGTAGGTGTTTGCCTGCTTCGCCAATTGGTTAAGATTGGTGCTTTCACCTATCAACTGACGGATGATGTGGATATGCTCTTTCGTGATTCGTTCACGTACTGTTCCGTTCTCAATGAGCGAACGGATGACTGCGCTTTGGGTCTGTTTGCTCCGTCTGCAAAGCGCACCGAGCCATGCGAATTGGTCGTAAGACAGACGGAGTGTTATCGTATGTTTCTTTTCCATTTTGAATAGCTTTTAGTGAATAATTTGTGACCATCGGGAGCCGCCTCCTCAGACTTTTTGAGGAGTAAGTGGTCGGGAAATGTAATACACCGACATTAACTTGCTACAGTAAAAAAGTCTCGATTCCTCTCCCTTTGCTCAAAGTTTGAATCCTCGTTTCTTGGGCGGTGAAAGCTTCGGTTGAGGGATATCTCGTTGTACGCTGATGAGCTTCAAATCGAATATCTCTATCAGTATTTTCAAGTTCGGATTCCTCTTAATCATCTGCTGGAGTATGGCTTCATCGGGGCGTACTTTTAACAGATAATCGGCGATGTCGTAACCCTCTTTACGTTCGTTCTCAGTTGCTTTGGCTTCTAGATAATCGAACAGTTGTACATCAATTCCATAGCTTTTCATCAACCCGATTTTGCTCTGCCAATAGTCAGTCGCTCCCAAATCGGGGAATAACACAACGCTTCTTCCAGCCAGAACGGATAGGCTGTTGGTATTGAAACAACCGTTCTTTCCACCCGATGCAATCCATAGGAATTGGGGTAGGTAGTAGGATGCAATGAGTGCCGTTTTCTCGCTTTCGACCAGTGCAACAGGACGGCTTTTGTCTTCTATAAGCAGATGCTCACCGAAGAAACATTGTTTCAGATTATAGCCATCCTTGTGCAGTATGGAGTGTACCCACGTGACGTGATTGTACGGCTCTTTTATCCGCTTGCCTGTCGTTGGATTGTAAAGCATTATCTTACCTGTGCGAACTCTGTTCTGGTAATCCATTTGCCAAAATACGGTTGCACCGTCCCAATGCTTGGAAGTGCCGACTTTGTATTTCTCCATCAGTTTCAATGTCTCCGCTTCTCCAAATTGAGCCGATAAGAATTGGAACAGTTTGTTGTCGGGATAGCGTTGCAACGACTGATTGACTATATCCAAATCAATGTAGGAAGTGGCTTTCGGTTCGACTTCTTTTATAGTCGTATAACTCCGAAAGGTATCCTCGGATAACTTCTCCTTCTCAGACGGATTCCGTTCAAAGTAATCACGAGGCGTGAAGTGATAACCGCATTTCTGTTCATGGTCACAACGACCCACGTAATCGGGTAACTTGATTCGTTTCTCCGTATCAATGTACTTGGAAAAACATCTTTTACAGTGGCAGTTTGGGCAAGTATGCCGGGTACTGACACCTTTGTAGGGTTCTAATATGAATCTATGTGTACTCATTGTTTGTTTCTTGTTTTATGTGTCACTTTTGTCGTTATTGTCGTTTTCTCTTGGAAAGTGCCAAAACCGACAAAAATGTCATGGGTTAATCTTTGAATATTCTCCATGCTTCTTTTTGCAGAACAGAGTCCCGATATTGTCATTGAGAAAGCGTTGAAATGTTCGCTCCTTCATTCCGTTTTTTTCGGCTATCTGTATAGCTTGGGCAGTTGTAAAGGAAGGAGGCAGCAGATTGACTATCGCCTGTTGCTGACTGTTGAGGGCATTCTCATTCAGAATATTTTGCACGCTCAATGCGGATTCCTTGAAATATTCTGTCAGTTTAATGGCTCTCTCCACCGTCAGCAGGTCGATACACGTCTTGTCGCACTCTCCGCAAGTCCATCGTGCCAGTTGGATAATCAGACAGAAGCGAATGATGTATATCTCCAGCTTGCAATAGATACTTACAATGGTGTCGTTTGTTTCCCGGTCGCACAATTCTGAAAAATGGTGCTGCCATTCGTAAAGCCGTTTCTTGGCATCCTCTGAGAAGAAGAGAGTTTGCGGTTCAATTTCGCTGTCTTCATTGAGGTGGCACTCTGATTGTATCAGCCTGTCAATGATAGCATTCCATTCTTGCTCTATATCTTCCGGCAGTTCTTTGTCATTCCACCGTGCCTTCTGTTGCAGATTAGGCATTACAAACAGAATGCGGTCGATAAATCCGTTACTGGAGCGTTCACCTTTAGCCAACTCGTTCAAGATTTTCTTTTGGATAGTACCAATGACCGATATATACGGACGCTTGATGAAGATGGAACTCTTGGCATTCTTACGGTCGGACATAGTGGTCTTGGCACTGAACACAGAGAGCCAGAACTGTTCTTCCGAACCGTTGTTATAGCGGTTGAAGTTCTTGAACCATGCGGATAATTCATCAGCCCACAGGCATAACCCACGTTTGTTTTGCGCATGAATGAGGCTTAACCCTTCGGGAGTTACATCCGAAACCAAGAAGCGTTTGCGGATAGGCTCTTGTGGAAATTGTTCTTCACCGCTTTCCGCACGTTCCTTGCGGCTCATGCTCATCAGTTCATCGTATTTGGCAAGAGCCTTTTCAAATTCCTGATTCTGTCGGTAGTCATAATCAAGAAACGGCTTCATTGCAAAGCTGAGCGGATGGCTTTTGTTCGCTCCCGGTCTTCCAATCAATGCCATATACAGGATGGGGCTTTCCAGCCAGCCTTGCTTGATTTGGGCAAGGTGTGTGTTGCCTATGCCGACTGCTATTGCCGTGAGGATGGCTGCGGCAATGTAGTCGGTAGGGTAGTTATGGCATTCGTGTACCTCACGGATGATGCGTTGGATTTTTGCAGGGAATATACTGATGGGGAATGCCGTACCAGACAATCTTGTGCTTAAATCAATCGCTTCATCAATGATGGATGCCGGATTAATAGAATATGTATCCATAGCCCAACCTATTAAAATTGCACTAATGATTTGGGCTTATGGCGTACACCACTCTGCATATTGGCAAGCATCTCCTCGTATGTCTGCTCGGCAGTCTTTCTCCGTCCGTTCTCAATCCAAGCAAGAAGCTCGTCCTCGTAGAAATAGAGTTTCTTCCCCTTCTTATAAGACGGAAGTAGTCCTTTGCGCACCAATGTATATATGGTAGGCTTGGCTTTACGGATGATACGGCAAGCATCCTCGATTTCCACCAATACATGTTTGTCGGATGGCTGTGGTTGGAGTTCCGCTACCATCTTTTTCAACTCGATGACCTGTTCGGTCAGATAACCTACCGCCTCGGGTAGCTTATCAAATGTTACTGTTTCTTTTTGCATACGCCAATCGTTTTTAATTGTTCGACGGCAAAGGAAACAGGTGTTTCAATGGTGGAATCATTCACCAAAATTTAACTGATGAATAACTTTTTGATGGTAATTAGTGATGATTACAAAGGATTTAGCTACCTTTGCATAAAATTTGAGTATGAAAATATAGATAAAGTATTATGTCAAAACTAAGTGAATTGGTTGGTGTTGTTGAAGAACCACATCTTGTCATTCAAGAATACTTTAAGACGCTGGATGATTGGTGTACTGAGATGGAACTGTCGGATCCCATAAAACAATCTGTAATGTCTTCGCAGTTGGTTCTTATACCAGAAGGGTTTCGTGATTGTCCAAAGGCGTTTACCAATTATGCGAGTGACTTCTATAACTACTGCAAGCATGTCAATAGTGTGAGTATCGAAATCTGTTGCAATGATGAGGAGTTTACGCAATTGGAGTTGTGCTCGGTAAAAGTTCGGTTGGGGAAAATAATTGCTACATCAAGCATATCTGGTGTTATCATTTGGAATATAGTCAGCGGTTATATAAAGGATGTTATTGATGAAGCGGTCAAGACGGAACCAGTTGTAGAACAGGTGGCAGATGTACCCTCGTTTCAGTCTGAACCAGAGTGTTCTTTCTCTGTTATTATTCGCGACTCAACAGGTAAATGCATTGAGGTGAAATACGATGGACCGGTGTCGGGTATGGAAGAAGCTGGAGAACAAATTAAGATAATAGCTGGTGATGGAAAGTAAATACATTGATATTCTGCAACATCTTTGTGATGATTCTTTTGATTACAAGGGAGCACTGAATGTTGTACGAAAAGATCTGCATAATGCAAGGAACAATCATCAAGAGCAACAAGCCAATAACTTTTGGGCAATAAAGACTGTTATTGAGATATATCAGGGGATGGTTGATGTGTATGAGTTGCTGCAACAGCACGAATACTACAAAGCGTGGTGTGAAGCGGAACAGGTGGAGATTATGTGCAACAATCTCCAACGCAATTCCCAAGATGTTTTTACTATCGTAAAAGACCTGTATGAATGTATCATCCGACTGCAGGGCTTGTATCCGTATCAGATATTCTGTAGCTATGTGATACAAATCAAGAAGGAGCGTTGCTCTATCTGCAATCAGATCCGTAACATAAGGCATGACTGTGGACACAGAAGAGGATATGTATATAATGGTCAGTTCTGTTGCAATATAATTGAGGACTTTGAACTCAAAAGCATAGATATTGTGGATAATCCAGTACATAAGTATGCTGTACTATTTACTAAGGGTAAAGATGGAAATAGCGAGGATAACTATGACTACTCGTTGGTAGAGGGATTAATGCAGTATTGGACGAAGCCATTTCAACATTGGATATATTATATCAAGCACATTCATAAGCCTTTGACTGATTATCCCGGGCTGACGGATGATGATTATTGTCCTTGCGGGTCAGGGAAAAAGTATGGTGAGTGTTGCAAGTCCGATCCTGAGGGTGTAAAGCACAAAGTGTACCAGTTTAGGGTAGAACAATGTTTATTATAAGTGTTTTAATGATATTGGTATAGTTCAATAAAATAGAAAGTTGGTTTAGGAAATTTAGATTCTCGGAATCTCGCTTACTGACAAAATCTATTTAGGCTTGTCCCGCAAAAAGAATATCAACGGTGTTGAAAATCTTTGCAGTTCAAGTGATCCGAATTTATTTAACTTTTAACCGAGTCCAATTTTTAGTGGACACATATGACATGAGTTAATAATTTACAATTCAGTTTCAAAAGAAATAAAAGGAACCCGTAAAATTAGAAAGATTGGAATTTTGGATTGATTTTTAGTTAGGCAATCTTCTTGTCTAATTTAATCTTGCATTCAGATTCAGTATGAGACATTTTGCGCTCAATGGTAGATATTTCCGAATCACGGAGAGTATGAGCGAATACCCTCTTTATGAATGTGGCAGTCTGTAAGCGTGGCTTGCCAAATGCTTTACCGATATTCCATCCAAAGTGCATGATGTCAATGGTCTTTAACTGAGAATCAACCTTTATAGGTTCAACTTTAGGCAGAGTATCTGATAAGTAATATTTTGTAACATATCTACACAAGCGATTAAGTGCAGCTTCATCAAGATAGAGAACTAAGGTTTGTTTTGTGTAAGCAATGACCTTATCAAGTTTTTCTTGTGATTCTCGTTCTTTCTCAGCCATAGCGTTTGCACGGGAAATCTCATATTCTGATGGTTGATTAAGCACATTGATAGGGATGTTGCTAATAGAGGCTGTAGGGACTTCCTCCTTTGGAAATTCTACCATGTCTTCATTGGATTCTGAAAGCGAGAGAGTAGAAACTTCTTTTGTGGTGTCAGATGTAGTTTCGATTTCTGCTTCAGATTCAGAAACGATAGGTTCTGGATCTATGGTATTTTCAATAGATTCCTGATGTTCTATTGGATTTTCAGTTACCACCGCCTTATTACGATAGCACTCAAATCTCATAAAGCTTTTTTCTATTGTTGGGGAAAGGAGTTGTCTGAATACCATTTGCAGATTGAGATAGATAGCTCCCATGATAATGGTGCATACCACCAAAATGAGGTAACTACTGAACTCGTCCCAACCATAGTGAAGTACGGTCTGGCGGGCTAAAACACCAATGATTGCGATTGTACCAAAAACAATCAGATGCAATGTTATATGTTCTATCTTTCTCTGTTCCATAGTGAGATGTATTAATCGTTTGTGTGCAAATATATAGGATTAATTTTTGAGAAAATCCATAGTTTTGCCTGTTAATGGGCTTTTGACGATATATTTCATCACTTTTCACCATGTTATACTCCTAATAATAAGCGTATTGCAAATTTCTTGCTTTTGGATGAAAATAGTTGGGTAAATAGGCTTGTGTATCTTAAAAACAAAAATTATCTGCATCATTTAAGGTAAACAATGCAGATAATCAATAGGGTATAGAGATATTGCTTATTAGCAATACAATGTATGGTTTGTATCCTTGTTAAAATATAACAGGAGGTTGTAATCTTGTTTATGAGCGACTTTGTTTATTAGCCATTTCCTAAATGCAGTGGAATGCCCGGTGTCAATCTGATAGGATAGGATTATAACCATATCGAGATTATACACATCGGCATTGTTCCCATTCTCCAATTTGATGTACTTACGAACTTCGTAGCTATTCAAAATATTGATTTTCAGTATTCTCTTAATTGCAGCGTGGATAGTACCAGCCGTTGTATAAAACAAGTCTGCCAGCTCCCAAGAGGTCATCCATACTTCGCCATCGGAAATATAGATGCCTTGTCCGTTGTTGGTTATGATTCCTCGTTTCATAGTTCTATCTATTTGAGTGATATTTTATTAGCTGTTTCTCGCTTCTTGGTATTGACCAAATCGGCATATATCTGAGTTGTGGACACGTTCTTATGCGTTAGCATCTTTGAGACCGTGTAAATATCTGTACCTAAGGATATTTGTATGACGGCATACGAGTGACGAAATCCGTGGAAGGTTATCGGTTTCGTTATCCCTGCCTTTTTGAGCCAGCTTTTCAGCGGATAATTAATCATACTCCGTTTCAACTTCTTGAATACTTTGCCTGTTCCGGGCGTACCGCATAGTTCGTAGGCTTCGTAACTGATGGGGAGTGTTGCCTCCGTTTGAGTTTTCTGTGTCCTGATACGCAGACAATAACCTTGGTCTGGAGCGATAGTAAAGTCTTCCCATTGCAGATTGAGAATATCACTGATGCGTAAGCCTGTCAGACAAGCGAACAGAGAAGCGGATTTCAATACGGGGATGTCGCAAGGAGTGGCAGCGAGTTGTTTTACTTCTTCCAACGTCAGATACTCTTTCTTTACGTCTTGTGGCTCTATCTTATCAAGGTAATCGTTAATGTTCTCCCGAAACCATTTATCCCGATAGGCAATCTTCAATAATCCTCTGAAAGTAGAGTAGTAGCCGGATGCCGAATTGAGGGATATGGAGCGGTTGCTGTGTTTGAGTTGTTTGGCGTTTAGCAGGTACTCACGGAACTTCTTGCATAAATCCACATTCACATCACCAAAGGTACATTGTCCCTTGACGAAGTTGTAGAAATGCTGATAGACGAATTGCCATTTCTGGTCTTTGTTTCGACACATCTTCTTGAAGTAGGCGAGGAAATCGGCTTTCTGCTTGGTCTTATCCAAGAAGCCAAACTCTTCGTTGATGAGCGATTGTACTCGGATGCAACGGATCGCTTCTGCTTTGTTCAACATATCGTTGTTGAACTCCCGTTCCATTTCGTTTTTGGGATGGGCATAGATGTAGATGCCAAGGTATTCCCTGCGGCTCATCTGCATCGTTTCAGGGTTACGGACTGCCGGATAATAATCCAGATACAAGGAGATACGATTGTTTCGAATCACTCTCTGACGAACTGTTACTTTTGTACACGTGTGTGACATACTGTTTAATATTTAGAGTTTTACATTTGTTTGGTGCAAAGGAATAAGGTGATTCAATGGTGGGTATATTCACCGAAAAATAACTTATTCAATCTTTGGGGCTGCAAGCAACTTATCCAGTTCTGGCTTGGAGATAAGTGTGTATTTGCCTTTCTTGACCTTAGGGATATTATGATACTTCGCATAATGATAGAGCTGGTCACGGGTGAGATTGAATTTCTCCATTGCTTCGGCTACCGTATAATATTGAGGTTCTTCGGGGGCAGCAATGCCCTTGGCTATATCCACATGCTTCTTAGAATAGTACACCATGATGCCCTCTTTCTTCTTTGGAATGGCATTCTTGGAAACGAAACAGTAGATGGCGGATAAGGTCATGCCGAACTTCTCGTGCATTTCTTGGGTACTGTACCATTCGGTAATGTCAGGATTCGGTGCTTTCTTGGCGAAGTAAGCATCCATGTGTTTCTTACTCCAGTAGGTCTTACCACGATTGAAAGTCCGAGGGATGTTGTTCTTCTTGGCTACTAAGAATATCCATGATTCGTTTACATGATATTTCTCTTTGACTTCTGCGGTGGTGTAGAAGTCGGTGATAGGGGCTTTCTCTTTTGTTGGTGTATGGAATTCTGTTGGATTATTGAATAACACATCAATATCCTCTTTATTCAAAAGGTATTTGAAGCCCAAGCGAATGACCTTTAATTCACTACGTTTAATGTAACCGTAAACGGTTGGTCTAGTTACTCCGAGATAGATAGCCGTTTCGGTGATTGTAAGAAATGGTTTGTCTTTTATTCTTTCAATAGGCTTTTCTTCTATCTTCTTTTCTACGATTTGATTGTTTGCTTTGATTGCTTCATCACGCTTTCTCTTTTTATAGAGTGCGTTGGCACATTGCTTGGAACAACACGCAGTAGTTGTCTTTTGGGCGATAAACTCTTTACCGCACCAAGCACAAATTCGCTTAATTTTCAGGTTGCTGCTCATTTTAATTCATCTTTATTTCTCCGTTATTTTTGTAAATTCCCGTAAAACCGTGTAAAATGGCGTATAGTTTCTCTACTACCTTTCTACAGGATTTTCAGTCTTTAACAAGCGAGCAACAAATGCGGTACAAAAATGAGCTGAAAAAGCCCTATAAACGATAACCATCGCTTATAAGGCTAAAAAGAAAGGCGTTCAAAATGAACGCCTTAATAATCATTGATGATATATGCTAATCGTTGGTAATCACCACTTATTTTCCGATGCAAAAATGCTGAAAAATATTCTGGAGTACCATATCATTCGTCACTTCCCCTGCAATATCCGAAATGAAGAAAATACACTCCCGTATATCTTGCGAAAGAAAATCTCCGGATATATGTGAATCAAGCCCATCCTGCACTCGATGGATAGCATCTAAAGCTTTACTTAAAGCTTCATAATGCCTTACGTTTGTCACAATAATATCATTTTGTGTAACCGTAGGCAGATGTGCTGCGTTAATAAGCATCTTTTGTAACTCGTCGGTCTGTTTACGTTCTTTTGCCGATATGAAGATAGATTTCGTGTATTCTTTAGGGAAGTTCTTTAATAAAGCAGATAATTCTTCTTTCTGCTTTTCCTCAATCAAATCCGCTTTGTTGAATACAACAATTAGTTGTTTCTCCTCACAACGAGGGATGATCTTTTCTGATAATTGCTTTATCTGAGAAGATGCATCAGATGAATCAACCATCCAAAGTACAATCTCCGCTTGATCCAACTTTTGGAATGTACGTTCGATACCAAGACTTTCAATGGTATCATTTGTTTCCCGAATTCCGGCAGTATCAATGAATCGGAAAGTGATGCCACCTATATTAATAGTATCTTCAATGACATCACGTGTGGTACCATGAATATCACTGACGATTGCTTTATCCTCGTTCAGTAATACATTCAGTAAAGTTGATTTCCCTGCATTCGTTTCACCGATAATAGCCACCGGAACACCATTCTTAATGGCATTCCCTACATTGAATGAATGAACCAGTCGGGAGATAACCTGCTCTATTTCATCTGCGAGTTTTCGCAATGCCGAACGATCAGCAAACTCCACATCTTCTTCGCTGAAGTCAAGTTCCAGTTCAATCATGGAAGTGAAGTTCAGCAACTTGTTGCGTAGATCTGTTAACTCTTTGCTAAAACCTCCCCGCATCTGACTCATGGCCAAACGATGAGTGGCTGCGGAAGAAGATGCAATCAAATCGGCTACAGCCTCCGCCTGACTTAAGTCCATCTTTCCGTTGAGGAACGCGCGTTGGGTATATTCTCCCGGCTGAGCCATACGGCAACCGTTCTTAATCAACAATTGCATTACTTGCTGAAGAATATAGGAAGAACCATGACACGTGATTTCTGTACTATCCTCTCCCGTATAGGAATGAGGAGCCCGGAAAAGACTCACAAGGACTTCGTCTATGATTTCTTCTCCATTATAAATACGCCCGAATGTCAGCGTATAAGGCTTTTGTTCACTAAGTAATTTGCCGGCTTTGGCTGGTTGGAAGATGCGGCTTGTAATGGAAATAGCTTCAGGACCGGAAACACGGATGCTTCCGATGGCACCTCCTTGAGCGGTAGCAATAGCGCAGATAGTATCTTGATTCATTATATTTCTTTTTGGATGATGCAAAGATAATTGTTTCTAAGTAAAAAAAATAAGATTAGACACAACTTGTGCTTTATTTGTTTATATTTGCTGCCCTTCAAACAATGCACATACAAAATATAATGATAGTCTATGGAGCCGGATACAAACTTATATTCACCGAATGAGAATAATGAAATCATACGGGAAAATTCACAAAAGAAACTTTATGTACTTGCCGCACATCAAATAGCTTTATGGGAATATGATATTCCGACAGGAAAATGTAGCTTTACGGACGATTACTTCCGCACGTTAGGCTTGAAAGAGGCGGGGTGGTCTTTAAAGGCATTAATGACTTTTACCATTTCGCATACCCCGGAGATATAAATGCCTATCAGACTGCTTTTGCTAAAATGCTTGCTTCGGAGTCCAAAGCATATTAGATACAGGTTCGTTGTGTCGGAGAACATGGTGAGGTGATTTGGCTGGAAGAACATAACTGTAAAATAATAGAAGCTTTACCCGAATTTATTTTCATCTTTGACGAGAATTTCTTTATAACGGATGTGCTGATGGCGCGGGTACGATTCTGCGGTATCCGGTAGAAGTTGCCGAACAGAGTCTTTCTATTAAGATTGATTCTGAATCCGTACGTCATAAAAAGATTTTGGTTGTGGAGGATATCGAATCGAACTTTGCCCAGCTGAATATCTTACTGAAGAAAGAGTATATCATCCTGTGGATGCGTAACGGACAGGAAGCAATCAATAGCTTTATTCGGGAAAAACCGGACTTGATATTAATGGATATTCGTATGCCTGTGATGGATAGTATTCAAGCTGGATGCAATGCAGTTTTCTCCAAACCATATTCTTTGGAGAAACTGAAAGAAACGATTGAAATCTATATCGGATAATTAATTTTCTAAAAGGATACCAACATTCTGAAAGTTAGATTGTTATTAAACTAATAATAACAATCTAATTTTTGTTGGAATATGGAGAAAGTGAAAAAGATGGTCCTCATCGGAGCTAGCGGCTTTGTTGGTTCCGCTCTGCTAAATGAGGCATTGAATCGTGGCTTTGAAGTGACAGCTGTAGTTCGTCATCCCGAAAAAATAAAGATAGAGAACGAACATCTGAAAGTAAAGAAAGCGGATGTCTCTTCGCTCGATGAAGTATGCGAAGTTTGCAAAGGAGCGGATGCCGTTATCAGTGCATTCAATCCGGGATGGAATAATCCTAATATATATGACAAACCATCAAAGTATATCTGACTATCATTGATGGAGTGAAGAAAGCGGGAGTGAATCGCTTCCTGATGGTAGGTGGTGCCGGCTCACTATTTATTGCGCCGGGATTACGACTGATGGATTCGGGTGAAGTTCCTGAGAATATCCTGCCTGGAGTTAAAGCCTTGGGAGAGTTTTATTTGAATTTCCTGATGAAGGAGAAAGAGATTGACTGGGTATTTTTCTCTCCGGCAGCAGATATGAGACCAGGAGTACGCACCGGACGTTATCGTTTGGGCAAAGATGATATGATTGTGGATATCGTGGGTAACAGCCATATTTCAGTAGAAGACTATGCGGCTGCAATGATCGATGAGTTGGAACATCCCAAGCATCATCAGGAGAGATTTACGATTGGATATTAATGAAAAAATGGCTTGGAACATACAATACAGAGTATGATTCAAGCCATTTTGTTATGATGGATATATTATCCTATATTCTGTCGAGTACAGTCTTAATCAGTGTATCGATTGTATTCTTATATCCGGTATTAGCCTCTTTGATCAGTCGGTTGGCTATCACCATGCAGACGGTCATTGCCTTATGTCCCATCAGTCGGCTAAGTCCTGCAAGTGCCGAACTTTCCATTTCGAAGTTGGTAATCTTAAAGCCTTTATATTCAAATGTTTCAATCTTATCATTTTGTTTCGGGTCTGCTAACGGAATACGGAGCTCACGTCCTTGTGGCCCAAAGAAGCCTCCTGCGGCAATCGTTACACCACGTACCATATCTTCTTTAGCAATCCGGTCAATCAGTTCTTCACTGGCATCAATAACATAAGGCGCAGGGGCACACATATTTCCCGACCAGCCCATGTGGTTAAGGAAAGCACGTTCGAAAGGAAGATCGCATACCGCATTACGTCCGGCATAAAAATTCAATAATCCGTCGAAACCGATAGATTTCTGTGAACAAACGAAGGTGCCTACCGGAGTATTTGGCTGCAAGCCGCCGCACGTACCGATACGTACTAACTCCAGTTGGCGGAACTTTTCTTTTTCTTCCCGTGTCTCAAAGTTGATGTTGGCAAGCGCATCCAGTTCGTTCATAACGATGTCGATATTATCGCAACCAATTCCGGTAGAAACCACTGTGATTCGTTTACCTTTATATGTACCCGTGATTGTTTTGAATTCGCGGCTTTCCACTTCGCATTCTTTGTTTTCAAAGTGAGAAGCTACGAGTGCTACACGTCCTGGATCTCCTACAAGGATCACTTTATCTGCCAGCCATTCGGGCTTTACGTGAAGATGGAATACCGAGCCGTCTTCGTTGATAATCAGTTCAGAGGATGGAAAGTACTTTTTCATGTTATTGAACGGTTTTAGTTTTACAATAAGTCGTATATATAAATAGAAACGCCGGAACCGGATTTTAGTTCGGAAGAGGTATCTTTCTTTTCTTTTGCAAGTTTGTCAAAGAGAAGATACGCAGATGAACTGAATAGGAATCGGGTTCCGGCGTTTGGTAGACTATTTACTCAAAGGCTGGTTGGTGGTACCACCAGTCGTTGGTTTGGCAATGTTTTCGCGCATTGAAGTATCGGCTTCGATATTTTTCATACGGTAATAATCCATTATACCCAGATTGCCGCTACGGAAGGCCTCTGCCATTGCTTTAGGTACTTCCGCTTCCGCTTCGATTACTTTGGCACGTGCTTCCTGTGCCTTAGCTTTCATTTCCTGTTCGGAAGCGACAGCCATTGCACGGCGTTCTTCTGCTTTAGCCTGTGCGATGTTCTTGTCTGCATTAGCCTGGTCAATCTGCAAAGCTGCACCAATGTTTTTACCTATATCGATATCCGCGATATCAATAGACAGAATTTCGAAAGCAGTTCCTGCATCCAATCCCTTGCGGAGTACAAGTTTAGAGATAGAATCCGGATTTTCGAGTACTGACTTGTGGTTTTCCGAAGAACCGATAGAGGAAACGATACCTTCACCTACACGGGCAAGGATGGTATCTTCTCCGGCACCACCGACCAGCTGCTTGATGCTGGCACGTACTGTTACACGAGCTTTCGCTATCAGCTGGATACCGTCTTTGGCTACTGCAGTAACAGGAGGAGTATCAATCACTTTCGGGTTTACAGACATCTGAACAGCTTCAAACACATCACGTCCGGCAAGGTCGATAGCGGTTGCCATCTGGAATGACAGCTCAATGTTGGCTTTCGATGCGGATACCAGCGCATGTACTACTTTTTCTACATGGCCTCCGGCAAGGTAGTGGGCTTCCAGTTCATCACGGGTGATGTTCTTCAATCCGGCTTTGTGGGCTTCGATCATGCCCGGAACAATGATATACGGCGGAACATTACGGATACGCATCAGGAAGAGTTGAATCAACGAGATGTTAACGCCTGATACTTTAGCCGACAACCAAAGGAAGAACGGCACATAATGGAAAAATAGTATTAGGAAAATAATACCTCCAACAATCAGAACGATAGGTAAGTACAAAGATGTTTCCATTGATAATTTGTATTAAGTGAATATTATATTTTGTGTTTCTCAACCAGAATGGTACCGTCAGTGATGCGGCTCACAATGATGGGAGTTTTTTCATTGAGGAAGCCATCTATCGATCTTACTTCCACGATGTTACCGTTAATCTCAGCATAACCGATTTGTGCCAGGCGGGTAGTGCTGATTCCTGTGTCGCCTACCTTGACGCTCTTTTCCGCACTGCGGTCTACTTTCGAGTCAATATCTTTTTTCAAAGCCAACTTATCCAGCATCTTCGAACGCATGAACCAGATAAGCGAACCGATACAGGCGACAGCCGATATCCCTAAAGTGATAAATCCTCCTGCCATACCCAGATTGGCGAAAGCGTAATAGTTGGCATAGAGAATACAAGCAAGTGCTGAAATGCCAGCCAGGCTAATCCCCGGAATGACAAACAGTTCAACCAAAAATAGTATTACTGCAGCAATGATGAGAACGGTGATAATCAGTATGTCCATAACTCTGTATTATTTTGATTTTGTTTTTTCGGCATTACGCACACTTACTCCAAGAGCATCCAGCTCTTCATTCATTTGCAGAATTCTTTTTTCCAGATCAAGGATTGCGGGAGCAAGTTTTTCTTTTCCTTGTTGATTGGCGCTTGCATATTGCTGGCGCAGACCGTTCAGTTTATCTTCCTGTTGCAGATAATCTTTTTCCAGTTGCCGGTAACTTTGGAACAGTAGCTTTGCTTTGGGTGATTTGAAGTCACTCAACTGATAATAGGTCGTGCTATCATCGATGACAAACTCGAAATCAACCACACGACGTTCCTGTGGCTTATGATTGATTGCCTCTTTCAGACGTTGCAGTGCCTCCGTTACTGTATTTTCATCTTTCCAAGTTTCCTTCAGCGAATGAATCTGTGCCAGACGGATCATCTGCTGCGGGTCCATCGCCTCATAATTATAAGTCTGTTTAGACGAATTAGGAATGAATACATAGATGCAGACTTTCTCTTCGGGCTGGAAACGGTCGGAGGCAAACCAACCCAGATTATTGTATTCGTCGATGACGTACATATAATCATTATAAGGTGAATTGAACGGCATTCCCACATTTTCCGGCGTCAGATAAGAGTCCGTATTTGTGTTGTAACGAGTGACAAAAATATCATATCCTCCCAGTCCTTCGCCATCGGTTGCATAATAAATAGTAACACCATCCGATAAAACAAACGGGTAGTTGGCGTTTCCGGATTCGTTGATGCTGCCGGGCAACGGGCGACCGTTGCTCCATTCATTCAGTAATTTATTTTTGGAGAATATATCCAGATTGCCTCTTTCTCCCTTTTCGCTATAATAGATTTTATTACCGATTTCTGTTTCATAAACTGTTCCCGGATGATCTCCTTCGGTCTGGAAGAATTCGTTGAATGTAAATAGCTTGCCAGACTCTTCACTGATCTTGTATGCGCTCAGGAAATTTGCTTTATCTACCACGAAACTGTCAATAATGCACACGTCTTCTACTCCTTTGAGCATACGCAGGTCAGCTTTGCTCTTTTCCAATAGAGCTTCAGCTTCTTCCGTCGATCTTTTGCGTTTGCTGAGGTCGGCGATATATTCTTCAAAGCAGTTGACTGCATCTTCGAAACGATAAGTATCATTGTAAGCTTGTCCCAGATAGAGTTGTCCACCGGCTACCCGTCTTTTTACAGCGGTTTCGAGATACTTCACGGCTTCTTCCGGTTCTCCGGTTTTCAGGCAGCAGACACCGTACCAATAGCTGTAGTTACCATTGGATGGTTGAGATTTGGCATATTTCTGAAATACGGGTTTGGCTTGTTCGTAGTCACCTTTTGTAAATAAGGTGCGTGCCTGTTCCAATGTTTGTGCAGATACTCCTCCGAGGAAGAAACTGCAAATTATAAATAGAATATATTTTCTTTTCATTGTTTTATTCACTAATCCATGTATCAATTGTTCAAAAGTACAAATTTATTAGAAATAAACCCTTTTTCAGAGATTCTATTATGTTAATTCTTCTTTAAATCATTCTTTTCGCTTACTTTTGCAGCCGATTTTTGAAGATATGACACAATTTACGGAAGAAGAGAAGACGATCCGCCGTATTGAACGGCGATTCAATAAAGGAGTGGTGCAGTATAGACTGATAGAAGAAGGGGACAAAATCCTTATCGGACTGTCGGGCGGGAAAGATTCGTTGGCACTTGTAGAGTTGCTGGGCAAGCGGGCGCGTATTTATAAGCCTCGGTTTTCTGTGATAGCTGTTCATGTGGTGATGAATAATATTCCTTACCAAAGTGATACTGAATATCTGAAAGCATATTGTGAATCTTTTGGAGTGCCTTTCGTACAGTACGAAACGTCCTTTGATCCTGCTACGGATACACGTAAGTCTCCCTGCTTTCTTTGTTCCTGGAATCGTCGGAAAGCTCTGTTTACGGTTGCCAAGGAGCAAGGATGCAATAAGATTGCTTTAGGACATCACATGGATGATATTTTGGAAACATTGTTGATGAACATTACTTATCAGGGGGCATTTAGCACGATGCCGCCCCGTTTGGTGATGAAGAAATTTGATATGACAATTATCCGACCGATGTGTATGGTGCACGAGGCTGATCTGGTTGAACTGGCTGCATTGCATGACTACCGGAAGCAAGTGAAGAATTGTCCTTATGAATCACAGTCCAGCCGAAGTGATATGAAGGGTATTCTGCGACAGTTGGAAGCGATGAATCCGGAAGCTCGCTACAGCTTGTGGGGGAGCATGACGAATGTGCAGGAAGAATTATTGCCGGATAAAATAGACTGATAATTACTAATTTTAGTATATAATAAGATGAAAGGTTTCTATACAATTTTATTACTCATTGTATCCAATGTTTTTATGACCTTTGCATGGTATGGGCATTTAAAGATGAAACAAGAGTATTCTTGGTTTGCTGCTCTTCCTCTAATTGGTGTTATTACTTTTAGTTGGATAATCGCTTTTTTTGAGTACTCATGTCAAATTCCAGCAAATCGCATAGGCTTTGTCGGGAATGGCGGTCCATTCTCGTTGATGCAGTTGAAAGTGATTCAAGAAGTGATTACTTTGATCATATTTACTGTTTTTACCACCGTTTTCTTTAAGGGAGAAACTTTGCACTGGAACCATCTGGCAGCATTTGTTTGTCTGATTGCAGCTGTTTATTTTGTGTTTATGAAATAACTGTTTCAGCCACTCTGAAACAGAGGCTTCGTTTGGCTTCAACAGAGGTGCTGTTTTATATAAACGGAGGCTCTATTCGTATGAAATGGAGCCTCCGTTTATATGCTTATTTGCAAAGCATTTTTCTATTTGGCATCAGGCATATATCGTTTCATGCCATCCGTATAGTAAATCTTAAACTCTCCATTCTCGCCGCTATATATAAAGTAGGCATCGATCATAGGATTTGCTTTACAGAACTTTTCAGCTTCTTCCAGTCCCATTACCATAAAAGAGGTAGCCAAAGCATCAGCCGTCATACAGTCTTCGGCAATCACAGTAGAAGACAGGATACTGTGCTGTACCGGATAACCTGTTCTGGGGTCGATGGTATGAGCATACTTTTTGCCATCCTTATAATAATAGTTGCGGTAGTTTCCCGAAGTAGCCATACCTAAATCTGTCAGGTTGAGTACTACTTGTATATCTTGCTTAACAGCTAATGAGTCGTCGTACGGCTTGTTAATTCCGATACGCCACAGATCTCCTGTCGCATTTTTACCTTTTACTACTACTTCACCACCTATATCTACCATATAGTTTTTGATTCCTTTCCGGTCGAGCAGACGGGCTATTACATCTACCGAATAGCCTTTTGCAACCGCACTGCAACTTAACATTATACGCGGATCTTGCTTGACTACCTTTCCGTTCTCCAGCTTCACTTTTTCGTAACCGGTAATCTGTAGCAGGCTGTCTATCATCAATGAATCTGGGAAGGCGCCTTTTTTAAAGCCAAATCCCCAGGCATTGGCAAGAGGAGCTATCGTTATGTCAAAAGCTCCTTTCGTTTCGCGGGAGATTTCCATGGAACGATTAAAGCAAGTCTGAAAAAAGCTGTCCGTCACTAGCTCTTCATTGCGATTGACGCGACTAATGACCGAACTGTCATTGAACGGTGAGAGAGACTGGTCGAAACGTTTTAATTCCGCTTCAATCTCCGGTTTCAGATCAGCGTCATGTTGATACGCAATCTTGTATACTGTGCCAAACACAAAACCACTGGCGGTATTAAACTCAGCTTTTTGGTTACGTCTGGCTAATATCCAGATTGTTGCCAAGATGAGGAAGGCCAGCCAAAGGAAACTCTTTTTTGTTTTCATACGTTTTTCTGTTTTTTTATTAGAGGAACCAATGCTTGTTATTGTAAGAATAGATGTTCTATCAATATTTTTAATCCGATAGCGACCAGAATGATGCCGCCCCATAATTCCGCCTTTAATTTCCGTGCACATCCACAACCACATTTGATACCGAAGTAAAGACCAATGAGTGACATGACGAATGATACGAATCCGATGATAAGGATAGGAGAGAGGATTTCGGTATAGTTGTTGATTCCGAGCAGGGCAAAGGAGATGCCTATTGCCAGTGCATCGATACTTGTCGCTATCGCCATTGTGAATACGACTTTCGGGCTTGCGGGGTTAAATGTCTGACGGCAGTCCTCGTTTTTAAAAGATTCAAGAATCATACGTCCGCCCAGGAAGGCAAGGATAGCGAAAGCGATCCAGTGGTCTACGCTTTCTATCAGGTGGCTGAAAGTCTTTGCAAACATCCATCCAATGAATGGCATCAGAGCCTGAAAAAGTCCGAACGCCAAAGCCATGACCAGCATCGGTCTCCATTGAATACGTTTCAAAATAATACCGCTTGCAATTGAAACAGCGAAACAATCCATCGCTAAGCCTATTGCAAGCAGCCAAATCTCTAGTCCTGTCATTATTCTTTAAAGAGGTAATTTGTAAATAAGGGAATAGGTAATTCCCATGTTATTTGATTTAAATTTTCCGTAGCCGGGCACATACCAAGGGTTGGCGTATTCATTGGTCGAAGCATTTGTCTTATATTTCATGCGTACAGACCAGCCCATATTGAAATTCTTATAAATACGTACTTTGACACCTACCACTAATTCAAACCACTGCATAGACCCTTTCATTCCTAAATGACTGAAAGGAACGCTTCCTCCCCAATAGTCGTCTTCCAGACTCGGATTTCCGATGCTTCCTCCCCAAATAGGGTCGTCAACCGGCAGGGTTGACACATCATATTTGAATGAACTGAACGCATAGCGGAGACCTACATATAGATAGCTGTTTTTCTCCTTTTTCTTTGCCATCGTGTTATAGTCTACACCAATCCGGAAGAATGGGGCGGTCTTACTTTTGTAGTGTATTCCCGTTTCATTCCATGTATCTGTTCCTCCCATACCAAACTCGATAGTCGGGATGAACTTGTTTTTAAGGTTGACGCCTATGCTGACTTCGGAGCTCATGAAGTCGCCACCTAGCATTTTACTTCCGATGCCGTATATGTCCACACCAACATACGTCCCATTATAAAACGGGATGGTATCGACTACAGCCTCTTTCTTCTTCTGGTCTCTTTTCTGTACAGGACCCGGTCGTTGTTGTTGCTGTTGTGCAATTGACGGTAATCCAATACAAAAGAGGAGCAGCACACTACTCAATCGTAGGAGGCGTGCGGTTGCGATATCTATAGAATATTTCCAAATTCTGAATTTCATTTGTATTGGCTTCTTTGTTTGATATATGAAGTGAGTCTATTTTTTCCTGATCTGCGGTTTTTCTCGGATTGCCGTATCTCGCACTGAGAATGTTTTGTTTCATCATATACCCACATTCCATTGACTGGAAATACGGAGTGTTTTGTTGTACAATAATTAATGTATCGACGTCATTCGGTTTACGGTCTGGATCGTAGCGGAAAATAAAAACAGTTGTATCGCTGGTATAGCGTAACGGTAACATCAGCGTATGTACTTTTTTCTGGTTGTTGAGAATGATTGAGTCTGTTCCCAATGCTGTAATTGTTAATGAGTCCAGTGTGTCGTTTACCCTGAGGTCGGTTATCTCGTCAATTGTGTACAATGTGCAGTACATCATGGGGCGTCCCGCCAGCGAACAATCGTTTTCGTCCGAACACGAACTGCCGATGCTTATACCTGCACCAACAATTACTACTATTAAAAAGATACGAATTAAATTCTTCATAATCGGTTATTGGGCGTGAATTAAATTTTCTTTTCTATCTGATAATTGTTCCGTTCGGGGGCATTACGTGAGATCAGTTCTCCCAGGAATCCGGCAAGGAATAACTGTGTACCGATAATCATCGCTGTGAGCGATAGATAGAAATAAGGAGAATCGGTTACAAGCCGGTAGGGGAGACCATTGTACATTGCGTGCAGCTTGCTGACACCTACCATGATAACAGAGATCATTCCGATAAAGAACATGAGTGATCCTAATAATCCGAAGAAATGCATCGGCTTCACTCCGAATTTAGACAGGAACCAAAGAGAAATCAAATCCAGATATCCGTTGAAGAAACGGTTGAATCCGAATTTGGTAGAGCCATATTTACGTGCCTGGTGGTGTACCACCTTTTCACCTATCTTCTGGAATCCGGCATTCTTTGCAAGGTAGGGGATATAGCGATGCATTTCGCCATATACTTCGATATTTTTCACGACATCTTTGCGATAGGCTTTCAGACCGCAGTTGAAGTCGTGCAGGTTTGGAATACCTGATACTTTGCGTGCGGTAGCATTGAATAACTTTGTCGGCAGTGTCTTTGATAGCGGATCATATCTTTTTTGCTTCCATCCGGACACAAGATCATATCCGTCTTCCGTAATCATCCGGTATAATTCCGGTATTTCGTCCGGGCTGTCCTGTAAGTCGGCATCCATTGTGATCACCACATCTCCTTGTGCTTCTGCAAATCCGCAGTAGAGTGCTGGCGATTTACCGTAATTGCGGCGGAACTTGATGCCTTTTACGCAGTCCGATTGGGCTTTGAGTTTTTCTATTACCTCCCATGAACGGTCTGTACTTCCGTCGTTAACGAAAATCACTTCGAATGAGAATCCGTTGGCTTTCATTACCCGTTCTATCCAAGCGTAGAGTTCGGGCAGTGACTCTTCTTCATTGAATAATGGAACTACAACTGATATATTCATTTTTAATAATTATGAATTACGAATTATGATTGGACCGGGGTATTGTTTTCCGGTCGTGCTTTCTTCATTACCATCAATCCGGTAGGAATGGCCAGTAAACTTCCCCAGAATACATCCCATGACAGGAGTTGCATGGTGATATTGATGGAAGTAAGTGAACGGGCAGTATCTATCGTTTCTTTTATTATCTCTTGATTTTCCATCAAGGCAGGTGTTTTAGTCATCAGTTCGTCCCATAGCTGGATATAGGAGTTGATGATAAAGCCGTGGTCAATGAACTGGAAATAGGCGTAGTGTGCAACGGCTACCAGCAGGGAAGCAAACATATACATGAATATGGTAAAGAGAACCGCATGAGAGAATTGGATACTTCCTCCACATATTTTGTCACGATACATCTTCACGTAGTGATAGCCAATGAACGGCACTGCCAACGTCAGGATTACAAATAATAGTGAAAGGAAAGGGATGTGGAATCCCAACGGAAATAAAATGAACTTCAATATCCAATAGATTCCCATATACGTGCCAAAGTGCATGGCATATTTCTGTAAATAGCTTCTGTTCTCTGTCATCTTCGTTAATAAATTGCGCACAAAGGTACAAATAATATCGGTTGGTAAAGGGAATATGGTTGTTAAAGTTAATAAAGCAGTAAAAGTTGGCACTCGAATATTTTTTTTGATTTTTAATTGCTTGAAATGTAGAGTATTACTTTCTTTTATGCAAAAAAGTTGCCTACAGCTATTGCAGAATCCATAAAAATACCTACCTTTGCAACCGCAAAACGGGTAAGTCCTATACGGCCAGCTCCCTTCGAATCCTCCAGGGCTTGATCGCAGCAAAGGTAGTTGGTTGTAGCGGCGCGATATAGTAAGCTTACCCACCCGCCTCTTTAGCTCAGTTGGCCAGAGCACGTGATTTGTAATCTCGGGGTCGTTGGTTCGAATCCGACAAGAGGCTCAGAAAGAAAAAGCATTCAAGTATTTTACTTGGATGCTTTTTCTGTTCTACTCTTATGATCTCTTCCTGTATAATTTGATGAAAACTCCTAAGACAAAGAGCATAATGAATAAAGTAATCCCGAATGCCCAGTAATTAATAACCCGTGACTCTGCGGTAAGTACGTAATCACCAGCGAGAAGCCGGAAGCCGTCTATTTTCCAGATGACTACATCATTTTTCAGAACTTTGGCGTTAGAGGTGAGCAGCCTACCGGGCATTGTCAACTCAAATTGTATAGCCTGATAGAAAATTTCGGCGATGTTGATTTTCTCTTCGCACAGGGCATCCATCATTTCTTTATTTGTTTTATAAAGGTCCGAAAAGTATTTCGTACTGCAAGCTTTATCAAACATGTTACAGACTTCCTCGATATCAGCGTCTCCCATACTGTCACCTTTTTCTGACGAATGTTTCTTGTAAACAGAATCTTTCAATTCCTTCAGACACTGCAGGCAAGCAGTATCTCCTTGTAAAGAAGCGAAGTGGTGGATGACTTCCCAGTTGATTTCATAGACGCTGCGGTTATACCATTCTCCGAATTTAGCTTCGAGTTTATCCAGTTTATCATTCATTTCGATGCCGTTCATACCTCTGAAGGCATCATCGTTTCCCTGAAGCCAAATCATTTGCTCTTCCTTATTCAGATAATTGTCAAGAGGTACAGGGCCTTTATCCTGAAGTTCTTTGTAAGTGGCCGTATATATATAATAGGTGTAAAACCATCTGAAACTCTTCTTTACCCGTTCCATAGGTATAGCCATAGCACTCAGATGCTCTTTACCTTTGGCAACAGTGAAGTATTCCCCATCTACTCCGGAGAGTTTTTGGCAGGCCTTTACATTCAGCTTTTCTTCTTCGCCCCAAAAGTTGAATTTAATTGTAGAGTCCAGATTTACTAATTGCCAGTTGGCATCCGGTTGAAACAGAAAAGGATTATGTGTCTTATCTCCTGCAATGAAAGCGGAATCGCCTTGTGCATAGATTTCCCTGTACATACTTCCGTCCCTTTCAACTCGTGAAGTCGTCCGATAATAGGTGCTGCAAGAAGTCATGCTAAGTAACAGTAGCATGGTTATTAAGAAATAGTTGGTTTTCATATTCTGTCTATTTTAATCGTTTTTCTTTGATGACTTGTAAGATTTGCATCTTCCGGGATTTCCGGTGTTGTATATATTGAGAGGATAGATAAGTATTCTTTTCCAGCAGTCGCATTTCTTCCCAGTTGTCAGGTAATGGAATGCTGTTTGACCAGTTATCATATTCATTTTGCATTTCTGTCCGGTGAGGGACAGAAGTGAAGCAAGTGTCATTGATGAATAGCAGGAGTAATAATGAGGCGGCAATGCCGGATGCCCATGCTCCTATGAGAAACTTTCTCCGTTTCCTTTCCGGTGAGATCCCGGATATTCTGTTGAGGATGGTAGCGGTCAGTTCCTCCGGATTTTCCAATATCGGCTGGTTACTTTTGATTTCGGTCAGCCATTTTTCATACTGTTTATCTTCTTGTTTCATAAGTCGGGATCTATTTGATTCATTTTATTACGTATGTTCTTTCTGGCAAGGTACAAGGTACTTTTTATCTTTTCGGGCGATAATCCTGTGATAATCTGTACTTCTGCTACCTCCAACTCTTCGACATCCCGAAGCGTGAAAACGACTTTCTGCTGGGGAGGCAGTTCGTTGGTATATCGCAATATCAGTTCTTTCAACTGCTTGTTGGAAAGAGATATCTCAATATGATCGTCAGAAGGAATATTTACCGAATCGGAAAAGGCGGATTCATTATCCAGCGGAGAATGGCGTAACGAACGCAAACGGTCGTAACAGGTGTTACAGGTGATTTTGTAAAGCCAGGTTGACAGGCGGTTTTTCTGATTGTACGTTTTCAGGGATAACCATACTTTTACAAATGTTTCTTGTGTTATGTCTCTGGCTTCCTCTTCATCACAAAGTAAACGGAAAGCTAGTCGGAACACCAGTGGCTGGAATTCTGAAACCAGTAGGGCGAAGGCCCTTTTGTCGTCCTGCTGACTTCGGCTGACCAGTTCCTGTATTTTTTCCTGATTCATCATTATTTATTCCTGTTTACTATATGATACGTAGCAAAATGCTTCAGGTCGTTTGTAAGTCATCAAATATATAAAAAAATCCCCGGACAACACATTGCCCGGGGGAAAGATATCTGAAAAGAGAATAAAGATTATTTGATTCTCTTATATCCGTATACAGCCAAGTCACCGAGTTCTTCTTCGATGCGGAGCAGTTGGTTATATTTAGCCATACGGTCCGAACGGCTTAATGAACCGGTCTTGATCTGTCCGCTATTCGTAGCTACTGCGATGTCTGCAATCGTTGCGTCTTCCGTTTCGCCGGAGCGGTGGGAAGTGACAGTCGTATAGCCATGACGGTGAGCCATTTCGATAGCGTTCAGAGTTTCGGTCAGCGAACCGATTTGGTTTACTTTGATCAGGATAGAGTTTGCACATCCCTTCTCGATACCCATTGCGAGGAAGTCAACGTTCGTAACGAACAGGTCATCACCTACCAACTGGCAGCGGTCGCCGATACGTTCAGTCAGTTTCTTCCAGCCTTCCCAGTCGTTTTCGCTCATACCGTCTTCGATGGAGTCGATTGGGAATTTGTTGATCAGTTCTTCCAGGTAGTCGATCTGTTCTTCGGCGGTACGTTTCTTGCCTTTGGCACCTTCAAACTTGGTATAATCGTAGATACCGTCATGGTAGAATTCGGAAGAAGCGCAGTCCATACCGATCATTACGTCTTTACCCGGTTCATATCCGGCAGCTTTGATGGCTGCGATGATAGAGTTCAGAGCATCTTCCGTACCTTCGAGGTTAGGAGCGAAACCACCTTCGTCGCCTACGGCAGTGCTGAGGCCACGATCTTTCAGTACTTTCTTCAAAGCGTGGAATACTTCGGCGCCCATTCTCAAACCTTCTCTGAATGAGGGTGCACCTACCGGACGAATCATGAATTCCTGGAATGCGATAGGAGCGTCACTGTGTGAACCGCCATTGATGATATTCATCATCGGTACAGGCATTACGTATGTATTTGTTCCGCCGATATAGCGATAGAGAGGGAGATCAAGATAGCTGGCTGCTGCTTTGGCTACAGCGAGAGATACGCCAAGAATAGCGTTAGCACCTAGATTGGACTTGGTTTTAGTACCGTCGAGTGCCAACATTGCGTAGTCGATTCCTCTTTGGTTGAGAGAAGACATACCGATCAGTTTCGGAGCAATGATCTTGTTTACATTGTCCACCGCCTTTTGTACGCCTTTGCCACCGTAACGTTGCTTGTCACCATCACGAAGTTCGAGTGCTTCATGTTCACCTGTGGAAGCACCTGACGGAACAGACGCACGTCCCATGATACCTGATTCCAATACTACGTCAACTTCTACTGTGGGGTTACCTCTTGAATCGAGAATTTCTCGAGCTACAATTTTTTCTATTTTCATCGTTTCTATTGTTTTGAATAATATTTTTGCAAAAGTACGGACTTGACAGAGAGTGGGAAATCACTATAAATAGGTATTCTTTCGAATCATACTCCCTAGATGTCATTAGTCCGGTCTTATTAGATAACAATGTGACGATGCTTTTTGTTTGAATGCGGATGGATGAAATTGGCAGAATTCTAGTCTTCGATAATAACTCCCAACAGCGGAAGCAAGTCCATGGCCTGCAAGGAAGTAATGACAGCTCCTTTCAGGTCGCTGATATTAAGTGTTATTCCGCCGATGCGCGAAGTACGCAGGTCGATTCCACGGAGCGGAGCATGAGAAAAGTCAGCTTCTACCAGATCACAACTGTCGAAGGCGACGGAAGAGAAACGGCAGTCATTGAAACTTCCGTTCCGGAAATGGCAGTGCGAGAAGCGTACCTGATTCATTTTGCTCATCGCCAGATTGATGTAAGAGGCATTACAGTCATGCAATAAAACATGATTCATGGTCGTCTCTGAAAGGTTGGTTCCCAGTAATTTGCAGGAAATGAACTCTACTCGGTAAAGGGAGCTTTCTGCAAAAGATATATTGGACAGGTCGCAGTTCTCGAACCGTATATCTGCCAGCTGAGAAGAACGGAATTTACATTCGCTGAATGTCTGATTCCGGAAAGTGCAGTTCTTGAAACTCTTGTAAGACTTGCTGATTCCCTCTTCTCTTCCTTTGCTGAATATGAGATTTGAGACGGTTTCCTCTTTTTCGAGCAGTTCTTGCAAGGTGCTTGTACTGACTTCCTGTTCCTCCATCATGGGAGGAACCACACGGACGGGCTTGGCTGCATTTCTTTTGATCATATGATGCAGATATGTTATGTTTATTGTTTTACAAGTGAATATCCCAAGTACAGCATAATGAATCCTACAAACAAGCTGAGGCCTACATAGAGTGAGAGGTAGAAGAAATTATCGTCTTTGATTAACTGAAAGTTCTCATTCATGAAGGTTGAAAAGGTGGTGAATCCTCCACAGAATCCTACGGTGAGAAACATTCTCAGATTGGGGTTCATCAGATTTCCCCGTTCGAAGAGTCCGTAAAACAGGCCGATGGCGAAACAACCGAGTATATTGACCAGCAGTGTTCCCAAAGGGAAGGAAGGTGTCAGGAAATTCTGAACGTAACGCGAGATGAGATAACGCAGAACGCCTCCGGTAAAACTTCCCATACCGATAAAGAGTAAAGTCTTGAGCATAAGCTGACAATTTAAGAGTTATACATTCAAATTGTAGGGATCATCAGCTCCAAAGGGCGGTTAAAGGCTAATCCCATAGCCGGTGCAAAGATAGAAAAAAGATAAAACTATTTGCAGAAGGCTTCAAAATCTTTTTCAAATTGTTTGAAACCTCCGGTGTAAACCTTATCTATCCGTTCGGAAACAATGGATGAGTCATCTTTGTTTTGAAAGGAGAGTACAAAATCACGTAATATCTGCCGGGGAACTTTCTCGATCCAGAAAGTGACGAGTGCATGAGAGAGGATATAGGCGTATTGTTCGTCGGTTCTTTGCTGCTTCATAAATTCCTTTTGGCGACTGTTGATAAAGGTAGGCAGATCAATGTCCCCCAACATATATATAGTGCGGATTCTTCCTTTTTCGTAATCGGTAAACGTGTGCTGAAGTCCTTTTTTATTAACTTTACAATGTTCAAAATATTCGGCAAGTCCCTCGTTGAACCATATCGGAGGACGTCCTGCCGTGATTTGCAAGGTGAGGTGGTGGCTCAGTTCGTGATAGATGACGCCCAGACCTTGTTGGTATTCTTTTTCTCTGCTTAATATGATGGCCTTTTGTAATCTGGATATATACATTCCGTTTGTACTTTTGGGAGGATGTATATTGAATTTATTCAGATAGATCAGGGCATCTTCCCTTTTGTTGAATACAGTCAATTGAAGATTAAGCGTATCGGGAAGTCCGAATTGTGTGTAAAATTCGACTTCATATTGGAGGGCCTGTTCGATCTTCCGCCGTTCTTTGTCCGTAAGCGGGTCGCCTTCATAAGCGATTCTTACAGTCTGCGCATGGAGCAGGTCGCAAAGGCAGATGAAACAGAGGAAAAGATAAAATATACGCATATTGCTTCCCTTTATTTTGAGTATTTCTGTTTCTGAAATTTCTTTTTTTCACGTTTGCTCATTTCAAGCATGATCAGTTCATCATCTGTGGCGGATTTATAGGCTGTTTTCTCCTCCAGTTTTACATCCCCCTTGTCTGTGCGGAATACAGGAGTGAAGTGAGAATATGGATAGCCTAAGAACCCGTTTGCATCGAATTTATTGTTATCAAGAAAAAAATAAGAGATGGATACTCCGAGTACTCCGGCTATTCCAATAGGTTGCCCGGTCATGACTTCTTCACCTGTCTGGATGAAGTTTTGACGCATCATAAGGTAAGCGGCAAAGGTATGGTCGGGGTGGTATATCAACAATTGCTGTGGCAGTACTGTCGCACAGGCGACTCCTCTGCGGGTTGCATAGACGGTGTCTCCTTCCTGAATTTGGAATATCATAGTTTTGGCAGATTCCTGAGGAGCGATCTGCCATTGTGTTTCTTCGCCGGTCTTTACAGGAAGTGCATAAGGAGTACTGATCCGAAAGTCTTTGGGGAATTGACCGCGGAAGAACATATACCTGCTTGAAGTCTTGAAAGAATTGCTGGCATTGGAGCCTTTCTCTATTCTGAATACCGTGTTCTTTCCGGGGTTCAAATTGTATGAACGGTCATTTTCGCGGAAAAGGTAGTAACTGCACAGGTCTCCGTTGTAATAGTTTAATTCTGTTCCTCCTTCCGGAGTTTGCTCCCATTTCGATTCAATAATGCGCGGAGGCATTTCCATTAATTTTCGCAGAGACTGTGCGGAGACATAAACGGTAGATAATGTTGTAAGAAGTAACAATGTCGTATATCTGAAGTGCTGTGTCATAATAGTAATATTAGATTATGTGTTTTGAAGTAAGATATTCTGCTTGCAAATTTATCAATTATATGCTAATATCATAGCATACTTTGAACTTTTTTGTCTCTGGTATTCAGATTAAGATGTAAATTCTGGGATAATTCTATCCGAACCCATGCGGATATTGTATTTTGAACTATATTGTATTCCTTGTCATTGGGCGGTTGTTAGTGTTTTATCCGGCTGTCTTTTCTATGATATCCTGCTTCTATTTGTATCTTTTCTACCTTTCATCTTTATCGTTCCACTAGGGTGAACAGGCCTGTTTACTCTAGTGGTGAGAACTCTTCACAAGAGTGATGAGATCTGTGCACTGGAGTGGAACGATGGTTATATCCCTTCAAAAATACAGTATTAATAGATGATATACATACCCCTATACTATATGTTATATACAAAGTAGCGGTAGATTCTTGCTCCATGTAAGCACTATATTTTTTCTGTTGGAGTACTTTGGTATATGTTTTATTGACAGGTGTTTATCAGTATTGAGATATTCAAAAACGCTATATTTTAATTATAATCCGAAGTGACGCTTGCTATTCCTCACTACATTTGCCATATGATTATTAACTAATTCATTTATATCATGAAGAACATGAAAATATTAACTACGGCAGTACTCTGTCTGTTACTCTCTTTTTCTATGGGTGCAACGGCAATGGCAGAAAGTATCACTTCTCCTGACGGACAATTAAAACTGGATTTTTCGGTCAATGCTCAGGGAGAACCGGTATACGAACTTTCTTATAAAGGAAAGGGAGTGATTAAACCATCAAAGTTAGGACTTGAGTTGAAGAATGATCCGGGGCTGATGAATGGGTTTGCGTGCATCGATACAAAAACTTCCACCTTCGACGAAACTTGGGATCCGGTGTGGGGAGAAGTGAAATCCATTCGCAATCATTATAATGAAATGGCAGTCACACTGAATCAGAAGGCGCAGGACCGGAATATGATCATCCGTTTTCGGCTTTACAATGACGGATTAGGTTTCCGCTATGAGTTCCCGCAGCAGAAGAATCTGAATTATTTTGTTATAAAGGAAGAACATTCGCAGTTTGCCATGACGGGTGACCATACTGCCTTCTGGATCCCGGGAGATTATGATACCCAGGAATATGATTACACAGAATCCAGACTAACGGAAATCCGTGGACTGATGAAAGGAGCTATTACCGACAATGCTTCTCAAACGTCTTTTTCACCAACAGGCGTACAGACATCTCTGCAAATGAAAACAGCCGACGGTCTGTATATTAACCTGCACGAAGCCGCTTTGGTGGATTATTCCTGTATGCATCTCAATCTTGATGACAAAAAACTGATTTTCGAATCATGGCTGACGCCGGATGCAATGGGAGATAAAGGTTATATGCAGACACCCTGTCAGTCTCCGTGGCGTACGGTGATTGTGAGCGATGATGCACGTGATATCCTTGCTTCCAAGCTGACCTTGAATCTGAACGAACCATGTGCTTATCAAGATGTTTCTTGGATTAAACCGGTGAAGTATATCGGTGTGTGGTGGGAGATGATTACCGGAAAAAGCAGTTGGGCATATACAGATGATGTTTATTCCGTCAAACTCGGACAGACGGATTATTCAAAGACAAGCCCTAACGGACGTCATGCTGCCAACAATGACAAAGTAAAACGTTATATCGACTTTGCAGCGCAACATGGTTTCGATCAGGTATTGGTAGAAGGCTGGAATGAAGGCTGGGAAGATTGGTTCGGCAAATCAAAAGATTATGTGTTTGATTTCGTCACTCCCTATCCGGATTTCGACGTGAAGATGCTGAACGCATATGCTAAAGAGAAAGGGGTGAAGCTGATGATGCATCATGAAACATCTGCCTCCGTGCGTAACTACGAACGCCATCTCGATACAGCCTACCAATTTATGGTTGACAACGGATATAATGCCGTGAAAAGTGGTTATGTTGGCAATATCATTCCTCGGGGCGAACATCACTATGGACAATGGATGAACAACCATTATCTATATGCCGTGACGAAAGCCGCCGATTATAAAATCTGTGTGAATGCGCACGAAGCTGTACGTCCTACAGGATTGTGCCGTACTTATCCCAACCTGATCGGCAATGAATCGGCACGGGGAACGGAATATGAAGCTTTTGCCGGCAATAAACCTTTTCATACTACTTTGCTTCCATTCACTCGTCAGATCGGCGGCCCGATGGATTATACACCGGGTATTTTCGACACGAGAATTTCTTTTCTGGAAGGGGAGCATAGCGTTGTACGTACTACTCTGGCGAAACAACTGGCCCTTTACGTAACAATGTACAGTCCTTTGCAGATGGCTGCCGATCTGCCGGAAAGTTATGAGCGTTATCCGGATGCTTTCCAGTTTATTAAAGATGTAGCTTTGGACTGGGATGACAGCAAATATCTGGAAGCCGAACCGGGTGATTATATTACAGTAGCCCGCAAAGCAAAAGGAACCAATCATTGGTTTGTTGGCGGCATTACTGACGAAAACTCCCGTACTGCCGCGTTTACTCTTGATTTTCTGGAACCGGATAAAGAGTATGTAGCTACCCTCTATGCCGATGGAAAAGAGGCTGACTACGAAAAGAATCCGACTTCCTATCAGATAAAGAAAGGGATCGTGACGAATAAAACAAAGATGTCCGTCAAGCTGGCACGCAGCGGTGGTTTTGCATTGAGTCTTATCGAAGCAGCTCCATCCGATCGGAAATCAATTAAGAAATGGAAATGAGACGCGACTAAAACGATTGTTCAATCTTCTTTGTATTTTTAATAAAATTTAGAAGTACTCCGCAAAGAAAATTAAAACTTTGCGGAGTGCTTTTTTTATCGGATGGATTCTTTTTTGTACTTTTGCGCCATCTTTTTTTAAACATTATCAATAAAGAGAACAACATGGGAGGTTTTTTCGGAACAGTCTCGAAATCGAGTTGCGTGACTGATTTATTCTATGGTACAGATTATAACTCACATCTGGGTACAAAGCGGGGCGGACTCGCGACTTATAGTCAGGAGAAAGGATTTATTCGCTCCATTCACAATCTGGAAAGTACATATTTCCGATCCAAGTTTGAAGGAGAGCTTGATAAATTTAAAGGCAATGCCGGCATAGGCATTATCAGCGACACAGATGCACAACCCATTATCATCAATTCCCACCTCGGCCGCTTCGCCATCGTCACAGTTGCTAAAATATCGAATATCCAGGAACTGGAAGAAGACCTTCTCAACCAAAATATGCACTTCGCCGAACTTAGTTCGAGCAATACCAATCAAACGGAACTCATCGCACTGCTTATCATACAAGGAAGAACCTTCACCGAAGGTATCGAGAACGTATTCAAACATATCAAGGGTTCTTGTTCTATGCTGATTCTGACAGAGGATGGCAGCATTATCGCGGCCCGTGACCAATGGGGACGTACTCCGGTGGTGATCGGGAAAAAAGATGGTGCGTATGCCGCTACCAGCGAGTCATCCAGTTTCCCGAATCTGGATTATGAAATCGAAAAGTATCTGGGACCAGGGGAAATAGTACGCATGTATCCCGATCATATCGAGCAGCTTCGCCAACCGAATGAAGGTATGCAGATTTGCTCTTTCCTTTGGGTGTATTATGGTTTCCCGACCTCTTGTTATGAGGGCAAAAATGTAGAAGAAGTCCGTTTCACCAGTGGAATGAAGATGGGACAGAAGGACGAATCGGAAGTGGATTGTGCCTGTGGTATTCCTGATTCGGGAGTAGGTATGGCGTTGGGTTATGCGGAAGGTAAAGGAGTTCCTTATCATCGTGCCATTTCAAAATATACACCGACATGGCCTCGTAGCTTTACACCCAGCAATCAGGAAATGCGTTCGCTGGTTGCAAAGATGAAGCTAATTCCGAATCGTGCCATGCTTCAGGGAAAGCGTCTGCTGTTCTGTGATGATTCGATTGTGCGTGGAACACAGTTGCGTGATAATGTGAAGATTCTATATGATTATGGAGCGAAAGAGGTACATATGCGTATCGCTTGCCCTCCGTTGATCTATGCTTGTCCGTTTGTGGGTTTCTCGGCTTCTAAGAATGCTTTGGAGTTGATTACCCGTCGTATTATTAAAGAACTGGAAGGTGATGAGAATAAGAATCTGGAGAAATACGCCACTACGGGTTCTCCCGAATACGAGAAAATGGTTAGTATCATAGCCGAGCGTTTCGGACTGACTTCATTGAAATTTAACACGCTTGAGACTTTGATTGAAGCTATCGGGCTGCCGAAATGTAAAGTGTGTACGCATTGTTTTGATGGTAGCAGTCACTTTTAAGTAATATACTGAGAAAAAAGAGCCGTGAATTGTTTGTCAATTCACGGCTCTTTTTTTACCTTTACGGCACTATAAACTATCAAAATGTAAATTGCAAATCATTAAATCGTAAAATAGATATGACTTTAGTAGACAGATTTTTGAAGTATGTGAGCTTTGATACACAGTCGGATGAATCAACAGGGCTTACTCCCAGTACTCCGAAACAGATGGTATTCGCTGAATATCTGAAGACTGAACTGGAATCTTTGGGGTTGGAAGATATTACTTTGGATGAACATGGCTATCTTTTTGCCACGCTTCCTGCTAATATAGATAAAAAAGTACCCACTATCGGGTTTATCGCTCATATGGATACAAGTCCCGATATGACAGGAAAAGATGTAACTCCACGTATTGTAAAAGGCTACGATGGGACGGATATAGTGCTTTGTGCCGAAGAAAATATCATTCTTTCTCCTGCACAATTTCCGGAACTGCTCGATCATAAAGGAGAGGATTTGATTGTAACAAACGGCAAGACGCTGCTTGGTGCGGATGATAAAGCGGGAATTGCCGAGATCGTATCAGCAATCGTTTATCTGAAAGAACATCCCGAAATCAAACATGGAAAGATTCGTATCGGTTTCAATCCGGATGAGGAAATCGGTGAAGGTGCGCATAAGTTCGATGTCGGGAAGTTTGGCTGCGAATGGGCGTATACGATGGATGGTGGTGAAGTAGGGGAACTGGAGTTTGAAAATTTCAATGCTGCCGCTGCAAAGATTACTTTTAAAGGACGTAATGTACACCCCGGATATGCAAAGAATAAGATGATAAACTCGATTCGTGTCGCTAATCAGTTTATCGCAATGTTGCCATCGATGGAAACACCGGAGCAGACTGAAGGGTATGAAGGATTCTATCATCTGATCAGTATTCAGGGAGATGTGGAGCAAAGTACAGTGTCTTATATCATTCGCGACCATGACCGTGCCAAGTTTGAGAAACGCAAGGAAGAAATAAAACGTCTGGTTGCGGAGATCAACACCGAATATGGAGAAGGTACGGCGACACTAGAGTTACGTGACCAATACTATAATATGCGTGAGAAAATAGAACCGGTGATGCATATCATCGACACAGCTTTTGCAGCCATGGAGGCGGTAGGAGTGAAGCCGAATGTGAAGCCGATTCGTGGCGGTACGGATGGAGCGCAGCTATCATTCAAAGGTTTACCCTGCCCGAATATTTTTGCCGGTGGTCTTAATTTCCACGGACGTTATGAGTTTGTTCCTATTCAGAATATGGAGAAGGCAATGAACGTCATTGTGAAGATTGCCGAACTAGTAGCTTCTAAGTGATTACATTCCACGAATATCAATTTATTACTTAAAACTTAATACACAAAAAATGAAAACCACTCCGTTTACAGAGAAACACATTGCATTAGGTGCTAAAATGCACGAATTTGCAGGCTATAATATGCCTATCGAGTACTCTGGAATTATTGATGAACATCTGACTGTTTGTAATGCAGTCGGGGTATTTGATGTATCCCATATGGGAGAATTCTGGGTGAAAGGGCCGCAAGCGTTAGCCTTTCTTCAGAAGGTGACTTCCAATAATGTGGCGGCACTTGTTCCCGGTAAGATACAATATACCTGCTTCCCTAATGAAGAAGGGGGAATTGTAGATGACTTGCTGGTATATTGCTATGAGCCGGAAAAATATCTGCTGGTAGTGAATGCGGCCAATATAGAAAAGGATTGGGACTGGTGTGTTTCTCATAATACGGAGGGGGCGGAACTGGAGAATTCTTCCGATAATATGGCGCAGCTTGCTGTTCAGGGTCCGAAGGCTATTCTTGCTTTGCAGAAGTTGACGGATATTGATCTGTCGGCTATTCCTTATTATACATTTACCGTTGGCCGGTTTGCGGGAAAAGAGAATGTGATTATCTCCAATACCGGATACACCGGTGCTGGAGGTTTTGAACTTTATTTCTATCCGGATGCTGCCGAGGCGGTATGGAAAGCTGTATTTGAGGCGGGGGAAGAATTCGGTATCAAGCCGGTAGGGCTGGGTGCCCGTGATACGCTTCGTCTGGAAATGGGATTTTGCCTTTATGGCAATGATCTGGATGATAAGACTTCACCGATCGAAGCTGGATTGGGATGGATCACTAAGTTTGTGGAAGGTAAGGAGTTCATTAACCGTCCGATGCTGGAAAAGCAGAAGGCAGAAGGAACTACCCGTAAACTGGTTGGTTTTGAAATGATTGACCGCGGCATTCCTCGTCACGGCTATGAACTCGTGAATGGGGAAGGGGAAGGTATAGGCGTGGTGACTTCCGGAACAATGTCTCCCACTCGCAAGATTGGTATTGGTATGGGATATGTGAAACCGGAATATGCCAAAGTTGGCACGGAAATCTGTATTGATATGCGTGGACGTAAATTGAAGGCAATAGTGGTGAAGCCACCTTTTAGAAAATAAATCTTGAGTTTATAGAATTTTTAGCCCCGGATAGGTTTTGATACTATCCGGGGCTAAATCATTTTATGATGGTTGATGTGAAACATATCCGTGAATCTGTTGTTTATACGATAGATTTATTTTAATTTTGTCACCAAATACGATGAAACAATGTCTCAATTACCTACACTCATTGCCGATCTTGCGCTGATATTGATCTGTGCCGGCGTCATGACTTTGTTGTTTAAGAAGTTAAAGCAACCTTTGGTGTTGGGATATGTGGTTGCCGGTTTTCTGGCAAGTCCGCACATGCCTTATACACCATCAGTAATGGATACCGCCAACATTAAGACATGGGCGGATATTGGCGTTATCTTCTTGTTGTTTGCTCTTGGTCTGGAGTTCAGTTTTAAGAAAATCGTAAAAGTCGGAGGTTCTGCTATCATCGCTGCCTGCACCATCATCTTTTGTATGATATTGCTGGGGATAGGTGTCGGTATGGGATTCGGCTGGCATCGGATGGACAGCCTGTTTCTAGGTGGTATGATTGCGATGTCTTCTACTACTATTATTTATAAGGCGTTCGATGACTTGGGACTGAGGAAGAAGCAGTTCACCGGGCTTGTACTGAGTATTCTGATTCTGGAGGATATACTGGCTATTGTATTGATGGTGATGCTTTCTACGATGGCGGTAAGCCATAACTTTGAAGGCACCGAGATGCTGGAGAGTATTGGTAAACTGCTGTTCTTTCTTATTTTGTGGTTTGTAGTAGGCATCTATCTGATTCCGGAGTTTTTGAAGCGTTGCAGGAAACTGATGGGAGAGGAAACTCTGCTTATCGTATCATTGGCACTGTGTTTCGGTATGGTAGTGATGGCAGCCAATACAGGGTTCTCTGCTGCATTCGGTGCGTTTATCATGGGGTCTATTCTGGCAGAAACAATCGAAGCGGAATCTATTGACCGGTTGGTGAAGCCGGTGAAAGATCTTTTTGGCGCAATTTTCTTTGTATCGGTGGGGATGATGGTCGATCCTGCAATGATTATTGAATATGCAATACCTATCATTGTAATTACGATCGCAGTTATTTTGGGGCAGGCTACCTTCGGAACATTCGGCGTGATTCTTTCCGGCAAACCCTTGAAGACGGCTATGCAGTGCGGTTTCAGTTTGACTCAGATTGGTGAATTCGCATTTATTATAGCTTCATTGGGTGTATCTCTGCACGTGACGAGCGATTTCTTATATCCGATAGTGGTAGCAGTTTCTGTGATAACCACTTTCCTGACTCCTTATATGATTCGTCTGGCTGAACCGGCTTCTTCTTTTGTGGATGCTCATTTACCCGCTTCCTGGAGAAAGTTCTTAATGCGTTATTCTTCGGGCTCGCAAACAGTACTTAATCATGAGAATTTGTGGAAGAAGCTGTTGCTGGCAATGGTACGCATAACTGTGGTATATTCAATTGTCAGTATATCCATTATTGCACTGTCTTTCCGTTTTGTCGTCCCATTCTTTAAGGAGAACCTGCCTCATTTCTGGGCGTCATTATTGGGGGCTGTTTTTATTATCCTTTGCATTTCGCCTTTCCTGCGTGCTATCATGGTGAAGAAAAACCATTCGGTGGAATTTATGACCCTGTGGCATGATAACCGTGCCAATCGTGCACCATTGGTGTCTACTATTGTCATACGTATTATGATTGCGGCGTTATTTGTCATTTTTGTGATATCGGGATTGTTTAAGGCATCTATTGGATTGATTATTGGAGTGGCTGTGCTTGCAGTCTTGTTGATGGTATGGTCGCGTCGTTTGAAAAAGCAATCTATATTGATAGAACGGCGTTTCTTTCAAAATCTGCGTTCCAGAGAGGTGCGTGCAGAATATTTGGGAGAGAAGAAACCCGAATATGCCGGACGTCTGTTATCTCATGATCTGCATTTGGCGGATTTGGAGATTCCGGGGGAATCCACTTGGGCGGGAAAAACGTTGATGGAACTAAATTTGGGAAAGAAATATGGCATTCATATCGCTTCTATCTTGCGGGGGAAGAGAAGGATTAATATTCCCGGTGGCTCGGTGCGTCTTTTTCCTATGGACAAGATACAGGTAATAGGAACGGACGAACAATTGAATGTATTTAGCAGTGCCATGCAAAGTGGTGCGAAGATAGACTGGGAGATGTATGAGAAGGGAGAGATGACTTTGAAGCAGTTCATTATTGATGCAGACTCCGTTTTTCTGGGTAAAACAATCCGTGAATCGGGTATACGGGATAAGTATCATTGTATGATAGCCGGTGTGGAACGGGAAGATGGCACTCTGATGGTGCCGGATGTAAATGCACCGTTCGAAGAGGGGGATGTAGTGTGGGTTGTTGGTGAAAAAGAGAACGTGTACCAATTAGTCGATCAAAAAAACGAAAAAATACAGGTGAAATAAAAGCAGAACGACTATTTTTGCTTTGTCAAAACATAAAAATAAGAATATCATGAAGAGTGATCCAAAAGAATGTCTGTATTGCCAGAACAATGAAACGTTGCATAATCTGATGATTGAGATTGCGCAGCTTAGTGTATCACGTGTGTTTTTGTTTAAAGAGCAAACTTATCGGGGGCGTTGCCTCGTTGCTTACAAGGATCACGTAAATGATTTGAACGAATTGAGCGATGAAGACCGTAATGCATTTATGGCTGATGTGGCACGTGTTACCCGTGCAATGCAGAAAGCTTTCCAGCCGGAAAAGATCAACTATGGTGCTTACTCAGATAAATTATCTCATTTGCATTTCCATCTGGCTCCGAAATATGTAGACGGACCTGATTATGGCGGTGTATTTCAGATGAATCCGGGAAAAGTTTATTTGACCGATGCTGAATATCAGGAGCTAATTGATGCTGTGAAAGCAAATCTGTAATCAACAGTTGGTAAAATAATAAACGGTGAATAAACTTGTAACTTCATGCTATAAGTTTATTCACCGTTCATTATTTACTTATCTTCGTCGAAATCAAAGTCGAAATCAAAATCATCCATAAATTCCGGAGCTGTGAATTCCTCCAGACTTCTGCGGTCTTTTTTGGTTGGACGTCCGGTTCCCCGTGCGCGATCAATGAATCCGCTGATTTTACTCATTTCCAATAGTTCGTATTGGTCGGGAGTGGTAACGTTTTCCATTACATCGGGTACAAGCTTTGCGCCTACTCGCTTCTCAATAGCTTGCAATACTTTGAATGAATAGGTAATAGGCGGCTTCTTAACTTGAACTACATCACCCGGCTTTATCATGCGAGATGCCTTTACGTATGCTCCGTTGATAGTGACACGGTTCATCTTGCAGGCTTCGGCGGCAATTGTGCGTGTCTTGAAAATACGAACAGCCCACATCCATTTATCTATTCTTGCTTCTGCCATATATTGATAATTTATTAATTAACAGTGTACCATGTGTCATGGTGGAGTACTTAATGACCGTTTGCATATATACGCTGTGAAATAGTCAATTGTAAATACTCCTATTTCTTATTGAACTGGTTCATGGTAATATCAATACCTGCCAGACAGAAACTTTTAATGATTTCTCCGGCTGTTTCCAGTCTTTCATCCATTGTCTTGCGATCTTCGTCAGTAAAGTGTCCGAGTACATAATCAATCTGTCCGCCTTTGGGGAAGTCATTTCCGATACCAAAGCGTAAACGGGCATAGTTCTGAGTTCCTAAAATGGCTGCTATGTGCTTCAGACCATTATGTCCGGCATCACTTCCTTTTCCTTTCAGACGCAGAGTGCCGAAGGGAAGAGCCAGATCGTCTACTACTATTAACACATTTTCCAAAGGGATGTTTTCTTTTTGCATCCAGTAGCGAACGGCCAGTCCGCTCAGGTTCATGAAAGTTGACGGTTTGAGCAGGATTAACTGGCGTCCTTTGATCGAAAAACTAGTGGTAAATCCGTAGCGTCCGTCAATAAAGGGAGGAGCATTGTTGATTCTTGCCAATGCCTCTACTGTCATGAAACCAATATTATGCCGGGTTTCATGATATTCGGGTCCAATGTTTCCTAGTCCGACAATTAGATATTTAATCATTGTTTTTTCGTAAAAAACAGTTCGTGAATATAAAAAGAGAAACGCAAATTAACGCAAACTAATGCAGACTGAACATCTGCTTTAATCTGCATTAATCTGCGTTTTGCTATATCTCTTTACAGGGATAATCTCAAATTACTTTCCAGCGGCTGCTGCTGCACCTCTTGCTGCACGAGTCAACTTAACAGCACATACAACTGCTTCCTTAGCGCTGATCAGTTCAAGACCTTCGAAGCTCAGTTCGCCAACTTTAACAGTCTTACCCAATCCCAGGTGAGAAACGTTAACAGTCAGTTTTTCAGGAATTACATTGTACAGAGCTTTCACTTTGATCTTACGCATCTGCAATGCAAGCTTACCACCGGCTTTCACACCTTCTGCAAGACCTTCCAACTGTACCGGAACTTCCATAACGATAGGTTTAGCTTCGTCAATCTGATAGAAGTCAACATGAAGAATGTTGTCTTTTACCGGGTGGAATTGAATATCTTTCAGGATAGCGTTTACTTTTTTGCCATCGATATCCAGATCTACTACGTAAATGTGCGGAGTATAAACCAAGTTACGAAGACCTTCGTTAGTCACTGTAAAGTGAACAACTTCACCAGCTCCGTAAAGTACACAAGGCACACCACCGTTCTTACGAATTTCTTTTAAAGCTCTTGCTTGTTCCGAAGAGCGTTCTGCAATAGTTCTTGCAGTTCCTTTTACTTCAATTGATTTCATTTCTTAAAAAATTGTGTTACTCTAAATTAAGTTATTTTGCTTAATTCACCATTACACGATGTGGATTATCACATGATGTTGCAAAAAAGCGGTGCAAAAGTACTGTTTTTTTTTGAAATATCAAAGAGTTACCTCTTTAAAAGTCAATATCAATCTTAATTTCGTTTTCCAGCTTGTCCTCTTGTGCTTGTTCGGCAAGAGCTTCCTGTTCTCTTTTTATATCAGCTTCTTCGTTCAGGCGGCTGATGTAATCGTTCATGTCACTGTGGTTAATAAAACTGATGGCTTCTGTCAATCCTGCCATAAATTTCTGAAAATCCTCCTTATATAAGAAGATTTTATGCTTTTCGAAGCTAACCTGAGAGTCATCTCCTTCTCCCATCACCACTTTCTTACTCTCCGTAATAGCTAAAAACATTTCATCTTTACGGTTCTTCTTCACATCGAGGTAATAGATGCGTTTACCTGCTTTGATGGACTTGGAGAAAACGATCTCCTTATCATTCATGTCTGCGTTCATTTTCTTTTTAAAATCTTCCATATCATTGGGTCCGTTAATAATCGGCCTCAAAATTGGATATTTTTTTTAAACTGTCAAAAGAAAAAGCGCAGAGAATCAAATACTGCATTAAAAAATGTGATTTATTTGTGGAAACTCATTAAAAATATCTACTTTTGCAGTTCGATAATAACAGTATTAATTTGAATTATGATCAACAGAGTTCTTATTCGTCTTAAGATTATACAAATAGTGTATGCCTATTACCAAAATGGCAGCAAAAATCTAGACTCAGCGGAGAAAGAGTTATTCTTCAGCCTTTCAAAGGCGTATGACCTTTATAATTATTTGTTAATGCTGATGATGGCATTAACAGAGTATGCACAAAAACGCATTGATGCGGCAAAAGCAAAACTGGCTCCTACTAAAGAAGAGTTGTATCCCAACACAAAGTTTGTGGATAATAAGTTTGTTGCACAGTTGGAGGTGAACAAGCAACTGACCGAGTTTATATCTAATCAGAAGAGAACTTGGGCAAATGATCAGGATTTCGTCAAAGAGCTTTATGAGAAAATAGTAGAAAGCGATATTTATAAAGATTATATGGCTTCCGGTGACAATTCATATGAAGCTGACCGCGAATTGTGGAGAAAACTCTATAAAACATATATCTTTAATAATGATTCTCTTGATCAGGTGCTGGAAGACCAGAGTCTGTATTGGAATGACGATAAAGAGATTGTAGATACCTTTGTCTTGAAAACGATTAAGCGTTTTGAAGAAAAGAACGGAGCAAATCAGGAATTACTTCCCGAATTCAAGGATGACGAAGATCAGGAATTTGCACGCCGCTTGTTCCGTCGTACAATTCTGAATGCTGACTATTACCGTCATCTTGTGAGCGAGAACACGAAGAACTGGGATTTGGACCGTATCGCATTTATGGATATTATCATTATGCAGACTGCTTTAGCCGAAATTTTAAGTTTCCCGAACATTCCGGTAAGTGTTTCGTTAAATGAATATGTAGAAATTGCGAAGTTGTATAGCACTGCCAAGAGCGGTAGCTTTATCAACGGAACGCTGGATGGAATAGTTAATCAATTGAAAAAAGAAGGTAAGTTGACTAAAAACTGATACCTTTGTCCATATAGTAGAAACTAAAACTTGATTATTTATGAACTTATTGACTGTATTATTGCAAGCTCCCGCAGCGGGAGGTGGAAGTATGATGTGGATCATGCTGATAGCTATGTTTGTTATCATGTATTTCTTTATGATTCGCCCTCAAAATAAGAAGCAGAAAGAAATTGCTAATTTCCGTAAATCTCTTCAGGTAAACCAGTCGGTAATTACTGCAGGTGGTATCCATGGTACAATCAAAGAGATTACTGATGATTATATAGTACTTGAAATCGCTTCTAACGTGAAGATTAAAATAGATAAGAATTCTATTTTTGCTGATGCTTCGGCTGCCGGCAATCAGTCTAAATAATCTTTAGTAAACAAATACCCTATGCTTGATCGTAGGAAATTAAGATATACATATTTAAGACTATCCAAGAGAATTAAGGATTTCCTGCTTAGTGATAAAAGCAGGGAGTTCTTAATTTTTTTATTTTTTTTCCTGATAGCCGGTGGATTTTGGCTGATTCAGACTCTTAATAATGACTATGAAGCGGAATTCTCTATCCCGGTGAGGATGAAGGATGTCCCTAATAATATTGTGCTCACTTCGGAACCTCCTTCCGAACTTCGCGTCCGGGTAAAAGATAAAGGAACAGTGCTTCTCAATTATATGTTGGGGAAGAGTTTCTTTCCGGTAAATCTGAGTTTCTCTGACTATAAAGGGCAAAATAATCACGTGAAAATCTTTGCCTCTGAGTTTGAAAAGAAGATACTCAGTCAATTGAATGCTTCTTCTAAGATACTTTCAATAAAACCTGATACGTTAGATTATATCTATTCGACAGGCAAGTCCAAATTAGTACCCGTTCATTTTCAAGGAAAAGTGACTGCAGGGCTTCAATATTATGTTTCTGATACCATTTGCAGTCCGGATTCCGTATTGGTATATGCTCCGGCCGGAATTTTGGATACTATAACAACCGCTTATACTCAAGAGGTAAATCTTGAAAATATATCGGATACGATTCGGCAGCGGGTTGCCTTGGATAATAAAAAAGGAGTGAAGTTTGTTCCCGCCTCGGTTGAACTGACTTTCCCTGTTGATATTTATACTGAGAAAACCGTGGAGGTGCCGTTGCGTGGGATTAACTTCCCGGCAGATAAAGTGCTCCGTGCTTTTCCATCAAAGGTTCAAATTACTTTTCAAGTGGGTTTAAAGCGTTTTCGTAGCATTAAAGCCAGTGATTTTGTGATTAATGTTTCTTATGAGGAACTGCTAAAATTAGGATCGGATAAATATACGGTGAAGTTGAAGTCGGCTCCCCGTGGAATCAATCAAATCCGTATTGTACCCGAGCAAGTTGATTTTCTGATAGAACAAGTTTCTTCCGATGGCTATTAAAATAGGTATTACCGGCGGTATCGGTAGTGGAAAAAGTATAGTTTCCAGATTGCTGGAGATTATGGGAATCCCCGTTTATATTTCCGATATTGAGGCGAAGCGTATCACTCATACGAATGACGTGATACGTCGGGAACTTTGCGCCTTGGTCGGACAGGATGTTTTCCTGAATGGAAAATTGAATCGTCCTTTATTAGCATCTTATACATTTGGAAGCCCCGAACATGCGAAAAAAGTGAATGCTGTCATTCATCCGCAGGTGAAAGAAGACTTCAGGCGATGGGTGAAAGGGAAAGGTGATATAGCTATGGTCGGTATGGAATCTGCCATCCTTCTGGAAGCAGGCTTTAAGCAGGAAGTAGACTTTGTAGTAATGGTATATGCACCGTTGGAGGTGAGAGTGGAACGAGCAATTAGGCGTGACCATTCTTCAAGGGAATTGATAATGAAACGTATCGAAGCGCAAATGAGCGATGAGGTAAAGCGGAGTCATGCTGATTTTGTAATCGTGAATGACGATGAAACCCCTTTAATTCCGCAGGTTTTGAAGTTTATTTCTTTGCTATCTAAAAATAATCATTACCTTTGCTCCGCAAAAAAATAATTTAATAAATAAAAGAATATATACTATGTTGAAGACTATCCTGTCTATCTCCGGTAAACCGGGATTGTACAAACTAATTTCGCAAGGAAAAAATATGTTGATTGTTGAATCAATCAGTGCAGATAAAAAACGTTTCCCCGCTTATGGTAATGAGAAAATTATCTCTTTGGCAGATATAGCAATGTATACAGATGATGCTGAAGTACCTTTGTATGATGTGCTGGAAGCTATGAAGAAAAAAGAAAATACTGCAGTCACCTCCATTGACCCTAAAAAAGCTACTCCGGAGCAGTTACGCGAGTATTTAGGGGAGGTATTGCCTAACTTTGATCGTGAAAGAGTATACGTTGCGGATATTAAGAAATTGATTTCCTGGTATAACATCTTAATTTCGAATGGAATTACAGAATTTAAATCAGAGCCGGAAGCTGAAGAAGAGGTTGCGACTGATGAAAAATAAGTCATGAAACATTGATGGCTTAGATGTATAAATGTAATAAGGAAAGCGTGACAATGTTGCAAGTTGTCACGCTTTTTTGTGTTTTTATATGTCTGCGTAATTAAAGGATCCCCTTTAGTGTTCTTTAAGCAATCTTATGTTTGCATGAATATTTTATTGTTTATATAGTAAATAAACGTAGTTTTTCTCTATCTTTGTGACTGCTAATATACGCACAAAATATGGATGTAATAACAAATAAAGAGGTAAACGTTTATCTTGATAATGAAAAAGGAACATTGTGCTTAACAGGAATGTTGGTAGGTACAATGGTATTTTTATATGATTCGCAGGGGGAGCTGAAAGAGAAACATAGATTTGCCTTGCCTTCACTCACTTTGGAGATATCCAGAAAAGGTACTTATGTCTTAGTCATGAGCCATCCTAATTGTCAGCCGGAAGTAAGAAGAATTATATATTCAGGAATATAAAAAGCCGATATGCTCACTTGAGAACATACCGGCTATCCTTATAACAACTAACTATAATTTAGTTTCTGAACACTAATCCGTCTCCGTTTGAGTCAACAATGATTGCTTTGCTTCTGTCGACTTCCTGAGACAATAACTTTTTCGACAGATCGTTCAGTAAATAACGCTGGATAGCTCTTTTTACTGGACGGGCTCCAAATTCAGGATCATATCCTACTTGGGATAAGAAACTCAAAGCAGCATCTGTCATTTCCAGTTCAACTCCGTTTTCTGCAAGCATCTTTTGTACACCTTTGATTTGTAAGAGTACAATTTGCCTGATTTCAGTTTCCGTCAGCGGCAGGAACATGATTGTTTCATCAATACGATTTAGGAATTCCGGACGAATGGTTTTCTTTAGCATATTCATCACTTCCTTCTTCGTTTCTTCGATAACTTCTTCCTTATTCGAACCGCTCAGTTTCTCCATCTGACTTTGTATATAAGAACTTCCCATATTTGAAGTCATGATGATGATGGTGTTTTTGAAGTTGACTACTCTTCCTTTGTTGTCAGTGAGTCGTCCGTCATCCAGTACTTGCAACAGGATATTGAAAACATCCGGATGCGCTTTTTCTATTTCGTCAAACAAAACAACTGAGTAAGGTTTCCGGCGAATGGCTTCTGTCAGCTGGCCACCTTCATCGTATCCAACGTATCCCGGAGGTGCTCCGACCAAACGAGAAACACTATGCTTTTCTTGATACTCGCTCATATCTATACGCGTCATCATCGATTCATCGTCAAAGAGGAATTCCGCCAATGCCTTTGCCAGTTCAGTTTTACCGACACCGGTCGTTCCAAGGAAAATAAAAGAACCGATCGGGCGTTTGGGATCCTGTAATCCGGCACGGCTACGACGTACGGCATCTGCAACCGCTTCAATTGCTTCGTCCTGTCCAATCACTCGTTGATGGAGTTCGTCTTCCAGATGCAATAATTTATCTTTCTCACTTTGCATCATCTTGCTGACAGGGATGCCCGTCCAGCGTGAAACAACGTCAGCGATGTCTTCAGCATCCACTTCTTCTTTGATCATGGCTTTATCGCCTTGCATACCACGAAGTTTCTCCTGCGTATCTTCTATCTCTTTGTCCAGAGCCTGAAGCTTTCCGTAACGGATTTCGGCGACTTTTCCATAGTCTCCTTCACGTTCTGCTTTCTCTGCTTCGAACTTCAGATTCTCGATTTCCACTTTGTTTTGCTGGATTTTATCCATCAGCGTTTTTTCACTTTGCCATTTAGCTTTGAAGGACTTTTCAGCTTCTTTTAGTTCGGCCAGTTCTTTGCCGATAATTTCCAGTTTCGGCTTATCATTTTCACGCTTAATGGCTTCACGTTCGATTTCTAACTGTTTGATCTTACGTGAGATTTCATCCAACTCTTCCGGAACAGAATCTACTTCCATACGTAGTTTGGCTGCTGCTTCATCCATCAGGTCGATTGCTTTGTCCGGCAAGAAACGGTCAGTGATGTAACGGCTGCTCAGTTCTACAGCTGCTATGATGGCATCGTCTTTGATACGTACATGATGATGGTTCTCGTAGCGTTCTTTCAATCCACGAAGGATGGAAATGGTACTCAGAGTATCCGGTTCATCTACCTGTACAATCTGGAAACGACGTTCCAATGCTTTATCTTTCTCGAAATACTTCTGATATTCGTCGAGAGTGGTTGCACCGATCGAACGTAGTTCTCCACGTGCTAATGCCGGTTTCAGAATATTTGCAGCATCCATTGCTCCTTCGCCTTTGCCGGCGCCTACCAGTGTATGAATCTCATCAATAAACAAAATTATATCACCTTCTGATTTCTTAACCTCATTGACAACTGATTTTAGTCGTTCTTCGAATTCTCCTTTATATTTTGCTCCTGCAACCAATGCTCCCATATCGAGAGAGTAGACCTGTTTGTTTTTCAGGTTTTCGGGTACGTCTCCCCGGAGGATACGATGTGCCAATCCTTCTACGATAGCTGTCTTACCTGTACCCGGTTCACCAATCAGAATCGGATTGTTCTTAGTTCTACGGCTTAATATTTGCAGTACCCGTCGGATTTCCTCGTCACGTCCGATTACAGGATCCAGTTTGCCGCTGCGGGCGGCTTCGTTCAGATTGATAGCGTATTTCTCCAATGACTGATAGTTGTCTTCACTGGATTGAGAAGTAACTTTTTCTCCTTTTCTGAGTTCATTGATAGCATTACGCAATTCTTTTTCCGTCATTCCGGCATCTTTCAAGATGGTGGATACGGTACTTTTCACAGTTAGCAAAGCCAGCAGAATATGTTCCAATGAAACAAATTCATCTCCCATTTCTTTAGAATACTGGGTTGCCTTCTGCAATACTTCATTAGATTCTCTACTTAGGTAAGGTTCTCCTCCGGATACTTTAGGCAAAGAATCGATCTGTTTGTCAACGACTAGGGCTACCTGTTGCCCGTTCATTCCTAATTTTTGGAAGATGAAGTTAGTCACATTTTCGCCTACCTTCATTACTCCATGTAGGATATGAGCAGGTTCAATCGCCTGTTGTCCCCGACTTTGTACGAGATTTACGGCCTCCTGTACCGCTTCTTGAGATTTGATGGTAAAATTGTTAAAGTTCATATGGTTGTTCTCCTTTCTTTTTTCATGATTTTAATAACACTTGAAAGGGCTCAAAAGATTTGCCAAGTAGAAAAATATGACAAAATAGCATGATAATAAGAGAGTTAGAAGACAAAATGACGTTTTTCATCTGAATGATACTGACGAATTTGCCGCGAAATGAAGTGAATAAATAAAAGTATTGTAGTATCTTTATCCGCTGTAATCATATTATAAATAAGGTATGAATGATAAACCTCAAATAAAACTGTCTGAAACAGTAGTGTTGATTGATGCTGCTTTCTTGAATTTTGTAATTACAGATATGAAAGGTTACTTTGAAGAGACTTTGCGACGTTCTTTACAGGATATCGACCTTTCTATGTTGACCACTTATCTGACTCTGGATGCCGGAATCACGGAAGGGAAAAATGAAATACAATTTCTTTTTGTTTACGATAAAGAGTCCGATCAGCTTGTACATTGCCATCCTTCCGATTTGGTGAAGGAGTTGAATGGAGTCGCTTTTCAGAGTCCTTATGGTGAATATTCATTTGCAAGTGTTCCTTCGGAAGGGATGGTTTCACGTGAAGATTTGTTTTTGGATTTATTGTCTATCGTTGCTGATTCGGCTGATGTGAAAAGGATGATTGTCGTTTCTTTCAATGAAGAATATGGAAAGAAAGTATCCGATGCGTTGCATGAAGTGAAAGGCAAGGAGATTATCCAGTTTCGTATGAATGAGCCTGAAGTGCAGGTAGAGTATAAGTGGGATATGTTGGCATTTCCTGTTATGCAGGCATTAGGAATCAGAGCTGAGGAACTATAGTCCTTGTGTTTAATTCTTGATTTTGAATTTTAATCCTCAAATAACTCAAATAAAAAGGTGTCCGATTTTCGTTTAAAAGTATTTCAGAGCGTAGCGAAGAATCTGAGTTTTACAAAGGCTTCGCAAGAATTGTTTGTCAGCCAGCCTGCTATCACTAAGCATATTCAGGAATTGGAGACTTATTATCAGGCTCGTTTGTTCGAACGTCAGGGGAGTAAAATCTCATTGACTGTTGCCGGTGAATTACTGCTGAAGCATAGCGAAAAGATTTTAGATGATTACAAGCGGCTTGAATATGAAATGCATTTGTTGCATAACGAGTATATTGGAGAGTTGAAACTGGGAGCTAGCACGACGATTGCTCAATATGTTCTGCCCCCTTTATTGGCTCATTTTATTGCGAAGTTTCCACAAGTCAATCTTTCCGTCCTTAATGGAAACTCTCGGGGAGTGGAGGTCGCTTTGCAAGAACACCGGATTGAATTGGGATTGGTGGAAGGTATTTTTCGTTTACCTAATCTGAAATATACTCTGTTTTTGCAAGATGAACTGGTTGCGGTAGTGCATGTGAACAGTAAACTAAATATTCAGGAGGAGATAACACCTGCAGAATTGCCGGATATCCCTTTGGTTTTGCGTGAAAGAGGTTCGGGGACGTTGGATGTATTTGAACGAGCCCTGTCGCAACACAATCTGAAGCTGTCTTCTTTGAATGTTCTGATGTATCTTGGTGGTACGGAGAGTATCAAGCTCTTTTTGGAACATACTGATTGTATGGGAATTGTTTCTATCCGGTCGGTGCATAAAGAACTTGTGGCCGGCACTTTACGGGTAGTTGAGATAAAAGGGATGCCAATGTTGCGCGAATTTAATTTTGTGCAGCTACAAGGGCAGGAGGGAGGATTATCTCAAGTTTTTATGCGCTTTGCGGGGCATCATAGCAAGAACTTGTAGGTGTTGCTTCTTTTCATGCGAATCATATCCCAACTGCAGGGCTACCTCATGATGTGGTGAAACTGTATCTCTTGGCAGAGCAGATAGATTTTCACTATCTACTAAAAAAATAAAAAAAGATTTAGTCTCTCATCATTTCTCAGTAAAAAGGGATAGTATTTGATCTGCAAGGAAACGAAGGTATAGCCATTGAACGTATCATTTTGCATAAAGCTTCGATGAAATAGTAAAAGAGAAAGTTTATAAAAAAGCCATTTAAATTCTCATATTTCTTCTGTATCTTTGTATAGTCGAATGTGGAAAATAACTAATACTATATATATGGGTTGTTTTATGAACTTATTGTGGTTGCTGCTTGGTGGTATCTTTACTGCAGTGGAGTACCTTATTTCAAGTCTGCTGATGATGTTTACGATCGTAGGTATTCCTTTTGGTATACAGACGTTAAAGTTAGCCGGACTTGCTTTATGGCCTTTCGGTAAAGAGGTGAGAAGTGGCAGGCGTTCGAGTGGATGTCTTTATATACTGATGAATATTCTGTGGTTATTTTTGGGTGGCATTTGGATTTGTCTGTCACATTTGGCTTTCGGAATTGTTCTGTGTATAACCATTATCGGTATTCCTTTTGGTTTGCAGCACTTTAAGTTGGCTGCGTTAGCATTATCACCATTTGGAAAGGACATCGTAGGAGCATAATGTAACAATAAGAGAAGTGGCTATAACAAAAAGTTATAATACATAATTAGAAACAATTGGGTTGTCTTGATTGTTTGCCGTACCTTTGCACCCGCAAAATTATAAAAAGATAAAAAAATGATTTCAAGCGCTACAAAAACGTTGCAAACCAACAACAAGACAATTTACGTTGCAATACTTTCTACTTTAACTTTTTTCTTATTTTTAGATTATATTCCTGGTTTACAAGCATGGTCCGCATGGGTGACTCCTCCAGTAGCTTTGTTTCTCGGACTTATTTTCGCATTAACCTGCGGACAGGCACATCCCAAATTTAATAAAAAGACATCTAAATATTTGCTGCAATATTCTGTAGTAGGATTGGGATTCGGTATGAATCTTCAGTCGGCTTTAGCATCTGGTAAAGAAGGGATGGAGTTCACTGTTATTTCTGTGGTAGGCACGTTGCTCATCGGCTGGTTTATTGGTCGTAAAATCTTCAAGATAGACAGAAATACTTCCTATCTGATTAGTTCGGGAACTGCTATCTGTGGTGGTAGTGCTATTGCGGCAGTAGGGCCGGTGCTGAGGGCCAAAGACAGTGAAATGTCTGTGGCATTGGGAACGATCTTTATTCTGAATGCTATTGCGCTTTTTATCTTCCCGGCTATCGGACATGCTTTGGATATGACCGAACATCAGTTTGGCACATGGGCTGCCATTGCTATTCATGATACCAGTTCTGTGGTGGGAGCAGGTGCTGCTTATGGTGAAGAAGCACTGAAGGTTGCTACAACTATCAAGTTGACCCGTGCTCTTTGGATCATACCAATGGCATTCGCCACTTCTTTTATATTTAAAAGTAAAGGACAGAAGATAAGTATTCCTTGGTTTATTTTCTTCTTTATTCTGGCTATGATTGCGAATACATATTTACTGAATGGCGTGCCACAGTTGGGTGCTGCCATCAATGGAATTGCACGCAAGACATTAACTATTACCATGTTTTTTATAGGCGCTTCCCTTTCTTTGGATGTTCTAAGATCTGTCGGTGTCAAACCTTTGATCCAAGGCGTTTTGTTATGGGTAGTTATTAGTTTAAGTACATTAGCCTATATCTATTTCATATAAAAAGTGAAAGAAATGTCCCCTATCTGAATTCTCACAGTACAAATTCAGATAGGGGACATTTTTATGTTTAAGCTAAAAATAAGCTGTCTCAAAACATCGGATGAGACAGCTTATATTATTTATTCTTAGTTGAATCGGTTGAAACAACTTATTTTTTATTCAAGGCTTCGAAGATCAATCCTTCCAGTTCTTCAGCAAGTTCGGGATTATCTTTGATACATACCTTGGCTGCATCACGTCCTTGACCAAGTTTAGTGTCATTGTAGCTATACCATGAACCGCTCTTTTTGATGATTCCCAGTTCTGCGCCCAAATCGATGATTTCTCCGGAGTGAGAAATACCTTCACCAAACATGATGTCAAATTCTGCTTTGCGGAAAGGAGGTGCTACTTTGTTCTTCACCACTTTCACCTTAGTCAGTTTACCAAGAACTTCTTCACCGTCTTTGATTGGCTGGCTACCACGGATATCTATACGTACAGAAGCATAGAACTTCAATGCGTTACCACCTGTCGTTGTTTCCGGATTACCGAACATGACGCCAATCTTTTCACGGAGCTGGTTGATAAAGATACAAGTCGTACGTGTTTTGCTGACTGTACCGGTCAATTTACGCAAAGCCTGTGACATCAGACGTGCCTGCAAACCTACCTTATTGTCACCCATGTCGCCTTCAATTTCTGCTTTCGGAGTTAATGCTGCTACGGAGTCAATAACAATAATATCAATAGCGGAAGAACGGATTAACTGTTCGGCTATTTCCAAGGCCTGCTCTCCATTGTCCGGTTGAGAAATCCAGAGATTGTCTACATCCACGCCTAATTTCGCTGCATAAAAACGGTCGAAGGCATGTTCGGCATCAATAAAAGCGGCGATACCACCGGCTTTTTGTGCTTCGGCAATGGCGTGAATAGCCAGAGTCGTTTTACCGGAAGATTCCGGACCATAGATTTCGATGATTCTTCCCCTAGGATATCCTCCTACGCCAAGTGCCACGTTTAAAGCAATGGAGCCGGTAGGAATCACTTCCACTTGTTCAACACTATCATCACCCATTTTCATGATAGAACCTTTACCGAAGTTCTTTTCTATCTTTTCCATGGTAGCCTGTAAGGCTTTCAGTTTTTCGCTTGATGCCATTTTATTATCTGTTTCAAAATTAAGTTCGTCTTTCTTTGCCATACCTTATTCTTATAATTAATGGATTTATTGATTTAAAATCTGTGAGGCATGCTCTTTGGTTTTCACTTCTTTGGGAGTGATAATCCGTTCTATGATTCCTTCTTCATTGATCAGGAAAGTAGTGCGGAAGGTTCCCATATAGGCACGTCCATACAGCTTTTTCTCTCCCCATACACCAAATTCTTCTACCAACTTTTTGTCCGTATCGGCTATCAGTGTAAAAGGAAGATTATTCTTATCGATGAATTTTTGGTGCGACTTCTCGCTGTCTACGCTGACACCAATTACTTCGTAACCGGCTTTACGCAGTTCGGAATAGTTGTCGCGCAGACTGCATGCCTGTGCCGTGCACCCCGATGTACTGTCTTTCGGATAGAAATACAGTACTATCTTTTTTCCTTTATAAGCACTTAGGCGGATCTCTTCACCTTTTTCATTGATACCTAATACTTCCGGTGCTTTATCTCCTATATTCTTCATTCTGACTCGTTCTATTATAGTTCCAGATCTTTATCAAACACTTCATGCCAAGGCAGTCCCTGCTTATTGAGCTGTTCCATGAACGGATCCGGATTAAATTCTTCTACATTGTTTACACCCGGACGTTGCCATTCGCCTTTGAAGAACATCATGGCACCGATCATAGCCGGAACACCGGTAGTGTAGCTGACTCCCTGCATACCTGTTTCCTTGTAAGCTTCCTGATGGCTGCAGTTGTTGTAGACATAGTAAGTACGTTCTTTTCCGTCTTTGATGCCACGGATACGGCAACCGATAGAGGTTTCACCTTCATAGTTCTCACCTAAATCCTGTGGGTTAGGCAATACTGCTTTCAAGAATTGTAATGGTACGATTTTAGTTCCGTTATAATCAACTTCATCGATACGGGCCATGCCGATATTCTGAATCACGCGTAAGTGAGTCAGATATTCTTGTCCGAAAGTCATCCAGAAACGGGCACGCTTGATAGTCGGGAAATGCTTGACCAACGATTCCAGTTCTTCATGATAAAGAAGATAGGAATCACGTGGACCAATATTAGGATAAGTCAGATCTTTGTGGATTTCCAGCGGACCGGTTGTCACCCATTGACCATTCTCGTAATAACGTCCGTTCTGAGTAATTTCGCGGATATTGATTTCCGGATTAAAATTGGTGGCAAATGCTTTATGATGATTTCCTGCATTACAGTCTACGATATCCAGATATTGGATTTCGTCGAAATAATGTTTGGCTGCATAGGCTGTGTAGATTCCACTGACTCCCGGATCGAAACCGCAACCAAGAATGGCAGTCAGACCTGCTTCCTTGAAACGGTCGTGGTAAGCCCATTGCCAGCTGTATTCAAAATGAGCTTCATCTTTCGGCTCATAGTTGGCTGTATCCAGGTAGTTGACACCCGCCTTCAGACAGGCTTCCATAATGGTAAGATCCTGATAAGGAAGAGCAACGTTGATTACCATTTCCGGCTTAAAGTCATTGAATAAAGCTACCAGTTCATCTACATTATCCGCATCCACTTTGGCGGTTTTTATATTGGGATTGCCTATAGCTTTGACGATATTATCGCATTTCTCCTTTGTACGGCTGGCAATCATGATGTCTGTGAATACATCGGCATTTTGTGCCACTTTGTGTGCTACGACAGTACCAACACCGCCTGCACCGATAATAAGAACTCTACCCATTTCTTTTAATTAATAAATTATAAATCAAAAATTAAGATTTTAGAATTGTTAGCTTGGCAAATATACGTGATTATTTTCAGATAATCACCGCGTCGCTACTCCTTTTTATTTGAAACGTTGCAAGATGCCACTCTCAAATTCCAGCGTTTTTCCGTTGTAGAACCAAGTTTCGAAACGACTGTCTTTTTTTAATTGTATTTCTACAGGATCACCTACTGACAGACGACATTCGTCGGTGTTCATACCTTCTTCCAAATCACCCTGTGCGATGATTGCCCAACGTTTATCTGTGATAGCCGGATACTTCTGATGGATGTCTCCAAATCCGAAAAGGTCTTCAATATAATTCTCGTTTTTGACGATAACGTCATATTTCAGGTCAACCTCTGTTTCATAAAGTGATCCATGCCGATCCTCCAGTGAGAGGATAACCAGACTTCCCGGACCGGAGATTTTTACTTCTTTTATTTTCAAAACAGTGTAGCGAGGCAAATGTATGCGGTTTTCCATTTGCTTGTTTTCAAGGTTGAAGACTCTTTTTACAGCCAATGTCCGTTTCGGATAGACGGTCAGATCAATATATTTGTCTTTCAAGGTTTCCAGATTTCCGGACTTTTTGCTACTGAAACTGATGGCGTTGGAAAAATATCTCATTTTCTTTTCAGCTTGGAAATCGCTCACGTCCATACCGGAATTAGTGCGGGAAAGAGCTACTTCCAGATAATAGGAATGTCCCTGCGAATCCTGAAATATGATTTTCACGGGATATGCCTGACTGCCAACTCCTATGGCGGTAATGGTTGCTTCGGTGTTGACCGGAATAGACACTTCCCTATATCCGGAGTAACTATTGGCATCGTCCACCTGTGCCATATCGGACTGAACATATATCTTTCTACCTGTCAGTAAATCTTTTGCCGTGTCTACATCTTTCAGATTAACTAATCCGTTGATATAGGCACGGGGATTCTTTTCGCAAATTTCATCCGGACGTGTATTTTTAATCTCATAATAATATTTTTCTCCGTCACATTCGAAGATGAGTCGAGTGGAATAGCTCATGTCATTTGATAGTTTTTGAGATTTTTCTTCATATCCGGCGAAAGTAAGAATCTTGTGTTTCAAAACGCTGTTATCTGCCCCTTTTTCTGTCTCATACACCGAAAGAGTGGGGAGGAACATGTCACGTCCGGATGGAATAAACATGAATTTCATTCCGGATGTCCATTTACATAAAAGTTGCAGTGGGAAGTTCTCTTTTATGAACTGTTCTTCTTCACTTAGAGGATCCTCCTGATTGGGAATAGTAGTGACAAGATAATCATTTTGCGCTGTGATATGAGAGGTACCACAACCAAGCAGGATTAGAAATAGGACGATTGTTCTCATATTTATTTACTTTAGATGAACTATGTAATCTTATTGTTTGTTTTATAGATAATGGCAAATGTATGTATTTTATATCGCATTAGATGGTATTTCCCAATCTTTTTGATATCTTTGCCCCCGATTTTAACTTAAACGTTATAACAAAATGAAGAAAGTATTCGTTTCAATTTGCATTGCCAGCACAGTACTTGCAATGTTTTCATGCCGTTCGGTTGAGAAGGCAGTCCCATTGGCTTCAATCAATGGTGAGTGGAATATTATAGAAGTTAACGGCTCGAAAGTAACTCCGGGCGAAAGCAGAACCCTTCCCTTTATTACTTTTGATACAGCGACCGGAAGAGTATCCGGTAACAGTGGATGCAACCGTATGATGGGTAGCTTTGACGTGAATGCCAAGCCGGGCAGCATGGAGCTTAAGGGAATGGCTAGCACCAGAATGATGTGTCCGGACATGACTACCGAGAGAAATGTGTTAGGTGCGCTTGCACAGGTGAAAGGGTATAAGAAAGCCGGTAAGGATAAAATGTTTCTTTGCAATGAGTCCAATCGTCCGGTTGTAGTTCTTGAAAAAAAGGAGGCTGACGTGAAACTATCAGTATTGAACGGAGAATGGAAAATAAAGGAAGTGAATGGTGAAGCAATTCCTTCGGGAATGGAAAAGCAACCTTTCATTGCTTTTGATGTGAAAAAGAAAACACTTCATGGCAATGCCGGATGTAACTTGATTAATGGTGGTTTTGAAACTAGCACTACTAATGCTAAATCAATCTCTTTCCCTGGGGTGGCTAGCACAATGATGGCTTGCCCTGATATGGAAGTGGAAGGTAAGATTCTGAAAGCAATGAATGAAGTGAAGTCGTTCGATAAACTTTCCGGTGGCGGAATCGGTTTGTATGACGCAAATAATGCATTGGTGATTGTACTTGAAAAGTAAGATATACGTATTATATTAAATAGGTATGCCTGTGTCGCACATAACGATACAGGCATATTTTTTATTCCTTTATGATCTATTCTTTAGCTTTATTGAACCAGAGCCGTTTCCATTTGTTTAATGAGTCGATAGCTGTCTGGCTTCTATGTGACTTGACAGCAGTCATTTCGATTTAAAACTGTCGTTTTGGCAGAAAATATGTCACGTATTCGTCCGATTTCTTTTTGGCACATGGTTTGTTTTTTAATCAGCGTCCGTTTGAAAGCCCTTACAAAGAGAAAGAAAACAACCGGACAAAAAGAAATTGAATAATAATAAATAAAAAGAATAACGATCATGGGAAAAATTATTGGTATTGACTTAGGAACAACAAACTCTTGTGTTGCCGTATTTGAGGGCAACGAACCTGTAGTAATTGCAAACAGTGAAGGTAAGCGTACAACTCCTTCTGTGGTTGCATTTGTAGATGGCGGCGAGCGTAAAGTAGGTGATCCTGCTAAACGTCAGGCTATTACTAACCCGACACGTACGATCTTCTCTATCAAACGTTTTATGGGTGAAAACTGGGACCAGGTACAGAAAGAGGTTACACGTGTTCCTTATAAAGTAGTGAAAGGTGACAACAACACTCCGCGTGTAGATATTGACGGTCGTCTGTACACTCCGCAAGAAATCTCTGCAATGATTCTTCAGAAGATGAAGAAGACTGCTGAAGATTATCTGGGACAAGAAGTTACAGAAGCTGTTATCACCGTTCCTGCATATTTCTCCGACTCTCAACGTCAGGCTACTAAAGAAGCCGGACAGATTGCAGGTCTGGAAGTAAAACGTATTGTTAACGAACCGACAGCTGCAGCTCTTGCATACGGTCTGGACAAGGCTCACAAAGATATGAAGATTGCTGTATTCGACCTTGGTGGTGGTACTTTTGATATCTCTATCCTCGAATTTGGTGGTGGTGTATTCGAAGTCCTTTCTACTAACGGTGATACTCACTTGGGTGGTGATGACTTCGACCAGGTAATCATCAACTGGCTGGTACAGGAATTCAAAAATGACGAAGGTGCTGACTTGACTCAGGACCCGATGGCTTTGCAGCGTCTGAAAGAAGCTGCTGAAAAGGCTAAGATTGAACTTTCTTCTTCAACAAGCACAGAAATCAACTTGCCGTACATTATGCCGGTAAACGGTGTGCCCAAGCACTTGGTGAAGACTTTGACTCGTGCAAAATTCGAATCATTGGCTCACGGATTGATTCAGGCTTGTCTGGAACCATGTAAGAAAGCAATGAGCGATGCTGGTTTGAGCAACTCTGATATTGATGAAGTAATCCTTGTAGGTGGTTCTTCCCGTATTCCTGCCGTACAGAAACTGGTAGAAGATTTCTTCGGAAAGACTCCTTCTAAAGGTGTGAACCCGGATGAAGTAGTAGCTGTTGGTGCTGCTGTACAGGGTGCTGTTTTGACAGACGAAATCAAAGGTGTGGTGTTGTTGGATGTTACTCCGTTGTCAATGGGTATTGAAACACTGGGTGGTGTGATGACGAAATTGATTGATGCTAATACAACAATTCCGGCTCGTAAGAGTGAGACCTTCTCTACTGCTGCCGACAATCAGAGTGAAGTAACTATTCATGTATTGCAGGGAGAACGTCCGATGGCTGCTCAGAATAAGTCAATTGGTCAGTTCAACTTGTCAGGTATCGCTCCGGCTCGTCGTGGTGTTCCTCAGATTGAGGTTACATTCGATATCGATGCTAACGGTATCTTGAAAGTATCTGCTAAGGATAAGGCTACAGGTAAAGAACAGGCAATCCGTATCGAAGCTTCCAGCGGTTTGAGCAAGGAAGAAATCGAAAAGATGAAGGCTGAAGCTGAAGCTAATGCAGAAGCAGACAAGAAAGAACGTGAAAAGATTGATAAGCTGAACCAGGCCGACAGCGTAATTTTCCAGACAGAAAATCAGTTGAAGGAATTGGGTGATAAGTTGCCTGCTGATAAGAAAGCTCCAATTGAAGCTGCTTTGCAGAAACTGAAAGATGCTCATAAGTCTCAGGATTTAGCTGCTATTGATACGGCTATGGCAGAAATCAATACTGTTTTCCAGGCTGCAAGTGCTGAAATGTACGCTCAAGGCGGAGCTCAGGGTGGTGCACAGGCTGGTCCTGATATGAATGCAGGTCAGAATGCTGGTCAGGATAGTAGCAAGCATGGTGACAATGTTCAGGATGCAGACTTCGAGGAAGTCAAATGATTCCGATAAGGATACAGATAATAAACAATAAGCAAAAGCGTGCAGCTCAATGAGTTGCACGCTTTTTGCGTTTATGGAGTTCATGGTTGCTATGTGTTTTCTATGGGCTTTTTTATCTCTTATTTGCGACATGTTTGCGACAAGACAAAAAAGTAGATAATGTGGTACTTAATCACACTTATACATACTAATACATACTTAAAAGTAGATAACATGCCAACAATCGGATTTGAAATCAAACGGAAGTGTAAGGTCTGCGGCAAAGTGTTTGTCGCAAAAACACTTGACAGTCACTATTGTTCCCCTAAATGTGGTAAAGTGGCTTGGAAACGCAAAAAGGATGCAAAGGATAGAAACGCGAAGTTAGAAGCCATTGCTAAACAAGTATCAGACATCAGAGAGTACATTTCTGTAAAGGAAGCCGTCGCTATGTTCGGGGTGGAACGTAGCACTCTGTATCGCCTGATTAAATTGGGACGTATTCCAACTATCAATATGGGTACAAGGCTCACACGTATCAAACGCTCTGAAATGGAATGGCTTTTTCTAAACAGACCGGAAAGTATTGCGGAGAAAGAAAAGCCTGCTCCTAAAATATACAGCTTAGAGCCGGAGGATTGCTATACCATTACTGAGATTTGTGAGAAGTACCATATTAATGACAGTTCAGTATGGGCACATGTTAGAAAATACTCTATTCCCTCAAGACAAATAGGAAACTATGTGTATGTACCCAAGCAAGAAATTGATAATCTATATAAGTCAGAAGTAGAATGAAGAAAGCATTACCTAATACCAAAGTGACCGTCAAACTCAGAAGGTCGAATTATAAAGAAGAGTGGTATCTGATTATAGAATCATACCCAGTTTATAAGCGAGGTTCTAAACGGGCAAGCCGTGTGGTGGAATCCATTAACCGGACTATATCCACGCCTGTTTGGGACAAATCGTCCATTGCACGTATTTTGCCAGATGGAACATTCAACTATAAGCCTAAGCGTGATTTGAATGGGATTATCCAATGCCGTTCAACGATAGACCAAGAGGCTTGTATCTATGCTGACAATATCCGTAAGTTACGCCAACACGAATACGATAGTGCCATCCTTTACACTGATAAGGAAAACGAAATCGCTGCACAGAATGAGCGGAGCGAACAGGATTTTATCAAGTATTTCAATGGTATTATAAGCACACGTCATCCCAATAGTTCCGATTCGATTATAGTTAACTGGAGGCGTGTAGGCGAATTATTGAAAATGTATTCGCATGGGCAACCAATTCCATTCAAGGCGATTTCAGTTAAACTGCTTGAAGATATAAAGATGTTCCTTCTTCGTGCTCCAATGGGAGGGAATAAGAAAGGTACTATCTCACAAAATACGGCATCAACCTATTTCTCCATACTCAAAGCCGGACTGAAACAGGCATTTATTGATGAATATCTTACAGTTGATATAAGTGCAAAAGTAAAGGGAATAACAAACATTGAGAAACCCCGTGTTGCACTTACCATGAATGAGGTGCAAATGTTGGTTGATACCCCTTGCAAGGATGATGTTTTGAAACGTGCGTTCTTGTTCTCTATTCTCACAGGATTGCGCCATAGTGATATTCAATCTTTGAAATGGAAACAGATTCAACAAACAAATAAGGGAACATGGCAAGCGGTCGTTGTACAGCAAAAGACAAAAAGACCGGATTACAAGCCTGTCATCCAACAAGCACTTCAATTATGTGGCATACGTCCAAACGATGATGAAGCACTTGTTTTTGAAGGACTGACCGATGCCTCTTGGATTTCTCGTCCTCTGAAAGTCTGGATAGAAGCATCCGGTATCAAGAAGCACATCACCTTCCATTGTGGGCGACATAGCTACGCTTCGCTGTTGCTGGAAAATGGCGTTGACATATACACAATCAAGTCTTTGATGGGACATACAAACGTCAAAACTACGCAGATTTATACGCATCTTGTAAACGAACAAAAGGAGAAAGCCGCCAATACACTGTATATAGAAAATTTGGATTTATAGGTTGTGGTGGTTATATCCACCATTGAGCATCAACGACTTATGTAATACCAATCATATACTTACCACCATTTGCCCCTCATGAAGCATCGGCTTTTTGAGGGGTGTTTTGTAGCATTGAGACTTTCGGTGAGGAATGTGTTAGTCCCAATAATAGTTTATTTCCCTTTTATTATGTTTTCCAATAAATTCTCGTATTAATGAAACTTAAATCTGTCAGTGGTAAATGAGCGGTTGATTGGTGGCTTTCAAGCACCTATTTAGCACTCATAAACATCCCTATACTTTTGCGGCATCAACTTTAATACGAAGAAAATGGCTTATAAAGTAAATTCGTTGGAGGAAATGCCAAATGCGTTGTCCTACCTGATTGAGTCCGTAGAATCACTACAATCCAAAGTAAATGCCTTGCAACATAAGCAGGCAAGTGATTCACCCAAGTGGATGGATATAGATGAGCTATGCGCTTATCTGCCATCGCATCCAGCCAAGCAAACGGTTTATGGATGGGTATCAACTAAACAGATTCCCGTACATAAAATAAATAAGGCATTGGCTTTCTTGCAATCGGAAATAGATGACTGGTTGAAGAACAAATCGCATAAGACACAGAATGACTTGATGGAGGAAGCTAGACGATTTGTCGAATCCAAAAAGATTATCAGATGATGGGAACGACTGATTATTGTTTTTCATTCTTTCGCAAGCCTATCCAGAACATCGAACCGATAAGAGCTGTAGGTATTGTGGATGTGTACCGCTATATCACCGGGCATTATGCACAACCACAAACCGAAGCTCTACGTCTGATGTTAACTTCTCCTGAAGCCAAAAGGTACAAAACCACCCATTTTGACTATTGTACTTTTTCTGGATTATTCGGTAAGCGGAATGAGAAGGAACTGATAATGCACTCCGGATTGATGTGTCTGGACTTTGATCATGTGGAAGATATTATGGAACTAAAGCAAAAGTTACTCAACCATGAATATTTCGATACGGAACTGTTGTTTGTCAGTCCATCCGGTAATGGATTAAAATGGATCATACCTGTAGACTTGAAAGGCTGGGAACATTTCCGGTACTTTAAGGCTGTTGCCAACTGCATCAAAGCAACAGGCTTGCCGTTAGTAGATATGTCCGGAAGTGACGTTGCTCGTTCATGTTTTTTGCCACATGATCCACAAGCATATATTAACCCTAAATATAAAGATGATGTCGAAGAAAATATTTTTCGCCCAAGATTGGGAGAATGTCCCTTCTGAAATAAAGCAAACAGATATACCAAGTATCACTTCATTATATAATAAGGTAGAGGAAGATGTGGAACATGTTGTCTGGGAAATAGAGCAGCGTGCCATTGATATAGCACCCAATTATAAAGATTGGGTAGAATTGGGTTTTGCGCTTGTGGACGGATTGGGAGAAAACGGACGGGAGTATTATCACCGCATTAGTAGGTTTTATCTTCACTATCAAAGGGAAGAGACAGACAAACAATACACGCATTGTCTGCAATCCAAAGGACAAGGTATTACCATTCGTTCTTTCTTCCATCTGGCAAACCAAGCCGGAATCTCGCTGGCTCCATTCAGCAAAGAACATTTATCCATTTTTCCAAATATCCAAAATAGAAAAACGGGTAAATGGATAAAGTCAGAGGAAGAACTTCCAGCATTTCCTGAGTGTGTATTTGCGCATCTTCCCCCTTTCCTAAATGAGATTGTTAACAATTCTATATCGCTGGATGACCGTGATACGATATTGATTGGAGCTATTGTGTGTTTGTCTGTCTGCTTTCACAATGTTTGCGGAGTTTACGATGAACGAATCGTTTATCCGAATCTTTATCTGTTTGTTGTTGCAGATGCCGGTATGGGGAAAGGTGCGTTGACTTTGTGCCGGGAACTTGTAGCCCCTATCAATCGTAATTTGCATGAACTTTCCAAACGATTGGAGCAGGAGTATAAGGAAGCAATAAACGCTTACATCAAAGGCAAGAAAGATGGTGGAATGACCATGCCAGCTGAACCGCCCATGCGAATGCTTGTCATTCCTGCCAATAGTAGTGCAAGTTCTTTCTTGAAGATATTGGGAGATAATGACGGTATCGGACTACTATTTGAATCGGAAGGTGACACATTAAGCCAGACTTTGAAGTCGGACTATGGTAATTATTCTGATGTATTGCGAAAAGCATTCCACCATGAGTTAGTCAGTTTAAGCCGCCGCAAGGACAGGGAATATTGCGAAGTCAGCAATCCAAGAGTGTCAGTCGCTTTGGCAGGAACTCCCGAACAAGTAAGAAAATTGATACCTGATGCAGAAAACGGTCTGATGAGCCGTTTTTGTTTCTATATCATTCGCTTCAAGAGAGGTATAAGAAACGTGTTTGCCACAAATGATATTTCCCAATCCAAGAATGCCATGTTCAAACTATTGGGGGATAAATTCTGCCATTTACATGAAGAATTTGTTAGGCAAGGTAATTATTCCTTTTCTCTTCCCTCTGATTTGCAGGAACATTTTATAGAATATCTCAGTCGGGTGAATGATGAATGTTGTGACGAAGTAGATAACAAAATGCAGGGTGTAGTCCGTCGGATGGGGCTGATTGCCTATCGTATAATGATGGTGTTGACTGCTGTCCGGCATTTGGAGAATATGCCTCACGAATCATATTCCTCTGACGAGACTATACAATTAATTTGCCATAAATATGACTATTCCATAGCCATGAGTATCTGTGAAACCTTGCTTTGCCATGCAGTGTTCATCTATCGAAACTTGTCAGGAAATCAGCCCAAACGTTTACAATCCCTTTCACAAGAAACGGGCATTTACGCACGAAGGAATACCCTTTATAATATGTTGCCCGAAACATTTACCAAAAAAGATTATGATGCAACTGTTTTAGCTTTAGGTGAGAATGGAAGTACGGCAAACAAATGGATAGAAGCCTTTATCAAAGATGGCAAACTAAGCCGAATAGAACAAGGTAAATATAGGAAGATTTTTTGAGTGGCAAGTTTGTGTTTTAGTGTCACTAAAACCTAGGCGGCAAGCGGATAGAACTGCCACTCTCAAAAAATCAATTTATGCACATCAAAGTTTAGATAAGTATGAAGAAAAAGAAACTTGGTGGTCGCCCAAAGTTAGCGAATTACCAGAAACGCACGAAATGTTTCCGGGTAATGTTTACCGAGAACGACTATATCTATATCCAATCCAAAGCCCAACAGGCTGGACTGTCTGTCAATGAATTTTGCCATCAGGCTGCAATGGGCTGTGAAGTTGGTCAGCGTATCAGTCCGGAAATGGTATCGGCAATCCGTGACCTTTCCGGTATAGCCAATAATGTCAACCAGATTGCCCATCAGATGCACATCTATGGTTTGGAAGCAGTGAAACAACAATGTTTTTCTATTATATCAGAAGTCAGTAGAATTATCACCCAAGTAAAGAATAACAATCATGATAGCGAAGATTAAAACAAGAGCCGATTTTGGAGGGATAGTAAATTACGCCAATGATCAAAAGAACAAGAAAAAGAGTGCCATACTTTTAGCATACGAAGGTGTCTGTGCCATCAGCAATAAGACCATAGCCGATTCTTTTCAGATACAAGCTTCTATGCGTCCGAAAGTAAAAAGTTCGGTGAAACACGTATCACTTGCTTTCTCTCCGCAAGATACCATCCGTTTTTCCGATGATGAAAAAGGAGATACACTTATGGTGGAGATTGCCAAGAAATGGATGGAGCAGATGGGGATTAGCAATACCCAATATATCATAGCCAGGCATCATGATACGGAACATCCACATTGCCATATAGTGTTCAATCGGATAGATAATGACGGTAATCTCATTTCTGATAGCAACGAACGGATACGAAATGCAAAAGTCTGTCGAGCTTTAACCAAAGAATATAAACTTTACTTTGCCCCTAAAAACAGCAAAGCCAGAAATAAGAGCCGTTTACGTCCTCATCAATTACGGAAGTATAATCTACGTTCTGCAGCTCTTGATGCACTGGCTGTATCTCGCTCATGGAATGATTTTCTTGGCATTCTCAAAGGTCAGGGCATAGATATGCGTTTTAATCATGTTGAGAACTCTGATAAAATTCGTGGTATATCCTTTTGTATGGATGAATTTAGCATTGCAGGTTCTAAACTTGACTGTGATTTGAGTTTTAACAGCCTTTGCGTTACGTTGGGCAATGTAACTACAGAATTGATTATTCAACCCCATCAGGCCATAACTTCCAGTGGAGGTGGAGGAACAAGCAATGAACAAGGATGGCGAGACGATAAAAACAAGGATAGCCAAAGAAACGAACCTTTCTATAAACCCTCAAAACGTAGAAGATAATGAAAGAAGATGTAGTAGCTGCGAATCTTGCAAATTTGCGTCAAAGTATCAGTGAGCTAAAAGAATGTATTGAAAAACAGAATGCCACTGTTTCTAAATCGGAACAATCTGTAAAAGTGGACTTTGACGAAAAGACCATTTATAATGGAGTCGCTAAAGGTTTCTGCACTTGTTGGAATGAAGCCTTGTCTGTGGTAAAGAAACATATTTGGAAACAACAGCCGAACACTTTACCATTTTCACTATGGTTCCCGAAACTCATTGAATTATTCAAGCAGAAGTCCAAACTTCTTGAATATCTTTATCGGCACGTTTGCGATTACAATCTCAATCGTATGACTATTGAAGCAAATACGGATTGCATATTAAAACGGCAGGATGAGATACTTGCAAAAATCAATGAATTGAAAAATCCAGTAACCATTATTCCACCCAATATTAATGGGATGTTTATACGTGGGCATCATATAAAACTCCAGTATGTTGTGGTCTTTATTGTCGCTATTGTTACATGGGCTATTACTGCTTCTGTTAGCAGTATGAAGTATAAGGAAGAAAGCTTTGCGTATTATTCGATGTATCGGGCTGTAAAGGAACAATCTGAACTTATATTAAAAAAATGGAGAAACTCAAAATAAAGAAATAGAATTTGTTGCATATAAAAAATACTGCTTATTAAGGATTTATTCTTTTATATTCTTATAGAATATGGCTAAAAGGATTTTTCTTGTTATTATGGGATATTCTATAAAGTATAAATAATAAAAAATAAAATTATGATTTACGGATACATTAGAGTAAGCAGCGATAAGCAGACAGTAGAGAATCAGCGTTTTGAAATTAATAATTTCTGTGAACGTTATAAACTTGTAATTGATGGTTGGATTGAGGAAACCATTAGTGGTATGAAATCATACAATAAACGTGAATTGGGTAGGCTTTTACTACAGATTCAGAAAGATGATCTCATTATCTGTGCAGAATTATCACGATTGGGAAGAAATCTATTCATGATTATGGAGATATTAAATATTTGTATGACCAAAGAATGTCGTGTGTGGACTATAAAAGACAACTATCGTCTTGGTGATGATATCCAAAGTAAGGTTCTTGCCTTTGCTTTTGGACTATCTGCTGAGATTGAACGTAATCTTATTAGCCAGCGCACGAAGGAGGCTTTGGCAAGAAAAAAAGCTGAAGGTGTGACATTGGGACGACCAAAGGGAAGAAAAAGTTCTGTAGAAAAATATAAACTTCATGGAAAAGAAAATCTTATTCATGAACTTTTAAAGGCAAAAGTTTCTAAGCGTAAAATTTCTAAATTATGTAAAGTTGATAGAAATACGCTTGACCGTTTTATAAAACAGTTTTTGACGGAATGAAACAGAGCGTTTTCGTGCAGCATAGCGGAGCGGTGTGTGATTTTTCTTCTTCCGATTCATGGGTTATCCTATCTCCTATCGAGCAAAGCATCAAGCGGAAGATAGAAGCCGTAGGAACACCTTTGAAGGATTGGGATATTCAAATCAACTATGGAATAAAGACAGGTTATAATGATGCTTTTATCATTGATACGGAAAAACGTGAAGCGATATTGGCGAATTGCCAGACGGAAGAAGAACGCAAAAGAACGGCTGAACTTATACGACCGATTTTGCGTGGCAGAGATATTAGGAGGTATGAATATGAGTGGGCTGACAAGTACCTCATAGCCACATTTCCATCACGTCACTACGACATAGAGCTGTACCCTGCCGTAAAGCGACATCTTCTTTCATTTGGCAAAGAAAGACTGGAGCAGACAGGCAAGACCTATTCTATCAACGGCGAAAAAATCAAGGCTCGCAAGAAGACTCACAATAAGTGGTTTGAAACACAAGACAGCATCAGCTATTGGGAGGATTTTATGCGGCCAAAAATAATATGGAAGCGTATAGGGTCAATACTTCGCTTCTCGTATGACACTACGGGTAATTTGGGTCTTGATAGTACCTGCTTTGCCACAGGGCAACACATGGCTTATTTGTGCTGCATATTAAATTCTCTTATGGGGCATTATATGTTCAAAGATTCTCCCAAGACTGGTACTGGAGACTTGCTTGTAAGCGTACAAGCCATTGAACCTATTTTGATACCGATGAATAAAGATATGGAATGCTTGTTTGAAAATTTACTGGAAGAGGTCTTGGAACATCGCTCGGAAGAAACAGAAAAGGAAATAAACCGTTTAGCTTTCAAACTATACGATTTATCTCCTGCTGAAATCAACTACATCACTGATTTTGTTACTCAATCTCAACAAAGCCAATAACTTGTCGTTCTTTCTCTGATAGATTATATAAGTCGAAAATCATGGAATCTATTGCCATGGCTTTCGACTTGCTATATACATTCTGAATATCATTAACAGCAGACCTGAATCGTGCATTCATTTCGTCTGTCACCTGCATTACTGGAATTTTGTCAAAAAAAATTTTGCTCATTTCACGAGTTCCACCTTGTAGTTCTGGAAATGAATCACGGAAGCAGAACTTGAACAAAGAAGAATTGAAGAATGCTGTAAGATATGCTATAGCTTGACCTGTTATAATGAAACACTTTTGATTTGTACAATAAGCATTGTCATCATATACGAACGGCATATATTTTGTCATGTTGGGATAGACAATTTTTGGCTTATTAAAATCCTCCATATAAGCACAGTTACGAAGGTTATATGGCGTATCTCCTTTGTCTGTTCTTTTCGATATTTTATCCCAATATAAATCTAAATGAGCTTTTATGGCAGGATAATCTTCGATTTTGATGCGAGGTAATTTACCTTTTATACCATTATGAATGTTGATAATCCATAATTCAGCCCATTTATACCCGTATCTCCTAATATCTCTGCCACGCAAAATCGGTCGTATAAGTTCAGCCGTTCTTTTGCGTTCTTCTTCCGTCTGGCAATTCGCCAATATCGCTTCACGTTTTTCCGTATCAATGATAAAAGCATCATTATAACCAGTAAGCACACCTCGATAGATATTTATATCCCAATCTTTAAGTGGAGTTCCAACCGCTTCAATCTTCTGTTTGATACTCTGTTCAATGGGAGACAATATCACCCACGGGGTAGAGCCTGTAAAGTCGCACTCCACGCCTTGTTGCTGCACGAAAACGCTCAAATTCTTAACGCCATCTTTATTTTGTTTATTGGTGACAGCGCATAAAGTTTTATGCTCGTTATCTTCTTTAGAAAAGAGTAAGATGTTTGTATCAACTGTAGCACTCTCAAATATTTTCACGCCTGCGAAGTCTATAAGCAATTGGGGATTTGTATTCTTAGCAAAGAATCCACGTGTTTTTTCTCCGTATCCGGCACGCATCCATTTGTTGGACGTGATATAACAAAGATGACCTTTGGGTTTCAGTAATTGCCATCCACGTTCGTAGAAAAGGCAATATATGTCTCCCGTTTTTGCGAATGTTTTATAGTCACATGGTTCATAGAGTTTAGCCAATTCACCACCATTATTTTGTAACTGGATGTATGGAGGGTTACCTATTACTATATCGAAGCCATCGCTGACTCCAAACATCCAAGCAGGATCGAAGAACTCTGCTACTGTATTTTGGTCATAAGGATTCCATGCTGCCAATTGTATAGCATCTTCAGGGGCAAAGTCTTTGTCATCCGCCAGTAATCTAGCTAATTTTTCACGTAATACCTTGTCCTTTTCTCGTAAGGTACTTTTGCGGTTAGCAGTTTTTGCAGAAAAATGTTCATGACGGACTTCTATCAATTTCTGTTTTGTTGGCTCAATATCCGGATTCTCAAATAAACAGTGTGAAGCTTGCTTCTTTTTAGCAATCAAAGAATTGGCAGCGACAAACTTTGTTTCGAGGTTTGGTAATGTCGGTATGCCAAAGTTTGGTTTAGAAGCATCTTTTTCACAATCGCAAATCAGTGAGATAAAAAAGCGTAGTTTTGTTATTTGGGCTGCGATACTCTGAATGTCGCTGCCATAGATGCAATTTTCTATGATTGCCAATTTCAAGTCATACACTTTCTCATTTGGAGAAATACGACAGAGCACATCTATCATGCGATTAAGCAATCCCATCGGGAATGCTCCAGAACCACAAGCCGGGTCAAGTATTTTGATAGCCTTTAATCTTTTAGCGACACGCTGATATTCTTCTGGTTTTTCTCTGTCAAGGGTGAAATCTGGATTGAATAAGGAACGTACAAATTGAGTATCTCCTAAATAGGCAATGAGACTTTCGTCTACCATGTAATTGACTATTTCACGGGGCGTATAGAACGAACCACTTTGATTTCGCGCTGTTTCCTTTGTTTCGGGGTTGTATGCGCCTAATAGATTCTCAAATACTTTACCCAACAATTCTGGGTCAAGGGCTACCTGCTGTTCTTCGGGTGAATTTTCCTCTATTGTAAAGTTGTAGCGGCTGAGGATTGAAATCAGTCCTTTCTCTGAATCGAAGAACAGATTGTTAGGGATAATGGCACGATTGCGATAGCGCCCATCAGCAAAACGTTTGTCGTTGCGACTGAAGCCATCATAATTGTAGGCCTGTTCAACACCGTCAATCGTCTTGGTCTTATCAAGGCATTCAAAGAGTCCACCATTAAGGAAGGGGACTTCTGAGAATAAGGTAACGACATCATTCTCGCTGATGTTAAACATTTCGGCATAGCGATAGAGGGTTTTGATATCTTTCTTTATATTGGTAGCGAACTTGCGTTTGTTTCCTTGTTCATCTTCAATAGCACGGTTAAGTGTTGCAAAGAACAAGTTCTGGAGAATTGCATTGTAATAGTTTCCAACAGTCTGACTATATGGGTCAAACTCTTTTAGGATAGTCTGCAAATAATCAATATCGAATATCCGTTGTGGTACCAAGTCCTTCTGCTTGATGAACCATACGAACATAATACGGGTAATAAGTCGAATTACTTTTGTTTCTAAATCCTCACGGTCATCATCTTCAGTTCCCGTATTATTGGGAAAAGAAACATTAGATGATGGTTCTATAGCCCATTGATACCATTCGAATAAATCCTTGTAGAACTGCTTTGTGAGTGTCTCGACAGAAAATGCATTCGTTATGTCACTGAGTGTCTGTTTGCTATTTTTCAATGTGCCAAACTGTTCTATGGCAGTACGGCATCCACGACCTTCGCCAAGCAAATATGTATAGCGTTTTGTATTAGTTGACATCTTTTCATATTCGCCTTGTTTGTTAAACCCCCAAGTTTCACTTACGTATGAGAATCTAAGAATGCTTTCATCCTTACGATAACAGAACATAAATGCTCCAGCATACCCCATATTACGCCAATCTGTAGTGAGCATATCACGAATGCCACGACGGTTACGCTCAATGTCAACTTTGTCACTCAATTCCACTTCGTATATGGCTATAGATTCTCCATCTACAAGAGATATTTTGCCAAGATTCAATGCTTCTTTAGCTAAGCGGCTACTTACGTGGACCGCAGAAGGAGTGTTCCAAAAACTAATTTTGTTTCGGAATATATCATAAAGCAATTTTTGCCAAGCCTCACGATTATATTTAGATTCGATGACTTCTTTGTAGTTCATATTGCTATTTTTAGAGTTTATTGAATGATTCTGATAAAATAATTTCTGCATTAGTCTCTTGCTCATTAAGCAGAGATTCTTGTGCCGTATAATATGGTGCATACTTTTTTGCCATATCAATGATTTCTGCAAGTGCTTCATCATGTGTCATTCTGGCTTTACCTCCTACGCGACGCAAGTTTTTCTGTATGCGTTGTAAGCGTTTAGCTATGTAGGTGATGACACCTCTTTCCGCTAATGTTTTGAGCTGAACTACTTTTATGTATAGTTCATTATCGTCTATTTCACGAATGAAATTATTTAACAAATTTACAGCGGTACTAACTTGCACTCCAACAGAACCTTGTTCCTCATGGGTAGTTTCTTGAGAACGTGCTTCTTCATCCTGCATCATGCGAAATTTTCGTAAAGCCATATTAATATGCTTATGGTGTTGCTCTATACGCTCTGCGGATTGTTCTTCTTTGGGAGCTTTGAAATATTTTAGAGCATCAAGCACAGAAAGTTCTTCTGCTGTTTCTGAGACCAAAAAGAATACCTTACGGAAATTCGTTTTCAGGAATACAAGAGTGTCATTTGCAAGTGTTACTCCATCTACTTTTTTCATTTCACGACCAGTACGGCTACGCAATGAGAGTTTTGCTATGCGATTATATTCTCTACGGTTGTTTTGATAGAGTGCACGGAGTTCCTCGTAATATGGCAATTCTTGATTACATTCTTCCTTTTGTTTCTTCATGCCTTCATCAAAGAGTTTACTTAAGTCGCGGTCAAGAATTTCTTCTTGTGAGTAAATTTGGTTGTCTTCACCGAAGGTGGAATGAAAGGTTTGAATCTTACTTAATGCGATTTGATTTAGATTGATTTCACGGTTTCCTTCACGGGATGGATAGAAAACGTAATTGTATATATGTTTGGATGAAGAACCGATACGATTGACGCGACCAATACGTTGCATCAGTCGGGTGCTATTCCAAGGAGTGTCATAATTTACAATCACATTTGCTCGATGCAAGTTTACACCTTCAGCAAGCACATCTGTGGTGAGGATGATATTGTAGTCATTGAGTTTTGTCTTATAGTTAGCATCAAAATTCTCACGGATAGTTTTGAACTGCTTACTACGATTATCAGCGGAGATTACCAATACGTCTTTACGATTAATACGGCGTGCCAAATACTCTACTGTGTCAACTGATTCTGAAAATACAACTAGTTTCTGTTCAGGATTGCGTTCCGATTTGAACAACTTATGCTTAAGCAGCTCATTGAACTTTGTGAACTTGGAATCATCTTCGTCTTTTATATCTGCCCATTCTGAACATAACATTTCAAGTGTATTCTGATCTCCTCTAAGCATTTCTATAAATTCAGGCTTAAAATCATCAGCAGTGAATACTGCATTTTTGGGATTATCTTCCGCTTTGGCATTTAGTTTCTCCTCAATTTCTTCATCACTCAACCCTGATTCTAATAGCATATTGATATCAAGATCCGGAGCAATGAATACTTTGTTGCGGTCAAACATATCTATCATATTTTGGTTTGCTTGACGGAAATTGTCTAATGAAACTTGGAAAGCATAAAAACTGCTTTCTAGCCGCTTCACCAATCCGTTTTTACGGATTCCAGCTAAGCTGCGGCTTATTAATTCCGCGTTATCATACAGTCCTTGTGCCGCTTCAGGCTTCAAGTAGGCTATAGCTTGATAACGAGCGTACGTCAAGTTCTTTTCAAGAGTAAGCATAGCATGTTCAAACAAATCAGCGAGATGCTCATTAAGCTCATATCGACTTTCTATAGGACGCTCTACTTTTGGAAAGCCATTCACATCCTTATTATATCGAGGCACGTTCTCGATGTCAGTACGTGTACGCCGAACCGTCAATGGCTTGATAACGCGGTCTCGAACTCGTTCTGCTAATTTCTTGAATCGACTTATGTCGAAATTTGGCTCTCTTTTTAGCTGTTTAAATTCTTTAATAAGAGGTGAAAAGAATGCCGTTAAATTTGATACACCATCAATCGTACATCGGCGTGGATCTTGGAATAATTGGATTTCTGTGTATATATCTGCAGGTGTATTATTCATAGGTGTTGCTGAAATAAGCATTACCTTTTTCTTAAAGCCGGGAATATTTCCATTTTCTATACGGGGCATTTTGCATATTTCCTGCAATTGCTCAAAGGCAGAGGTTGTATGCGAGCGGAATTTATGTGCTTCATCAACCAAAATAAGGTCAAATTCATCAGCATTCCAGTAGTTATAATTGTCTTCATCGAGAATCTTAGACAAACTGCCATTGGAAATAAAATTAACAAACTTGTCAATGCCAAAATCTTTAAATGTTGCTTTCCAGTTGTGTTCTACGGCAGGTGGATAGACGACGAGAATTTTTGTTTTGTCACGCCCATTCTCGATTAAGAATTTCTTAGCTATCATTGTAGCAATTACAGTCTTGCCAAGACCTACAACATCAGCAAGAAAAAAGCCATCGTAACGCAGTAGCTTTTGATAACCTTCTTCCACAGCATCCATTTGGTAATCATATTTCTTATACCCTTCCGGCATATCAAATGGATTGTTATCGTCTGTTGCCATGACTCTATCCGAAAAATACTCCATGAGCATTTTAATATAAAGGTCATAAGGTGAAGCATCACCTTTGAGGTATGTATGATCTATTGATGTTTTTACATCATCAGCCGTAATTTCGCATCCTTCGGCTTCTTTCCATAATAATTCAAATTCTTCTTTGGCAAATTTTACATCATCATATCTATCCATTTTTACATTAAACTCATACTGACGTTCCTCCGTGATGCCTAGTCCGTTTCCAGTAAGATTACTGGAACCAGTTATAGCCATTCCTTGGGTGTATTGATTAAAATCGTTTGGATAAAGTACGTATATTTTGGCATGTATTTTTTTGGAAGGATGCGCTCTTAGTTCCAATTTACCATCAATAAGGTCTTTCACCATTTGGAACATTCCATTTTCGACCTCTTTGCTATAATGCGAATGCTCTATATCTCGGCGAATTTCACGTAGACACTCTTCTTTTACTTCTTCTTCTGCTCCAAAAAATATCTTTCCTTGCCTTGTTGCTTGTGCAATGTATTTATCTACATTTATTCCTATTAAGACCCTAACCTTATTTATGTTGTCTAGGAAAGGACGTAAAGAAAAATATCCTGATGCTCTGAGAAAACCGACAACTGCATCAAGATTACAAATATGAGGATTATGGTGTAGTATGCCCTCAAATTCTTTTATGAGGGTATTGTTGTCTCTATTCGTGAAAAAGTTAGAATGAGTATATTTTTTAACATTATCCATGTTTTTGATAATTTAGATATTTATTTCTGAGTGTTTTCTTTTTCCCTTCTTTCTTTTACCTTTTCCAATCCCGGCATCTTTTTAGCCAATGCACTTTCTCCTGCTGGAAAATAGAGAGGAAAAACTTTATATAAGAAACCCACAACTTCACTACGACTTTTATCCATATTGTAAAAAGCAGAGCAGACAAAGTACATTAGTTCTTGCTGACTACATGTTTCTTTGGGCTGTATGCTTATTGAGGGAGCAACTATCAAGTCATGTTCAGCAAATGATAGAGCACTGGCAAGAATAGCTTCCTGTTCTTTTTCGGTAAACATCTTTATTTTCCCAGCTAACCATTCAAGCTCTCTTTGCTGAAGTGCTTGTTGTTTTTCGTTTTGATGCTCCAATAGGATTGCTACATTTTCTTGTTGCTTTTCTGTCAAGGCGTTTTCTAATGCTTGGTTCTTTCGTTTAAGAACATTGAACTTCAGTAAAGCGGCAATATACATACAGAAATATCCTACTGCAATATCGAATATTAGGACAAGCAGATAATTGTTACTTGAGTTTTGTATGCCACCAGCCATATATTCACTAATAGGGATAACAGCTAATAACATGATGATGGCTATTGCATAAAGTACTTTGTATCGCGTTTTATGGTTTACCTGTGGCAAAGAGGCAAACAAAAAGGCGATAATCAAAACGGCAATTATTACACTGAATGGTATGAAAGATGTCTCCATAGTTTTATTGCTCAGTTTGAGGGTTAACAATAATGCGCCAATAGCCACCATGATCTGCTCCTTCACGAGACAAAATTCCCATAGAACGAAGCTTTGAAATATGTTTTTCTACGGCTCGGGAGCTTATTCCTATTTTATAGGCCATTGCTTCTGCAGACATTGATGGGTCGGAAATGACGAAATCAATAATCTTTTGTGTGGTTTTCCCAATGCTTTTAGATTTGTTTTTCGAATCTCCGAACTTTTTCTCCGAACCTTTTGGGATTATCTCCGAACCTTTCTCCGAACTTTCTTGCGTATTACCAAAGGTTTTCACCGAACTTTTGCTGTTTCCACCGAACTTTTCCACCGAACTTTCTTCGTTTTCAGGGTACTTTTCGAGGGTACTGTTTACCCTGTTAGCCACTTCCTCAACAGGTATTCTTCCATTGTCACCCCAGTTCAGATTATAGAATGTGGTGTAGAAAGAAGTCGCTTCCGTTTGATATTGTGGTTCTTTGCCTTGTAGGAAATTGGGTAGCTTCTCTGTAAGCTCTCGCATTTTGCGTAAGCCGGAACCACGTTTCTCCATATAGTCCAATTGTGTGAACATATCTGCAATGACAGGGTTGCGGCGCATGGACGGCACTTTGTATATGTCACGGTCTTGAATCTGTGTGCCGTCAAGCATGGCACCAGGTGATACTAGTTCTACTCGGTCATCGTAAATGTCAATATGTACTTCACCGCCCATCATGGTGTAATCTCGATGGATAAGGTGGTTTACCAATCCTTCGAAGATGGCGCGGTCGGAATAGTCGGGGAGGTTAAGGCGATAGTTTGGCATCTTCACCCAGCCACTCATGGTATAGTTTTTGATGAAATCCATACCATATTTTAAGAGCAGCACAAGGTTAGCCCGATGTTCCACGGAACTGATGGCATCATCCTTATATAGTCCAGTCCAACGGGTGCAGAAAATACGCGATTGAAATACCGTGCAATTATCCACAAACAGCAATCCTGCATTGGTCAGTTTGTCGTCAGGAGTTACTAGTCCGAATGATTCCAGATACTTGTCGTTCCATTCTTGATGGGTTTGCTCACGGAAGGTATTGGCAAGGATGATGAAAGAATGTTTGCTGGCATCCACTTGGGTAGGAAGAGAATCCCATGTCATGTGCGTACCTTTCAATACCAATGAAAGAAGTTGTTGCGAATTACACTCCACACTTTCATTGCCAATTCGTATATATGCGGTACGTGTTCCATCCTGATAGTAATAATAAGGTGTAAGCGTTCCTGTCTTTACTTTCACTTCAAGCAGGGTATGCCCTTCGTGTTCTATCGGAATAAGTTGAACTTCCGGCACAGGGTCAAGTCGTGCCTTTATCATTTCACTGATAAAATCAGCATCGGCTTGTGGATTCTCCAACCCTACAATTACGCCGTCATCATTCACTCCATAAAACAAACTGCCACCGTCCGTATTGGCAAAAGCCGACACGGATTTAAGCCACGACTTCACTTTCTTACGCTCCAGCATTTCCTTGAAATCGTAAGCTGAGCATTCTGTTATCAATGTATTGTTATGTATCTGCATTATTCGTATAATATTTAATTCTTATCACAAAGGTAGTGATAATATGATAAATTCAAGTGTTTTAACTTACAAAGAAAGTCTCAAGTCTGCTAAGAGAACAGCCGTTTCCGTTTCATCTTTCGGTGCATCTTTGGGCTTCCATGCCACAACAAACCGTACAGATGCAGATTGCACCTTATAACCTCTTTGTTCCCATTCAGATAACGTGCCCTGCATTCTTGATGATAATTTTGCTATAGGTTTATCGGTCGATGAACTATACAAGAAGAAATCATTGTAAATTAAAGAATCTCCTCCTCTTAGTGCTAAAACCTCTTGTTTCCGTTCTTTGAAGAATCCCAAATTGACATCTTTGTGAGAGAGTTGCAGTACAATTTCTTCAGGCATGTCATATTGTCGCTGATCCATAAGATAGCGGTCTGCACTCAAATGATTGAAACAATCACTGTTTGTATGTATGAACAGCCTGTTTTTCGCACGGGTTATTCCTACGTAATATCGACGCATCAGATGGGCATCCTTTACATAATTGTCGGATATGAGCATATACACATCGTCAAACTCTCTGCCTTTGGCCTTGTGAATAGTTGATACCACAACGTCGGCTCTTGATGTGTCGCAAAAGTCTTCCACTGACGACTCAAATACAAACTCCTTGAAGTCACTGAAATATTTTGTTTTGTTGGTTTGTTCAAACAGTTCCACACACCGCTTCACATACATCAAGCTTAGACTCCTGTCATAAGTAGAGAAGGTGTTATGCTTGGCTTCTTCCCACAGCTCTTCCGTGATTAACGGTGTTTTTATCCGCTTGTTTATATACCTCAGGAAATATCTCATTTCGGCCATATTCCAAAAACGTAGGCCGTCCATTGATTGTATCAGTTTACTGTTTATGCCATGTTTCCGCAAAAGAGCCATCAGGATAACGGCCTCTTCATTTGTTTGGGTCAGTACACAAGAAGTTCCTTTATCCCTATGTTGAAGCAAGTTTTCGACGAGCGGCTGATACATATATTCCGATTGATAGCGTATCACTTCAACCCAACCCTTTTCTTTTCTCATGGAGATAATTGGTGTACTTTTTATCCTTTTATGTATATTTTTCAAGAATCCGTTGGCAAAATCCACCGGCTGGCGCGCACTGCGGTAATTTTCGGTCATTTCGACAAACGTGCTTCCGCTTTCTTGTGCCAGTCGGTACATATAACCGGAATCGGAACCGCGGAATTCATAGATGTTCTGGTCATCGTCTCCCACTGCTATCACACGCATCTCCTCATAATTAGCTATTAAAGCCTTTACAAGCGCATGCTCTTCAGCTCCCATATCCTGAGCCTCATCTATAACCAATACTGTCTTACCGATTTTGTTTGGTTCTACTTCTCCTTGGCATATCATCTCGGCTGCCTTTGAAACGACATTCTTTGAATCCTCAAGATTTCCTATCCGTCCCAGGAGGTCGAAGCAATAAGAGTGGAAGGTTTTTATTTCGACAAAGTGGGCGGCGTTGCCTATCAACTCCATGAGCCTTTGTTTGAATTCCGTAGCGGCTGCCCTTGAAAAGGTCAGCATCAGGAGCTGTTCGTGTTTCACATCTTCAAGTAGCAGAAGTGAGGCCAGTTTGTGGACCAATACACGTGTCTTTCCACTACCTGGGCCGGCTGCAACCACAATGCAACGTGAAACTTTATCTGAGATAATATCCAATTGCCGTTTGGATAACTGTCCGAATAATTGTTTGTACTTATGTGGTGTCAAGTTACGTTGTATCTCGTTTGCTCTGTCTCCTTTGAAATATTTTATGACAAACTTTCTGTAGTCCATTTGGAAATAGTCCTGAACATATTGCAAGGCCGCATGATAATCTTTTACCATCAGATTGGCATATTCGCCTACAATATGCACTTGCTGGATTTTCAACTTGTAGAATTCGTTGAGCATCCGATAGTCGTCTTGCTTGTATCTCGACTTGTTGTCCTTTATTCTTTGGATATTCATGGCATTATAAAGTACCAAAAATCCGCCTTCAAGTTTTAGTGAACCGATTTTCGACAAATACAGAAGTGCTTCTTCCACGTCTTCTAATTGAATGTCATCAAGTCTGCTGAAAAGGGATTGAGTGCTTGACTTTATTCGGTTCAGAAGTTCTACCACGGAGAACTGGATGGCTTTACCGGGCATGTTTTCCTTTTCTGCATAAGAAGCTGATTGATATAGCCATTCCACGGCAAAACGGCTTATCTCCAATCGCTTCTCAAAGCGTCTCATAGTAGACTCGAAGTCTGCCTGGCGACTTATTTCCATATTGCGGACCGCATCTTCTTTCTTACGGGTGTACCCCTTGATGGTGAGGAAATAGAGCAGCGTCCGGATATCTTTTTCTTTGGATGTGCTGATTCCGTCGTTCACGGCATTTTCATTCAGTTGCTTGCATGATATTCGTAAAGTTCCGTCGGGAATATGATTAAGGATGTATTGTTCAAGTTTTGCAAAGCGTTCGAGGAGGATTTGTGACTTTCGTTCCGAATCACCTGCATCCTGCAAATAGGCAGATATATCTTTACTGTCTGCCAATATACCTTCCTGTCGCATGCGCTCCACTACAGATATAACATCTCTTTTGCTTAGTCCCAAAATGTCTGCCAGATAATCGATTCGTGATTCTGCTTCCGAATCCTGAGCCTTGGCGATATGTTTTTGAGAAATCAATGACTTGATGATACGGACTGCCTTTTCTATTTCATCGCTGCCAAAAAGTAGTGATGCTGCTATGCGTTCTCTTGCTTCGTCCATATTCTTTACCGTTATTCCCGTGGCATATACATGAGGTACATTGTTTCCTCTTACCAAGTATCCGCTTTGTTCCAAAGCTGCTAATGCTGTCCGTACACGGGTCTCAATGTCAGATACCGAATCATCCCATCCTGCTTGCCGGGCAATTTCCAACGCAGAACAGTTGACTTTCATACGGTGTTTGGTAAGGTCTTTGACGGCTTTCCATACCTGTTGTATTTCACTAATGCTAAGTTTCGTTTGGTTTAGCAATATAAAATGCTTGTCCAAATCATTGTCACTGTAAAGCACATAACAACGTGCGCTAAGACCAGGATCACGACCTGCCCTGCCAGCTTCCTGTACATAATTCTCCAGCGAATCGGAAATATCATAATGCACTACAAGACCGACATCTTTCTTATCGACTCCCATACCAAATGCAGACGTGGCCACGATGATGTGTGCCTGATCGTTCATAAAAGCATCTTGGTTGGCAATTTTTTCATCGGCTTCCATTTTCCCATTGAAAGGGAGTGCCTTGTAACCGTCACGAGTCAGTTTTGCAGCCAGTTCCTTTGTCCGTTTGGTGCGTGACACGTAAACAATTGCCGGACAATCGGCTTCTGCTACAAGTTCTCTCAATTTTAAATATTTGTCATTGTCATTCTCTACATGTATGACGGAATAGTGTAGATTTGTTCTTGAGGCTGTTGATGCGAATAATTCCAAGTTCAAATCCAAAGTCTGCTTGAAATAGTCACAGATGTCTTGGATTACTTTCTGTTTTGCCGTGGCCGTGAAACAGGATACAGGTATCGGGGTTTTGCATTTTTTCTTTTGCTGGTATTTCTGGATGAATTTGCCAATGTAGAGGTAGTCAACTCTGAAATCCTGCCCCCATGAAGAAAAGCAGTGCGCTTCGTCTATCACAAACCTTACAACGTGGCGCGCCATCAATATTTTCTCGATTGTTTTTGAACGGAGCATTTCGGGAGAGATATACAACAACGAGGCTTCTCCGTCTTGTACTCTTTGTATTGACAGAGATCTTGTGATGGGGTCTAACATCCCATTTATGGTTACGGCATCCGTGATGCCTCTGTCGGCAAGGTTGTCTACCTGGTCTTTCATCAAAGACTGCAAGGGGGAGATGACAACCGTAAGCCCGTGCACGGAGTGTCCCGCCATGAGTGCAGGCAGTTGGAAGGTAAGTGATTTACCACCGCCGGTAGGAAATATTGCCAGCAGCGATTTCCCTTTTACCGCAGCTTGGGCAGCACGTTCTTGCAGTGGCTCGCCTTCGTATGTCCGGAAGCGCTCATATCCGAAAAATGTTTTTAGGTTATGGAGCACATCCAATTGCGTATGGCAGTAGTCGCAGCCTTCTTTGCAAGTAGTGTGTCGCAGAAGTTTTATGATAAATTCCACTTCCGGATAATTATAAAGTACCCATCCGGGAGTGATGGAGCGGTAATCGGTGGTGTCAATCAGAGCCAATGCGTATGCCAATCCACATGGATATTGGTTGATGAGCATGTCAAGATCGGCATGTTGGCAAATCTTTCCGGCATAAAGTTCTTTAATAAGTTCAGGTATTCCTTTATGGATATACTCCGCACTTACCATACTGAGAAATCCTTCAAATTCCTTCTTGTCCTTCAGCAGCGATGCAAATAGTATACGCTTTTCTTTCGGTAATGAATGCCAGCATGCTATTTCATCCAACAATAAGTCTTTTGCTTTCTTGCAATCGTTCACCGGATTGTTCATTTGTTCGCTCATCAGTTTGTCATCTTTCACAAGCCTGTGGTAAGGGTGTTCAGGGAACAGTAAAGGCGAAACATAAAGTGTATCAACTAAAATCCAGCGGCATATTTTGTCCGTAAACAGGTATTTAGCATCATGGTGAACGATATTGTGTCCGCAGATGTAGTCTACATCGTTTAAGAAAATGAATAGTTCTTCTTTTGAGGTTTTATGAAATGTCGTGTTATCATGCTTGAGGGCTCCTATATCATGGATTCTATGGTCTTTCAAGCCTATTTCAACATCTACTATGGCATAATTGTGGGCACTACATGGTACAGAGGTGGTTTTATTGCCGATGATATTGTTTCTATCCTCGGTTTTCTTGATTCCTATGAGTTTGCTCCATATTGACATATCTCAATATAATAAATAGTTTTACAACTTGAATTTGTTATGTATCTGCATCGTTTTCTTATTGTTGTTTGGGTATAACATCCCAATATCATATACAAAGGTAAGGATAAAACCGAAGAATCTGTTAAAAACATCGCTTTCTTTTGATTTTTATGCGTTTACATCTCTTTATTTATGAATAAAAATCGTACTTTTGCAGTCAAGAGCTGTGGTTGCTTATGGATGCTTATTTTCGGATTTGCGATATAATTGCAACACGTGTACGCAAGTTGCTCATACAGAGATACTGTTGATTTTGAGGAAGTGAAGTAAGATTAGCTGAATTAGTATATATAAAAAGGTGTGTCAGAAAAAGTTCTGATACACCTTTTTTATTTGAAACTGAATTTATTTCAGGAACAGAGAAACTACACTATAAATACATGCAGCTAGGAGTCCACTGACAGGAATAGTAAGTACCCATGCAGTCATGAGGCTTTTAGTTACTCCCCAGCGAACAGCAGATAAACGTTTGGTTGCTCCGACCCCGATAATTGCTCCGGTGATCGTATGAGTCGTACTTACAGGAATTTTCAGCATTTCGGTGATATAAAGTGTAAAAGCACCTGCGGTTTCGGCAACCATACCTTCCAATGGTGTGACTTTAGTGATTCTGGTTCCCATCGTTTTTACGATTTTCCATCCTCCGGACACCGTTCCCAGTGAGATAGCAGTAAAACAGGAGAACGCTACCCAGTCCGGTAGATCAGAAATACTGTTTATTCCCATTCCCAGACCCATAGAGTGGGCAGCTATCATTGCAGCGGCAATGATACCCATTACCTTCTGCGAGTCATTCAGACCATGTCCTACACTGAACATGGCGGAAGAAACCAACTGTAATCTCTTGAACCACATTTCAGCGGTATGCGGATTTGCACGTCGGCAGATGTAAAGCACAAGTAGAGTAAATCCGAAAGCGATAACCATACCGATAAATGGAGCCAGGAAGATAAAAGCGGCAATCTTAAGAATGATATTGAGCTGAATAGCTTCAAAGCCGTTTGCCATGATAGCAGCTCCTGCAAAACCACCTATAAGCGTATGGGAGGAAGAAGACGGAATACCCTTCCACCAGGTAATCAGATTCCATGAAATAGCAGCAATAATGCCCGCCAGGATAATAGGTAGCGTGATGTATTGTTCAACGACTGTCTTTGACACAGTGTTTGCTATGCCAAAGCCACCTATAATGTATTTGGCTATGAAGAACGCAACGAAGTTAAAGAATGCTGCCCACAATACCGCCTGAAAAGGAGTCAGTACTTTAGTCGATACGATGGTAGCGATCGAGTTTGCTGCGTCATGAAAGCCGTTGATATAATCGAATATCAGAGCTAGTATAATGATAGTCACTAATAATTCCATGTGTCTTGCTCTGCTTTTATGAATACTTTACGATCAGGTTTTTTAATATTTTCCCTACATGTTCTGCTGCATCGGTTGTCTTTTCCAGCTCATGCATGATCTCTTTAATTTTAATCAGTTCGATACAGTCTTTTTCTTCTTCAAAGAGTTTGGTGATAAAAAGCTCGTATACGTCATCTGCCTGATTTTCTATATCGTGTAATTGGGTACAATAGTTGCGCAATGGCTTTGGATTTTTGCGGAAAGTCTCCAGTTCATCCATGGCTTTACCTATATTGATAGCCTCCTCGTGAATCAGACGGCTCAATTCTTTTCCACTTTCGGAAATAGGGCGGGGATTATAGATAACAATGCGCTTGGCGCTACTGTTGATTCCGTCGATAACATCATCCATGCAGGAAGCCAGATCGTGAATATCTTCACGGTCGAAGGGAGTGATGAATGTCGTACTTAACTCGTCAAAGATTAAATGAGTCAATCTGTCACCTTCACGTTCCATGTCTTTAATTTGTTTGTAGTAATCTGCTCTTTCTGTGGGCAGATCATGTTCCAGACTTTCAACAAGTAGAACGGATGAGGCAGATAAAACATCTGATAACTGCTTCAGTAGAGGAAAGAACTTTGGTTCTTTGGGCGTAAATTTACTAAAAAAAGAATTTTTCATAAATATGAGTACATTAAATTGTTTTTGAGATGTTTAATTTGATGGCCGTTGTTATTAATAAACAAATGAATAAAGTTTTTTATTGCTTCGATCCTAACTTCGCTCGTAATATTTCTATTATTGCAGGCAATATTGAAATAAATATAATAGCGATAATCAAGAGTTTAAGATTTTCCTGTACGAACGGCAGATCGCCAAAGAAGTAGCCTGCATAGCAAAATAAAACTACCCATATAGCTCCACCTATCAAATTGTAGATCATAAAATAATAGTAATGCATTTTTCCCATTCCGGCTATAAATGGAGCAAAAGTGCGGACGATAGGCACAAAGCGGGCGAGAATAATCGTTTTCCCACCATATTTTTTATAAAATTCATGCGTTTTATCAAGATAACTTTGTTTGAATATCCTGGAGTTGGGATTATGAAAAAGTTTGCGTCCGAAAAAATGTCCGATCATGTAGTTGCAGGAGTCACCTAATACGGCTGCTGCAAATAAGATTAAAACAAGAATATGGATATCGATCGGCATACCGGGTAATGCGGAAATGGCTCCTGCAACGAAAAGTAAAGAATCACCAGGAAGAAAGGGAGTGACTACAAGCCCGGTTTCGCAAAATATAATGATGAATAGGATAGCATATGCCCAAGTATGGTAATCCTGCACTATATTAATCATGTATTGATCAATGTGGAGAATAAAGTCTAATATAAATTCCATTATATATCAAGTTATTAATATGTAAAAGTGAAATCGTATGCATATTCCCGGCAATGGAAAAGACTCTTCTTGCTTTCTTGCCTTGAATATAAAGAGATAAAATGGGCATGAAGATACACTCATCTCATCCCATAGAAGGAAAAGAGATATTTAAATAAGTATTCGTCCTAGTGTATAGACGTAATATCTATATGAGAATTTGGTGAGATTTGTGTAGTAGGGGAGACCAGTCCATTTTTCTTTCGGAAATTGATATTTTAAGGAACTTAGTATCCGAATTGTAACGGAAGAAACGTTGAATCTTAGAATTTTGGAAAGAGAAGTGGTACGGGATAAAAGTGAGTTTCCTAAAATACCATCGGCAATGTTGCAATCATATTTTCCATCATATTTCCCTTCTTGGAAGGAGTTGTTTTCTTTACCGGATTGTTTGACTACAGCTTTGGATCGGTAACTCTGTGACTTATTATGGGATTGTATAGTGGTAGTACCGGCCTCTGTCCGGAACTCCTGTAATTCTTTATCGGGCACTAAATTGCATCCCCATATCAGAAATATACCAAATAATATACAGAAAATGTATTTCGCCATAACAGTCGCAAATGTAGAAACTATTTTTATAAGAAATACATATTCGAAAGTATAATTAACAATTAGATTTGGGCTCCGGGGAACTGGAATCTAATGGTAATATCTTCTTCTTTATTTGTTTGATATGAGTTTCATCGGAGTATAACTGATTCCGTTTGTTTGTTGCCTGTCGTTTGTTTTTTCAAATCCCAGAGATTCGTAAAACCTGATAGCGTATGTAGATGAGTTTACAGTTATTTCATTTGCCGGACAATCACATTGGGAATAGTCAAACAGTTGCTTGCCTATCCCTTTTCTATGGAATTCCTTTTTGATGAAAAACAAAGAAATGTGTTTGCCCTCATTCTTGGTTCCCATAATACCTATTAGTTTATTTTCTTCGAAAGCTCCATAAATGCAGAGTTCATTCATCAATTTATCGTTGAATATAAAACTTTTGAAACTCTCAAGACCTTCGTCTTCGAAATCATCCTGACCACATTGCAAGTATACTTCTAATGCTAAAGTTGTCGCCTGCTGAAATTCTGCTTTATCTAATTTGCGTATCATAATTAATCATTTGTTGAGAATATAATTTTTGTCTGTCGGGCAAGATACTGATTTTTTTTATTTCAGACAATAGGGTATTTGCAGATTGAACGATCTTATTTATAGAAGCAGGAATTATTTACTTTAAAACTTTATTAAGATGAAAAAGTCAGTTATACTTTTGGTTGGATGGTTATTAGCTTTTCTATGGATAGGGAGTGCTGATATATGGGCGCAGGATGCAGGAGATTATTTCACGATTGTCGGAATGGTGAAGGATAAGCAAAATAAGAGAACACTTGAAAACGTGAATGTATCTGTGCAAGGAAGTAATATCGGTACGGTGACAAATGCAGAGGGAGAGTTTGCTCTGAAAGTCAGGAAAGAAGAAGTGCCGCGAGAGTTGGAAATCTCTCACATAGGCTATATCAATAGTCATGTATCTTTAGATAAGAATAATTCTTCTAAATTGACGGTCTGGATGATACCTCATACTAACCAGTTGAATGAAGTGGTCGTTTATGCCAATAATCCGCGTACAATTATAGAAAAGGCGATTGAGAAGATTCCGGTAAATTATAGTGCCAACCGGAATATGCTTACCAGCTTCTATCGGGAGACTGTGCAGAAAGGGCGCCGTTATATCAGTGTATCGGAAGCTGTACTTGATGTGTCGAAAACAGCATACACCAATCGCACTACGGATTATGATAAACTACAGGTTCTGAAAGGACGCCGTCTGCTAAGTCAGAAAGTTAGTGATACATTGGCAGTAAAGGTTATGGGTGGTCCTAATATATCTGTAGTTTTGGATATCGTAAAGAATAAAGAGGCGCTGCTGGAACCAGAAGAATTGAACAACTATGAGTTCTGGATGGCTGAATCGGCATTGATCGATAACCGGATACAATATGTTATTAATTTCCGTCCGAGAGTTCTTTTACCATATGCGCTGTTTCATGGGAAATTGTATGTAGATTGTGATAAGCTGTCGTTTACACGTATCGAGATGAATCTGGATATGCAGAATAAATCGAAAGCAATTGCTGCTATTCTTCATCAGAAACCATTTGGACTGAGATTCAAACCGCAAGAGTTATCTTTTCTGATAACCTATAAAACGATAGATGGAAGGACTTATCTGAATTATATCCGCAATGATATTCGTTTTAAATGCGACTGGAAACGGAGGCTTTTCTCTACGAGCTATGCAGTAACCTCAGAAATGGTGGTGACAGATCGGAGGGAGAGTCCGTCCGAGATAATTCCGCGGAATAAAGTATTTACCTCCAATCAGATTTTCTATGATAAAGTCGGAAATTACTGGAGTGAAGACTTCTGGGGAAATTATAATATCATAGCACCTACGGAGTCTCTGGAACATGCTGTCGATAAATTGAAAAAGCAATCTAATTAAAATCAGAATTGTTTTCTTATATTTGGGAACAATCGTAAAATGATAGAAGTATGCTGAATGAACTGCTCATACTGACAAAAATAAAGGCAGGTGACATAAAAGCGTTTGAGGAACTATTTCGCTGTTACTATTCTCCCTTGTGTTGGTATGCGGCAAGCATTACCGGACGGATGGAGGTGGCTGAGGAAATTGTTGAGGAACTGTTTTATGTGCTTTGGAAGGATAGGGAACAGTTACAGATTTTCCAGTCTGTAAAAAACTACCTCTACAGGGCGACACGTAATCAGTCAATTCAATACTGTGAGCATGAAGAGGTCAAAGAGCGGTATAGAGAGTCTGTGCTGACTGCATCCTCTTCGGAACAGGCGACAGATCCTCATCAGCAGATGGAATATGAAGAACTTCAGAAGCTGATAAATAATACCCTTGAGAAATTGCCGGAACGCAGAATGCAGATATTTAAAATGCACCGGACGGAGGGAAAGAAATATGCGGAAATTGCAGTCCAGCTTTCTCTCTCCGTCAAAACGGTGGAAGCGGAAATGACGAAGACTTTACGAACTTTGCGAAAAGAAATAGAAAATTATATTCAAATGAAATGATGAAAACGGATATTCATAAAATAAAGACGGAGCAGGCTTGGAATCGGTTGTACGACCGATTGGATAAAGATCATCTGCTTGTAGAAGACCATCGGATGCCTAAAATCCCGATGTGGGTACGCTATGGCACTGTAGCGGCGATGGTGGTCGGTTTGGTTTTTAGTACTTTGTATTGGGGATTCGGTCAAAAAGAGGAATTACCTGACTTTATAACACAGGAGAATCAAGATGTTCCTACATTGGTCACGACTCTGGAAGATGGTTCTGTCGTGTTCTTGGCAAAGGAGACTTCTATCCGATATCCGGAACATTTTGTTTCTGATAAACGGGAAGTCAGTTTGCAGGGAGATGCCTTTTTTGATGTGGCAAAGAAACAGAAGCAACCTTTTTGGATTGATACAAAGGAAGTAAAGATTGAAGTATTGGGTACTGCTTTTAGTGTAAAGAGCGTCGAAGATGCTCCGTTCCGTCTTTCGGTGCAACGGGGAACCGTTAGGGTAACCCTTAAAAAGAGAAATAAAGAATGTTATGTCAAAGCTGGTGAGACAGTGGTATTGCAATCACAGCAACTTTTGCTCAGTTCGACTGAAAATGCCGGAGAGTTGAATCGCTATCTGAAGCATGTCTGTTTTAAAGATGAATCTTTGGGGCATATTCTGAAAGTAATGAATATGAATGCAGGCAGTTCGCAGATACGTGTAGCTTCTCCTGCGCTTGAAAAAAGAAAGCTGACAGTTGAATTTTCCAATGAATCTCCAGAGACTGTGGCTACATTGATAGCCTATGCGCTTAATTTGAAGTGTACACGGCAGGGGGATACATTCATACTGACAGAATAAATAAAAAAAAGTGAGATGAGGATGGTTTATCGCTATATGGTGATTCTGTGTTTGTTCTTTATCGTACCGGATACGTTGAGAGCTGACGGAGAAGATGTGCTGGAGCGTATGATCAGTCTGCCGAAGATGAAAGGAACGGTCTATTCACTGTTAGGCAATATTTCTCAGCAGTCAGGTTATCTGTTTATCTATGACAGTAAAGTAGTAGATAATGATGTAACGGTGAAGATACGGAAAGGAGAGCGAACCATTCGTCAGGCTATTTATGAGATAACAGGAGATACCAGCCTGGAATTTAAAGTAATAGGGACTCATATTCTGATAACTTCTTCTTCACCGACCAAACAGCAACAGGCGAAACCTTCATCCGTTCACCCTGTAAATCTGATGCTTACCGGAACTTTACTGGATAAGGAAACCGGAATGCCTGTTGCTTCTGCATCCGTTGGAGTCCGGAGGACATCTGTGGGGATTATTACTAATCAGGAAGGAGAGTTCAGACTTTCCTTACCGGATTCTTTGCAAAACGATTCGGTTGTTTTTTCTCATATAGGATATGTTTCACAAACTCTGGAAGTTTCAGTTTTGGCAGGTCGCCATCATATTCTGAGCTTGGAACCAAAGGTTGTTCCTTTACAGGAAGTAGTGGTTCAATGGGTCGATCCTTATAAGCTGCTGAAAGAAATGGGAAGGCAAAGAGAGCAGAACTATTCTCATTCTCCTGCCTACCTGACCACATTTTACCGTGAAGGAGTTTTATTGAAAAATAAGGTTCAGAATCTTACTGAAGCAGTTTTCAAAGTTTATAAGATCGCTTCGCATTCTCCCGTTTCCGATCAGGCGAAGCTGTTGAAGATGAGCCGGCTGAGTAATGTCGAAGCCAAAGACAGCCTGCTTGTAAAGGTGAAGTCCGGCATTCAGGCATGTTTTCAGATGGATATAATGAAGGATATGCCTTCATTCCTGATACCTGACGCAGGTGATAACGGTTATCTGTATACTTTGCAGGGAGTGACATTCATAGACGACCGATGTGTGAATGTCATACACTTTGCACAAAAGAAGGAGATTATCGAGCCTCTCTATTGCGGAGATTTGTATATTGATGCCGAGACGAATGCCTTGTTACAAGCTCGTTTTGAGGTAGATCCCCAGCGTGTAAAGAAAGCGTCGGAAATGTTTGTAGAAAGGCGCACGCATGGCATTCAGATAATACCGCAAAAGGTGGTTTATACTATTTCCTACAAACCATGGCAAGGTATCTATTATATTCATCATATCCGTGGAGACCTTTCTTTCAAGGTGAAACGGCGACGGTTGCTGTCTGCTAGTCCGCAGATGCAGATCTGGTTTGAAATGATCACTTGCAAAGTGGATACGGAACAAGTGACTGCATTCCCGCGGGCAGAAAGATTACCGACGCGTACTATCTTCTCTGATCTGAATTTCAAATATGATGAAGACTTCTGGAGGGATTTTAATGTGATACCTCTGGAAGAGGAGCTTGGTAAGCTGATTGAAAGAATCTCTTTGAAAATAGAAGAAATCGGCCCTTGATTTGTTTTGCCATTCGCCGGGATTGCTGTAACTTTGCGGCGGTTTAAAAGATTGTAGAATATGGAATTGCCTAAAGATCCGATGGTGCTGTTCAGTGTCATCAATATGAAGTTGCGTGACTGTTATTCTTCGCTAGATGAGCTTTGCGAAGATATGGATGTAAGCAGAGAAGATATTGTCAGTCAGTTGAAAGCTGCAGGTTTTGAATATAGTGCGGAACATAATAAGTTCTGGTGATTTTCAGTCAACTTCGGCTTGTATATAAAGAGTTAACAGCGCCTCCATGGTCTTGAAAAAGATTATGGAGGCGTTTTTTTATTCCTTGTATGCCAATGTCATATTTCCTCTTTTCTATTAATAAATGTAAAATCGGCTCTTGTGCATTTAACTTCGTTCCTTTTCGGCGTTCTAATAACCAAAGCTCAGAAATAATAGATGATAAACGAAGATAAAATCCGAAAAGCTTGCTCCTCAGATCGCGAGCGGGGATTCAGGTTGCTGGTGGACAGTTTTCAGGAACCGATATATAATTATATCCGGAGAATGGTAGTGTCTCACGAAGATGCGGAAGATGTGCTGCAAGAAGTCTTCATTCGTGTATTCCGCCATTTGGATCAGTTCCGGAATGAAAGTTCGCTGAGTACATGGATCTACAGAATTGCAACGAATGAGTGTCTTCGGTTATTGAATAGCCGTAAAGAAGAAGTAATATCAGCGGAAGATGTTCAGGAAGAACTGATGAGTAAACTGAAAGCTTCTGACTATGTCGACTACGAAGATGAACTGGCTGTAAAGTTTCAGGAAGCTATATTGACTTTGCCGGAAAAGCAGCGGATCGTTTTCAACTTGCGCTATTACGATGAACTGGAATATGAAGATATCGCTCGTGTTCTGGATAGTAAGGTTGAGACACTGAAAGTGAATTATCACTATGCGAAAGATAAGATAAAGGAATATATATTAAACAGGTAACATCATGGATAAGGATTTTGATTTTGACAATATTGGTAAGCGGACACCTTATCGCACTCCCGATAACTTTTTTGAGGAGACACAGCGTAAGATATTGGAACGTACGGTTGACGAGCAACGCAAGAAGCGTCGGCTGAAAAGGATTATTCCTACTGTGATTGCTGTAGCAGCAGTATTGGCCGGGATTTTGTTTACGCCGTCTCTCCGCTATATGAATACCGACACACCATCTACTTCAAATATATTGGCTGTCGATAAAAATAATGTAACTACAGATCCGGTAGATAAATGGATTAAGGAATTGTCAGATGAGGAGTTGGAAGAGCTCGTCAGCTTCTCTGAAAACGATATATTTTTAAACTGAATAACTCAATTAATTATTAAAACGTGAAGATTATGAAGACTAAGTTTATTTATGTAGTGTTGATGGCTTTATTTTTGGGAAGCCAGATGACCCTTTCTGCACAGAATAAAGAAAACAAAGAAAGAAAACAGCATCCTACACCGGAGCAGATGATGCAGATGCAGACCAATCAGATGGTGAGAGCGCTCATGCTGGATGATGCAACGGCAGCCAAGTTTACTCCGATATACGAGAAGTATCTGAAAGAACTTCGTGAGTGTCGTATGATGAACTTCAAACCCAGAGCGAGAAAAGATGCAGCTCAAGGTACGGAAGCCAATACTGCCAAAGAAACTCCAAAACCGGTTATGACAGATGCGGAAATCGCTAAAATGTTGAAAGATCAGTTTGCGCAGAGTCGTAAGATGCTGGACATCCGTGAGAAGTATTATAATGAGTTCAGCAAGATTCTGTCTCAAAAGCAGATCATGAAGATTTATCAGCAGGAAAAGAGCAATATGAATAAATTCAGAAAAGAGTTTGACCGTAGAAAAGGACAGAAACCGGGACAAGGTCACAAACCCGGACAAGACCGCCAGAGACAAAGACAGCATACCCCTCATCAAACTCAAAAGTAGATAATGGATTAGGTATTATTTATTATAGTGTTTTATTTTACTAAAGTCAACACAAATTGGGCATAGGCAGATATATCTATTCTTTTCAGTATCGTTGATTATTCATTGTGTCTTGTTACTGATAAGTTTTGGCAGCCTATGCACAGTCCGGCAAAGAGAGCTTTGCCGGACGTGTAGTTGATGCTGACTCATGATACATGGTATTCTGCGTCTGAATCTGCTGGAAGGATAAAGCTGATTAAATATTTATCAGTCTGAAACCTCTGCGGGGTATTAATTGTTGTATCCATGCGAAAACAATGAAAACCTTGCTGAATGGAGTTTCGACTGATTAAAAAATTAAAGGACAGAGGACGTTGGCGTATCTTCAAACTCAAATTGATTGATGCGCGGCTTTACTTTGTCAGTATCTTCGTCGGGTTACTGACGGGGCTTATTGCTGTGCCTTATCATTACCTGCTTCAGTTCTTCTTCAATCTTCGCCATGACTTCTTTGATTCTCATCCTAAATGGTATTGGTACCTTCCTCTTTTTCTGTTAATGTGGGGGATTCTTATATTTGTCTCCTGGCTGGTGAAAAAGATGCCGTTGATCACAGGAGGAGGTATTCCACAAACACGTGGAGTTATCAATGGAAGAGTTGCGTATAAACATCCTTTCATTGAGGTGATTGCCAAGTTTGTGGGAGGAATACTTGCGCTAAGCACCGGTTTGTCTTTGGGACGTGAAGGACCTTCGGTGCAGATCGGTTCGTATGTAGGATGTCTGGTTTCTAAATGGGGGAGAGTGCTTGCCGGCGAGCGGAAACAATTGTTGGCGGCGGGTGCCGGTGCCGGGTTGGCGGCTGCTTTTGCTGCTCCGTTGGCTTCCTCATTGCTGGTTATAGAATCTATTGAACGGTTTGATGCGCCAAAGACGGCGATTACTACCTTGCTGGCAGGAGTCGTTGCCGGAGGAGTCGCCAGTTGGCTTTTTCCTATCAATCCGTATTTTCAGATTGATGCGATTGTACCGGGAATGACTTTCTGGTCACAGGTAAAGTTGTTTCTTCTTTTGGCGGCTGTGGTTTCTGTTTTCGGAAAGTTCTTTTCTGTCACTACGCTTCAGGTCAAACGTATCTATCCGGCCATCAAGCATCCGGAATACGTAAAAATGCTATATCTGCTCTTTATTGCTTATCTCATCTCTATGGCAGAAGTCAATCTGACAGGAGGTGGGGAACAGTTTCTGTTGGCACAGGCCATGCATCCCGATACCCATATTCTTTGGATTGTCGGTATGATGTTGTTGCATTTTGTATTCAGTACCTTTTCTTTTTCGTCAGGACTGCCGGGAGGAAGTTTCATTCCTACATTAGTGACAGGAGGGCTTTTAGGGCAAATAGTTGCATTGATTCTGGTTCAGCAAGGAGTGATTGCTTATGAAAATATCAGTTATATCATGTTGATCTGTATGTCTGCTTTTCTGGTTGCGGTCATACGTACACCTCTCACCGCTATTGTGCTGATTACTGAGATTACGGGACATCTGGAAGTCTTTTATCCTTCTATTGTAGTGGGAGGACTGACTTACTATTTCACGGAAATGCTTCAGATAAAACCTTTCAATGTGATTTTATATGATGATATGATTAATTCTCCTGCGTTTAAAGAAGAGGCCCGCTACACTTTATCGGTAGAGGTCATGAGCGGTTCTTACCTGGATGGTAAAATCGTGGATGAACTTCGCCTGCCGGAACGTTGTATTATTATTAATGTTCATCGTGACCGGAAAAACTGGCCTCCCAAAGGGCAGAAACTGATGCCGGGGGATCAGGTGCAGATAGAAATGGACTCGCAGGATATCGAGAAACTCTATGAGCCGTTAGTCAGTATGGCGAATATTTATTAAAAAAGAAGTGAAGCGTTTATTCAACGCTTCTCAACCATGCAATTTCTTCTGCCCACTTGCTTTCATCGGGTGTTTCAAGAATAAGTGGCATATTATCGAATCTTGAATCTTTCATTAATCTTTCAAAGAATGCACTCCCGATCAGTCCCTGGCCTATGTTATCGTGACGGTCAACATGACTGCCTAATTCTTTTTTAGAATCATTCAGGTGCATACCACGCAGATACTCGAAACCTACTTCTTTTTCAAATTCGTCAAAGACTTTATCGTAATCATTCACTATGTCATATCCCGCTGTATATGTATGGCAAGTATCCAGGCAAATACCTACACGGCTTTTATCATTCACCCGGTCGATGATATATCTTAATTGCCAGAATTCACTTCCTAAATTACTGCCTTGCCCCGCAGTATTTTCAATAACGGCCGTTACTCCTTTAGTCTTCTCCAAAGTCAGGTTGATACTTTCTGCAATGAGTGCGAGACAATCCTCTATGGAGATTTTATTCAGATGGCTGCCGGGATGGAAATTGAGAAGTTTCAGTCCTAATTGTTCGCAGCGTTGCATCTCATCTAAAAAGGCAGCTCGACTTTTCTCCAATCCTTCTTCTTCGGGGTGTCCCAAATTAATAAGGTAACTGTCATGCGGTAAAATATAGTCTGTTTGGAAATTGTACTTAGTGCAATTTTCTTTGAAAAGACGGATGTTTTCTTCTGTCAATGGTTTACTCACCCATTGACGTTGATTTTTAGTAAACAGGGCAAAGGCATTTGCTCCAATCTCATGTGCATTGACAGGGGCGAATTCTACGCCGCCGGATGCGCTTACATGTGCTCCAATGTATTTCATCTTTTATTCTATTTAAATTTTATCTGTTGATATAACATTTATGCAGGTTTCAATGTTTGCGTAGAGTACCAACATAGGCAAAGATACAATTTTTTAGTAGTAAACTCAATGCTCATTATGATAAAGGTACAGTGATCTACTGTCTTTTTATATCCCACATCTCAGGTATTAATGGTTGAGTTGTCAGATGTTAATATCTGAGATGTCAACTGTTAATACCTGAAAAGTCAGATATTAATACCTGTCATGGACATTATTAATGCTTGAAATGTGGCATAATAAGCATTGTCACCTTCAATAAAAGACAATAAAAGAAAGGAGCTATTCGTAAGTTTATAATAACCATTGAATAGCTCCATATTGTGTGCCAGAATTGAGAAATTATATCTCAAAATCCGGTAAATAGTCAGTCAGAACCTTATTGACCTGTTTCCCTTGTACTTGATCTGTGATGATAGTCGCACCTTCCTTCTTGCCGGCATCGTATTTCAAAGAAACCTTTTCCGCTTGATGGGTGACGCTGATTGCCGCTTTCCCTTTCTCCGTCAGATTGCAGGTAATAATCCAGTCGCCTACTTGTACGGTATTGCCTTGGCGAACCACTTTCATATCCGCACGGTTATTTCCATGTGTATCCATAACGGTGAGGAAACGGGCAGTTTTACATGGAATGGTAGTAGACGAAAAATGCCAGTGATTGGGATACTTCACAGCTTTTCCCAGGGCATTGGTTACATTCTTCCAGTTGGTTGGAGCGCAGAAGAAGGTATCTACGATGGCCTGTTCCGTCTTTGCCGAACTGAAAAGATGAGCAACAGAGATGCCTCCATCCTTATTCTTTCCCGTAACTTTCACTTCATCAGGAAGTTCCTGCATTTCCATCGGAAGTTCTACCGTATGCAGCAGATAGCTCCATGTGACCGCTTCTTTTCCTTCCAGTTCATCATAAATCACATACACTCCCGTATTGCCTAATTGAATGATGTGCCGACGGAACATCTTCAGTTTGTTCTCATCCCATCCCTTTTCGGGAGTGTACTGCGTGCCGGAAAGTTCACCACGTTTCAACCAGATAGGAGCTGTGATCTTTCCGTAAGCATTGGAAGCGTCTCCCACCATATACGAAATCTTTTCTCCTTCATACCAACGGGGAATCCATCCGTAACCTTCCGTCCCGATAGTCTGAGTCATTCCATTGACCAGAATACTGTTGTGTGCACGGGTGTTTCGATAGGAATACATACAATGGTCATCGGTAAAACCGGTACGATGTCCGCTGCTATAGAAGATCGCCTTGCCGCCATAGAAGGTATTAAATGCATTCTGATTGGCCAATGCGTGCGAAGTTGAACCGTATGGACTGGAACGGAATGACAACATTGCGTTCTTTTCTATCTCTCCCAACGAAGTATGCATCGTAGCAATTCCCGTTTCATTGAATACTTTCGTCATAGGCAACTCTGCCAATGAGTGTTCTTCTATCGGGAGTGCCTTGTCGGTAATGCAGCGATACCAGGTCAGGTCACCGGATTTACCAAGAAAAGTCTTTTTCATGATGTCCGGTTCCTTCTCCAGAATGGTACGTGCGTAGGCGGCTGCCCACGGATTATTGCATTCACGTGCTAAAGCATCCGCATAGCCGACACGTGTTCCGTTCGGTTTCATCTTCGTCTCATGCGAATTGCCGTGCCCCGCAGATTTGGAGAACGGAGGCTGATGATAGATTACATAAAGCGCATTGTTGTTATACCAGGGATCGGCAAAGAAATCGAAACCGCTGATACGTGAATAGAAAGCGGGAACTTCGATCAATGTACGAAGGTTGACATGAAAATAAGAGTCACCATTATGCCATCCGCCGTCGGTGTTGAGTCCCGGCAGGCGGGATACCCATTCGTTATAGCAATAATCTACCCAAGTGGAAGCCATCGGCAATTCATCATACGTAGCAAAAGCTGCCATATTCAGAATACGGAAAGTCATCTGCCATACATGATTGTCGGCAATACGGTTTTCCAGATGATTCACATATTCATGATAAAACTTATGGGCGTTTTCGCTGATCGTTTCGAGAAGCAACTGTTTCTCGGCAGGCGTTAACAGATTGTACCATGCATCATAAGCGGAAGTACTCATGGACAGAATCGTGGAGCGGTTGAAATCTCCTGCGAAGTACTTACTGTCTTTCCACGAAAGAATTTCGGAAAGACGTTTGATACCTTCTTTGTAGTACACTTCGTCTTTCGTCAGCAGATAAGCGCGTACCATAGCTTCTATGTTCGCTTCTTCGCGGTCTACTATCTTGCGGCTTTCCCGAATCAATGCCGAGCGATATTGTACGATGTTTGTCAATTTGACTACTTGGGTGGTATCGATTTCCTCCTCCAGATGTTTCAATGGATGATTGAGGCACCCCTTTGCTTTCTGAATATAGAGCTGCGCTTCCGGATTATTCTTGTTCCGCTCGATGATCTGATCCCAGTCTTTGGCATCGAGCAGGATACGGGGATGGCTTTGAGAGAACTTCGCCAGCACTTCTTGCAAGGAGGGAGGATTGAACGTACGTGTCTGCTCGTCCACATAGAAATGATAGACGGGCGACCATTCTTCTTTGCCGTCCTTATCAAGGTAGGCGTGCTGCCAATACCATTTCCCTTTTTCAAAGAGTTTGAAAGGATTGAAGAAAGCCCAGTTTCTTTCGGCGGTCATTACTTCCGATTTAAACTCAGGATCACGTGCGATACGGATGCGGTATGTCACTTCCGGTTTGTGATCTTCTTCTTCCACTCCGTCAAGCACAGGTCCGAGGTGGGGGAACTTATCCGGCCACATGAAACGCGGCGGATTGACTGCTATGTGCTGACCGTCTAGTGGAGAAGGTGTTTCGCGGACTTCATGCATCAGCGTCTGCTGACTCAGACGCAGGATGCTTTTCTGCGCATATCCACTATAGGAAAGTATAGCTACAAATAACAGGAAAATATAATATCGTTGTTTCATCATCTTATTTTTTTAAGAGTTCTTTCAGACTGATTGTCTTGTTGTTGATCAGCGGATGTGCCCAGAAACCGATGAAGGTGATATATCCCACAAAGAGCAGGATAGACAGCATACCTGTACGCAAGGACGTAGCATCTGCCAATGTACTCACAATCATCGGCCCGCCTGCTCCACCCACGATAGCCGAACATAAAATTCCGGCAAATGAGCCGTGATGCTGTGAAGCCGAGTTCAGCGCCAATGAGAAGACGATAGAGTACATCATGGAAATACTGAATCCGATAGCAGGAAAGGCGATTAGCGAAACATCCTTGCTTCCGAATAAAGCGGCTAGTAACAGCACTATCGTCAATACCCCCGAAACCTGTAGCAGGCGTTTGCTGTCAATCAGTTTCAGAAGAATCATTCCGACCAGACAGCCTGCCGTCATCAGTCCCCAGAAGTAGCTGACTGCCTGCGCACCTTCCGCCTGCGGGTTTACACCGTGATATTGTTCGAGGAAGGTACTCATGAAGATAGAGGTTCCTTGTTCCGTACTGACATAGCAGAAGATTCCCAGAAAGAACAACCATACATATTTCTGCTTGAACAGGGCGAGGTAGGAATCTTTCGATCCGCTTTTCTCATCTTCTTTCAGTTCAATCTTCGGGAAATGCGAAACGCCGACGGCAATCAGCATCACCAGCAACAATAAGGTAAATACCCAGTAGAGAGATACCCAAGGCATATCTTGTGGCGTCATATCCGCCAGCAAGTCAAGGATAAGGCTTTTTCCTGCTGTATAAGTGGCAGGATCAAGTTCCCGAATCAGATAAGTATATGCCAGCGGGCTTAGGAAGGAGGCGATACCGAACATAAATTGTGCCAGTTCAGCGATGAAAGCATAGTTTTCTTCTCCTCCTGCAGTACGTTGGAGCGGATTCAGCACGGTTTGCAGCATTGCCATTCCCAGACCGATGATGAAAGATGAAGCTAGCAACATCGGATAAGTATGCATACAGGCGAACAGGATGGTTCCGATAAACGGCATCAGGAATCCACAGAACAAGACAGGCTTTTCACCGAAACGGTCGATCAGTAGTCCGGCAGGGATGGACATAATGGCGTAAGCCAGAAAGAAGGAAGTCGGGATAAACCCCGCCATCGCAAGATCGCTCAGATTGAAATTGTGGATAATGTCCGGAATAAGCGGTCCCAGAATATTGGTAATAAACGAGATAGTGAACCAGAACGCCATAATTAGCGCCAGCATTCCTAGATTTTTCTTCATAATCTTAAATAAGTTGAGAAGGTTTTCTGCTCTTCATTTAATTCGGTTTTCTATTTAAAAAGAGGGAGGCGGCACCGATACTTCCGGCTTTGTTGCCTAAAGAGGCTGCCATGATTTCCGTGTTCACGGCACAGTCGGGGATGGCATAGCGAAGGGCTTTCTCACTTACTTTCTGAATATAAAAGTCTCCGGCTTCGGACAGTCCTCCGCCGATAACGACTCTTTGAGGGCTGAAGATATTAATAAATCCGGCAATGCCGTGACCGAGGAAATCACAATGTTCGTTCAGCGACTCAGCCGCAATCTTATCTCCTTGTTTATAGAGACGGACGATCAATTCTCCGTTTATTTCTTCATTCGGATAAGAGATGCCGGCTTCGGCTATCCGTTTGCTGAAACGACGGACCAGTGCGGCAGTGGAAGCATAATGTTCAAGGCATCCTATTGAACCGCAGGCGCAAGGTTCACCATTAGCTATCAAGGGGACATGTCCCAATTCAGTACCTCTATTGGCGTATCCGTTAAACAGTTTGCCGTCAATTATGACTGCGCCACCGATACCGGTTCCTACAGTCAGAAAGACCACATGAGTGGCTCCGTTTCCGGCTCCGTACATCGTTTCGCCAAGTCCCATCAGATTAGCGTCATTTCCCAGTTGGGTAGGAAGTCCGGTCTCTTTTTCCATCCGGTCTGCCAGTTTCAGATTTTCCCAGCCTTGAATATTCTCCGCACCTCCCAATACGATACGATTCGTACAATCGACAATTCCCGGCGTCCCTATCCCGATACCGGCTATTGTATACCTCTTTGCTTCGGCAAAGGTTTTCACTTCATTGACTGCCTTGACTAATTGCCCGATGACAGCTTCGGCTGATACGTCGGCATTCGACGGTAGCTTCCCTTGAAAGTGAAATACGCCATTATTATCAATAAGAGCGTATTTCACAGAAGTCCCGCCAAGATCAATTCCTATAGCGTATTCTTTTTCCATATAACTAGGTATGTTTTAAATTCGTTTATACTGTGCCATGCTTGTGCCACCGTATTGGCACGCTTGTGCCAAAGGCTTGGCATAGCAGTGCCAACAGCTTGACACAACTGTGCCAACGGCTTGGCACAAGCAAAGCAACTGTTTTCTTTCATATACCAGTTTATACTCTTTCTGCCCAGATAGGTGAACTCCATGCCCATTGCCCGTCACGCTGGCGAACACGCACGTAGTAGTAATCTGTATCACGCTGAGGCTCTTTATCTTCCATATAGTGTTCCACAGTGAAACAGCTTTCGGGCATAGCACGATTGAAGAGAATCGCTTCGCTCAGCCAGCCGATCATGAAGTGCGAACGTGAGCCTTCGAGCAATTCGCCCAATGTGTGTTCAAACTTCTTGCCGTTGAAATCAGCAATCACTTTTCCGTCTTTCGGCATCTCTACTTCGAGGATGACAGCTTGCATGGCAGCGGTAGTCGTATTCGGATTCTTGCTGCTGTACATATCCAGTTCGGTTTCTTTTTCGTCTGCGGATACAATGCGGTTTACGTGAGTATGGAATTCTGTTTCCCCTTCTTGCGGAGAAGTGAAGGCTGCACCGCGGAAACATGGAGTGACGCTCAGAATGCGTCCTTTGTCTACAGACAATTTACCTTGCCAGTGTACATACTGCTCTTCACGGTTCCATCCGAAATCTACTTTCACTTTGCAGCGGACAGTATCACCTTCGGGGGCAACCGGAGTCAACGGACCATTCATGCGGGCCAGAATCTGACCGTTCTTGACGATATCCACATAGTCGATGCAACTTTCTCCGGTAACATTCAGATAAATGCGGCGGCTGTTGCCACGCACTACGTCACCCATGAAAGCATCGTTGAGGCGGAAGTCAATCAAAATCTTATCGCCGGTTGCGGCGCATACGTGGCGGGTCCGAAGTGCTTCCCATATAGCGTCGCGGGTTAATGACGGAGCCAGTACACCGATACGGCCGTCACCATAACTGCCCGGATAACCCGAATGTTGGTCGGTAGAAGCCATAATACCGAATTTATTACCCAGTTCCAGACCATATTGAATGGTTCCTTCCCATTGGCGGGGGCCCATATCGTGCAAGTATGGATAGTCGCCCTGATCGCTTTCAGCCAGACCGTGACGAGAATACATTTCTACGAACGGGGTCTGGTCTCCTTCGGTAAAGCATTTCCAGTTATAGCCGCGATAACCACCCTGATAGCCCATATGGTGCGGAGTGATGAATACTTTGTGTCCTTTGGCCTTTTGTTTCCAGTCTTCGATGGAAGTGCATTCTACAAGCGGTGCATCGAGATCGTAGTTCAAGGCAACATGGTCGCCATGTTCCATGCTGTGTGCTTCATATCCAACGAAAGTGAGGAATTCTCCTTCTTTATTATATTCGTTTGTCATGGCTACGTACTTCTCATATCCGCCTTCGCGCAAACGTTTGAAAGCACCGGTATGGTAGTCGATTACCCATTTCAGGCGTGGATCGTCTGCTCCGGGGATATCCGGCCACATGGCGTGGGGTGTTACACTTACAAAATCCAACTGTCCTTTCGCTGCTTCAAAAGCATCGCGCATATCGCCGTGTCCGTATGTGATGTTACAATGGTTGTGCAGGTCTCCCCAGTACATTTTGAGGTCACTTGCCGATGGCATTTTCTTTTTGGCTTCTTTACTTCCTGCCGCACAAGAGCCGAGCAGGCTGCCGGATGCTGCTAGTCCTAAAAAAGACCAGCCAGTATTCTTTATAAAATTTCTTCTGTCCATGATATTATTGTTTTGGGTTATTTATCGATTTTCCATCAGTCTTCTGTCTCCTTTGAAAAGCACTGTCTCTTTTTCATCGGGATCATTGTCTTTATATTGTTTCTGAGTTTCTTCAAGTAGTTGCATCAACTCTTTTTGTTTCTTAGCATATTCCGCTTTTCCGAAGATATTGTTCATTTCTCTCGGATCGGCTTTCATGTCATACATTTCCCATTCGTCAATGTCGTTGTAGAAATGAATCAGTTTGAAGTCCTGCGTGCGAATGCCGTAATGACGTTTTACGGAGTGTTCTGCCGGATATTCATAATAATGATAGTAGGCTGCTTTACGCCAGTCGGCAGGAGTCTTGCCTTCGTTTTCCAATACTGGTTTCAGTGATGCTCCCTGAATATCAGATGGCACTTCTACACCGGCAAAGTCAAGGAAAGTGGGGGCGAAGTCTACGTTCATGCTAATGGCGTTGCTGGTGCTTCCGGCTTTAATGGCCTTCGGATAACGGATGATAAGCGGCATACGCTGACATTCTTCGTACATGAATCGTTTGTCAAACCAGCCGTGTTCACCCAGAAAGAATCCTTGGTCGGAAGTATAGACAATAATGGTATTGTCCAGTTCGCCGATCTTTTCGAGATAATTCAGCAGACGACCGATATTCTCGTCTACAGCCAGAACGGTAGCCAGATAATCGCGCATATATTGCTGGTATTTCCAGCTGATTAATGCCTTGCCTTTCAGGTCGCCTTTGCGGTATTCGGCAATGCGCTGTGCATAGGCGGAATCCCATTTGTCCTGTACTTCTACAGGCATGCGCTTATAAACGCTATACAGGCGGTTTGTCGTATCTTTCAGCATTTCTTCGCGAGTGAGCAGTTTTAAGTCCCAGTCATTCGTCAGCGTATGCTCGATCGACATATCTTGTTCCCGTGCCGCTTTCCCGCGTCCTTCGTAGTCATCGAACAGGTTTGCGGGTTCGGGGAAAATAGTATTGTTGAATATACCCAGATGGCGGGGGGCGGGCATCCAGTTACGGTGGGGAGCTTTCTGATGATACATCATGCAGAAAGGTTTGTTTTTGTCGCGGTTTTCGAGGAAATCGATTGCCTTGTCGGTGATAATATCCGTTGCATATCCTTTTTCTACGATGTGCTTTCCGTCTTCCCAGAAGTCAGGGTCGTAGTAGTCGCCCTGCTCATGCTGGCCGCTGAGTATGCTCCAGTGGTCAAATCCCTGCGGTTCGCTGATAAGATGCCATTTACCGATCATGGCAGTCTGATAACCGGCTTGTTGAAGTAGTTTCGGGAATGTCTGCTGATCACCGTTGAAGGTGCTTGCATTATCGGTAAAGCCGTTCTCATGGCTGAATTTTCCGGTGAGGATGCAGGCACGTGAAGGACCGGAAAGGGCATTGACTGCATAACAATTGTCAAAACGGATACCCTCATTGGCTATACGATCCATATTGGGAGTCTGGATGAGGTTGCCACCATAGCAGGACATAGCTTGGGTGGTATGGTCGTCGGTCATCATGAAGATGATGTTCGGACGTTTGGTTTCTTCTTTTTTCTGGTTGGCACAGGAAGCGAGGCTTAGTGCAGCCAATGGAAGCAGTAAGGTAGAGGGATTGCTTTTCATGATAGAAATAACATCTGATGATAAAAAATGACCAGTGAGGAGCCGAGGCCTTTTCCGTAGCGGGCATATATCCGCATGGAAATCTGGTCTCAGTGCCTCGCTGGTCACTGGATTATAATTTATATTTTAATGACTGTTTCTTGCCGTTTACTTTCACTTCTATTTCCAGTCCGTTTTCATCGAACGTTTTGTTCTTGAACTTAGCGTCAAATTTAGGGGCATCTGCGCTCTTCTTGACTGGGTAAATAACTGTGATGTAACGTACCGCATTCTCATTGTCTTTCTTTACGTTGAATGAAACATTCATACGTTTGTAGCGCTTGCGATATGCAGTAGAACACCATCCCGGCTCTTTTTTCATGCTCATGCCTTCAGGGCCGAAGCATTGAAGTTTCATGTTGCTTCCATCCTCGAATTGAGTCAGGAATGTCATGTCTTCGCGGCTGTTGGCTATCTCACCTTTCGGCATCTGATAGTGCAGGTTGACAGAACCTTTGGCGCTGCCTGATACTTCATCTACAATGACAAAGTAGGTATTGTCTACGAAGAAGACCGAACGGCGGTGCTTGAAGTTCTTGTAGCTTGGGTTTTCTGTAACCAATGTCTGGATATTGCCTTCCGGCTGCCACAGTTTAGTAACAGATTCGGTTGTTTCCAGATTTTTATTGTCCAGAGTCACGGTGTTGTGTACGGAAGTCTGACGGTGCCAGTTGCGTTGTTCCATCACTTCGCCTTCACCTGCATATACATACGAACCGGAGTCGGGGAACAGGTTCTTGCCGTTAAACCACATTTCGAAAGTACCGTTATCCGGCTGACAATGCCAGAAACCTTTCGGACCGGCTTTTACTACCATTTGTGTAGCATCCATTCCCCAGGAATTGCGGAATACAAAGAAACCTGACTTCAGGAAACCTTTCGACATATAATCAGGTAATGCACCCTCTTTGCCGTCTGTTGCCAAATACTTGATAGTTTCGTTTTTGGGGAACAGTTTGCTCCATTCACGATAGTTCTTCAGCATTTCTTTTTTTTCTGTGATTTTAGCATCACTGAAACATGGATTTGTGTAATCCGGGAAAGAAATATTAGCATAGAACATGATCATCTTTTCGATGGTATCCAGATATTCCTGTGGAAATTCATTACGGAATCCGTTAACATCTGCAATACCCAGTGCCTTGCAGAAGATATTGATAGCAGCAAGGTGGTAATGCGGGTCAAGTTCAAACTGACCGCCATCGTTGTAAACCTGTACGTTTATTTCACGGTTCAGAATGTCGATACCGCTTTTTCTCCAGGCCGGAGCTTCTTTAAATTCCGGGAAGAATGCACCTGCATAAATCATACGCTGAGCTTCGAACAACAAGTGATTACCCTGATCAGAGTAATTAGCCAGAATATGTACGGCATGTTTATGATAGTTCACCAGAAATTCAGTCAGGAAATCCGGAGTGAAAGAAGGAGAGGGGAGGAACAACTGGAACTGGGTAGTCTGATCCTGCAGACGATTACTTACTTCCAGCGGACGCCATGCGAAACGTACATTTTCCACTTCGCCTTTAATCTTACCGTCACTTACCAGTTCGTATTCTTTCTTGTCCATCTTCACCAACGGATTCTTTTTGATCCAGTCGATGTATTGGTATGCCCATTCTTTGGCATATTTCTCGTCACCCGATACACGGTATGCCTTACCCATCGGAGTAAACCATTTATGACGGTGCAACTGCCAGCGGAGTTCATTGTCTTTCACCGGCCAGTATTGCCAGTTGATATCTTCTCCGTAGTTGTAAGAAGGCTGGTAACCTTTGTGAACAAAGAATGTATGTTTCAATCCGTCGTCCGCCCATTGCTGTTCTTCTTTGCCGATAGTGATCTTTTTCAGATTAATATCCGGAGTCTTCACATTCGTACGTGCACGGTAGTAGTCGAGCAGTGCTTTTGCGGCATCCTCATCTTTGCCTTCCTGATGTAAGGCTTTTACTTTCTCCAATCCGGGGTAGTCCAGGTTGAGAAGCGAGAATACCTCGCTTTTCAACTCTTGGGCATAACCTTTGCCTACGAAACAAGCAAATGTCAGCAGGACGATATATTTCAGAGTTTTATTCATGATATCATTTATTATTCTGCAAATTACAATTTAGATTTGAATTTTCTCAGCTATGTTACTCAATAACTTTCACCTCTCCATTCTCCAATCTCAACTTCTTCAAGTCCATGAATCTCTTCAATGCTTCCAAATAGTAGTAGTCAGCATAATTCAGCGGAGTATCGATTTCAGAACCGTTAGGCAATGATCCGACAGAGTGCATTAAGATGAATCCCTGGTTTTCGCCGACTTTGGCAAGGTATGCGTCGCTTGAAAGGCTTTTCAGAATTTTTTCTGCATAATCCAGATATTTCTTTCCGTTGGGTACCATTGTGCTAAGTTCAATGAATCCTGCGGCTGTTACAGCAGCAGCCGAAGCATCGCGTGGAGTCTCTTCGGTGACAGGAGCATCGTAGTCCCAGTAAGGAATTGCATCGTCTGTTTTCACGCGCTCCATGATCATGTCGGCTATGTTTACGGCAAAGTTCAGGAAGGTAGTGTCATTTGTTTCGCGGTAGCAGGAAGTGTATCCGTATACAGCCCAAGCCTGTCCGCGCGACCATGAAGAATCGTCGTTTTTACCCTGGTGAGTCTGTTTGCGTTCTACTGTGCCGTCGTTGTTATAGCTTACTACATGCCAGCAAGTATAGTCAGGACGGAAATGATTTTTCATCGTAGTGATAGCATGCTTGATAGCGACATCCTTGTATTTGTTGTCGCCTGTCCATTTGCTTACAGTGAACAGAAGGTCCAGATTCATCATGTTATCGATGATTACCGGGAAGTTCCAGCTGCCAAAGTCCCATGAACGGATGGCTCCGATTGAATCGTTGAAACGTCCGCTCAGGTTATCGGCAGTTTCTTTCATGACAGCTTTGATGGTATCGTTAGGAGCCAGACGCTCAGCGTTTCCGTAGCTGCAGTTGATCATAAATCCCAAATCATGTGTACCTTTATAATAGCGTACCGGATTCAGCAGGTTTGTATATTGAATGGCATCCGCTTTCAGTGTATCATTTCCGGTCAGTTCGTATGCGTACCACAGTGATCCGGGGAAGAAACCGCTTGTCCAGTCGTATACTACACATAAACGACGTTTGCCCATTTGTTCGGCAGTAGGTTGCGGACGAAGTGAATCCTGAAAAGTGGAAGGATCTCTTTCTAATTGGCGGCAGAGGAAATCCATGTCATATCCGGTGCGGATTGAACGTGGAAGCTTACCGGTTCCGTCAATTTCTTCTGCTGTAAGTTGTAACTGGGCAGAAGCTACATCCAGCCCTTTCTTAATCCAACTGTAGTCTTCCTTTGGAGTTGTCTGGCACGATGCAAGTGCAATGGCAACCGAAACAAAGAGAACAAGTTTCTTTTTCATGTTATTCATTTTAAGTGATTGTTTTTAGAAGTTTTGTAACTGATGCAAAAGTAGATGATCTGTTTAATTTTAAATGATACGAATGTTGAAAAGGACATTGAAACAGAATTTCGACTATTAGTTTTGTTGAAAAAACTATTAATTTTGTCAAGCATGCCCTTTACAAGGGGGCTAGAGCCCTATTTCCGTTCGTTTAAAATGAAATCTTTTTTCTTTCTCCTGCATTGAAATGAGTCTTTTTTATTTGGTTATTATAAACAATTTCGATGGTCTGTTCGTATGGACTGGTAATGTTTGCGACTGTCATTTTTCCTTCTTCCCACTCTATGTCTATAGTAAATCCGCCTCGTGCTTTTAGTCCTTTTATGCTTCCTTCTTTCCAGGTAGGGGGGAGGGCCGGGAGCAAATGAATATTTCCATTATGACTCTGCAATAACATTTCCGCAATGCCGGCAGTAGCTCCGAAATTGCCATCGATTTGGAAAGGAAGTGCATTCAGTAAATTTCGATATAATCCCCCGCGATTATCAGCTTTGACATGGGGATCGATATAATTGACCAAATTACTCAACGCTTCATAAGCATTTGATGAATCGTACAAACGTGCCCAAAGAGAGATTTTCCATGCCATGCTCCATCCTGTTGTTTTATTTCCACGGTCATTCAAAGATTTCCGTGCTGCCTTGAATAGTTCCGGAGTGTTGTCTGTAATGTCACATCCCGGATACACCCCGAAAAGATGAGATACATGGCGATGTTGCGGTTCGCTTTCTTTATATTCTTTGTCCCATTCCAATAACTGTCCTTTACTACCGATTTGGTATCCTTTCAATTTACTTCTCTTTTTGATTAACTCCGAACGAAAATCCCTATCAGTCTGAAGTATCTTTGAAGCTTCAATTGTATTGGAAAACAAGGATCGGATAATGGCAATGTCCATCGTACTACCTTCGCAGACAGATGCCGGAGTGTCGTCAGGCATAAGATATGCATTCTCAGGAGAAGTACTGACTGGAGTTACCAGTTCTCCTTTACTGTTTTCGATTAGCCATTCGGAGCAGAATGTTGCTGATCCTTTTAGTATCGGATAGTATTTCTTTAGAAAATCCACGTCTTTCGTAAATAAGTAGTGTTCCCATATATGATTACATAACCATGGGCCGGACATATTCCAGAAAAACCAATAAACAAATCCGTCTGATGGGTATGCTTCCCGCCATATAGATATGTTATGATGAATAGCCCAACCATTTAATCCATACATATCACGAGCCAGTTCTTTACCTTTATCTGCTATTTCTTCAATGAGTTTGAATAAAGGCTGGTGACATTCTGATAAGTTGGTGACTTCTGCTGGCCAATAGTTCATTTCCAGGTTTATATTTAAGGTGTATCCTGAATTCCATGGAGGTAATACCTGATCATTCCATAAGCCTTGCAGATTCAAGGGTTGTCCTTCGCCTCGGGAACCGGCTATCATTAAATAACGTCCGAACTGAAATAACTGTGCGATTAATGCCTGATCTTCTTCTTCCTTGAATTTCTTTAACCGTTCGTCTGTCGGCAATTCTTTTTGTAGTTTTTTCGCCGGAAGAATAAAAGATACCCGGTTAAATAAGGATTGATAGTCAATGATATGTTTCTTTTTTAATTCTTGGTAGTTTTCTCCTTCACTGATTTGCCGAAAACTCATAATTTCTTGATGCGGATTCTTACCTTCTTTGCTCGGACTTTTACGCGGCCCGTTATAACTGGTAGCAGCATATAGCATGAGGGTCACTTCACTGCAATTTCGGGCAGTGACCTGATGGTTTGAAATGGATAGTGTTCCACCTTTATGACTTGGAAGGAGACATGCTTCGAAAAACGTTCCCTTTCCATCCATTTCGTTTCCATAAATCACGTGCTTTTTCTGTATGATATGTCCTGCGGCATTAAAATATTCCGGATGTAAATGTTGAGTATTGAAACGCTTCATGTGTTCTGTGTCTCTTCGTTGAGCGTGTGCAGGTGCCTGCCCTTTCAGGTAAACAACTTGTGAATCGGACTCATTCGTTACAGGATGTGGAGAATTCAGATAAGCGGTAAAACTTAAAACCGGTTTTGAAGCCTTTAAATGTATAACAATAGCTTGTGCCGGATAAGATGCAAAGACTTCTCTGCTTATCTTTACGCCATTTTGTTTATAAGAAGTTGTAACAACTGCGTTTTCCATATCCAGCGAATGGATATAGTCTGTCACGGTTGCTTTGGAAGCAAAGTCGATATATAAATCTCCGAAAGGTTGATAGGCTTCATTGAGTCTGCCAATCCATTTCTCTTGCATGATAGTTCCTGCCTCTGCGTTTTTTCCTTCGTTGAGTAACTGGCGTATATGAGCGAGATCAGGTACTATATTTATGTTTTTAGGAGTTTCCGGCTCTCCGCTATAAAGAGTGTTCTCATTGAATTGTATTCTCTCTTTCTGTGGATTTCCAAAAATCATGGCTCCCATACGTCCGTTACCTACAGGCAATGCTTCTTCCCATGCTTTTGCAGGAGACTTATACCAAAGTGTCAGATTGCCCTGGGCGTTAGTACCTGTTATGCAAAGAGTAATAATAAATAATGCTATTAATCGAGTTTTCATAATTAATGATCAGCTTGGTGTAATAAAAGCGTATAGTTTTCTCCCCGGATAGTAGAAATGGTTATATATGTTTTGTCCTTTTCTTTATCCAATGATACTTTTATTGTTTTTTGGGGACATTCCACATTATATAGCCCATTGATGGTCAGTTGCGTATCATAAGGCTTCTCTTGTTGTATTACATCTTCTTCCGTCAGTAGTCCCATATGTGCACGGGATATTCTTCTCATATCCGGTTCACAAACAGAGAGTTTAAATGAATTGTCCTTCTGCTTTTCCAGTATATAAGAAAGCGGAATATTTACTTGGGATACCAGTTGACCTTCATACTTCTTCTGTGCATTGAAAAGAGCGCCGCATGTAATTTCTTTCGTTTTATAGGTAACAATGTGCGCATCGTTATCCTGTGCTATTACTTTTATCGGACTCTCGTTGGATAATAGTTGACGGGCCAATACTTTTTTCTTGTTTTTAAGTATATAATAGTGATATTTTGCCGCCTCCGGTGCGGTCCCGTGTTCTATATAAGCTCGTGTGTGAGAGCCTTCACTGGAAGTTCGTACCGCTCCTCCTTTTACTGCGTACATGAGTGAAGGGTCTGTCAGAATATATCCTTCCGGCATTCTTTCTTCACTGGTGTTTCTGCTGAACGACTGAAACAAAGTAGTGACTGTAGGGTATCTTTTATCTTTAGTTTGGATGTCCGAACCCAGGCAGAGCAGGAAATCCTCAAATACAAAGACTGATTTGTTGGCACGGAATGACTGATCGTAAGTGATATCGTGCATTCTGAAAGAGAACATCGCATTTTTGTCGGAAGCATGTACCCCCGTTAAGAATGTCTCATCAGAGAAATTACGATGTCCAGAACTTGATCCGCCTTTATCTTGCAATACTTTATCAGGTAATACTTTGGTAGTAGCTCCCGGAATATAATTCCAGTCGAAGTCTGTTTCTTGCGGATTGAAAGATTTATGTCTGTTTTTAAAGTCAAAATATTCTATTTGACCATAGCCCAGATAGCGTCCTTTGGTGTTTTCTGTGGCAGAAGATTCAAAGTCCCATATATAGCGGCTGAATCCCTTGATGTTGAAATGAAAAAGACTGTCTTTAGCAACCAATAATCCGGAATAAGGCATGAACAGTGTACCGGTGACAGGCTTTTCTTTAGCAATGGAACTTGATGCCAATTGAGTTACTAGCTCGATTTCTCCTACGGTGCTGGTATATGCTAAGTTTGAATTCACGTTACTGATATATTCAGTGATAGCCTGTTGGTTTTCTGTGGATTCAAGTATTCGCTTGAAGGCAGCTGTTAATTCTTTATCCGGTTCTTTAAATGACAGAGCTGTATAGGCAAAAGCCGGTAATAAGGTCTCTAAAATCTGTTGTCCTTTTGGGAAACGTCCCACAGTTCCGGCAGGTACCTCCAGACCGGCGCAAAAGAAACGGAAGGTCAATAACCCTTGTTTCAGATTATGCAATGTTGTTTCGGACAGTGCATAAGGAGTATCGTGCAGTAAATAAGCAATGAGTGCACCTGCATAAAGTGCATGAGGGTAATACGCACTATGATAAGGACCTCTGTGATGATATCCGGAGAAGTCAGCTTTGAACGTCCCGAAAAATCCCGGAGCTATTCCTAATGCATTGTCCATATAATGCTTGAATGCAGTCAGGGCAACTTCCCTTTCTTGTTTATCATTTTGTGATAGCGCGTATATTAGCTTTGGAATCGCCAATGCGCGTAAGTTATCTGCTACTTCGCCGGCATGTGAAGGAAGCTGATAGCATGCCCCGAACATGGTAAACCAGTTCATCGTTTGGAGTTCACGTTTTAGTTGTTCCGGAGATAATTGTTCTTTGAGCAAAAAGAATGAGTGAAAATAGCCGGAACTTCTAAGTTTCTCAAAACATAAAGTTCCCATACTGCTGCCGTCTGCCCAGCCTTGGTCGTTGAACCAATCATAAATGTAAAGTGCTTTTTTCAGGCTTTGATCATTTTGATTTTTACGATAATCCAGTGCCAATGGAAGCAGGATGTTTTCATTAATGCTCCTGAACTTTTTAGCTTCTTGTCCGTCTATGATAGTGGGTGCTCCCATCGGGAATAATGGTTCTCCTTGAGGAGTATGATCTTCGGTATATTGGATTTTGATTTTTTGGGCAGCTTTCACACCATTCCGAATAAATGTCTTTTCATTTTCCGTTCTCATTTTTATCCATCTCTCAGATGAATGTTGCCCGCTGCCAAGATACCAGGTTGTTAATCTGTTTGTGATGGTTGTAATCTGATTATCTTCGGCTGTGATTACTTTTTCTACTTTTGGAGTAGCATTTCTATAGCCAATGAAGTCAGGTATTAAACTATAGTCAGTACGGTTCACCTTATATTGTGCATCCGACATATTCTGCCAGGAAACTTTAGACGTGAACTCTAAAAGATCTATGTAAGTAACTCCTTTTTTTGTATGCTGTGGGAATTGTATTTCGACTGACTGAATATTACTTTTGGATGACATATTCATGTCTCCTTGAAATTTAGCCCAAATACATCGCCAACCTTTAAAGTCAAGTAAGAAGGGAAGTTGGCATACTTCTTTACCAGTCTCATCTCTGAAGGAAAACAGTAAATTCTCTTTGGTGGGAGATTCGTTATAGATCCATGCGTTCATACCACCATTTCTGTTTCTACATGCTTCAGAAATACCGGTAGGTGAGGGGAGAGTGAGAACTGCGTTCTGTTTCCATTTGATTTGAAGTGATCGACTGCCTGATTTGTATTTCTCAGAGGAAATATGGAGCACGCCTTTATCTATTTTCCAACCTTCGGGCACTTTTCCCTTCTCAAATGAATAGGTTTGGGAGAATACCGATTGACTGATGGCTAAAGATATAAGAAGAATTACTATGCTAAGATTCTTTTTCATGGTATATAGAAATCAGTGAAATAAAGAATTATGATAAAAGCGTTACCAAAAGAAAGACTATTTCTTCGGTAACGCTTTCATGTTATGTTACAGTATGATTATTTACCATCCCGGATTCTGATTGAATTGAGTACACAAGTCCATTTCCTGTTGTGGTATGGGGAGTAACTCATTCTTGTTCTTTTTAGTATAATCGACGCATACATAGAATTCGTCACCGGCACTATACCAGTCAACTAAATCCTGAGCTGTTTTTCTGATGCTGTCGTAGTAGATTCCCCAGCGAACTAAATCTTGTCTGCGATGTCCTTCGAATGCCAATTCATAAGCTCTTTCATTACGTACGGCTTTTTGGAATTCGTCGTAAGACAATCCGGATAAGTCTGAGGCGCTGTTGTCGGTTTCCACAGGAAGTCCGAAGCCGCGTCTGCGTACCATATTGATAGCCTTATATGCTTCGTCGGTCGGTCCTTGCTTCCATTCGTTCAAAGCTTCTGCATATAAAAGTAATACATCAGCATAACGTAATATATACCAGTTGATATTGGAAAGATTAGCATCGATAAGATAGTTGGCACTGTTTACATATTCTTCTGTATCCCATTTTCTCGGGCATACATTATCGATATAGGATTTCTTTAATGCATCTTTAGCATCGTCTTTGATGGCATCTTCAATATTACCGCTGGCATTGATTACAAGTTTGACTCCATCTTCACCGGTAGTCGTGTTTTTACCATATTTGTAATCAGCAAAGGAGTACTTCCATCTGTTATCACTTTCACGGTCTTTCCAGTCGCGCAGGAAAGTCGGGATGACACGCCAGTTACCGGCATTACGGACGCTTCTGATACCGCTTGCCTGTACACCGTTCCATTTACCAATACGTCCGCAAGGGTCATTAGCTGATACTCCGGTAACGGTAGGAGCATAGAAACTTACTTCGATCAGACTTTCTTCGTCATCCCAAACACCATTACAAGTGTTCTTCCATAATTGTTCGAAGTCAGAAAGCAAGTGATGTTTACCCGATTCGACTAGAATCTTAGCAGTTTTTGCTGCATTTTCCCATTTGCTTGTATCATGGACAGGATAGCCTGCCCAAGTAGCGTATACTTTAGTCAACAGTCCGAGTGCGGCGCCTTTAGAAAGACGGAAACTGTTGTCAGAACGTATATTGTCATCCACTGAATAAGGCAGATTATCAATAGCGTATTGCAAATCAGTTTCTATAAATTTATATACGTCTGCGGGATCTGCTTGTGTGAAAGTAGATGGATGTTGACGGGATTGAGCAGTATTGGTTATCAATGCTACATTCCCAAACCAACGTACTAATTCGAAATAGTACATGGCACGCAGACAACGTGCTTCTGCCATATAGACAGCGGCTTTCTTGTAATTACCTTCATCGTAGGTTCCGATTTTTTGTCCCAGTGTCTCGATAAAATCGTTTGTATCATAGATAGCACTGTATAGGTTTGCCCATGTTGTTGCTATTTCTGTCTGTGAACTGGTATAAGCGTTTGAGGGAATCAGACGAAGTCCGTCGGTACTGTTACCTGTTACTTTGGCAATATCACTGGGGATAGTAAAGTACAAAGATAGGTGGAAACCATAAATACCATCCTGAACCATATCACGATATACGCCCAGAAGTACATTTTCTGCTTCTGCCGCATTCTTCATGTAGTTTCCTTTCTCAATTTCTGTATAGCTGGTCTCATCTAATGAGCAAGATGAAACGGTGATTGCACAGGCTAATGTGCATAAGTAGTATTTGAACTTTTTCATTGTCTTTTTTTTGTTTAGAATTGAACTTCTACACCAAATGTAAATACTCTACTTTTCGGATAAGCACCCCAGTCGAATCCTGGCATAAGCGGGCTGCTTTTCATATTCACTTCAGGATCGTAACCGCTATATTTAGTCAGGCAGAATAAGTTCTGAGCTGTACCATATACACGCAGGCGGTTGATATATGCTTTTCTTGTCCATTTATTAGGGAATGTATATCCTAATGTTATGTTTTTTAAGCGAAGGAACGAACCGTCTTCAACGAAACGTGAGTATAATTCATATTTTACATATCCTCTGGCGGAAGGCACACGATTAGATGCATGTGTCGGAGTCCACCGGTCGGCAACTTCTGCCAGTTGATTACTTCGTTCGTCTTGCGATTGTGTATTGAACATACGCGTCGCATTATAAACATCGTTGCCATATTGGAACTGGAACATGAAGCTGAAATCAATGTTTTTGTAATTGAAGGTGTTGGTGATACCTCCGTACCAATCCGGTTGGCCGTTTCCAATAGTGGTACGGTCGTCAGGAGTAATGACACCGTCTCCATCTATATCTTTATACTTCACCATACCCGGTTCCACCGTCTTACCGGCATGTTTGCTTATATCTGCCACTCCGGGTTTCAGTTGCATTGAACCGTTAGGAAGTACGTTGAAATCAGATGTTTGGTAAACACCGTCAAAAACATATCCATACATTTGTCCAAGTGAAGAACCTACAATGGAGATATAATCATTTCCATTGAAGTTACTGTTGAATTTAGTTGCTGACTGTATATATGTATTGCCGTCCTGCAACGCTTTCAATGTATTCTTAATGAATGAAATGTTGAAATCTGTCTGCCATAAGAAGTTACGAGTTTGAATATTAGTGGAATTGATGTTCAATTCGATACCTTTATTCTCAATCTTACCAATATTCTGCCATTGAGAGTTGAATCCTGTTACATAAGCAAGCTTTTGTTCAAGTAACAGATCTTTGGTGTTCTTTAAGAAGAAATCTGCTGTCAGGTTCAGGCGGTTATCAAGAAGGCCGACATCAATACCTAAGTTAGCAGTGGTAGATCCTTCCCATTTCAGATCTTTGTTAGCCAGTTGTTTCGGACTCAGCACTGTGGCCATTTGTTGTCCTATTCCATATTTGCTTGATGAATACAGATCCATAGACAGATAGTTTGTGATACGGTCATTTCCTACTGTACCCCATCCAAGGCGGAGTTTTAAGTTTGATATCGGAGTTATGTTCTTCATGAATTTTTCTTCCGATACACGCCATGCTGCGGAGAATGAAGGAAAATATCCCCATTTATTTTTTGCAGAGAATACGGTAGAACCGTCAGCACGTATTGTAGCAGTAAATAGATAACGGTTGTCGAAATTGTAGTTACCTCTTGCAAAGTAAGATAACAGTTTCTTGTCGCTTCTTGAAGTTGATACGCTGCTAGGAGTGGCTCCTATTCCCAGATTGTCGTTACCCAGGTTTGGGAACGGGAAATCTTTGGATTGTCCATATAAAAGTTCCGAGCTTCTGAATGAAAACTCATGTCCTAACATGATATCAAACGTGTTTTTCTTATTGATTTTCTTTTTATAAGTTAATGTGTTACTGCTCTGCCAACGTAAGTCTTTCTGCATTTGTGTAGAACCATAAACGCCTCCACTACGATATGCCTGGCTGGAGTTTTCACCATAGAAAAGATCCCTTCTGGTATTAGTCGTATTGTAAGTGGCTGATGCTTTGAATGTCAGGTTTTTCATCAATTGTACTGTCAGTGCAGCATTAGCTCCCCACAATTCAGATTGTCTCCGGTCTTTTACAGCTTCAGCCTGTTTAATTGGATTAATTTGTGAATAAGTGGTGTTTTCACTTAATTCCAATGGGTCAAAAACAGAATTCAGAAGTTCATCGTTTGTTACATTGTTACCTCCGGTAGGACGGAAACGTAATATATTTGATAACATATTTAGTGTTCCTCCGGTACCTGAAGTACCGATGCCTTCTTTCACCGTATTTGCATAGTTGATAGTAGCATCAAAAGTGATGAATTTAGTAATCTTTTGGTTGATGCGTAATTTACCTGCATTCTTTTTATAGCCACTGTTCGTGAAGATACCATTTTCATCAAAATGTGAGAAAGAGGCGGCATATTTAGTTTCTTTTGTACCGCCGCTGATACTGAAATCATGGTTCTGAGACCAAGTCGGTTTGAATGATTCACTCTGCCAGTCAATTCCGGGATCCGTCAGGTAGTCTTCCAAAGTTTGATGACGATAAGGAACTCCGTCAGAATCATTTCCTTCTTGATAATAAGTCGTTCCGTATTTAGTCGGGTTGAGTTCTACTTGTAATGCGGCAAACTCATATGTGCTGAGCATGTCCAGTTTTTTAGGAATGTTACGATAAGTAGCCGACCCGTTATAAGTGATAACGGCTTTTCCTTCTTTACCGGATTTTGTTGTAACCAAAACTACACCATTAGCAGCGCGTGCACCATAAATTGCAGAAGCTGAAGCATCTTTTAATACTTCAACTGATTCAATGTCTGAGTTAGGAAGATAGTCGATACTACTAACTTCGAATCCGTCAACAATATAGAGTGGAGAAGAATCTCCGTTTACTGTACCAACACCACGAATTTTGATATCGAAACCCGAACCGGGAGTACCATCCGACTGGGTGATCTGTACACCGGCAATCTGACCTCCAAGTGCTTCTACTACAGAACCTGTTTTGAAACCTTCAATAGATTTTGCAGCTACAGAAGAAACGGATCCTGTCAAGTCGCTTTTCTTCATACTGCCGTAACCAACTACAATTACTTCGTCCAGCATTGCATTGTCTGGTTCTAATTTGATATTCAAGTTCTTTTGACCTTTTATTTTGATCTCTTGGTTCTTATAGCCAATGTAGCTGATAATCAATGTTGCATTACTATTCGCTTTAATGGAGAATTTTCCGTCAAAGTCTGTAACTACTCCTTTTTGAGTGTTTTTTACTTGAACCGTTGCTCCGATTAATGGAGTATCCGTTTCATCGATAACGACACCGTTTATTGTGATTTCCTGAGCAAATGAGGTAATCGCAATTAAGAGAGCTAAGAGGGTAAAATACCCTCTTTTACTCAATGCTTTAAATTTTATATTGTACATATCTATTCTATATTAGATTTAAATTAGAAACTTTCATCAAACCAAATGGCTAATGGGAATATTTGATTTTTGGTAGTGCCATCATTAGCGAGATCTGCCTGTTTACCGTCAGTTACAAAAGACATTCTTCCTATAAAAACACCATTTGCATACACTCCTTCAGAATCTTTCCATTTGCCAGGGTTGATTGTTACAGATAGATCTTTGTTGCTTATATAGCCTAAGGGTTGACTGAGATTTTGGGCATTATCGTAGTAGGACATAGGAGCTCTTGCACTATAATTAGGAGTTTTCCCAATTGCTTTATAATATGTTGTCCACAAGCCATTCATAAAACTACCATTGACTGACTGTATTCCGTCTACATGGTTTTCAATGAAACTATAGTAATAGAAGTCTCTACGATAATCCATTAAATATGTTGTGTAATCTGTTACAGTTGTGCCATTTAATGTAACTACAGGTGCAGCTATCATACCACCTTTAGAAGGATTCATCTTTACTGCAAATGGAGTATATTTGACGAAAATTCCGTTTTTATCTTTATTTTGACGTATGAAAACAGGAATTGTTTTAGATATAGCTTCCTCTCCAGAACCCACCGTTGCGGTTACAAAAAGTACACTAACACCATAATTGCTATTCCATTTATTCTCACTAAATGATAGTTCTCCTGTTTCTGAGATTGTAGTACCACTTAATGCAGTTGTATTTAATATTTTAACTTCCCATTTAACGGGACGACCATTGGGAATGTCTGTCTTAGGAGTTAACTTTTCAGCTAGAAGAATAGCTTTTTTGTCATAATCAAATTGATCAGCATAGTTTTCTTCAGGGGTAAGTCCCAGGTTATTTCCATAACGTATGTAAGTGAAATAGTTAGGATTTGCTGCAATAGTCAGTGTAAAGGTTGAAGTCTTCTCACTCTTGTCATTTTTCGCCTGTACTGTGATTGTATATGTGCCAGTTTCTATTGAATTGCCTTTTTTTGCAGAAATAACACCAGTAACTCCATCAATATTAAGTTTATCGGCTAATCTGGAGTCCAAGTCAATGAATGAGTAAGTAAGTTCGTCTCCATCTACTTCTTCCGGACCAAATTCAAATGCAACAGATTGTATCTTTTCCTGGTTTGCATATTGAAGTTGGGTAATAGGGTTAATGAATGCCACTATATTGATAACAAATGTATTATCAAAGTCTTTGCTGCCATATTGGTTGGTTGCTGTAACAGATACATTATAGCTATTATCTATTTCTAATCCGTTATTGGCGGCAAGGGTTATGATTCCGGTCTGTTCATCTATAGATATGGTTGAAGTTTCGGGAGAGATTGATTTTATCTTATACGTCAGTCCTTCTGGAGATCCTTTGAGAATTGGAGCTCCGGACACATATGCTTGATCTTTTTCTACTCTCACCGATGCGGGTTTGTATGTTAACGTAAGCGGACTGGAAGTGATGTTGAATGTAACAGCATTTTCGTATATACCTGCTCCTGCTTCTGTTGTTAATTTAAGATTCAACACATATTTACCAGGAAGAATTTCTCCTTCATATTTATCGTTGACTGTGATTTTTCCGGTATTGGAAATAGCAAAGTATTCCTTTCCTTCTTCTTGAATGATTTCATACTTGCTGATGTGTACATGTGTTCCTTCTTCAGTTTTTACCTGAGCACTGGCAGACTCTTTATAGATGTCTGCAAAATCTACTGTAACTTCGCTTGGGTCTACTGTAATTCCGTCAGGAACCGGTGCCAGCATATTTACAGTGATTACATCTTTAAACTCGTAATAATTTCCATTTGATATACAAGATACACTGATGCAGTAAGTGCCGACAGGCAGATTATCCGTATTAGCTAATTTAATAGCTCCTGTACTAGGATCTGAAATTTGAAAACAATCTGTATCGTATACTTCTCCATCAAGAGTAATGCGAGTGATAGAAAAATCTGAGGGTGTACCTCCGATGTAAGTCGGTCCGGACATGTTGAAATTCATAGAGGGGCCTATGTCGGTAATACCGGCATAGAAAATCGCAAACTTGGTAGAGTCAGTTGTCTCCGGATCCGTGCAGGAGGAGTTCGTGACACACAATCCAACTACCATTAAGATTGCCAGCAATCTTGAAGTAATGTTTTGTAATTTAGATCTCATTTTTCTTAGGTATATTAAATTATAAAGTATAAGATAATTCGTATTTCTTGCCATTGATAGTTACTTCTACCGCAGCACCATTTGTATGGAATGTACCTGCGTCTTCAGGAGTATTATCGGTAAACTGAGCATCCATAGTCAGATTGTTTAGTGTAGAAACAGCTTCGAATGGATAGATTACAGTAATAAAGCGGGCAGCTCCATTCCCAAGTTTTCGTATAGTATATTGATAACCTTTGCGTGACGCATTCTTTTCTCCTAACTTATTGGAAACATCAGATGCAACATTTGATTTGCCAAAATCCTGGTTTGTCTCGGCAAAAGTGCGAACCAGTATGTTATTATTTGCAAATGTGGTATGTGCGCCATATTGATAAGAAGCGGACAAGTCATCATATACCGTTTCATTAGCTTCGCTTGAACAAAGATGGAAATTCAAATTGATTTTGTCTTTATTACCATCTCCGTATCCTTCGTCTACAAGAACAAAGAACTCTTTATCTACAAAGAATACAGCCCGACGGTGAGTAAGACCGGCTTTAATTTGATTCTGAGTAACCAAAATCTGTGTGTTTCCTTTGGTCTCATGTTTAAGGAACTCGCCTTTCATATACCCGTTGGCAATTGTTGCACTTAAGGCTGTCATTGTGTTATGATTCTTAGTTGCAAGGAATGTCTTGCGATCTTCATTACTTGCACTTGTTCCTCCATAAGAATATACACCGGCATCCGGGAAGAAATTACGTCCGTTACGATAGATACCGAATGTTCCGTTATCGGGTTGGCAGTGCCATTTGTTATCCGGATTATTATTGTTTTTCAGAATCATCATGGTCGAGCTTTTTCCCCATCCGCTACGTAACATATAATACCCGGAAGCATCATATATCTGTGTCAAACCGGCAGGTGTTGTTCCTTGTTTACCTTCTGTTGATATCCATTTCATTTCTGCATCATCCGGGAACATTTCAGAATACTGTCTCAGATTTCTTAATAATACATTTTTAGTATATGAAGCAGAACGTGTATCATTGAAGTTATCAATTGTATAGTCCGGATAGATGATATCCATAACAAAGCGGGCTGCTTTTCTCAATTGTTCTATATAGGTAGAAGGGAATAAGCTTAACTTGTTATTGAGTTGGGCGATTTTATATATATTATAGAATCCTGCAACTACTCCGATATGATAACTTGGGTCCAATTCATTTTGAACTCCGTCCTCTAAGAACTGTGCAGTAATCTGTTCAGTAATTTTTTGTGCTCCTTCATTCAGCCATGCTTCTGCATTCTTGAATTCGGGCATTAAAATACCTGCTGTAGTGATTGCTTGTACCTGGGTAACATAAATATTACTACCGTCAGTATAATAATTGTTGCGAATGCACTCTACTTCATTAGCAAAAGCAACAAGGAATGTTGAAAGCCATTGAGGGGTAAAGTTGGTAGATTGGATAAAATGAGGCATGATATCGATTTGGTCAAGCACTCTTTCGGCAGGTTGCAGGCCATACCACTGGACAGCATCTTTGCTTACCGTACCTTCCGGACAAGGAAAGGTATTCAGCCAGTCACTATAAACCTCTATCCATGATTGAATATATTTCTCATTCTGATTGACGCGGTAAGCCTTTGCTTGTGGAAGCATCCATTGATGACGGTGGGTCTGAGACTTAAATTCCTGGTCTGTAATTTCAGCAGGAATATAAGTCCAGTCTATCTTTTTATCTTTATCAAATAAATAATAGACTTCTTTGCCGTTTTCTTCTTTTTCCTTAAAGTTACGTACATAGAATCTGTGTTCCAATGCCTGATCAGCTATATTCTGATCAAAAGCAGTAATAGAAGGGTTGATCAGATTGATATTCGGGTTGCTGACATCCGATCTGTTTCTATAGTATTTTAATAACTCATGAGCAGCGTAATAATACTCATTAGCTTCATAATACTCTTTCACCTTTTCCAGACCCGGATAATCCAGGTTGATAACCTCGAATAACTTTTCATTAATTACGCCATTCGGTTGAGGATTAGGAAGCAAGTTAATGTTAGTGTCTCCATTTGCCAATAGTTCATCATCGTCATCCGTGCATCCGGTAAAAGCGAATAAGGCACAAATGCAAATAAAGAAGATGTTCTTCATACTTTATTAGGTTTTATAATTATTAAAAGTGTATTTTTACTGTTGCAAATGTAACTTCATTAAATATGATTCTTAATTTATGTTGTCCACACTTTGTTCAAAAATGACTTTTTTGATATTAATTTTGTTGAGACATATGCTATTTTTGTTCAAAAAGGTGGTTTTGTCTCTGAATTTTAGTTTTTTAGATATCAGAATGTAATATCTCTACATAGTGTCATAAGATACCTTTTGTACAATTTGAGCTGCTTAAATGGATGATTTTAAAATTCATTCAAGCAGCTCCTTTACATGTTGATTTCAATAGGTTATTTTGCCTTCTTTCCAAAATAGTTTTGAGACATATGTGATATGGGTGAGATACTAAAATCTGGAGATGTACCTTTAGGATACATGATGATTTCTTCTCCCTTTTTTAAGTCAATCAGATAAGTACCATTATTGACAGATTTTATTATAAAGTCTCTCTTTCCTGTGAAAATAGGATTAGAGATGTCGGTCATTACTATACAAGGCTCGCCGGCCAGGCTCTTTATATGCACGAATTCCGTCTTTCCCTGTTTTCTGCTGGCAGAAACTTTGAAGGCTCCTTCTGTGCGTAAACCGGAGTAGGCAACATCCTGCCAGGCATCCGGCACTGCCGGGAAAATTCTGATTTTTCCTCCCCAACTCTGTAGCAACATATCGTGGATGCACTGAGCACCTGATAACGGGGTTTCGATAACGGGGCCTGCTTCTTTATACATAGTGGTAGGGCTAAGAAACTTTCCGAATAATTTATTCAAATAAGCAAGTGCGTCATTTCCTTTACCGATAGCTGACGAGATAGAAGAAGCACCGGTACATGAATAACCTTGGAGTGCTTTGGGTTTACTTTGCCAAAAGGCCAGTGACTTCTCGATGATGTCAACAGCACCAGTTTGTTCAGTGTTGAGCAGATATAAAGGATAGATGGCAAGTAAATGTGAGTAATGCCTGTGAGAAAAGGCATAAGGCATGTCTTTTCCTATTAGCAAGCCGTTTTCATCCATAGGATAAGCCACCAGATCATAAAGAACACTTTGCCAAGTTTCCATCAGGGGATCCTGAATGTTCAGACGTTTTGCTGATTCAAGTAAGGTCTGACATCCCCAACGTAGCAAAGCGAGATCGAAGTTACAGTCTTCTACGGCATCGTATTCCGGTGAATAGGTTTTGGGGAGATGCAATTTGCCATCTTCGCCTTTTTCCAGGAAGTGCAGATAATAGTTGACAGCACCTTTTAATAATGGGAATAACTTGTCGCGTAACACATTATCATCCATCTTGTGGCGGTAGATGAGCCAGAGGTTATGGCATGCCCATGGTAATAATCCTACTTGTGCTTTACCTTTGCCGGGAATACCAATTTCCGTTGACATACATTCCAGATTGGAAGCCACTCCAATCCCTAAAGAATTAGAACGGTAGGCAGAAGGAACGTTGAGGCGTAGTTCGTCTATATGGTTGTAAAGTGCGTTTTCGAGTGAGGCGGCCAGGTCTAAATGGTCAGAGGCATTCAATGCCCAATAGGTTAGCTGTACGTTGAGGTTCCACCAGGCGTTGGGCCAGGGAGTTTCTGTCAGCCAGGGACCTGTATTGTCTATCAAGGCGCGGTCACCGCGAGTAGCGGAAGCCAGTTTGTACATCTGTATCCAGTAAAAGTTTTCTTTTTGGATTTCGGGCAATGTGATGAAACTGGCAGGATAATAGGCATTCCACCATTTGCGATGCGTACTTTGTAGCTTTTTAAATCCTTGACGCCCGGCTTTCTTTATTTCTTTCATACATATTTCTCCGGCATTTGTCTGTGGAAATGTATGTGTAAGGTTTATCCACAGAATGCGTTCTCCTTTTTCAGCTTTGCTTTCCTGCCATCCTACTACTGTTTCACCACCGGCAAGTAACTTTTGGGTGGATAAGTTTATATCATTCTTTTGACTGATTTCAGCAGCAGGATTGAGTTGATAGTCTTGCGGAATTTTGTCCATTTTATCTTGATTCTTGAAGAAAAGATAACGGGGACTATTAGCTTCGGCGGCAATCCATTCCCACTGAAAGTCTTTTTCTTCTCCTTCTGTCGTTGCTTTTACGATCATAATCATATCGTCTGCATGAACAAACGTTTTTAAATGGATCGCTCCTTTGGTAGTGACAATATCTGTTGTAGCTTCTGCGTTCCAAAGGTCGAGGCGCATCTTACCACTGATGATTTCCCCTTCGGGGTGTAATGCAAAGTGACCGGTGAGTAATCGGGGCGTCCCGAATACGTCTCTTTTTTCTCTGTGGTCGTGTACATCGCAGTTACTGGTTTCGAACCGTATGTAGTTTTTTTCCGGTTCTTTATAAATCATTAGACCCAGCCTGCCATTTCCCAGATAGGCTGATTCGTGCCAATATTCAGGCAGTACTTCCCATATCATATCCTGACTGCTCATGAATTCGGGCCAGTCAATTGTTTGTTGTATAGTTATTGAACGTGCATTAACTATACCCATACTGATGAATGATAAAATTACATAGATGTAAAGTCGTTTTTTGAAGCTCATAGTATAAACATTTCCTTTAATGTGGTTTATATTCTTTTGGTTCTGATATCTCTATACAAATGTAGAGAGTTATACAGCCAATACTTGTTCATAACGTCTATACTTTGTTCAAAAACAAATTAGCTACTATTAGTTTTAATGAATTATATATCAAATTTGTCTAACAACATACTTTCCTTGAATGAGAAGGTTATCCTTTTGATTTCTTGATATACTCCGTAGGTAAGCATCCGAAGTACTTCTTGAAACTGGTGGCAAAATATGACGGTGTATTGAATCCTACCATAGTACTGACTTCCGCTACCGTATATCGTCCGTCTTTCAGTAGCTTGGCTGCTTCATTGAAACGAATCTTACGGATAAAGTCAATGGTTGATTCTCCGGTAATTGCTTTTAGTTTCAGATGCAGATTAGAACGGCTCATGTTCATTTCTCTGGCGAATTCGTCGGTAGAGAATTCGATGTTATCCATATTCTTTTCCACAATCGCCATGGCACGTTTCAGCAAGGCTTCATCCATTGCATTGAATGTGATTTTCTCAGGTTCTACTTCCAATGATTTGGCGTACTTATCGAGCATCCGTCTGCGTGTACGCATCATGTTCTGTATCTTGGTTGTCAGGATGGCAAGAGAGAATGGTTTGGGGATATAGTCATCCGCACCCATTTGCAGACCTTCCATCTGATCTTTGATATCGGTCTTTGCGGAGAGAATAATAACCGGGATATGGCAAGTCCGGATATTTTGTTTCACGTTCTTGCATAGCTTGATACCATCCATAACCGGCATCATGACGTCGGTGACAATCACATCCACTTCGTTGTCTTTCAGTTTTTCCAGTGCTTCTTCACCGTTCCCGGCTTCCAGTGTGTTGAACAAATCCGCCAGTCCGTTACTCAGGTAACGGCGGATTTCATTATTATCTTCTACGATCAGAATTGTTCCGCGCTTCTTATCACCGGATTCCACAGATTCGTTTTCCACTTTCTCCGTGTCGATGAAATACATTGCTTTCGAATTGGTAGAATACACTTGCTCTTCTTCATTCTGTTCGTTATTGGAAGCTAACTCGGAAGGTTTGTAAACCGACAGATCCTGTGGCAGATAGACAGAGAATGTACTGCCTTTGTTTTCTTCGCTGTCCAGTTCGATACGCCCATGATGAAGTTCTATCAGACGTTGTACTAACGAAAGTCCGATACCACTTCCTACGTGTTCACTTTCTATCTGATAGAAACGTTCGAATATCTTTCCCTGTTTGTTGATAGGGATACCTATGCCTGTATCGCTGACTTGTAACAATAGCCAGCCGTTCTCCTCTTTCAGAGTTACGGTAATGCTTTGCCCGCTTTCCGTATATTTAAAGGCATTGGAAAGGAGGTTGTTTACTATCAGTTCCAGATAGTTGGCATCAAAAAGAACTTCTTTGTCTTCCAGTTCAGAGTGTAGAGTATAAGTAATCTTTTTGTGGCGTGCCAGTTTATCGTAGAAAAGGAAGTTGTCCTGTATCAGTTGATGAGCGTTTCCTTTTTTCGCTTTTAGTTCGAACACTCCGAGTTCAGCACGGCGGTAGTCCATCAATTGGTTGACCAGATGCAGCAGGCGGTTTGCATTCCGTTGGATATATTCCAGTTGGTTACGTGTCCATCGGTCGCTGATTTTGTTAATGATCTCTTGCAGGGGAGTCAGAATCAGCGTCAAAGGTGTACGAAGTTCATGCGAGATGTTGATGAAGAAACGCATCTTCATCTGATTGATTTCTTCCTGATGTTCTTTGTCTCTGCGTTCTATTTCAAGCTGGGCTTCCATACTTTTGCGCATCCAGAAGAAGCGGAAAACAAAAGTGATGAAACCTGCGAAGGTTGCGAAGAAGATGAGTAGTGCCCACCAGGTCTTATACCAGATTGGCAGAACGATAATCTCCAATGCTGTAGGGATAGGATTCCATTTACCGTCGCTGTTGGCTGCTTTGACAAGGAATTGATAGGTTCCCTGTGGCAGGTTAGAGTAGGAGACGGTGCGGCTGTCCGTCAGATAATACCATTCCTTATCATAACCTTCCAGCTTATAGGCGAAAGTATTATGTTGTCCTGAGATATAATTGGATACCACGAACTCAATGGAAAAAGCAGTTTGCCAGGATTTCAGTGTGATACTTTTCGTTTCACTGATGTTCTTGGTCAGAATACCGGTCTCATCATCCGGGCGGACTACCTTATTGAACAGTTGCAGTTTGGTGATAACCACCGGAGGCGTATAAGGATTGTCGAGCAATAATTCCGGACGGAAAGTCGTGATTCCGTTGATACCGCCAAAATACATTTGTCCCACAGACGTACGACAATAAGAAGCGGTATTGAACTGATTGCTTTGCAACCCGTCCGATTCTGTAAAGTTACGGAATTTTTCCGTTTCCGGATTAAAGCAGGAAATCCCCCGGTTGGTACTTAACCAGAGTCTTCCGAAGGAATCTTCCAAAATACCGTATACTACGTTATTCGGCAGACCGTTGGTCGTGTTATACCGTTTGATCTGCTTGTCTTTTTCATTGAAACAATAAAATCCTTCGCGTGTACCTACCCAGATGATTCCGTTGGAAGCCTCGTAAATACAGTTCGTAAAGAGCTTCGTGACGTTGGAAACCGGAAGTATGGATGCTTTTTGTATATCCAGACCTTCTTGCTTAAAGACTGATAGTCCCTCTTCTCCACCGATCCATAAGCGTTTATGGGAGTCGCGGAATAGTGTCGTGATTTGTTTGGAGACGACCGGAGTGCCATCTTTCTCTTTTTCAATCGTAGTAAAACTTCGTTGTTCCGGATTAAAACGAACCAGTGCACTGAGTGTTCCCAACCAGAGATTCCCTTCTCCGTCGGGAAGGATGGCATAGACATTCTCATTTACCAGCTGGCTGTTGCGTTGGTTAAAGTTTTCTACCTGACCGCTGTTGCGGTGAAGGATACTCAGTCCGCCGGCATGAGTACCTATATATACCAAAGATTTCTTTTCGTCTACATATACCGCCTTGATATTGTTGGAACCGATGCCTCTTGCACTTTCATCCTCTTGCAGTGTATAAGATGTAAATCGCTGTGTAATCGGATTATAAAGATTCAATCCTCCGTCATTCGTTCCTATCCACAGGTTTTTGTCTTTATCTTCGACAATACAGCTTACTACATTGTCGCTTAACGAGTTTTTATAAGGAATATTGCGGATATTCTTGAAGCGGTTCCGGATAGGGTGATAATAGTTCAGACCACCGAAATAAGTTCCCAGCCACATACCGCCCTGAGAATCCATAAAGATACTGCGCACCGAACGTTGTGACAGACTGCCGTTTTCTACGGGGTTACTGCTGTACGAGGCAAAAGAATCAGTACCTTCATGATAAATATTCAAGTCGTTGAAAGTTCCGATCCATAAACGGTTTTGTGAATCCATTGCCAGTGAGCGGATGTAATTGGAACTGATACTCTTCGGGTTGGAAGGAGAATGCAGATAATTCTTTATTTCCTTCGTTTTCGGATTAATCAGGAACAGTCCGGCTCCTTCGGTTGCCACCCAGATGCGGGTAGGGGATTGCTGAAGAATAGCCTGAATCTGTTTAGTCCCTAAAATAGGGATCACTTTTTCAAAAGTTTTCTGAGTAATAGAGTAAGTATAGAGTCCGTCGGTCGAAGTTCCGATATAAATTTGGTCACCCTGTCTGTAAAGAGTGGAGGCGATTGTCTTATGCATCGCTGTGCTGAAAGAATCATCTATAAATTTGGATTCTTTGATATCGAACATGATCAGCCCTTCCGGAGTACTGATAAGTAACTGTTCCGGTGAAATCTCTTCGATACCGTTAACTTGCAAATGTTTCCCATTCTTTTCATAGAAGAAGTTCTGGAATATGTCTTTTTCCTCATCATAACGGGACAAACCATCACGTGTACCAATCCATACCCGTCCCTGACTGTCTGTTTTTACAATACGGGAGATGTCGTTGGCGATACTGTTCGGGTCATCCTCATTATGCTGATAAACCGTAAATGCATATCCGTCGTATTTGTTAACTCCGTCATAAGTGGCAAACCACATATTGCCCCTTTTATCCTGATCGATGGAGAACACCGTACTTTGTGATAGTCCCTCATTGATGGAAATATAGGAAAATGTGATTTGTTCCGGAGTTTCAGAAAAGGCGGAATGCATTCCTAAGCATAGGAAAAACAAGTAGATTACTATCTTCTTAAGCTTGCTCATTATTAGTTCACGAGATTAATAATGACGCCAAAGATAGTAATTTCCTTTAAATACCCCATGAATAAAGTACAAAAGACTGTATTCTTTTGGATAGTTTCGTAGAGATAATAAATAAGCCCGGCATCATACCGGGCTTTTATGCTTACAGAATTCGGTTCAGAAACCGGGGCTTACTTGGATAAGTCTCCTATTTCATCCAGATTCTTCTGAATATCTTCGTCAGTCAGTGCGTAGTTCACTAAATCGCCTGCCAGATATTTGTCATAAGATGCCATATCGATCAGACCGTGTCCGGACAGGTTGAACAGAATCACTTTCTCTTCTCCTGTTTCCTTGCACGCCTTTGCTTCGCGTATAGCGGCAGCAATCGCGTGGCTGGATTCCGGTGCCGGAATAATACCTTCCGCCTGTGCGAACAGACAGCCGGCTTCGAAAGATTCCAGTTGCTGGATATCTACCGCTTCCATCAGATTGTCTTTCAGCAATTGGGAGACGATGACGCCTGCACCGTGATAGCGAAGACCGCCTGCATGGATATGGGCAGGAGCGAAGTTGTGTCCTAATGTAAACATCGGGAGCAGCGGAGTATATCCGGCTTCATCACCGAAGTCATATTGGAATTTACCGCGGGTCAGCTTCGGGCACGAAGCAGGTTCGGCAGCAACGAAACGCGTTTTCTTTCCTTCCAGGATGTTGTGACGCATGAATGGGAAAGAGATACCTCCGAAGTTGGAACCGCCTCCGAAACAACCGATTACTACGTCCGGATATTCGCCCGCCATTTCCATTTGCTTTTCAGCTTCCAGACCGATAATGGTTTGGTGGAGAGTAACGTGGCTGAGTACCGAACCAAGAGTGTATTTACAGTTGGGAGTCATTTGTGCAAGTTCGATAGCTTCCGAGATGGCTGTACCCAGAGAACCCTGATAGGTGGGGTGAGCCGTCAGGATATCTTTTCCCGCACGGGTAGACATAGACGGAGAAGGAGTGACCTGTGCGCCGAAAGTCTGCATAATGCTGCGGCGGTAAGGCTTTTGTTCGTAGCTGATTTTTACCTGATAAACAGCGGCTTCGAGACCAAAAACTTTGGCAGCATAAGAAAGGGCGGCTCCCCATTGGCCCGCACCGGTTTCGGTAGTAACGTTCGTGACGCCTTCTTCTTTGCAATAATATGCCTGAGCCAGCGCAGAGTTCAGTTTATGAGAACCGATCGGGCTGACACTTTCGTTCTTGAAATAGATATGTGCCGGAGTTCCGAGCGCTTTTTCCAGTCCGTAAGCTCGTACAAGCGGCGTACTGCGATAATATTTATACATTTCGCGTACATCTTCCGGTATTTCGATCCATGCGTCAGTCTGGTTAAGCTCCTGATGACACAGTTCTTTGGCAAAGATTGGATACAGATCTTCCGCTTTCAGCGGCTGTTTTGTTCCCGGGTGCAACGGCGGCATTGGCTTGTTCACCATATCAGCCTGAATGTTGTACCAGTAATGTGGAATTTCTTCTTCCGGTAGGATATACCGTTTTCTTTTGTCACTCATGTTATTGTGGTTTATTAGTTTTCTGCTGCCAAAAGTAGGCAAAATTTTTAATATTCGTGTAATTTTGTCAACAAAGAATCGAATTCGATTGTTATTTTAGTTAAGTTTGCACGGCATAGCAAATACGACAATAAAAAAATGTGATATGAAGATTTATCATAAATTTCTGTTATATCAGAATAAGCTTCTCAAGCCCTATGTACGTATCCTGCTGGGGTTGGTAGAAGCACTCACTTATCTGGCATCTCTGTTGTTGATTGTCGGAGTGGTTTACGAACATGGTTTTCCATTGTCCCCGGTCGAGGTACAGCAGATACAGATCTTGTATAAAGCCGTATGGATTATCTTTTTAATTGATGTCACCCTGCATATTTCGCTGGAATACCGGAATACGAAAAAGCAATATCGAAGGCTGGCATGGATATTGAGCGTATTGCTTTACCTAACTTTGGTTCCCGTCATCTTCCATCGTCCGGAAGAAGAGGGAGCAATTCTGCAAGTCTGGGAATTCCTTCACGGGAAGTTTTATCATTTAATATTATTGTTGGTTTTTTCTCTGCTGAACCTCTCCAATGGCTTGGTGCGTCTTTTAGGACGCCGTACGAATCCGTCTTTGATACTGGCTGTCAGCTTTATGGCTATTATTCTGATCGGGACGGGATTGCTGATGCTTCCACGATGTACGGTCAATGGCATCACTTGGGTCGATTCTCTGTTTACAGCCACCAGTGCCGTCTGTGTGACGGGCTTGGTGCCGGTAGACGTATCCACCACTTTCACCACCAGCGGACTTGTAGTCATTATCCTGCTCATTCAGATCGGCGGACTGGGAGTGATGACATTAACCAGTTTCTTCGCCATGTTCTTTATGGGAAATACTTCCATTTACAATCAGCTCGTTGTCCGTGATATGGTCAGTTCCAATTCGTTGGGGTCGTTACTGTCCACACTACTATATATCCTTGGATTTACATTGGTCATCGAAGGCATTGGCATGGTGTCCATCTGGTTCAGCATTCACGATACGCTTGGGATGAATCTGGAAGAGGAACTGGCTTTTGCCGCCTTCCATTCCATTTCGGCTTTCTGTAATGCGGGTTTCTCCACACTTTCAGGCAATTTAGGAAATTCGATGGTGATGACCAACCACAACTGGCTGTTCATCTCCGTCTCTTTACTGATTATCTTGGGCGGTATCGGCTTTCCGATTCTGGTTAATTTCAAAGATATCGTATTATACCATTTGCGCCATTTTTGGACGTTTGTGCGTACCCGCAAACTGGAAAGACATAAGATGCAGCACCTCTACAATCTGAATACGAAAATCGTATTGATCATGACTTTCCTGCTTTTGCTGATCGGTACACTGGCCATTGCTGCTTTTGAGTGGAATGCCTCTTTTGCCGGTATGTCTGTGGCCGATAAATGGACGCAAGCATTCTTTAATGCGACCTGTCCGCGAACGGCTGGGTTTAGCAGTGTCGATCTGGCATCATTGAGCGTGCAGACGCTGTTGGTTTATCTCTTCCTGATGTGGGTCGGCGGCGGTTCGCAGTCTACGGCAGGCGGTGTCAAAGTGAATGCTTTTGCAGTGGTAGTGTTGAACCTTGTAGCCGTATTGCGGGGAAGTGAGCGGGTGGAGGTCTTCGGCAGGGAATTGTCTCATGACTCTATCCGGCGTTCCAATGCGACGGTCGTCATGTCGCTGGGCGTATTGTTTCTCTTCATCTTCATATTGAGCATACTCGAACCGAAAGCCTCTTTGCTGGCACTGACCTTTGAATGTGTTTCCGCCCTTAGTACGGTAGGATCGAGCCTGAATCTGACGCCTCAATTGTGCGATGCCAGTAAATTGCTGGTATCGTTGCTGATGTTTATCGGACGTGTCGGTCTGATTACGTTGATGCTGGGCATCGTCAAGCAGAAAAAGAATACAAAATACCGTTATCCGAGTGATAACATCATCATAAACTAACATCATGAAGTATATTATTATTGGTCTAGGAAATTACGGGCATGTACTTGCCGAGGAATTATCGGCATTGGGGCATGAGATCATTGGAGCGGACATCAGCGAAAGCCGTGTCGACTCAATCAAAGATAAGGTTGCCACTGCTTTTGTCATAGACGCTACGGACGAACAGTCGTTGTCGGTGCTGCCTTTGAATAGCGTAGATATTGTTGTTGTGGCGATTGGCGAGAATTTTGGAGCATCGGTACGTGTTGTCGCGTTGTTGAAGCAGAAAAAGGTGCCTCGTATTTTTGCCCGTGCCATTGATGCGGTGCACAAGGCAGTGCTTGAAGCGTTTAATCTGGAGAAGATTCTGACACCGGAAGAGGATGCTGCCCGTAGCCTGGTGCAGTTGCTCGACTTTGGGGCGACGATGGAAGCGTTCCGTATTGATCAGGATTATTATGTCGTGAAGTTTACTGTTCCGAAGAAGTTTGTAGGATACTTTGTGAATGAGCTGAATATGGATGAAGAGTTTCATCTGAAACTGATCGCACTGAAGCGTGCGAACAAAGTCACTAATTGCCTGGGCATTTCTTTGATGGAGCGTCATGTCAAGAATGAGTTGCCCGGAGATGAGAAGGTGGAAGAAGGAGATGAACTGGTATGCTACGGCAAATACCGTGATTTCCAGTCATTCTGGAAAGCTATTTAATGAAATATAACACTGAATAATGCGAATCAGTAGCATCTATATTTTCTTCATCCTATATAAATAAAAACAAATATTATCTGTCACCTGTCACTGTTTTAGAGTTAACAGATTGATTTTGAGATATAAATGTGGTGACAGCAACGAGTGACAGCAGTGTGATGGCAGAATTTGCCGTCACGCTACTGCCACTCGTTGTAGCTTAATTAGTTTCCACTGCTTGAAACTGTAGTTTCATCAGTAAGAAACCATAGTTCCAAAGGCTTGAAACTAAAAGTTTCGAGCGTATGAAACCAAAGTTTCAAGTAATAGAAACTAGAGTTTCAAGCAATGGGAACTATAGTTTCAAATAGGGAAACGAACTTGACTTGATATCAGTAGAAGTGCAGGAGGGAGCTAAGATGAAACAGCAACGTGAAACAGCAGTGTGACGGCAATACTTGCCATCACACTGCTGTCACACGTTGCTGTCACGGTCTTATGGTTTAATTATCAGACTATTATCACTCGTTTGGTGACAGGTGACAGCAATTTTTCAAATATATTTCTTTATGTAGACCGATTATTTCGTCAGAAGACGGATACTTCCTGCTTTCACTCCGCCGGCTTTGGCAGTCAGAATAATTTCTCCGGCTGTTTCATTCGTTTGTACGATAGCTGTAAGCATTCCGTTGAAAGCGTGCATCTTCGGAAGATGGAACAGGTCGAGACTCGTGGGGTCACCGTTGGCTCCGGCACGGTATTTTCCGGCACCTTTGACGGAGAAGTTGATCAGACGACTGTCGGCAGGGCAGAGGTTGCCGTCTTTGTCCACCACTTTCACTGTCACATAAGCGAGGTCTTTGCCGTCTGCCGTCAGTTCGTTCCGGTTGCTGACCAGTTCGATGTGATGAGGCTTGCCTGCGGTGCGTACACTCTTTTCTGCTACTGCTTTTCCGTCTTTATCGTAGGCTACTACTTTCACTTCACCCGGTTCATATACGGCATCCATCCACATCAGACGGTAGCGGCTTTTCAGTGAACTGTTGTTCTTGCTTTGTTTACCGTAGCTTTTTCCGTTGATAAACAGTTCGGCAGCAGGGTAGTTGGTGTAAACAAATACCGGAGTTACTTCACCTTCGCGTCCCGGCCATGTCCAATGCGGCAGGATATGCAGTGTTTCCGCTTCCTTATTCCATATGCTGCGATACAAGTAATAGCGGTCTTTGGGGAGACTGGCAAGGTCGATAATACCGAACATGGAACTATGATTGGGCCAGGCATCAGTATCATAAGGGGAAGGTTCACCCAGATAATCGAAGCCGGTCCATACAAACTGTCCGATGGTCCAGTGATGATCGTCCGCCAAAGCGAAGTCCTCATCGGGGATGTTGGACCATGAACATGCCTCTACGTCATAAGAAGAACATTGATGATCATCGTACTGGGCACTTTTCTTATCTTTTACGGGAAACTTGTAGACACCGCGTGAGCTGACGGTGGACGCAGTTTCACTACCCAGAATAAGATTTTGCGGAAGTTTGTCATACGCCTCCTGATAGCGATTGGCGCGGTAGTTCAGACCGGGGATATCGATCATGGCAGCAAATCCGTTGGCTAGAACACAAGTCACTTGGTCCATGCCGCAGGTAACGGGGCGGGTAGGGTCTTCACGGTGGCAGATATCTTGCAGGAACTTGGCTACTTTATATCCTACAGGGCTGCATTGCGTGGGGACTTCATTACCGATACTCCACATCACTACACAGGGATTGTTACGATAGTTGTGCAGCATATTCACCATATCGCGTTCTGCCCATTCGTTGAAGTAACGGTGATATCCGTTTTCACACTTGGCGATGTCCCATTCGTCGAACGGTTCGATCATCATCATGAATCCCATTTCGTCGCACAATTCCACGAGTTCGGGAGCCGGCATATTATGGGAAGTACGAATGGCGTCGCATCCCATATCCTTTAAGAGTGTGAGCTGGTGGCGAAGTGCCGCTACGTTGATGGCCGCACCCAGCGGACCTAAGTCATGGTGGTTGCATACACCTTGGAATTTGCGGTGTTTTCCGTTCAGGTAGAAACCTTTGTCGGCAATGTATTCAATGCTGCGGATACCGAAGTGGGTAGAGTATGTATCTACCAGTTGGTTGTCTGCGTACACTTTCGATACAGCCTTGTAAAGAGCGGGGCTTTCCGGCGACCAGAGTTGAGGCGCGTTGACGATAAAGTTCTGTTCAAACGGCTGCCCGTGATTGATGCGGCCTTTGTTTTCTTTGCGGGTCACTACCTTTCCATCCGGTGACAGGATTTCTGTCTCTATACGGATTTCTGTCTTTTCGCCGGCATTCTCTATCTTGGTTTGCAGGCGTACGGCGGCAAATTCATCACTGACATGCGGGGTAGTAATCTGCGTGCCCCATACCGGAACGTGTACTTTCTCCGTCACGATCAAGTGGACGTTGCGGTACAGACCTGCTCCCGGATACCAGCGTGAAGACTGGGGGCGGTTTTCGAGGCGTACCGCCAGTGTATTGTTCTTTCCGTCTTTATTCAGGAAAGGGGTGACGTTGCAATGGAAAGAGTTGTAGCCGAAGGGCCAGAAGCAAGCCTCCTGTCCGTTGACGTATACACGCGCTTCACTCATTGCTCCGTCGAACAGGAGAGTGACTTCTTTGTCGGCGGGAACGTCGAAGCTGGTGCGATACCATCCGGTTCCGACATAAGGCAGTCCTCCGGTACGTCCGGTTTTCAGTGATGCCTTCTTCTCAAAGTTCTGTGTGACTGCTACGTTTTGCAGGTCGTTGTTCATGTCGAAAGGTCCGAAGATGGCCCAGTCATGCGGGATAACGACCGATTCCCATTTAGTATCATTGTAGTCAGTCTGCACAGCTTCCGGAAAATCTCCTTTACTGAATTTCCAGTTCTTCTCAAGCAGCGTCTCGCTGCGCTGTGCCTGTAGCATACAGGCTGCGCTCATCAAAAGTACAGTAAACAACTGTTTCTGGTGTTTCATGTTCATTCTCACTTTTTTATTGGATTTTAAAAGCATCTAGTGCAATTGTAGGCGCATTATTATCGAAACAGCCTAGGTTATAACCGTCATTATAGCCATTCGGGGCTTGTGGCTCCCAATAGAAGATACCTTCCACATCGGCTTGCATCATTTTTGTAATGAGTTGTTTGCAGGCCTCTGCCTGATCATAAGGCATACCTATCTCGCAAATCATGACAGGTTTGTTGTATTTCTGCTTGACATGCTTGATATTGGCAATACAGTCATCGGCTACTTTCAGCCAACCACCGGTTTTGCCTTCCTGTTCTGCCCAATATGGATAGAGCGACATGCCTATCATGTCGTATTTACCTCCATTGGCTTGAAGAATGTCGAACATGCGGTTGTATACCCATTGGTCGTTTCCCGCGTCCAGGTGGACAATGACTTTGGCGTCGGGACATATAGCTTTCACGGCATCATATCCCACATTGTTGAGTGCAGTCAGTTGTTCGGGATTATCAACAGACCCCACAGGAAGCATCATGCCGGGAGTTGTTTCATTACCTACCTGTACCCATTCCGGTGTAACCCCAACCGCTTTTAACGCGGTAAGAACTGATTTCACATGTTCGCCGAGAGCAATTTTGAGATCATCAAATGAAAGCTCTTTCCACGCCTCCGGCATTTCCTGATGTCCGGGGTCGGCCCAGGTATCAGAAAAATGGAAGTCGATCATCGTACGTAATCCCAGACGCTCGGCACGTTTTGCTTTCACTATTACGTCATTCATGTTGTTCCAGCCGTCTTTCGGGTTAACCCATACACGAAGACGGATAGAGTTGACTCCGCAATAATCACGCAAGAGTTCCATACACTCCATCTCTTGGCGATTCTCGTCCGGCGTGTAGAACTTGAGTCCTTCCGCTTCCATTTGAGTCAGCCAACTTACGTCTGCACCACGTGCAAAGCCTTCTTCTTTTACAACCTTTTGCGGTTCTTCTTGACGAGGATTTGTAACCGGGCCATCTTCACTACACCCGTTTGTAGCCATTGAAGCAATGAGTGCTACTATTGATAATATGCTTGCTATTTTCATTGAAACTGATTTATTTAAGTGAGTAAGAATAAGTTTGGTGTCCCAAATCAACGGTAAGGACATAGGTTTTGCCTATTTCGAGTTCATCGTCTCCGTCAAATCCTGCTGAGGATTCAGAATGCTTCAGGTGCAGAATGCCGGAACCACCGCCGAAGAAAAGGTTCCAGTTGTTATTTATCAGCACTTTTACTCCCCAAGGACTTTTCTTTTCTTTAATGAACTCGGCTGTAAATATCTCTGGATTTTCTGCAGACTGTGTCATGGGGGATTCAGACCAATTATCGTTAAGTCCGGTGAATGTCACAGTCTGCACTTGAGTCAGTTCATAGGTCAATGACTTCATGTTGAAATCCATAACATACAGCCCTTGTGCCGGTGCGGGAATGTTGTCTTTAGACTCTGCAAGGATCAATGTGCCGGACAAGTCGGTAGAGCCATCGGCTGCATTATAGGCGGGCTCCCATGCTTGTTCAGTATATGCACGATATCCCCATTCAGAATCTATCCAATGTGCACCACCATAGCAAAGTCCGGCTTCATCGTATAAAGTGAGGTAATCGTCAAAACCCTCCCAATTGGTTATGCCGGAGAAGTACAGATACTGAGAGACTTCCGGCTGCGGTACCTCTTCTCCGGCGCCGATGGTAAATTGAAGAGGATTGGATAAATCAAGAACCAGGAGATTTTCTCCGGCGGGCATAGTTACAGAAATATTATCTGCACTTTCACCTAACAAGAGATTTTGCGAATTGCCTCCAAATGCGACAGTTTGCTCAATAGCAGGTCCTATGTCGGTTGTTTCCCGGTTGTACAGGTTACCCTTTCCTGATACGGAAATGGTCAGGGTAGATTGTGTTGCCAGATTTACTGGCAGTGTCCATTGATTGTTCTGCTTGTTGTAAGTCATTTCGCCCGTTACATCTCCACTAACTGACAGACTGGCAACATGAAGCGCACTCCACCATCCTTCAACCGTGTTTACGGTAGTGTAATAGCATCCTGACGGATTCGGGAACCAAAAGTTCCAGTGACTGTCTTCCGATGAAGCATAAAATGTCTTTCCTTCTTCACCAAGATTACCCCACATTACATTATTGGCTTCGCGAAGCCACCAGTTTTCCCATCCGTTGACACCCATAAAACCTGTATAAATGCCATCTTCAGCAGGAGAGGCAAGTGTCATAGATGTGTTTTTCCAATCCTTGTCAAGCACTTGAGCCAAGACAAGCTCAATGCGATAAGACTGGACCAAAATTTCCATGACATTGGAGTATGCAGGAGCGATGTTGGCTGCCAATACCGAACGTATCCGAATCCATAACGGAGCCTTCTCATTGGCCTCATATCCCAAACGACCAAGCAGAGAATTAAGTTCCTCGCAAAGAAATTGACGGGAATGGATATTCTTATCCACCGCAATATTTAGCGGAGCAGTAAAGTGTTCATCCTTTGAAAACTGAATGGTTATTTCCGCAACATTCACCGGAGCCTGTAAAAGTGTATCACTAAGTGCCAAACGCCCGTCACCACTCCAATAAACCGTCAATGCCAAAGCCTGTGGATTGTCTGGCGTAAGAATAATTTCATTCGAGCCTCCCATCAATTCCATAGAGTCTCCGGACAAGACGTAAACCGGATCAATATCGCTATCACAGGAGGTGGTAGCTACTGTCATAACAGCTGACAATAATATCAATTTAACTATTGTACTAAAAACTTTCATATCGTATCTTTTTAATAGAGTGGATTATGTAGATTAGGATTGGCTGTAAGGTCTGTATCAGGAATGGGATAAATATTATATTTTTTGTTCACGGCACGACCGTCAAGAACGCCCCCTTTCCATTGCCAGATATAATCTGCTGATACAAACTTATTGAATCTTATAAGGTCAGTTCTACGCACAGATTCAAGGTATAACTCCCTGGCTCTTTCATCGAGAATGAAATCAAGCGTAAAATCACTATCTGAAATTTTTCCGCTTTCATCTTGGTTATATGCACGCAAACGAACCTTATTTACAAGTTCCAATGCTTCGGTTCGCGACAGCCCTGTTCCTCCTCTGAGTTGTGCCTCGGCTGCCATCAGATAGATGTCGGCAAGTCGGAGTAGGGGATAGTCGGTAGAGCATCCCGTGGCAGCAGAGTTGGATGCTGCTACGCCCTCATCAGTGAGATTGGAGAACTTTTCAAAGAAATAGCCTTCGGCTTGGTTATCGATTGCACCGGTAAAGAACTGTGCTTGTCCATCTGTATAAAACATAGCGCGACTGTCTTTGGTTGTAGCAATATCTCCAAACTTTGCTGTCATCTCACCACGCGCACGAAACATACCCCAGCCGTTGGACAATCCATACTTGGCGGGGTCTTGTGTGCTCGAATTGCCACATGATCCACAAATTATATATGTTCCTCCGCCCCACGTAACTGATGTCGTGGCGTCACACACCATAGCAAACAATATTTCATGTGTTCGCTTGTGATTATCGGCATTAAATAATTTAGCATACTCCGGCTCCAGATAGAATGCAGAATTGGAAATTACTTGCTTGCAAGCAGTTATACATTCTGTATAATACTTAGTATCCACATTGCCACGATATACTGCGCTGTTTAAATAAAGCCGGGCAAGGAGTGCCCATGCTACGGGTTTACTGGCACGACCGTATTCGTTGGTAGCGGGCAATGCTGATGAAACTCCTTCGGCAACCAGCTCTTTCAGTTCACTTTCGATAAAATCAAACATCCCAATCCCGTCGTAGGCTTCCGGGATATAACCGGTAACAGGCGTATTTTCATCCACCTTAGGACCTTGACGATACAAATCGAGTACCATCCAATAACTGAATGATCTCATAAAACGAGCTTCTGAACGGAAAGTACGGATTTCAGTTTGTTCGGCTTCTGAAAACCGGGCAATCTCTTCATCCGAACAATGGCGAAGAAACTCATTACACAAGGCTATGTTGAAGAAAAGCCAGTGATAGGAGTCAGAAACCCAAGAATCTTTCGCATCCCAACTGATATAGGTAAGGTCAGACAGGTTGTTTCCTGAAAGCCAGGTATTAGCTACTTCATCGGTAGCAGCTTCTTGCAGATTGAAATAGCCACGGGAAAAGTCTTGCTTGTTAATGCTGGTGAGGTCTCCGTTGTCTCCACCTTGTCCTTGTCCTGCAAGAACATACGAGGCATATATTTTGGCAAGAACTCTCTTATAATTTGCCGCTTCAGCATAAACATCTTTTGAGGTATCTTCTGTTGTCGGCATCTGATCAAGAACATCTGTACACGAGCTTGCTACAAGGGTCATGCACCATACGATTATTGTTAGTATATTAATTTTCTTCATGGTTTATTCAATTAAAAATTAAGGCCAATAGTGATAGAATACGTGCGGGGACGCGGATAAACAGATGTGTCGACACCATTGGCTGTTTCAGGGTCTACACCTTTATATTTAGTCACGGTAAAGACATTCTGCACCATGGCAGAGGCATGAAGGCCGATGGTCTTATATATGCGACCGAAGTCATAAGAGAGTTGCAGGTTGTCCATCTTCAAGAACGAAGCGTTTTCAAGATAATGGTCGCTGAGAAACTGCCTCTTGGTAAAGCGGGTATCCAGGAAACTCCGATTTAAGTTATTAAGTTGATAATCGTTATAGCTCATGGTTTCCCATGCACCTGTATTCATGGCCATACCATTAAAGATATATCCTCCTATATTGGCTCTAAGCGAGGTTGAAAGTGTCCACTTTTTATAACGCAGCGAGGTTGAAAAACCCAAAATCCAGTCCGGAGCCGGTGAATGATGATGGTAGCGGTCTTTATTCGTTATCTCGCCATCTCCGTCAAGGTCGGCATACAAGCCTTCAATGGGTTGCCCCGTCTCCGCATCATACAACTGCTTGTATAAATAGAATGAGTAGGGAGCGTAATCAGTAGAGAACACCTGCATCTGGTAAGCATCAATCCAAGGGCCTACTTCTGTGTCAGGGCTTGGAGCACCGGGAGTAAGCGTAAGATTCTTTATCCTTACTTTTTGCCATGCAGCATTGACACTTGCCGTCCATGACCAATTTTTTGTATTGATGATGTGTCCGGTAACAGAGAGTTCAAGTCCTTTTGAGTCTACATTGCCCACATTTTGAAGCATTAGCTTATCAAAGTTCGTACCGGCTGGCATCGGAACAGTGGCCAGAAGATTTTCGGTCTTTCTGGTATAGAAATCAGCAGAAAAGGTAAATCTGTTTTCTAAGAATGCCAGATCTATACCATAGTTCCATGATTTAGTAGTTTCCCATTTCAATTCAGGATTATATGCTTCAGGACGATAGGTATATATCGGATTTCCGCCAAACAGGTATTGTGCTCCGTCAAGTCCCGGAGTGTAGACCGGAATGTAGCCATAATTGGTGATACCATCTTGCTGTCCGGTTATACCATAGGATACGCGCAACTTCACGTCATTCATCACTGTGCGCAAAGGCTCAAAGAAGTGCTCTTGTGAAACCCTCCAAGCTAAGGCTACTGAGGGGAAAGTACCCCAACGATTGTCGGATGCAAATCGAGACGAGCCGTCGCGGCGCATGGTGGCCGTAAGCAAATAGCGATCCATGAATGTGTAATTCAAACGCCCATAGTATGACATGAGTGAATGCCGCTGATCGGTTGCGGCAGAAGTCGACTGCTGTACTCCATCGGCACTCAGAATGGCATAAAACGGAGTGGTATATTTCCAGAATTGATAATCATATCCTGCTGTTACATCAATGCCGGAATGAATAGCATCGAAGTCATTATGATAATTGGCATAAATCGTGAGCAGTTTATTGTAATTCTTTTGCGGGCCGTATGTGTAGTCACGTCCGCCGGTTGTATAATAAGAAACGGCCTCTTTAGGTACATAAATATGTCCTTTGCCTTTTGACCAGTCATATCCGCCCGTAGTATGCAAACGCAAGCCCTTTACCCATCTTACATTCCAATCCACGCTGGCACTTCCTATAAATCGATAGATATCCGATGTGGAATCGTATTGATTCAGTCGGCCGACAGCATTGGCTAATGCTCCCGTCACCGGTACGCCATTGGCATCGATAGCCTCGTTGTAACCACCAAAGGTGTCGTTTCCGGAATATACCGGAATGGTGGGGTTGAGCGTACTGCCTGCCCAGATTGCATCGGTATCAGCAAAGCGATTCTTAGAATAAGTGCCTTTTAAACCTATATTAAATCTCAGCTCGTTATGGAAAAACGAAGGAGTAAGGTTTACGTTTCCGGTAAAGCGTTTTGTATTATCCGTTTTCAAGATACCATCCTGATAATACATACCGGTTGAAACACGAAATGGCAACCAAGGAAGTGCAAGTCCTGAAACACTAAGGTTATTATCTGTTCCGAAAGCTGTTTGATAAATTTCATCGTTCCAGTTTGTACGATAGTCACCAAGCAATGACTTTTGGTGTTCCGTACCATACTGATTGACAATATTTATAAATTCGTCTGTGTTCAGCATATCCGAAGTCTTGGTCTTGGTTGCAATGGAATTGGTCGTTTGGAAAGAGACCTTAATATCACTCCCGCTTCCCTTTTTGGTTGTTATGATGATGACGCCGTTGGATGCTCGTGATCCATAAATAGCAGTGGATGAAGCATCTTTCAGCACGGTCATACTCTCTATGTCGTTCGGATTTATAAGGCTTAGAAAGTTTCCGCCGCCGGATATGGAACCACCCACTTCCATAGGAACCCCGTCCAGTACAATTAATGGGTCATTGGATGCGTTAAGTGATGCGCCACCACGAATGCGTATGGTTGAGACAGATGTAGGCGAACCTCCGCCATTTACTATTTGCACACCGGCTATCTTGCCATTCACAAGCTCTTCGGGCGATGAAACCATGCCTTTATTAAAGTCTTTAGTACCCACAGAGGCAACCGAGCCGGTCAGATCGCTTTTGCGTTGTGTTCCGTATCCGATGATTACTACATCACTCAGTACTTGTGAGTCGCTTTTCATTTGTACATTCAGTACGTTACTGTTTACGGGGATAGTTATCACTTTAGTTTCATATCCTACGTAAGAAAATTGTAGTTCCTTACTGTCTTTCGGTACATTCAGAGTATAGTTTCCGTCAAAGTCGGTCACTGTACCTGTCGATGTTCCTACGATAAGAATGCTGACTCCGATCATCGGCTCTTTGTTCTCATCGATCACTTGTCCGGTCATTTTCTTGCCTCCCTGTTGGGCAAAGGCAGGAATTGCGCCTCCAAGAAAAGCTGTACATAATATAAGTAGTACAGTCAGATGGCGTAGATTTAAGATATTACAGTTCATAATTATTGTGTAATTGGTAAAAGATTTATTTTATTGAAATATCGGTTAATAGTATCATTCGGTCGGGAGAAGTGGTATACATCTTTATCTATAGCTGCCTTGCGATCTGCTCTCAAATAGCAGAGGGCACGGTAAGCATGTGCGAAAGGTGTGGAAGTCGTTTTACCTTGTGTGCTGACGAAGGCAAATAACAGGCAAATGCAGGTAAGAATAAACTGTCTTTTCATGCTATCAAATTTAGTGGTTTGTTGATAGCGGCAAAGATAGACTGCCTGGCATTTTCATAAAAGCACAGATTGGACATATAAGGATAAAAATAGGACGAAAAGCCCTAAAATGCCTCTACAGCCCGTCATTCAAGTATTGGCGCGGTGTTTTTCCAAACTCTGCCTGAAAGCATTTGGAGAAATAAGAATGATTGGAAAATCCTACCATATACATCACTTCGGCAACGGTGAATTTCTTTTGTTGCAATAACATGGCAGCTTTCTTCATGCGGATGGACTTGATATATTCCACGGGAGACATTCCGGTGAGTTGCTTGATTTTCCGGTAAATCTGTTTGTTACTGATTCCCGACAGTTCGCAAAGTGCGTTGACATTCAGGTCTGCATCGGAGAGGTGATCTTCAATCAGACGGATAATGTTCGACAGAAATTTCTCATCCTGCGATTCTGCTTCGATCGGTTTAAGTATGGGGAGAGATTCCAACTGTTTTTTGGATGCTATGACTGGTATTTCGTCTTCCTCTACGGCAATGACCGGAATGCTCAGCCCGATGGAAGTTCCCTTTCCTTTTTCGGAGGTGACTCCATCGATAGAACCGCCGTGTAATTCCGTGTAGGTCTTTACCAGATAAAGTCCGATACCTGTGCCTTCTTTGCTGCCGCTATGGGGTGACTGGAAGAAACGTTGGAAGATATAAGGAATATCCTGTTGCGGAATGCCTGCTCCCGTATCGGAAACGCAAATCTCCAGCAAACCGGTTTCCTGCCGATAGAAAAGGGATAAGCGGATACTTCCGCCCTCTGAGGTGAACTTGACAGCATTTGATAATAGATTATCTAGTATTACTCCAAGTTTGATGGCATCCATATCGGCGTAAATCTTCGCTTTGTTTGCTTCGAAATGGAACGTGAACCGTTTGTCCTCCTCATAGACTGAAAACAAACTGCGGCTGAATGATACAAGTTCGATGCGTGACAGGATAAGCAATGAATCTTTATTGTCTTCAATCCGGTTGAAGTTGAGTACCTGATGAATCAGCGAGTTGATTTTCATGGCGTTGCGCTGCACTTCTTCCAGTGTCTGTTTTTCGTGTACTTCTTCCGTAGACGGAAGTAACTGGCTGATAGGAGCTATGATCCGGCTGAGAGGTGTCTTCAGCTCATTGGATAAGTTGGTGAAGAATGCCATTTTCTGACGGGACTGTTCCAGTATTTTTTCTTTTTCCCTGCGTTCTGCTTTCAGGCGGTTTTTAACGCGGAAAAAGTTGATTGTCCATGCGATAAGACTGAGCAGCAGTAAGATATAGATGGCTTTTGCCCATATCGTATAGTACCACGGTGGAAGAATCCGGATATTCAGAATATGAGGACGGTTGGATGGTTGCCCGTCTCTCTCCAGCTTGCTGATGATAAGCTGATAATTTCCATAACTCAGATTACTGTATGTAATACGGTTGATATTGGATTTCAGAAAGTTCCATTCTTTGTCCATGCCTTCCAGACGATAGACAAACTTGTTTTTCTCGTCCAGCGAATAAGGAAGGTCGGATAACTCGAATGACAGGTTATTCTGATCATATTTTAATTTAATTGAGTTGGTATATCGGATATTGGGCACGTCATCTCTGGTGCGTGGCGATACCAGTTGATTGTTAATGTATAAGGCAGTCAACAGAATCGGACGTTCCGGTTGGTATGTGGCTTCTAGGTTGGAGTGTGAGATACCGAAGCCGTCGGCTCCTCCCAGATAGACACAATCTTCTTTCGGGTCGAACAGCAGGCTTGTAAAGCGTTTGTTTGTCATATTCTGCTGTCGGGCATCCATTGTTTTCCGGTCGATAATCCAGAGGCCGTTGGTAGTGGATACCCAGATGGAGTTCTTGACGCAAGTCATGGATAAAATCTCGTTGTTGCTGAAACTTCCGAAGGAGATACTCTGCTGGCTCTCGTCTTTGGGGTTGATGCGCATGACACCGCCATGAAATCCTACCCAAAGCAAGCCGTCCTCATCACATAACAGGTAGTTGGGGCTTTTCTCTCCGGTTAATTCGTCTGCAAATAATTTCGTTACTTCCCGTGTGCGGGGATTAATTTTATCTATTCCTTTATTATTGTAGAGCAATACCCATACATTGCCTTCATTATCGGGAATAATCTGGTTGATAAACATACCGGACAGTCCGTTGTGGACGGAGTAATTCTGTTCGGCTATATATTGTCCGGAGGTAGATTGCATCAATTTGCGCTTGTCTACTACAAAGATTCCTCCAAGGCATGTTGAAATCCATAGTTGTCCGGCGCTATCTTCAAATATATAATAGGTCCAGTTGGTATTATACGTTCCTGTATTGTCTACAATGTTGTAGTGTATGAATTGGCGGGTTGCATAATCGTAGCGGTTGATGCTTCCGTCGGTAGCAATCCATAACTGCTGTTCTTTGTCTTCGTAAATATGCCGGATGCGGTTGTGAGATAATGGATAAGTCTTGTCGCCCATTCTGTACCAAATGGCATCGTGTCTTTCTCCGGCAGGATCAGTGAAACGAATTAATCCGTTGGCTCCTCCAAACCAATAGAACCCTTTTGAGTCACGAAACAGGGAGTAGAATTGGTTTCCGTCTCCCGTACCTGTAATCTGTGAGATTGGAATAAACTGCAGCGCACTATTATAGCGTGAGAGGGAGATGCCATAGTCGGTACCCAGCCAGATGTTATGTTCCTGGTCGGCAAAGATATTCCAGATGATATTATTGGTCAACGACTGGATATTGCGGGAGTCGTGAATGATGTGTTGTAGCGGGGTGGTATCGTTATGATAGACGTAAAGTCCGTTGTCTGTACCTGCCAGTAAGTCTCCGTTTCCATCCAGGGCTAATGATTTGATCGAATTATTATGGAAGGCTTCTGTCTGTTTTATCTGTCCGGTTGACGGAAAGTATTGGAAGAGATAGCCTTCCGTACCAATCCAGACACACTGGCGGGTGGTATCTTCCAGCAAAGAATTGACGAACAGGTTACTTTGACTGCTATGGATGGGAAGAGGAATGCCTTCGAATTTCCCGTTGGACGGGATATAGCGGCATAGTCCGTTGTAGGTTCCCACATAAATTTGATTATCCTTGGTGCGGATAATGGAGTATATGGTATTATTGGGAAGTCCGTTGCGTCTGGTATCAAAAGATGTCAGTTTCCGGCTTTGCAGCTGATAAGTGTATAAACCGTTTAAGGCGCCTAGCCATAGGGTATCTCCTTGCAGAGCCATGGTGCGTACATCTGTCGGAAAGTCAGTTTTCGGTTGCTCGTAGCGGTCAGTCCGGTAATTGTAGATTAGGATTCCGTTGTCCGTACCCATATATAAATAGGTGTTATCTATAATGACACCGCAATAGATACGGGTGTTATTGATTTCTCCGTAAGTGAAATGCTGCTGTGTGGAATAACCGTCATAACTGAATAATCCCTTGTTGGAACCTATCCATATCAGTCCTTCGCTGTCTTGAAGGAAACAACTGACCACCGATGCTTCAGCACCGAGATAAATATTGTCGAATTGCTGATAATTTACTTTTTGTCCATAGGCGGTGCTGCTTTGAATGCAACATGCACAAAGGAAAAAAAGAATGGCTATGATTCGTTGATACATGATATCAGGTTTGCAAGGCATTAAATCTTTAATTGTTGTGTTAATATTAGCACTCTTGATTGCAAATGTAGGAAAAATGTCGGTTACACTTGTAAATCTCCCCGTCTTTTTGTTCCTTTGCTCTATATTTATAAAACAGAATAGTTCGGAATGAAAAAGCTAATTTATCTGCTTTTGTTACCATTGGCTCTGGCAGTGGCAGCCTGTGGCGGTAAGAACGGAAGTTCAAATAAAGAATCGGTATTGGCAAGGCAAGACAGTGTAGATGCTCACGGGTTGCAGCGTATGCAAAGTTCAAAAGCTGAAACTGATATTAAGTTTAAGGGAAGAGACTATCATTCGCTGGTTTCGCGTACTCCTGACGAAAGTCTGCCTCACGTCTCCAATGAGATGGGGGATACGTATGTAGACAATAAAATAGTGTTGCGCATCACCCGGGGAAGTGAAAACGTACTCAACAAGACATTTACGAAGAACGACTTTTCATCGGTAGTCGACGCGAAATTCCTTTCAAAATCCATACTTGAAGGAATCGTATATGACAAGACCACACCGGAGGGAATTGTCTACGCCGCCAGTGTGTGCTATCCGCAGACCGATTTGTATGTTCCGCTTTCCATCACTGTAACGGCCGATGGAAAAATGAGCATAAAGAAAGTAGATATGTTGGAAGACGATTATACGGAAGAAACACCTGAATAGACTTGTGAATGGGGATATAAGACGTTTCTGACAGAAGAATTGCACAAATGTGAAAGCATTTGAGACAAACGAAAGGCAGCCGTAAGGGTTGCCTTTCGTATTTTTGCACCGTCGATAAACTTAATACCGGATAGAATGAAAAAATACATTTTGGTTATTTATATGATGGCGGCAGGATGCACGATGCTGACTGCTCAGACTAAAAATACGCAAACACTGATGCCACTCACCGAACGGGTAAACGTACAGGCTGACTCTGCACGTATCAACCAGATTATTGACGGTTGCTGGGTAGCTGTCGGGACGAATAAACCTCATGCCATTCAGCGTGATTTTACCAACCTGTTTGATGGCAAGCCCTCCTATCGCTTTGAACTCAAAACCGAAGACAATACACTGGAAGGTTATGCGAAAGGAGAAACGAAAGGACGTGCCGAGTTTTCATATTGCTATGCAACTTCCGACGATTTCAGGGGATTACCTGCCGACGTTTATCAGAAAGCACAGATCACAAAGACAGTTTATCATCACGGGAAGGGAGCTTGTCCGCAAGGAAGTTCCCGTGACTATGAGTTTTCGGTTTATATTCCTTCTTCTTTAGACAGCAATGTCTCCACCATCTTTGCCCAATGGCACGGAATGCCCGACCGGACGCTGGTCCAGACTCCTCAGGGCGAGGTGAAGAAACTGACTGTTGACGAATTTGTAGAACTGGAAAAAACGACCTTCTTCAAAAAGAATGTCGGACACGAAAAAGTGGCCAGACTGGATAAACAAGGCAATCCGGTGAAAGATAAAAATGGAAAACCTGTATATAAGGCAGGAAAACCCAACGGATGGTTGGTTGAACAGGGAGGATACCCGCCATTGGCATTCGGATTTTCCGGAGGACTGTTTTATATCAAAGCAAACTCCGACCGTAAATGGCTGACAGACAAAGATGACCGTTGCAATGCAAACCCGGGAAAGACGCCCGTTATGAAACCGCTGACTTCTGAATACAAGGCATCCACCATTGCCTACAAATTACCTTTTGCCGATTTCCCGAAAGACTGCTGGATTACTTTCCGTGTCCATATCGACTGGACGGTCTATGGCAAGGAAGCAGAAACGATTGTGAAACCGGGCATGCTGGATGTACGGATGGATTATCAGGAGCAAGGTAAGAAAGTGAGCAAACACATTGTTGATAATGAGAAGATTCTGATTGGACGTAACGACGAAGACGGATATTACTTTAAGTTCGGAATTTACCGCGTAGGTGATAGTACCGTTCCCGTTTGTTACAATCTGGCAGGATATTCAGAAAGATAAATAGGTAAATAGTTAAGGTTATAAGTTAAGGTGAAGAGAGCGATCCGGATGTTCCTGAGTGGGCATCTGGATCTTTTTTATGGGGTAAATTCAAGGATGAAAGTTAAAGAACACAAAAAAGAATGTGATCTCTGATTATTCCCAAATCTTTCCTAAATCTGTATCGTTATTTGCAGTATAAAACTTATCAGATATAGTATTAACTAAAAAGAATAACGATTATGAAGAAAATTTTATCTTTGCTTGTGATGGCTATTGTAGCTATACAGTTCTCATTTGCCGGCGATGTGATTACAAAGGATATGAATCAGCTACCGCTTCCGGCACGCAACTTTATCAACCGTCATTTTACCAAACCTCAGGTGGCTCATATCAAGATTGATAAAGATCTGTTGGAGTCTGCCAAGTATGAAGTGTTATTGACGGATGGTACGGAAATAGATTTTGATAGCAAAGGTAACTGGGAGGAAGTAAGTGCCGGTAAAGGGCATGCAGTTCCGGCAAGTGTTGTTCCTTCGTTTGCTGCCAGTTATCTGAAAGAGCATAACTTCACAGAACCTGTGACAAAAGTAGACCGTGACCGGAAAGGATATGAAGTGGAATTAAGTACCGGCGTTTCTTTCAAGTTCGACAAGAAAGGAAAATTCCTGAAAGCGGATGATTGATGATTAAATGAAAATATGATATAACCTAAATCCTAAGAATTAATTATGTTGAAGTTTAAGTTTGGCGCATGGGCAGTCGTTTTAATGCTGACTGCCTTCTCTTTCAGCGCATGTGATGACAATGATGATGAAACGTATAATCCGCCTGCCAATATCACTGAGGCATTGAAGCAACTATATCCGAATGCCCAGAATGTGGAGTGGGAGATGAAAGGAGATTATTATGTAGCTGACTGCTGGGTGACTGGTGATGAACTGGATGTCTGGTTCGACGCGAATGCCAACTGGGTGATGACGGAAAACGAATTGGATAGTATCGATCAGTTAGTACCTGCCGTTTATACCGGTTTCCGTAATTCCAACTACAGTTCATGGGTAGTGACCGATGTGTTTGTATTGACGTATCCGCAACATCCTACTGAGTCCGTGATTCAGGTGAAACAGGGAAATCTGAGATTTGCACTGTACTTTTCGCAGGAAGGAGGCTTGCTGCATGAAAGGGATATCACCAATGGCGATGATACGAATTGGCCGGTTATGGAGTAGAATTAGTTATGTACAGAGGAATGTTTGTCCACATTCCTCTGTAGTCATTATATTACATCTGCTGATAATCTTTAGCCAGTCCTCCTTCGCTGGTTTCCTTATACAGTGAGGGCAGGTCATGTCCGGTTTGTTTCATTACCTGTACCACTTTGTCGAAAGAAACACGGTGCATACCGTCTGTAAAGGCTGAATAAAGATTGGCATCCAGTGCACGGGCGGCAGCATAAGCGTTCCGCTCGATACAAGGGATTTGAACGAGACCGCATACGGGGTCACAAGTCATCCCCAGGTGGTGTTCCAGCCCCATTTCCGCCGCATATTCAATCTGTGCCGGACTTCCTCCGAATAATTGATTGGCTGCTGCTGATGCCATTGCGCAGGCAACGCCGACTTCTCCCTGACATCCTACTTCAGCACCGGAAATGGACGCATTGAACTTGACAATGTTTCCAATTAGCCCCGCCGTAGCCAAGGCGCGAAGAATACGCATGTCACTGAAGTCACGGCTTTTTTGTAAATGATAAAGTACTGCCGGCATCACACCGCAGGAACCGCAGGTAGGGGCAGTCACAATCTTTCCACCGGAAGCATTCTCTTCACTGACTGCCAGTGCATAAGAGAAAACAAGTCCTCTGGATTGCAGAGATTGTTTGTATCCGGTAGCACGTATATAATAGGTGGAAGCTTTTCTACGTAAGTTCAGCGGTCCGGGCAATACACCTTCGGCTTCCAGACCTCGGTGGATAGCGTCTTTCATCGTGTCCCATACTTCTGCCAGATAGTCCCATATATCTTCGCTCTCACATTCCTTGACATATTCCCAATAACTTTTTCCGGTACGTTCACACCATTGCAGGATTTCGGTCATGTTGTTCATGCCGTATACTTCCGGGCTTTCGATTGTCGGGTTATCATTATTCTCTGCCAAAGCTCCGCCGCCGATACTGTAAACCGTCCAGTTTTCCAATATCTTGTTGCTTGCATCCAGAGCGGCAAATGTCATTCCGTTCGGATGGAAGGGGAGGAAAACTTTGGGTTGCCATACGATTTCTACCGGAGCGGCAGGTTGTAAAGTATCTATGATAGCCACATCCGTCATGTGCCCTTTGCCTGTAGCTGCCAAACTTCCATAAAGGGTTACTTTGAAAGATGCGGCATCCGGGTGACGTTCAACAAACATTTCTGCAGCTTTACGAGGGCCCATTGTATGACTGCTGGAAGGACCTGTGCCGATTCTGTATAATTCTTTTATTGATTTCATGGATGGGTGCGCTTTAGTTAATACCATTTCTTTTTTCTGAAGTACAAATATACAATAATACCGATAACCGCCATTATAATCCAGGCAAATAAATATCCGTACCGCCAGTCCAGTTCGGGCATCCATTTGTAATTCATTCCCCACACACCGACAAGGAACGTTAGCGGGATGAAAATGGTGGATACGATGGTCAGCCGCTTCATGATATCGTTCATTCGTAAATCATTGTTCGAGATATACAGGTCGACTAATGAAGACAGTGTTTCACGGCAGATTTCAATCGTTTGTAATACAAATTGTAAATGGTCGTTCACATCATTGTAGAAGGCACGGTTTACTTTATGTATAAGGAGATTTTCTGCCCGCAACAATTTTACATATTGCTCTTTAAGCGGGAGGATGGCCTTTTTCATCAGCATATATTGGCGGCGCAGCCCCTGAATCTGAATGCCGATGTCATTCTCATTGGTAATCATCAGCAGTTCTTCTTCCAGGTCTTCAAGTGCATCGTCGATGGAAGATATCGTTGAAATGTAGTTCGCCATGATGCTGTTCAGCAATACACTGAGCAGATAATCCGTCAGACGGCTACGAATTTTCAGTATATCGTTTCTCAATGCGGCGTTGATTTCATCAAAGAAATCTGTTTCTTTTTCAAGAAAGGTAAGTACATAGTTATTTCCCAGAATGATGCAGACTTGTTGTTGGAGCAATCCGTCGAGGTCATCATCCTCTTTATGCTCATTGGGATAGAATATTTTCAGGATCAGGACAATATATTTGTCATGCTCTTCTATTTTCGTCGGGTGGTCGGCATTTAATATGTCTTGTAAAACGAGGAAGTCTATTTCAAAATGACTGCAAATCTCACGGATGGTTTCCGTATCTTTCAGCCCGTGTACCTGCAGCCAGTTGATTCGTTCGTTATCCAATGTTTCTTTGACGCTTTGGAAGGTGTCACCGGAGCTTTCCTGCATCTCGGTTGCATTGTATGTGCAGAGATGTAAATGGGTGGGGGTAAGGCTGTCCCCTGTGTAAATAAGCTTTTCGCTTAACAGATTATTCTTCATGCTTTATTCTCGTTTTAGAAAACCACTGTAACACAAAGGTAGTGGTTTTCTAAATGAGAACAAGTTCTTCGATCGTTTTGTTTTCAGATTAGTCAAAATCGACTACCGTAATTCCGGCACCTCCGAACTGGACATGCTCGTCTGCATAATGACTGACGCCCGGTACGGTGGACAGGTATTGGCGGATGAGTGTACGGAGTATTCCGGTTCCTGTTCCGTGAAGAATACGTACACGGTCCATGCCGACAAGGATGGCATCGTCTACGAAATAAGTGATAGCCTGCAGAGCCTCGTCACCACGCATCCCCCGTACATCAATATCTTGCTTGAAATTAAGCTTCTTCTCGTACATCTGGTCATGCGTCTGACTGCTGACAAACGTACTTTTGGCTATTCCTTCCGTCTTGGGGGCAGCGTTGCTTCGTTCCAGACGGTCCAGTTTCACCGTAGTTTTAATGCTTCCGAAAGCGACGGTTGCATTTTTACCATTGATTTCCATGACCTGCCCGACGCTTGTCTGTCCCTTGATCTTTACGTTCTCACCAACGGTGATAGGCATTACTTTAGGGGTAGCGGCTGTCTGTGATGCGGCAGTTTTCGGTTCGTTTTTCTTGTTTTTCTTCCGTTCCTGCTTCTCCTTCAGCTTCTCCATTTTGCGGGCAATCTTTTCCTCCTGTTCTTTGGAAGTCATTGTTTCCAGAGAAGTACGGAAATCGTTCAGCTCCTGGCGCACCAGGCGGGTCTTTTCTTTTTCGGCCTGAGCTTCTTTAATCGTACGGATGGTATTTTCGATGCGGGCGTTTGATTCCTGCAACATTCGTTCAGCTTCTTCTTTAGCTTGTCTGATAATCTCCTTCCGTGATTTTTGCAACTCTTCCATTTCCGTTTGATAACGGGCGATGGTGTCTTCCATGTGTTTTTCCCGTTGGCGGATCGTTTGTCGTTTCCCTTCCCAGTAGCGCTTGTCGCGTACAATGTCCTGAAGATATTTATCGGCATTGATGTATTCGCTTCCTACAATTTCCGAAGCATCTGCAATCACATCTTCCGGCAATCCGATTTTCCGGGCAATCTCTACGGCAAATGAACTGCCCGGATTTCCGATTTGTAGTTGAAAGAGTGCCTGCATCAAATGGCGGTCGTAAAGCATGGCGCCGTTGACTACTCCTTCATGATCTTCGGCAAAATGCTTCAGATTCTGATAGTGAGTCGTTATTACTCCGAACGTTCCTTTCTGATTGAAACGTTTCAGCACAGCTTCGGCGATGGCTCCTCCGATCTGTGGTTCCGTACCTCCCCCGAACTCGTCGATCAGGATGAGGCTGCGTTCATTGCAGCTTTTCATCATGATTTTCATATTGGTCAGGTGCGAAGAATAAGTACTCAGGTCATCTTCGATGGACTGTTCGTCACCGATATCGATGAAGATACTGCTGAACATACCTGCATGACTGCGTTCGTGCAAAGGAATCAGCATACCGCATTGCAACATATATTGTAGCAAACCGACTGTTTTCAGACAGACAGACTTTCCTCCGGCATTGGGACCGGAAATGATAAGGATACGCTGCTTTTGGTTTAGTTCTATATCCAGTGGAACAACCTTTTTCCCATGTTTGGCTAATGAGAGTTGCAGTAAGGGATGCACTGCCATTGTCCAATCCAATAGTTGTTCCTTTTCTACTGTCGGTTTCAGGCTGTTGGTCTGTATGGCAAAATAACTTTTCGCACGGATAAAGTCGATCTCTGCCAGAAATTCATACGATTGAAGGATGTCTGGAATAGATGGACGCAGGATATTGGAAAACTCTGTAAGGATACGAATGATTTCCCGTCGTTCATCCCCTTCAAGTTCGCGAATACGGTTGTTGGCCTCTACGACCTCTGCCGGTTCGATGAATACGGTCTTTCCACTTGCCGATTCATCGTGCACGATACCTTTGATCTTTCGTTTTAATCCCGGTGCGACAGGAATAACGAGACGGCCGTCACGCATAGTCGGAGCTACGTCTTTGTCTACATAGCCTTCAGATTGTGCATTGCGCAGGATACTGTTTAGTGAACGTGAGATACTTCCCATTGTGCTGGACAGCTCCCGACGGATACGGGCCAATTCGCTGGACGCATTGTCTTTTATTTTTCCATATTTATTAAGGATACCGTCTATTTTACCAATCAGTTGAGGGAATACGGCTATATCTCCCGCCAACCGTTTCAGGCTGGGGTAGGGTACATCGTTTTCCTCCTCTTCTTCATTCCGGTGTAGAAAACGTACGATATCACGAATAGTCTCTAATGAACGGCGTAGGTCAAATAGTTCTTGTTCGTCCAAATACATGCCTTCTATCCGTACCCGTTTCAGTGATGGGCGGACATCGAAGAAGAATTGATCGGGAAATCCGTCTTCTTCCTGAATGATACGCACAAATTCAGTTACCTGGTTCAGTTTCTCTTCCACTTCTTCAAATTGCTCGGTAAAGCTCATGTCTGAAACCCGCTCTTCGCCTAAAGTGCTGAGACACTTGTCTTTCAGTAACTGCCTTATTTGGTCGAATCCTATCTTTTGCTCAAAATTTTGAGGATATATCATGTCTTTATACTTATTATAGGCTGCAAAAATACGATTATTTCGCGAAAAAAATGTCAGATTGTTTGCAGATTTAAAAATGATTCGTACCTTTGTACCGCTTTCAACGGAAAGCACTTCTGATAAAGGAGTTTTGGAGAGGTGGCAGAGTGGTCGATTGCGGCGGTCTTGAAAACCGTTGTACTGCGAGGTACCCGGGGTTCGAATCCCTGTCTCTCCGCTTTAAGAAAATAAAAAGTCCCTGTAAATTAATGCTTTACAGGGACTTTTTGTGTTTATTTCATAGTCGTTTTTATTTCTCTGCCTTATTGTCAGAAAGATGTCGGCAGGATAAATTTATATGATAATGGTTTGTGCGTTTATCTGCTCTTCGGGTCTTCAGCTCTCCCTTCTCCTTAAAAAAGGAGAGGGGGGAGGAGAGCTTACAGACTTTAGTAATAACTTCTTCTGATTTGGATGGTTATTCCAGATTTATATTAATAGGTCTTTATTTGGCTTGTTTACTCTATAACAATCACCGGTAAGCGTATTGCTTCCCGCACTTCGGTCCAGCTACCTGTTTTGAGTCTATACTTATAGCATACACAGAAGGTCGTAGTTGTCGGGTCGAGCCGGTTGTTGTAGAGTGCATAGGCGTTGTCACCCGGATGGGCTACTTTGACATCCACTGTTTCCACTTCCATTTCTTCAGGATCATAAGGTTCCACGGTCAGGGAGTTGTCATCAGCTACTTCGATAACAATTGTATTTTTCTTGATGAAGTCCGGCTGATTTTCCGGTTCTGCCGGTAACCTCTTGGTACCGATATTGATTCTTACCCGATTTTTGGTCAGAGGTACCATTGTTTTGGTGATGCCAAAGTATCCGCTGCCTTCATATCCTGATGCATTATAGCTTGCAGGTTCTGCGGAACTGGTATATTTGTTTTTCTTCTGTATCTGCAATAATGCATTTCCTTTCTTTTTTACTATCGGATAAGGAGTTGCATCGGCTATTGCTATGGGAATAAAGTAGATTTTATCCGGGTCCAGACTTTCAATGACTGAGATGTCTATTTTGATAGGTACCAACGTATATGGTTCTCCTGTCGGATAAGTAACCGTGCTGCTTTCTATCGCATAGTCTTTCGGGTCCATCTTGAGGGCATATCGGCTATAATCTTCGATAAAGTTCGTATAGTTATATTGGTCCAAAAGGATTGTATCTTCTGTAAGCGAGATCGTAGCCGGTTCCTCTGTCGGATTGGTTCCGCTACACGCAATTGAGAGATTGCGTATATTACCGTCTTTGCCATCCAGGTCGTAAACCAAATTGTGTATATTGTTATTGTCGCTGACAATGTATACCATTTTCTCGTATCGTTCATCTTCAAAGAATTTCTTTCTGTCACTGCATCCGGCAAGAAACAGTAATGCGAGTAACAGCGACAGGATGCTTATGCTATATGTTTTCATTCTTATTATTTTAATTTATATTTAATGCTAATGAGTTGTTTCATAAAGTATTATGCTTAATCGCCCCAGCCGGGATTCTGATCAAGACCGTCCACTTTCCGTATCTCGTATTTGTCGATGGGTAGGAATACCATTTTGCGGTTTACCACTCTGTGTCTTATCCAGGGATGATCTACTACTACGGAGTAGAAGTATCCGTTCATCTCATCTTTGCTGAGGTCCATACCCTGTATGGCTTCCTTTTCGGTTTCTTCGTAGATGCCCCATCGGCGCACGTCATAATATCTTTGGTTCTCATACAAGAATTCAATGGTTCTTTCTCTTTGGAGGATTTTGTTGAAGTTGTCCACACTGCTCAAATCATCATTTTTGACTCCGGGGAGTCCAACACGATATCTGATTGGGTTGAGCGCCTGTTTGATTTTGTATATGTCACGGCTTTCTTCGTAGACTTTAGTCTCTCCGTTTGATTCCTTCAGTTCGATGGAATAACTACCCTGAAGATTATTGAGCGCTTCGCTATAAGCTAGCAGAATTTCTGCATAACGGATGATGGGAAAGAATTTCTCCATTATCATTCCTCCGGGCGAGGAGAATGCGTCATCATCATGTACGTATTTGGTGATAACATAACCGGTGGCGGGGTAGTCGTTCACATTACCACTGGAGGAGTGCTTACCATCCGTTACAGAAGAGTTGTCATATTTGATCATCTGCTCCTTCTTGGCATCGCTTCCGCTGTATGAACGGGCTTTCCAAAAACGGCCGGAGAAACCTATATTGGCATAGAATCTCATTTCCCGATTGCGGTACATGTTGAAGACTCCCGATTTCAGTACATATTCGGAGAAGGTTTCGTCCTCTGTACTGAAATTCGTATTGTCGTATGTCCCGTCTGCTTTGTATGGTTTTGCATCTTCGGGGTAGTTGTCTGTTCCGTCATTCATATAGAACATATTAACCATCTTCTGTGATACTCCCATCCCGTTATATCCATCCATTGAATGCGGAAAAGATTCTCTAAGGCACAGGTTACCGGTGGTTCTTCCCCATATAAACTCTTTATTTTTTCTGCCGTCGGTTTCACCGTTGAACATATAGCTGTAAGACTTGAGTGGGTCGATGCCGCCTACTCCGTTAGGGAATGCTAGATTTTCGTTGGTCGGAGGTACATAGGAGTCTTTATCCGCCGGAACTGTATGCAGTTCATAACGCCCCATATTCATCACTCTTTCGCAAGCTGCTGCGGCTACCGCCCATTTGCGGTCGTCGTATTGCTGGGAAATGTAGAACACTCCGTCACTACTCCGTTTCCAGTTCCCAAAGTATGTTTGTCCGCGACCATTGTATAATGGGCTGGCCTGTATCAGCCTTAAGCGTGCAATCAGAGCATAAGCCGCACCTTTGGTAGGACGTCCGAAACTGCTGTTCGGCTGAGTTTCGGGTAGATACTGTGCCGCCAGTTCAAACTGTTCGCAGGCATAGTCTACAGATTCGTCATACGTAGCACGTACGTTTGCGTAGGCTTCCGGCTGTTCGTTGGAGGGATATACCTGATTTCCTACAAGAATGACAGGCCCGAAGTCCATGATGAGATGGTAGTATGCGTAAGCTCTCATGAAATAGGTGTATGCCCAGATGTCCGGCTTTTCCAGATTACTCATATCAGTCACTTCGTCCATGCGTGACAGGATGATGTTTGCCTTACGGATGATTTTGTACATCGTGTTCCATTGATAAATGGATTTCCCGCTGATATTTTCTTCATTAATGGATCCGGTAACAAATGCCATACCTGCATAGCTCTCTGCATTGAATGTTTCAAAAGCCTCATCAGTAGCTAAAGGACCCGGTGTTGCCGGGCTATTGAGGAATTTCCCTTCATCAGGAAACATGGATGCTACGTTCCACATATATCTTTCCAGGTATTCTTTACGGGAGAAGATTGAGTCGTATTTCATTGTATCGTCGAACCATTTGTCTACATCCAGATAATTGCAGGAAGAAATAGAAAAGGTAAGCAACAATAGCATTGAGTATAATGTTAGTTTTCTCATATAATTCATTTTTTGATAATTAGAATTTAATATATGCTTGCAAAGTCACGCTTGCAGGAATCGGATAGCGACGTCCGTTGTAGACTGCCTGTTCCGGGTCGCAGATGTCAATTTTATCCCATACACAAAGATTATTGCCTACGAGTGAAAGGTCGATGGAGTTGATTCCCAAATTCTTTATAGTCTTGGGTACATTTACACTATAATTGATGTTTACTTCCGATAGTCGCAAGTATTTTGCGTTGTCTATCCAGAAATTGGATAGTTGAGAGTTGTTCTCCAGATTTCCATATGACATACGTGGAAATCGGGCATTGGGATTCTCTGCCAGAGCAGGGTTCATGCCTATTTTCTCGGCATATTCACGAGAAATCCAACGGTTGGCGGGGTCTTTTACTATGCTCAATACATTGCCGATTTGCTTGTCCTGAAATGGAATATAGCCGGCGCCATATCCCAAGCCTACGTGATACACATCGGTATTTCCGGTTCCTTTGAACAGTACGGCAGCCGACAATCTCTTATATCTGAATTCAACTCCGAATCCATACATGAACCGAGGGGTACTGCTGAATGACAAAGGTACTTTATCATCTCCGTTCACAACGCCGTCTCCATTGACATCCTTATATTTAATATCTCCGGGCAGATAGCTACCGAAAGTCTGTTTAGGACTATTAGCAATATCTTCGTCATCTTTGAATAACCCTAATGCGATCAATCCTTTCTGGTATCCATAGGGACGTCTGGTGGCAGAGTTATATTCATATTTGGTATCTGCTTCTTCAAAATAATTCACCCTGTTATTACTAAGAGTAAAATTGCCTCGGAATGTCAGTGACATATCCTTGCCGATATCCTGAATATAGGTTACGTTTCCGTCTGAGCCGTAGCTTTTCATACTGCCTACATTGCCAAATGGCATGCTGACAAGACCGATATAACCTGGTACTTGCTGGCGTTGCTGGAAGATGCCGTCGCGGATATCTTTGAAGAAATCGACCACGAAGCTCAGTTTGCTGTTGAATAATTCACCTTCGATACCTACGTCTATTTTTTTTGCCTTCTCCCATTTCAGATTGTCAGCTCCCATTTGTTTTTCTGTAATGCCAGCTTCGTTGTATCCCCAGCCTTTTTCGGCAGACTCGTTGATGATCGTCAGGTAAGGAAAACGCTTGTCTGAAATACGGTCGTTACCTACGATGCCGTAAGAGGCCCTGATCTTGAGGAAATTCAGCCAGGGGAGCTTTTCTTGTATGAATTCGTATTGGGTAGGTACCCAGCCACCGGATATTGCTGGAAAGAATCCGAAACGTTTGCCTGCTTCAAAATTTTCCGAACCGGTGTATCCTGCGTTGAAGTCGAGCAGGTAGGTGTCTCTGAAACCATAACTGATTCTTCCGGATAATCCCTGATACCTTAAAGGAATAGCTGCCATGCCGTCTTTCAAGCCATTTGTGTCTTTGCTGTCACTCATTTCATAATGCACAAGAGCAGAAATGCGATGTTCATCTTTCAATAGATTATTCCATTTCAGATTTGCCTGAAGGAAATATTTCCGATACTGGCTGTCTCTGTCTTTAGTATATGTTGTTCCCTGTTTTTTTATGGTATGTACAAATTCCAGATTCCCGTTCTCATCCCTGCGTTCAGCCCAGTACATGTCGGGTTTGACCAAACGTGTCTCTGAAAAATAAGAACTGTTACTATAAGCTCCTTGAACGTCAAGAGACAGATTTTTTAATAGAAAGTCGAAGTCTTGTTGCAAGCGTATAGTATAGGTACCCGAGTAGGTGTTGATGTTCTTCAAGCCTGTGTAATTCAGCATGGCATAGGGTGAGTACACGTCCGCTGCCCCGGACTTGTAAGTCGGTAGTTCACCTGTAGAGTAACGAACCGGGATGGTTAGCGGGGTCAATTTGGCTTGGGCATCCCATAATTGGTCGGTCGATGCTCCTTGTCCGGGTAGCGCTTGAGATGACAGATAGATGTCCGACCCAAAATAAAGCTCGGTTGTCTTGGTCAGGTTAAAGTCCACGTTCAGACGCATACCATAGGTGTTGTAGTGCACATCCTTGATGTATTTGCTGTTTTCGTCCTGTTTATAGATTGCCGACTCATTCGACATATTCATACTGACAAAATAGCGGGCAATACTACCGCCTCCTCTGGCACTGGCGTAATAGGTTTGTTGCAGGGAGGTTTTTTTCAAAATTTCATCTTGCCAGCTTACATCCGGATAAAAGTCGGGGTCCAGATGATATTGGATGGCTTTCAGTTCGATGTCATCATAAATGGGTTGTGCTCCACGCATGGCACTTGCTTCGTTGGCCAACACGGCATAATCGTATGCGCGTAGATATTCGGGAAGTTTTGTCAGATATGAGATTTTTACATTGGCACGGACGTTTACTTCCATCTTGTCGGATGTTCCGTGTTTGGTAGTTACCAACACAACTCCATTTGCACCGCGTACACCGTATACCGCAGTTGCAGAAGCATCCTTCAATACGGAGAAGCTTTCGATGTCGGCAGGGTCAATGCTGTTTAGGTTACCTTCGAGTCCGTCGATAAGTACAAGTGCGCTTGAACTTGCTCCAAACGTACCGATACCACGAATCCAGAATTCGGACATATTAGAACCCGGTTCACCGCTGGATTGTACGGAGATAATACCAGGTACACGACCACCAAGCATATTGGTCAGAGAAGTCGCAGGTGTTTGTATCTGTGATATATCTACATTGGTGACAGCTCCGGTAAGGTTGACTTTCTTTTCTTTTGTACCCATACCGGTGATGACAACTTCATCCATTTGCTGTGCGTCGTTTTTTAGGATGATTTTCAGGTCCTTTTCGTCTTTTAGGGCGATGTGTTCTTTCTTTTTGTAGCCAATAAAAGAAAATATGATCATATCTCCTTTTTGGGCAGACAGCTTGAATGCTCCGTCAACATCAGTGCTGGTACCTACTCCCGCACGGTCTTTTAAGTAAACGCTGACTCCGGGCAGCGACTCATTGTTTTCATCGAATACATGTCCCGATATTGTTAATTTTTTCTCCTGTCCCATTAATATAGATGCGGTGCAGAAGAATAATGATAATAGTATGTATTTTTTCATCAGTATCTTATTTACAAATGATTATTAAGGTTAACGTAAACTCAGCTTACGAACACATCCAGAACCACAGTCTGAAATATACAAATCTCCTTCGGCAGTCAGTCCTACTCCTTTCGGCCAGTTGAAAGTGGCTTCCAATGGAGTTCCGCTTTGGTTACCTTTAACGTTTTGTCTGCCTACAACCGTAGTTACCATACCTGTATTCATATCAAGTTTTCGTATAGTCTGGGTACCGGCATCTGCAATGTACATGTTTTTTTGTCCGGATTCGTCCGCTATAATACTCATTTGGTTGTTCCAGTTAAACAAACAGTCTGTCCGATATCCATTAATTACCTGAGTAGTACTGCTGCCATCAGCCCTCACATTAAGGTGACCGGCATATATTGTTTCTTCCGATTCCGGCTTTGAGACATCTTGTACAGTTATAACGGAAGATGCCCCGTAAGAAGTATACAGATGAGTGGGTTCGGTCGGGTCGAACATCATGCTAACAATATAACTGTTTTCAGTTTCTGGGGTTGTCGAATTGTATACGTCGTTCTTGATATATTCACATATCATGTCATCAAGTTTGAAACGGAATAATTGTTTGGTTGATGTACGGGCATAAAAATAACCGTCAGCAGAGCAATAAGCGATACAGGCTGTGGAATTGTAATCAACTTGTTTGGCAGGAGGGTCCTGTGGTTTCAGGTAACGTCTTTTAACTTTCCAGTCGTTGGAGGGATCAATTTCATAAATGACATTTTTCTGTGTGCCTACGGCATACAGTCTCTCTGTAACTTTATGGTACATCACATCATTTACTAGGTCAGATATAATTTTCTTTGATAAGTTTTTTTCTTCACTGATTAATGCCAGACCTCCATTGTTTCCAAACCAGGAATAACATGAATAGTAATTCCCTTCCGGATCGCAACATCCTACTTTCAATCGCCAGGCTTCAAAAGTTGTACTGGCGAGGTCTCCTCCAATGTTATATCCGCTTCCTGTTTTACCGCATACATTTTCTACCGTAAAACGGGAAATATAATGAAACTTATTGTCGAATGTAAGAGAATCCTTTCCTTTAACAACAGAAATGACACAGGTATCTCCCGGTAATTTGGGAGCATAGACCATCAGAATATTTCCGGCTGCTTGTGAAATGTAACCTTTCTTTTTATTAAAATAGACAGATAATTGAGAAGCATCTGTTCCAAGATTTTCACCTTCTATTATGATTTTGGAAGACAGGTATCCTGAATCCGGATAAAAAGTGGTTAATTTTAGAGGTCCATCATAATTTCTGCCTGATTTATTGTCATCCGAACAGGCAAACTGCATCATTATAAATAAGATTATAATAATTGGCAGTAACGTTTGTGTGATTTTCTTTTTCATAAATAGTATTTAAGTAATAATACTCCTTGTCAAGGAGAGATTTAAGTAACTCTATTTGCACCAAGGGGGAAGTACATAGAGAACTTCGCCTGGTGAAGTTTCTGAATGGATTGCTAAGATGTATTTTCCATGAATCTGATTTTAGGTGAATTATTAAGGTTATCTTATATGATTGCCTTTTTTATGCTCATAGGCAATATTTCATAGTGTTTCCCTGGATATAGGAATTCGTTTTACTTTATACTTGATTAATGTTTAATTAAGTATATTTTTTGTACTGTTGCGTGTAAATTGAATAGTCTGATGGTTATTAATTCATAGGCATATATGTTGTTTTATTTATATTAAAATGTTGACATGCTATATCTTTTTTTTCTTCAATGCTGAACTGTGCTGTTTTGTTTCTATAAAAGATACAAATTGTGTCTTAGTTCTTATGGAACTTAATCGTATTAGAAGAAGGAAAGCTAAATGGTAGTTAATGAGTACCTTGTAAATAGGAATGACTTTTATTCTATTTTGAGTACTAATATAGAGACTCAAATTGTAGTATTTTGATGAGGAATTGTTAGCAAAAACATTTTATTGGAAAGAAAATAAAGAAAAAATGAGGTTATTGTATCATTCTTAAAAAAATAGTTTTATATTTGCACACATAGAAAATGAGATTATTAGTGAATACAAACAGTATTGGATCTATTTAAAGACTGAATTAACCAAGTTCCATAAGAACTTATTTGAAATATCAAAGCTACCGCATCATAAAAATATCCATTCCTTTATTCCGTAATGAATTAAAGCATCTATAAAACAAGAAATACCGAATTATTATCAGTGAAATACAAAGACCTTTTTATTCTCACCACAATGAGAATAATTTCTCACTGCAATGAGAAATTTTTCTCATAGGTATGAGTATTTTTTCTCATTGCGGTGAGAATTTTTTCTCAAAGGCGTGAGAATACTTTGAGAATATAATAATATATATCTAACTGTGTACTAGTATAATAAATAATAGTACTATGCTTCCACTTTATATACTATTTGAATAGCTTCATCAATGTTCTATCCCTAAAAATAGCTAGTATCTCATGTTTAGTTGAAATAGCATATTAAATGGCTTATAATTGAGATTTTACTTCCTGTCAACTATCTCAAAAGGAACACGTACCGAAACCCCTTTCTTCATCATATTAGTCAGATTGGGGTAAAGACGTTGTTTGAATGATTCCCAATTGCGATGTTTCATTTGTGTCCATCCTGCTTCTGCCAGTGCGAAAGCGCGCGGGTATGCCATATAAGTTGCCCGGTTTATATCCCGTATAGCTTCTCCCCATAAAGTGCCCATAACTCCTATGATATGGGCTTGATCTTCAGCGGACACGCCATATCCCGGGTCGAATTGATAAGACTTCTCCAAAGTGGTGACGGGCATGCCCCAATTGTTAAACTCGGGGAAATCTCCTTTCAGTTGCGGATAATCCAGATAAGCGTACTCACCCGGTGCCATGATAAGCGGATTGCCATGTTTTCGGGTAAGTTCAAGACAAGTAGGTGTCAATCCTCCACGCCAGCTTACTAAAGTTACGTTCTTGGGATAAGGAAAGAGATAGTCGTTGGCAGGCGGATAAATATTGTCCAGTTCGCACCAAAGCATAGGAGTCTTATTATTTTCTTGAACAAACGAAAGCATGCGGCTGAAAAAAGGAATCATGAGTTGCGAAGCTTTTTGATAGCCTAACTCTTTCATCATGGCCTGGCAACGGGTACATTGGGTCCAGTTCTTCTCTATAACAGCTTCGTCGCCTCCTAAATGTATATAATCGGATGGAAACAAAGAAGATATTTCTTTGATGATATCCTGATAGACGGAATACACTTTCTGATTATTTGCACAAAGCATTAAATCCGTAGTTTTGCCTACTATCTTAGGCAGCGTATCGGTATGAGTACATCCTAATTCGGGATAAGCTGCTAATATAGCTACGGTGTGTCCGGGGATATCCAGTTCGGGAATGACCTCGATATTCCGTTGGGCAGCATATTGAATGATTTCGGCAAGCTGCTCTTGGGTATAATAATCTTTGCCAACTAGTTTAGGATGTTTTTTTATTTCGACTCTCCATCCCTGGTCATCTGTCAAATGCAATTGGAGTATGTTGTATTTGTAATGTGCCATCTGGTCAATGAAGAACTTCACATCATTGACCGGAAGAAAATGACGGGCGGGGTCGAGCATCAATGCCCGATGAGAGAATCGGGGCGCATCATCAACGTAGACAGGAGAAATTTTCTTTTGTGTAGTGGCGCATACATCACCTAAAAGAAGCTGGTCCATAGTCATAACTCCATAATAAACAGCTCGTACAGTAGCTCCGCTGATAGTTATCCTTTTGGAAGTTATTTCGATGCGATAGTGCTCATTTCCTTCCATTGCAGGGTCAATTAACAAGCGGATATCAGCACGGTCGGATTCGGAAGCAAGTGGAATTTCCACTTGCATTCTGTCTGATAATATATTTTGCAGCGTATTGGCAGTGAACTGCAACTCCGGCTGACTCAAATAAATGGCCGTTTTTCCGGAACGGACAGTAAAGGGTTTCCCTTTTACTGAAGTTATCTGATTGGGCATAGGCAACAATGCCGAAGTATTATTCTGGGCAACCAGATAACCGGCTAAGAAAAGCAAGCAAAGACAAGTATAAATTTTCATGGTCGATTTGGGGGTAAATGTTTTTGTATTCATCTAAGATGACATAGGTTAAAGTGTTATGTTATTATTTGATTTTTATTAATCCATTCTCTTTGTCGTATTTTAGCTGATAGCTACGCCCTTTCACTGTTTTGAAAGAGATTGTTTGACCGGCATACTTCACGATACAATTCTGTCCTGCTTTGGACAGGATAGTCGCTTCTTTTAGAAGTCCGTCTTTCCATGTAATATCTATCTCGAAATTTCCTTTTGCGCATATGCCATAAATAGAGCCGTCTTTCCAGGCATCCGGTAAAGCAGGTAGTAATTGGACGAATCCCATGTGGCTCTGTAATAGCATTTCTGTGATACCGGCTGTGCCGCCAAAGTTTCCGTCAATCTGGAAGGGTGGGTGTGTATCCCAAAGGTTATCTACTGTTCCGTTTTTCAGCAGATTACCAAAGAGGGTATAAGCGTGATTTCCATCTTGTAAGCGTGCCCACTGGTTCAACTTCCATCCCATACTCCAGCCGGTAGCTCCGTCACCACGATGCACCAATACAACTTTGGCTGCTTCTGCCAGTTCGGGAGTAGTGACAGGAGAAACAGTGTGTCCGGGATGCAGACCGAAGAGATGATTTACATGGCGATGTTCGTCTTTCGGATCGTCGATATCGGTTGACCATTCCAGTAACTGACCATAGCGACCTATTTTATAAGGGACGAGATTGGCAAGCACGTGCTCCCATTGTTTACGTTCCTTTTTGTCTATTCCCAATTCTTTGCTCGCTTGGATAGCATCCAGCAGGATTTCACGGACAACTGCATGCACAAATGTAGCTCCCTGATCGATAGGGCCGTGTTCCGGTGAAGTAGAGGGGGCAGCCGTATACGTTCCGTCCGGTTTATGCCAGAGATAGTCAACAGTAAAGTTGGCGCTGCTCTTAATCAGTTCATATCCTGTTTCTTTCAGGAATTTCAGGTCCTTGGTATAGTCATAATATTCCCAAACGTGAGTTGCCAGCCAGGGACCTGCCATCGGATTAAAGTTCCAGGACATGTCCTGACTTTCCAATGGGGTAGTAAAGCCAAAGATGTTGGCGGAAATAGATGCTGTCCATCCTCTTGCACCAAAATAAGACTGAGCGGTCTTTTCACCCGGTTTCACTAAGGTACGGATGAAATCAATTAGCGGGAGCATGCACTCATCTAGGTTTGTAGAGCAGGCCGGCCAGTAGTTCATTTGGATATTAATGTTATTATGATAATCCACACGCCAGGGGCCGTCTATGTTGTTATGCCAGATGCCTTGCAGATTGGCAGGCATATTACCCGGTCGGGAACTGGCTATCAACAGATAGCGTCCGAACTGGTAATAGAGCTTTTCCAAGTAGTAGTCAGGTTGTCCGTTCCGATAGTTTTTCAGTCGTTGAGCAGTGGGCAGATTGGATGTTTTCACTGTAGGATTCAATTCCAGTTTCACTCGGTTGAACAAAGAAGCGTAGTCTTTGTAGTGTTCGTCCAGTAAGTTGGAATATCCTTTGGATACGGCATCCTTCATCCATTGCTGGGTTGTTTCAAGCGGATTAACGCCGACATATGTTTTTGGATCGGTAAAGTCCGGTGCGAAATTCATTTTATAATCGGTATCTGCAGTCACATAGAATACGACTTCATCAGCTTCTTTCACTGTAATCCGTCCATCTGTGTTGTTTAAGGTACCGCCTTTTACTGTTGCCTGAATACGGACTGCATATTTCATTCCATTATTATCCAGAGAAGCCGTATAAACAAGACCATTATTACCGTCGGCAGAGAACTGCCCTGTAGATACCGGATTGGGGGCATATCTGAAAGTGAGGTTCTGTTTGCCCGGTTGGTCGGCACTGAAACGCATCACCATCACATTGGCAGGGTAAGAAATAAAATAGTTACGCTGATATGCTACGTCATCTTTTTTGAACTGAACCACCGCCATTGCCGAATCCAATGATAAGATACGTTTGTAGTCACTCATGCCTATTGTGCTTAATCCTGTTTCTACATAGAATTCTCCCATTGTAGTGAAGTTACCAAACCGGAAAGGCTTTTCTCTGGAAAATTCATAAGGGACTTCACTGTTGAAATTCTCGCGTGTCAGTTTTTCCGCTTTTTTCTGGTCTCCTTCTACGAATGCTTTACGTATTTCGTCCAGGATGTGCGCGGACTGTTTGTTCACATTCCAATAGTAATCTGCTCCTTTGGCTGTATTAGGACCGCCACGCCAAAGCGTTTTCTCATTAAAAGTTATGCGTTCCGCCTCTATTGAACCCAAAATATTAGCACCGATACTTCCATTACCTATAGGCAATGACTGTGATTCCCAACTGGCATCCTGTTTGGAACTATGCCAGACTTCTTTTCCTTGTAATGTATTGGGAGAATCAAACCAGATAGAAAGTCCTTTGGTATAATCCGTATCTTCTGCATGTCCCGTAAAAATCGTAAATAAGGCACAAAATAGGAGCGAATGTTTCTTTCTCATTGTCGTAGCGTGTTTATTATTAGATAAAAGTATATTTCATGAATTTAAGTGTGTTACAGCTCTTTGGGGCTGAAGGCACAAAAGTAATAAAAAAACAGCTATATACAAACAATATGTCTTGTAAACAGAAAAAAGACTGTTCGTCTAAAAGGAACAGTCTTTTTTCTAAACCTAGTATTAAGAAGGCTATTGTTCCCGGATTTTATTCTATTCCGCTTTGATCCGGATTTTGTTTCAGATAGTAGTTAATTCTTTCGGTCCAAGGTTTGTTTTCGAGTGGAAAGACATTACATTGTTTCGCCCATTTATTCCATTTAGCCTCTAGTTTTTTCACTAGCTTCGGATATTGGGCGGACAAATCCTTGGTTTCGAACGGATCTGCCGATAAGTCGATTAGCTCCCATGGTTCATTCCGGCTGCCGCGTACCAGTTTCCAATGATTGGAAATAATGGCGCAGGAACTTTGATGCTCAAAGTATAATTCTCTGGGCTTTATCTTTTTTCCATGGATTGGAGGGAGTAAGCTCTTGCCGGGCAAATTCTCTTTGAATTCTGACGGATAAGTAGCTGTGGCAATATCCATGCAGGTAGGCAGTATGTCTATAATGTGGGCAGGTTGCCTGCAAATCTGACCTTTCATCTTGTTTCTTTCGGCATCGCCATAAGATAAGATAAAAGGGGTACTTGTGCCTCCCTGAAAACATTGTGACTTATAGCTTCTATAAGGAGTATTGCTCAAATCAGCCATAAGCTGGCCCAGGTATCCGCCTTCTTTGGTTGCACCGTTATCGCTTAAGAAGATAAATACGGTATTGTCCAGCATCCCTTTCTCCTTGATGGTTTCCACCAGTTCACCGATTCCGCTATCCACAATTTCGATCATGGCGGCATAGGTTGCCATATCGGTAATCCATTGCTCCTGTTGCTTTGGTGTGAGTGTTTCCCAAGAGGGACGTTTTCCGTCAAATTCTTTTTGGTAGACAGGATAATCCATTTCGTCCGAAATGAACTTCAGCTCCTTTAACCTGTCGAAACGTTGTTTACGCAACATGTCATATCCCACTTTATATCGGTCTCTGCATTTCTCTACACGATCGGCAGGAGCTTGGAGGGGTAAGTGAGGGGCATAATGAGCTACGTACATAAACATCGGTTTGTCTGTAGGGTGTTGCTTGACAAAACTGACGGCGGAATCGGTGATGGCAGTGGTATAGTAATAGTCATCGGGGAATTCTTTGATTCGGGTCAGATTGCTGTATACCGGTGTTGGTTTATAATAACTGCCTCCTCCGCTCAGACAACCGTAATATTTGTCAAATCCCCGTTGGGCCGGATAGCTGCCATTGGGAGTATCAAAAGCTCCGTCCACTGTGACGTGCCATTTACCGCTCATATATGTGCTGTAGCCATTCGCTTTCATCACCTCGGCAATGGTGGGGATGTTTTTTGTAATTTGTCCTCTGTATCCGGGGCGGTGTTCATCTACTGCCGTCATCCATCCCATGCCGGCTTCGTGCTGATAATGTCCTGTCAGCAAAGCAGCACGGCTAGGACAGCTTCTTCCTGTATTTTTGAACAGGCTGAAGCGTACCCCGTTTTCTGCCAGACGGTCTATGTTGGGAGTCTGGATTTCACTTCCGTAGCAACCCAGATCGGAGAATCCCATGTCGTCACATAAAATCAATACAATATTGGGAGGAGTACTTACCTGTGCTTCTGTACTGGCGAAACTCGCTCCTAATAAAAATGAAGTATATACTATTCTATTTATCATAACTGTATTTTAATAAGTTTGTGTTTTTTCTGTTTATAGATAGAACTATGCGCATTATTCAAAGTCACTCTGTTGTTTTTCGACTTCTTTCAGTTTCAGGCGGTTCAGTTCCTGTTGTAATTCAAGTACACGTTTCTCACAATCGGATGGAGCGGTATTTATTTTATTTCCGGCATCTTTGCTTGCGGATTGTGCTTGTGTCAGTTCATCTTTGTCTGCTACCAGCGTATGTTCTGATGGAAAAGTAGGAATAATCAGTTCTGCCGGAACCGGCGTATGTTTGCCTTGCCATACCACTGATGCACGGATTTTAATTTCTCCCGGTGTAGTGGTGGACCTTACCAGCACCGGAGCAGTTCCCCAAAGTACCGGACGTGGATTGGTGAATGTTTCTTCATTGGCAACCAGTTGGCCCTGGCCTTCGATTTCGAACTTTACTTCATAATTATTCAAACGCTTGATGTTTCCGTTTTCATCTGCGATGGCTGCAATGACCGTCACGATGTCCGATCCGTCCGCTTTCATCTGTACTTTCTCGTCATCTGCCCAAAGCAACAGTTTTGACGGGCGGCGTGTGGGTGTTACTTTATGTGTCGCAACCACTTTTCCGTCCATTAATCCTTCTGCCAGAAGGTAAGAATCTGCCTGTTTCTTTTGGCGTGACAGCTTTTTATCATACATGACATCAAATACATCCTTGAATGTGATGACGGGTGAGGGCATTCCGCTTTCATTTGCCGGCTTATGATAAGTATATTCTTTGCCTCCCTTGCAATACGTGAGGCGAACTTCGTCACAGTTGCTATATATCGTTACATCTTTCGGAGAGAATGGGGTCATGGCATTGGCTATGTAAATCATCGGTCCATTATCTGCGATCAATTCTTTGTTGGGTTCGGCAGGACGCTGGGAACAGAACATATAATAAGATAGTTTAGGTTGTCGGAAGGCATCCATGATACCTCCGTAAAACGGGTCAGGATGATATCCTCTCTGGTGATCGAACGAGTGCCACAGGCAACCGCCCATATGTTGTCTTGAAGTTCTGTATAGTCCATCATAACTGGTGAGTTGGTAATCGTTTTTGGCATATCCCTGTGCCTGAATCAGCATCGGTACTTCTCCCCAGCCACGATTGACCCGGCTTGGTGAGTTGTGAGAGTTCCAGTCATCCACATTATCTCCCCATTCGCGGGTGAAATAACTGATTTTCGGATCCAGATTTTCGGTATTAAAGGCTCCTCCACCTCCGTTCATCGGATGGGTGAAGTGTATCGGAAAGTATTCGTGTCCACGTGCGGTTACATCACATCCGGCATAGCAATAAGGATACGGATATTCTTCATTGAGAATGTCCACTACATTTTTTGCAAAGTCAGCCGGATACCATGTTTCGTTCAGAATCGGTTCCCACATCCATACACTGGGGTGGTTGCGGTCGCGGCGAACCATATTGCGGATATCACTATATACTCTCTGAGCAAATATCGGCTGATCATTCCAGAATTGCCATCCCGGTGTGTTGACAATAACAAACAGTCCTAATTCATCACAAGCATCCATAAACGCCGGATCTTGCGGATAATGGGCGTTACGGATAACACGCATTCCGGCATCACGCAACTTCTTCGCATCCCGCCAATGAAGGCTGTTGGGTAAGGCGTTGCCAATCACTGCAAAATCTTGATGACGGTTGGCTCCCATCAGAGGATAGGGGTAAGGTTTGTCATTTAGCCAGAATCCGTCTTTTCCTTTAAATTCAATGCTGCGAATGCCGATACGGTGGTAATATCCGTCGATGGTGTTACCGGCTTTGTCTTTTATATAAATGTGTAGTTTGTAAAGATAGGGGCTGTCGGGTGACCATAAATGAGGTGTTTCTACGGTCACTTTGCAAGAAATTTGTTTCGCAAGATCCTTGCTTACCGACAAACCGGTCTCCTTAGAGAGAACACGTTTGTCGTCGCGGTCATAGAGTTCATAGATTATTTTACCACTGAAGGATTTTCCGGAAGTGTTACGTATATGTGCATCCAGTTTCAACTGTGCGGATTGCTCGGAAACTTTGTCGAAAGAGACAAACAATCCGCCTCCGGCTGTCTCATTCTCATAATTCGGATCGGTAATGAATACTTTGTTGTGAACTATCATCCAGCAATCTCGGTAAATTCCTCCAAAATATGCAAAGTCCAGTGCATCTTGCGGTTTGCCGGGAGGGTAGGAGGGATCGTCACTGTTGTCTGCCCATACGGTGATAACATTGTCTTCTCCATACTTCAGACTGGAAGTGACATCTACGATGACAGGTAGAAAACCACCGAAATGCTCTTTCAGCAACTTTCCGTTCACCCATATTTTTGATTTTCCCATAATGGCTTCGAAGTGGAGGAATTGTTGTTTTCCTTTCCAACTCTCCTTGGGAGTGAAGTGTTTGCGATACCAGATTTCCCCCTGATAATTGATGCATCCGCTCGCTTCGGTGGGGAGATATTCTATGCCATCGGGTAATGATACGATGTTCCAGTCTTTATCATTGAATCTCGGCTGTTCCGCTCCTTCGATATTGCCTTTATAAAATCGCCAGGCAGGATTCATGTTATACACTGTGCGGCCTGTGTTGGAAAGCTGATAAAAGCCTGCTGTGGAGTAAGATGGCTGGTAAGTGTCGGCGTTAGCTACCAGTGTCCCAGCCAATAACAGACCACTGAGTAAGATTTTCCACCATGTTGAAGTACTTTTCATAATTCTTAGATTTGCTTGATTGATCTATCTTTAATATATTAATGTCAGACTGTTTTGTTTTGCATTAGAACTTCGTCCCGCCAAGGTACAAATTTTCCAATAGTTTGAAGCATAGGACGCTGAGCTTTATTTTTTCTTAAACATTAGCCCGGTGCGTCCTACACTTTTTACCATATCCGAAATGACCTATATCTTTATTTAATACCTATCGGGCCTTCATTGGCTTGAATTGGCCATCCTGGATTCTGGTAAATAATAGAAGTACTCAGATCGTTAGGATTTGAGGCCGTAATTCTGAAGTGCGTGATAGCGATAGGATTCAGATAATGCGCTTCACACCATGTGTATCCTGCATCATACATCATATTATTTGTCTTCACAGAACGGTAAGGACAAAGATACTTACCGCTATTAACATAGCTTGATACATTGGAGGTTTGTCCTTCCGTTCCTTCCTGTATCAGAAGATTTTTTCCGTCCTGCATGTATTTATCCTTTAAATCGGATTCCCACAAGTTAACTCCTTCGATTACAAATTGTTTAACCTGGTCCAGTGCTCTCCAGCGTTTTAAGTCTAACATGCGTAAACCTTCTGCAAGTAGCTCACAACGCCGTTCACGGCGGATGTTATATAGTAGAGGAGAGACTAGTTTACCTGCCGAATATATGGCCCAGTCCAGTTCTTTGGACAGATCGGTATTGTTCACGGTCACTGTATAGTCTCTTGGTAATCCGGCTCTTTCGCGGAGATCTCCCCAATATCCTGCTGCCTCCGAACCAATGGAAGTTCCATTATGTTCCATACAGTCAGCCTCGATGTAATTGAGATAAGCTTCGGCTGCACGGTATACCGGACACCCTTCAATCGCTGTGTTGCCATCCCGGTACCAGTTTCCTGACAATCCTTTACGTACCTGATAGCCTGTTACGCATCTCTTTTCCGTTATATCCAAAAGTTGCGGAACCTCCGGCAGCAAATCGGGAGTACCATTCATTACATTCGGGCTGAGAGTCTCACCCGATGTCATCAGGAATAGTTGTAGGCGTAGATCTCTGTTTTTGCGTACATCCGATAATGACTCGTCCCCTTTATACTGGTCGGTTGCATAGATCGGCTTACCGTCACGGCAAAGGAAACTTTCTATATATTGCCGGGTAAATCCGGTATTTCCACCTACGCGAATATAGAAAGGAGCTGAGTGCACAATCTTATAGTCAAGCAGATTATACGCACGCCACATTAATATTTCTGAATATCCTTCCAGGCTGTTCGCTGAGAACTGAGCAAAATAGGGGTTGCTCATTTTATATTTGTCTTCGTCTGTTTTAACTGTTTCATCCATGCAGTCTTTTGCTGTATTCTGTACCAAGGCTGCATTGCCTATCACTTCTTTGGCTGCCGCTTTGGCCTCCTTCAGAAAAAATGCGATTTCCGTATCGATATTAAAGTCCGCAATGTCTTCTGCCTTTCCCGGCCATCCCGGACCACCCGGTACTAGAGCAGTGCCTTTGTGATAAGTCAGCCAGGAAGCTTCAAACAGAGCTGCTCTGGATTTCAATAACAGAGCAGCATTTCTGGTAATTCGGTTCTTCCCACCGGATATATTATTGGTTAGCAAACTGATTGCCTGATCCAGATCTTCTAGAATAAAATGTGCTACTTTATAGCGGGGGGCCCGTTTGCTGGCCTGAATCAGAGATTCACTTTCATCCGGCAATGTGTTTTTTATAATCGGGAAGTCACCGAAGGTCTCTAGTTTTGACAAATAATTCTTAGCGCGCAGGAAATACATTTCACCTATATAATGCTTTATGTTTGTTTCCGAACCTTCTATCTCTCCCTTTTCGAAGCGGGGCACTACTGTTTCGAGGAAGTAATTAGCTTCACGAATGGCAGAGAAATACCACGGATCATTACTTGCTGGATTATCATAAGCTTCCGGAACTTTCCATTGACCGGGAATCCATTTCTTATCATAGTCAGTGGCAGCCTGATTATCTGTAGCATTGTCGTTTTTCCAGATTCCGGCATTAAATCCCTCATGCGTCGTGAAGTTGTAATGCTTTACAGCATAGGCAGCCAAGTCATTTTCAGTAAAGAAAAAGTTGTCCGGGGTTACACTGTCTAAAGGTTCCCTGTCCAAAAAATCATTGCAAGAAGCGAGTATAAAGCTTCCCCCTGTCAGCAAAAATAAATATTTAATTATCTTTTTCATACGTCATCAATTAAAAGTTAACACTAAATCCTGTGGAAAAAGTACGGGACAACGGATAAGTTTTTCCTGAACTGTTCGATCCGTCTTTCGCTCCATAACCGGTATTAATTGTTTCCGGGTCGAATCCTCCGGGCAATCCCGTAAGGGTGAATAAGTTTTCTCCCGAGAAGAAGACTCTCAGGTTGGAAACACCTATTTTGCGTGTGATATAGGCGGGGATGGTATACCCGATCTGCAAATTCTTCAACCGTACATAGGCGGCATTCTGAAGATAGCGGGTTTGCGTCTTTTGATTTTTTGCGAAGTTATCAACCAAGATACGCGGGAAATAAGCGTCCTTGTTAGCGCTCCAGAAATCATCCCCTTCTTCGCGGAAGAAATCAAGATGAGAAGTAAAGCAGGCCGATTGCCAGATCCCTCCTGTAGCTCCCCAGAACATGTTGTCGTTCAACCAGGCATCGCGTTTTGCCACTCCTTGGAAGAATAAGCGTACATCAATGCCTTTCCAGGATGCATTCAGATCCAGACCAAAACGGAATCGTGGGGAAGTATTGCCAATCACTTTTTTGTCACCTGGGTCATTAAGCGTAGCTCCATCGGAAATCTTGCCATCACCATTCAGGTCCCGATACATGATGTCACCTGCGCCCCATTTGACTCCTAATGCATCTTGTCCGCCGTTGGGCAGTGAAGCAAGATGAGCATCCATTTCTTCCTGGCTTTTGGCTATGCCAATGGTTTCGAATCCCCATATATCTCCATTATATTTACCGACATACCACGTGTTTATTTTACCGGTCGTGTTTGGGTATTTGAGGATTTTCTGACGGTCGTCCGAAAGCAACAGGTGCACTCCGTAGTCAAAATCTTTAATGCGGTCCCGCCATCCTAGATCCAATTCAAAACCGGTAGACTGCATATCCGCATTGTTCATTTTGGGTACATTTGCCCCTAAAGTTACAGGAAGTTCGGGAGCTGGTCCTACCATATTGATAGTCTTCCGGTTGAACCAGTCAAAACTTACGGTCAGGCGATTGTTCAGCATACCCAGGTCAAAACCGATGTTCCATGACCGCATGGTTTCCCATCCTAATAGCGCTGAAATCAAATCCGGTGCATTCGCTGTGTTGGGACGGCTGTTGTTAATCAGCCAGTGGGAGTCGGGATCTTGGGCGACAAACTTCATTAACTGGATATACGGATATAGGTTTTCCGTATTCTGATTGCCCAGCTCTCCCCAGGAACCGCGGATCTTTAACGTATTAATGATATGGTTGGTAGGTTCCATGAATGCCTCACGGGCTACGTTCCATCCGGCAGAGAAGGAAGGGAACAAATTCCAGCGTTTGTCTTTTGCAAAACGTGAAGTACCGTCATACCGGAGATTGACTTCCAGCAGATACCGTTCTTTATAATCATAATTGAGTCGGCCGAAGAAACCGGCTGTTGCCCAATGTGTCAGTTTGGACTTATCGATAGTCGATTCACCCGTAGCGGCATTAATACTGGGCACGGATTCTGAGATCAAGTCCAGCTTGGACGCCTGCAACTGCCGCCATTTATTTACTTCGGCCTGAAAACCGACCATTGCTTTCAGATGGTGTGCGTCGGCAAATGATCTGTAATATTCACTGTAGACGTTGGCATTGAAATAATTGGTACGTTCGGCGCCTTCGGTAACTTTCGACGTTTTCCATGTATCACCGGAATAAGGCTCTCCGGCTACATTCATCTGCGGCACCTTTAAATAATCCGTATGGGTGAAGGCATCTATCACTTTATAATTGATTTCTCCGAAGATTTTCCAGTCTTTGATCGGTTCTATCACCACCTGGAACTGTTGGTATAGCCAGTCAGTCTGCGAATTGTTGTCGCCTCCATAGAGAATCGGCCGGATAATCGTGTTACCCATCGGATAACCGTTGGGGTCTACAGTTGGTTCCATCGGCCAGCGTTTGGCTATATTCTGATATAAGGTATTATCAGTCATCGCGGTAGGCTTGCTATAATCTTTCCGCATATATTTCATGCTGTAATTCATGTTCAGCCACGGATAAAGCTGTGCGTTAATCTTGCTGCTCACCGAATAACGCTGTAATTTATCACGGCGGATAGCCATCATTCCTTCCTGTCCCATATAGTTGCCGGAGAAATAATACTGTATTTTTTCTGTTCCTCCGCTGACGCTGAGAGAATGCTCCTGCGAGAATGCCGTACCTCCGAAAACTACGTCATACCAGTCTGTATTCGTATTACCGATCCAGTCCCAGATAGTGGGAGTATTTCTGTTCGGTTGGGTAGTAGTGGTAATTGTGCCTGATGCGTAATCTTTGATAGCCTGAAGACGGGTATCGTCAAACTGTACCGCTGTTTTACCATCATTCAACTGCATTTTGTTGAAGTACATGGCATAAGTGTAGGCATCTGCTACATCCGGCAGATTAATGGCTTCTGACCAGCGGAAACTATTATTATAATTAATGTTGACTTTCCCCGCTTTTCCTTTTTTAGTCGTTATCAACACTACGCCGAATGGAGCACGGGAACCATAGATGGAAGAGGCAGCCGCATCCTTCAACACCGAAATACTTTCAATATCATTGGGGTTCAGCATATTCATGTTTCCTTCCATGCCGTCGATCAGAATCAGCGGAGATGCATTGGAACCGTCACCGATCGTACCGGCTCCACGGATATTCACTTTCATGTCTGCACCAATTTCACCACCGTTGCCATCCGAAGCATAAGAAAAATTCATTCCCGGAACTAATCCTTGTAATGCTTGGCTTACATTAGAAACCGGACGTGACAGTAAATCCTCGGCATTTACCGTAGATACCGAACCGGTCAGGTTGACTTTCTTCTGTGTACCAAAACCTACGACAACGATTTCGTCCAGTGTCTTGGTATCCTCTTTCAGGATGACTGACAGACTTTTGCCGGGCTGTGCCTTCACGGTCTGGGACATATAGCCTACGTAAGAAACCGTAATCGTCACATTGGCAGATGCTGTATTCAATATGAAATTCCCATCCAGGTCTGTAATTGTACCATTCTGGGTGCCATCTTCCATTACGGTAGCGCCAATGACCGGATCGCCAAACATATCCGTCACTTTTCCCTTTATCTGCACGGTTTGTTTCGCGGCAGGCGCTTCCACTATTTGCGTAGATAATATTATTTTTTTATTACGTACGGCATATTTGACATTGGTGTTTTTAAACACTTCATTCAATAAGGTAAATATATTGCTCTGTTCGGTAACTACCGATACCCGGCGGTCTACATCAATATGATGGTCATTGTAGAAAAAGCTAAAATCAGATTGTGCCTCAATTTGTGACAGAACTTCTTTCACAGTCAAGTTTTGTGCTTTCACAGAGATCATAGTACGTTGGGCGTAGCTGTCGTTAGCACATAGAAGCCCAACAAAACAAAAACAGAAAACAAAGAGCAGTTTCATAGACAAAGGAATTTTTTTCCAAACAATAAAAACGGGATTATCCGCCCACAATTGTTGGACATAATTGTTTTTCTTCATATATTTGCATGAATTAAAGTTAAGAAATAATTTTCTCTGTTTGTATTCAAACAGGTTAAAGGCTTTCTCATACAGGCTGGATGCGGGAACATCTGCCTGTATGCTTTTTTTTAAGGCGGTTGGAAGTTTCTCATACGTATTATAATTTTATTGGTTAAACATGAAAGGCTTTAATATATTTCAATCTGCCTCCTTTCTTCACTTTGATTATTTGTCAGTTTCACATTACGCCAGCGTATGTGTGAGGATATTTTAAAATTCTCCAGAATCTCTTCTATATATTGTTCTGTAAACGCTCCGGTAAATGTATATTTGTCAAATTTCGAAGTGTTTACAATGAAATCTACATTATAGCGTTTCTTCAGTATATGCAATGCTGCCTTAAATGGAGTTTTATCAAAAATAACCTTTTGGTCCATCCAGGCAAGCTCCGATTCGCCATTGGTGTTGTATGACAGAATCTGTCCGTCCTTATTATTATAAATCACTTTTTGTCCGGGACGCATTAGTATTTTACTTCCCTGTCCGTCTTTCTCATAAACAAATTCGACCTTTCCCTCTACCAAAGTGGTAATCACCTCATCCATCTCATCAAATGCTTCCAGGTTAAAGTGTGTACCCAAAACTTCCACTTTAGATTTTTGGGGAGTCGAAACAATGAATTTATGTTCAGGGTCTTTCGCAACTTCAAAATACGCTTCGCCATTCAGACTCACTTCACGAATGTTACCGGTGAAAATGGAAGGATACTTTAAGACTGAGCCGGAGTTTAAGTACACTAAAGTGCTGTCTGGTAATCTGAAAGAAGTTATCATTCCGGGTTGTGTCCGGACTTCGAATATCTGGGCATGGACGGGGGCGGTAGATTGGGGTTGGTTAAGCAAAACCAAAATAGTAATAGCCATCGGTATGAGTAAGGCAACAGCTGCACGTTGTATCCAACCCCACCAGGAAATATGATACTTATTCTCTTGCATCCGTCCCTTCACTTTTGATAGCTCCTCATCCATATCCATTTTTTCAGTAACCTGTTGCGTGTCAGTCATAAGAAGAAGTGTGTAAATGTCCATGGCCTTCTTTTTATTTTCATCTGACAATTTGATCCAGGCTTCTATTTCCTGAATTTCGTCTGCTGTTGCTTTACCATCATAATAGCTGATCAGCAAGTCTTCTATAGTTGAATGATGCATTTCCATGATAAATTTATTAAAGAGACAAGCGGGAAAATAAAACTACTAAGGTTATTTAAATAATTAACATTAATAAACTTTATGGTTAACAACTGTGTTATTTTACGCTTATTTAAAATATAAGCATTATCATTGCAGCCATGGAATACAGCAATGAAGATGCGTACTTATTGATGGCACTAAGGAGAGGGGAGATGATCGCTTTTGATAGTATATTTAAAAAATACTACCCGATTCTTTGTGCGTATGGAAATAGGTTTGTAGACTATGAAGAGTCGAAAGAAATAGCGGGTGACGCTATTTTATGGCTGTGGGAACATCGTGAAACACTTCAGGTTGAAACTTCCTTAGGCAGATATTTACTCAAATCGGTTTACCATAGATCACTTAACTGCATCAAGCAAAAACAGCTGAAGAATCATGCTGATACTATGTATTATGAGGAGATGGAAAAGCTGATACATGACGCAGAGACTTACCAGTTCCAAGAGCTTTCAAAAAGAGTGAAAGAAGCTATAGATGCATTGCCTGCTTCCTATAGGGAGGCTTTTGTTATGCATCGTTTTACTAAAAAGAGCTATAAGGAAATAGCTGAGAGTTCCGGGGTTTCAGTAAAAACAATTGCTTATCGTATACAACAGGCAACAAAGCTGCTTCGAAAAGATCTTGCAGACTTACTAATTACTATGATCGTTTGTGTATTGTCAGTCGTTCGTTAACTATTGCTCAGGCTTACTTATTGCTGAAAAAAGAACTTTCTTAAAAAAGGAATATTTAATCAGTCAAGGAATGCTATAAATTACATTACGGATAAATAAGAAGTAGAAAAACGTCTGCATTTGCTTGAATGAAAATCTCTCTTTCTTTTATTTAAGTTGTATGCTGAATAGATTGATATGATATTGCTTCTTATGTTTTCTTTTAGATGATGTATTGGCTGTAAGGATAACTTTTTGTTTAATCTTGCCTTTTCGCTATTTGTGATTAACCAGCGTGAAAACAAGCTCCGGATAGTCTTTTTATCTCTTCCTCACCGAGGAAAAACAGGTTCCTCGGTGAGGAAGAATGCGTTGGTTTTAAACCAAGGAGGCGTTCCTTTAATACCAACGAGTGGTTTAGTGATAGAAAAAGATGCATATCTCATGTGAATTTATGCAATAATAATCTGTTATTCCGTATATTATTGCACTAATTTATGCGCTTTATTCTTTGTTTTATCATTTTTATCTCAACTGTATTTTTGTTTAATCTTAAAAATAGCACATTGATGTTGGGCTGCATGTACATATTTCTAAGAGAACGATGGGTTTATTAACTTTCTTGTTTCAATGATTCGTCTTTCTGAATATAGACAGTCCGTGTCGGAAAAGCAAGGTTCAATCCTGCTTTATTAAAAGCAGCCAGTATTTCCATATTCATATTTGAGGTTACGCCTAAAATATCTCCTTGTTTCTCTATAAAATAGATATACATGATAACCAATGCGGAATTTGAGTATTCTGTAAAAACAGCGACTATATCAGAAGGGTTAGAAGATACATTTTCTACTCTTTTGGGGATGGATTTCAATAGTTCTAAAGCTTCTTTCATCTTTTCGGAAGTCGTATCATACGTCAGTCCAAGATTCAAGACTACTCGGCGCATAGGTTCGGATGAAATATTAACGATAGAAGTATCGGTAATCTTATAATTGGGGAAAGTTATAATACGTTTGTCGTAATTCATTATTTTTGTGCTTCGGACTCCTACGTCTACTACCGTTCCTTCATAACTATCCACGCGAATTGTGTCTCCGATGCTGAAAGGTTTATCCGTCAGAATGGTAAACGCACCGAAAACGTTTTTTACTGTATCTTGTGCTGCCAAAGCAAATGCGATACCACCAATACCCAAAGTTCCCAACAGAGCGCTGATGTTAACTCCCACATTACTCAAAGCCATGACGATGCCGATGAGCCAGACTATAACCAAGATGGTTCTTTTGATGATTGGCATCATTTTGTTAGCTTGTCCGTTGGACTGCTTTCCCCAGTAAACCTGAAGTAAACTACTGAACAAACGGCCGAAAAACCAAGTAATATCCAGAACAATCAAAATGCTGTAAGCATTGTCAACTACTTTCACAAAACTGTCCGGATAAACCAACCGATGGATAGCGATCCAGATTCCCAACAGAATTATAGCAAACTTAACAGGCGCTTCCAAAGAGTAAAAAATGACGTCGTCCAGGTGATTGTCGGTTCCCGTAACAAAAGGTTTGATAACTTTCTTGCCTAATAGCGATAATAATTTCACAATAATAATTGCTCCTAAAATAATAAGAATGGAAATACCCCAGTTTTCAATAGTATTTCCCCATAATTCATTTTCTAACATAGTCTAACTGATTTATAATTGTACTTTTATTTAATAATATCAAGTTGATCTCCTTTTTATTGACGATACAAGATAAGAGCTGAAGATGCTGCGATAGAAATATCCCCTCCCGATAAATGCTCCTGACTGTCTAGATCAATTTGTCCGTTATGGCAGACTATAATCCAATCTTGTTCCGGGATATTGATGTCTGCCTGATTCCGGTTACCGTTGTATGCAACTAGAATTTCTTTCCATTCATCACCGTTAGCATACTCGCCTAGAGTATAAGCGATGACACCGGAATCGCCTGTATCAAGAAAATGAAGCCATTTCTCTAAGCCCTCTGCTGTAGGAATACGGAAGGCGGGATGTTTTTTGCGGAGTGCGATTAATGTTCTGATATAATTGAATATATCACGGTTTTTAGCTTTTAACGCCCAGTCTATTTGGTTGACGGCGTCAGAAGACTTGTAGCTGTTTGGCTCTCCCTGTTTGTCCTGCATGATTTCTTCACCGCCACGAATAAAAGGAATACCTTGCGAGGTTAAAAGCACGGTGTGTATTAATTTGTCAATAGGAACCAGTTCTTCTTCAGAATGTTCGCCTTGAACAGATAATTTCAGCTTATCTACCAGCGTATATCCGTCATGACAGGAAACAAAGTTAATCATTTGAGAGGGAGCAGCGGCATATGGACCGTCACAGTAAAGTAACCCGCTATAATCTACCTGTGGGTGTTGTGTTCCGCCAACGATTCCATATTTGACAGGTTCAAAATGCCCGTTGATATTTCCGGAGGCATACCCTGGTTCCTGTTCGTCAAAGGTACTTCCTTTCAGACCGTCACGAAATTCATCATTAAATACGGCAATACCTTTCATTTTTTGTACATTCTCCTTTACAGCCCGTTGCTCGAAAGGTAATGGAGAATCTGCTGCTACCCAACCTTCTCCGTATGCAAAAATGGTGGGGTCAATTTTTAATAATTCCTCTCTTAACTGGTTCATGGTGTCGATGTCATGTATCCCCATCAGATCGAATCTAAAACCGTCAATGTGATATTCTTTCGCCCAGAATTTGACCGACTCAATGATATAATGGCGAACCATTTCGCGTTCTGAGGCTGTCTCATTTCCACACCCGGAAGCATTTGAATAGGAACCGTCGGGATTCTGGCGGTAAAAATATCCCGGAACCGTCAGGTCAAAATTAGAATGCTCGGTTGAGGCTGTATGGTTATAAACCACATCGAGTACAATACGAAAACCATTTTGATGGAGGCTTTTTACCATCTCTTTAAATTCGCGGATACGGGTGGTGGGGGTGACAGGATCGGTGGAGTAACTTCCATCTGGTACATTATAATTCTTCGGGTCATATCCCCAATTGTATTTGTTTTTCTCCAATTTCCTTTCATCGATTGTGGCAAAATCGAATGAAGGAAGGATGTGTATATGCGTTACTCCCAATTCTTTTAAATGATCCAGTCCGGAAGATTCTCCTTCGGGAGTTTTAGTTCCGGTCTCTGTCAGAGCAAGAAACTTCCCCTTATGTTCAATTCCTGAGTTTGGATCAATACTAAAATCGCGGTGATGAAGTTCATAAAGAATGATATCGGAATACATTTTCAGTTCGGGTGACTGGTCTGATTCCCAACCTTCGGGATTTGTCTCGTTCCAGTCGATTACAGCAGCGCGATTGCCATTGATGCCGACTGCTTTTGCCCAGATACCGGGTGTTTCGTCCAGCCATTTTCCATCTTTTTCTATTTGGAAGGTGTAGAAAGAACCTTTCAGATCACGGTCTATATGGATACACCAGGTCCCATTGTCGGCTATGTCCATTTCCAGTTGTTCTTCCGGATCTCCCGCTTCGCCGGATGAATACAGGTTTAAACGGACATTATCGGCACTTGGTGCCCATAGCGTAAATATGGATTGCTGGGGTGTATAGACTAATTCCAAATCGTTCTCATAATAGCACGGATACTTGTCATACGAATCCAACTGGTCCGGGGACGGATGATTTTTCAACTCTCTCATATTTTCTAATTTTATATTAATACTATATAAAAAAAATAATCATGTTGTGGAATAAATGAACCGGATTATTCCGTTATGGTATGACTGAAAACAAATGTGAAATCAAAAATTCCTGTTCACGCTCTGATAAATATGAATAATAAAAGAATAATTAAGGTAATTTTACGGTGTTGTAAATCAGCTTTTTATCCTTTGCACTTTTTTGTATTTGTTAGCTTATAATTTATAGAAACGTAGGAACTTTGTTAACATCATCTTTGTTTTGTATAAAGTTAATTATAAAAAAAATGAAGCGTATGGAAAATGGTGTTATGATGCAATATTTTGAATGGCATCTCCCGAATGACGGGAAGTTATGGAAACAGATAAAGGAAGATGCGTCGCATCTTCGTGATATAGGTGTGACTGCTGTTTGGATTCCCCCTGCTTATAAGGCCGATGAGCAGCAAGACGAAGGATATGCGACTTATGATCTGTATGACTTGGGCGAATTTGACCAAAAGGGAACCATAAGAACTAAATATGGTACGAAAGATGAACTGAAGAAAATGATTGACGAATTGCACAAATATCATATTGCTGTTTATCTGGACGTTGTATTGAATCATAAAGCGGGTGGTGATTTTACTGAAAAGTTTATGGTAGTGGAGGTCGATCCCAAGGAGAGAACCAAGGCTTTGGGTGAGCCGTTTGAGATACAAGGGTGGACCGGGTATAGCTTTCACGGACGTAAGGACAAACATTCGGATTTTAAATGGCATTGGTATCATTTTTCCGGGACGGGTTTTGATGATGCGCAAAAGCGCAGCGGTGTTTTTCAGATACAGGGAGAAGGAAAAGCTTGGAGTGAGGGCGTGGATAGTGAGAACGGTAATTATGATTTTCTGTTATGTAACGATATTGACTTGGACCATCCGGAAGTTGTATCTGAATTGAACCGTTGGGGAAAGTGGGTTTCCAATGAATTGAATCTCGACGGAATGCGTCTGGATGCCATTAAACATATGAAAGATCAATTCGTCGCACAATTCCTCGATGCGGTGAGGAGTGAAAGAGGCAATGATTTTTATGCCGTAGGTGAATATTGGAATGGTGACTTGGAAGCATTGGATGCTTATATAGAAGCTGTTGGGCACAAAGTAAACCTATTTGATGTCCCGTTACATTATAATATGTTCCAGGCATCACAGGAAGGTAAAGACTATGATTTGCGGGATATTTTAAAAGATACTCTGGTTGAACATCATCCCGATCTGGCTGTAACCATTGTTGACAATCATGATACGCAACGCGGAAGTTCTCTTGAATCCAATGTAGGAGATTGGTTTAAACCGTTGGCTTATGGTTTGATTTTGCTGATGAAGGAAGGTTATCCATGTCTGTTTTATGGAGATTATTATGGTATAAAGGGGGAGAAGTCTCCTCATACCCGGATTATTGATATATTGTTGGATGCGAGACGAAAGTACGCTTACGGTGATCAGATAGAATACTTCGACCATCCTTCAACGATTGGCTTTATCCGTACAGGAGATGAGGAACATAATGGCTCCGGGCTGGTCTTCCTTATGTCTAATGACGAGGCGGGAAGTAAAATAATGAGCTTGGGTGAGAAACATAAAGGCGAAGTCTGGCACGAAATAACCGGAAGTATATCCGAAGAAATAACTTTAGATGAAGAAGGAAATGGAGAGTTCTCTGTCGAATCCCGTAACCTGGCTGTTTGGGTGAAGAAGGATTAGGTATATGGTATTTATATAATTAATTATGAAGATGCTTGTTACAGTTGTAATCAGGTATCTTCATGATTTGTATGAAAGTCATTTGCAGACAGAAAGATTCTCTGTATCTTTGCCGCCATGGCAGAAAGAAGCGAACTACATACGAGAAATAAACACAATGGACAATATGATTTTTCATTGTTGACAGAGAATTATCCACCGCTCAGAAAATTTGTACTTCTCAATCCTTTGGGAATACAAACAATCGATTTTTTTAATCCACATGCTGTGAAAGCGTTGAATAAAGCATTGCTTATAAGTTATTATGGTATCCGCTACTGGGATATTCCAAGGAATTATTTGTGTCCGCCTATCCCCGGGAGGGCAGACTATGTTCATTATATTGCCGATTTAATTGATCCGGAGAGAGTCAGTAATACGGCAAATGAAGAGAATGGAGATAAGCCAAAACGACAGTGCAGATGCTTGGATATCGGTGTAGGTGCAAATTGTATTTATCCGATTATTGGGCACGTTGAGTATGGATGGATGTTTGTGGGTTCCGATATTGATCCGGTATCTATAGAAAATGCGCGTAAGATAGTGACTTGCAATCCTGTATTAGCACATAAGATTGATTTGCGGCTTCAGAAAGACAATCGGAGGATTTTTGACGGAATCATCGCTCCCGATGAATATTTTGATGTAACAATTTGCAATCCTCCGTTTCACAGTTCGAAAGAAGAAGCAGAAGAGGGGACATTACGTAAATTGAGTAGTCTGAAAGGGGAGAAAGTAAAGAAAACCAAATTGAATTTCGGTGGAAATGCGAATGAACTTTGGTGTGAGGGTGGAGAATTACATTTTTTGCTGAATATGATTTCTGAGAGCCGGAAATACCGGAAGAATTGCGGTTGGTTTACAAGTCTGGTTTCTAAGGAGAAGAATCTGGATAAACTATATGCTAAATTAAAAGCCGTCCATGTATCGGAATATAAGATAATTCGAATGTGTCAGGGTACAAAAAATAGCAGAATTTTGGCTTGGCGATTTTTGGAATAGCTGATTTTGTTTTTTTCGATAAACGGATATTTTTAAAGAAGATTATCTGTATAATGAAAAAATATTGATGATTAAGACCGTTATTTGTTATAATGTGCCTGGATTTGTTGTTGTTTTCGATAATAGAGTCGTTTCTCTCTCTGTATATTCTATATGAGTATTAATTCCCCTTTCTCCTTTTCTTTGATATGCCGATATTTGTAGTATGAGATTATAGTGCTAGGAAATATCAAATCAAGGGAATATATGTTTGTTGTTAGATTGAGAAACTATTTACATTTGTCGTTTTTGGTTATATTTTTATTGTTTTCCTCCTGTATTGATGAGTTTTATAAAGATACACCTAAAGAGGGATATATAACAATTACCGGTATCAATACACGTGCCTATACAGGAGCCTATCCGGGTGACGGGCTCGATGATAAGGTTGAAACTCTGCGTATTCTGGCTTTCAATAAGACAAGTCGCATCTGCGAAAGTAACACTTTTTATTATGGAGATGTGCTGGGCGGAAATACGCTACGGCATCCGATTAATAAGGGTGAATATGATTTTGTCTTTTTGGCCAATGAACCTCATAATACAATTGTGAAGGCGGTTCTTGACAATATAACTGATTATGATGCACTAAAGTCAATATCCTATCCGGCGGAGTTCTTCGATTCGGAACGGGTTATACCTATGATTGCGGAAAATAATAGTATAAAAGTGCTGGCTGATGGAAACTTGGAGGTAAATGGTGTTGCATCTACCAAGTTGACAGTAGGACTCAGACGCTTGGCGGCACGTGTGGATGTGGTTTTGAAATCGAAAGTCGATTTTGGTGATGCCAGTTCGAGTGAATTTGAAGGAATTACTTTTTCTAATATACCGGATAGAGTGCCTTTGGTATATGGCTTGCCTAGTGATTGTTTACCCAGTTCCTGGGCGTATGCCGATCCGGTTCTTCCTTATGGTGGAACGGCCATAACCAGAAATGTGGAACGTAAACTCACATTAGCTGATAATGCCGACTGTTTTAAAATAGATCCCACTTTATTGACCACTGAGGATAAAAATAACGATTTAGTCTGGGCTGTTAAAGTTAAAAAAGTAATTCTGCCATCTAGCTTCTTTTCATCGAAGTCCGACGAGACGAATGCGATAAATTTTACTGTTAACCTGATTGACAAGTATAGTCCTTCCTGCAAATTGAAGATTCTGTCCGACCCGGATTATACATTACCGGCAAATGCGAAACTTGATTTGACAGGTATCATAAGAGAACCTTTAGAAGTAAATATACAGCCTTCTCCGTGGATTGACGATGGAGATGATTGGGAAATATCAGGCGTCCGTGTTCTGAATGTATCGCATATACAGGCTAAGATGACGGATATGAACGGAGTCCGGATTTCTTTCTGGTCCAATATGCCGGTAGTGAAGGTGTTGGGCACAGTAAAGAAAGAAGGTGAAGCGAATGAAAGAGCAACTAATACAGTCTTTAACTGTTTGGCAGTAGATGATAATAATCCTGATCCTTATCGTTTCTTTTATGATTCGGCTTCGGGCAGCGGATATATGGATTTACTGGTTGACGGAACAAATACCACCGGTTTTGGTACGCATGACAGGACCGAGAATATGAGTGGTACATATACATTGACATTATCTGCAGCAGAGGATACTAATGGTAAGAATGCATTGCAGAGGAAGATAAAGGTTACCGTCACACAAGAAGGTTTGCGATTTGTTCACAATCCTACGGCAAATCAACATGGTTTGTTCAATGCAGCATTTTTTAAACATAACCAGAAAGGAGAACGTATTATAACAGGACAGCATCGATTGGATCAAACATGGTCTGTTAGTGTACCTGTTGCCTATCAAAACTGGCTTGTTGTGAGCGCGACTCCCAGCTTTGATCCGAATATTGGAACAGAATCACCGGGTGATGCGGAACATTATCCGGTAACTCTCAATCCGTATAGGGGAGAAGATGGTACTAGTATCTCAGGTCTCACCGGTCGTATATATTTCCGTATTGGCATTAAGGAAAATGCCGATTTTGTACCAACTAAAGAATCCGAGCCTAAATTTGGATATATCAATTTGTCATATTATCCGGGATGGCGGACAACAATGAAAATTTATATTCGTCAGGGCGAAGCCGGTGCTTATATATATGCACCGGGGGATGCTATTTCGGGAACTGTATGGGGAGCGTGGAATGGAGGTACGGATATTACTACACATGTGAGAGAAGATATGCGTCTTTTATCGACGAATGCCCGTAGGGGAGCAGCTAAGTTCTCTGCTTTAAACCTGACAAGCGAGAGGTTAGCAGGGAATACGAATCCGGATTATGAGAATGTGAACGTAAAAGGTGCTCGTTTTGTAGACTTCCCTTCGCAGGCGGGTGCATTCTTTCAGTGGGCGATCGATTTGAAAGGCACTACTTCCGGTATGACTGATTATTACCGCAGAGCTTTTAATCCCTCGAAGTCATATCTTGTTTCAGGATTCCCATGGGGATATGGGGAATTTCCGATCATGTGGGATGGAGATGTCAGTGCTAATATCCCTGCATATAAAGAACAGTTTGAAGTTTGCCCTCCGGGATATCGTCGTCCGACGGATGGCTATACGGATAAAATATCTTATAATGGATATTATGATTATTTGCCGGATGAGGGTACTACGGGTACTGCCACGAATTATAAAGATCAAATAGAGTATTCAGAATTAAGGGTTTCTTTATTTAATGTACCTTTTGCAGGAAATGCGGCTTCAAGTGCAGACTACGCTACAGCTTTTACTACTCCTTTTGGTGGAACTGGTAATACAGGTCCTGGGACATATCCTTACGGAGCAAACAAAGATATGCTTGCCCGGAAACAACTAAAAGGAACAACTTATACATTTTATTCGGACGGATTTTTCGACAGACGTCCGATAAAAGAGGCTTCGAATGGAAACTATGGCGTATCATTAGGAAATAGTAATGTTGCTTATCAGGGAGTATTGTATTTTAATCCCGATTCCGGAACGAATGCATCTGTCTTTTTTCCGTCAGCCGGTCGTCTGAATAACACGAGTGGTGCTTTGGAAAGTAGGGGTAGTACCGGATACTATTGGTCGGCAAGTGTAGGTCCTCCTTATTTGAGATCGGAATTGCAGAATCCACCTTATGACAGGAGAATACGTTATGGAGCCTGGTCGCTTGAGTCTGCATATAATTCTCATAATTTCAGATTGTCATATCAAGGTTTTGCTCAAAGTATACGTTGTGTGAAAGAATAAGAACTTTTCGGCTTACGATAAAAATACCGGAATATCATCCGTTGAGGGGTTGGCTTTTTAGTCAACTCCTTATTTGTGCGTACTCTCCTAACAACAAAGCTGCTGTTTTAAGAAGAAATCTTTATTTACTCTAATAAGATTCTAATAGGATTCTAACTATTCTCTAACAGGCTCTCCGAAGGGAGCCGTCTATCTTTGTGCCCGGAAATCCGGTTACTAACTTAACTTATGTTTAATTATGATGATGAAGAGAGAGTTACACACATTTATTATTGGCAGTGTGTTGTTTTTTACCGCATGCGGGGATAAACAGGAATCAGAGCAAAAAAGTGGCTATCGTATACAAGGTGACACGGTCTATATTGCAGATCCTCTTTTACTTGAAAAGATCAAAGTATCAGTGTCTGAACTGAAACCCTATTCCAAGAAGGTGATAACGTCCGGTGTGGTGCGTCCCATTCCTCCCCGTTATGCTTATGTTGCTCCTCCATTTGCAGGGAGAGTCACAAAATCTTATGTGCGTATCGGACAGTCGGTACGTCAGGGAACACCTTTATTTGAAATCAGTTCCCCCGACTTTACTTCTGCACAAAAGGAATACTTTCAGGCACTTTCGTCCAGGGAACTTGCTAAAAAAGATTTGAAACGCAAAGAAGATCTGATAAGGAATGGTGTCAGTTCGCAAAGAGAACTGGAAGAAGCCCAGAATGCTTTATTGATAGCAGATAAGGAGTTTGAAAACGCCTCTGCCGCATTGCGGGTATATCAGGTGGACAATCCGGCGGAAATGATATTGGGGCAACCGATGATTGTTCGTTCTCCTATTCCCGGGGAAGTGATAAAGGATAACATCGTAACAGGGCAATATCTGAAAGATGATACCGAACCGATAGCTATTGTTGCCGACCTGTCTAAGGTATGGATTGCGGCTCAGGTAAAGGAGAAAGATATCCGGTTTATAAATGAAGGCAGTAGTCTGGATATTGAAATTTCGGCATTGCCCGGTACGGTTATTAAAGGCAATGTGTATCATGTAGAGGAGGAGGTAGACGAGGAAACCCGGTCCATTCAGGTACTTTCGGTCTGTGATAATTTGAACGGACATCTGAAGCTGGGGATGTACACTACTGTCCACTTTCTGAGTGTTCCGGTCGGACAAATTCAAATCCCGGAGAAAACGTTACTACAGGGCGAAAAGGATAGCTATGTATTTGTGCAGATTGCTCCGTTGGTTTTCGTACGGACGTCGGTGACAGTGGAGACAACAGAAAACGGAATAGCGGTGATCAGCGAAGGATTGCGTCCCGGAGATAAGATAATCAGTGAAGGAGGATATTATTTAAAGTAAGAAATTATGAAGAAGGAATTAATGCTTTCAATTATACAAAAAAGATGGGTAATGCTTTGCCTGTTTGTGATGATGTGTATCTTTGGATATTACTCATGGAAACAGCTTTCGATAGAAGCATATCCGGATATTGCAGATGTCACTTCCCAGGTGGTCACTCAAGTTCCCGGACTGGCTGCGGAGGAAGTGGAACAGCAGATAACCATTCCTTTGGAACGCGCTATTAATGGGCTGCCCGGTATGCACGTCATGCGGAGTAAGAGTACATTCGGGCTGTCAATGATTACCATTGTCTTTAAGGACGGGACAGAGGACTACTGGAGCCGCCAGCGCGTACAGGAAAGATTGAATGAAGTAGAACTGCCTTATGGAGCTGTTCCGGGACTTGATCCGCTGACATCTCCCGTAGGAGAAGTGTACCGTTATATCATAGAAAGTGACCAGCACTCATTACGCGAATTAACCGACCTTCAGAACTGGGTAATTATTCCCCGTATCAAGGAAGTGTCGGGAGTGGCTGATGTAACCAATTTCGGTGGGATCACTACTCAGTTCCAGGTTGAAGTAGATCCGTCCAAACTGGAACAATATAATTTATCTCTCAGCCAGGTTGTTGAAGCCATTGAGAATAACAATGCCAATGTGGGGGGAAGCGTGTTGAATCGTGGTGACTTGGGTTATGTGGTACGGGGAATTGGATTAATCGGAAATTTGGACGATTTGGGACATATTGTAGTGAGTACTACTTCCGGAGTTCCTGTCTTTCTGAATGATATAGGTTCTTTGAAGTATGGAAATCTTGAAAGAAAGGGAGTGCTGGGATATACGGACCGTACCCGCAACTACTCTGAGAGTCTGGAAGGAATTGTACTCCTTCTGAAACATGAGAATCCGTCTAAAGTACTGGAAGATATTCATGTGGCAGTTGATGAGTTAAATAATGAGACATTGCCGGAAGGAGTGAGGATACATACTTTTCTGGATCGTACCAACTTGGTGGATACTACTTTGAGTACCGTATCCCATACCTTGCTGATGGGTATGGCTTTGGTGGTTCTTGTGCTTATTCTGTTTCTAGGCAACTGGCGTGGTGCATTATTGGTATCTATAACGATTCCTGTGTCATTGCTTATCGCTTTTATTCTTATGCATCTGACGGATATTCCGGCTAACCTTCTGTCGCTTGGTGCTATTGATTTCGGTATTATTGTGGACGGTGCTATCGTTATGCTGGAAACGATCCTTAAGAAACGTGAGGATAATCCCAAACAATATCTCGAAGAAAAAAGCATGGCGCAACGCGCCAAAGAAGTGGGTCGGCCTATTCTTTTCTCAACCATTGTCATTATTACGGCATACCTTCCGCTGTTTGCCTTTGAACGTGTTGAACGCAAACTTTTTACTCCAATGGCATTTACGATGAGCTATGCAATGATTGGAGCACTGTTGGTTGCGCTCTTATTGATTCCGGGACTTGCCTATGCAATCTATCGTAAACCACATAAAATATATAAGAATAAATGGCTGGACAGACTAAAGGATAAATACATTCGTACCATTACAGGATTTCTGGAAGCTCCCTTAAAAGCCATCATTTCATCAGGACTGATTCTGACAGCGGGGATCGTGTTGAGTGTTGTCGTAGGAAAAGACTTCCTTCCGGAGCTGGATGAAGGTTCGATATGGTTACAGGTTAATCTGCCACCCGGAATTTCCGTAGAAAAGTCACGGGAGTTATCCGATACTTTGCGTGCCCGTACGATGAAGTATTCCGAAGTAACTTATATTATGGTACAGGCGGGAAGGAATGACGACGGAACTGATCCGTTCACCCCTTCACATTTTGAAGTGTCCATCGGTATTAAGCCTTATGATGAATGGCCGAAAGGAAAAACTAAAAAGGATTTGATTCATGAACTGGAAGAAGAATATAAGTTACTTCCCGGTTTTAAAGTAGGATTTAGCCAACCTATGATAGACGGGGTGATGGATAAGATAGCCGGGGCCCATAGTGAACTGGTGGTGAAAGTATATGGCGAAGATTTTCGTGAAACACGTCGTATTGCCGAAGAAATAACCAAGGCATTAGGAACTGTGCGAGGGGCTGTTGATCTGGATATTGATCAGGAACCACCCTTGCCACAGTTACAGATCAGTATGAATCGTGATGCCATAGCTCGTTACGGATTAAATGTATCCGATGTAGCGGATCTGATTGAAGTGGCTGTCGGAGGTAAAGCTATCGCACAACTTTATCAGGGTGACCGCCAGTATGGCATCACCTGTAAGTATAAAGAGGAAGCGCGGAATACTCCGGAGAAAATAGCCGGACTTATGTTGACTTCTTCCACCGGTGCAAAGATACCTCTTTCTCAGGTTGCCGATGTCAGATTGAGTGTCGGCGAAAGTACGATTACCAGGGAAATGAACAGACGCCATTTGACGGTAAAGCTGAATTTGCGCGGTCGTGACCTGACATCTTTTCTGAATGAAGCCCAGAATACGATCAATGAGAAAGTACATTATGACAAGAATAAATATACCATCAAATGGGGAGGGGCCTTCGAAAATCAAAAACGGGCTTATACACGTCTTGCTGTCATTATACCGCTGACACTGACAGGGATGTTTATACTGCTTTATGTCACGTTCGGGAAGTTCCGGCAGGCAGGACTGGTATTGGCTATTGTTCCTCTGGCACTTTTCGGAGGTATGCTTGCTCTTAATGTGCGTGGTATGACGCTGAATGTATCTTCTGCCGTAGGATTTATAGCGATGTTCGGGCTTTCCATACAAAATGGAATTATCATGGTATCGCAGGTCAATGGGCTGCGCAGGGGAGGAATGGAACTCCGGAAATCGGTCATAGAAGGGGCACGCCAGCGTTTCCGACCTATTCTGATGACTTCGGTCACTACGATACTCGGACTTTTCCCGGCTTCGTTGGCAACCGGAATCGGTAGTGACGTACAGCGTCCGCTGGCAACAGTGATTGTGTATGGATTGATGTTTTCAACCCTTATCTCTATGTTTCTGCTTCCGGCTTTCTATTATCTGGTTGAGAACAATGTTTTAAATAAAAAGAAGAACGATGAAAAAGAATATACGATATAATATAGTGCTCTTGCTGTTAATGGTGGAAGCCGTACTCATTCCGGCTTTTGCGCAAATGCCTGAAATAAAGCTGGGGCAGTCTATTTCTTTCGAAGAATATCTGAATCGGGTAGCGAAAAAGAACCTGAGTTATTTAGCCGAAAAACTCAATGTGAGTATTGCTGATGCGGAAGTAATTGCCCGGAAAATCTTTCCGGACCCGGAGTTGGAATTTGAAGCAGGTAATGAGACTTTCTCGTTGGGAGTTTCCTATTCATTAGAAATGGGAAATAAAAGGGGAGCACGTATTAAGTTGGCGCGGACTCAGGCAGAATTGGAGAAACTGTTCCTGCAACAGGGCTTTCAGGATTTGAGGGCGGAGGCTGCCGACCTTTTTCTAGAAGCAATTCTTCAGCGCGAATTACTTGAAGTACAGAAAAGTTCTTATGAGTATATGTATCAGCTGAGTCAGTCAGATAGTTTACGTTATGTTTCAGGAGAGATTACGGAGAATGATGTCCGGCAGTCAAAACTGGAAACTGTCACCTTGCTTAATACTGTTTACAGTCAGGAGGCGGCTTATCATTCCGCTTTGGTTTTGTTGAATAAACACATGGGGATGAGTGCTGATACGCTTCATATCCCTTTGGGAAATTGGGAAGAGCTAAGCAGGGACTTTGCTCTGTCTGATTTGGTCAAAGCGGGACTGGATAATCGCATCGACCTGCTTGTTGCTCAAAAAAGTACTGAAGTTACTACCCGGGAATATAAACTGACGAGAGCGGAACGCAGACCCGATATCGGAGTATCTGTTTCTTATGAAAGAAACTGGAACGGCTTTCTTCCTCCGTCCCGTTCTGCTACTGCCGGTGTATCTGTTCCTCTGACATTCTCGAATATAAATAAAGGAGCTGTAAAAGCTGCAAAGTTTCGGATTGCCCAATCGGAGATAATGGAAAGAGATATGGAATTGCAGATACAGGCAGAGATAACCCAGGCCTGGTTCAACTATGAGGCTGAAAAGAAAAAGATAGCTCAATATAAAGCCGGTGTACTTGAAGACTCGCAGAAGGTGCTCGACGGAATGGTATATAAATACAAACGGGGAGAAACGAGTATTCTTGATGTACTGGTTGCCCAGCGTACTTATAATGAAGTGCAACAGGAGTATCTGGAAACAATGAAAGGATATGCCGCTTCACTAGTAGCATTGGAAAGAGCTTGTGGTATATGGGATATATGCTTTTGACAGTTAAATATCCGGCTTTACTATTGTGAATTGCAGCAAAGCCGGATATTTGTATGGTTACCAGTCAGCGGTTTCACGCTTTATGTTAAATCATTGTGCGATATTCCTCCTGTTTTTTCTTAGGGAGTTTTTTTGATCACTTCTTCCACAGAGTGGTCAATAAGTTCTTTGATAAGTTTGTCACTCAGGTTTATTTACTTATCTGTTTTCCGAACTTTAATCCGTACTACTGTGTCATTTTGACGAGACTGGACAATGTTTTATTACTTTCGATTGTGTATCTTTGCTGTAGTTAAAATGGACAACCGGAATTTATATACTAATAAACAGAATATTATGGAAGCGAAGTATATCACTCTGACTAAAGAGAATATCGAAAAAGAACATATTTGCTGTGCTTTCTCCGATAAGAAATGTAAGGATAGCTATGAGTTGAAAAAGACATGGCTGAAAAATGAGTTTGAGAATGGCTATGTTTTCAGACGGCTTGACGAACGTGCAAAAGTATTTATAGAATATGGACCTGCCGAAAAAGCTTGGGTTCCGGTTAATGCACCTAACTATTTAATGATAAACTGTTTTTGGGTTTCAGGAAAATATAAAGGATGCGGGCATGGCAAAGCACTATTGCAGTCTGCTGTCGAGGATGCCAAAGCACAGGGTAGGGATGGCTTGGTGACTGTGGTCGGTACCTCTAAATTTCATTTTATGGGTGATGCGAAATGGTTATTACGTCAGGGGTTTGAGACGATAGAAAAACTACCCTATGGTTTCAGTCTTTTGGCTTTGAAGATAAATCCGGCAGCTCCTGATCCGTCATTCAATGGAACAGTATCAAGTGGAGAATGTGAGGAAAAAGAAGGTGTAGTCGTTTATTATACACATCGTTGTCCGTTTGCAGAGTTTCATGTCCGTAATTCTTTAGTGAGTGTGACTGAGAACAAAGGTATTCCATTGAAGATAGTCAGATTGGAAACGATGGCACAAGCACAAAATGCACCTACACCTGCTACTATCTTTTCTCTTTTCTATAAAGGAAAGTTTGTAACGACGGATTTGAGTGCATGTATGGAGCAACGGTTTGATAAAGCGTTGGGATTATAATCTTTCTTATTACAGTATGTGTTTCTCTTTTTTGATTTTCTGTTTTTGTGCTGTTTTGCTCTGATGAGTGTGGCGGGTTAATAATTGTCTGGTGTTTATTTAGACTGGTCGGTTCGATTTTTCATGTGCTGCTCTGATCTTATGCAGATTCATTAATAGAATCGGCAGTTTATTTATATGTTGAGATGTTTTGTTTTATGTATGTGACATATGCTTGATTTTTAGTATTTTATTGTATGTGGTTGGTGGAGAAAACTTGATGGCTCCTGACTTTTATAATCACTAACTTTTCTTATTTTAGTTCATTCAAATATGTTCAATTCTTGCATTTTATGAAACTATGTTTTACTTTTGGGGAGTAAAATCATTGGGATTATAATGAAAAGTATTCGCTCGGTTATTTGTTTTTGTTTGTTTTTGTTTGTGTTTAACCAGCTCCTTTTCGCCGACAAAACTATAGAGAATGATTCGCTATATACCAGTGAGTATATAAGTCGAATTTATATGGCAGAACCTGAACGGGCTTTAAGTTTGTTGGATGGAGCTGAAAGTAAGAAGACTATCCCTCTGCGTATTATACATGAATTACGCAGCAGGGTTTATCGTAATATGTATATGACTAAACTGGCTTTTTTGTATGCCAAAAAGTCTTATTTGCTGGATTCCGTTTCTCAGAAAGATCCTAAGCACTTGTTGACCATGACTGTCGACCTGGCAGAATTAGCAGTGCTTATGAGTGACCATAAAGAGAGTATGAGGTATGCTCTTGATGGTATCAAGCTAGCACAAAAAGAAAAGGATAAAGGGGCTGAAAGTAAGCTGTTGTTTTGCATTGGTGAAAATAAATGGCAATTGTCTTTCAAAGAGGAGGCATATGACTATTTTGACAAAGCTATCAAATTGCTTCAAGGTACAAGTTCCAAATTGGAAATGGCTATGCTTTCATACTTTTATGGGATGAAAATGGATTATCTGCTCAATGATTCCCGTAGTAAAGAAGCATTGGAGGTTGGGTTGAAGCGCGAAAAGCTACTTAAAGATATAGCTAAATTACCGGAAAAAACAAAAGGCTTTCTTGATCTGCAATATACTTACTTGTATGCAAAAATGTCGTATATCTGCTATCTGGAAGGAAAGTATGATCAGGCGGAAAAATATTATCAACAATATTTGTCAACAGAGAATTCACAGACACCGGATGGAAAAACCTATGCGATACCTTATCTGCTAGTGTCTAAACAATATCAGAAAGTCGTTGATCAATGTCAGGATTTTAAGAAATTGATGCAAGAGCAGGATACTGTCAACTTGCAGTATATTAGTATCCTTCAGAAAGAGGTGAAAGCTTATAAAGGCTTGAAGGATTTTGAAAAAGTAGCAGCATTACGTGAGTCTATTATTTCTATTATTGATGGTATTAACAGCAAGGATAAACAGAATGCGGCTTTGGAATTAAATGCTATTCATAAAGCTGACGAGCAGGAAGAATATATTGCCGAACAGACTTTACAGTTAAGAATCAGAAACATATCACTTGCTTTTTTGGGATGTGTCACTTGTCTCATTTTATTTGTGCTATGGCGGATTTGGCGTCATACGATTATTGTTAAATATAAAAACAAAATGCTGGCAAAGTTTATCAATGAGAAACTGGCTGGAAAAGTAGAGAACAAACAATTATTCATAGATGGAGATGCGGAAGATCCGATAGCTGTTCCATTGGACTTGGAACCGGAAACTGGCTTTTCCGAAAAAGACGATTTATCTCCGGATGAAGTAGTGGAGAGTAGGGAGGAAGAGGATGAGAATAAGAAAATTTTCAAAGAACTGAATCGTATTGTTGTCCAGGATCAGTTATATCTGTCTCCGGAGTTGTCGAGAGAGGATCTGGCTCAGATTGTACATTTGAATAATGCGCGTTTCGCCCGGATGATCAAGGAAAACACCGGAACTAATTTCAACGGGTATATTAATGAACTTCGTATTAACTATGCGATTCAGTTATTGAAGCAACATCCCAATTATACCATTCGTGCGATAGCTGATGAAGCCGGATTTAATAGTACGCCTATTCTGTACAGTATGTTCAAGAAAAAGACTGGTATGACTCCTTACGAATTTAAGAAAGCGCAGGAATCCTTAGGTTGATTTTGGCTTTTTCGTTAAACAATTTTCCGTTTTATCGGTTTATTCTTATGATAACTAAATATAAACGGAAATGGTGCAAGTTAGGATAAAGCGAGTGTACGAAGACTTTTCAGAGACAGACGGATATCGGGTGCTGGTAGATAAACTCTGGCCACGTGGAATCAGGAAAGAATGGTTGAAATATGATTACTGGGCAAAAGATATAACGCCTTCCGCAGCACTGCGTAGATGGTTTCATGAAGATATTCCGGGGCACTGGAGCGACTTTGTCGTAATGTATCAGAAGGAACTGGAAGCTTCTCAGGCTGTTGCCGATTTTCTGACTCTTATCAAACCCCATCCGGTGATCACTTTGCTTTATGCATCCAAAGAACCGGTCTACAATCATGCCCGAATCCTTCGCGATTATCTGGAAATGCATCTGAAAGAGTGAAATTAAAGTAATTTTTATCTCTTTCCGCTTTCAGTCGTTCACTCAATTTCCTACCTTTGTAATCTAAATCAAAATCGTGTGTCCATGAAGTATAAATTATTAGTTCTTGATGTAGACGGAACGCTTCTCAATGATGCAAAAGAAATTAGTAAACGTACATTGGCCGCTTTGCTGAAAGTACAGCAAATGGGAGTACGTATCGTGCTGGCATCCGGCAGACCTACTTACGGTCTGATGCCCTTAGCCAAATCCCTTGAACTCGGAAATTACGGAGGTTTTATTCTTTCTTATAATGGTTGCCAGATAATTAATGCTCAAAACGGAGAAATACTGTTTGAGCGGAGGATTAATCCGGAAATGTTGCCTTATCTGGAAAAGAAGGCAAGAAAAAATAATTTCGCACTGTTCACTTACCATGATGATACGATCATTACTGACACTCCGGAGAATGAACATATCCAGAATGAAGCTCGCTTGAATAATTTGAAAGTGATCAAGGAAGAGGAATTTTCTGTAGCAATTGATTTTGCCCCGTGTAAGTGTATGCTTGTCAGCGATGACGAGGAAGCGTTGGTTAGTCTGGAAGGACACTGGAAGAGACGGTTGAACGGAGCTTTGGATGTTTTCCGTTCCGAACCTTATTTTCTGGAAGTAGTGCCGTGTGCGATTGATAAAGCCAACACATTGGGAGCTTTATTGGAAGAACTGGATGTGAAGCGTGAAGAAGTCATCGCTATAGGAGACGGTGTGTGCGATGTAACGATGATTCAGCTGGCAGGACTGGGAGTGGCGATGGGGCATTCGCAGGATTCGGTAAAGGTCTGTGCGGATTATGTGACAGCTTCCAATGAGGAAGACGGAGTGGCTCTGGCTGTCGAAAAGGCGATAATAGCGGAAGTTCGGGCTACAGAGATTCCTTTGGACCAGTTGAATGCACAGGCGCGTCACGCATTGATGGGTAATCTGGGTATCCAATATACATATGCCGACGAAGACCGTGTAGAGGCGACGATGCCGGTAGATCACCGTACCCGTCAGCCGTTCGGTATTTTGCACGGTGGAGCTACGCTTGCATTGGGAGAAACAGTTGCCGGACTCGGCTCGATGATTCTCTGTCAGCCGGATGAAATTGTGGTAGGAATGCAGGTCAGCGGAAATCATATATCTTCTGCGCACGAAGGTGATACAGTACGTGCAGTAGCGACGATTGTACACAAAGGACGTTCCTCCCATGTATGGAATGTGGACGTTTTTACTTCAACCAATAAACTGGTGTCCTCTATACGGGTGGTCAACAGTGTGATGAAAAAAAGATGATTGACGAAAAAAGTAACTTGACAACTATTGATGCACTCATTCTGCGGAAACAGCCCTTTGCTGTTTATCGTGTTCCCGGGGAGAAGTATCCTCGTCTGTTGACTGAAGATGTCGGAGCTGTCCGCCTGATTTACGATTTGAAAGAACTGAATGGACAAAGAGGATTTGTGATTGCTCCGTTCCGTGTAGATAAGTCATGCCCGATTGTGTTGATACAGTCCGACAGGACTGGACGGCCGTTGCCTATGGAAATCGTGGCAGACGAAGAGCAGGTCTTGCAAAGTTATCCGGAGGAATCTTTTCATACCCTTTGTACAGGGAAGTATGCGACCTGTTTTCATACATTTATTGAAGCCTTGCGTGATGCTACCTTTGATAAACTGGTGCTTTCCCGTAGTCTCACTATTAGAAAGAATCCGGAGTTTTCCCCTTCAGCTGTTTTTCGTGCAGCTTGTCAACGTTATATTCATTCTTATATCTATCTGTGTTATACTCCTCAGACGGGCGTGTGGCTGGGAAGTACCCCCGAAATTATATTGTCGGGCGAAAAAAATGAATGGAATACAGTTGCCTTGGCAGGAACTCAACCTTTGCAGAATGGTAAACTTCCGCAAGTATGGGATGACAAAAACCGTCAGGAGCAGGATTATGTGGCGTCCTATATCCGTCGGCAGCTTCTTTCGCTGGGCATTCGCTCTACAGAGAGCGGGCCTTATCCGGCATATGCCGGCGCCCTGTCACATCTGAAAACTGATTTTCATTTCTCTTTGAAAGATAATAAAAATCTGGGAGACCTTCTGAAAGTCCTGCATCCGACTCCTGCCGTGTGCGGACTGCCTAAAGAAGAAGCCTACCGGTTCATTTTGGAAAATGAAGGGTACGATCGTAAGTATTATTCCGGTTTTATCGGTTGGCTCGATCCGGAGGGACGCACAGATTTGTATGTGAATCTGCGTTGCATGCACATTGAAGACGAGCAACTGACACTGTATGCCGGTGGCGGATTGTTAGCCTCTTCAGAGTTGAATGATGAATGGCAGGAAACGGAAAAGAAATTGCAGACAATGAGGCGTATTCTTGTGTCTGCTCCAATAATGATGAATCATTAACAAGCTAATCACTATTAATATGTATTCGGACAAGAAAAATATACTCCAGTTGGTCGCGTTGCTTGAGGCGCATGGAATTACGAAAGTAGTGTTATGTCCCGGTAGCCGTAATGCACCTCTTGTGCATACGCTGTCTACTCATCCGGGTTTTACTTGTTATGCTATGACGGATGAGCGGAGTGCCGGTTATTTTGCGATTGGTCTTGCGCTGAATGGCGGGCATCCTGCTGCCGTTTGCTGTACTTCCGGTACAGCGTTGCTCAATCTTCATCCTGCTGTGGCAGAAGCGTATTATCAGAATATACCTTTAGTTGTGATCTCTGCCGATCGGCCTGCTGCCTGGATTGGACAGATGGCGGGACAGACATTGCCGCAGCCCGGTGTTTTTCAGACATTGGTCAAGAAATCGGTAAACCTTCCGGAGATTCAGACAGAAGAGGATGAATGGTACTGTAACCGCTTGGTGAATGAAGCATTGCTGGAAACCAACCATCATGGAAAAGGTCCGGTACATATTAATATTCCTATATCCGAACCTTTGTTCCAGTTTACGGCGGAGTCGCTTCCCGAAGTACGTGTTATCACGCGCTATCAGGGTCTGAATGTATACGACCGGGATTACAATGACCTGATCGAACGCTTGAACAGATATCAGAAGCGGATGGTTATTGTCGGACAGATGAACTTGATTTACTTGTTTGAGAAACGGCATACCAAATTGTTATATAAACATTTCGTGTGGCTGACCGAGCACATCGGTAATCAGACAGTACCCGGTATTCCGGTGAAGAATTTTGATGCGGCGCTTTATGCGATGCCCGAAGAGAAAATCGGCCAGATGACTCCCGAACTACTGATTACTTATGGCGGACATGTGGTTTCCAAGCGGTTGAAAAAATATCTTCGGCAGCATCCGCCTAAAGAACACTGGCATGTGTCTGCTGATGGAGAAGTGGTTGACCTTTACGGTTCTCTGACTACCGTCATCGAAATGGACCCGTTTGAGTTTCTGGAGAAAATAGCTCCATTGCTGGATAACCGCGTGCCGGAGTATCCCCGTGTATGGGAGAATTATTGCAAGACCATTCCCGAACCGGAGTTCGGATATTCGGAAATGTCGGCTATCGGTGCTTTGATAAAAGCATTGCCGGAATCATGTGCATTGCATCTGGCAAATAGTTCTGTTATCCGCTATGCTCAGTTATACCAGGTTCCTTCTACGATTGAGGTATGCTGTAATCGGGGTACAAGCGGCATCGAAGGCTCGTTGTCCACGGCAGTGGGATATGCTGCCGGTTCGGATAAACTAAATTTTATAGCTATAGGTGACCTTAGTTTCTTTTATGATATGAATGCTTTGTGGAATATCAATGTCCGTCCTAATCTACGCATTCTTTTGCTGAATAACGGAGGAGGGGAGATTTTCCATACATTACCCGGACTGGATATGTCGGGTACATCGCACAAGTATATTACAGCCGTTCACAAGACATCTGCCAAAGGATGGGCGGAAGAACGCGGATTCCTTTATCAACGGGTAGAGAATGAAGAACAGCTTGCCGAAGCGATGAAAACCTTCACACAACCGGAAGCCATGGAACAACCGGTTCTGATGGAAGTATTCAGCAATAAAAATAAAGATGCACGTATACTGAAAGATTATTATCATCAACTAAAACAAAAATAGATTATGTCAACACAAAGAGAATGGACAACCATCAGAGAATACGAAGATATCCTCTTTGATTACTATAATGGGATTGCCCGCATCACCATTAACCGTGAACGCTATCGAAATGCATTTACTCCGACTACAACGGCTGAAATGAGTGACGCATTGCGCATTTGCCGGGAAGAAGCGGATATTGATGTGATCGTGATTACGGGAGCTGGTGACAAGGCTTTCTGTTCGGGCGGTGACCAGAATGTGAAAGGGCGTGGCGGCTATATCGGCAAGGACGGTGTTCCCCGTCTGAGTGTTCTGGATGTACAGAAACAAATCCGCAGCATTCCGAAACCGGTAATTGCTGCCGTAAATGGATTTGCCATTGGTGGCGGACACGTGCTTCATGTAGTTTGCGATTTATCGATTGCTTCGGAGAATGCGATCTTCGGACAGACCGGTCCTCGCGTAGGTAGCTTTGATGCAGGTTTCGGAGCCTCTTATCTGGCTCGTGTCGTCGGTCAGAAGAAGGCACGTGAGATATGGTTCCTTTGCCGGAAATACAATGCGCAGGAAGCGTTGGATATGGGATTGGTGAATAAAGTAGTTCCATTGGAGCAACTGGAGGATGAGTATGTGCAATGGGCGGAAGAAATGATGCTGCTCAGTCCGTTGGCCTTGCGGATGATTAAAGCCGGATTGAATGCCGAACTGGACGGCCAGGCAGGTATTCAGGAGCTGGCAGGGGATGCGACCTTGCTTTACTATCTGACGGATGAGGCTCAGGAAGGAAAGAATGCATTTCTGGAGAAACGTAAACCTAACTTTAAGAAATATCCGAAGTTCCCTTAAACAATGGATTGCAAAATAGACATTATTCCGCGGGTGCTTCATTTCAAGCAGCCGGCCGGAACTTCACGAGGCACATACACAACGCGAAAAGTCTGGTATCTTCATTTTACTGCTCCCGAATTTCCCAATTGGGTAGGGATCGGGGAGTGCGCTCCTCTGCCAAATCTTAGCTGTGATGATCTTCCCGATTACGAGGAAGTGCTGGCTAAAATCTGCCGGCAGGTAGAGAATCAGGGAGGTAAGCTGGACATGGAAGCTCTATGCAAGTACCCTTCCATCCTTTTTGGCTTGGAGACAGCCATTCGTCACTTTTTTGAAGGAAGCTGGGCTTTGTGGGATACACCCTTCTCACGTGGGGAAGCAGGTATTCCGATAAACGGGCTTATCTGGATGGGTGACTTCAATAGAATGCTTGCTCAGATAGAGAAGAAGATGGAGGCGGGATTCCGCTGTATAAAGTTGAAGATCGGTGCCATCAACTTTGAAGAAGAACTGGCTTTACTCCAACATATCCGCTCTCACTATTCTTTTAAAGAAATAGAATTGCGTGTAGATGCCAACGGAGCATTCTCGCCAACAGATGCGATGGAGAAATTGAAACGCTTGTCCGAACTGGACTTACATTCGATAGAACAGCCCATTCGTGCCGGACAATGGGAAGAAATGGCACGTCTTACTTCCGAATCTCCTTTGCCGATAGCTTTGGATGAGGAACTGATAGGCTATAATACCTGGGAAGAAAAGCAAAGGCTGCTTTCGGCTATCCGTCCGCAATATATTATTATCAAACCTTCTCTTCATGGTGGATTAGCCGGTGGCGAGGAGTGGATTGCGGAAGCGGAGAAACTGAATATCGGCTGGTGGATAACTTCTGCTCTGGAGTCTAATATCGGTCTGAATGCTATCGCACAATGGTGCGCCACTTTTCAGAATCTATTGCCTCAAGGGTTAGGCACCGGATTACTTTTTACAGATAATGTAGAGATGCCTCTTGAAATCAGAAAAGATTGTTTGTGGTTTTGTAAATGATGATATTCGACCGACAAAAACAGCGTTTGTTGCTGGAGGGAAAGGAATATACTCCGGGCGATATACATGGCCTTGTAGCAGAAGGTGAGGGAAACCACCCTTCTGCTATATGGGACTTGTATCTTTTTCTAAACGAATGGTTTAATGATGATCCTGTGATCACTGTACATACTTCCGGTTCTACGGGGGCACCTAAAGAATTGCTTGTTCGCAAAGATCAGATGATACAGAGTGCACGCCTGACTTGTGAGTTTCTGGATTTAAAGCAGGGTGAAACGGCATTATTGTGTATGAACCTTCGCTATATCGGAGCGATGATGGTAGTTGTCCGTTCTTTGATTGCCGGGTTGAATCTTATAGTACGTCGGGCTTCCGGCCATCCATTGGCGGATGTGGACACTCCTTTAAGGTTTGCGGCTATGGTGCCTTTGCAGGTGTATAATACGTTTCAGATACCCGAAGAGAAAGAGAAATTAAAGCAAACGGAGATTTTAATTATAGGAGGCGGAGCAGTTGACAAAGCTTTGGAGGAAGAAATCAGAAATCTGCCCAATGCTGTTTATTCAACTTATGGGATGACGGAAACACTTTCTCACATCGCTCTCCGCCGTCTGAATGGTGCAGTGGCTTCCGATCGTTATTATCCTTTTTCATCCGTAGAGTTATCTTTGTCTTCAGAAGATACATTGATGATTAATGCTCCGCTTGTCTGTGATGAAACTCTGCAGACGAATGATATTGCCCGCATTTATCCGGACGGCAGTTTTACGATTTTGGGACGAAAGGATAATGTAATCAATAGCGGAGGTATTAAAATTCAGGCAGAAGAGATCGAAAAGTTACTTCAGTCGTTTATTCCTGTACCGTTTGTAATCACTTCCGTTCCGGATCAGCGTTTGGGGCAGGCTGTTACTTTGTTGATAGAAGGGCAGATGGAAATAAGTGCGCTAGGGACTAAATTGGAATCAGTCTTAGCACCTTATTATCGTCCTAAATATATTTATCAGGTAAATCATATTCCTCAAACGGGAAATGGGAAGATTAATCGTAAAGAGTGCCGTGTTTTAGCAGAGAGCTTACAGTTGCTCGGGAGACAGGAATAATAAAAACAGCGGGAGGTAATCTTTCAACTCGTTCCGCAGGAGTTCCATTGTTTTTTGTTTATACCGATTAATGGATTTTACGCTGAGATTCATTTCTTCGGCAATTTCCGCATGTGTTTTGCCTTCAAAGAAACTCTTCATAAATACGGTGCGATAGTTTTCCGGAAGCTTATTTAATGTTTCGTATAGCATTCGGTATAACTCATCAAGTGTATATACACTATCTGTTTCTGTTTCATATAGAGGAGCTTTCTTTTGGATATTTTCGGCATAACTCCATTCATACTCCTGATGTTTCAGAAAGTTCAAACAGCTGTTTTTTACACACATTTTTATATATCCCAATGCTGTCTCTGATTGCAAATCGAAAGAGTCGGTATCCAACTTGTCCCATAGGGAGGTGAATACATCCGAAACAATGTCCTCGCGGACTTCTTTATCATCTACAAATCTTTTTGCATACAGGCAGAAAGGGGCATAATAATCCTCGTAAAGTTGTTTGAAAGCTCTTTCTTTAGTCTGTCTGGAAAAAGATATTTTCATTATTTTGAGATTCTGTAGTTTTTCATTTTACTGCAAATATATAATAAGAAAATCAGCATTTCCTAAAATTTTCTTTCTTTTTTTGTTTTTGGTATGAAGCTGTGGAAAATAAGATAGCTTAAAAAATAAAATAAAAAAAAGTATGTTATACCTGTCCCTTTTCGATTACCTCAGTTGTACTATTAGTGTAATTGCAATTAAAAGATAAGATTTTGAAAGAGAATATGGAAAATATGAATCCGGAATCATTGCTCCGAAAAGCGCAGGCATTAGGAGAGGATATTAAGGAAATGGAGTCTATTGATGTAATGGGTGCCTATCAACAAGCACAGACCCAAATAAAGACAAACAGAAGAAGGAGTATGTATAATCAGTTGATGCGTTATGCTGCATTCTTGACTATACCTTTATTACTTTCTTCTTTGATTTTGGGATATTTATATTGGGGAGCAACGGATACTGAAGAGAAGTATGCAGAAGTCATGGCGGCTACAGGTTCAGTCATTCGTTACGAACTTCCTGACCATTCGGTTGTCTGGTTAAACTCCGGTAGTACTTTACGTTATCCTACCGTTTTTAAGAAAGATAATCGTAATGTTGAATTAAAAGGTGAAGCCTATTTTGAAGTAGAAGCGGACAGGAAACGGCCTTTTTACGTCAATACTCCTGCCGGGTTAAGTGTCTATGTGTACGGAACCAAATTTAATGTGAATGCTTACGAAGATGATAATAGTATAGAAACGGTATTAGAAAAGGGTAAAGTAAACGTTATTTCACCGGACGGAAAAACAACAGTTCAGTTAGCTCCAGGAGAACGATTGCTTTATAATAAGGTAGATCAGAAATTGTTGAAGGGAAAAGTGGATGTTTATGAAAAGGTGGCATGGAAAGACGGTAAGTTGATATTCCGCAATGCCGAGTTGGGTGAAATATTCAAACGGCTGGCACGGCATTTTAATGTAGATATTCAGTTTAATAATATATCGGGAAAAGAATATAAATATCGTGCGACCTTCCGTAATGAAACACTGCCACAGATATTGGATTATCTGGCTAAGTCTGCTGCCTTGAAGTGGAGAACTGAGGAGGCGGTACAACAGGCAGATGATACATTCACAAAGAAAAAGATAATAGTAGATTTATATTAGTAACCATAAAAATGAGAATAGCCTATGAGATAACACAAAGATCGTAAAAAAAGGAAGAAAGCTGCTACCAACAGCTGTCTTCCCCCAATTTTTCAGATTCGCGGTAAGGAGTCTTGCAAACGCTAACCGGAATCAAACCACAGTTCATTATAGTAATAAACTTTAGTTAACCGCAAATGTATGAAAAAAAATCATTCATTTATTGCATTATATCCTAAATATGCTTTAAATCTAAAACTACCTTTAGTTATGAGGATTAGTCTGGCACTACTTTTTGCAGTCGTTTTACAACTATCTGCAGAGAATGGCTATGCTCAACGGACGCATGTTGCCATTTCTATGAACAATGTATCTGTAGAACAGGTACTGAATAAAATAGAAGAAGCTTCCGATTATGTTTTCCTTTACAATGACAAAACGATTCAGAAGAATCGTATTGTTTCTGTGAGAAATAAATCAGGTAAGATTCTGGATATTCTAGATGATATTTTTAAGGGGACCGATATTACGTATACCGTAGTTGACAAGCAGATTATTTTATCGACTAATAAAATGCAACTTGTTCAGCAGGAAGGACAAATCCAAATAAAAGGAGTTGTGAAAGATGCTGGCGGAGATCCCTTGATCGGTGTGAATGTGAAAGTGAAAGATTCTACGGTCGGTACTATCACCGATATAAACGGAAACTTTACGCTACAGACCAGGAAAGGAGATATTCTGGAAATTTCTTATGTGGGATATGCCACGAAAACAGTAAAGGTACAGAATGCCCAAGTTCTGAATATTGTGCTGACAGAAGATACAGAAGTACTGAATGAAGTCGTTGTTACTGCATTGGGTATCAAGAAGGAAGCTAAATCTTTGTCATACAATGTACAGCAAGTAAGCAATGCCGAGATTACACGCATTGCAGATGCCAACTTCGTCAATAATCTGAACGGTAAAGTTGCGGGTGTTACAATTAACTCATCTTCAGCTGGTGTCGGTGGCTCTTCACGTGTAGTGATGCGTGGAACCAAATCATTGAATGGTAATAACAATGCTCTTTATGTGGTTGATGGTATCCCGATGAGTGATATGAGTGCCGCTTCTACACAGCCTACGGACTCATACGAAGGTGCCGGTCAGTCCGGTGATCCTATTTCCGGTCTGAATCCCGAGGATATAGAGAGTATCTCTGTTTTGAGTGGACCGTCAGCTGCAGCTCTTTACGGTAGTGCCGCTGCCAATGGTGTTGTGATGATTACTACTAAAAAAGGTAGGGAAGGACGTACTTCAGTCAGCATATCCAATAATACGACTTTCTCCGCTCCTCTTGTCTTGCCCGAATTTCAAAATACTTATGGGCAGACAGAAGTGGGTAGTTACTACAGCTGGGGCAGTAAATTGAATACGCCGAGCAGCTATGATCCTAAAGACTTCTTTCAGACAGGTGTGAATGTAACAAATGCTGCCAGTCTTTCTACAGGTACTGACAAGAATCAGACTTACTTATCTTTAGGTACTACCAATGCCAAAGGTATTATCCATAATAATGACTACGAACGTTACAATGTCACTGTCCGTAATGTTGCCAAGATGCTGAAAGATAAGCTGACTCTTGACCTGAGTTTTATGCTTAGCTCTGTAAAAGAACAAAATATGACCTCTCAGGGACTTTATTATAACCCGTTAGTACCTCTTTATCTATTTCCTGCGGGAGATGATTTCTCCAAAGTACAGGCATATCAGCGGTATGATTCGGAACGAAATTTACTGACTCAGTACTGGCCTTACAGCACAAGTCTGGCTTTACAGAATCCATACTGGATTACCGAGCATATTAAAATACCTAATCATAAGAACCGTTATATGGCAACTGCATCGGCAAAATATGAATTTGCTGACTGGATTAATGTAACAGCCCGTGCCAAAATGGACCGCAACAACGAACGCCGTGAGCGCATGTATGATGCCGGAACAAATACTTTGTTTGCTTCTAAATACGGTTATTACTCCAAGAGTAATATCGAGAATCAACAGATATACGGTGAATTATTGCTGAATATTAATAAGTACTTTGTCGATAATACCCTAAATGTAACAGCTAATGTGGGTGGGAACTTTGAAAACAATGATTATCAGTCTGATTATTTCGGAGGCAAACTGAAGTCGGTAGCCAACCTCTTTACTTTTGGCAACGTGGATACTTCAGAGAAGAATCTGGCCAACCAATATGGCTATCATTTGAAAAAACGCGCCATATTCGGTAGTGCTCAGATCGGTTACAAGTCTATGGCTTATCTGGATGTGACGGCTCGTAACGACTGGTCATCTACCTTCAAAGGGACGAATACCGGTTCTTTCTTCTATCCGTCTATCGGTCTTTCGGGGATTATCACAGATATATTCCGTTGCAGTACGGATATTATGCCATACATGAAAGTACGTATTTCTTATTCGGAAGTAGGTAATTCACCGGATGTATTTCTGGCTATTCCGACTTATGCGTTGGTTGATGGCGTTCCTGTTACTCAGTCCCGACGTCCTAACCCCAATCTGAAGCCGGAACGTACCAAATCATGGGAAGCCGGATTTAACTTTGTCTTCTTCAAGAACCGTTTGAGATTGGATGGATCTATCTATCAGTCACGTACCTACAATCAGTTCTTTGAACGTACCCTTTCTTCTACTACCGGCTATAAATCGGAAGTAGTCAATGGCGGTCGTGTAGATAATAAAGGTATCGAATTGTCTTTGCGTTTTGAGGACAAATGGGGAAATTTTGGCTGGAGTTCGTATCTGACCTATTCATTGAACCGAAATAAAGTGGTGGAATTGCTGCGCAACTATGAAGATCCTTATACGCACGAACTTACTTCTTTGGATAGAATTGATATGGGCGGGACAAGTATGTATAAAATGATACTGACAGAAGGCGGATCTATCGGCGATATTTATGTGAATACGCTTCGCACGGACGAACATGGAGCTATCTATGTCCATCCTTCGGACCAGGTTGTAGTTACTCAGCCTGATGAATTTGTAAAGGCTGGTAATAGTGCTCCTAAGTATAACCTCGGTTGGGGAAACACATTCAGTTACAAAGGGCTTTCATTGGGATTCCTGTTCACGGCACGTGTCGGTGGTGTAGTTGTATCACAGACACAGGCGACGATGGACGCATACGGCTCTTCAAAGGCTACAGCTATTGCCCGTGATAATGGCGGAGCCATTGTTAACGGTCGTCCAATCGGTGCGGAAGATTACTATACGAAAATTGGAGGTGCAGGTGCTCAGGGTGGTATTGGTTCTATGTACACCTACAGTGCGACTAATGTCCGTTTGGCTGAGTTATCGTTAGGCTATGATATTCCTATCAACAAGTATGTGGACTGGATTAAGGGGTTGAACGTATCTTTCATCGGTAAGAATCTCTTTTTCCTTTATAGAAAAGCTCCGTTCGATCCGGAACTGACAGCAAGTACAGGCACTTACTTTCAAGGTATCGACATGTTTATGTCGCCAAGTCTGCGTAATTTGGGATTCTCTGTGAAAGTTAATTTCTAATCAAACTTATAAATTGTAGAAGATATGATATTAAATAAAATACTATCATGGAACAAACTTTCCATTCTCGGGATATCTTTGATGCTATTAAATAACATTTCGTGTATCGACTATGAGGATAACGTAAATCCGAATGAAGTCACCGAGGAAATGATGGAAGTAGACAACTTGAAGACGGGTGCTTTCTTTTCGCAAATGCTGCGTCGGGTTGTAATCATAAATGATGGCGACAAGCTCGACTCTGACTATCAGATTGCTCAGAACTTATCGCATGACCTTTATTCGGGCTATATTGCCGCTACCTTAGGATCTACCAATCATAACGGGCAGTATAACTTTCAGGAACAATGGGTGAATGCCACTTTTGATTATGCCTATACCGGAATTATGGCACCATGGCAAAGTATTCACAAAATAGCCACTGAACAGGAACTGCCGGAAGTTGACGCATTGGCTACCATCGTAAAGGTAGAAGGCATGCACCGTATTGCTGATACATTTGGTCCTATTCCATATGTAAACTATGGCTCTTCCAGCTTATATGACGCATTGGATTTGGTTTATAATAAGTTTTTTGAAGAACTGGATAATGCTATCGAAGTATTGAGCAATTATGTGAACGGAAATGTGGATGCTAAGCTGATGAGTGACTATGACTGTGTATATGGGGGGGACGTAGAGAAGTGGGTGAAGTTCGCCAACACACTGCGTTTGCGTCTTGCTATACGTGTTTCATATGCGAATCCCACACTGGCAGAAGCACAGGCAAAGAAGTCGATGGAAAACATGTTCGGCTTTATCGAAAGTAAAGCGGAACGTGCCGAACTTTCGCATAATTCATTGGAATATCATCATCCGTTGCACGAGATTGCCTATAACTTCAATTCGGGTGACTGTCGTCCGGGTGCTACCATCGTAGCCTATTTGAACGGACTGAATGATTCGCGAATCAGCTCTTATTTTACAGCAGCCGATGACGGTGAATATCATGGCGTACGTATTGGTATCACAACAAGCAATATGAGCAATTATCAAGGCAATAAAATCTCTAATCTGAATATTAACCGTGCTTCTACTCCGGTAGTATGGATGACGGCTGCCGAATCGTTCTTCCTGCGTGCCGAAGGTGCATTACGTGGCTGGGATATGGGTGGAACGGCCAAATCATTCTATGAGCAAGGTGTACGCATGTCGTTTGAGGAGAATAATGCCGCCGGTGTAGACGATTATTTGGCTGATCATACTTCGACTCCGGGTGCTTTTGCAGACAATGTGGGTAGTGATAATTATACTTTCAGCAGCAGGGTTACTCCTGCATGGGATGATAATGCCGGATTTGAAGCTCAGTTGGAACGCATCATTACACAGAAGTGGATTGCCAATTATCCCGACGGTCCCGAAGGCTGGAGTGAATATCGTCGTACAGGCTATCCGGAAGTTATTCCTGTAGTAAGAAACAGTAGTAATGGTACGATTGATACCCAGTTACAAGTCCGCCGTCTGCCTTATACACGCGACGAGAAGATCAACAATGCTAGCGGCGTTGCCAGTGGTATATCGGCTTTGGGTGGTAAGGATACGGGTGGAGCTAAACTCTGGTGGGACAAAAAATCCCGATAACAGGAGAATGGACATTGTTTAATTCTAAAAACACTAATTACGATGAAAACAAAAATAACAGGTTTACTGACTTTCCTTATCGGAACATTCTTTTTCTATAGTTGTGATACCGATGTGGAAGCGTTAGAAATTCAGAAGCTGAAAACATATGACGAGCAGTATTTTGAGAATCTGCGTGCTTTCAAGAAAAGCGATCATGAGATAAGTTATGCTTATTACGAAGCGTGGTCACCGATTGAAGGTGTGACAGGCTATAAAGATCCCGCGTCGTGGGGTGAACGTATGGTAGGACTACCTGACAGTATAGATATTGTAAATCTTTGGATGGGAATACCGACAGCAGAGACACATCCGATAGCATATGCGGATATGCAATACTGCCAGCGGAAATTGGGTACACGTTTTGTCATGCATGCCGATGCTTCTCATTACAGACACCAGTTTACCGTTGATGGGGTTGATTATGATCTTAGCCAGAATAAGGACGATGAAGCGATGGCTGCATATGCAAAATGGATTGTGAATCAAGTGTTGGAACCGGGACTTGATGGAGTAGACGTTGACTGGGAAGGTTGGAGTGGTTCCGATTTGGTCAGATTGATAAAGGAACTTGGCAAGTATTTTGGTCCTGAAGGCGAACAGCCGGATAAGTTGCTTATCGTTGACTACTTTAGTGGAACACCACCAACAGACATCATACCTTATTGTGATTATATCGTTCAACAGGCTTATAGTGATCAAGTGGGGTTCTTGACTCAACCCAGTAACTTTCCACCCGAGAAGATGATTTACTGCGAATCGTTCGGAGTATTCTATGCCGATGGGGGACAACTTATGAACTATGCACGTTGGGAACCGTCGAAAGGCCGTAAAGGCGGTTGTGGAGTATTCTACTTAGGAAGAAATTATTATTCTTCATCGGGTATACCTTATAATGAATTCCGGGAGGCTATTCAGATAATGAATCCTGCTGTAAATGAGTAAACAATGAATAAATAAGAATCATGATGAAAACATATATATTTAAACATTCTTTGTTGGGAGTTATATTAGGTTTATCCATTCTGGGTTGTACAGAAGGTGATAAGTTTGATTATAACAAGAATATGGCTTTTATTACAGGGACAGAGACTACTCCTGTAACCAAGTTTGTGGTAGAAGATACCCCTTCTTCGTATGCCGTCACTGCTTCTACTACTGATAAAGTAGATAAAGACGTAAATGTGAAGTTTGCCATTGACAGGTCACTGGTAGAGACATATAATAATGAACATAATACTAAATATTATGCGATTCCGGAGGGCGCTGTGACTCTTGAAGATGCTGATGCTGTGATTCAGGCAGGTAAAGCGTTTTCTACTCCTGCTACAGTTAAAGTTATTTCTACCGAAGACTTTGCAGAAGGGCGAGTATATGTAGTTCCAGTTACTATGGTAGAAGTGGATGGACTTGAAATATTAAAACCTTCGAAAACTATTTTCTTGCAGATATCTCGTGTTATTCATTTCACCTCATTGAATATCAGTAATACGAATCTTTATAGTAACTTTATTTTCTCAGATGATAAGAAACAGGAATTGTCTAACTTCACCTATGAGATCAAATGCTATTCTCAAGAGTGGCATCGTATAGCTCGTCTGTGTAGTTTCACTTCTGCTGACGAACAGCGCTCAAGTATGCTGCGATTTGGAGAAAATGGATTAGATATCAATGCCTTGCAGTGGGTAAGTCCAAGTGGAAGTATTGTATCGAGTACACGTTTTAGCACTGATCGTTGGTATATGATCTCGTTGACATATGATGGCAGTAAACTGACTATGTATGTAGACGGAGTGAAAGATGCACAAGGCGATGGTGATGGTAAACCGGTCGATTTCCAGCGTTTTGAACTAGGAATGTCGTGGACGGGATATCGCGGATCTCAGTATTTTCGTGGCCGTATTGCTGAAGTTCGTGTCTGGAACCGTGCTTTGAGTACAGGCGAACTACAGATGAATCTTTGTGGCGTTGATTCACAATCAGAAGGTTTGGTTGCATACTGGAAAATGAATGAAGGCGAAGGACACATCTTTAAAGATGCAACAGGACATGGCTATGATATGGATTGGACGAACACTGCCCGTGAAATAAATGAAGGAGCTGGATTAACATATAATCTGAATTATAGCAGTGCTATTGCATGGGACAGTGATGATAATAACAGATGTAACGAGTAACGAAATAAATGATTGCTATGAAAATAAATACGCATATCTTAGGATTGTTGGTTGTAGTCGGATTATTTAGTCTTCAGTCTTGTGATGACGAAAGTTACGATATCGAAGGAAGCAACCAAAATTATGTATATATTAATGTGAACCGTTGGACTTCAACAGAATATCCTCAAAATACATTTGTCTATGAAGTGTTGAGAACACCGATTGGCTCTAGTTTAGAGAGTGGACCGGAAATAGTTAAGGTAGGGGTACGCTCTACTAAAGTTGCCTCTAAAGATATAACGGTTACTTTGGATATTGATAATAGTGCATCCATAGGTGAATTTTCTTCTTTCCCTGACGGGGTAAAAGTAACCTTGGATAAAAAAGAACTCGTGATTCCTGCGGGAAGTATGCTTTCTTCTGATTCAGTTACTATTGAAATAGAGGATGGAAAGTGGAGCGAGTTTGTCAATACAAGTTATCTTTTACCGCTAAAAGTAACATCGGTATCGAATGCGGCATTGAGTGAAACTCATTCCTCTGCTTATCTCGCTGTTAGCACCTCTTTTACGAATTGTGTTCCGGGAGCAACGAGTGTGGAAGGCACATTAATTAGTGATAGAAGCGCGTGGACTGCCACTAACAATGGTGTAGATGTTGGAACAACTCTGTTCGACGGAAATACAAGGACTTATCCGTCTCAGGATGCCAGTTCTACCGTTATTGTTAATTTGAATAGCGTATACCAAAACATAACAGGAATTCGATTACAGTATTATTCCCGTAATTATAGTTTGTCCAGTGCCGCTGTCTATACAAGTGAAATAGGAGGTGAAGATTATGAGTATCAGGGAAACGTTACTTTCTCTCGTGCAACGCCGCAATATATTCGTTTCTATGGAGCTGTGAGTGCTCAATATGTCAAACTTGAATTATTGCCGTATAGTAGTGGATATGGGATTGTTTTGTCTGAGTTTGATATGTATCAGAATGAATAAACGGGATTGATGAAAGTCTCTTATAATAGCTAATGAGTTATTATGAGAGGCTTTTGTTTTAAATGAAAAAAAGTATGGTGCTGCGCTTTATTATATTGATTTGTTGCATTAATTTGTATTTGGTTGCCTCGTACGCACAGACTCTTTCTGACGAACTGGTGTTCGAAGAACGTGTCTTTGATTTTGGAGAAATAAAGGAAGAAAATGGACTGGTTTCACATGAATTTGAGTTTAAGAATGTCAGTCAAAAAGTTATTTCTATCAATGGAGTAACAAGTGGCTGTGGTTGTGTACAGTTTGAATTTCCTAAAGAACCGCTTCGGCCGAATGCTACAGGTAAAGTGAAAGTGACTTACAACCCGGCCTACCGACCGGGCTTCTTTAGTAAAGAAGTAGTTGTTTTGAGCAATAACAATGCTAATTACAACCGCATTTGGGTAAAGGGCACCGTCATTCCCTGCAAACATCCGGTATCAGAGAACTATCCGTATGAGTACGGTAGCGGACTTTGGATGAATTTCGAAGTAATGGCATTCGGTACCATAGGCAAAGGCGGCACGAAAACAATGAAACTGAAATACGTAAACGATACCGATAATGATATACAGCTTATGTTTGTCGTTATAGGTGGTAATACAGATCTTAAGTTTACCAGTCCCCGTCAGGTGAAAGCCCGTGAAGAAGGTGTGATGCCCGTTGAATATCAATATTCCGGCAGCTTTCCGACCGAAACACGTGTCTATCCTGTGATCAACGGGCGGGCATTAATGAAACCGCTGAAGATAACATGTACCAATCCGGTTGATTAGTAATATAATATTTCCTATCTTAGCACCGGCAAATAAAATAACCTGAAAAGATAAAACTATAAATGAATCGAACACCATGAAGAGAAAACCAATCGCAACCAGTATTTCTACAGTAGTATTCAGTCTACTTTTAACAGGATGTCAGAGTGTTTCGGCACCGGAAGCTATTTTACCCGTTCCTCAGGAAAAGCAAGTAAATTGGCAGAAGATGGAAACATATGCCTTTGTACACTTCGGTCTCAATACCTTCAATGACCGTGAATGGGGCTATGGCGACTCTGATCCGAAAACGTTCAATCCTGCTCGTCTGGACTGCGAGCAATGGGTGCAGACATTTGTCAATTCCGGTATGAAAGGAGTAATCCTGACTGCCAAACATCATGACGGCTTTTGTCTGTGGCCTACACAGCTTACCGAATACTGTATTCGAAATACCCCTTACAAAGACGGTAAAGGTGATATTGTACGCGAACTTTCCGATGCCTGTAAGAAGTATGGAATCAAATTTGCCGTTTATCTCTCTCCGTGGGACAGGCATCAAGCCAATTATGGAACGCCGGAGTATGTAGATTATTTCTATAAGCAGTTGCATGAATTGCTCACTAATTATGGTGATGTTTTTGAAATCTGGTTTGACGGAGCCAACGGAGGAGACGGTTGGTACGGAGGAGCGAAAGACGCACGTACGATCGACCGCAAAACATACTATGATTACCCGCGGGCTTATAAGATGATCGATGAACTGCAACCGCAGGCTGTGATTTTCTCAGACGGAGGGCCGGGCTGCCGTTGGGTAGGAAATGAGAATGGATTTGCCGGAGCTACTAACTGGTCTTTTCTTCGGGGGGGCGAGGTATATCCGGGATATCCCAAGTATCGGGAATTACAGTACGGTCATGCCGATGGAAATCAATGGGTCGCTGCCGAGTGTGACGTTTCTATCCGTCCGGGATGGTTCTATCACCCAGAGGAAGACGACAAGGTAAAAACAGTCGATCAACTGACGGACTTGTATTATCGTAGTGTAGGTCATAATGCGACTTTATTATTAAACTTCCCTGTAGACCGCAACGGTTTGATTCATCCGACCGATTCATTGAATGCTGTTTCATTCCATCAGAGAGTTCAGAAAGAGTTGGCAGATAATTTATTGAGCAGTGCAAAAGTATCAGCTTCCGACGAGCGTGGAGGACAATTCAAGGTTCGTGCCGTAACGGACGGAAAGTACGATACTTATTGGGCAACCAATGACGGAGTGACTACCGCCGATCTGACTTTCACTTTTAGTCAGCCGACGAAGATGAATCGGGTAATGATTCAGGAGTATATACCTTTGGGACAAAGGGTTAAATCCTTTGTTGTAGAATATAAGAAGGGCGATCAATGGCTGTCGGTTAAATGCAACGAAGAAACCACAACCGTAGGATACAAACGTTTGTTACGCTTTGAAATGATCGAAACAGAAGAATTGCGTATACGGTTTATGGATGCTCGTGCATGTTTGTGTATCAATGAGGTCGGGGCTTATTACGCTCCCGATGCAACGGAAAATTATACACCGGCAACCTCAGAACTGAAAAGTTTCCCCTTTACAATTTTGGGAGTGGATATGGAAGAAGCAAAGAAATGTAGTGACAAGGACGATCAGACTACCGCTCTAATCTCAGGCAAGGAAATCATGATTGATCTTGGCGAAAATCGTACAATCCATTCATTCTACTATTTACCTGATCAAAGTGAATATAGTAAAGGGTTGATCTCATCATACGAATTGTCTGCCGGTATTACCGAAGAGGCGATGCAAGTCGTAGCACAGGGAGAATTCTCGAACATCCGTAATAATCCGATTCTTCAGAATATGTACTTTAGTCCGGTTGAGGCTCGCTATTTTAAGTTAAAAGCGACTCGTATGGTAGACGAAAGTGATTCTTTGGGAATAGCGGAAATTGGGTGTCGATAGCCTCTCTCTAGAATATTTTTTGATTTTATCTGCAATATCTGCCACCTGCTTGTTTATTAGGTGATTTATAGTGGCTTATAGTGTTGCAGATACCTGTTGCAGATAATTTATCTGCAACATAGGGATTATTATATCTTTGTGTGATCTCTTGATGGATTCTTTGAATTGATAGTATCTTTGGTTTGTTTCAATTGGCAGAACATTTAGTTTCTGAGGCTTGAAACTAAAGTTTCTCCTGTTTGAAACTAAAGTTTCATCAGCTTGAAACAAAAGTTTCGTCAGCTTGGAACTAAAGTTTCACCGCATGAAACTTCTGCGAAACCAACGGAAAGTAATTTTTATATTATATCATATTGTATGATGACAAAGCGATTATATATTTTGATTGTAGGGTTGGCGATGAATGTCGTGGCTTTTGCCCAATCTTCTCTGTTACCTTATAAAAATCCGGTCTTGTCTGTTGACGAACGGGTGAAAGACTTGCTTTCACGTATGACGTTGGAAGAAAAGGTCGGGCAACTATTATGTCCTCTTGGTTGGGAAATGTACGAAATAAAGGACGATGAAGTACATCCTTCTGAAAAGTTTAAAAGACTAATGAAAGAAAAGAACGCAGGTATGCTGTGGGCAACTTATCGTGCGGACCCTTGGACTAAGAAGACATTGGAAAATGGACTTAATCCCGAACTGGCTGCCAAAGCCGGCAACGCATTGCAGAAATATGTGATTGAAAATACCCGTTTGGGTATTCCCTTATTTTTGGCTGAAGAAGCGCCTCACGGACATATGGCGATTGGAACGACCGTTTTTCCAACCGGCATAGGGATGGCGGCAACTTGGTCACCGGTACTGATTGAAGAAGTAGGAAATGTGATTGCTAAAGAGATTCGTTCACAGGGTGCACATATCAGTTATGGTCCTGTACTGGATTTATCTCGTGATCCTCGCTGGTCACGTGTCGAAGAAACCTTTGGTGAAGATCCTGTATTGAGTGGACGACTGGGAGCGGCGATGGTCATAGGGCTAGGTAGCGGAGACCTATCCCGTGAATATGCTACTATCGCTACCCTGAAGCATTTTTTAGCTTATGCGGTACCGGAAGGTGGACAAAACGGTAATTATGCATCGGTAGGGACCAGAGATCTGCACGAAAACTTTTTTCCTCCTTTTCAGGAAGCGATCGATGCGGGAGCACTCTCTGTAATGACCTCCTACAATTCAATAGATGGTATCCCCTGTACGGCTAATTATTATCTGCTGACACAATTACTGCGTAACGAGTGGAGATTCCGTGGCTTTGTTGTTTCAGACTTATATAGTATTGAAGGAGTCCATGAAAGTCACTTTGTTGCTCCTACTATAGAAGAGGCAGCTATGCAGGTCGTTTCTGCCGGAGTGGATATTGATTTGGGGGGCAATGCATTTATGAATCTTACTCATGCCGTTCAATCCGGAAAAATCAGTGAAGCAGTGATTGATACTGCCGTATGCCGGGTATTACGGATGAAGTTTGAAATGGGTTTGTTTGAGCATCCTTATGTGAATCCGAAGTCTGCAACGAAGGTGGTACGTAGTGAGGAACATATCAGACTGGCACATAAAGTGGCGCAATCATCTATCGTATTGCTGAAGAACAAGAATTCGATTCTTCCTTTGAATAAAAAGATTAAAAAAGTGGCAGTTGTCGGACCTAATGCGGATAATCGTTATAATATGCTGGGGGACTATACAGCTCCGCAAGAAGATGAAAACATAAAAACCGTGTTAGACGGAGTGATCTCCAAACTGTCTCCTTCTAAGGTGGAGTACGTGCGTGGATGCGCTATTCGTGATACGACAGTGAACGAAATAGCGGAAGTGGTGGAGGCAGCTAGCCGTTCGGAAGTTATAATAGCGGTGGTAGGAGGTTCCAGCGCACGCGATTTCAAGACGAGCTATCAGGAGACGGGTGCAGCAATTGCTGACGAAAAGAGTATCAGCGACATGGAATGTGGCGAGGGGTTTGACAGGGCTACTTTGACTTTACTGGGAAAACAACAAGATTTATTAAATGCATTGAAGGCTACCGGGAAGCCACTGATCGTTGTCTATATTGAAGGTCGTCCGCTGGATAAAGTCTGGGCATCCGAGTATGCCGACGCATTGCTGACTGCTTCTTATCCGGGCCAGGAAGGAGGGTATGCAATAGCTGATGTTTTGTTTGGAGATTATAATCCTGCCGGACGATTGCCGGTTTCCGTCCCCCGTTCTGTTGGACAGATACCTGTCTATTATAATAAAAAGGCTCCCTGCAATCATGATTATGTCGAACAGGCTGCTTCTCCATTATACACTTTTGGCTATGGGTTGAGTTATACCACTTTCGAATATTCGGATTTACAGGTAATGCGTAAATCTCCCTGCTATTTTGAAGTTTCATTCAAAGTGAAAAATACAGGAAGCTATGACGGTGAAGAAGTGGCACAACTTTATCTGAGGGATGAATATGCTTCAGTAGTTCAGCCTCTCAGACAATTAAAGTGTTTTGAACGCTTCTTCCTGAAAAGAGGAGAGGAGAAGGAAATCTTTTTCACTTTGACCGAAAAAGATCTGTCCATTATCGACCGGAATATGAAACGTGTTGTGGAAACAGGAGATTTCCGGATAATGATTGGTGCCTCTTCGGATGACATAAGACTAACAAAAGATATTTCTGTAGAGAGTCTGTGAGTGACGAAGAGACTTATTTCTAATCTGAGTTTATAAACATGGAACAGGCTGATTCTGAATAATCACGAGTCAGCCTGTTTTTCACTTAAAACCTAAACCTTGTATTTACTTGCTGTTATAAGCCGTCAACATCCAAACCAGCTTTTCCTGTTCTTTCAGATAATCGCTCATCATCGAAACGGTTACTTCATCTCCGGCTTGTGAAGCGATAGACAGAATCTTGCGTTCTTCACCGATCAGATAACTGATAGACTGTAGTATGTTATCCAGTGCCTGTTCTCCGTTGCTTACCTTATCCACTTCGTTAATATTGGCTACTTTCAGATAATCACTGAATTTGTTGGCAGGAGTACCGCCCAGCATCAGGATACGTTCTGCGATTTCGTCCACTTTTTCGGCAGTGTCATCATACATCTTTTCGAATTGGCTGTGAAGTACGAAGAAGTCATGCCCTTTGATATTCCAGTGGAAACCGCGGAGGTTGGTGTAATATACTTGGAAGTCTGCCAGTAATTGTTGCAAAGATGCTACTACGTTGTTTGCTCCCGATTCGTTCAATTTGATAAATTCTAAAGTTTTCATATTCTATTTGTTTTTAATGATTTATATTCGTTTTCTTTTTTTCTGTACTGCAAAGATAAGGCGGAAAATGCTTGTTGTCAAACTGATAATTTCTATCTTTGCATAGAAGAAATCTATAACTTAATCATATTTGATAGATGACGATACAACAATTAGAATATATATTGGCGGTTGACCAGTTCCGTCATTTTGCCAGAGCGGCGGAATATTGCCGCGTGACGCAGCCCACGCTGAGTGCTATGATCCAGAAACTGGAAGATGAGCTGGGAGTGAAGTTGTTTGACCGTACGGTGCAGCCGGTCTGTCCCACAGCGATTGGAGAAAAGATCATTGATCAGGCACGTGTCATTCTGGCACAGACAGCGCAGGTGAAAGAAATAATCAGTGAAGAGAAACAGTCATTGGCAGGCGTGTTCCGTTTGGGGGTATTGCCTACCATAGCACCCTATTTACTTCCCCGCTTCTTCCCCCAACTGATGGAAAAGTATCCGGAACTGGATATACGTGTCACAGAAATGAAAACACAGAATATCCAGCAGGCATTGCATGCCGGAGATATTGATGCCGCAATTATAGCCAGCAAATTGGAAGACACTTTCCTGAAAGAAGAAACACTTTTCTATGAAACATTCTTCGGATATGTATCCTGCAAAGAACCTCTGTTCAAGCACGACGTGATACGCACTTCCGATATAACGGGCGAACGTCTCTGGCTATTGGACGAAGGGCATTGCTTCCGTGACCAGCTTGTACGTTTCTGCCAGATGGAAACGGTCAAAGTCAATCAGATGGCCTACCATCTGGGAAGTATGGAAACCTTTATGCGTATGGTAGAAAGCGGAAAAGGAATCACCTTCATTCCCGAACTGGCTGTTTCGCAACTGAACGAAGAACAAAAGAAACTGGTACGTCCGTTTGCCATTCCCCGTCCTACACGGCAGATAGTGCTTGCGACCAGTAGGGATTTTATCCGTCATAGCCTGCTCAATGTACTCAAAGAAGAGATACTGGCAGCAATACCCAAAGAAATGCAATCCCTGCAATCCATTCAGTACTTGCTGTAATATTGCTTATTCCTGCGTACTGCTTCCGGCTGTATGGCGTTTCAACCATCGCCCTATTTCAGCTCCCTTAAAATAGATAATGAGGGAGCTGACTATGATAATCATTCCTGCAACGGTACTGAATGTCGGATACTCTCCCGGGAGCATGATCCAGCTAAGTACGGCGCCCAATATCGGGTTGATCAGTCTGCACATATTGATATCACTCACTTTGGCTCCTTTACTCTGCAAGGCGATAAACCAGAAGCTGAAAGCAAAGACCGAGATAAATACCAGAATAGAAAGACTGATATAAAATCCGGCAGGTTTTCCGATAAATGAATGATACCCTTCCGTACCTAATCCTACCATATAGATGAGCAGTCCCCCGAAGAACATCTGCACGGCATTCAGGAAAATAGGGTTTACCTTGCCTTTATCTTCCGATACCGAAATTGCGGAATATCCCTGAAAGATGATACTGAGCAGCAGAAGTACAATTCCCGTGATCCCTTTCCAGTCCAGCGGAGCACCATTGCTGCCCATGCCTACGATAAGCAGCAAACCGATGAGGCTGACAATAAGGCTGATAATCTTGTGCACATTCAGCCGGTCATTGCTGGCCAGCAGATGGGCTAGCAGTACATTGATCAGAGGTGTCATTCCCATAATGATAGAAGAGATAGCCCCGCTGACGAAATCGACACCGAAATAGAAAGCCGTGTACCCCATAAACATATTGATCAGGATCAGATTCAGAAACAGTTTGCTGTGCTGGCGTATTTCCTTCCACATCCCCTTATGCCAGGTATAAGCAAAAAGAATGATGCCTACAGTGGTAAAGCGGATTCCTGCAAAGTTCATCGGCGAAAAGTCGTAACTCAGTCCCTGCTTGATAAACGGATTGACGATAGCCCATAATACAGAGGCCAATATAGCATAAAAAAGTCCTTTTTTCATTTTATGGTTTGGTGGTTTTATTCAAAAATGCTGCAAAGATAGTAATAATTAGGCACATACATTTTGAATCTAGGTATTAATTCCTTATATTTGGAGAATCAACCATTTTTTATTTAGTAATATGAAAAAATACATTGCAGAAATGATTGGGACGATGGTGCTTGTCCTGATGGGATGTGGAAGTGCTGTTTTTGCCGGCAGTATGGCTGGTTCTGTAGGAGCCGGCGTGGGAACGGTTGGCGTTGCTTTGGCATTTGGACTTTCAGTAGTGGCGATGGCGTATGCTATCGGAGGTATTTCGGGATGTCACATTAATCCTGCTATTACGCTAGGAGTATTCCTTTCGGGTCGTATGAATGGAAAAGATGCGGGTATGTATATGCTTTTCCAAGTTATAGGAGCGATTATCGGTTCGGCTATTCTTTATGCCCTGGTGACCACCGGCGGGTACGACGGGCCGACGGCTACCGGTTCCAACGGCTTCGGTGACGGCGAGATGCTACAGGCATTCATCGCAGAAGTGGTCTTTACTTTCATTTTTGTATTGGTGGTGCTGGGGTCTACCGATCCGAAGAAAGGAGCGGGAGCTTTCGCGGGCCTTGCCATCGGTCTTTCTCTGGTATTGGTACATATCGTATGTATCCCTATTACAGGTACTTCCGTCAATCCGGCACGTAGCATCGGTCCGGCATTGTTCCAGGGTGGAGAAGCGTTGTCGCAGTTATGGCTGTTTATTGTGGCGCCGTTTGTAGGAGCGGCTGTCAGTGCGCTCGTCTGGAATTATTTCGGTGACAAGAATGAAAAGAAATAATAAGAAGAAATAAACGGATCACTTTATGATAAAATTAAGGGCGAGAGTTTCACAACTGTCGCCCTCTTTTGCGTAATTATATATTATAATAAAAAGAGTGTTTCTATAATTACTAGATTTAATTAGATGAGGGGAATTTCACTTCATAGAATTTTTCCCCATTATATAAGGTCTTGACACGTATTCTGAGTCCTTTCTTGCCTTTCATCTGATCTTGAATCTTATCCAGTTTGAAAGATATATACCCTTCGCCCAGACGGTCGGCGGTGTCGCCTTCGTCGTTATGCCGGAATTCAAGATTGATATACTCATCGTTGGCATCATTGGCAGCAGGTTCAGCTTCCTTGTTGTTGATGACCAGATTCAGGAAATGTTTCTTGTCCTCGCTATGCGTGCCGTAATATTGGAATTCGATTGTCAGATATTTCTTGTCTTGGGTAATCCACATATAAGTAGAATTGATTTTATCGTCTCCGATCTTCTCTTCCGTATTTTCTCCTTCCCCCATAGTCACGATTTCTTTGGTCAGGATCTCTTTTATTTCTCTTACCTGAATATTATAGTCATATCCCTTCACCGGTTCTTCCAGTTCTTTGAATATCACAAAGGCGCGTTGCCCGTCTTTATTCTTGTCACTGATCCATCCGTTTCCATTGCTCGGGAACATTGTTTTTCCATCATCCAGAGTGAAATAGAAATCCTTGCTATCCGGGCTGATCAGATTGATGGTGCCGATGACCAGTGAATCGGATGAGGAGTCATCATCCAGACACGACTGAAGTATCGGCATTGTGGTCATAACAGCAATAAAAAATGCAATGAATTTAAATTTCTTCATATACTATAAAAATGTTTTTTAATGAGTACTATTTACTTGCTTTGTACTCTGAAAATGCAAAGGGGGAGAAAATATTGCATTTGGATCTGTTAAAGAAACAAAAGTTGCAAAAGAGTTGTTCTCTCTGTGCAGTATTTCTATCTTTGCTGCATTTATAAGGTAAACACGTGTATAAGCAAATGGAAGAATTTGAGTTGTCGGAACAATGCAGGCTGGGAAATAATCGAGCCCGCAAAGAATTGTATGAGCATTATGGAGGGCGTTTGCTAGGCGTCTGTCTGCGCTATACCGGCGACCGTGATACAGCTCAGGATCTGCTTCACGATGGTTTTATAAAGATATTCAGTTCTTTCGACAAGTTCACCTGGCGGGGTGAAGGCTCACTTCGGGCCTGGATGGAACGGGTGATGGTCAATACCGCTTTACAGTATCTTCGCAAGAGTGATGTAATCAGTCAGTCTACGCCTTTGGAAGAAGTACCCGAAGATTACGAGGAACCCGACGCTTCGGCTGTAGAGATGATTCCGCAAGCGGTATTGATGCGATTTATCGAAGAGTTGCCGGCAGGATACCGTACCGTGTTCAACCTTTACACCTTCGAGGAGAAATCGCATAAGGAAATAGCACAGTTGTTAGGTATTAATGAGAAGTCATCGGCTTCGCAATTATTTCGGGCGAAGAGCGTGTTGGCTAAGAGAGTAAAAGAATGGATAATGAATAACGGATAGGTAGAGATATGGAAGAGAAAGAATTATGGATGAATAAGTTGAAGGAGAAGCTCGGGGATTACTCGGAGCCGCTTCCTGCTTCCGGTTGGGAACAACTGGAAAAAGAACTTATGCCTCCTGTGGAGAGGAAGATATATCCTTATCGTAAATGGACGGTAGCCGCTGCGGCTGTCATTTTATTGGCTTTGGTGTCATCGGTCAGCCTGTATTTCCTCGGGACTCCTGCTGCTGATGAAATTCGTCATGCCAAGACTCCGGCGTTAGCCTCTGTACCGGATGTTTTGCCGGATGCGCAGCAACCGGATATGACAGGAACAACGGTAGAACCGGTAGTGCGTCCGGTAGTGAAGAACCGCATCGCGAAAGCAGAACGGAACATTCCCCAGCCGACGGCAAATATCGACGAACCGGTGAAGAAAGAAGAGCAGCAACCTTCGGAACGGAACGCTCAGACCGGCGACCGGAAAGAAAAAGAAGAAGTGGAACCGGTGGAAGAGACGAAGGCCGCCCAGCATAAGCCCGCAGATACGGAACAACCGAGAAATAAGCCGCGCCGTCCTTCCAGCAGAGACAAACTGCATATTCCGGCAGAAAAGGCATCTTCACAGAAAGGCACATGGTCGATGGGACTTTCGGTAGGTAACTCCGGTGGTGCTTCTACAGAGTTGGGATCGGGCATTCCTTCTTATATGTCCCGTGTGAGCATGGTATCGGTATCAAACGGTCTGCTGAGCATACCCAATGATCAGCAATTGGTCTTTGAAGATGGAGTACCTTATTTGCGTCAGGCCAATCAGGTGGTCGATATGGAACACCATCAACCTATCTCCTTCGGATTATCTGTCCGCAAGAGTCTGGCGAAAGGGTTCTCTGTCGAAACAGGATTGACTTACACCTTGCTTTCTTCGGATGCAAAGTTTGCGGACAGCGACCAGAAGACCGAGCAGAAACTGCATTATCTGGGTATCCCGTTAAAAGCGAACTGGAACTTCCTTGATAAGAAACTGTTTACTCTTTATGTATCTGGTGGAGGTATGATTGAGAAATGTGTTTATGGTAAGCTGGGCACAGAGAAGGAAACTGTGAAACCTTTGCAATTCTCCGTCTCCGGTGCAGTCGGCGCACAGTTTAATGCCACCAAACGGGTAGGTATATACGTAGAACCCGGTGTTGCTTATTTCTTTGATGACGGTTCCGATGTACAGACCATCCGTAAGGAGAATCCGTTCAACTTCAATATTCAGGCGGGTATCCGACTTACTTATTAGTCAATATAGTTGAGCTATATATTTTAAAAGCGATATTTTACCAATAACGGTTAAAATATCGCTTTTAAAGTTTTATATGCAGAAACTTTGCTGAAAAATCGGAAATCTGAGAAAATATTAATATCATTGTCACCTGTTTCTGACCGATGGTAACATACCTTTGTTGCAAAATTCTAAGCTATGGTGGATTCTATAAATGAAAAACGTTTATTAACCGAATTAAAGAACGGCTCCTTTCATGCATTTGAAAGATTATATAATATGTATAGCGGTAAGTTATACAACTTCATTATGCGAATTTCTTCCGGCAATCAATATATGGCTGAAGAAGTAGTTCAGTCTGCCTTTATCCGTGTTTGGGAAGTACGTGAGCGAGTAGAGCCGGAGTCTTCATTTATTTCTTTTCTTTGTACCATCGCCAAGAATTTATTAATGAATATGTATCAGCGTCAGACTGTAGAGTATGTTTACAATGAATATTTGAAAAATACAGGAGTAGATCGTGACTCCCAGACAGAAGAAAGTATTGACTTGCGATTCTTGAATGAATATATCGATTCTTTGGCTGAAGAATTGCCGGCGCAACGGAAGAAAATCTTTATTCTGAGCAAAAGGCAAAATTATACAAATAAAGAAATAGCGGAGATGATGGGTATTTCCGAAAGTACAGTTGCCACGCAACTATCTTTGGCCGTGAAGTTTATGCGTGAGCAGTTAATGAAGCATTATGATAAAATCGTTGCGCTTCTGTTTGCCTTTTTTGTTAATGAAATGTAATTGTAATCTTTGCTTTTGGATGGCAGATAGGATGAAAATGTATACCTGTAAATAAGTAGGAAGATGGATAAGATACATTATAAAGAGCTGATTGAAAAATATTTCGAAGGAAATATAACGGACACTGAAATAAAGGAGTTGTCCGATTGGATAAAGAACGACCGTCAGTTGCAAAACTGGTGGGAACAGGAGTTTACCAAGTCGGATGCCGCTATTGATCCGATACTGCGCGATAAACTCTTTGCACGGATAAAAGAAGGAACACTGAAACATACGTCACCGAGAACGAAGGGCGTGAGAACTCTCCCTATGACTCCTTGGAGGTGGGTGGCTGCTATTTTGTTACCTGTCTGTATTGCTTTTTTTACTTATTATTTGATCGATTCGTCGCAAATGACCAGTGCGCCTTTTATTGTCAAAGCAGATAAAGGTGATAAAGCTACAGTTGAATTGCCGGATGGAACGAATGTAGTGCTTAACTCAGCTTCTCAATTGAGTTATCTGAATAATTTTGGAGAGAAAGTCCGCAGAGTGCAACTGAATGGTGAGGCCTACTTTAAAGTCGCTCCTGATGAGAAACATGCGTTTATAGTGCAGATAGGTGATTTGGAAGTAAAGGTATTGGGGACTTCCTTCAATGTATCTGCTTATGAAGATGCAAAAGACATTACGGTTGTTTTGTTGGAAGGGAAAGTAGGAATTTACACTCAGGAAACTTCGCGTATGATGAAGCCCGGTGATAAGATAGAATACAATAAAAACACTCATCAACTTGTTGCTACCCAAGTGCATCCCAACGATTATATTGAATGGACGAAAGGAAATATCTATTTCGAGAAAGAATCGTTGGAAAACATTATGAAAACTCTTTCACGGATTTATGATGTGGAGATACGTTTCGATTCGAATAAACTTCCTAAAGAATACTTTACGGGAACGATTCCTAGTGGCGGCATACAGAACGCCTTGAATATTCTCATGCTTACTTCGCCTTTTTATTATGAAATGGATGGCTCGGTCATTGTCTTGAAAGAGAAGTAGATAAGCATCTTTATCATGAAATTAGATATAGCCATTCCTGAGTTTTCCCCCGGAATGGCTTTTTAATTTATGAAGAACCGTTGGTTAACAAGAGTTAAAGATAGATAGCCGATTGGACGAAAGGGGAGAGCAGTCGGTATACCTGTCAAACAACTTAAAAGTTTTGATATATGGAAAACAGAACACCCTTTGTGAAACTCCCTCAGTCTACAGCAGGGAGAAGTAAGAACTGGAGAACATTACGGGCCATTTGTCTGCTACTGTTCATGAGCATCTCTTTGACCGCTTATTCTCAAATAACGGTTGATTTGAAAGACATTTCGTTAAGAGCCTCATTAAAAAAGATTGAGCAAGTTAGTAATTACAAGTTTTTCTACAGTGAGAGTCTGCCGGAATTGAGTTGGAAAGTTTCATTGAACGTTCGGGATGTAACGATCGACCAGACCATGACACGTCTTTTGGAAGGAATGGAACTGACTTACAAAAAAGAACAGGAAAACGTCATTGTGTTGATTCGTAAAACACAAAGTAAACAACTGACGAAAAAAGTAACCGGAACAGTTGTCGATGCCAACGGAGAACCCATAATCGGTGCAAGTATCGTGATTAAAGGTGAGTCTCACGGGACAATAACGGATTTTGATGGTAAGTTCGCATTGCCCGACGTACCGGAGAAAGCAGTCTTGACCATCTCTTATATCGGTTACAAGACAGTCAATCTTGCTACTACCGATCAGACATTGGTAAAGGTAGTACTTGAGGAAGATAGTAAGATGATCGATGAAGTCGTAGTAGTAGGTTATGGAGTTCAGTCACAGAAGCTGGTCACTACCTCTATCAGTAAAGTGAAGATGGAGAATATAGATCAGGGAAATGATTACAATCCGATTAAGATGTTGCAAGGTCGTGTGGCAGGTGTGAATATATCTTCTGCCTCCGGAACACCGGGTGAAACTCCCAATATAACTGTTCGTGGTATCGGTTCCGTTAGCGGAGGAAGTTCACCGCTGTATGTAGTGGATGGAATCCCCAGCGAAAAATATCCGAATTTGAATCCCAATGATATTGAGAGTATGGAAGTGTTGAAAGATGCGTCGGCAGCGGCAATCTATGGTTCGCGTGCCAATGCCGGGGTGGTGCTGATCACTACCAAATCGGGGCAGCAGGGGAAAACAAAGATCGAAGTATCCGGCCGTTACGGCTTTGCCTCCCTTGCCAGTGATATAGAGATGGCTAATTCAACGGAATACATGAATACTATGCAGGCTGCTATTGATAACTACAATGTGCAGATGGGAACCAACCTGCAACTGTATATTCCTTCTCAGATTCAGGAAACCGACTGGGTGAAAGAGATTTCAAGAAAGAACTCAAAGACGGGTGCCGGTTCTATCAGCATTTCCGGCGGAAATGAAAAGACTACTTTTTTTGCTTCCTTAGGAGCCAATACTCAGGAAGGCTATTTGAATAAGAGTAAGTATGACCAATACAATATGCGTGCTAAGTTCTCACATAAAATAAACAGCATCTTCAAACTAAATATGAATCTGGCAGGTTCGGCAAGTCGTTCGGACTTATTGGAAGAAACGAGTACCAGTTTGAAAGTATTGCGTACAGCCCGTGAGGAACAACCTTGGTATTCTCCTTACAAAGAAGACGGGACATCCTATAAAGTGAATGGAACGGATATTCTGCGCCATAATCCCCTCATGTTAATAAATGAAGAAGACTGGGTAGCAAAGAAATATCAGTTGTCGGGAGTATTCAGTATAGACGTCACCCCCTTCAAAGGTTTTAAATATACACCGACAGTGAGTGCGTACGGCATTTTGGATAATGTTTCAAAGAAGTTATCGGATAAGCACGATGCCCGTAAAAACAGTAGTGGTTGGGGAGCTTTGGCACAACAGAAAGACCAGAGTTTCCGTTATGTGATTGATAATGTTTTTTCTTACAATAACGAATGGAATAAACTTATTTACTCAGTTATGTTAGGACACTCTTTCGAGAAATACACTTACGAACAGTTTGGAGCAAAGAGTGATAATTACGCCAATGGTGCCTATCCTTCGTCCAGTTTCGATCTCATTAATGCCGGACCGAACATCTATGCCGGAGATATCAGTTATACTTCCTACGCTTTGGAGTCTTACTTTGGTCGAATCGCCCTGAACTGGGATAATAAATATATCCTGAATGCCTCGTTACGCAGCGATGGTTCTTCCCGCTTTGCGAAGAATAAGAGGTATGGTTACTTTCCCTCGGCTTCTTTTGCATGGAGAGCTTCCAATGAAGGCTTCTTTCCCAAAAACAAATATGTCAATGATGCCAAACTGAGATTAAGCTGGGGTATGACAGGCAGCATGGCAGGTGTCAGCAATTATGCTCCGTTGTCGCTCATTAGTGCGGGAGGCGCATCCTACAATGGCTCTGCCGGATTCCAGATTTCACAGGACGCACGTGCGCTGACTTGGGAGAAGGCAAGTCAGTTCAATATAGGTTTTGATATCGAAATGTTTCAGTCTCGTTTAACCTTGAACGTTGATATGTTCTATCAGAAAACGACCGATCTGCTGTTTAAGAAACCTGTAAATGCAAGTACCGGATATACCACTCTACAGTCTAACATCGGTTCGTTGGAGAATAAAGGACTTGAATTGGCATTAAACGGCAAAATTCTCACCGGAAAATTCAAATGGGACTTGGGAGGTAATATTTCTTTCGTAAAGAACAAACTGCTCTCTTTAATTGAAGGAAGTGAAATGTACGTTGTACCCAGTAGCGGGAGTAACCTTTTGGGTGGTTCCATGCATGCTTTGATCAACGGAGAACCCATCAGTACATTTTATATGTTGAAGATGGAAGGCATTTATCAGCGTGACGATGAAGTTCCCGCCAAACTTTATGCCAAGGGAGTGCGTGCCGGTGATGTGAGATATTTTGATTACAATGAAGATGGCGACATCACCGACGCCGACCGTGTGAATGTAGGAAAAGCTATTCCCGACTTTTACGGTGGTATTACTTCGAATTTCTCATACAAAGGTTTTGATCTGTCATTATTTGGGCAATTTTCCGTAGGTGGAAAAGTGATGGCGGCATGGCGGGGTGTCAATGGTTCCGAAGGTACCGACCATTTAGGTCTGGCACTGTCTAATGTAAAAGTGGGCGACCGTGGAGAATCCGTAGAACAGTTCTTTAATATCAGTAAGGAGGTAGCCAATGGATACTGGCGCGGTGAAGGCACCAGCAACTCGATTCCCCGTCCTGTAAGGATCGGTGTGCATACCGGATATGATTATGACTACAATGTTCAGACATCCACCCGCTATCTGGAAGATGCTTCCTACTTCAAACTGAAAACAGTCACATTAGGATATACCTTGCCGGAATCCATTACGAAGAAAATTCATGTGAACTCTCTGAGATTTTACGTTTCGGCAGACAACTTGCTGGCTTTTACAAAATATTCGGGTTACGATCCTGAAACTTCTTTCTCGGGCAGTCCCGGAGACTCCAATTACGGAGTTGATTTCGGCCTGCAACCAGTGTTGAGAACATTTATCTTTGGTTTGAATCTAAACTTTTAAAAACAGACGAGTATGAAACGATTTTATATGATCAACTATTTACTATGCGGCATTTGTCTTTTATGGATGACAGGATGCTCAAATATGCTGGATGAAATGCGACCGAAGGACAAGATACCTCAAGACGCATTGAGCGAGTCCGACTTGACAAAGTTGCTTAACGGGGTATATGCTGAAATGGAAGAACTGGTTTTCAAGTTCTATATGGACGGTGATGTGAAAGGAGAGAATTTCAAGGCGGGCCCGGGATTTTCCATGAATGATCCGATGTCGATGGCTCCGAGCTCCAAAGAGGTATTGGGGCAGTGGCAGAAATGTTTCACAGCCTTAAAGCAAGTCAATTTCTTGGTGGAGACCTACGAAGCATCCTCCAATAAAGACAGTCAGGTGGTGAAACAGACCGGAGGAACCGGCTATTATTTCCGGGCATTGATTTATTATCATTTAGTCACCCGTTGGGGAGGAGCGCCTATTTTACGTAAGCGTACTTACGATGTAGTGCCTATCTCACCCGAAGCCGATGTGTGGAATTTTATTAAAGAAGATTTGGGCAAGGCAGAGAGCTTACTTCCGGAATTTACCGATCGCTTTTACGTATCTTTAAGTGTATGTGATGCACTGAATGCAAAAGTTTGTCTGGCCTTGAAAGATTATACGAATGCGGCTATTTATGCAGACAGAGTGATCACTAAGTCCAATTTCGCATTGAGTACCACATCAGCTGAATATGCTAATGCTTTCATCTCCAATAGTAATAGCAAAGAACTGATTTTTGCTCTGGCCAATAAACGCAGCACGGGATTGTTACTTTTCTATCAGTCTGTTAATGATATTGACCCGACATGGGATTATTCTCCCTCTGCCGATTGCTATAGTCATCTTTATGCCGATACTTCAGTCAAAAAGCAGGATATTCGTGCCAAAGCAGTCTTTGGGGCAGACAATAGCCGGATCATCAAATTTCCGAATGGAAGCACCGGGCAGTTTGTGACCAACGAACAACCTTCTCAAACTCCTATAGTAGTGGCTCGTGTAGCCGAAATGTATCTGATTAAAGCGGAAGCACTGGGAGCAACGAACGGCCTGTCGACCTTGAAAGAGTTTATGAATAAGCGTTATGCTACAGTCTCATTACCTTCAAGCATGAGCGACACCGAGTTTCAGAATCAGATACTGGACGAACGCCATCGTGAACTGTATGCAGAAGGACAGCGCTGGTACGACTTGAAGAGGACCAATCGGTTGGATTTATTTACTTCGCTGAACGGAAGAAACTATTTAATGTACTATCCGGTTCCCCAGTCGGAACGCGATTTGGCAGGAGCCGAAAATTATCCTCAAAACGATGGTTATTAATAAATTAAGAAAGAACAGATTATGAAGAATATAAAAATATTTGCAACGTTTTGCATCTGCTTGCTGCTGTTTTCAGCCTGTTCGGATGACTGGAAAGAAAATGCGTTAACAGCCAAATTCTCTTTTGACAAGTCGCTGTATTATGTCGGAGATGAAGTTCGCATTACTAATGAAACCGTAGGCGGAGAAGGAAACTACACTTATGAGTGGGATTTGGGAGACGGAAAGACTTCAACGGACCCCAATCCCGTAGTCACCTATCAAACGAACGGTGCCTATACGGTGACTCTTCATGTGAAGGATGCAAAAGGCACTTATGCGATGGCTCACAAATTGTTGACCATTGATTCGGAGCCTTTGCCTGAAGTAGGAAATGTAAAACTGAAATGGGTAGGCGGTCATGTGTTAGGAGAAGTACGTTCTACAGCTCCGGCTGTCAGTGATGATAATGGGGTGTATATGACTTCCAATGATCATTATTTACGTAAATTTTCGGCAGCGACAGGAGACCAGCTTTGGGAATTTGACCTTTGGACATCTGCTGACGGCGATGCACCATCCGGAAATACGCATACTACTCCAAGCATTGAAATAGACGGAACAATCTACGTAGGAACCGGAGACACCAGTGGCAAAGTAGGACGTGTGTATGCAATAAATCCGGACGGGAGTAAGAAATGGCTGGTGGCAGGTGACGCTGAAAATGGCTTCTGGAATAAAGGAAAAGCTTCCACACCCCGTATCAATTACCTGACCTGTGCCATTGGGGAGAATCATGTATATATGGGTAATGGCGGTTCTACAGGATCAGTACTTGCAGTAGATAAGGTGACCGGCTATCGGGTAGGATACGTAGCGAATGCGGATAATTCCGGAGGTCCTTCCGGAGGAGTATCTGCAGGAATAGTATTGGCAAACAACACTTTAGTTTGGGGTGGCGGAAAGAATGGATTGTTCGGGGCTTCTGCTTCTGCGTTGAATGCCGGTGGAAATGTAATGTGGGCTTGGCAGGTATTTAGCTCCGGCGATGATAAGCCGTCAGAAAATATGAACGGTTCTCCGGCAGTAGATGAGGTTGGTACTATTTACGGAACAGCTACGTTTGCAGGAATGGGAAGTAGCGCATTTGCTATAGGAAGTGATGGAGTGGAGAAGTGGCGTACTCCTTTGGGCAATGTCGGCACGCTGGATCAAGGCGGTGTTGTGATAGGACTCGACGGAAGCATTATCGTTACAGTGAAACGTGCTCCGGGGGAAGCAACCGGAGGAATCATCTCTTTGTCTCCGGGAGGAGCTATCCAATGGCATTACGGCATTGCGGAAGATGTAAGCGGTTGTGCGGCAATTGATCAAGCAGGAAACATACATTTCGGCACCCAGTCCGGCAATTATTATATCATTAAACCGGAAGAATCGGATGAACAATTGATTCTGAAAAAAGACCTTGCTGCGTTGATTAGTGAAAGTGACTCTCCTTTAAAAGGAGATTGGGAAGCGGGAATCGGTAAAATCTGGAGTTCGCCTACCATCGGACCGGATGGAGCGATTTATATCGGAGTCACCAATACGGTGGACCCTACAAAGAGCGTGTTGGTAGCTTTGGAAGATGAGGGAATTACCGGGGCCGCAACCTCTGCCTGGCCGATGAAAGGGAAGGACAGACGTCACTCCGGAGCCCAATCGGGAGGGAATGGAGAGAATCCCGGTGGAGAAGAAGGAGGACAGTTGCCTGTGACGGGGAATTTGAAAGCAGATTTAAAGAGTCTGTTTGAAAGCACCTCTTATAAAGTGTGGCTCTGCGCGCATCGTGGAAATACCCAAAAAGGGATGAAAGAGGGGATTCCCGAAAACTCGTTACCTGCGATAGAACACTCGGTCAAAGCAGGAGTTGAGATGATCGAGCTGGATGCACGGCCGACCTCTGACGGTGTGTTGGTATTGATGCACGACAACACCATCGACCGGACAACAAACGGTAGCGGTGCGGTGGGAGACTTTACTTATCAACAATTACAACAATTTTATCTGAAAGATGCATCCGGCAATATAACTGGCGAACGAATCCCGACTTTGGAGGAAGCGATGAAGAAAGGAAAAGGAAAAGTTTATTATAATCTGGATATTGTCAACAAGAATGTTGCGGTAAATACGATCGTCGCATTGCTTAAAAAATTGGATATGGAAGGTTCCACTTTGCTGTATGTATCCAACAATCGCAATTATGCATTTGATTTGAAGGCAGCCAACAGTAGTTTGCTGTTGCACCCGATGGCGAAAGCTACCGATGACATCACATACTTCTCCTCATCCTACACTGATAATGTACAAATGATGCAGCTGTCTACGTCAGATGCTATGGGTGGAACGATGGTTAATGAGATTAAAGATAAAGGCTGGCTTCTTTTCTCCAACATTGTCGGAGCGAATGATACCAATATGTTGTCGGAAAACTACTCCGGTTTGGTGGGAATGATTAACAAACGCATCAACATTGTGCAAACAGACTATGCTGAAGTAGCTGCCAAATATTTAAAGTCTAAAGGATACAGATAATAGTACATATAGATATGAAGAAATATATAATGATAGGAATCTTATTCGCATTTCCTTTCTGCCTGTCGGCAGACGAACCGGTGAAAGCCATTTATGCGAAGATAACGAACCCTGACAATAAAGAAATCACGGTTGTAGCTCATCGGGCAGACTGGCGTTACGCACCCGAAAATTCACTTGCCGCTATTGAAAGTTCCATTCGTCTGGGAGCTGACGTAGTGGAGCTGGATGTTCAGAAAACCAAAGACGGTCAATTGATCCTGATGCATGACAAAACGCTGGACCGAACGACTACCGGAAAAGGAAAGGTAGCCGAATGGACATTGGATTCTATCCGGACACTCTATCTGAAAAATGGAGCGGCACTCAAAACCAAGCATCGTGTACCTACTTTGGAAGAGGCTTTATGGGTTGCCAAAGGTCGTGTGATGGTCAATCTGGATAAAGCATATCCGATATTTGACGAGATTTTTCCCATCCTCGAAAAGACGGGAACAGTGGATCAGATTATCATGAAAGGTTCCAAGCCTGTGGCAGACGTAAAGAAAGACTTAGGTAAATATCTGGACCGTATCATTTATATGCCTATCATTCATTTGGATAAGCCGGGAGCAATGAAGCAACTGGATGATTTTATGACGGAGCTGCATCCCGTAGCTTTTGAACTTCTATTTGTATCGGATACCTGCCAGGCCCCCAAGCAAGTAAAAACGAAGTTGAAAGGAAAAAGTAAAATCTGGTATAATACGTTGTGGGATACGATGGCTGGCGGACATGATGATGATAAATCGTTGGAGAATCCGGACGAAGGATATGGTTATCTGATCGATACACTCGGAGCGGCCATCATTCAGACAGACCGTACTGCCTATCTGCTGGAATATTTGCAATCGCGTAAGAAGCGTAGTGAAAACGGCCAAGATGCGTATCATTAAAATATAGACTTCTTTATGGGATTTAAACTATTGGATTTTTATAAAATCTCTCCTCCGGTGTCCGGGGGAGAGACTGATCCGGAACGCTCTGTCCGTTTCAAGCGTATTCGTTGGGCTACCTTTCTGTCTGCCACTACCGGATATGGCATTTATTATGTTTGTCGTTTGAGTATGAATGTAATCCGTAAACCGATTGTAGAAGACGGAGTTTTTACCGAAACCCAACTGGGGATTATCGGTTCCTGCCTTTTTTTCGTATATGCCGTCGGTAAGCTGACCAATGGCTTTCTTGCTGACCGTAGCAATGTAAAGCGTTTTATGTCTACCGGATTATTGTGTTCTGCTCTGATCAACTTATGTCTGGGATTCACGAATTCCTTCTTTGCTTTTGTTCTCCTTTGGGGGTTGAATGGTTGGTTTCAGTCGATGGGGGCAGCATCAGGAGTTGTGTCGCTGACTCGTTGGTATAGTAGTAAAGAGCGAGGTACTTTTTATGGCTTTTGGTCGGCCAGCCACAATTTGGGTGAAGCTCTGACTTTTATATCCATCGCTTTGCTGGTCAGTTGGATGGGATGGCGTTATGGGATGATCGGTGCGGGAGTGATTGGTTTGCTTGGTTTTCTGATGATGCTTGCTTTTATGCGTGATACGCCTCAAAGTCAGGGCTTTTTGCTAGATCGGTGGGGGACGTCAGATGCTCATTCCGTTTCCGGTAAGCAAACCGAGGAATTCAATAAAGCTCAGAAAGCAGTTTTGAAGAATCCTGCTATTTGGATTCTTGCATTATCCAGTGCTTTTATGTATATCAGCCGTTATGCAGTCAATAGCTGGGGTGTTTTCTATCTGGAAGCGCAAAAAGGTTATTCTACTTTGGATGCTAGTTTTATTATATCTATCAGTTCTGTATGCGGAATTGTAGGTACGGTTTTCTCAGGTATTATTTCAGATAAGTTTTTTGCTGGCAGTCGTAATGTTCCGGCTTTGATATTCGGATTAATGAATGTGTCTGCTCTTTGTTTGTTTCTATTGGTTCCGGGGGTACATTTTTGGGTGGATGCTTTGGCGATGGTGCTCTTCGGTTTGGGCATTGGAGTGCTGATTTGTTTTTTAGGAGGACTGATGGCTGTCGATATTGCTCCCAGCAATGCTTCGGGAGCCGCTTTGGGAGTTGTCGGTATAGCGAGTTATATAGGAGCCGGTTTGCAGGATGTGATGAGTGGCATTCTGATCGAAGGTCAGAAGACGGTGCAAAATGGAGTAGAAGTTTACGATTTTACATATATCAATTGGTTTTGGATTGGTGCAGCCTTGCTTTCAGTAGTGTTTGCTTTGTTGGTTTGGAATGCAGGAGAGAAAAGAAGTGAAATAAATTGAGTACATTAAAGTAAAAATAGAGTCATTGTTTTTGAAGGTATTAGTCACCATTTCGGGAAGCAGGCAATAGCTGTGCTTTCCGGAATGGCTTTTTTATAATTAATAAAAATCGTTTTTATGGAAAATTCATTGAGTGATGAATTGTTTTGTTCATTGAAGAATGAACTTCGTGAAGTAGATGCACAAATCAGTGTGCATAGTAAAAAACTGTTGGAGCTGATTGACCAAAAAAAAGAATTGTCGTCCAACTGATTCGGGAAGAAGAACAAATGACGCCCACTGTTATCGAATATCGGGGAGATCCGAAACGGTATGTTTCTGTTATTCTAGGTGCCATTGACCGGGGGAGGTTGACGTATAATGGAGATGCGAATTGCGAACAGACGTTCCGGTCCTTGTCAAGTGTGATAGATGTCATAAGCCCTAAGAACGGGAAAGCGCTCAGTATCGAAACGTTGGTCTCGTATGAGAAGAAAGAACGTGCCGGGGAGTTTTCAGATTATTCGGAAGGGAAATTCGAATAAAATGAGTACCTGAGAGGGAATTTAAGCCCGTTAGCAGTATAAATTTGACTTTAAAAGTTGTATGATATTGAAACTTTTATTATATTTGCACAATGAGAAGAAAAGTAATAGCATACGGTCAATACTACAAGGATTTTCTTGCCACTCTGACAGAAAAGGAAATTCAAAAAGTGAAATATGTGCTTTCATTGCTTGGAACAGAAAACCCCATCATCTGAAATAGATAAGGCATTAAAAATAAAGGAGGAATATTATGAGTACAAAAAACAACATGCTGACTGATATCAGCGCAGAACTTGATAAGGAGTTCGGAGCACCTGGGACTCCGGAACGTGAAAAGTTCGATGAAGAGGCATACGCTTTTTATACTGGTCAAATACTGTTGGATGCACGACGGGAAGCAAAAGTAACTCAGTCTGAATTAGCAAAGAGAATCAATGCAACTAAATCGTATATCTCACGTATTGAAAGCGGAGCTATAAATCCAAGTGTAGGAACATTCTACCGAATTATTAATGCATTAGGATTGAAGATTGAAATCGTAAAACCAATCATGGGTATATAGTCGAAAAAACCGAAGGATATCTTAATCCTTCGGTTTTTCATATTTTACTTTCCTATCACTTCGATTAACCAACGATTTAAGTTCCGGCTTTCTGCACTAAATTCCATTCCGATCTTTACAATAAGATATTCTTCCTTCGTATATCTTCAAAGGTTTGTATTTCAATAGGAAGTTTACGCATCAAGTTGTCCATATCTGATTCTTTTGATCTTTTGCACATCAAAGATAACAAATATTTCCTGAAGTCTGCTTCAATTGGTGGGCTGATTTGAAAATGCGGTGGGAAATTGAAAAAAGACGGTTGTGTTTTTCCGATTTTCCGCCGTCTTTTTGGAGAAAGAAAAGGTAAAAAGTGAGAGGAGTGAGAGAGGATTTCTAACATTCGTATTTTTTTTAGAGAAATATAGAAAGTAGAAATAAAGAAATAAAATAGAAAAAGTTTCAATTCCTCTCTCACTCCTCTCACTTTTGGGGGTGAAGATGATGAAAAATAATATAAAACGAGGAAATGTGTTGTATAGTTGAACAATATTCCTTATATTTGCGTTATGGAAAAGAAACGTAAGATCCGTACATACGGAGGTTACTTTGAGGCTTTCATGGAGACTTTAACCGAAAAGGAACAAGATAAGATTCAATACGGATTACTCTTGTTGAAAACACAAGAAAGACTCTCCGCTAAATTTGTGAAGTTTATTCGGGATGGAGTTTTTGAACTTCGCACAGAATATAATAACAATATATACCGGGTATTTTTCATATTTGATGATGGTAATATTGTTGTGTTGTTCAATGGCTTTCAAAAGAAGTCACAAAAAACACCTGGTCATGAAATTGATAAAGCAGTTAAAATAAAGGAGGAATATTATGCAGATAAACAATCATCAAATAGTAGATTATGATGCTGTCCTTGATGCCAAATTTGGTGCTGAAGGTACTCCCGAACGTGCAGAGGCAGAAGAAAAGGCCTACGCCTTTTATACAGGACAGATTATCGAGGACGCAAGAAAAAAGGCTAAAATCACTCAGGCTGAATTAGCCCGGCGTATCGGCTCTGACCGTTCTTATATTTCAAGAGTAGAAAGTGGTCAGACAGAGCCTAAAGTATCTACTTTCTATCGTATAATGAATGCGTTAGGCTGTAAAATCGAATTTTCAATGATTTTGTAAAAACAATAAATGCAGAGTATCTGTCAAGATGACTCTGCATTTTGCTATATTCACAAGGCTTTCCCGCTTCTATTCATACAGCCTGTTTGATTTTACCTGCTCGATATCTATAATAAATACGGCATATCGGCGCCCGTTATTTCCTTTTTTAGATTCAAAATGGTGCTTAGTCATCACCTTCCCCAACTGTATTTTTGATCCGATGGAATACTGATAACCGGTACGCTCACGTATTAGTTCCGCAATCTCACTGACAGTCAGATAATAAACCTTCTCGAAACGTTCCGGCTTGCGGATATGCGTAAGAACCATTTCTTCTTCCGGTGAATGAAAGATGAAAGCCTCGTTATTCTCTTCAAGCCGTTCATTGTCCGCTTGCGTGAACCAGTATTGATATCCCGGCTTATTCAGCAGATATTTGATCTGAGCATAGAGCTGCGCATAATTGATGGTAATAAATTGGATGGAATAAGGATGAAAACAAAGGAAACGCCGGTTGCCTGTCGTGTCGTGAAGCACTTCCTGATAATTGCAGGTTCCTGCAAAAGAGGCCGTATGAGGGAAGTTTTGCGAACGGCGTGCATAAGGCAGACGGAAACTGATCACTTTGCGCGTTACCAAATCTTTGAATGCATTCAGTTCCCGACCGCTCATCCCTTCAAACTCGTCGAGATTGATCAGCATGGCCTGCGTTATTTTGGCTAAATCATCTTTATTGTTCGAATTGATTAGTCCGGTAGAGAGATAAGCACGCAGTTCGGGAGGCAGGAGATTATTGATAAAGGTAGTCTTTCCTATGTTCTGTATCTCGCTGCATAGCAGAAGTACCGTGTGATTGACAATATTCTCTTGAGTAGCCGCTGCGCACATCGCCACCAGATAACGTTCCAGGCATTCCGCCCAAAACTCCTGATGACTCGTCTGGACACTATCCGCCAGGATACGGATATAGTCGGTTCCGTCCCATTCGGGCAGTAATTCAAAATACTCGCGAATGGGATGATACGACTGGCTGAAATCGGAGTAAATCAGATTTTCGATTGTTTTGACAGTGCAGGCATATCCCAGTTCGTTGATTTCTATCCAGATACTGTTTTCCATCATCTCATCCAAGATGCGGAAAGGCTCCGGTTTCTCGGTGTCGGGATGCCTTCTGCGATATTCCATGATATGCAGCACTTCGTTGTAGCGTGTTTCGTAGTGCTCGCTGATATATTGCTCTATCCGTAATATTCGTTTCTGCGTGCCATTTAGCTTACAGGTATTAAATTCGTCGGTATGAGCGTAGGCGCTATTGATCAAAGAGGCTGTCTCGTCCGCCGGAAAGTCTGTAAACTGGCTTTTGATAAAGGCGGATGCTTCCTCCTGCGGAATGCCGTAGCGATTGAAGGTACATGAGAGATGGTGCAGATAATTGTTCCGGTTGCCCACTATGTATTTTTCGGACTTGTTGTGATAGTAGGTTAAAGTCAGCACCAGAGAAGCGTTGGCGGAATGGGCGTTGAGCGCTGTGTCTTCATTCGTCGGGGGGCCGTCCGGAGGAGTCTGTTGTTTACTGCCGGAGAGATTTTTACGATTTGAAACCTTGTAGGATGCCTGAGGTTGATCTACAAGAAAAGCGTCAGCGTTCGGATTGAAATAAATCTCCGGATCGTAAGAGAACAGACAAGTGCGTGCCACATCCTGACCGGAGGTGTCGATTTCTATCTGACAGAGTTCGGTGTAAAAAGAAACGAGTCTGGTGTAAGCTGCATGATGGAAGTCTTCTATTTCCTGAAGGGTTTCGGGCAATGTCTCATCCGGATGGCATGCGCGTACTATGATTTTCACGCCCATCCCTTTGGGGCTGATAAAGGCGATGCGGGTGTAATCGCATCTCTTGATGATAGGGAGGATGCGTGCCAATTCTTCTTTGCTGAGGTGGTCGATGTCTATCACGATGTGTCCCAGATATTTGACGAGGTTCACTTTGGTACGCCTTCCTCGGTAGCTGGCGGAGAAGGCGATTGCCGGCAATTCTTTTTTCTTCTCATTGGCAGCCTTTTCTCCTTGCTCTGCAAAGATGCGGCGTATTTCTTCGACTTTTTCCCGGTAGGTAAAACTGCCGATAGTGGACACTATTTCTTCTTCGGTCATCTCTGCTATTGCGTAGTAGAAACCTTGAAATATGGTGAAATGTTTCATTTTTATTTTGATTATTGTTTGTCGATGCAAAGGAACTTCTTTGCGGAAATGTGTAAAGGAACTTTGTATAAAATGGCAATAAGTTACTACGGTTCGCCCAAAAAGTGTATGATAGTTGCCACTTGTTTCGGCGAAAGGAGACGGTTGCGTGCGCGGTAGCCTTCCTGTTCGAGTTCGTGCAGGAGAGGGAGGTTGTAAATAATCCAACGACGAAGTATTTGTAAAGCAACTTTGAGGCAGACATGGGGATTGTAAAGGTGAGCCAGTTCCGCTTTGGTATAGGTGCGGATAAGGAAAGAATCTTCTTTGTAATTCATGATGTTTTCTTCTTGTTTTATGCTATAAAGTTACATAAAATTCCTTGTTATTCAAAGGTTTGACTTCGTTTTTATTCGTTGGGAATCAAGAAACTTCGTTGGGGAATATGGCTTGTCCGGCTATCCTTATCTTTGTGCTGTTAACAAGAAGGGGATGCATCCTATGTATTATAAACTTTAAAATTATTTTATTATGGCAATGACAGTATCTTATTCAGTGGTGCCGCGCAAGAATCCTGCAAAAAAGAGCGAACCGGCAAAGTATTATGCACAGGCGCAGGCGTCGGGAGAGTTGGACTTTGAAGAGTTGTGCGAAGCGATCACCAGTCGTTCTACTTGTACGGAAACGGATGTACGTGCGGCTATTTCGGGTATTCTTTACGAAGTGAAGCGTGCGTTGAAGGCAGGAAGAATTGCGAGACTGGGCGATTTGGGCAGTTTGCAGATAGGACTCAACAGTGAAGGTGCGGCATCGGTCAAGGAATTTTCCGGTTCAATGATTAAGGGGGCGCATCTTATTTTCCGCCCCGGTAAGACGCTGGCGGAGTTGATGAAGATTCTGAGTTATCAGCAAGTGCAGACTCGTGCGGTGGCGCAGGCGGGTGCAGGCGATGGCGGGGGAGAAGACCCTGACAAGAATCCGGATTCCGGTGGTGATGGCTCCGGTGATGAAGAGGCTCCGGACCCTACGGTATAATTGGCAGACGGGTCAAGGTAATAACGAATTAGAATAACTTCCATTAATATTTTGATAAGATGAAAGAAATAGTAAGTCGGATTTTAGATGTGATCATGTATCTGATTCCTTTCTTCGGAAAGAGAAAGCGGGACAGGGTGGTGAGAGAAGTGCGCTATCATACTACTTGTAAGGAGGTGTGCAAAGTGAAAACGACGGAAAGGGAAAAGGAACATGAGAAAGATTAGTCTGATTGTGATCCATTGTTCCGCCACCCGTGTCGATTGCGACTTTACGGCAAAGGATGTGGATACGGCTCACCGTTATCGTGGCTTTTCGTGCTGGGGGTATCATTATTATATACGCAAGTCGGGCGAGATTGAGCCGATGCGGGATGAAGATACGGTCGGAGCTCATGCACGTGGCTATAATGCGATCAGCTTAGGTGTATGTTATGAGGGCGGTCTGGATGAGAATGGAAAAGCTGCGGATACGCGTACACCCCGTCAGAAGGAGGCGCTACATCGCTTGGTACACGAATTGTTGCAGCGTTATCCGGAAGCTAAAGTAGTAGGGCATCGGGATTTAAGTCCCGACACCAACTATAATGGGATCGTAGATCCTTGGGAACGGATTAAAGAATGCCCTTGCTTTGAGGTCATTGGAGAATTCTCCATTAATTAACTACCACCGTAGTGAAATACTCTTTGAATACCTCCGCAGCTTTTTCAAGCTGTTCGGGGGTATTTTCTTTTACCCCTTTCATCTTGTATTCCTGTCCCATCGCTTCGTACTTATGTACGCCCAGTGTATGGTAAGGCAGTATTTCCACCCGTTGGATCATCTTGTATTTTCCGAGTGCTTCTCCCAGTGCGCGTATGTCTTCTTCAAAATCGCTGTATCCGGGCACTAGCACGTAGCGTAGCCAGAAAGGTTTCTCCTGTTCTTCCAGCCAGGCGGCCGTGCGGATGGTTTGCTCGTTGCTTCTTCCGGTGAGCGTCTGATGGCGGTTGGGGTTGAATTCCTTTATATCCAATAACACAAGATCGGTCAGTCTGAATAATTCTTCTACGTCTTCGTTCCAAAGTCCTCCGTTGCTGTCCAGACAGACATGGATGCCTTTTTCTTTCAGTTCGCGGACCAGCGGGACGAGTGTTTTCGCCTGAAACGTCGGTTCGCCTCCGGAGAAAGTGATTCCTCCTCGTTTCCCGAAGAAGGGGCGCTGGCTCATTGCCATGCGGACGATTTCTTCCGGTGGGGTAGGCGTGCCTCCCTTTCCTGCTATCGTATCCGGATTGGCGCAATAGAGGCAGCGGAAGTTGCATCCTTGAAGAAAAACGACGAGCCGTAAGCCCGGCCCGTCGAATGTTCCCATACTTTCGTATGAATGTACGTTTATCATCATATAGAGTAATAGATTACATACGTTCGTGGAAGCTACGGCTGATAACTTCCAGTTGGTGTTCGCGGCTCAGCTTCACGAAGTTTACGGCATAGCCGGAAACGCGGATAGTCAGCTGCGGATAGTTTTCCGGATGCTCCATGGCATCGTACAGCATATCACGGTTCAGTACGTTTACGTTCAGGTGGTGAGCACCTTTGGTGAAGTAACCGTCCATCATCGTTACGAGGTTCTCGATACGGTCTTCGTCCGTAGCACCCAGTGATTTCGGAACGATAGAGAAGGTGTTGCTGATACCGTCCTGTGAGTCACGGTAACGAAGTTTCGCTACAGAGCTCAGAGAAGCGATCGCACCATTCTTGTCGCGTCCGTGCATCGGGTTGGCACCCGGAGCGAAGGCAACACCTTTGGCACGTCCGTCGGGAGTAGCACCGGTCTTTTTGCCGTACATCACATTGGAAGTGATAGTCAGCAAGGAGAGGGTAGGACGGGCATTCTTGTAAACTGGCAATTTCTTCAATTCTTCGCTGAAGAAGTATACCAGGTCTACGCCAAGGTGGTCTACCTTGTCGTTGTCGTTACCGAAGCAAGGGAATTCTCCTTCGATGTCGAAACCTTCTGTCAGGCCGATATCGTTGCGGCGGGCAGTTACTTTCGCATATTTGATGGCAGACAGTGAATCGAGGGCGATGGAAAGTCCGGCTACACCGTAAGCCAGGTTGATGCGCGGGTTCGTATCTACAAGAGCCATCTGGGCCTTCTCGTAGTAATACTTGTCGTGCATATAGTGGATGATGTTCATCGCTTCGTTATATACGCGGGCGATTTCGGTCAGCACTTTTTTGTAGTTGTCCATTACTTCTTCGAACTTCAGCGTGTCACTGGTCAGTACGGGGATGTTCTTCACCATGACTGTACCGGTATTCTCGCAACGTCCGCCGTTGATGGCAAGCAACAGGGCTTTGGCCAGGTTGCAACGGGCACCGAAGAACTGAATCTGCTTGCCTATTTCCTGGTATGATACGCAGCAGGCGATTCCGTAGTCGTCGGACTGACGTACTTCACGCATCAGGTCGTCGTTTTCGTACTGGATAGAAGAAGTGTCGATAGAAACCTTTGCACAGAATTCTTTGAATCCTTCCGGAAGTTCCGGGCTCCAGAGTACGGTCAGGTTCGGTTCCGGTGAAGGGCCGAGGTTGTACAATGTCTGCAGAAAACGGAAGGAGGTCTTTGTCACTTTGGTACGTCCGTCGTTGAGACGTCCGCCCAGAGATTCGGTTACCCAGGTCGGGTCGCCTGCAAAGATGTCGTTGTATGATTGCATACGCAGGTGGCGGACCATACGCAGTTTGATGACAAACTGGTCGATCAGCTCTTGCGCGAACGATTCGGTGATGGTTCCTTTGCTTAGTTCATATTCCAGATAGATATCGAGGAAAGAAGAAACGTTACCCAGTGACATAGCGGCACCGTCTTGTTCTTTGACGGCGGCAAGGTAAGCCATATATACCCACTGTACGGCTTCTTGTGCCGTGTAAGCGGGACGGCTCAGGTCGAGACCGTAGTATTCGCCCATCACTTTCATGTCTTTCAGTGCCTTGATCTGTTCTGCCACTTCTTCGCGCAGGCGGATGCGGGCCTCTGTCATCGGACCGGTGAGGTTGTGCAAATCTTCCTTCTTTGCTTCGATCAGACGGTCGATGCCGTAAAGAGCCATACGGCGGTAGTCACCGATGATGCGTCCGCGTGCATAATTGTCGGGAAGTCCGGTAAGGAATCCCAGCGAACGGAAGGAACGGATTTCTTCCGTATATACGTCGAATACTCCGTCGTTGTGCGTCTTGCGGTAGTGAGTGAAAATATCTTTTACGCGGTCGTCCACTTCCACGCCGTTTTCGTGACAGGCTTTGCTGACTACGTTGATACCTCCGAAAGGCTTGATGGCACGTTTCAGAAGTTCGTCTGTCTGCAGGCCGACGATCAGTTCGTTTTCCTTGTCGATATATCCGGCCTTGTGGGAAGTGATGGTTGATACGGTAACATTATCTAATGAGCGGACACCGTTGTTTTCTCTTTCTTCTGCCAGTGCTTCGAGGCAGCGGTTCCATACGGCTTTGGTACGTTCTGTAGGTCCTTCGAGGAATGAAGCATCTCCGTAATACGGAGTGATGTTATGACTTACGAAATCTCTGACGTTGATTTCGCTGCTCCAAAGACCGTCTTTAAAGATCTTGTTTAATTCCATAAAATGATAAAATTAGAGGTTGTAGTTATCCTATTCTTTAGAGCGCACAAAGTTACAATCATTTTTCATATAATCAGCATAAATATGCTCTATTTTATGCTTTTCAACATAAAATACCTATTAATTGCTATCCTTAGGAAAAGATTAGATTAAATTTTTAGTGAAAACTCTTGCAAGTTTAAAATATCTTCGTACCTTTGCACCGCTTTTAACGAAAAGCACTTCTGACAAGGAAGTTTTGGAGAGGTGGCAGAGTGGTCGATTGCGGCGGTCTTGAAAACCGTTGTACCGCGAGGTACCCGGGGTTCGAATCCCTGTCTCTCCGCTGAAAAGCAGCTTTTGGGCTGCTTTTTTGTTTTTATGGAGGGCGACGCCTCCGATGTTGTGAAACGAAAACGGGAGCGTTTTCTTAGTGTTTATTGAGTTTTTTGAAAGGAGAGATGCTCGAGTGGTTGAAGAGGCACGCCTGGAAAGCGTGTATACGCCAAAAGTGTATCGCGGGTTCGAATCCCGCTCTCTCCGCTGAATCTGAAATTTAGTCAAAACTTCTCGTTCTTTAGCCAAAAGTTCTTTTCATAGGTCAAAGTGTCTGGTATTTCTAGTACTCTTCTCTTGTATATCATTCTCTTTTCTGTATATTTGCGCCCGATATTTTTTTTGAGATATCACATTTTTGTAATTCTGAAAATAGACTTGATGGATAAAATAAATGCGGTAATTACTGGGGTCGGGGGATATGTGCCCGATTATGTGCTGACTAATGATGAAATTTCTAAAATGGTGGATACCACCGACGAATGGATCATGGGGCGTATCGGCATAAAAGAACGACATATCTTGAATGAAGAGGGGCTTGGAACTTCGTATATGGCCCGTAAGGCCGCCAAGCAGTTGATGCAACGCACAAAGAGTCGTCCCGATGATATCGATCTGGTCATTGTCGCCACTACTACTTCGGATTACCGTTTTCCTTCAACGGCATCTATCTTGTGCGAAAGGCTGGGGCTGAAGAATGCTTTCGCTTTCGATATGCAGGCGGTTTGCAGCGGTTTCCTGTATGCGATGGAAACGGGAGCGAATTTTATCCGTTCGGGGAAATATAAAAAGATTATTATTGTAGGTGCTGATAAGATGTCATCCGTAATCGATTATACGGACCGTGCCACTTGCCCTATCTTTGGCGACGGTGCGGCCGCTTTTATGCTGGAACCGACTACGGAAGAGGTCGGCATCATGGATTCGGTGTTGAGAACGGATGGTAAAGGGCTGCCTTTTCTGCATATAAAAGCGGGAGGTTCCGTATGTCCTCCTTCCTATTATTCATTGGATCATCATCTGCATTATATTTATCAGGAAGGCCGCACGGTGTTCAAGTATGCCGTAGCGAATATGTCGGATTCCTGTGAAGCTATTATCGCCAGAAACCACTTGACTAAGGAGGATATTGATTGGGTGATTCCCCACCAGGCTAACCAGCGTATCATTACCGCTGTGGCGCAACGGTTGGAAGTACCGTCCGAGAAAGTGATGGTCAACATCGAACGTTATGGCAATACCAGTGCCGGCACGCTTCCGCTTTGCATCTGGGATTTTGAGAAGAAACTGAAGAAAGGCGATAATCTGATATTTACCGCATTCGGTGCAGGATTTGCCTGGGGAGCGGTTTATGTGAAGTGGGGATATGACCCCAAAGAGGATGCGTGACATATCGGGTACCCGATACGTCACATCCTCTTTTGAAGGGTAGGAGAGACTTATTCCAGTTCCTCGATAATCTTCTTTACATCCACCGGTTGCAGTCGTCCGTACACCTTTTCGCCGATCATCACTACCGGAGCCAGTCCGCAGGCGCCTACGCAGCGCAGGCAATCCAGCGAATACTTTCCGTCGGGGGTGGTTTCTCCGACTTCGATGCCGAGTACCCGCTTGAACTCTTCCAGCAACTTCTCCGAACCACGTACGTAGCACGCCGTGCCCATGCAGACGGAAATCGGATGCTTTCCTTTGGGAGTCATTGTAAAGAAGGTGTAGAATGTCACAACTCCGTAGACTTTCGACACGGGGATTCTGAGTTTGGAGGCTATGATCCGTTGCATCTCTTCGGGCAGATAGCCGTGCAGATGTTGCGCTTCATGCAAAATATTGATTAATTCGCCCGTATTGTTCCCGTGTTTGTCGCAAATCGTCTTGACTTGTTCCACCACATCGCAGGCTAGCTTGATATCTGACATAATAGTACTTGTTTAAAGTTAATCAATCGATTTGTTGAAATAATGCGTGTGCAAGAGCATTTCCGATTTCTCACCCAGCGGTTTGCCGAGATATTCTTCATACAGTTTCTGAATATAGGGGTTGTCGTGAGATTTGCGCAGAGGTTTGTTGGCATCTTCCCGGTAAAGGGCGTTGGCACGGGCGTAGAGAACGTCCGAGTTGCCGTGATGCAAGGGTTGCCCGCCACCTCCGATGCAGCCGCCGGGGCATGCCATGATTTCGATGACATGATATTCATTATGTCCGTTTCGTATATCTTCCAGTAAGTGCCTTGCGTTGCCTAGTCCGTGTGCGATGCCTACTTTCAGTTCAAATCCGTTCAGGTTGATGGTGGCGCGCCGGACACCGCTCAGTCCGCGTACCTGTTCAAAGTTGACATTCTTCAGCGGCTGTCCGGTGTAGATTTCATAAACGGAGCGCAGGGCGGCTTCCATGACACCACCCGTCGTACCGAAGATGACACCGGCGCCGGTCGATTCTCCCATAGGGTTGTCGAACGGGCTGTCCAGCACGAGGGTAAAGCCGATGTTGGCTCGCTTTATCAGGCGTGCCAGTTCGCGGGTGGAGATGGAGTAATCGACGTCGGGGACACCGTTTACTTTGAACTCGTCGCGGTCACATTCATATTTCTTGGCCAGACAGGGCATGATGGAGACAACTACCAGCTTTTCGCGGGGGATTCCCATTTTCTCTGCCCAGTAAGACTTGGCGATGGAGCCGAACATCTGTTGTGGAGAACGGGCGGTAGAAGGGATATCCAGCATATCCGGGAAGTGGTGCTCGAAGAAGTTTACCCAAGCCGGGCAGCAGGAAGTCAGGATCGGAAGCCGGACGGATTTATCTCCGTCCAGATAGCGTGTCAGTCGGTTCAGGATTTCGGAACCTTCTTCCATGATGGTGAGGTCGGCGGCAAAGTCGGTATCGAATACATAGTCGAAACCCAGTTCGCGGAGGGCGTAAACCATTTTTCCGGTTACCAGTGTGCCGGGAGGCAAGCCGAATTCTTCTCCCAGGGCGGCACGTACGGCGGGGGCAGTCTGGACAATTACGATCTTATCGGGGTCGGCCAAATCGTCCAGAAGGCGGTTGGTGTAATCCCGTTCAGTCAGTGCGCCTACCGGACATACGGCTACGCATTGACCGCAGTAGGTACATTCGCTATCCTTCATCATTCTGTCGAAGGCAGGGGCTATTGTTGTGTTGAATCCGCGGCGGATGGCTCCCAGTGCGCCGACTGTCTGTACATCGTTGCAGACACTTTCGCATCGGCGGCAGAAGATGCACTTGTCCATGTTGCGCACAATGGAGGAGGTCACTTCCCGTTTGCGGGGAGAAAGTTCGCCGCCGTTGAACGGCATTTCACGGATGTTGAAGCGCAGTGCCAGTGTCTGGAGTTCACAGTTGCCGCATTTGGGACAGGTGAGGCAGTCGTTGGGATGATCGGACAGGATCAGTTCGGCTACCACTTTCCGGGCGTTCATCACGCGCAGGGTACTGGTTTTCACTACCATCCCTTCTGTGCAACGGGTAGCGCAGGCGGGAGCCAGATTGCGGCGTCCTGCCACTTCGACTACACAGATGCGGCAGGAAGCGGGATTGTTCTTGATACAGGTTCCTTTCAGGTCGATGTGACACAGCGTAGGTATGTTGATGCCGATTTTGCAGGCGGCTTCGAGGATCGTGCTTCCTTCGGGTACGGTGATAAAGTGACCGTCTATCTGGAGGGTAATTTGTTTTTCTTCCATAGCAGTAGATTTTAGCAGACAAGAATAGCTTTGAATTTACAGCGTGCCATGCACATGCCGCACTTGATACATTTCTCGGGGTTGATGACATGAGGTTTGCGTACCAAGCCGCTGATGGCATCCGCCGGACAATTCTTGGCACACAGGTGGCAACCGATACAAAGTTCCGGATTAATGGTATAGGTCAGCAGGGACTTGCATTGTTTGGCGCGGCAGGTCTTGTCTCTGACATGTTCCAGATATTCGTCACGGAAGTTGTCGAGGGTAGACAACACCGGATTCGGAGACGTTTGTCCCAGTCCGCAGAGTGCCGTGTCTTTTATCACCCGTCCGAGGGTGGCAAGCGTGTCCAGGTCTTTTTCCGTGCCCCGTCCTTCCGTTATCTTGTTCAGCAGTTCCAGCAGGCGTTTGTTGCCGATACGGCATGGGGTACATTTACCGCAGGATTCTTCGACGGTAAAGTCGAGATAGAAACGGGCGACGGATACCATACAGTCATCTTCATCCATCACGATCATGCCTCCCGATCCCATCATGGAACCGGCTGCCAGCAGGTTGTCGAAGTCGATGGGAGTATCCAGATGTTTCTCCGTCAGACAGCCCCCTGACGGACCGCCTGTCTGTACGGCTTTGAATTTCTTTCCTCCCTTGATGCCTCCGCCGATTTCGTAGATTACTTCCCGCAGGGTAGTTCCCATCGGTACTTCGATCAGTCCGACATTGTTGATCTTTCCGGCAAGAGCGAAGACTTTGGTGCCTTTGGAGCGTTCCGTTCCGATGGAGGCGAACCATTCGGCGCCTTTGGTCAGGATAATGGGAATATTGGCGAGGGTTTCCACATTGTTCACATTGGTCGGTTTGCCCAGATAACCGGATTCGGCGGGGAAAGGAGGTTTCAAGGTCGGTTCTCCCCGTTTTCCTTCCATCGAGTGGATGAGGGCGGTTTCCTCGCCGCAGACGAACGCGCCTGCTCCGTAACGGATCTCTATGTCGAAGCTGAAATCTGTTCCCAGGATGTGGTCCCCCAGTAATCCGTATGCACGGGCTTGCTCAATCGCTTTTTTGAGGCGGTTGATGGCCAGCGGATATTCGGCGCGGATGTAGACCAGTCCTTTGGAGGAACCGATGGAGTAACCGCAGATGCACATCGCTTCTACAATAGAGTGCGGGTCGCCTTCCATGATGGAGCGGTCCATGAAGGCGCCGGGGTCGCCTTCGTCGGCGTTGCAGACAACGTACTTTACGTCCGATACCTGCTTACTGGCAAATTCCCATTTCAAGCCGGTGGGGAAACCGCCCCCACCGCGTCCCCGCAGGCCGGAGCGTTTGATGACGTCGATGACGTCGGCAGGCTGTTTGTTGAGAAGGCAGTCGGCCAGTGCGAAGTATCCTTCACGGGCGATGTATTCTTCTATATTTTCGGAGTCGATGAATCCGCAGTTGCGCAAGGCGATGCGGAGTTGTTTCCGGTAGAAGTCCATGTGTTTGGAGTCGCTGACAGTTTGTTCGGTCTTCGGGTCTATGTAGAGCAGCCGTTCGATTCTTCGTCCTCCGATGATGTGTTCGCTGATGATTTCCTCCGCATCTTCGGGAGTGACTTGGGTATAGAACGTATTGTCAGGAATGATCTTTACGATGGGGCCCTTTTCGCAGAAGCCGAAGCAGCCTACTGTGATGACGTCTACTTTGTCGGTTATCCCGTTTCTTTCAATGGCTTTTTGAAGATTTTCAGTGATGCCCTGACTGGAAGAGGCTTTACAACCGGTACCTCCGCAAATAAGAATCTGGAGGTGTGCTGTTCCGGACGCCAGCCCGCAACATTTTTCGGAAACCTTTTCATTACTTTCTTCGCGCAATGAAAGATGGTGTTCCGCTCTCTTCCTGATTATTTGCAAATCATGGATAGATAGTATTTTCATAAGTATCAGAATTGTTAGATTTCTGCAAATATAATTCTTTGTTCGGAATTAACGCTTTGTTTAGAGAAAATAAATATTCTTCTTTGGTGCCGGCTTGCAGAAGTATGGTATGAAATCTTTATTTTTAACACTTTTAATAGGCGGTGTTAACTATAATAGTAGCATAAAAAAATTATCTTCGCATCGAAAAAGGGCGGATACCCATATGAATCCAACGATAGTTGGGGAGATTCGCAAGAACATTGTGGAGTGACTTATGGGGACCTGCCGGTACTGTATCTGAATGGGGAAATGCTCCTTGTATGAAGTATATATAGCTTGATGGCAAGGATGTACAGCAAGAGTTCCGGCGGGGACGGGGAAACGTAAGTTGCCTCCCTGATACAAAGGGAAAAAAGGGGATTGTGATAGCCTGTAAGTGGTATGCTTGCAGGCTATCTTTTTTGAGTATACTTGAATGTCCGGAGTATGAAGGCAGTCCGTACCGGTGAAAATAAAAACGGGTTTTCTGATACCAGTTAGGTAAATAATTCCTTATTTTCGTATTAAATACGTAGCAAACGTAAATAAGAAATGGAAGTATGAGACGAATTTTGTTAGGATTGTGTGTGCTTTTTTTCCTGAATGCGCACGGGCAGGAGATTCCGTTGCCGGAGAAGATGCCGCAGGATCATCCGAGAGTGCTGACTACCCCGGAAGGAAAAAAAGAAACATGGAAGTTGATCAAGAAGGAAGCATGGGCACAAGATGTCTTTAACAAGCTGAAAGAACGGACGGAAGTATATACGCGACGTACGGAAAGTCAGCCGGACTGGTTATTATCCCGTTTGGCCATGTACTGGAAGTCGCATGCAACGGAAGTGTACGTGAAAGGTGAGGTGTTCGACCATGCCGGAGGCGCGAAGGCACCTGCCCCGACAGTTCGCTATACCGGAACACGAGGGACGGCCGCTACGCATGGTCGACCAAAACTGGAAGATGTAGTACCTTATGACGATAGTGCGGAAGGAAACGTGACTTTCTGCAACAATGCCTTGGAAGGCCGTCCGCAGGAAAGTGTGCATCCGTCCAAGACCGGGCGCAATATTGAGAGTCTGAACTGTGAGATTCTGGGAATTGCCCGTGACGCCGCTTTCCTCTATTGGATGACGGGAGAAGAAAAGTATGCCCGGCTGGCTGCCGGTGTTTTCGATACTTATATGACGGGAATCTATTACAGAAATGTTCCTGTTGACCTGAATCACGGGCATCAGCAGACACTGGTGGGGCTGACTTCTTTTGAAGTGATCCATGAGGATGCTTTGCATATCGTTGTCCCTTTGTATGACTTTCTCTATCATTATCTGCAATCCAACTATCCGGATAAGATGATGATTTATGCCGGCGCATTGAAGAAATGGGCGGATAATATTATCACCAACGGAGTCCCTCATAACAACTGGGATTTATTGCAGGCACGATATATCATGAACGTGGGACTGGTGCTGGAAGATAATGAAGAGTATGCGGACGGGAAAGGACGCGAATACTATATTGACTACGTAATGAACCGTTCGAGCATCCGCCAGTGGAGTCTGACCAAGTTGGCCGATTACGGCTTTGACTCCGAAACGGGAATATGGGCGGAATGTCCGGGATACAGCAGTGTAGTCATCAATGACTATGCGAACTTCACCCATCAGTTTGACCATAATCTGCAGTATGACTTGGTAAAGGCAATGCCTGTGCTGGCAAAAGCCGTAGCGGCCACTCCGCAGTATCTTTTTCCGAACCGGATGATCTGTGGTTTCGGAGATACGCATCCAAGTTACTTAAGTACGAACTTCTTTATCCGGATGATACAGAATGCGCAGGCAAACGGAAAGAAAGAGCAGGAACGTTACTTCACCGCTTTGCTGAAATGTCTGAATCCGGAGGAAGGCAGCGAAAAAAGTGGCAAGAAGAATGTACGGGCTTCTGTCAATTCTTTCTTTGAGGACAAGCCGTTGGTGCTGGACCCGAAGGTGGAGGCGGGGAAAATCGAGGATTATGTATCTCCTCTGTTCTATGCCCCCAACGTATCGTGGCTGGTACAACGCAACGGGATGCATCCGCGCAACAGTCTGATGATTTCTCTCAACGCAAGTGAAGGCAATCATATGCACGCGAATGGCATTTCGATGGAGCTTTACGGAAAAGGATACGTGCTGGGACCGGATGCGGGTATCGGACTTTTTCTGTATAGCGGTCTGGACTATGCGGAATATTACTCTCAATTCCCCAGCCATAATACGGTTTGTGTAGATGGCATTTCCAGTTATCCGGTGATGAAAAGTAATCATTCTTTCGATTTGCTTTCCTGTTTTCCGGCTTCGGCGGAACCGGGTAAAGGATTTACCTCCGTCACCTATAGTCAGGTGGCTTTCCGTGAGCCGGAGAGCAGGGCGGATCAGACTCGACTGATGGGCATTGTTACTACCGGCCCGGAGACAGGGTATTATGTGGATGTATTCCGCAGCCGGAAAGAGCGGGGAGGCGATAAAATGCACGATTATTTCTACCATAATCTAGGTCAGACAATGACACTAACGGCTGCCGACGGCACGGACTTGAATTTGCAGCCTACCGAAGAACTTGCTTTTGCAGGTGCCCATCTTTATGCTTATTCCTACTTATATGATAAGAAAGTGGCTACCACCGGTCAGGATGTGAAAGTGACTTTTACCATCGATATGAAGGATAAAGGCGGAGATGATATTTCCATGAATCTCTGGATGAAAGGAGAACCGGAACGGGAAGTGTTCACCGCACTGTCACCGATGACCGAAGGATTGAGCCGGACTCCCCATATGCCTTATAATATAAAGGAGCAGCCTACGCTCACCTTCGTTGCCCGGCAGCATGGAGAAGCATGGAACCGTCCTTTTGTTGCTGTTTATGAACCAAGTACGCAGAAAGAGCCTTCGGCTATTCAGTCAGTCTCTTACTTTGATGCGGAAGAGCCCGGCTTGAAAGATTTTGCCGGTATCTGTGTGGAAAGTAAAAACGGGCGTACTGACCATATTTTCTCTTTGACGGATTCGTCGCAGACCGCAACCTATCAGGGAATGAAAGTGAAAGCGGACTATGCCGTAATCAGTAACGAATATGCGGGAAACCGGACGCTGTTTATAGGGAACGGAACGCAACTGATTGCATCCGGTATCAGTATCCAGACTTCGGAGGCTGCTAATGTGCTGCTCGAAAAGAAGCAGGGAAAATGGTATATTCTTTCTTCTGCCCCCTGTAAGATAGTGATTGACGGAAAAGCGGTGCAATCCGGAATAACCACCGAATTGACGTTGTTGGCTGTACAATAAGAATCATTGTTAGATGAATAAACATATCATTGTTTTAATTGAACGATTGTTGTTTTGCGAGTTTTCATAAATATCTTTGATAGAGAATAGGTGAATCGTCTTTATTGTTCGTAATACTATAAAAGAATTTTATTCGGTAATATCATGAAGAAATATTGGTTCTTATTATTAGCTGCATTATTAGGTGGTGCAACTTGTATCTTTGCTAAAGACACGCTTGCAACCTGGAAGGCTCCCGCAGGAGTTGCTTTAAATAGTGATTTTACGGTTAAGGTCCGTTTGCAAGATGGAGTCTGGCATACCTTATCTTCTTATCTGATTAAGGTGGATGAGGTAAGAGATACACGACATTATGTAGAAAATGCTTCGATGGCAATTTTTGATTTTACAGGAAAAGTGGAAGTAGCCGTAACCTATAATTTGGGAGAAGTACAGACGGCAAAAGTCCGTCCTCTCTCGTATGATATCCCATTTCAGATCGATGGTAATACAGTAACTTTTACATTAGAGCATCCTCGAAATTTGTCAGTAGAAGTAAATGGGGATATTTTTCATAATCTTCACTTATTTACAGGATCTCCGGAAAGAACGATTCCGGACAAAGATAATCCGGAAGTAATTTACTTTGGTCCTGGAATACATACAGTAAAAAATGGGGAATTGAGAGTGCCATCCGGTAAGACTGTGTATCTGGCAGGAGGAGCTGTTTTAATGGGGCGTGTCCTAATCGAAAACGTACATGATGTAAAATTGCTAGGAAGAGGAATTATCGATCATTCTATAAAAGGAGGTATTCGTATTGCGAATTCCCGAGATGTCTATGTAGAAGGAATTGTTGCTACTCAATGTGCGACAGGAGGGTCGGAAAATGTTACTATCCGTAATGTCAAAAGTATTAGTTATTATGGGTGGGGAGATGGCATGAATGTTTTTGCGAGTAATAACGTATTATTTGATGGTGTCTTCTGCCGTAACTCAGATGATTGTACAACTGTTTATGGCACTCGTTTGGGATTTGAAGGAGGTTGTCGGAATATAACAATGCAGAATTCCACTCTTTGGGCAGATGTAGCCCATCCTATTTTTATTGGAATTCATGGTAATTCAAAAGCTCCCGAAGTTTTGGAAGATCTGAATTATATTAATATTGATATATTGGATCATAGAGAGAAACAAGTCGATTATCAAGGATGTATGGCTATTAATGCAGGTGATAACAATTTAATACGCAATGTTCATTTTGAGGACATCCGTGTTGAGAATTTCCGTCAGGGGCAACTTGTCAATTTACGTATCTTTTATAATGAAAAATACTGTACTGCTCCCGGAAGAGGAATTGAGAACGTATTGTTTAAGAATATATCCTATACCGGAGAGAATGCGGAACTTTCTATTATTGAAGGATATGATGAAAAACGTAAGGTAAAGAACATACGTTTTGAAAATTTGAAAATAAATGGAAAATTGATTGATGATAATATGCCGGACAAACCTCGGTGGTATAAGACTTCAGATATGGCACGCATATATGTAGGACCTCATGTGGAAAATATTGTTTTTACAAGTGATGTAGCTCAGTCACAACGTCGTTTTGTTCATCCGGGTATTACTTATACGCAAGGTGACCTCGATCGTATGAAAGCAATGGTAGAAGCCAGACAAGAACCTTATTATTCTACCTTTTTGAAATTGAAGGAGTCTTCTTATTCATCACTTGATGCACCTGTGGTGAATCGTGGAGAGCAAATAAAGGAAGGGCGATTTAATGCTACAATCGGGGGGGATGGGCGTCGTGCTCATGATTTAGCTCTTCTTTGGCACTTGACAGGAGAAGAAGCCTATGCACGTAAGGCTGTAGAATATTTGAATGCAAATTCTTATTATACTAATACTAGTAGCCGTGGTACAGGACCGTTGGATAATGGGAAAATTTATTTGTTGATTGATGCGGCTGAAATGATGAGAGATTATTCTGGATGGACACGGCAAGATCAGCAACGTTTCAAAGATATGCTGGTTTATCCGGGGTATAGTAATACGGAAAATTATTCTGCTAAATATGCTAATTATCTGGATGATACAAAAAATGGAGTAACTTTTTATTGGAATATCTATAATTTTGATGCAGCGCGTTTCGGTAATCAAGGATTGTTTGCAGCACGCAGTATGATGGCAATGGCTATCTATCTTGATAATGAGATAATGTATGACCGTGCTTATCGCTATTTACTGGGAATGAAACATCGTAAAGATGATTTGCCATATCCTTCAGGACCGGCTATTTCCAGCGATCAACCCATTCATGTTTCTCCTACTATGATTGATTATAAATTGTTAAAACGGAAGAATGATATTCAGGATTATGGTTATGACGAACAGCTCCAATATTATATTTATCCTAATGGTCAGTGTCAGGAATCCAGTCGTGATCAGGGACATGTATTAGCCGGGTTGCACAATTATGTTGCTATTGCAGAAATGGCATGGAATCAGGGGGATTCTTTATATAGTAGTTTGGACAATCGTTTATTGCTCGGGCTAGAATGGAGTTATCGTTATAACCTGTCAAGTATTCAATCTTACAAAAAACAGGAAACACCTTGGGAGCCAACAGGATTAACAAAGGATATGAATGAAGTCACATTTGATAACGGGAAATATCTCCAGATAAAAAGTCGTAGCGGACGTTGGGAGTCTGTGAATATCTCCTCTCATGGACGGGGAGATGTTGCCGGGACAGGAGGAACCAGAGAAATGGCATTGGCACATTATGCGGTGCGTAGTGGATTACCGGCTGAAAAATATACCTGGTTACAGCGTTATCGTGATTATATGATAGAACGTTATGGATGTGAGAATTGGGGAGTAGCCCCGAATTGGTTTTATGAGTGGACTGGTTGGGGGACTTTAACTAAGCGACTGACCCCTTGGATGGCAGGTGATCCGGTTACTTTTTCTACAGGTAAGCGAGTTTCCGGTTTGCATCAATTGCCCAGTACAATTTTGGCTGCTGATTATGATTATTATTGTATATCAGAAAATCCTGAAGGGCATACCTATCATAATATAGGGACAGTACGTGGAAATGAGTATCGTCCGGATGGAGCAGTTGAATTACAGAAAATAGATAATAAATACGTAGTGGTTCAGGTAGAAGACGGCGAGTGGATGAATTATACTGTCAATATCCCTAAAAGTGGAGCTTATGCTGTTTATCTTACTTATTCGGCAAATTCCTCTTCACATGTAGCAATGGCCTCTGATCAGGGATTAGAAATCTCGTCTTCGATCCCTTCTTCTAAAAAGTGGAAAGAAACAAAACTTGGCGAACTTTCACTTTCGGCTGGTGCCTGTGTATTGCGTTTACGTGTTGACAAGGCCGGACAAAAGTTATGTCTCAGTGCTTTCCGATTGGAAAAAGTAGAAAGGGATAGATAAAGTGGTGATATGATATAAGTATGTGTGAAGCATTTTTAGGGAGTAATTAACGTATTACTCAAGTAATTTGTAGGAAAATATAGAAAAAGAACAGAAAAATGATCATTATGATATTATAAATTACTATTTTTGTGCACTCTGTTACAGGATGATATTCTGATCCTGATAATTGAACCGTTGAGCATGTTTTATATTATAAATGATAGATATATGAAATTATTAATTTTTATTTCGTTATTTGGAGGCTTATTGTTAGCCTCTTGTGGTAGCAGTAGTTCACAAAAAAATGCAAGTACACAAGAAGTAAATCCGGCAGACACTATTTATTTAGGTGATTTACGTGAAAAATTTGAAGGAGATAGTATTTTCTTTAAGGTGGTTGCTCCTGACTTGATGCTGATGGATTACCAGTATTTCTGGGCGGCTACAGAGTCTGAAGCTGTGGAGAAAGGACTGACTAAAGAATATTATAAGCGTGTTAAGAAAGAAATTTCAGAAACCAATGAAGCAATTAAAAAAGGTGTAATGAAAGGTGCGGATGTAAAACGTATACCGGATTTCCAAGAAGGACAAAAGAAATAAATCGTTTCAAAGAGAAATTGATTATTGCTATGATAGATAAAAAGAAGGGAGATGTTAAATATGACTTCTCCCTTCTTTTTTGCATCAATGTCTGGTGAAAGAGAATCATAATTTCATCTGACGTTTTATTTCATCATCCACTACCGTCATCATACCCTCTACTTGCGCCAGTGCCAGCATACGTCCATAAAAAGAATAGCCTGGATTATACCCCTTGTCTTCATCTCCCAGCATCATTCTCCCGTGATCAATGCGCATAGGTAATCCCGGATTTTCTTTCTCAAAGATTCGGATAAGGTCAATGATATGTCCTCTTCCTGCCAGGTGAGAACTTTCAATGAAGTTTCCACCCGGCATGGCGGCTGTGCTGCGTAGGTGTATAAAGTGCGTACGCTTAGCAAACTTCTTTGCCAATTCGCGGGTATCATTGTGTTCGCCGGCACTCAAGGAACCTGCACAGAATGTCAGTCCGTTGTGCGGATTGTCTACTGCATTCAGAAACCAGGCTATATCTTCTTCATTGGTGACGATACGAGGAAGACCAAGAACCTGGAATGGAGGATCGTCGGGATGCACGCACATATTCACTCCGTATTCTTCGCAAACCGGCATAATGGCAGAAAGAAAGTAACACATATTTTCTCGCAGGATGTCACGGTTAATATCCTTGTACAAAGTTAACAACCGTTTGAAAAGGATGACCGGTTCTTTGTCTCCTTCTTTGATGTTCCCATTGACAAATCCTTGTGTCTTAACGATAATGGTATCAATCAGATCATCCTTCTCTTTTTCGGTGATCACTTGATCCAGTTCGGAAACTTTATGAAGTTCTTCTTCCGTATAATCCTTTTCAGCCCCTTCCCGTTCCAGTATCTTCATGTCGAAATAGGCGAAACGGATACGGTCATAATACAATGAGCTAGTACCGTCGGGGCAGAGGTACTGCAAGTCTGTACGTATCCAGTCGATGACTGGCATAAAGTTATAGCAAACAGTTTTTATTCCACATTTACCTAGATTGGTAAGGCTTACTTTGTAGTTCTCTATCAACTGTTCACGTTCTGTCCCACCATATTTGATCGCTTCGCATACGGGCAAACTTTCTACTACAGACCAGCGCAGTCCGTATGATTCTATATAGGATTTCAGAGCATTAATCGCTTCTATTGTCCATATTTCTCCGTTCGGTATGTCGTGCAAAGCTGTAACAATCCCTTCCACACCTATTTGCCGGAGCATTGGCAAGGTAATCTTGTCTTTCTTGCCAAACCATCTCCATGTTTTTTCCATCATAGTTTCTTCTCTTTATACGCCGCTGAATGCACTGAATCCACCGTCGATAGGCAACATTGCACCGGTTACAAAACTGGCAGCTTCGCTACACAAAAATTGTACGGCACCGTTCAATTCTTTAATATCACCAAAACGGTTCATCGGTGTCTTGGCTAAAACCTTTTTGCTTCTGTCAGTCAGCGAGCCATCCGGATTGATAAGTACGCGACGGTTCTGATCACCGATAAAGAAACCGGGAGCAATGGCATTTACACGGATGCCGTCACCATATTTCAGAGCCATCTCACTGGCAAGCCATTGTGTAAAGTTAGCTACAGCTGTTTTTGCAGCCGAATACCCCGGCACACGGGTGATGGCACTATAAGCAGCCATAGAAGACACATTGATAATGCAACCTTTTTTCTGCTCTGCCATCACTTTACCAAAGATCATAGACGGATAGACTGTACCGTTCATATTCAGACTGGTCACTTTCTCCCAACAGGAAATGTCCATATCATAGAAGTTCTGATCCGGTTCAAGAGTGGCTCCCGGCATGTTGCCTCCGGCAATATTCAACAGAATATCAATCTGTCCCCATTGGGCAACAATCTCTTCCGCTACTTTTTCCAGACTGGCGATGTCCAGCACGTCTCCAATAATACCGATAACATCCTGACCATATTGTTTAAGTTCTGCTACACGGTTGTCCAGTTGTTCCTGACGGATGTCGATAGCTACAACTTTTGCTCCCTGCTGTACAAAGTGCTGGGCGATATTTCCTCCCAACACACCACCTGCTCCGGTAATTACAGCTACCTTACCGGCAATACTAAATAATTCGTTCATGGTTTTATTTATTATTTATATGAATTGATGCAAAAGTAGCTACTTTTTGAATGTGATGTTGTGCTTATTTTTGCAAGATGTTTGTTTATATTTGCAGAAATGTATGAAAGAAAAGAGACTTTTATAAAAAGAATTGAGAAGTAGTGTTTCTTTGGGAGACAGATTGAGTATAATAATTAATTCGTTCGTATATATTGGAAAAACGGATAAACATGAATTTAAATAGAATGAAGAAAAGTATCTTGCTTTTACTGTTGGTAATACCGACACTGACAAAGGCACAGAATGTGATGACAGAAACCCGCCGGGAACTGACTTCCCCAGACGGAGCGTATCGGTTCACCTTTTACCAGCGTTCGTTCGGAGAGGATAATGCACGAATGTATTATACGCTGACATATAAGAATCGTCCGGTAGTGGAGGAGGGTGAACTTGGTGTACAGATAGAGAATCAATTGTTTGAATCGGCATTGGGAGTACCGAACGATACTTGCCATTTTTGGTGCGAGAATCTGAAATTAACGGATACTGATCATCGGAAAAACGATGCAACATGGAAACCTGTATATGGAGAACGTGCCGAAGTTCGGGACTGTTATAATGAAATGACTTTAAAGTTTCGTAAAGGTGAGGGACAAGGGATGACTGAAGGCGGTTACGACAAACGTAAAAACTACTTTATGAATATTATCGTCCGTGCCTATAACGAAGGAGTGGCATTCCGTTATCATTTTCCGGAAACGACCAATGGGCTATTTTTACATATTACAGGTGAACGGACAAGTTTCACAATGCCTGAAGGTACAATGGCTTACTATGAACGTTGGGCACAAGGTCCTTATGAGCTTCGTCCCCTGTCAGGGTGGGGAAAAGAGGAAAGTGAACGCCCTTTGACTATGAAACTGCCAGATGGATTGACTGTTGCATTACTGGAAGCGGAGATGGTGGATTATGCTCGTGGAAAATTCCGTTTGTCTGCAGAGAAGCCTTCAACACTGGAAACTAGCTTGTATAGCAGCGTTGACATTATTTCTCCCTACAGTACCCCTTGGCGTGTCATTATGGCTGCCGAACGTCCGGTCGATTTGATCAATCATAATGATTTGGCTTTGAATTTAAATACTCCTTGTCGGATATCAGATATTTCTTGGATTAAGCCTGGGAAAGTATTCCGTTCTGGAGACTTAAAACAGGAGAAAGTAAAAGCAGCCATTGATTTTGCAGCGGAACGTGGCATTCAATATGTACATATGGATGCAGGATGGTATGGCCCGGAAATGAAAATGAGTTCGGATGCTACTACGGTTTCTCCGGATAAAGATCTTGATATTTCTGCTTTATGTAAATATGCAGAATCTAGAGGCATTGGATTAATGGTCTATGTCAATCAACGTGCTTTGGTTCAACAGCTAGATTCTTTATTGCCATTGTATAAAAAATGGGGATTGAAAGGAATTAAATTCGGTTTTGTACAGATAGGTAATCAGCATTGGAGTACGTGGCTACATGATGCAGTCCGTAAATGTGCGGAATATGAAATGATGGTGGATATTCATGATGAATATCGTCCAACCGGTTTCAGTCGTACCTATCCCAATTTGATGACGCAAGAAGGTATCCGTGGAAATGAAGAGATGCCGGATGCGACACACAATACCATTCTCCCTTATACTCGTTTTCTGGCAGGCGCAGGAGATTATACACTCTGTTATTTTAATAGTCGTGTGAAAAACACCAAAGCACATCAATTGGCAATGGCAGCCGTATATTACAGTCCTTTGCAATTTATGTTTTGGTATGATAATCCTGCTATGTATAAAGGTGAGGAGGAACTGGAGTTCTGGAAAGCCATCCCGACTGTTTGGGATGAAAGTCGTGCATTAGATGGAGAAATAGGTGAATATATTGTGCAGGCTCGTCGTTCCGGAAAAGAATGGTTTGTGGGAGCAATGACAAATACAGAAGCGCGTACCATTACGTTAACCACGGATTTTTTGAAACCGGGAACGAAGTATATAGTCAACTTGTATGAAGATGACGACAAGTTGAATACACGTACAAAGGTTCGTACTACTCATAAGAAAATAAAAGCCGGAGATAAGCTAACTTTGAAGTTAAAGTCCTCCGGTGGTGCTGCACTGCATTTTACTCTTGCTGAGTAGAGTTGTGTCTGCGATAGGCCTCTATCGCAGACTTAACCGAACCGTGTAGCAACAGAAGTGCCTCAGCCTTTTCGTAGTCCAGATGGAGTTCTTCAATGATCATGCGCGTTCCCCGATCAATGAGTTTTTGGTTACTCAATTGCATATTGACCATTTTATTTCCTTGCACGCGTCCCAGTTCAATCATGATAGTAGTACTGATCATATTCAGAATCATCTTTTGAGCAGTACCCGATTTCATCCGAGAACTTCCTGTCACATACTCCGGACCGACAATCACTTCTATCGGTACATCAGCTTCGGCAGCCATCGGCGAATTTGGATTACTGGTAATGCAGCCGGTCAGTATTCCGTGTTCCCGTGCTGTACGCATGGCTCCGATCACATAAGGAGTGGTGCCGGATGCTGCAATTCCGATGACTGTATCTTCACTATTGATATGATGCTGCAATAACTCTTCCCATCCGCGGGACATATCATCTTCCGCATTCTCGACGGGATTGCGCAAGGCGGTATCTCCTCCGGCGATTAGTCCGATAACTACGGTGGGAGGCATACCGAAAGTCGGAGGTATTTCGGAAGCGTCGAGTACACCTAAACGTCCGCTTGTTCCGGCTCCCATATAGAATATTCTCCCACCTTTTTTTACTCGGGGAATAATTAATGTGACCAGTTTCTCTATTTGTGGGATTACTTTCTGCACGGCATCCGCTACTTTATGGTCTTCAGTATTGATATCTTCCAGAATCTCTTTTACCGATTTCTTGTCGAGGTCATCATAGAGCGATGGTTGCTCTGTTATCTTGATAAATTCCATGATTGATCATTTAAAGCACTAATTCTTTGAACAAACGCTCCAAGGTAGCATCCAAATCCTCGGAAAATCCGGGATGCGGGCGGGATACTTGTATACATGAGCTTTTTACAGCGGTCAGCCACCGGAAACGATCGGGGACATCCATGCTTGCTATCATTCCCCCTTCCTTACTACCCGAACAAATCCTGTCGAAGACATGCAGTCCTTCTTTCAGACAATTCATATCCAGTTCGGAAGAAAACAGTTTCAGTTTATTCTCATCTATCGTATAAAGTGATTTGAGGTATTTGCATCGTTTGGAGAACAGTACAATACCTACATTGATAAATTCTTCACGTTCTACTTTGGGAACGAAACGAATGGTTGCGTATTCATATAAGTGCCTTTCTTGCATGTTGCGCTTCATTTACAAATAGTTCGGAATGCTTGATCCTTTCCTCTAAAAATTGAATATAAATATCTCTCAGGTCTTGTGGAGTTTCCTGTCCTTCCGTCCAGTTCAACCAGTCGTCGGGGACGGTATTGACTATTTCCCGTATCTTATCGGAGGTTAGTAACTGTCTGAATGCCATATCTGTTTCTTTCAGTTGGTCGGCAAATGGCAATAAAACATGATCTTTTATCTGCACGAATGGGGTGAGTGCCTGTTTCTGCCAGTTGGTCCAGCTATGTTGGAAGTAAAGGGAAGCTCCATGATCGATCAGCCATAATTCTTTATGCCACATCAGCATATTGGTATTCTTGATGGTACGGTCCACATTTGTCAGAAAAGCATCCATCCACACAATCTGTGAGGCGGTTTTACCATCCACTTGATGTACGACAGGATCGAAGGTCAACGCTCCGGACAAGAAATGCAAACCGATATTCAATCCACGGCTCCATTGCAGTAAATCCTGTATCTCTTCATCTGCTTCCGTTCGGCCGAAAGCTTCATCTAAATTCAGGAAGATGATCTCCGGTACTCTGAAGCCCAGAGTACGGGCTATTTCTCCTCCGATCAATTCAGCGATAAGGGCTTTGGTTCCGTGGCCTGCTCCTCTGAATTTTACGACATATTTGAACTCATCGTCAGCTTCAGCCAAAGCCGGCAATGATCCGCCTTCCCGCAGGGGAAGAATATATCTAGTTACGTTTGCTGTACGTAAATCCATATCACTCCTTTCTTAATTGAGAATAAAGATACGACGTTTTTGTGAAATTGTCGATGAAAGAGTTCCTATAATAATAGTTTTTTTATATTTTTCGGTTGAGTATACTTTGGTTTCGTTACGTATTACATAAAATAACGATAAATGAATGGAACATGAAACTACTTCGATTTTTAGTATTTGGAATATTAGTGTTTATGTTATGGCCAGAATGTATAGCGGTGGAATGGCAGTGGTCTGTACAGATACCCGGCATTATTTCTAACGAAACTGATGATCATCCACAGGCATTTCTGTGGATACCTTCCGATTGTGCCCAGGTAAGAGGTGTGATGATAGGTACTCACAATATGACAGAGGAAACCCTGTTTGAGAATCTTCTGTTTCGGGAGAAAATGTCCGAAATAGGTATGGGCTTGATCTGGATTACTCCGGGCTGGGATCAGAAATGGGATGTATCTGCCGGAAGTCAGAGGGCATTTGAACAGATGTTGGAGGACTTTGCCGCTATCAGCGGTTACAATGAATTAAAATACGTTCCGATTGTTCCTTTCGGACATTCGGCGATGGCAACTTATCCTTGGAATTTTGCAGCATGGAATCCCAAACGGACATTGGCTGTCATTTCCTTTCATGGAGACGCACCGCGTACTAATCTTACCGGATATGGCCGTGATAACATGGAGTGGGGGAAACGTACTATTGACGGCATTCCCGGCTTGATGATCGAAGGAGAATATGAATGGTGGGAAGATCGCGTAAATCCGGCATTGGCGTTTCGCCTGATGTATCCCCGGAGTTGCATCTCGTTTCTTTGTGATACTGGGCGCGGACATTTTGATATTGCAGACCGTACAGCAGTATACCTTGCATTGTTTCTGAAGAAAGCCATGGAGTACCGATTGCCGGAAACGTATGATGTAGATAAGCCCGTGATGCTGAAGAAATTGAATCCGGAAAACGGATGGCTTGCCGAGCGTTGGCATCCTGACCAAAAGAGACGTGCTAAAGCAGCTCCCTTCAAACAATACAAAGGCGATCCGCATGATGCCTTCTGGTATTTCGATAAAGAGATGGCTGACATGACAGAAGAACGTTATCGTCAGGAAAGAGGGAAAAAACCGCAATATCTTGGTTTTGTACAAGAGAACAGCCTTCTTGCATATCACCCGAAGTCTCATGTGAAAGTTGCCGCCCGTTTCCTGCCGGAGGAAGATGGACTTACTTTTCATCTGAAAGCTGTATTTACGGATAGTCTGCATACAACCATCTCCGACGAACATTCATCGACCTTTCCCGAAATAACCCGCATCTGCGGACCGGTACAGAAGGTGAATGATACTACTTTTACTGTTCGTTTCTACCGCATGGGAATGTATAATAAGCGTCGCACAGGAGACATCTGCCTCTTGGCGAGTCATGACGGTGATAATCAATATAAAAGTACAGTGCAGGAACTTAGTTTCCGGATTCCTTACCGTAACACGGAGGGGAAACGACAGTATATACTTTTCCCAGGCATTGGGGATGTGAAGGCAGGGACGGAGTCCGTCACTCTTCGGGCTACTTCCGATTGCGGACTGCCTGTATATTATTATGTGAAAGAAGGCCCTGCGGAAATCGACGGAAACAAACTTGTATTTACTCCGATACCTCCTCGCTGTAAATATCCGTTGAAGGTGACAGTAGTTGCCTGGCAATATGGGCTGGCGGGAAAGGTACAGACAGCAGAGCCGATAGAACGAAGTTTCTTTATTTATCAATAATATGGAATAAAACGAAAGCTTACGGAACGATCAATCAGAATTAATTTCATTGTATTGAGTGTTGAACAGCGCTTATTCGTATCTTATTGAAAAGGATACAAAGAATGGTTATGAATAAGAAAAATCTAGTTGTAATAGCATGGTTGGCAGTGTCGACTATGATGTCCGCCCAGTCTGTATACCCCGGTCAGCATCAGGGAAAAATGAAAAAAGAGACAGTGGCTCCAATTCGGGTACAGAGTTTTGATTTAAAGGATGTCCGCCTCTTAGCGAGTCGTTTTCGTGATAATATGTTGCGGGATTCGGCATGGATGACTTCTCTTGATGTGAATCGTCTGTTACATAGTTTCCGGACCAATGCCGGTGTCTTTGCAGGTCGTGAAGGCGGCTATATGACTGTAAAAAAACTCGGTGGCTGGGAATCTTTGGACTGCGAACTTCGCGGACATACTACCGGACATTTGCTTTCAGCTTACGCATTGATGTACGCTGCTACCGGAAGTGAGATTTTCAAACTTAAAGGAGATAGCCTTGTAAATGGATTGACCGAAGTGCAGAATGCACTTAAAGGAGGATATTTGAGCGCATATCCCGAAGAACTGATCAACCGCAATATTCAGGGAAAGAGTGTCTGGGCACCTTGGTATACCTTGCATAAACTTTATTCCGGTCTGATAGACCAATACTTATATGCAGATAATCAGCAGGCTTTGAGTGTGGTGACCAAAATGGGCGACTGGGCTTATAACAAACTGAAACCGCTTAGTGAAGAGACACGCCGGTTAATGATACGTAATGAGTTCGGGGGAATCAACGAATCATTTTATAATTTATATGCCATCACAGGCGACGAGCGTTATCGTTGGTTGGCGGAATATTTCTATCATAATGACGTGATCGACCCACTGAAAGAACTTCGGGATGATTTGGGAACCAAACATACAAATACATTTATCCCGAAAGTAATTGCAGAAGCTCGCAACTATGAATTGACACAGAATGAGACGAGTAAAAAACTTTCAGAGTTTTTCTGGCATACCATGATTGACCATCACACCTTTGCTCCGGGATGCAGCAGTGATAAAGAGCATTTTTTCGACCCGAAGAAATGCTCTAAACACTTGACTGGTTATACCGGTGAAACATGTTGCACCTACAATATGTTGAAACTTAGTCGCCATCTTTTCTGCTGGACCGGTGATTCTTCTATTGCCGATTACTACGAGAGAGCATTATACAATCATATCCTTGGACAGCAAGACCCGGAAACAGGGATGGTAACTTATTTCCTTCCGTTACTTTCCGGCTCTCATAAACTGTATAGCACCAAAGAAAATTCTTTCTGGTGTTGTGTAGGCAGTGGATTTGAGAATCATGCCAAATATGGAGAAGCCATCTATTACCATAATGATAAAGGCATCTATGTGAATCTGTTTATTCCTTCCCAAGTGACTTGGAAAGAAAAAGGACTGACGCTTCTTCAGGAAACCGATTTTCCGAAGGAAGAGACTACTCGGCTCACTCTTCGTGCAGAAAAGCCAAGGCATACTACTATTTATTTGAGATATCCCTCATGGAGTAAAAATGTGAAGGTACTTGTGAATGGTAAAAAGGTGTCAGTGAAACAGAAACCGGGTTCTTATATTGCTATTACCCGTGAATGGAAAGATGGTGACCGTATTGCGGCCACTTATCCCATGCAGATCGAACTGGAAGCTACTCCCGATAATCCGAATAAAGTAGCTTTGCTGTATGGACCGTTAGTACTTGCCGGAGAACGGGGAACGGAAGGAATGCAGGCACCTGCTCCCTTCTCTGATCCTGCTCTTTACAACGATTATTATACTTATAATTTTCATGTTCCTGCCGATCTGCGTACATCATTGAAAATAGACGTGAAACACCCCGAACGAACATTGCACCGTGTGGGAAAAGACTTGAAATTTACTACGGAGCAAGGAGATGTGATCCGTCCGCTTTATGATTTGCATCACCAGCGTTATGTAGTGTATTGGGATTTACAAGATTGATTTAATTTAATGAACAGGCACGAATAAATTATTTGGGTGCATTGAGTAAATACTTCCGCCTCTTCGTATTTGTCTATTAGCATCAGCAAATACGGAGAGGCGACTTTTTAGATAAGGAACCGCTCTCTTTTGGAGATTTTTGTGTATGTTTGTCACATGTTTAATATGATAAAGCCCGTTGGCAGGTGAAAAGCACGATTAAATATTTGGTTCTTATAATAATGTGTTGGGTTTGCGGGGAAAACTTGCAGGCACAACCCTATATGTTTCGTAATGTTGTTATGTCCGACGGCCTTTCCGGTTTGTTGGTGAATGCTATTTATAAAGACTCGGAAGGTTTCATCTGGTTGGGGACAGACAACGGCCTCGACCGTTTTGACGGTGTGAAGGTGAAGCATTTCGAATTCCGCGGAGTAGATTCGGGAAGAAAGAAACGGGTGAACTGTATTACAGAAACCGATAACAAGCAACTATGGATCGGAAATGGAATCGGACTCTGGCGGCTGAATCGCTCCGGTAGTGAATTGCAGAGAATCGTTCCCGAGAAGATCGACTGTGCCGTCAATGCTTTGTTGGCAGATGGAGATGTACTTTATATAGGTACGGAGAGAGGACTGTTTATTCAGAAAGACGGTCAGTTGCTTCAGGTACAGACCGATAAAAATATGCTGGCAGCCTGTAACCGGATCATGGACCTCTGCCTGAATGAAGATAAGAGTGTCCTTTGGTTGGCAACAGTGCAAGGGTTATTTTCTTATTCGCTGAAAGATGGTCAGATCAATTCCTGGCATTTCAGAGAGAATGTTCCCGAAGCCGATTATTTCCGTTGTCTGACCCGCATAGGTGAAACGCTGTATCTGGGTACAATGAGTCAGGGAGTCGTCTGTTTCGATATCCCGAAACAGACATTTGCCCATACGGTTTCTTTGGGATGTGATGTGATATCTGATATTTCCGGTGATGGAAAGGAGACGGTGTACATCGCTACAGATGGAAATGGGGTTCATTTCCTTTCTCACAAAGACCGGAAAGTGGTTCGCCGCTTTTTCCATGATGTGAATGATAAAGAAGGGATTCGCAGTAATTCTATCTACTCACTACTGGTGGATGACAGGGGTGCAGTCTGGGTAGGACATTTCCAAGCCGGATTGGATTATTCACTGTATCAAAACGGACTGTTCCGTACGTACGCTTATCTTCCTCAGTTTAACTCTGCCAATTTATCAATTCGTTCGTTCGTAAACCGGGGACCGGAGAAAGTGATTGGTTCGCGTGACGGATTGTTCTATATTAACGAAGCTACCGGCATAGTGAAAAGTTTCGTGAAACCGGTTCTTACGTCCGATCTGATCCTTACCATTTGCTTCTATGAAGGTGAATATTATATCGGTACGTATGGCGGTGGTATGATGGTATTAAATCCGCAGACGTTATCTCTCAAATACTTTACACAAGGTGATACGGAACTCTTCCAGAAAGGACATATCTTCTGTGTAAAACCGGATAACAGGGGAAATCTTTGGATTGGCACCTCGCAGGGACTATTCTGTTACAACGGGCAGACAAAGCAAATCAAAAACTTCACCAGCACCAACTCTCAGTTGCCCGAAGGAAATGTGTATGAAGTAAGTTTTGACTCTACCGGAAAAGGATGGATTGCTACAGAAACCGGTATGTGCATCTATGATCCGGCCTCACAAAGCCTTCGTTCCAATGTATTTCCGGAAGGATTTGTACACAAAGATAAAGTACGTACTATTTATGAAGATGCAGAACATAACCTTTACTTTATCCGTGAGAAAGGCAGCCTGTTTACTTCTACCTTAACGATGAACCATTTCCGCAATCAATCAGTACTTTCTACGCTTCCCGATAACTCGCTGATGTCAATAACAGAAGATAATCAAGGCTGGCTGTGGGTAGGCTGCAACGATGGATTGTTGCGTATTAAGGAAGAAGGAGAAGAGTATGACTCCTTCACCTTCAATGACGGAGTGCCGGGACCGACTTTCACTAACGGAGCGGCTTATAAAGATGAAAGAGGACTGTTGTGGTTTGGCAATACCAAGGGGTTGATCTATGTAGATCCGAAACAGGTAGATGAGGTACGTGGAAAGGTTCGTCCGATTGTCTTTACGGATATTCTGGCTAATGGAGTTTCTATCAATAAATCGTCTTTGAAGTATAATCAGAACAATCTTACTTTCTGTTTTACCGATTTTGCATATGGATTACCTTCTGCCTTGTTATATGAGTATAAACTGGAGGGAGCGGACAGTGACTGGAAGTTGCTGACAGCACAGAGTGAAGTATCGTATTATGGGCTTTCTTCCGGGACATACACATTCTGTGTACGTATTCCGGGCAATGAACAATCAATGGCCATTTATAAGGTGACTGTGCAGCCGATGATTCCTTGGTGGGGATGGGTGATTCTCGCTATATCGATTATTCTGATCGTTGTTCTAGTGAGATATTATGTGCGGAAATCTGCTCCATTGGTCACGGAAGTACACGAGATCTCATCCGAAGAAGAAGAGGAAGAAGAAAAGACGGTGGAACCACATCCTGCAGAAGAAAAATATAAGGCCAACCGTATGAGCGAAGCCGAATGTAAAGAACTTCATGACAGGCTTGTTGCTTATGTGGAGAAAGAAAAACCTTATATTAATCCCGACTTGAAAATGGGAGAACTTGCCGCCGCATTGCATACTTCTTCCCATTCCTTGTCCTATCTGCTCAATCAATATCTTAATCAGTCATACTATGACTTTATAAATGAGTATCGGGTTGCCCAGTTCAAGAAAATGGTAGAGGATAATGATTACTCCCGTTATACATTGACTGCATTGGCCGAACTATGCGGCTTCAGTTCACGTGCTTCTTTCTTCCGTTCATTCAAGAAAAGTACCGGAGTTACTCCGAACGAGTATATTCGCAGTATCGGAGGAACGGCTAAAGATGAATAGTAAATGTGCTCCCTTCATTAAGATATTATGCTGGTAAGATTAATGTATTCGGTCAGTAACAAGAGATCGTTTCACGTATGTGATTCCATCGGTTCATGTACGTGATTCATTGGGCTTACGTACATGAGCTGAACGGTTCACGTACGTGAAATGAATACATGAAAGTACCTGAATATATTAGTCAAGCCTTGTTTGTATGTTAAGCTTCCCAGCCTTTGTCTTAATACATGCAGCTTACATAGAACAATATTGGGCGTAAACAACGTACATTCATGGCAAAAATGGTGTTTTTAACATTGGTAGACGTTACCCTTGAATAGTCTGTCTAACACCTGATAATCAATTGAATAAATAGATCGCTTGTCAAAAACAGGTGATAATAGAAATCAATAACTATTCTATTATCACCTTATTATCACCATCTATTATCACCCTTACTGCTTTAATTATAAGACACTTGTCCTGCCAAGGTGATAAGTGACAATTACCAAAGGCTTTTTATTTCCCAGGTTACTTTGCTCAAATTGATGAGATGTGAACCATCGGTCTGCTTATTATGCCCAAACGGAGTCTCATTTTATAAAGTGAGACTCCGTTTAAAAAGTGTGTAAGTGATTGTAATTCATTTGCTTAAATAAAATAAAGTCTACCTAGATGCGTTGAGATTCATCTCCCTTGTTTTTTGAAATCATTCTCCGGAATTGCCTTTATATTTGCATCGTGTTCAAAACCGAAAAAGATAGTATTATGGAGACAACAGCTTACACTTCCGACAACATTATCACCCGTTCTTACGAGGAATATCATCAGGTAATCTTAAACTATATTACCTATCGGATTGCTCACCGTTATGAAGCGGAGGATTTAACTCAAGATGTATTTGTGCGTCTGATGGATTACAAACAGATGCTCCGTCCGGATACAGTAAAATACTTCCTTTTTACGATCGCACGCAATTTAGTGACCGACTATATCCGTCGTTATTATAAAAAGCAGGAGATAGATAGTTACCTCTATGATTTTACTGTCACTTCTTCCAATGATACTGAAGAGAAAATCATTGCTGATGATTTGATGGCGATGGAACGGACACGGTTGGCAGCCATGCCCGAACAGCGACGACTGATCTATACGTTAAATCGTTTTGAGGATAAATCTTCTCCGGAGATAGCCTCCGAATTAGAATTGAGTTGCCGTACAGTGGAAAACCATCTTTTTCTCGGACGCCGTGATATGCGTGACTTCTTCCGAAACTGTATATAAAATTATTCATATAATAAACAACCTTTGGTGCTTATGGAAAAGGAATCAATACTGAGTGAGAGGTATCTTTATGCCTCAACAAATTTTAGAGAACAAGAATTTAATACTATTTTTAAACCTCAAATTTAATGTTATGAAACGAAGAGGATTAATTTTTAATTCGCAACCTAATAAGGCGGTCATAGTTGCTTTAGGACTGATGTTGATGCTGTGTCCGGCTTCCCGGACATGGGCTTATGCAAATGTTAATGATAGCAGGACTATAGCACAGTCTCAAAAACAAGTCAAAGGTCAGGTTGTGGATGCGACGGGAGAACCTGTTATTGGTGCAAGTATACTCGAGAAGGGAACTACGAATGGAGTAATTTCTGATATTGATGGGAATTTCTCTTTAAATGTAAGTTCTCCGAATGCTGTGATTGTTATTTCGTATATTGGTTTTAAATCAATGGAACTTCCGGCTTCCGATCCTAAATTGCGGAAGATTATAATGAAAGAAGACACTGAAGTACTGGACGAAGTGGTGGTTGTAGGATATGGTACTCAGAGAAAGGAATCTTTAACAGGTGCTGTAACCGTTGTAGGAGCCAAACAACTGGAAAATAAAGGTACGATGTCAAGCCCGTTGCAGGCAATGCAGGGCACTGTGCCCGGAGTACTTATCACTCGTAATTCCGGAGCTCCTGGAGATGAGAGTTGGGGTATGAAACTTCGTGGAGCGTCTTCATCCAACTCTACTGATCCACTCATTATTGTAGATGGTGTGGAATATAGTGACGGTATCAACGGTATGCGCAATTTGAATCCGGATGACATTGAATCTATCAACTTCCTGAAAGATGCTTCGGCTGCTATATATGGATCGAAAGCAGCGGGAGGTGTTGTATTGATTACAACGAAGAAGGCAAAAGCGGGTAAAACTGTTGTCCAGTATAATGGTTCTTTTACTGGAAAAGTGGTAGGGCTTCAACCGGAATTGATGTCGTTGGATCAATGGGCGGATGCAGTGATTACTGCTCAGACTAATGATGGCTATTCTGATTCAAACTGGATTCGCTATGCCAGACTAGCCAAATTGTATAAGAACCAGTACATTGATTTGAGTCATAGTGCACACCCGATTCCCGAAGGATTCAAGGATGTGGAAGACTTTGTCTTTATGGATAATGACTGGCAGGATATTTTATGGGGAAATTCATGGTCTACACAACATGACCTCAGTGTCTCAGGAGGTACAGAGAAAAACTTGTTTCGTTTGTCACTGGGATATATGTATGACAACAGTACCTTGAAATGGGGAAATAATAACAATCAACGTTACAATATGCGTTTGAACAACCAATTTAAGCTATCGGATGCTGTGATGTTGACATCTAGTATCGGTTATAACCGTCAGGATCAAGTATCTCCCAGTATGATAGGGAAAGTTCTTTCCCAGTCTTCCCCACAACCGGGTTTGCCTGCTTCTACTATCGACGGACGTCCCTATGGATGGGGAACGTGGCGTGCATTGAACTGGTGGGCTGAGGAAGGCGGAGACAATAAACTGAAGGTTTCGGCTATCAATATCAGCGAATCGTTGAACTGGAAGATATATTCGGATCTGGATGCCGTTGTCAATGTGGGCTATAACACTTCAACCGCTACACGTGAGAAAGTAGAGAAATCTATTGATTGGTATAATTATGCAGGCACTAAATTGTTGGCGACAGAACCTACTCAGGAAAAGAGTAAATACTCTGATTCTTTTTCAAGAACAGACTACTATATGGTTTCCGGTTACCTGAATTGGCACAAAACATTGGCGGAAGTACATAATCTGAGTGCAATGGCTGGTACACAGTATAATTACACACAGTATAAATATACTTTTGTATCTGTAAAAGATATCAATCCGTCTTTAGAGATACCAAATGGTGCCGGAGAAGTTCTGATAAAAGATGGAGACAGTAAGCCTGCAAAATGGCATGAGGCAATGATGTCCTATTTCGGACGTTTGAACTATGATTATAAACAACGTTATTTGGTGGAAGGCAATCTGCGATATGACGGTTCTTCAAAGTTCCGTCCCGAAAATCGCTGGCAATTCTTTTGGGGAGTATCTGGAGGATGGCGTTTGAGTGAGGAAAGCTTCATGCAGCCGTTATCTTCTTTGGTCAGTAACTTAAAGCTGAGACTGTCTTATGGTGTATTGGGCAATCAAAGTGGCGTAGATCGTTACGATGGTACTCAGTTGTACAATTTTTCTTCGTCTAGCGGAGCATATATTGGCTCTGGAAAAGTTTCGACTATTGATACGAATGGGAAGATTGTAACTACAGACCGTACTTGGGAACGTATTCATAGTTATAACTTGGGGCTGGACTTCGGATTCTTCAATAACCGACTGACTGGTACTGTAGAGTTATTTATGAAGAAAAATAATAATATGTTGATTGATGCCCAGTATCCGGGTGTGTTGGGAGATAATGCCCCAACGATGAATCTTGGAAAGTTTGAGGCTAAAGGATGGGAAGGAAACATGACGTGGTCGGACAAAATAGGACCTGTACAATATCATATTGGAGGGACTATAACTTATACTACTAATAAATTGATTGATTTGGGAGCAACTTCCGTTCTGAAATCAGGTTTTGTTGGTAAGCAGCAAGGTTACCCGTTGAACTCATATTTTGGATTACGCTATGTCGGTAAAATTCAGACCCAAGAAGAACTGGAAAAATACAAATATTACTATTTGGATGGCAATGGAATTGGAATGCAGGATAATCTTCGTCTGGGAGACCACATGTTCGAAGATGTGAACGGTGATGGCAAACTGGATCAGAATGATTATGTATATTTAGGGACGGATGATCCGAAACTTTCTTATTCAATCAACATCGGATTGGAATGGAAGGGCTTTGATCTCTCTGCTATTTTTCAGGGAGTGGGGCGCAGAACAGTTTTCCGTGGTGGTGAAGGAAATGAAACATGGCGGGTACCGATGAGTGCTATTTACTTGAATACTACAACCCAGTCCATCGGTAATACATGGAACCCGGAGAACAGAAATGCCTATTATCCCTCTTATACAAGCATTGGTTCTATAAATAATTATAATTATCAGTGTTCTTCTTGGTCTGTAGAGAATGGAGCCTATCTCCGTTTAAAGAATCTGACTTTGGGATATACGTTACCTGCTTCATGGTTGGCCAAAACAAATGCGATCAGTAAACTACGGATATACTTTACAGGAGCTGATTTATGGGAACATAGTAAGTTAAGAGACGGCTGGGATCCGGAAGCTTCACGTAAAACTAAAGATTTAGGACGTTATCCTTTTAACAGAACTTTCACGGTAGGTGTTAATGCAACTTTTTAAATAGAATAGTATGAAACGATCAAAAATAACAATTCTCCTTGCCATAGTGTTAGGAATGACATTCCACTCTTGTTTGGATCTGGAACCTCAGGATCAGTTGGGTGGTAAGAATATGTGGACTTCTGTCAATGATTATAAGCAGTTTGCCAATACCTTTTATAGTTGGACGCGTGATTTTTCTTCTGTCGTATATGATGGAACACATAGTGACAAACGTTCGGATTTGATTACTTATCAGAGCTACAATGAATTTAGCCGAGGAATAAATTCAATTCCGTCTTCGGACGCCAACTATACGGATAACTACAAGCATATCCGGCGCACGAACTTATTGTTGCAGAATGCTGAAGCTTATGCTAAGCCGGAAGATATAAAGCAATATATAGGAGAGGCTTATTTTTTCCGTGCTTATAGTTATTTTGACTTACTTCAATTGTATGGAGACGTTATCATCACCAAGAAGCCGTTGGACATTACAGACCCTGAGATGAAAGTAAAACGGAATGACCGCAGCGAAGTAGTCGATCTTATTATCGATGATCTTAATCATGCCGTTGAAAATTTACCGGCTTTTAAAGAACTTACGACCGAAGAGGAAGGACGAATTTCTAAAGAAGGTGCACAGGCTTTCCTTTCAAGAGTGGCTCTTTATGAAGGAACATGGCAGAAGTCGCGTAATGGTAATCAGAATACGCAACGTTCCGCTAATCTGTTGGACATAGCTGCCAAAGCAGCACGGACTGTGATTGATGCTAAATATGGATACACATTCCGATTGTTTGGAACAGACAGTGAGACAAAAATACTGGGTGACAGTGCGCAGAAGTATATGTTCATTTTGGAAAATGAGAAGTCAAATCCGGCAGGTATTAAAAAGTCTTCTAATCATGAGTATATTTTTGCTCGTCGTCATGATCAGGTATTGGCCTCAATCGGTAAGAATATAACGCAAGAATGTCTGGCAAATGTGCAATGGGTCACTCGTAAGTTTGCCAATCTTTATTTGTGTGATGATGGATTGCCTATTGAGAAATCGGGGCGCTTCCAGAAGTATGATAAAAAGGTCTCTGAATTTTTGAATCGCGATAATCGTATGCGTTATACGTTGCTGAAACCGGGTACCCGCTATTGGGGGAATAAATTCGGCCGAACTTCGTGGCAGTGGGATGAGACGGATCTTAAAACATCCAAAGTTTATGATCCAGCTTCCGGTACATGTTATGGCAACCAAAAATGGAGTGCTGAACGTGTGGTACCCGATACGCAAGAGGGATATGATTTCCCGCTTATCCGTTATGCGGAAGTCTTGTTGAATTATGCAGAAGCCATATATGAGAGAGATGATGAAATTGAAAATGAAGACTTGAATATTTCCTTGAATCTGGTTCGTCAACGTGTAAATACCAATATGCCGGCATTGACTAACGAGCTTACACAGGCACATGGGTTGGATATGAGAACGGAAATACGGAGGGAACGTACTGTCGAACTCTTTAATGAAGGATTTCGCATTGATGATTTGAAACGTTGGAAAACAGCAGAGAACGAGATGCCGCAGACTATGTTGGGAATTAAATGGAAGGGGACTGAATATGAGTCCTGGAATACAACCTTTAGTTTGAATGATGAAGGATGTGTTGTTGTAGAGACTGGGCGTCAGTGGGCGGATAAGAATTACTTGTACCCATTGCCTTCTGATCAGTTACAGTTAAATCCGACTTTGGGACAAAATCCGGGTTGGGGAGAATAATGGAATATGAATAATAAAAAAGAAAAAATATGAAACATATAGCTTTCTTATCAGTAAAATGGATGTCAGTAGGTCTTGGGATGCTAAGCTTATTACTGTCAGTAGCTTCATGTGGCGATAAGGAATATGGTGATGCTATGAATGAGGCGCAACTAATGAATGATATAGAGGTAAATGTAGGTTCATCACTACCTTTAGCTGTAGGAATGGATTTTGTTTTAGATTATAAGCCGGTTCCGGAGAATGTGACGAATCCGGAGATTACTTTAACATCATCGGACGAAAATGTGGTGTCTGTTTCGCAGGACGGCAGGGTTACGGCTAAGATGATCGGAAAAGCATATATTAATTTGTCTCAGAGTACCGCCTTTGAGACTCTCAAAACAATAGAAGTCCAAGTAATGCCGGTGGCTACAGCTATAGAGCTTGAAAACGTGGAACTGTTTGAAGGAACAAATAAGAAAGTGATTGTCAATGTGACTCCTTCAGACGGATATAATGTGTTTGATTGGAAAAGTGATAATGAAGAAGTTGCAACGGTAGCGGACGATGGTACGATAACGGGGAAAAAGCCTGGAACAGCTAATATTTCAGTTTCAAGTCAAGATGGTAGTCAATTGACTGCTACGGCTGTAGTAACAGTAAAAGAAGTGATTCCTATTGATAAAATCACATTAAGTGAACCGGGATATGATATGATGATAGGAGATAAGACTCTGATAAATTGTCTTTTGGAACCAATTGATGCATCGGTTGGATTATTAAGCTGGAGTACTACCAATGACAGAGTTGCCACAGTGGATGCTGATGGCTTGGTAACTGCTGTGGGTGCAGGTGAAGCCGAAATTATAGCTCAGGATCCATTGTCCGGACTATCAGCATCGATAGCTGTCAAAGTAGTTGGTGAAGGAGTAGTCTCATTGTCACTATCTTATGTTCGTAATCAGGATGAACTGAAAGCACTGGGATGGGGATTTGGACAAACGCCCGCTTCGGTCAATTTTGATGCTGAAGGTATGACTGTAAATATGTCTCTGCAATCGAACAGCAAATATAGGGCAGACTTAAAGATGGCTTCTAATGACCGTCCGGTTGTCTTGAATATAGGAACTTACCGCTATCTTGCCTTTAGAATGGATGTGCCGGGTAACGGAAGTCTTAAGTTGGATACGAACAAAGGTGATTATGGTAACAATCCGACCGGAGTTTTGGCTGAAGATTCGCAGGTTATATATTATGATTTGCAGGCTAAGCCCTATTTTCCAACGGATGCTCCATCGGATAAGTTGACGACTTTCCAGCTGAAGATAGCGGACGTTACTGTACAACCTTATTCTTATAAGGTATATTGGGTACGTACTTTCAAGACATTGGAAGATTTAAAAGTTTACGTAGAAAAAGAAAATAACAAATAAATCTGAAATATGAAAACGAAATATATAAGCTTATTCTTTAGCTTTGTGATAGCATTTGGTATGATGTCCTGCAGTAGTGAAATTCCCAATGGGGATACCAGTAAATTCAGTGATTTGAAAAGTCCTGAAGAAGATATGGTTAAGAAAGACTATTTGCCATTGAAGCATCCTTGTATGCTTCATACACAGGCCGATATTGATCGCGTAAAAAGTAATCTGACACGATCGCCCTGGAAAGATGCCTACGCTCAACTGGAAGCAAGCGATTATGCGCAAAGTTCTTATACAGAAAAAACGAGTGCTTTGCTTGATGGATATTTGAAACGAATGGATAAGAATAATTGGTCGGGTAAATATCCGGATTACTCTAATTACACATCGTGTATGTATGATGCTGCGGCTGCTTACCAACTGGCACTCCGCTATCAGTTGTCGGGAAATACCGTATTTGCAGATGCTGCTGTAAAACTGTTTAATGCATGGGCTACGAACTGCAAGGGTATATTGAGAATGGAAGGTTATACTAATAATATTCCAGACCCTAATTTATATTTGATACCTATTCAGGCACATCAGTGGGCAAATGCGGCGGAATTGCTCAGAGATTACAACGGATGGGATAGGAATGATTTTGAGAAGTTCAAGACTTGGATGAAAGATACGTTTTACAGTGTTTCCAATATGTTCCTTAAGAATCATAACGGCGGACAGGGCAATATGCATTACTGGCTAAACTGGGATCTGGCTCAGATGACATCTATTCTTTCCATTGGAATATTGTGTGATGATAATGTGCTGATTAATCAAGCTATCGTATATTTTAAGAATGAAGAAGGAAGATATAAAGAAGCTGGAAATATCAAAAATGCAGTTCCTTTTTTGCATCAGGATCCGGATTCTGATGAGATTTTGGGACAGTGTGAAGAGTCGGGACGTGACCAAGGGCATGCGACATTGTGTGTGTCATTGATGGGGGCATTCTGTCAGATGGCTTATAGTATCGGTGAGGACCTGTTTGCTTTTGATAATTATAGGGCAGTAGCAATGGCTGAGTATGTAGGCAAGTACAATCTGATCAAAGATGAAGCCTTCAATAAAGGAACATTAGTTGGTGATGATTTTGTATATGATTCCAATTCTTTCCCCTATACTTCCTATTCAAATCCGTCTTATACCAATACAACTATATCTACAGACCAGCGCGGAACGAAAAGACCGGCATGGGAACTGTTCTATGGATATTGCAAGGCAAAAGGTATATCTTCCATTTACAGCGGGAAGTGGGCAGAGCAAATGCGCCCCGACGGAGGTGGTGGAAACTATGGACCGAATAGCGGTGGATTTGATCAGTTAGGTTTCGGCACATTGATGTATTACCGGGAATGACGATACATTTTGGAATATTTTTGCGAGGGGATTAGGTATTTACCTGATCCCCTTCGTATATATAAGCAAATAGGTCAGTAATAAGATTGTTGAAAAGAGATAAAGGATTCAGTTTTTAAAAGATTGGTTTTAATATAAGGTAAAAAGAACCTGTTTTTAGGAATAACGATTAGTATGTTTGAATGAAATGATTAGTAAGGTAATATGCGTAAAAAGATTCTGTTTATAGCAGGAATGATGGCTTGCTGTACTTGGGCGAGTGCACAGGAAATATCCCGGACCTGGGTGGCTGATAAAGGCAATGGTACTTATCAGAACCCTGTGCTTTATGCCGACTATTCCGATCCGGACGTATGTGCGGCAGGAGATGATTTCTATATGACGGCTTCCAGTTTTAATTGCATACCGGGACTTCCTATACTTCATTCCCGTGATCTGGTAAACTGGTCGCTGGTGAATTATGCGCTGCCGGTACAGGAACCCAAAGAGTTTTTCGATAAAGCGCAGCATGGGAAAGGTGTATGGGCTCCTGCTATCCGCTTTCATAAGGGAGAGTTTTATATTTATTGGGGCGATCCGGATTATGGAATCTACATGATAAAGACCAGAGATCCGAAAGGATCATGGAGCAAACCCGTATTGGTGAAAGCCGGAAAAGGGATGATCGACCCGACGCCACTTTGGGACGAGGACAGGAAAGTATATCTGATACATGCTTATGCCGGCAGTCGCAGCGGAGTGAACAGCATTCTGGTTATTTGCGAACTGAATGCGGAAGGAACGGAAGTGATCTCCGATCCGGTAATGGTGTTCGATGGAAATGACGGAAAGAACCATACGGTAGAAGGACCGAAGCTCTATAAACGGAATGGTTACTATTATATTTTTGCTCCGGCAGGCGGAGTAGCTACCGGTTGGCAGCTGGTGCTTCGTTCAAGGAATATTTATGGACCCTATGAATCAAAGATCGTGATGGTGCAGGGGAAGACCACCATCAACGGTCCGCATCAGGGAGGCTGGGTAGATACAAATACAGGAGAATCGTGGTTCGTCCACTTTCAGGATCAAGGGGCTTACGGACGTGTTATTCATCTCAATCCGATGAAATGGGTGAATGAATGGCCTGTGATCGGAGTAGATAAAGACAAAGACGGTTGCGGAGAACCTGTCACCACCTATAAAAAGCCGAATGTCGGAAAGATGTATCCGGTAACTACTCCTCCGGAAAGTGACGAGTTCGATACACGGCACTTGGGATTACAGTGGCAGTGGCATGCCAACAAACAGGATACCTACGGATTTACGACCGATCTGGGATATATCCGACTCTATGCAGGCAGCCTTTCCAAAGAGTTCGTGAACTTTTGGGAAGTGCCTAATCTGTTGCTGCAAAAGTTTCCCGCTGAAGAGTTTACGGCTACTACCAAGCTGACGTTTACCGCCAAGCAGGATGGAGAGCAAGCCGGAATGATAGTAATGGGATGGGATTATAGTTATCTGTCTGTCCGTAAAGCCGGCGACAAGTTTATCCTGCAACAAGCCGTATGCAAAGATGCGGAACAGCAGCACCCCGAACAAGTGAAAGAGCTGGCGAGTTTTCCGGTGGAATATCTGAAAATGCCGGGAGTGGCTGATAATGAGTGGAAGACCGTTTACTTACGGGTAAAAGTTACCAAAGGAGCCGTTTGCACCTTTGCCTATAGTCTCGATGGAAAGAAATACAAAGTAGTCGGAGAACCTTTTACTGCCCGGCAGGGAAAGTGGATAGGAGCGAAAGTCGGTTTATTCTGCGTCACTCCTAATGACGGAAATCGCGGATGGGCGGATGTAGACTGGTTCCGGGTAACTAAATGATAAGAAAGAATAAGTGAGAATAAAAAATAAGAAACTAACACGAAGATATAGAACGAAAAAATGAAGAAGATTGTAGCAGGGTTGGTTGTAGTACTAGGCTTTTGTGCATGTGCCCATCGGACTTCCGGTACGTTGGATGTGAATAAAGCTCTGGATTATTGCGCGGAACAGACCCAACGTTCACTGGTAGAACTGAAAGGAGACTCGGGTATAGACTATACAATGATGCCACGTAATGTCATGGCAGACGAACATCATTGGAATTGTCGGAAAGCAACGAAGGAAGAATGGTGTGCCGGTTTCTGGCCGGGGGTGTTGTGGTATGATTATGAGTACACACAAGACAAACATATACTGGAAGAAGCCGAAAAGTTCACGGCATCCTTAGAGTTCCTTTCCCGCATTCCGGCTTATGATCATGATCTGGGTTTTTTGGTTTTTTGCAGCTACGGCAACGGATATCGCCTGACCCAGAATCCCGCTTACAAACAAGTGATTCTGGATACAGCCGATTCATTGGCTACTTTGTTTAATCCGGTAGTCGGCACGATGCTGTCCTGGCCGCGAGAAGTAGAACCCCGCAACTGGCCCCACAATACCATCATGGACAATATGATCAACCTTGAAATGCTTTTTTGGGCAGCAAAGAACGGTGGTAACCCTTACTTATACGACATCGCTGTATCTCATGCCGACAAGACCATGAAATGTCAGTTTCGTCCGGACTATACCTCTTATCATGTAGCGGTATATGATACTATCACAGGTAACCTGATTAAAGGAGTGACTCACCAAGGATATGCGGACAGCACAATGTGGGCACGTGGACAAGCGTGGGCTATTTATGGTTACACCGTAGTCTATCGTGAAACGAAAGACCCAAAATACCTTGACTTTGTGCAGAAAGTAGCCGATGTCTATCTGGAACGCTTGCCCGAAGACAAAGTGCCTTATTGGGATTTCAGTGCTCCGGGCATACCCGATGCTCCGCGTGATGCTTCGGCGGCTGCCGTAGTAGCTTCCGCGCTGCTCGAACTGTCTGCCTATCTTCCCAATGGGAAGGGTAAACACTACAAGGATGCCGCTATCGAAATGCTGACAAGCCTGAGTTCCGACAATTATCAGAGCGGTAAAAGCAATCCGGCTTTCCTGCTCCATAGCACAGGCCATTGGCCGGCTCATTCGGAGATAGACGCTTCTATTATCTATGCAGACTATTATTATATAGAGGCATTGCTTCGTCTGAAACGTCTGCAGAAGGGGGAAGGAGTATTGGGATAGAGATGTTAGTAAGCAGAACGATGTAAGCACAATCACCTTACATCATCAGTTGGACAGAAATAAAAAGTGGATGTATCAGAACTTCCCTTTTAACGAAATCATCCTCGCCACAGATAGTCTTAGCGAGGATGATATTTAATTTATGAGGGTTTCAACACATCCTCTTTCTTTTTACTGGTTAGGGTTTAGGTTATTATTTCTTTACCTTGATGATGTCATAATTCAGATCGCTGACAGCTTCCTGCAGGCTATCGTTTACCAGACGCAGGGTAGTGTCATTTACAATCACAAAATACATTGGAGCCTCACCATCATTCGGAGTTAACTTAACAGCTTTGGTAGGTTTTTTGTTCACTACTTTTTGGATAGTCTGTTGTTTTCCTTTAGAAGAGAAGGTTTTGTTCTTACCCTGACCTTCTGCATCGAGGTAAGTCATATCCAGTGTATACGTGGTATCTACACCGTCAGTTGCAGCGTTCAGGGTCAATACGTAGTCGATACCCGGACCGTCGGCAGCAGGGAGTGTACCTTCATAAACTTCGGTCACTTCTGTGATCGGAGCCATTTCTATAGAAAGACTGTCTGCTTCTGCCTCTGCGGCTTTGTTGGCTTTTGACTGGCAAGATGCCAAAGCAGCTACGACTGCTGCTAACATAATTACTTTTTTCATCGTTAAGTGCTTTAAGTTAATATAAATATAGTGAGCTTACTGCTCGGGTTATTCTTTTTCTTTATTCTTCTTCGTCCCGTTTGATGACCAGCAGTTTGTCTACCCGTCCACGGTCCATATCCACTACTTCGAATTGCAGGTTCTTGTAGGTGAAGATATCTCCGGCTTTCGGGATACCGCCCAGCAGGAACATTGCCAATCCTCCGAGGGTCGTGAAGTCTTCGTCTTCCAGGTCTTCATAAGATAAGATTCCCATCTCTTCCATAAAGTCCTTGATGTTCATCGAGGCTTCCACCAACATCGAACCATCCTGTCTTCTGACGATATCTTCCTCTTCCGTATCGTCTTCTTCAAGGATATCTCCGAAGATGCTTTCGGTAAGGTCGTGCAGGGTAATGATACCTTCTGTACTACCATACTCGTTAACAACAACTCCGAACTTGTTTTTGTTCTTCTTGAACAGCTCTAAAATTTTATTTGCATATAAACTTTCGGGGATAAACAGAGCCGGGCGGGCTATTTCGCGCAGATTGAACTCCTTTTTATTGCCTACCATCAGAATAATATCTTTGACGGATACCACACCGATAATCTCGTCTTTCCGCTCGTCCACCAACAGATATTTGCTGTAGTGTTCTTCTTCGATTGTCTTCATCACCTTGTCTTTTGTATCGTCGGGATGGAAGATGACAAGGTCTCTGCGGTGCGTCATCAGTTCATTGGCACGTTTGTCCGAGAAACGGAACACATCACGCAGCATTTCCGTCTCTTCCTTGTCGATCACTCCCTGTTCGGAGCTTTGGTGGAGAATCATTTTGATCTCTTCCTGTGTCATCGGGCGTTCTTCGTTTTTTACGCCGATGATTCTGTTCAGCAGGCGGGTGGAGATACTGAGCAGCCAGACGAACGGATAGGATACTTTCGTCAATAAAATCATAATCGGACTGAACAAGGTTGCGTATCGTTCCGGATTACTGAGGGCAATGGATTTGGGAACCAGCTCTCCGATGATAAGAGAGAGATAGGTGATGATTACCACAGTGGTGATCATGGCCAGATTACGTGCATAGGCTTCCGCTCCCGGTATGAGGGAGAAGAGTGGAACAAGGTCGTCTGCGATAGCGACACCACCATAGGCACCGGATACGATACCGATCAGGGTAATACCGATTTGAATGGTGGACAAGAACTTTTCGGGTTCTTCCAGTTGTTTCAGTACTCCACGTGCAGATTTGTTGCCTTTTCCGGCGAGAGTTTCGAGACGTGCTTTGCTGGATGATACCAGCGCAATTTCGTACATGGCAAAGATGCCATTCAGTACAAGTAAGAGAAGTATGATAAGAAATTCCATAAATGGATTTAAATGATTATTGCCGTGAAATTACATGAAATCACGACATCATGCAAATATGTGCTGTATATTAATGATTTTTTAATAAACAATTGGTGCGGAATGGTGATGTATTCTTTGAAATGAGGGGGCTTAAGAACAAAAGAACATATTCCGAGGTTGCAAAGTAAATGCTCTCGGAATATGTTCTTTTGTAATTTCTGATCTTGAGTCTTTTTTATTGTTTGTATTTATCAGCCAGTTCTTTAGCACGGGCTACACGTTTGGCAGTGTCGGGGTGTGAAGAAAACATTCTCTGCATGTAGGAAGATGCGGGAGCCCCATTGGACAATTCGAGAAGCTTATTCAGTGATTTGTACATACCATAAGGGTCGATGTTGTTTTTTACGCAGAACTCTACACCGTAGGCATCTGCTTCGTACTCTTGTTTCTGTGAGTATTGTGCGCCGGCAAGTGCTTCTGCCATTGCTCCCAGTTCAGAGTCAGTCAGTTTGGCGACCTGGCTGCTGGCTGCTCCTGCCGCATTCTTTACAGCCGAACGGAAATATGCATTCTTCATTGCGTCTTTAGAGTCGGTATGGATGACATGACCGATCTCATGACCGATTACTGCCATTACTTCTTCGTCAGTCATGACGTCCATCAGTCCGGCACAGATACGCACGCTGCCGTCACCACAGGCGAAAGCGTTAACGTCCACTACTTCATATACGCCAAAGTTAACTTTCATACCATCTACTTCTTTGATGTTTCCGGTCAGTCTTTCCAGGCGTTTTCCGTATTCGCTGTCCGGTTTGGTCAGTGGGTTATGCTTGTCCATCCATTCCATATACTCCTTGCTCATAGCAGCAATGTCGGCGTCAGATAGAGAGATTGCTTGTGCGGCATCTTTTCCTGCTTGAATAGCTTTGCCTAAATTGAATTTCTTGAATTGTGCTGAAGCGTTAAAACAACTCATGCCCAAAAATAACAGGGCTACTAATGCAATTTGTTTTTTCATCATAGTGAATTTTTAGTTTGTTATTATATAATATAGTGTTAGTATTCAAACGTGATTCCCAAAGTCGGCAGCAGTGTACCGCTTTCTTGCTTGAGCGACTTCATGACATACCGTTGTTCGGCTATCGGTGCGTCCGGATTCTTGATTACTCCGGTGCTCATTAATACATCTGCCTGTTTCAGCTTGCTGCCCGCGATATTCTGCAGATCAATGTAGAAACCCAGCATACAGCGCTTCAGATAGAATGTTTTGTCTATGCGGATATCTACCTGAGTGAAGGCCGGGAGTCGTTCTTCATTGTATCGGGTATAGTCGTAATACGGTTTTCCCTGTGCATTCCAGGCTGTTACCAGAGATGACTTGTCGGCATCATAAGGAGTATAGGGGGCACCGCCTATACAGCTGACTTTCATTCCGACGCTCCAGTGCCGGGGGAGATTGTAAGTTCCCCGCAAGTTGAAAATAAAGCGGTTGTCCCATGCGGAAGCGATGTACTCGCTTTCCTTATCAGTACGATATTCGCTTTTAAAGAGCGTGAAAGATGAGGCGAGATTCAGTTTCTTGGCGATCAGCCATTTAAGGAGAAGCTCTGCTCCGTAAGACCGTCCCTGTGCGGTGGAAGTAAGCAGCTCGTTGCCAATCACTCCGTAATCGTTTCCTTTGCAGGTCAACGGAATGCCGTCGGCTACGGAAAGAGGAATTTTGTCATAATCTTTATAGAATCCTTCGACGGATACTTCGAAGGTATCGCCCTTTCTCCAGTTCAGTCCTACGCTACCCTGGCTGACTTGCATATAGCGGAGCGCATACTTGTTGGCATAGAGTCCGTTATTGTTTTTAAAGCCGAGAGCGGTGTAGGGAGGCAGTTGATAATAGAGTCCTGCGTTTCCGCTCAGCGACCAGTGCTCCGTCAGTTGATAGGAGAGCGACAGGCGGGGAGAAAGCTGGTCGGACAGGTCTTTCATGGCTGCCGAGTAGTTGTTGGCATCGGCACGCAGTCCCAGAGAAGCCGTAAAACGCTCGTCTATGGAGGTGTAATTGACTGTTCCGAAAAGTCCCCAACGCATGATGCCCAGATAGGTGTGGTAGTCGAACGTCTGCGCACGGTCGGTGTATACCTTCTGAAAGGTGGTGTTGCTATACTGGCTATAGTCCAGACTGGTTCCGACGGTGACTTTCCAGTTGCGGAAAGACGAACTGTTCTCAAGACGGAGCTGAGTATTTTGTTCCGTAGAGCGGAGGCGGAGCATCAGATGATCCGGATCGCTTTCGTCGTTCTGCTGATATTTGGTGTTCCGGTTGTTCAGATAACTGTGACTGGCAACGACTGACTGCACGTGTGCCCCCGCATAGTGCCGATATACGGCACCTAGAGTGAACGTCTCCTGCTGAATCTTAGGCAGGTAACTGAGGATGTATTCGTTGTCTTCATCGTCGGCTTTGGTGTTTAGCTTCATCTTATCAATGCCGCCCAGCCCTAGTACAGTCAATTCATTCCGGGCGTCAAACCTTGTTTTCAGCTTGAATTGCGCATCCGTAAAAGTCGGCAGAAAGGGCAGCCCGAGCATATCAAACAAGAATTGCAGGTAGGACTGACGGACGGAAACCAGATAGGAAGTCTTTTTGCCCAAATGTCCGTTGGAGGCAAGGGAGACTTCGGAAGCTCCGAGAGTAGCTTTCAGGGAATTGCGTTCCATGTCCCCGTCGCGCAATTTGAAGTCGAGCACGGAACTGAGCGCATTTCCTTTGTCTGTCGGGAAGGCTCCGGTATAGAAGTTCACTTCCCGTATCAGGTCGGCATTAAGGATACCTACCGGACCGCCCGATGCTCCCTGTGTGCTGAAATGGTTGATATTAGGGATCTCTACTCCGTCCAGGTAAAAGCGGTTTTCGGAAGGCGATCCGCCGCGTACGATCAAGTCGTTACGGTATCCTATCGGTGAGAAGGCAACTCCCGGATAAGACTGTACGATGCGTGAGATGTCCCGGTTGGCTCCCGGACTTTTTTCTATTTCCTGCAGTCCGATGATGCGCAGGCTGACCGGACTTTCAATGTCCCGACGGAAAGGGGAGGCGGTGACGGTCACTCCTTCCAGTTCCGTCTGATTCTCTTCCATCTCTATTTGTATATGTAGGTCTCTGGTCGAAAGTATGTATTCGGGGGTAGTGACAGTTTTGTATCCGATAGCGGACGCTTGCAGGCGATAGATGCCGGGCGGTACTTGCCCGATCGAGAACTTACCTTCGGCATTCGTCACTCCGCCTTTATTGAGTCCGACAATCATTACATTGATAAATTCCAACGGCTGACGGCTGGATTTATCAATGACTGTTCCCTTCACTTGGTGGACAGGCTGTGCCAGAAGGAAGGATATGGTTATGTTGCAAAACAGCAGAAGCGACAGTAGTCTTTTCATGTTATTTGTAGTTTAGCGACTGCAAAGTTAATGGAAAATAGTTTCACATTTCAATTTTATGTTCTATTTTTGTGGGAATAATAAAATCTGGTTAAGTATGAAAACCGTAAAATTGATTACCTGTAATGACGCGATGAAGGCGCATATCCTTCAAGGGGCACTGGAGAATGAGGGCATTGAATCTATTCTGCATAATGAGAACTTTTCTACTTTGTATAAAAGTTGCGTGAGCAGTATTGCGGGAGTGGATATCCTGGTAGCGGATGAAGATTATGAGAAAGCCGTTCAGGTGCTGAGGCAGAACCAAAGCTGGCCCGAAGAACTGACGCTCTGTCCTTATTGCGGTTCGTCCGATATTAAATTCGTATTGAGAAAAGGACACAAACTGCGTGCTGTTGGCGCAGCTGTACTTTCCATGCTGGCAGCGGCGCCTCCGGGGGACAATCATTGGGAATATACTTGCCAGCAGTGTCATCAGACTTTTGAGACACCTGTTGCCGAATTTCAACCTTCGGGAGAAGACGAAGAATGATTGGATCTAAACATATTATAAACACAATGAAAAAGAAAAAACTTCTATTAATCGCTCTTTTGTTAGTTGGGGCAGCGTCTTCTTTTGCTGCCAAAGTAGATACGTTATTAGTGAAAAGTCCTTCCATGAACAAGGACATCAAGGTAGTAGTAGTCACTCCGGATGCGGCATTGGGAAAGAAAGCTACGGCGTGTCCTACTGTTTATCTCTTGCATGGTTTTGGCGGACATGCCAAGACGTGGATTGAGATTAAACCCAATCTGCCTCAGATTGCGGATGAGAAAGGAATCATATTTGTTTGCCCGGACGGAAGTACCAGCTGGTATTGGGACAGTCCGAAAGACCCGTCTTTCCGATATGAAACTTTTGTCTCATCGGAACTGGTGAAGTATATCGACGGACATTACAAGACAATCACCGACCGCAAGGGGCGTGCCATTACCGGTCTGAGTATGGGCGGACATGGTGGTCTGTGGACTGCTATCCGTCATAAAGATACCTTTGGCGCTTGTGGAAGTACAAGTGGAGGCGTAGACATTCGTCCGTTCCCGAAGAATTGGGACATGGCAAAACGCCTGGGGGATTATGAATCTAACAAGGAAATATGGGATACGCATACTGTAATCAATCAGATTGATAAGATTCAGAACGGGGATTTGGCGATTATCTTTGATTGCGGCGAGGCTGACTTCTTCATTCAAGTGAATAAGGATTTGCACAACCGCTTATTGGAAAAGAAGATCGATCATGATTTTATCACCCGTCCCGGAGGACATACCGGAGAATACTGGAATAACGCTATCGATTACCAGATTTTGTTCTTTGATAAATTCTTCAAGAAATAAAACCGGAAAAGCTTGACTTTTGCATCCGGATGTCGTATCTTTGGAGACATAATCATATAGTAGATTGAAATTAAACTACGATAGAAGGAGGAAGTGAAAACTTTCTCCTTTTTTTGTGTACTACTTGGTGAGGAACTGTTCAGATCGGTGCTGGGAGTGGTTCAGCTTGGTGCTTATTGAAATTTAGAAGGGATGTCGGGAAGAATTAGAAGGTATGTTAAGGCAAATTACATACTATGTTAAGTGTAATCAGATGCTTTGTTAGGTGAAAACGGAGGCTTTGTTTCGATAAACAGGCTTTTATGTAGCGGAAAAGGTCAGTCGGAGTTAAGAATCTATAAATCTGCTCTTGACAAGAATCGGGTTATTCAATCGTAATTGAGATCGTGCGATTCAGATAAGATATACTTTTGCCATTACCATATTTAGTGCTGACCTTTAGACTGACAGGTTTCTTGTTTTTATCAAAGCTATAAGTATATTCGGTTCTTTCGGTGTATGTGTCACTGGTTTTCTCCGGATAAGAGGCGGTAGTAAGGTGTTGTGTCGGTTTGCCAAGCATGCCGGCAAACAAGGCTTCACGATGGAAGGAAAGGGGATAAGTATCCGCCACCAGCATACAGGGAAGACGATAATAATTGATATCTTCTCCCGTTTCATAATTAGTCTGAAGCTTTCCGTAACCGGTGGATGATTCATAGGGCAGTGAAGGAGAGATGGTGGAAATTAAATCGCCCTTGTCATACTGTAGAGAAAGAGTGTGCGCGACAACTGCATCGCTGCTTCCTTCCCGGGGCATAATCTTTTCATTCACTTGTGTCAGATAGCCGTCCGTATATGAAAAGGTATATTGTCTCTTCTGGTCGAGAGAAGCATATTCGCATTGCGTGGCGTATCCTTCTTCGTTTAGGGTGTATTTACGCTCAGTCCCTATTTCGTCTGTGAAAGTAACACTGCTTCTGTTGTTTCCGTATTGGATGGTAAGCGAATGGCTGATGATCTCTGTCAAGTCCGCTATCGAAACTTCTTGCGTGTAGGTATAACCGGTCAGCCAGGCATCTTCGTAGCGAAACTCTTCTTCTTTAGTAACGTCAGATACTCCGATTCCATCGGACTTGCAAAATTCGGAGAACAGCATCTTGCTTATTTCCGGGTCAGGAACTTCTGTGCCTGCTTTTTCTTCATCATCCGAACAACCGAACATTACTATCGCACACAACAGAAGTGCTATCTTTTTCATACTTGTTTATTTAATCCGTAACCCTCCGGCAAATCTTCTGCTGGCAGGACTGCTGACACTTTTTTCTATCTTAATACTCTTGGTACCTCGAGTTTCTTCTTCTTTGTCTTCGTCTTTCGGCGGATAGGTTCCCTCCAATGTCTGGATGGCTATGCTTAGCATTCTTTCTTTAGGATTGCCGAAAGGAAGGAACTGGCTGTAATCGGTGGTCCCGTTAATAGACGTTTCGCTTATTTTGAATTTATCGCTGGGAACAAGCACGAATGCGTCTTCGCCTGCATCATGGTCGGAGTTGTAAACGGTGCATACCACCGGATTGACAGACCAGCGGTAGGTTTCATTGATGAATTGCTCTGTAGCCACTGTTTGTCCCTTGCTTGCGCTACCCATGACAATAATGTTAGGAGCCTGATCCTCTTTGTATAGGCTGGTCAGTAGCATTTCTGCTGCTCCGGCTGTTGTTCCGCTGGTGATTGCTACCAAAGTGTTTTGATTCAGATTGACACCGGTCTTCAGCACCTCCTGATCGAAATTGATGGTCGCGTCTTTGTCCAAGTTCTTGTCGTTATATTCCAGATAAGCCATCGGAGTGCCCATTCTTGCATTTGGCACAAGGATGGTGGCAAGTAACTGAACACAGTCCAGCGATCCTCCTTCGTTATAGCGAAGGTCAAGGATAGTGGCTTGTACGTTGGCTTCCTGAAATATCGTTGAGACTTTACGTAATTCATTATTATACTTCTCCGGATCGTTATTGGTTCCGGCGGTGAAGCTGTTGTACATCAGATAGCCGACTTTAGCACCATTGTCTAAAGTCAGAATTTTGTATTTATGTACCGGTTGGTCTTCTATAGACTGGGCGGCTCCCAAATCCAGCGTGACACCGTTCGGCACTACTTTATACACCATAACCGGTTCTTCCGGTACTTCTTCCCCTTCTTCGGGCTCTTCCTCGACTTCTTTCCATACCCCCATCGAAAGTTCTCTTGCTATTGTACCTTGCAGTAGTTGCGTTTCATACTTCTTGCTGATATAGGAAGTGTCTACTTTCATAATCCAGTCACCGCGTTGGAGTCCGGCTTTTTCGGCGGGTGATTCGGGGATAACATAAGTAATCAAGGCATTGTATGCCGTATCGTTATCCTGACTCTTGACGAGCGAGTAGTCGAATCCATAGGTTGGCAACGGAGCTTCCAGGACAGAATCTACAAAAGAGTAGCTGTCTTTGTCCCATTTTGCTTTGGATAAGAAGGTGGCAGGGTCCTGAAACAGGTTTACTTCATCGTAGCCAGGCATATATTGATACCACAGATAATTCTGTTGCATGATATCATACATCCATGTATCCAGTTCAGTCAGGTGGGCATATTCCGGCCAGCGGTCCACACCACACGAAAAGAAGCTGCTGACAGATACGACGATCAGGGCAGGTATAAGTAGTATTTTGCGTAAATTCGTCATCTTAAAAAGCTTTTCAGTGTGCAAATGTAGGAAATACTTTGCTTATCTACCACATTTATGGTATAAAAATGCCTTCAATATGTGATAGGTTGTTAGCAAATCCCGCCTTATCTTTGCAACATCGAAAATGATCAATAGGTATTCATATAAATAGAGAGAGAATAATTAGAATCCAAAGAGAGTGATATAGAGTAAATGATTTTTGGATGGACCGTAACCTGACTTTGATAAAGATTTAATGAAACAGATTTGCTGATGTGCTAATTTGTCGGTGATTAATACATTGGCATCTTAGCACAACTTTTGTTGTTTAACGAATAATTATGATGATGAATATAGCTGCATTATTGTCCGGAGGTGTCGATAGCTCTGTTGTCGTTCACCTTCTTTGTGAGCAAGGATACAAACCGACTCTTTTCTATATCAAAATAGGTATGGACGGGGCGGAGTATATGGATTGTTCAGCCGAAGAAGATATTGAAATGTCCACTGCCATTGCCCGTAAGTATGGTTTGTCCTTGGAAGTCGTGGATTTGCATAAGGAGTATTGGGAGAATGTGGCCGCCTACGCGATTGATAAAATAAAGAAAGGACTGACACCGAATCCGGATGTGATGTGTAACAAACTCATAAAGTTTGGCTGTTTCGAACAGCAGGTCGGAAAGAATTTCGATTTTACGGCGACAGGGCATTACGCCACTACCATCCGGCAGGACGGCAAGACGTGGCTTGGAACAGCCAAAGACCCTGTTAAAGACCAGACGGATTTCCTGGCCCAGATAGACTACCTGCAAGTTTCCAAACTGATGTTTCCTATCGGCGGACTGATGAAGCAGGAAGTACGCGAAATCGCAAGCAGGGCAGGATTGCCCAGTGCCCGAAGAAAGGATAGTCAGGGAATTTGCTTTTTGGGAAAGATTAACTATAATGATTTCGTTCGTCGTTTCCTGGGAGAGCGGGAAGGGGCGATTATAGAACTGGAAACCGGAAAGAAAGTGGGCACGCATCGCGGCTACTGGTTCCATACGATCGGACAGCGGAAAGGACTTGGATTGAGTGGCGGTCCCTGGTTTGTGATCAAGAAGGATGTTGAGGAAAATATCATCTATGTCTCTCATGGATATGGAGTCGAAACGCAGTTTGGCAGTGAGTTTCGTATCAATGATTTCCACTTTATTACGGAGAATCCGTGGAAAGATGCCGGAAAGGAGATAGATATTACCTTCAAGATTCGTCACACTCCTGAATTTACGAAGGGAAAGCTGGTACAGGAAGAGGGCGGTCAGTTCCGTATCTTATCTTCTGAGAAGTTGCAGGGCATTGCTCCCGGTCAGTTCGGGGTGATTTATGATGAAGAAGCGGGGATATGTGTAGGAAGTGGTGAGATAACCCGATAGGCTGTTCCCTTTCAGAACTGAACCGGCTGTCAAATATAGTATTCCGCTAAATCCACAATCCCTGCACGCATCGCGTACTTGGTAGCTTCGTGCACATTGTTGACTCCCAGCTTCCGGAAGATATTCTTTCGGTGGCTGTTGATTGTATGAAAGCTGAGGTTCTTTTCTGCCGCTATTTCTTTTGTCGTCTTCCCCAGTGCAATTTCTTTGAGGATATTCTTTTCTGTCTGCGTCAGCAGATGATCATCCACCGTTGCAGGGGATGCGGCGGAAGAAGCCGTTCCCGAAAGCAGCAGATTGCTGACATGATTGCAGATATACCGTTGTTTGCGTGAAGCGCATTGCAGGGCTGACATGATTTCCTCTTTTGAGTTATCTTTCATCACTACTCCGAAAGCCATACTGCTGAATAATACCTGCCGGAGAAAATTGATACTTAACTCATCGGAGAACAGAATCCAGTCGGCCTCTTTAAACCGCTCCTGCAGGACGATCAGTTCGTCCGCTCCGGCAAAATCGAATAAGGTATAATCCAGAATAACCACCGCTTGCGGATACAGGCGCAGCTGCTGAATCAGTTCGGCCTTGTTGTCAGCTTCTAAAAGAACGGATACATCCTTTTGCCGGCTTAGCAGAAACATCATTCCTGCCTTGCTGATATCCTGATTATCTGCGATGATATATTCCCTCATAATGATCAATTAAAAAAACTCCGCTACAAATGTACGCATTTTGCGCGATTTGTAGCGGAGTTATTCTTATATTCTTCTGTTCGGATTACCAGGCACGTCCTTTGAAGATGTTTGACTGATCCAGTGGGACGATGTTACCGTTCAATGTCAGGTTGTTGTTATTGAAGTTCGGGCTGATAGATACCGAAGCATTGTTGTTACCGCTGCTCATATTAATAAATACCTGAGCTGAGATACCGATGCCCTGTACACTGAATGAACAGTTTACATTTCCTTTCTTATCGATATTCATCTTCATGTCCGAAGAGTTACCGTCTACAGTCACACCACCGATACCGTTAGGGCCGGGATAAGGAGTGTTGAAAGCTGTCTGTACAGTGGCTCTGTTTCCGTTCATCAGGACGAAGTTAGTGTTGGAAGTCACGAAGGAACTCATACCGTTACGGAAGATCACCTGATTGGCTTCCAGAACAAACTGTTTGTTCTTCAAAGCCTGTACAGCCTGCTGGTAGGCTGCCATGTCCTGTACCTGTTCTTCTGCGCGAAGTTTTGCTCTTTCTGCGTCTCTTTCTGCTTTTCTGTCTGCGCGGCGGATGGCTGCGTTACTTTCCTGTGCATACATCATTGTGCTCGCACTTACTAAAACTAATGCTAATAATGCAATAAACTTTTTCATAACTTTTTTTTGTTTAGGTTTAATACGTTGTTCGTTTATTGCAAAAACAAAGTGTATGCCAGATTGTTCACGGGCGTTTTACAATTTTATATCCGATAGCTGCGACAGCGATACTCATTAAAGGACTGATAATGTTGAAAAAGCAATAGGGGAGATACACCAGCGTAGGCACACTCAGAATGGTAGCCTGCGTCATTCCGCAGGTATTCCATGGGATCAGTACGGATGTAACGGTTACTGAATCCTCGGTGGTCCGGCTGAGCAGGCAGCTTTCGTAACCTTTTTTAGCATAAATGTCGCGAAACATATTACCGGTCAGGATGATGCTGATGTACTGGTCGGCAGTTGCCAGATTGAGGAAAAGCCCCGAACAGACGGTAGCCGATACGACGCTGACCGTTTTCTTCATGAAACGTACGAAGAGCGATGTGATGCTTCCCAGCATACCGCTGGCTGTCATTGCCCCGCCGAAACACATGGCACATAATATCAGCCAGATGGTATTCATCATTCCCGACATACCACGGGTGGCAATTAAATCTGTCAAAACAGCATTGTCGGTCTGCAGGCTTGTCTTGCCGTAGATGGTCATCATCAGTCCTTTAAATAGGGAGTCGAAGTTGGAAACGGCAGCCCCCGAAATTTCCCGCAACAAATCCGGTTGGAAGATCAGAGCGAAAATGCCCGCCAATAGAGTGGATAGAAACAGGGTAATGATGGAAGGCACTTTCCGTGCAATCAATATGCCTGTTGCTATCGGTATAATCAGCAGCCACGGGGTGATATGGAACTTTTCATTCAGGGCAGCTGCCACTTCCGCGATGTGCTGGGTATTGCTGGCGTCATGAGACAGACCTGCTACCGTAAATATAATCAGTGTGATGATCAGTGAGGGCACCGTAGTAATCATCATGTAGCGGATATGACGGAAGAGGGGCGTGTCCGTGACGGATGCCGCCAATATGGTCGTCTCGGACAAGGGAGAAACCTTATCGCCGAAATAGGCACCGGAGATGATAGCTCCCGCAATCCAGCCTTCTTCAAATCCCTGTGCCTTTCCGATGCCCATGAGGGCAATACCGATAGTGGCGATCGTTGTCCATGAACTTCCGGTCATAACGGAGATCAATACGCAAATAATACAGGTGGATGTCAGGAAGAAACTGGGATGGATAATCTGCATCCCGTAATAAATCAAAGTGGGCACTACTCCGCTAATCATCCAGATACCGCTTAATGCGCCGATAATCAGTAAGATGATGATGGCTGTTGTCACTCCTGCCACGTTGTTCGTGATTGCCAGTTCGTAGTCTTTCCAAGGGATTTTGTAGAAAGCCATGCCGATAAGGATACAAATGGCGGTGGTAGTAAGCAGCGATACCTGACTTCCGCCATTGAGGGCATCACTGCCAAATACACGAATGGTGGCGAATAGTAATATCACTAATACGACAATGGGCAATAGTGATACGAGGGGAGATGGAGCTTTCTTCATTCTAAATATAACGCTTTATTATTTAATCTGGTGGTTTAGGTTTCTTTATTATGTAACTGCCGGACCTTCAATGATGTCGGATGCTTTATTGATTTCAGGCATCGATTCCGGTAAATGTCTTTAGAGCGTATCCTATCAGGAAACTGATACCTGCCACACTGAAACTGAGTACAGCCATTTCCGTAAACCGCTTTCGGAAGCTTTCTCCACGGGCTACGGAATAATAGTAGTTGAAAAGAGCAATGATGATAAGTGCCATGGTCAGCATCACTCCCAAAGCTACGATTACATTGCTGATCAGTATAAACGGAGTAACCAGTGACACTACCGTGATCAGATAGGCGATTCCTGTATATACAGCTGCTTTTACCGGATGTTTCTTATCATCCCCTTCCGATTTGGTAGAAAGATATTCGGAAGATGCCATTGACAGTGCAGCGGCTATCCCTGTGATACTGCCGGTCAGTGCTATCAGTTTACTGTCACTCAAGGCAAGTGTGAAACCTGCCAGTGCACCTGTAAACTCAACCAGCGCATCATTAAGTCCCAGTACGACCGATCCCATATATTCCAGCCGTTCTTCATTGATAAGTGAAATCAACTTTTGCTCGTGCACTTCTTCTTCATGTGCCAGCCGTTGTAGGTCCGGTATATGGGCATATTTATCATAATTATTATGGGCATTTTCCTCACTGGACTCCATTAATTTGATGGCGAATGTGATACCTAGTATGCGTGCCAGAAAGTAGAAACGGGCGATACGCTTATAGTCCGGACCGATTTCTTTTCCTGTATATTTCTTGAGGATAGCGTAATGCGACTTTTCTTCTGCTGCTATCAGTCGGAGCGTTTTGCGGTTATTCTCGTCTTTTTCGATAGATGCGAGCCGTTCATATAAGATGCTTTCTGTTATCTCGTTTCGTTGAAAGCGGGTGAATTCGGCAATATCCTGTTGGGTTGGAATCATTTCTTTATTTTTTTTGGTCGCGCAAAGATACAATAAAAAGACAGAATTCTTTTTACCTTGCCGGACAGCACAATAAAATTTATTATAAGTTTATATTTTATTGGAATATAGATGCTTTCCTGTTACACCGGATTCGTCTTGCGCCTCAGCCACCAGTAACGGATAAAGAGTACACCGGTCAGGATCAGTGCGATGGACAGTCCTGTGTAGAAGACAGATATAAAACTTTCGGGCAACAGGTGGAAGCTGCGGATGGTGATGCCAAGGCAGATCATAAAGATCATGACGATCCAGCTTTTGACATCGAAGAAGGAGAAAGGGCAGTTCTTCTGTTCCTTTTTCCGTTCGATCCTTTGAGTATGTTTGTAATAGAGTCTTTTGAAGATTAATACGAAGAACAGCAGAAAGACGATGGTTGCTTCTCCTATCTTGAACATCCAGCCCTCGGAGTTATTAAGCCATGTAACGATGCCTATTCGCAAGATATTGGCACCGGCGATAATCCAGACGGTGCCTGCTGTGATAAGTAAGATTTCTTTGTTAACTCCGTATTTCATGTTTCCCTTTTTTTGTATTAAACGGTTTACTGCTCCGTTTTGTTGACTCACTTCTTCGACAAAGTTGTAATTAGTAAAGAAATGCAGGTCAGTGTAGCTCCAATTCCGATAACACCATGCCATCCGTACAATTGCCAGAACGTACCCGCAAGGAAGGTTCCCAGGGAACCGCCGACGAAGTAGGTCGTCATGAAAATTGTATTGATGCGGTTGGAGGCTCGGGGTGACAGTTCGAAGATACTGGTCTGATTACTGAGCTGGATACACTGCATACCTATGTCGATGATGATAATTCCCAGAATGATACCAAGGTAGGTGTTTTCTCCGACGAAGAAGAGTAGCCATGAAAAGAGGATCAGCCCGCAACCGATGAAGTTGAAGCGGCGGACACCCACTCTCTTTACGTATTTCCCCACAAAGGAGGCGGTTAATGCTCCCGCCACACCGCATAATCCCAGCAAACCGATGATGTCGCTATTGGCATGAAAGGGGGCTTGCCCCATCTTGAAGGCAAGGCAGGACCACATGGCAAGAAGGGAACCGAAGTTTAACGCCGCACGGATGGAATAAATGCGTAGCTGCGGAAACTCTTTCACCAAAGCCAGCAGGGATTTCATCAGGTCGCCGTACTTGCCCCGGAAGTTGGTCTGAATATCGGGAAGGACTTTGAGCACGACAATCGCGCAGACGAACATCATGGCTGCGGCGATGTAATACATTTCGCGCCATCCGAACAGTTCGCCGACGAATCCGCTGACCACCCGTGAAGCAAGGATTCCGGTCAGCAAGCCCGATAGGACGATCCCGACATTCCTGCCTTTGTTTTCCGGACGGGAGAACTGGGCGGCTATGGGAATGAATATCTGCGGAATCATGGAGCAGGCTCCCGTGAAGAACGAAGCAAGGAGTATCAGATGGATATTATCTGCCAAAGCAATCGTCAGCAGGGAGAATATCAGGACAAAGAAATTGACAAGGATAATCTTTTTCCGCTGATACAAATCACCTAAGGGAGTGATAAACAAGAGTCCCGCTGCATAGCCTATCTGTGTGACCATGGCAATCAGGTTGGTACGGAATTCTGATATGCCAAGTTCATGGCGTATCATATTTAGCAGCGGTTGGATATAATAGATGTTGGCTACCGAGACTCCTGCCACAATGGCGAGCGTCCACAGGATGGATGCCGGCAGACCTCCGTTTTCTTTCAATGACTGTTTCATGCCGCAAAGATAATGAATATCACTCAACAAAGAAAGTGGTGGAGATGGTATTTCCTTCACCGTCTACTGCCGTCAGCGAATGTTTGCCGGCGGCGGGTTGCAGGGAGATTTTGTGAAAGTCCTGTGTCTGGGCTTGGTAGGTCTCGTCAAGATGCCAGAAAATGGTAGCATTAGGATTGCTGTGCGCCAGTTCTACAGTCAGGAAACCTTTGCTGCCATCCAGTTGCTTGGGCAGTTTGATGCGTGCGTTCATCGGAGGATAGATAAATTGCATCGGCTGGAAAGTATCTTCTCCGCATCCGGCTTTGAAAGGAGGCAGCGGTTTATACTCCGGATGATGTTGTTTGTAATACCATTCCCATACGGGTGGCAGTGTGAACCAGCTTTTCTGAAGCGTAGGCTCCGTGTTGGCGCAATTTTCATAAATACGCTGGCTTTCATCGGCTGATAAAGTGACGAGGTGGTGATAGGGGCATGCCTCTGTCCGCAGTCCTGCCGGTAAAACAAGAAGCGTGTCCGTTTCATCACAGAACCGTCCTTTCAGATGTCCCGATTTCCGGCAGACCTCTGCTTCGACAAAGATGCCCGTAGGGCGTGTAAACCACGAAGAGGCGGGAAGCAGATTAAAAATATCGAATAGTACGGGACCCGCTGTCTGTGCACCCACCAGTCCGGGCTTTCCTTCTCCGGTGGCATTTCCTACCCATACGCCGACTGCATAGCGGGGCGTAACACCCACCGCCCAAGCATCCCGGAATCCGTAGCTTGTTCCGGTTTTCCATGCAATGGTCTGCATGGAAGGAATGGATTTCCAGTCAATCTCTTCGGGACGGTTGACTTCTTTCAAGGCATCGAATGTCTGCCATACGGCGCCTGGCTGAAAAGGATCGGTTGATTCTGTGATTCGGCTTGTCGGGAGCAACAGGCTGCAAGACCTTTGCGGCAGTTGCAACAAACTGCGTCCCATCATTGCATATGCGTTTGTTACATCCCATAAAGTGGCTTCCGCTCCTCCCAGAATAAGTGATAAACCATAGTGGGAAGAAGAACGGTTGATGGTTTTTAGCCCGATCTGTTGCAGGAAGCTATGAAACTTCGGGACTCCGTATCTTTGCAGCATCGTGACTGCGGGAATATTTAATGAACGCGCGAGAGCTTCCGAAGCGGGAACAGCTCCTTCGAACTGCATACTGAAATTCTGTGGCGTAAATCCGTTGATATTGACAGGTACGTCCAGCAGCAACATATCCGGCAGTAAACTTCCTTCCTGTAACATTGCGTAATATAAGAAAGGTTTGAGAATACTGCCCGTACTTCTCGGAGCCTGAATGACGTCTACTTGATTTCCTCCCTGCTTCCGGTCGAAATGGACGTTACCGCAGTATGCCACCACTTGATTGCTCGGAATGTCAATCACCAGAATGGCCAGATTGCGAATATCACTTCGCCCGAATTCGTTACTCCATCGTTCCGCCAGGTCTTCTACTTGGGTCTGGATACCCTTGTTGATGGTCGAACGGGAGTATTCGCCGTTTCGTTCCTGATAGAACCGGCTGACCAGGTACGGTGCGATATGTGGGAGCGCATGAGGCTCGTCGGGAAGTGGCTCGCTGATAGCCAGTTCGTAGGTAGAGGAATCGATGGTTTTCTTTTCGAGAAGCTGTTTCAGCAGGCGGTTTCGTTTGTCAAGCAACGTTTTCCGTCCTTTGGACAGATGAATCATGGCGGGCGCGTTGGGAAGAACGGCAAGCATGGCAGACTCCGCCCACGATAAGTCATCGGCAGAATGTCCGAAGTAGCGCCATGCGGCGGCATCCAGTCCCACTACATTTCCCCCGAAAGGGGCATGGGAGATATACATGGAAAGAATCTCCTCTTTGGAAGCGCGAAATTCCAGTCGGGTGGCCCAGATCATTTCAATCAGTTTCTCACGGAAGGTGCGCGATTCGTTTCGTGCCAGGCGGATGGTCTGCATGGTCAGCGTGCTGCCTCCGCTTACGATGCGTTTATTCTTCACATTCTGATAGAAAGCTCTTCCGATAGCGAACGGATTGACTCCCCAATGGTGGTAGAAATGTTTGTCTTCGAAAGTGATGAGGCATTCCTTGATCTTTTCCGGAGTCGTGTTTCGGGGAGGGAATCTCCATTGACCGTCGGAGGCGATGCGTGCACCCAGCAGTTCCTCGTTCCGGTCCGTCACTACTGTGGAGTAGGGGACATGAAACAGGTGACGGGGAAGACAAAAGATATATCCTGTCACCAAAAAAGCAAGAATACAAAGTATTACTTTTTGGGTGACGGACAATCGTTTGAAGAAATTCAAGATTTTGCTTCCCATGCACTTATGCTATCTGTCAATGCTGTCTTATTGTTCAGAGTCTTGTCATCGGCTGACAGTCGTTCTTCCCGCTTTGGTGCGAGCCTGTACCGCTGCATCATACATAGCTTCGCACTGAATGGCCGGAAGAATGAAGTTACCTGCATAAGTTGCCTGCAACCTTACGGTAAATGTTTTCGATTCACCCCGTCGCAGATCGAAATAAGTCAATACCCGGTCGTCACGAATATCTTTATAGGTGTACTTACCGGCTGAACTTTCCGGAGTATTCGCTTCATTAGAATTGGAAGAGGACGCTTCCGGAACAATCATCCGTTCATTATATATTTCCCATCCGGACGGTATAATATGGGTCAGTGCCAGATTGCTGTAATCGGAAGTACCGCTGATATTGGATAGGGTGACTGCAGACATAAAGTCCGTTCCCTGTCTGATGTCTTCCACGGAAATCGGTGAACCTGCCATATCTGTGTATTTTACATCCAGCCGGATATTATCGGCAATAGCTGGCAGCGTATCATTCAGCAATTGGGTACGTGTAATCAGGTCTACGCTCAATGCTCCTTTGCCTTGATTCTTCACAGAGACTGTTCCCGATTTCGGAGAAGTAGCTATCTCCTTCTCAAATACGGCTTTAGCAGATTTTACGGCGGGCTGTTGCTTGCCGTTCCAGCTCCATGTGAAATCCAGTGTACCGGATAATTGCTCCGCAAGTCGTCCCATTGCCATCAGGGCAAAGGCGGTAGACTGCGTGCTGAACCAGTTTTCCTGTGCCAGATTCTGTGATACCTTTTTTGCCTGTTGCAACGCATCCCGATCCCGTTTCATCAGAATGAGCGTTTCCAGAATCATTGCTTCATCCCGGTCGGACGAACCGTAAATCAGATTCATGGAAGAGTAAGGAATGACGGTCGTTTCTGCGTTGTATACTAATTCTCCGGCAGGTTTCATCTTACCGGTCAGCGCGTAGGCGGCTGCCAGTCTCCATTTGGCTTGGATGGAGAGTCCCGGCTGTTCCTTCATGCGGTTCATGGCTCCGTATTCCGGTGCACCGGCCAGTGCAAGGGTATAGAGGCGGAAGGCCTGCTGCAATTCCGATTGCCATATCTGCCAGTTGCTTGCTTCCTGCGGCATACGCCAGTTTTGGGCGGCGGCACGCTGGAAGCGTTTCCATTTGTTCAGTACGTTCGGATGAACGGCATACCCTTTTTCTTGTGCCAGTGTCAGGAACATACCCGTGTAAGAAGTGATCCATTCATCGGCGACGGCGTTGCCCGGCCAGTATACAAATCCGCCGTTGGGAAGCTGGCGGGCATATATCTGCCGGATAGCTTCCTGTACATTCGTCTTTATTTTCTCGGCCTCCTGTTCGTCCACCGCCTTGAACTGGGAGACGAATAAGAGAGGTAATGCTTTGGAAGTCAGTTGCTCTGTGCAATGATGCTGATAGTTGTATAAGAAGTCGAATCTACGGCTGATGTCTACCGACGGAATGCGGGAGACTTCCAGTTGCACCTGATTGTTAGCCGAAGAAGAACCTGCCAGTGTGTATGACAGTTCGGCCTCCTGACCGGCTTCTATCCATTGGCTGTTGCGTAAGGTAACCACCGGATTTGGATTCCGGACTTCTATTTCGATCGTTTCTTTCGTTTGCTGTCCGTTGCCGCTTGCCGTCAGGTGGATAGTTGCCTTTCCGGTTTTGCTGCCTGTTTTCAGAGTGAAGTATGCCAGTTGGTCACCCGGCTGGTCAAAAGTGAGTGACTGCTGGCGATTGCCCGTGATCTGTACGCCTGCGCCGGATGCTTCCAGCGATACGGTCACGTTCTTCACTTGGTTCTCCATAGCGAATACATTTACCGGAACGGTAATTTCTTCTTGTGTACTCAATACACGGGGCAGAGTAGACAACAGCATGAGCGGTGTCCGCACAAATGCAGTCTTTTCCGCATTTCCGTAAGCGCCGTCCTGTCCGGCAACTACCATCGCACGTACAGAGCCCACATACATCGGAAGCTTCAACGTATGTGTCTGTTGCTTGCCTTTCGCAAGATAGAAAGGACCGATAAATTTGACCACCGGTTTGAAACGGTTGGCTTTGGCATCTGCCGGTTTCAGCGAGGCATCTCCACCCGTGCTGAACAATGAACTGTAACGTCCGCCGGAAGCACCCAGCACATCGTCGTACATATCCCATGTACGGATGCCGAGAGCCTCGCGTGCATAAAACTCGTTCCACGGGTCGGGCGTCTTGAAGTTAGTCAGATCGAGCAGACCGTCATCCACAATCGCCAGTGTATAAGTCATCGGTTTTCCGCTTTTCTCACTGACAGTCACGTTAAAGTCAGTTTCCGGACGCAGCACTTCCGGCATCTTGATCTGCGGTTGCAGAATTGTCTGACGGTTGGTCACAAATACCGGAGCAATGCCGTACATACGGATCGGCAGATCATTGACTGTCTGCGCATGAGGCTGCAACAGGCTGATATGCAGATAAACATTCGGAGTCATTTCCGGTGTAATCTTGAAGGTGAGTTTCGTATCTCCCTGATCGGACACTTCGAGCCATTGCTGCTGCAAGACGGTCGAACCGTTTTCGAGGGATACCAGTGCACGTCCTCCGGCGGCTGCGGGAATGATTGCCGTGGCTGTTTCTCCTATCTCATAAGAATCTTTGTCCAGTGAGAAAGCGAGCATCTTGATGCCGCTCGGGTCTGTCTTGTTCGAACGTCCGCGCCAGTCGGGCCAGTCGATGTAGACGGTTCCTCCGGTAGCGTGTCCGCTTTCACGGTCTTTCACGTACACCAGATAGCGTCCCCAATCCGGATAATTGATGCGGAACTTGAAGGAGGCTTTTCCTCCTGTGGTCTGCAGGTTACCACTGGCAACGGGAGTGATGGAACTGTTGTTGATGTAAGTTCCGAAAGACTCTTCACCGTTTTCCCACCACCAACTCCAGCTGATCCGGTAGATTTTATATTCCAGATTGGAACGGTTCACCGGTTGTCCCTGATCGTTGACCGTCACGATATCAAACACATGATCTTTGTCTGTTTCGATATACTTTCCTTTCGGCTGGTTCAGATTGATGCCCACATACGATGTGAACGGAGAGAAGGGAACAGTCTGCGAGTAAATGCTTGCATCTCCTCCCGGTTCGAAGACACGGGTGGTGAGCGTTGCATTCAGCATACCCGGAGCACCCGTTGCTACCGGAAGCTGTATGTTGACGCCTGCTCTTCCTTCCCCATCCAGTACCCCGTTGAACACATCCGCCCGGACGGTCGTAAAGTCCGTTGCCGGATTGTTGAACAGGTATTGTCCGTAGTTCTTGAACTGCGTATTGACTTTCGATAAGGACATTTCGACCTTTGCTTTCAGTCGCGATGCGGTGGCTCCCGTCAGCCATGAAGAAGTAAGCGGGGCATATACGTCTTTGCTCGAAGCCTGAAGGATGGTTGGCAAAGCCAGCGTAATCTTCAGACGGTTCGGCTTGATGGTTTCGATGCGCAGCCCCTTGTGGAAGGCAGTTCCTCCTACTTTCACGTAGGCATTCCATAATCCGGTGGGATCGTCGGCTTGTGTGGGCACGGCAAATGTATAAAATCCGTTTGTACCCTGCGTAGAGATCATTTTGGTATAGAACTGTCCTCTTGGATTGTAAATCTCCAATGCTACCGGATGTTTGTCCGGAATGCGTTTCTCCCGGTCTTCCAGCATGAAGGAAATATGCAGTGTATCTCCCGGACGCCATACGCCTCTCTCGCCATAGACAAATCCTTTCAGACCTTTCTGAATGTCTTTTCCTCCCACATCGAACCGGCTGACCGACTGCTCTTCGCCATCGACCACGCGTACATATGCCTTTTGCTTGTCCGCTTCGGCTACCGCTATGAAAGGAACTCCCTTCGGAGTGATTTCTACCAGCCCTTCACCGTTCGTCTCTCCCTTTCCAATCGGCTGGAGCTGGAAGTTGTAAATTGTTACCTGTGCTTTCGCTACTGGCTTCGTATCCAGAATGTTATTTACCGCAATCCACAACTTATTCAGTGAATTACGTTTCACAATCATTCCCAGATTGGAGGCAAAGATATTGCAGGCAGCTATCCGGTCGGAATTCATATAGTAGGACGGATGGCAGGGATTATCCCGTTCTGTCCATCGGTACTGGCTCCAGTCCATCGGCACGCTGCCGTTATAATAATAGTATGTTTCCGGAGTGTCCCATACCGCTTCATCGTCTCCCGACAATGTCTCTCCGCTGACTTTGGTCAGGTTGTCGGAAGACTTGTTGTCCGCGAACTGCATTTCCTTGTTTTCACTTCCCCCGCAAGGATAAGCGGAGTATTCCTGGCGGAACGAGAGGATGACACGGTAAATGGCTCCCGGCTCCTGATGAATCAATCCGGCAAGGTCTATCGAATAGTCTTCCCAGCGGTGCACATCTTTGGAAGAATCTTTCGCCAGCCACAATGTCTTCTTATAAACCAGTCTTCCCGAACGGCGCAATTCATTGGCTGAGGAGAGCGAGTTGTTCTGCATGAACATCAATACGTTGTTTTCGAAAATACGGATCACGCTCAAATCCACCGCATATAGATTGACGGCACGGAAGGGGATGATCAGACTTTTCGAATCGGGCAGGATAGCGGCGGAAGTAGCCATTTCTACCTGCGGTTTCAGGTTCAGTTCGCTGAATGAGATGGAGTGGGAAGTGCCCAGCGGTTTGTCCTGGCTGTTTCTTATTCCTTCATGGATATTCAGCGTCAGTTTGTTCAGTTTGCCGGTTTCGAAGTAAACGAATACTTTATTTTCTTTGATCTGGAAAATAGAGGAAGAAACTTCCGGAACGTCGATGAGTCCTTTCAAATCCTGTGTGTTGGATACAGGGTCGGAGAATATGATTTCAATTCCGTTTTCCGGTTGGTCGATGCGTACGGCGGACAGGAAGCGGAAACTATTCTTTGCCGGGATCAGAATACTTTCGTTTTGGGTACGGTCGATGCCTGCCGGATTGCCTTTGGCGGTAATTTCCAGTTGGTAATCTTCCGCCTCCCTTGTTATCTGACTGATGCTGAATGCGTATCGGGTCGGGTGATCTGTCTGGGTGATTTCAATCGGATAGCTTTTGTTCTTTTCGCTTCCGGCTGTGAGCATTTTCTCTACTTCCTCTTTTTTCACTACATCGCTGAAACGTATTTCACCCGTTACGGTCACTTGGTCGGGCTGGGTGGCTGTGACGGTTATCGGATCGGTATGAATACTAAAGTTTCGTTCCTGCACGCGGAAGGAGAAGTTGAATTCTTCCAGCTTTTTGTCTACATCGACGAAATCTCCCAGGTGGAAGGTTCCTTCGTAAAAGGCACCTGGTTTCAGTGCCCCTTCTTCGGGGACAAATTCAATGGTATTGTTGCTGACCCAATACGTTTTTCCTTTCAATGAAGGAGAGAAACTGAACGGATTGTCTTTCAGTTCCTGATTCAGGTCTACCATCGGCTGGTCCTGTGTCAGTTCTATGCGTATCGTTGAGTTTTGCGAAATCACTCCTCCCGTATAAGCATTGACGTATGGAGCGTATTCGGCAGAAGGAATAATGTCTTTCTGATTACTTTTACAGGACGAAAATCCCGCAATTACTGTCAAAAGAATCAAGAATAGTCCGGCAGCAGTGCTGCATCTGGTTTTAATTTGTCCCATAGCGATGAGGTTTTATGATTCAACAAACAAATATACAGTTTTTATGGAAGAATTCTCTTAAATCTGCTTACTTTTGTACATTCAAATCATGTATTTATGGGAAGAAAGCAAGAATATAAAGAGACGAATTTGGAGTTCTTAAAAGAATTGTCATCGCAGGAAGGTGTTTATGCCTTGCCTTGCGGCATCTATTATAAGGTTTTGGAGACCGGTACGGGGACTGTTTTTCCTAATGTGCGGAGTATTGTTACCGTTCATTATAAGGGGAGTCTGATTAACGGTCGGGTGTTCGATAATTCTTATGAACGTAATTGTCCGGAAGCTTTCCGCCTCTGCGATGTAATAGATGGTTGGCAACTGGCGCTCCAACGGATGCGTGCGGGAGATAAATGGATCATCTATATACCTTACACGATGGGATACGGAACCCGTGCATCCGGTCTGATTCCGGCTTTTTCGACATTGGTATTTGAGGTAGAGCTTTTGGGAGTTGCATAACTAACGAAGAAAGATATGAAAGTGGAAATAAGAAGCAAAGTGGTGATATTGCTATGTATCGTTCTGGCAGTTTTTTCTTCCTGTATCACGGACGATGATGATGATAGGGGAGACTTTGCTCTTGTTGCCGGTGACGCCCTTCCTCAGTTTTCGGTAGAGATGAGTGATGGGGGAATGTTGAATACGCAGTCATTTAGCGGGAAGGTTGGAGTGATTGTCTTTTTTCATACGGATTGTCCGGATTGTCAGAAAGAACTTCCGGTTATTCAGAAAGTTTATGATACATATAAAGAGAATCCGGATGTATTATTGTCTTGTATCAGCCGTTCGGAATCGGGCTCTGAAGTACAAGCCTATTGGGAAAAACATTCGTTTACCTTGCCTTTTTCCGCTCAGAATGATGATGCTGTCTTTTCGCTTTTTGCTTCCCATACCATTCCCCGTATATTGATAACAGACAAGGAGGGGATTATTCGTGCTGTATATACAGATGATCCTTTGGCGACCTATCAAGAATTGGCAAAAGATATCGATGCTGTCCTAATCGATAAGTTGTCCGGGAATGAACGATAGCTCATTTGTTGCAAATCAACAGGTGGTTTAATCTGGCTTTTTCTATTATTTGTTTTCATTCTTATAGACTGGTGAAAAACTTGTTTGTATCATATATTTACGATATTCCCCGGGAGATTAACAATTTTTATGTCAGTAAATGCAGGGTGGAACGGCAGAAGACTGAAAAAATAAAAAAGATGATCTCTTGATTGATTATCAGGATTTTAATTGTTGTGCTATCCCTACAGAAAAGTAAATCTACTGACACTACTGACAACTGACACCTTAAGGCCTCTTTACAGAGAATACATCCAAGAGGAATGGATGAGTATGTAAATTAAAATGCCTTTAAATAACTCTTAATCACTGAAGTTCCGCAAATTCTTTATATTATTGACAAACAGTAGTATCTCAATTGGGAGTGACTAAAAAGTCGGTAGTATCTTAAGTCTCCTCCCAGGAGGGAGGGGAATTAAGATAGTTTGGATAACGCAAAAGTAACTTGCGAAACTTGAATTAATCATAGTTTACTAATAACTTTGTCATCACTGGAAGAAAGAAGCCTATTCAACGCTGTTGAAATTGTATTCCTACCTTCGTCCGGTTATTCATATTTGTTGTAGTGTATATATTTACAAATGAATGAATGGAAAAGTACTGCCACTAAATGTTCCATACTGACAGAGTGTGCATGAAATTAATATTTTAGATGTTTATAATGTGTTGATAATTAGTAATGTATGCAAACGGAAAAAGAAATGTTATTACTAAAGAAACGCTAAAGTGGCAGTTGTCAGTGTCAGTAGGGAATAAAGGACTTTTTAATGGTGCAAATAGTATACATATGTGAGTGCGAAAGAACAGAAATACAAAGAGAAAAGAACGAAAAGTGAAAGGAAATGAGGCAGAGGAGTGTAACGATTGAAGTACTTGAAGAGGGAAAATGATGTACAAGAATGTAAGAAGTAAAGTACTGGAGTTGAGAGTTTGAAGTACTTGAGTTGGAAGTATGAAGTACGAGAAACTGCAAGATGAAGTACAAGAGTTGATGGGAGTAAGTACTAGAATCAATGGAATGAAAAATAGCAGACATGCCATTTCTTAGTATAACACACTATCAAAGTCTTGAAAAAAGCGTTTCAATACAATCATTAATACACTGATTTAAGTTATCTTTGCGGTTAAGAATAGATGATTGTCATTATGAAAAGATCAATAAAGCGTTTGCCCAAACGCACACAGGAAGAGTTGGCAGTGCTGCAAGAACTGATATTGCAGTACCTTGTGAATGTACGTATGATTATCCTCTATGGGAGTTATGCACGTGGAGAATATGTCATTTGGGATGAAACATACGACGAACGAGGTGGACTTACTTACTACCAAAGCGACCTTGATATTCTGGTGATATGTGATACGGGCGATGCTGTTAAAGCAGAGAATCATGCGAACGCCTTTGTCGTTCCTAAGTATGATAAACGAATGGAAGGAAGGAGACATCCTGCACCACCTCAGATCATTGTTGAAAGCACGACGACCGTTAATCGGGCTATAAGAAGAAAACATTATTTTTTTTATGAGATCATAAAAGATGGCATTCTATTATATGACGACGGCACGTTTCAGATTGGCAAACCGGAGAAGTTGCCGTATCGGGAAATTAAGCAATATGCGGAGGAAGAATATGCAGGATGTTTCGACATGGCAGAGGGATTATTAAGACATGGAAAATTGGCTCAAGTGGAAAAAGAATATAAATTAGGTTCATTCTTTTTACATCAAGCTTGCGAACGTTACTACAAGACGTATATGCTTGTCCATAGTGGCACTCGCCCTAAATCCCATAAATTGGAAGTGTTGGGCCCGATGGCTAAAAGCCGTTCACGAGGTTTCGCGAATGTATTTCCAGTTAATACTCCCGAAGATAGAGAAGCGTTTGATAAATTATGTCGGGCGTATATCGAAGCTCGGTACAACCGACTATTCACTGTCAGTGAAGAACAATACGAATATATGCTGGCACGAACGGAAGCATTGCGCGAGGTGACTATTCGGGAGTGTGCCGCACGCATTGCGTATTATGATAAGATGATAGAGAAGGAAGAGAATTCTCTGATTTGAAGCTTTGGAATTTTAGGGTGACGCACGATGAAAGTCACCCTACTCAATATACTATTACCGTTTCTTCCGAATCTTAAATGTAGCAAGATTACCTTTATGGTCGCTGGGCCAAATACAAGAAGGCGTCAGAATCTTATCTTTAGAATCGTTTTCTGTTATTTTTCCCCGGACAACTGTTTCGGAGGGACCTACCAACTTACTATTCTTCATGGAAAGCATCGACTCCAATGGATAATAATAAATGAAATCAATCCGGTCACGTTCGTCTGCCTCAGGCGCCCAAGCCAACTTTTCCAGTTTAGCCTCTTCTGCGAGTTTGTTTCCGGCTGGGAATGTAAAACCGGGATATCGAACTGTATTGGGATATTTTTCGCGATATGTATCTTTGAATCCTGCTTTGCTCAACATCATTGAGCAGTCCCAATGAATGACAGCCCCATTATGATCCCACAAATCCTTTGTATCTGCCTGCCAGTCTAAATGAGAGGGCTCATTAAAATCTCCTCCCATGATTATCGGGCGGCCTTGTTGAATGTCAGATTGTACTTCCTGAATAAAAGCACGGATGGTTTCATCCCGGAAAGACTGTCTGTTTGCTTTCAAGACTTCTTCTTCATCCGTTATCGGCTTATCCATTTTCTTCCAGGTAGTACCATTATATCCACGTGGCATATAGCATTGATAATGCCGGTAGTCCAAATGACAAGAATAGAAAGATACGGGTTGGCCTTCGATTGTTGCAACCATTTTCACCATAGCACGACCTTCGTCACCAGGTACGATGCAGCATTTGGTCCAACTGTCCGGCTTGAATTTACTCAAAACACCGATTGCAAGATCAAACGTTTCACCATAGTAATGTTTTCCTCTCTTCTCCAGCTCTTCGATCACATGAGGGATAAACTGTTTTCCGTCTCTGATTTCGCACAGAAAAACGACATCCGCATCCATCTGATCCAGTACATCAATAATGCCTTGATCTCCGTTGGGTACTTTAGTACATCCATGCCACAGGTTTAATTGGAAAACGGTAAAAGTGTCTTTCGCTTTTGCATGGCAAACATTGACCAGACAAAACAAGCAAAGTAATAATAGTAAGTTCTTTTTCATATCGTGTCCTTTATATTCTTTGGAATTTCAGTCATTGTGAAATTCATTGATATATTCCATACCATAGGTCATTAAGAATTCATGCAAAAGTAATACATTTTTTATTTATTCCAATCTATTTATGTGCTTTTTGAATTTTCTTCTTCGGCTAGTTCTTTTATTTCTTTATTCAGAAAGACTGATAATACAGTTCTTACTATAACTACACCTCCTAAAATAGCCAGTTCGTCTAAAGTCGGGTCTACTACGGTCTTTAGTATGTCTGATGCAATTAGAAATTCTAATCCCAATAAGAGGTAACTGCCGAAATCAGCTCTCAGCTGCCGGACATTATTGATGGTATAGGTTCCGTTGATCCGTTTGAATTCGTTACGGAGAAAAGCGATGAATCCTACGAATACTCCATAGGTTACAATCAATAAACTGATTACGCCAATGATGGTGGCCAGTATGTTTAAAAATGTCAGTAGCATCGTTTCATGATGTTTGGTTATATTGTAATAACAAGTTATCCTGTATAAAAGTTTTGTATTGTGATGTAGAAAACGGATAATTAGTTGTAATAGTCAAGACTTGTTCTGACATTTGACTACTATGGAGGAACAGTCGATGAAATACTTGCTGCCCCGTTTTACCTGATTATGTTATTTCATTATACATATTGGCAAATTCAATCTGCCTTGTACGCCTCTGGTATCTATTCTGCTTTCTTTGGGACCTGGAATCAGTGGGCTATAGTTTAAGATATGGCGTATTCTTTTTCGTTGTTCTAAAGTTATTTCATTATAAAAGCAATATGCATAGTCCATAATGTTGTGTGCTTCATATTCTCCTTTTTCACAGCTATATCGTTTAGCTAAATCTTTTAATTGATATTTATTCTGCTTATCCAAATTGTTAAGCCATTGTTCATACTCACTACGGTTATAACTGGGAGTATCTTTGCAATAATCAGTATCGGTACACATTGAAGTGGTCCCTCCTTCTGAGAATACATGACGTAATCCTAAATAGTGTCCGAGTTCGTGTGCTAATGTTATTGCAGCATCGTTTTGATTAATTCTTTCATCTGTACTTTGCTCATAAATATATGAACTATTGATCGATATACAATATGGGAAACTCAAATTCTCTAAAGTGATCCACGAAGCTGATACCTGTTGAGTCCCTTCTAAAAAAAAGTCCTTTAAACTATATGGAAATGTAGATATGCCTAAAATCTGCGAATCCGTAAAAGGATATACCATTATGTTAATGTATTTATTGGGTTCCCATAGTAAAGATGTATATTTTCCTGTATTATCTCTCATAAACTTTTCGCAATCAATAGGAAGCTCATTAAATGGCACTCTTTCTACTCCAGGTTCTGGTAATGTGGTTCCATTCTTATCTTTGGTTGCTAATACAAATTCGAGATTTATATCAATTCCACACTTTTCAGATTGATAGAAATGGTTAGCTCGCACTAATACATCTTTTAAATGGTCTTCTTTTATATATTGATTTATGTCATTTTCGTTTTGATAAAGAACATGGAAAATAACGGGTAATTGATAGTGTATTTTATCTAAATCTGGATTAACTTCTCCTTTTTGTTGTGAAATCTTGATTGTTTGGTTTATCCCTTGGGCGGATATGATTAGATTAGTTTGTCTATTTGCATGTTTGGTGTTAGCTAGAATTTTTATAGTAAGTATATCGTTTCCTTCTCCTTGATATTTGTCTGGTATGCACCAATCAGCTGAATTTGCGATGATCCATTCAGAATTAGATGTGATAGCAACAGTTATTTTCCCTCCGTTATTGTCGATGTTGCGGAAGATGTTTTGTGAAATTTCAAGTTTTATATCATCGATTTTCTCCGAATGATCACAGCTTGTGGCTAGAAATAGTAATGTAAAGAGAATAGTGTTATATACAATTTTCATAGCTTTTATTTATAAAAGCCGTAATTTCTCATTTTCAAGAAAAGGGAAATTACGGCTTTGGGATATTTGTAACCTTTACTGAATTTCTACTTTTACTGTAAAGATTGGTGGGCTTTAATCACGAGTTCCGGTAAAAGTGGTCATACTTCCTGCATTATTAAGGAAACTTATAGTCATTGCTTTACCTGTAACAGTTATGTTGATACCAGATGAGCTTTCGCTTGAAAGAATGTATTGATTGCCTTCTTTAGTAACATTGTAATTTTCACTACCGTTATCTGTGTAGAAGTCAGCGGTAACTTTTACTACAGAAGAAGATACTTTGGTGACAGTGACTACATATGCATCAGCTGTAACATTAGTTCCAACTTTGAGTTTACCTGTATAAACTCCTGCTATGCTGGCACTGAAATCACCAGACGTTTCATCATCATCATCTCCACATGATACAAATGACAGGCTTGATATAAGCACAATCATCAACATACTTAAAATTCTAAATTGTTTCATCTTTTTTGTTTTTAATGTGTAATCTTTTTAGTCATATACTTTGGTTGTCTTAAAAAACTTTGCAAAGATACATGCTCTTTAAACATAAATATCCTTTTAATTGTTGCTGTTCTATATACAAGGTTGTAGAAGATATTTCTATGTTCTGTTGTTATATATATCAGAATATATTTGGAAGAAATTGTATTCTAATATAATGGATATACGTAACAACAGTTCTGTATCTAAGCTCTGTCTTCTAAATATATTATATACATTAGTTCGATCGCAATAGAGTCGTCTTGCGAACCATGTGACCGAGCGTTCTTGGCGATGGAGCTCTTTTTCAATAATTTGTCCGATGTGTGTCATACTGGATTATTTTCGAGAGTTTATTTTATGTAATTCTTTATTTTCTAAAATTCTCTCTTTATATCCTCTTCTCTTTTTAATAATTTATGGATATTATTATCTCATTGCAAAGATATGTTATAAGCTGGTTCATGGTAAGAATTTGTTGTAGAGAACTAAACAACGATAGTGTAGATTATTTGTAACAATCATCATCTTTTTTATAAAAATAGGAGAGTGCCTTATAAAAAATACTCTCCTGTATAATAATAAGTAACTTTTATTACTTAGCTAAGGCCTGAGCTACGTTTACAGCGCAAGCCACAGTGCAACTTACCATTGGGGGGTACCAATTCCCAAGAATCCTATCATTTCGGCTTCTTGTAAACTATAGCAATCTGTTATTAATCAATACTATAATAGTTATTCATAAATGATTTGAGTTGGCAAAAGATATTAACTCTTCGATTTGCCCTCTCTCATAGCTTTCTGCTGGTTCAAGCGTTCCTGCTGCTTCTTTTGATTATGATTTTATGTAAATGTAGCTTTCATTGTATATAAATCTATCATTCAACAATTCTAAATGATAGGTGAGATAAGGTATCTAAAACTACCATCTACTTCAAATTACCACAAATAAAAAACTCCTGTAATCACATGGACTACAGGAGTTTATTTATATAATGTAACTTTAATTACTTAGCCAAAGCCTGAGCTACGTCTACAGCACAAGCCACTGTACATCCTACCATCGGGTTGTTACCAATTCCCAGGAATCCCATCATTTCTACGTGAGCAGGAACAGATGAAGAACCAGCGAATTGAGCGTCTGAGTGCATACGGCCCATAGTGTCTGTCAGACTATGGTAAGTAATAGTATTGCATCCCCCATAACCACTTACTAATCTATTATAGACCGTTGTGTTACAGTTAGATATTCAAGTATGTTAAAGAACTATCCAGTTTATTAGTTATTGTTATATTATTGAATGGTCGTGAATAAGTCACAAATGACTAACTACTAACCTTTATTATTCCATTGTTTATTCTCTCTTATAGCTCGCTGTTGGTCTAAGCGTTTCTGTTGTTCAAGCACTTCTTCCCTTGTAGGGGGATGCTTCTTCCATTCTTCTATTGACCTGCGAGTGCGTTCTACCCATTGCTTGTGAAATTCGTTGATGTATTCCATAAATCTTTTGATTATGAGTTTAAGGCAAAGGTAGTCATTTCTTTGATATTAATCTGTAAATGTCATGGTTAATAGCTTTGCAACACCATTTAAAACATATAAGGGCAAATTTCCAGATACTGTAAGTACATCTATGTCCTCATCATTCTTACTATAATTTACTCTTAGAATCATTTGCGGTTTACCTACTCTTATATAAATTCCTTCAATATCATTATTAGAGGTCTTAACAGATAACTTATTAATCCACTCATGGCTTTGTGTATTGATAATTTCATAGGGATTTGATGTAGATTCTTTCTCTACAAAAGGTTGGCAAGGCATGAGTTCTATCGGCTTTTCTATTGGAGTACAAATAGGTAATTGATAAAACTTCTCTTTAACTTTAGCAACTATGGCTTTGTTATTGGGCACATAAAACAGTCTTAACTTCATATTTTAAATTTAAATGGTTGGGACTGCAAAGTTACTAATTTATATTAGAAGGAACTCTTTAAAGTAAAGAAGCAGCATAAGAGTTTCCTCAAATGCTGCTCTGCCTTAAATTAGTTTGGCAATTAGTCAATCTTCTTGTAAGTGGTTGTTGTAATGTCGTCCAACTCCTCGCTACCATCTTCCATTGTGTCCCAATCCTCAAAGGCAAGTACCAATTTAGTAGCTGTAAGCTCATTGACAGTGAGGACATCTGAATAACCATCATCGTAAGAGATAGTCAGTTTATTGCCTTTCAAAGACCAGCGACTTGTTTCTATATATCCACCATCAACACGGCTCTCTATGCAAGTACCGTCAGCTTTGAACTCTAATAGGGCATTGGTATATGCTTCGTCAGATGTGACCACCTCTTTGCCATTCTCCACCCTGTGAATCCTCTCCCAAGTGGACTGCCATTTATCTATAAGATTGGCTTGGTCAATTACTGTTTCATCTTCATCATCACTACATGCTGTAAAGTTTACAGCCAGCATGACCATTAATAAGGTCATTCCTAAGAATCTTAAAGTTTTCATTGTTGTTAAATTGATTATTATTTACGATTATAAATTATTATATCACTATGTCCGTTGTTGTTAAGATATAGTTCCTCTTCTGTTATTTTAACGACTGTGTAAATGGTATTCTCTTCTCCCCAATCGGTTGTATAATAAGTAACGAACATATATCTGTTAGGGAAGTATTCAAATGTACCGCTTAGAGTTTCATTCTCGCTTCTCTCTGTATAGGTGTTATCCTTGTTAAAGGTAAGGATTTCTCCCTCTGCTTCACCTGTTCCTTGCCAAGTTCCAAGCAACAACTCCAAAGTATTGTCTGGCTCTTGTTGAACCACTTCGTTAGTAATCTCATCTCCACAGGAAGTAAATCCCATGCTTAATGCAACCAATAATGAGGTTGCTAATAATCTAATTATTTTCATTCTTAACTAATTGTTTATGGATTCTATGGAATTAATAGAATCGTTATTTATATGTTTATTGTTTGATTGATGAACAGTCATTCTATCTTTAACGGACTTGTCATTTATAATTTCTCTTAATCTCTCAACTCTTATTCCATAATTAAATCCTTGCGTACTATTAATGCCTGCAAAATTTATAGCAACTAATTCCCCATATTGATTAATAACAGGACTGCCACTTGACCCATGTAAGGCTGGTATTGAGTACAGCATTTTAATGCTATCAGTGTTTTGACTGATATAACCTTGTGTAATTTGTGCCTTAATTCCATCATTAGTTAGTGCTAATGTTGGTCCTTGATTGAAACCTATCATGTATAGTTTAATCTCTTCATCATTATGAGTTTCATTATTATAAATATTAAAGATGTATTTATCCTGTGGAATGGTGAACCAGCTAATTGTTCCAGCATTATTAATGTTACTCCAACCTGCTTCTGTTTGTTCATAAGACCATTTAGGAGTTTCTCCCAATTTACAAACATTCCAGAAGTTGTTACCATCAGCAATTTGGATTATTCCTAAATCATAATTAGGAACATCTTTTACTACGAAGCAATCTATTAAATCATTACTTGATGTTATATGGCTTCCATTATATGCTATTTTGATTTCAGAGCACAATTCTACTTCAAAGTTACTTAAACTCATTTCCTTTAAACGGTTATCCCTATATTCTGTGTATGCGTTTATTGCTTTTTTACATGATTGGATTCCCTCTACCATCATGGCATAGCCTTGTGAATTGAGCTTTTTATTATCCCTAATTTCTCTTTCAAATATCTCTAAGTCATGCTGCTCTACCTCAATTCGTTGGTTACACTTATCAATTTCTTCTTTTAAATATGTAATCAGTGCTTGATATATAAGAACATTGTTAGCCGTAGGGGTAATGACGTGACTATTAGTTACAATCGTTCCTCTTGGGGATATGATGAATCCTGTACCAAATGTTGTGCTCTTAATAGTGTCATTTACTTCATTAAAAGTATGGGATATAGTATGGGATAGATTTTTAAGTCTTCCATCTTGTAATTTAGAGAAGACATAGTTGGTTGAATAGAATCCATTATTTGATAATGTGATTTTATAATAATATGTATTCTGAATTAAAACAACTCCAGAAGAAGTTTGCTCATATAGTTGCTCTTGCGTGTAACTGCTCTTTTTAGATGTACACGCTACCATGCTAAGAATGATTAATCCATAAAAAAGCTGTTTCATAATCTCTTGACAATTACGCCCACCTGTTCCCTATGGATAAGCAGTTAAAATAAAAGAGGTGTGGGAACACTATTTGCTTTACCCTATTCTCTGGCTTCTCGCATTGCCTTTGCTGTGGATAAAACAATAGCGACCCACACCAAAAGGCATATAGAAACCTCACAAATATGAGGTAGGTATATATCCAAGTGTGGGTGCTACTGCTATCATCTTCACAGCGTTTCAAATTTTGCGAGAATTTGAGAATAGAAGATAATTTCAATAACACCTTTCGTTAAATATGTCCTTCCAACTCCCTAACGCATTAGTTTATTGGAATTGGTGCAAAGATAACAAAAGGTTCTAAATTAATAGGCATGAAGTGTGGATTAATAGTAATTATTGTGTTACTAAACAGAGAATTAATAGAGTATTAATCAGAGTTGCATCTAAACTCTCTAAATCCATGTGGGTATCAAATTCACTTCTCGCCATATAAGGACTAAATTCTTAATATTCTTACCTGCCTTGAATTACCGTCTTTAGGTCAGCATATTGTTGGATATTCAAGAAGTGCTACCTGTAACATGACTAATAAGAGTTGAGATAGTTCTAAACTCTGTAAACTTATGGAGTTGAAGTACTTCTATAAGGCTGAAATGCCAAACTACCAAGATTGGACTTTAGATGTATCTAAGCTCAAAATTTCATTGATTTGGGACAGAACCATTCAGACCACTATAAAGATGTATCTTAATAATCCTGTCCCAATTATTAGAAGCTCAAACAGTCATAAGTCTGTAAGATTTCTTCCTGCCTTAATCCCAAGTATCTTTTAGTAATGGCAACAGAACTATGGTTGAACAGTTCCATCAACTTTACTAATGCTAACTCTGCGTTATCACTGTTCATGTTATAAACCTGTCTGCCAAAAGTCTTTCTAAGTGAATGGCAACTAAAGTTCTTAATCTTTAACCTGTACTCCTTCTTCACCTCTTTAAGAATGATGTTAATTCGTTGGACTGTGAAGATAGTGCCTTTCTGACTTATAAGAATTGGTGCATTGATTCCAACAGGATTTATATGCTCGTAGCACTCCTTAATATGTTCCTGTAATTGGGGGTTCAGTCTGATAGTTCTTACCTTGCCTGTCTTCTTCTCAATTACTGTAAACTCGTCAGTACCTAATATCTGCTTCCACCTTAGAGATAGAATATCAGATATTCTTAATCCTGTGAAGCATCCCAAAGCTATAAGAAGTGAGATTTTATAATTCTCGTCCTTTGCCAATTTTCTTATGAGGTTCATTGCATCAGACCATATAAGATAGTCTGCTGTTGTGCTTGAATATTTAAGTGACATAATGTTCTGTTTTATGAGTAAATGAATAGAAGTGAATATTAATTCTGAGTTAGATTTACTAACTGATTGATTACTAAAGGAACATTCACTAATAGTGAAAGTGAACATGATAAGGACACCCAACTTAGAAATTGAGTGCCCTTTACCTTGTTATAACTGTCCTTCATCAGAGAAACTGTAATATCCTGCATCTGTTAATATGAGGTGGTCTATTACTGTAATTCTCATAAGTCTTGCTGCATCCTTGACCTGCTTAGTAATATCCATATCCTGCCTACTTGGTTTCAGATTACCACTTGGGTGGTTATGTGCAAGAATAATGGCTACTGAATTGGTGAGCAATGCAGCTTGCAGAATTACTCTGACATCTACGGTTGTATCTGTTATTCCTCCCTCTGATATGAGCGTGTAGCCTAACACTTGGTTGGCTTGGTTTAGGAATAAGACTTTGAAATATTCCTTGTAACAGATAGTTCCTTCTTTATATGTAGGGAGTAAGTATTTATAAGCATCCTCTGAACTGACTACCTTATGCAGCTTCTTGAATTTGGGTTTGTAGGACAGTTCCACTTCACCCACAGTATAATCTATATCCATAATGTACAATGTTTAATAAGTTGGTAGAAATAAAGAAAGGACAACTAACTGAATAGCTGCCCTTTCCTCTCTCAATCAACAATCACTCAGCCCAAGAACCAAGCGTATTCACTATCTCCCAATTTGGCACGTTGGATGCCTTGTACAAACTCTGTACAGTTAAGATTCCTCTCCAAGAAGTTATCAATGTAACTTGACTTTACAGAACCATTGAGCAAGTTAAGCAACTGCCAGCCTGTAATGCTGTCCCCTGTACTCTTGAAGTTTGCATCTGAAACGAATGCTCTGCAAGCCGCATTAATCTGACTGTCCCCCAATAATAGACGAGGTAAGCGTTTCTGCTGGTTGGGTGTAAGAGCTTGATATAACCTCATTCTGCCTATTATTTGGCAGAACTCGCTTGTGGAGATTGACATCTGCCCAAGTGTCCTTAACAGATGCAGGTCTTTGGATGGGTTGTAAGCATGGAACAGATTCAATGCTGCTGCATATAGTTCCTGTACGCTTAGGACTTCTATCTTATCCTGTAATCCGTCAGTAGTAAGCATAAGATTACTGCAAACTCTATTCCTAAATCCTATGAAGATTTTAAATCTCTCAACAGATTTCTTACTGTACAGGTTAATCTCGTTATATGCCCTCACTCCACCAATGGATAATGCCAAACGATTACCGTATTCATCGTGTACAATAGACGGGATTTCAAAACAGAAGCACATTCTCTGATAGAACAAAGTCTTCTCTTCATCTGTCAGTTCAGATGCTTTCTTACCTAATGCACTTGGGATTCTGCCATTGATAGGGTGTGAGATTCTAATCTCTGGCATATCAAACTGCTCCCCATGAAAGTAATCCTTAGCTGCATCCACTACTGCACCTATAAAGGATTGGTGGCTTATGGTTTCCTCCATTGATGCAAAACTTGGAATGATGCAGTCTTGTTGTAAGTGCTGCAAGGTTACTTCCTGCGTGTTGGCTTCAATGAAATGGTTTACTCTCTTGGGTGCTGCAACTTCTTCCACAATGATTGCTTCTTCTGCAAACTCACCCATGTTTAATGATTCTCTACGCTGTGCCATAGCTGGCATAATTACTAAATCTCTCATAATGAAATTGAATTAAATGATTATTGATTGAATGGATTTAACAAGAACAAGCCCAAAACACAAGTGAATTACTTCGCTTGCGTCTTAGGCTGTTCTATGTCTTTCCCTAAATATTCAATCAAAGGAAGTTGAGAGCAATAGTAAAATATTGGTTGGCTGTGGCAATAGTACATTGTACCCTTTTCTGATTTAAAAAAGAATGCTTATTCCTGTCAGCTTTTAGACTGCATTGTTAAAGCATTCTTTTTTATTTAAGGGCTATAAGGGGGTGTTTATGTGGGTAGGGGTGTCTTGTGCATTATTCTGATGGTTTTAAATTGCCATTACGAAGTAGCATTCATAATGGCTGCTTACCCTTATCGTAGAAATTCAACTTTAGATGCTTCTAAATTCAGAATAAGGCAGACTTGGGATTATTCGTACCATTTATTAATATAATAATAAACAGTACGAAAAATCCTGCTTGCCTGTTATTTGGACTTGAAGCCTATCTTAAACACGTTTTTTGAGTTGGTGGGATTCCACTCCTTACGTTGTTTGGCTATATCATTGTCTAATAGTAGTTCTTTTGGGGTAAGTGCTATCCCTTTGGGTAAAAACTTCAATAGACCAGCACCATATAAATCCAAATTGTAACTTTCCACACTTGGTTTGCCCATTTTTAATTTACTTGCCAACTTATTAGAAGAAAGCAATATCTTGTTATCTTCTGCTATCAATAGAAGCTTGATATAATAGCCTTTCACTTTAATATCCAAATCCACTTTCATAAAGAGGTAGGACAATGTTATAAAGTTGGGGCGGTCTATGGGTGGGATGCAGTAAAGGCTTCTCATTGTAAATTCATATATAGGATGATTGATTGGTGCAGGGTATCTCTTTCTAACCAACACTGCTTCTATATCTTTATTGAAGTTTTTTAGTGCATTCTCATTCTCTCCTGTCCGTTTGGCTAAATCCTTAATTCTCCATCTGACCTTATAATAGTCATTTCTATATAAGGACAGACAGAAGAATCTGTATAGATTGGGTGGATTGAGCTTATCCACTATTGACTTATTAATGGTGGCATAGTCCTGCCTAATGTTACTTGTCCTGCTTTGCAGGTGTCTTTGAGGTATCTTCATATTCATTAGTAGCTGATTGAACATTATTGGTAAACATTAAATCTTTCTTCTCTCGTTCCATCTTGTAATAGTAGGCAGTTCCAAAGTATATCTTGGCTTCTTTCCTGTTATGGAACTTCTTCCCTGTTGGTAGATGAATTATCATGTCAGTTTAAATATTAATGAGTTAATAAGCCAGCTTCTGTAATGAGATATAATAGGTAGTAACCTTTCCATTCTTCTTTCTCCTTGTCTTTAGATAGTTATTAAGATTAGCCCATAATCCAATATGAACTTTGTTATCTTTCACTCCCTGTTTAAGAGCCTTAGCCCTTATCTGCTCATAGGTAAATTCTTCCATTTTAGATATTCTGAATAGTTTGTAGTCTGTCAATCTGTGTGGTGGGGTTATCTGTTTATGGTATTGTAAAAGTAGTAATTCCATAGGTGAGGAACTAATGATAAGACCACACATTCAAGAATCAGACTTTATGCTATTCAGAATATCTAATAGCTTGGGGAGAGTAAGCCCACCTGTCAGATGGGCTTTGCTATTGGTCTCTTATGCTTCCAGAGCTTCTTTCAGTATTTCTATGAAGTCATCTTCTTCTTTAATTTCTTTCCAATTTGCTTCTGTATAGTTCAGCTCTTTCAATTTGTTTAATGCTTCAAATGCTTGTTCTTCGCTTGTGGATTTGGCATAACTGTTGAAGTCTTTGATGAAGTAACGTTTGGTAATGAAACTGACGCTCATGTTGGCAGCCTTGCATAAGTTGATGAACCTGTTACCTCTTTCAATTTTAATTTCTGTACCTTTTGGGAGGGTTATTTCTTCACCTTTTAAAGCCTTGCTCACTTGTTTGTCAGATAAGCTCTTACCTGTGTAAATCAACATGGCTGTGGTTGGATTGAACCCTTCGTTTAACAATTCTGCTACATTTTGGAATAGTTCATCTTTAGTAGTCAAAGAAGCTACAACTAATCTGTCTTTTTTATCCCAACTGCTGCCTACATTATTAATATCTACCAAGTATTCACCTACATTCTCAATATCCCTTACATAAACATTGGGAATGGTTTCAGTGTACTTGCCTGTTGCTACCAGCTTGGCGAATGCTGTGCATCTGTGCTGTCCGTCAAGAATAACGAGATAGTCCGCAGCTTCTTCCTTAGTCAATTCCCTGCCTTTGATGTCAGTAACAGTGTAACCTGCTTCAATCAGCTTTGCTGCTTCCACTACAATAATAGGAAATGCCTTCTCATATTTATTTGCAGCTATTAGAGCAATGAAGCTATCTACCTTCTTGGGGTTTACAGGTCTATTGTTCTTTACGAATGCTATCTTCTTCTGCTGTTCTACTCTTGCACCTGTTTCTTCATTGACTATTGAGAATGTAAGGAAATCATTGCCTATATTCTCATTGGATTCTTTCTCAAATTCCTGTGCCTGTTCCAACTTGGCTTTAGTCTTATCAACGACATTCTGTTGTGCTGCTATCACTGCTTCATCTGCATTTCTCTTAATGAGACGCTGTAATTCTTTTTCTTCTTGTTTCAAAACCTTAGTCAGTTCCTCTACGTTACCCATAGTTGCGTTGTTTGATTCTACACTGTTGTTTACCATCTCTGTTGCATTTAAATTTAAATTTTCCATTGTAATTTATTTTTTAAGTTGTTATTACTAATTCAGTGTAATCCTCAAACCTATGTACACTTGGTTATCTGATTACGCTGCAAAACTACTGGCTTCTGGGCTGATTAAAAGAGAGAAATTAATGAGTGGTTTTACTTCCCCTCTTAATTATTGGCTCGTTCGCTATCGTTTTGACGGTGCAAAGATGGGATATAATGGTAGGATTAAAAGAGAGAAAAAAAGTCCTGCTTTCTGTACCCTCTTAATGGTATGAAGCAGGACTGTATTGGTTATCAATGTATTGTTAGAAGTATATGCTATTCGCTGTATCAATTCTTTTGTCTTTATATTGCTTGATATAGCCTTTTAAAGTAAATTCATCCTCTGAGAAATTCTTGTTCGTAGATAGCTTAGTGAAGTAGATAAGTCTTGATATGAGTAATGTCTTGCTAAGTGATATGGTACTTCCTTTCTTCTGTCTGACATTAAACTGCTTGTTATATGGCTCTAAATTGAAGAAGTCATTGAACATCTTATAGAACAACCATATCTGAACGGATTCCTTTTCTTCTGCGTGGGTGCTTATGCTGACTTGCTGGCTTTGCATCCAAGGGTGTTCTTCCATCTCCTTTAAGTTATTGGCAATGGTAGCAGCCAAATATCCTATGGCATTTTCATTATCAATTACTATCTGATGCTTGCCCTCTATCTTTACAGAGACAGTGATAGGCTTTTTAAAACTTACTCCAAATTGGTTAATCTCCTTATGGTTGTCAGCTATGGCTTTAGCGAATTTGGTTAGTTGTTCTATTCCAATGCCTGTGGCTTTCATTCCATCCAAACACGTGCCACAAGTATAGTCAAAGATGAACAGGAGTAGAAACCAGAACTTATCTATATCAACTCCCAAACCTTTCAGAGTATTCTGTATATCCTCATGGGCTATATAATCTTCGTATGTGAAGTTACCATGTAGTTTATTCTGATTGCATCTCCTTATGAATATAGGTAAGGCAGTAGTACCACAGACGTATCTTTCTCCTGTGGATGGGTCTATATCTACGTCTGGAACATATTTTATGGCTATGGCTTCCATGTATTCCAGACGGGTGTCAATGCTTATATAATCTTCCTTTAGTTGCTCCATAATTATTAGTTTAGGACAAAGTTAAAAAATAATCCCCACCTGCATTGCTACAAGTGGGGAATTTGTGGGTAGGATATGCTTTAGTAATCAGAATCTCCTGTAAACGTATCCATAAGTTTATCCATCTGCTCACCAATGCACTTGTCTATTAGCTTTGCATAATGGGCAGTCATTCGTGTATTGGTATGTCCTAACATCTTAGAAACAACTTCCAGAGATATGTTATTGGCTAAAGTAACTGTACTTGCAAATGTGTGCCTACTTGTGTGGAAGCAAATGCGTTTATTGATTCCACAGAGTATAGCTATATCCTTTAGATTTTTGTTGATGTCCGCAGGGTCTTGAATAGGGAGTAGCTTATCTCCACCTTTGTACTTATCCAATATTAGTTTGGCGATTGGGAGTAGGGGGATGCGTGATAGAACACCTGTCTTAACTCTACGTTTCTTAATCCATATTCTGCCTGCATTGTCTTTTTCAAAGTGTTCTGGTGTCAAGGTCTTAATGTCAATGTAACTAAGCCCAGTGAAACACCCAAAGAGGAACATATCTTTAGCTCGCTCCAATCTTGGCAGGGGAGTATCAAAGTTGATAATCTTCCTCAATTCTTCTTCATCCAAGAAATCAATCTCCACAGGTTCGCGTTCTACCTTATAGGTAGAGAATGGATTGAACGCCATATAGGAGTTGGCTACTGATAGGTTGATAATCTTCTTCAATAGCTTTAAATGTTTGGTGGATGAGTTCTGTGCCATGCCCTTATCAATTCTTAGGAATGAATGAAAGGATTGGATGAAGCTTAGATTCAGTTCACGTAAGTATAAATCTTCTCGTTTGTACTTCTGCTGAACAAACTCCCTTAATAATCTGATGGTATAGACAGACACCCAATGAGTAGCTTTAGAAACTCCATTGCCTATCAACTTCTCTTGTTCTTGGTTATGTTCTTCAAAGACTTCAAACAGGCTTCTCTCTTTGATGGATTCCACCTTATCAAAGTAAGCATCACGCAATAGGTCTGCCGTGATTACAAAACCTCTCTCTAATAGCTCTGCTTCTTTTTGATAGAGTTTAGCTTTAATAGCTTTTAGGTAGTTGTTTAGACTTTGGGCTTCTTCATCCTTGCCCTTTACTTGTTGTTTGTTCTTGTCCCAATTACAGGATTTAACTTTCTTACCTGTGGAGAATGCACATCGTTCTCCATTCACTGTGAGTACGACCTCTATTGAAGTTGTACCATCTTTCCTAACTCTGCTATCTCTTATGAAGAATAGGATAGCAAATGAACTTCTTACCATTGTTTAATCATTTAAAATTAGACATTTGGAAGTTCTTTAAATATGATATATCTACCTGTTTGTTAGGTGGATAGGTGAAATCTTGTGTGCAGTTTGATAAAAACATGAAATTGCACACAGATTGCACACAGAATAGCTTCAATTTAGCTCCAAATTAAGGATAATCAGCCACGCTTAACCTTAGAGGTTCAAGCTCTATTTAAGCTATAATTTGCTTCAATTCCATCACCCAATCACAGCCTATTATAAGAAGAATAGCAAGAGGAAATGAGTATCAGAATAGGGGATAATCATTGTAGTAGAACTAAAATAAAAATCCCTATAACCATTACAGTTACAGGGATTTATATATTAGTAATGTATTATATTACTTATTCAAAGCAGTAGCCACGTCAACTGCGCAAGCTACGGTACATCCTACCATCGGGTTGTTACCGATACCCAGGAATCCCATCATTTCTACGTGAGCAGGAACTGATGAAGAACCAGCGAACTGAGCATCTGAGTGCATACGACCCATAGTATCGGTCATACCATAAGAAGCCGGACCAGCTGCCATGTTATCGGGGTGAAGAGTACGGCCTGTACCACCACCGGAAGCAACTGAGAAGTATGGCTTACCAGCCAATACACGTTCTTTCTTATAAGTACCGGCAACCGGGTGTTGGAAACGAGTCGGGTTAGTAGAGTTACCTGTGATAGATACGTCTACGCCTTCTTTCCACATGATAGCTACACCTTCGCGAACATCGTCAGCACCGTAGCATTTTACTTTTGCACGAGGACCGTCAGAGTAAGCGATTTCGCGAACTACTTTCAGCTCACCAGTGAAATAATCAAACTGAGTCTGAACATAAGTAAAACCATTGATACGAGAGATGATCTGAGCAGCGTCTTTTCCAAGACCGTTCAGGATGCAACGCAATGGCTCTTTACGTACTTTGTCTGCTTTTGCAGCGATTTTGATAGCACCTTCAGCAGCAGCGAAAGATTCGTGACCTGCAAGGAATGCGAAACATTTAGTTTCTTCGCGAAGCAACATAGCAGCCAGGTTACCATGACCGATACCAACCTTACGGTCGTCAGCTACAGAACCCGGGATACAGAATGCCTGCAAACCGATACCGATAGCTTCAGCAGCTTCAGCAGCGTTTGTGCAGTTCTTCTTAAGAGCAATTGCAGTACCTACAACGTATGCCCATTTTGCGTTTTCAAAACAGATAGGCTGAGTTTCTTCACACGTTTTATAAGGATCAAGTCCGGCAGCTTCGCAGATTGCGTTAGCTTCTTCGATGTCTTTGATGCCGTTAGCGTTCAAGGCTTCAATGATACCTTTGATACGACGGTCTTGGCTTTCGAATTTTACTTCTCTAATCATAGTTTCTTTCCTCCTTATATTATTCGTGACGTGGATCAATGTGTTTAACTGCTCCCTGTTCTGCTGTTACACGACCATAAGTACCTGTAACTTTCTTCAATGCTTCGTTAGCATCAGTTCCCTTCTTGATTTCATCCATGAATTTACCCATGTGAACGAATTCGTATCCACAGATTTCATCATTCTTATCCAAGAAGATATTTTTGATGTAACCTTCAGCCATTTCAAGGTAACGAGGACCTTTAGCCAGAGTACCATAAAGGGTACCTACCTGGCTGCGCAGACCTTTACCTAAGTCTTCCAGACCTGCACCGATAATCAAACCACCTTCAGAGAAAGCAGACTGAGTGCGTCCGTAAACGATTTGCAGGAAGAGTTCGCGCATAGCTGTGTTGATTGCGTCGCAAACAAGGTCAGTGTTCAGTGCTTCGAGGATTGTTTTACCCGGAAGGATTTCAGCAGCCATAGCAGCTGAGTGAGTCATACCGGAACATCCGATAGTCTCAACTAAAGCTTCCTGGATAACGCCTTCTTTAACATTCAGTGTCAGTTTACAAGCACCCTGCTGAGGAGCACACCAACCGATACCGTGTGTCAAACCTGAAATATCAACGATTTCTTTAGATTTTACCCATTTGCCTTCTTCGGGTATGGGAGCCGGTCCGTGGTTAGGACCCTTCTTTACAACACACATGTGTTCCACTTCGTGTGAATAAGTCATAATTAGCTCTTTTTTTTAGTGATATAATTAAAAATACGTAGTCACGATTCTCTAAATCGCCCACAAAGGTAGTCGATTTATTTGTTTCTGCAAATCGCCATATCTTACTTTTTTGTGAAAAGTGACAAATCCGTTTACGTTTTTTCTTCGTTTGCTAAGTCGGGATTGCATTTGTGAAAGATTGCTATGCGTCGAACTATCTATTCGTTGCTTTGTTATTATCTGAAATATAAATTTTATGGAACTGAATCAGGTAGATATACATTATTTGATAGCGGCAATCTGCGTTATTTCATCTGCATTGGTATTTTATACTATCGGTGTATGGGGAGAAAGGCTGCAAAAGAAACTGAAGTTATGGCATATTATTTTCTTTCTTTTAGGATTGGTGTCCGATGCAGTCGGGACCAGCCTGATGGAGCATATTGCCGAATTAACGCATTTGCATGATGAAATCCACACGGTAACGGGGACGATTGCCATTCTTCTGATGTTTGTACATGCTTCATGGGCGATATGGACTTATGTGAAGGGATCTGCCGAGGCGAAAAGGCATTTTAATCGTTTTAGTATCGTCGTTTGGTGCATTTGGTTAATACCTTATTTAATAGGTATGGCTATAGGAATGCATTTACATGCATAAATAGTTATATGTTTTTGCATTAGATAGACTTAAAAGAGTTCCTTCTTTCAGCTAACCCTTGCAAAGAAAAAAATATTTTAGTCTCACGGTCTCACTTTTTTTGTGTAATCTGCATATAATTAGTATATTACAGAATGAGAGATACTTTTCAAATAGGTATCTCTCATCATTTTCTCCCTAGAATCGCTTCATTTCAGTCTATCTCTCACTCTTTTTTGGGGTATCTCTCATTCCATTTCTTTGTCCTTTGCGTAAGTAGTTGCCGAATACATCTAGCATCTTGGTTGCTGTTTACTTGTTGTTTATATATTATGTTACTTATCTCTATGGCATTTGATGCCTTTATTCGTGTGTTATTTTACCGACATCTTCATCGTTCCACCCGGGTGAACCGATCGTTGCACCCTTGTAAACAGGTCTGCGCACCTAGGTGGACATGCTTGTTCACCTGGGTGGAACGATGAAGAACTCCCTTTGAAAATGCGACAATAATAGTTGTAAAGCAGGTTATTATAGGGTTGTTTGCATACTATTGAACGGTAAAAGAAATGTGCTTAAAGGGTTTTCCGGGAAAGGGAAAGTATATCGGTATGCAATTATCTGGCGGATATCGGAAAGCAGAATGAGATACCCTGTTTTTATGGGTTTGAATTAAATTAATTCCGCCAACAGGTATGTTTTAGTGAGAATGTGGCAGTATTACTAGATAGATATAGAATAAAATTAGTAGCTTTGCTGAATAATTTATTGAACAAAGCTATGATAGAAGTTATGGAGTCCGCTTTACAGAAAGCTGCGGGCGAAGGAATGGATGAATTTATCCAGGTATTTACTGATAAATATAAGGAAGTAATCGGTGGTGAATTGACAGCTGACACGATGCCGTTGTTGACAGGTGAACAGCATTCATTGCTGGCTTATCAGATTTTTCGTGATGAAATAATGTTCGGCGGATTCTGTCAGTTGATTCAGAACGGTTATGGCGGATATATCTTTGATAATCCTTTTGCCAAGGTTATGCGTCTGTGGGGAGCGGAAGAGTTCTCTAAATTGGTATATAAAGCCAAGAAGATATATGATGCCAACCGGAAGGATCTGGAAAAAGAACGGACGAATGATGAATTCATGGCGATGTATGAGCAATATGAGGCTTTTGATGATTTGGAAGAGGCATATTTAGATATGGAGGAACAAGTGACAACACTGGTTGCCAGCTATGTAGATAATCACCTGGAACTTTTTGCAAAAATAATAAAGTAAACGATGCAGTATTTTTTAAGTATCTGCATTTATTAATTGTGAATTAGAATTTATATCTTTGCAAACTCTAAAAAATATGTTTATGAAACAAATGAAATTTTTATTAGTAGCTTTAATGACGGTTTTAATGGGGATGTCTGTTACTTCTTGTATGAATGGGGATGATAATACGATATATACCGGACCTGCGTTCGCAAAATGTACAAATTATTTTCCTGCTACATTTGAATTGGCTAATGGTCAGAAACTGGTAGTTAATGAATTGTCAATGCCTAACTTGAATATAGGGGAGATCTATTTCTTCTATTATCAGTTTGATACTGCACAACAGCCGGGGAATTCTCAGACTCTTGATGTAACACTTTATGCAGGAAGTACTCCGACTTCTATTAGTGCAAAATCTACTGAAGGACCAGAGAAAGCGGCAGATTATAACGAAGCTACTGCACCTTTATATACTTTTAATAGGGATACATCAACTCAGCCGGGAATACTTTTTGATCAATATCTTGTAATTCCTATTATGTATTGGGTAAAAGTAGAGAGTACAGACGAAAAGCAGAAAGAAGAACTTAATAAGCATTCTTTCATACTTACTTATGACTTTACAAATGTTAAATCGGGAGATACTACTCTTGAATTAACACTTAACCATGTGATAAAAGATGGTTCAGAAGAAACTGTAGATCGTAATAAATATACTTCTACTTATAAAGCCTATAATTTGACTACTGCTATTTCTGCTTTCAAAACTGCTAGTGGAGGAACTGAACCAACTAAAATAAAAGTAAATGCAAAGACCAACTCCTCAAAGAATTCTTTGGATGGTGCCGCAAATTCAACGTGGAGTGAAACACTTAAAACAAATTGAACTACAAAGAATTATTTAATATAGCAATGAAATTGATTTCCTCTCCGGCCAAGGCCTGGGAGGAAATTTCTATGGAAGAGGATAGGCGAAAAGTTTTTATGGCTTTTGTCTATCCTATGATTGGTTTATGCGGTTTGTCCGTCTTTATCGGCTCTTTGCTGACGAATGGATGGGGAGGACCGCAAAGTTTTCAAATAGCTATGACCAATTGTTGTGCCGTAGCTGTGGCATTGTTTGGTGGTTACTTTCTGGCGGCCTATGCAATTAACGAAATGGGAGTAAGAATGTTTGGTATGCCTGCCAATGCTCCGTTGACACAACAGTTTGCCGGATACGCACTTGTTGTCCCCTTCTTGCTTCAGATTGTGACCGGACTTTTACCTGATTTTAGAATTATTGCCTGGCTATTTCAGTTCTACATTGTCTATGTAGTATGGGAAGGAGCTCCCATATTGATGCAAGTGGAGGAAAAAGTACGATTGAAATACACCCTTTTCTCATCAGTTTTGTTAATACTATGTCCGACGGTGATTCAAATTGTATTTAGTAAGTTGATAGCCATACTTAATTAATGTGTAAAGATGAAACAACCTTCTGTAAATATCAAGAATAAACGTGCTACATTTGACTATGAGTTGATGGATACCTACACGGCAGGTATCGTATTGACAGGCACGGAAATTAAATCCATTCGTTTAGGAAAAGCAAGTCTGGTGGATACATTTTGTTATTTTGCGAAAGGCGAATTATGGGTAAAGAATATGCATATCGCCGAGTACTTCTATGGTTCGTACAATAATCATACAGCTCGTAGAGACAGAAAGTTGTTGCTTAATAGGAAAGAATTGGAAAAAATTCAACGGGGAATGAAAGACCCCGGTTTTACTACCGTTCCTGTACGTTTGTTCATCAACGAAAAAGGTTTGGCGAAACTGGTCGTTGCTTTGGCGAAAGGTAAAAAACAGTACGATAAACGGGAATCAATTAAAGAAAAAGATGACCGCAGAGACATGGCCCGAATGTTTAAGCAATAAGATGGCTTTATAGCGTAATAGTAAGATAAGATCGTGATAGGTCTAAGATAGGCAGAGTGACAATTAGGTGTTAATGTAATAAGGTAAGAATGAAAAAGACAATTTCTCAGATTGTATCCGAGCGTATTCTGATTCTGGATGGCGCAATGGGCACAATGATCCAACAATATAATCTTAAAGAAGAAGATTTTCGTGGTGAACGTTTTGCGCATATTCCCGGTCAGTTGAAGGGGAATAATGATTTGTTGTGTCTGACTCGCCCCGATGTCATTCAAGATATCCATCGTAAATACCTGGAAGCAGGTGCGGATATTATCGAGACCAATACATTCAGTTCTACAACTGTCTCAATGGCGGATTATCATGTAGAGGAATATGTGCGCGAAATCAATCTTGCCGCTACCAGACTGGCACGTGAACTGGCGGACGAATATACGGCAAAGAATCCGGATAAACCGCGTTTTGTTGCAGGCTCCGTTGGACCTACTAATAAAACCTGTTCTATGAGCCCGGATGTGAACAATCCGGCGTTTCGTGCCTTGTCTTATGACGAACTGGCTACCTCTTACCAGCAGCAAATGGAAGCCATGCTGGAAGGTGGGGTGGATGCCATTCTTATCGAAACCATATTTGATACGCTGAATGCGAAAGCTGCCATCTTTGCAGCCGGACAGGCTATGAAGGTGACAGGAATAGAAGTCCCTGTTATGTTGTCTGTGACGGTATCCGATATTGGCGGACGTACATTGTCCGGACAGACTTTGGAAGCTTTCCTTGCTTCTGTGCAGCATGCCAATATATTTTCAGTCGGATTGAATTGCTCCTTTGGTGCCCGTCAGTTGAAGCCTTTTCTTGAACAGTTGGCTTCGCGTGCACCTTATTATATCAGTGCTTATCCTAATGCGGGCCTTCCGAATAGTCTGGGGAAATATGATCAGACTCCCGCAGATATGGCTCATGAAGTGAAGGAGTATATTCAGGAAGGATTGGTTAATATTATCGGTGGTTGTTGTGGTACGACAGATGCCTACATTGCAGAATATCAGGCACTGATAGCAGGTGCCAAACCTCATGTTCCGGCACCCAAACCGGATTGTATGTGGCTTTCCGGACTCGAACTGCTGGAAGTGAAACCGGAAATCAACTTTGTGAATATAGGTGAGCGTTGCAACGTAGCAGGCTCACGCAAGTTTCTTCGTCTGATTAATGAAAAGAAATATGATGAAGCCCTTTCCATAGCTCGTCAGCAAGTAGAAGACGGAGCTTTGGTTATTGACGTTAATATGGATGATGGTCTGCTGGATGCCCGGACTGAGATGACTACTTTTCTGAATCTCATCATGTCCGAACCGGAAATAGCCCGTGTACCTGTCATGATCGACTCTTCCAAATGGGAAGTGATCGAAGCTGGATTGAAATGCCTGCAAGGCAAATCAATCGTAAACTCGATCTCTCTGAAGGAAGGGGAGGAAGTATTTCTGGAGCATGCCCGGATCATCAAGCAATATGGAGCGGCAACTGTCGTGATGGCTTTTGATGAAAAAGGACAGGCGGATACTGCTGCCCGCAAGATAGAAGTGTGCGAACGTGCATATCGTCTGCTGGTTGATAAAGTTGGATTCAATCCTCATGATATTATTTTCGACCCGAATGTGCTTGCGGTGGCTACAGGAATCGAAGAGCATAACAATTACGCCGTAGACTTTATAGAAGCTACCGGATGGATCAGGAAGAATCTTCCCGGTGCACACGTCAGCGGTGGAGTGAGTAATCTTTCTTTCTCTTTCCGTGGCAATAATTATATTCGTGAAGCAATGCATGCGGTATTCCTTTATCATGCCATCCAGCAAGGGATGGATATGGGAATCGTCAATCCGGGAACTTCCGTACTCTACAGTGATATTCCTGCAGATACGCTGGAAAAGATAGAGGACGTTGTATTGAATCGTCGTCCCGATGCTGCCGAGCGTCTGATAGAACTGGCGGAAGCATTGAAAGAAACGATGGGCGGTACTTCCGGTCAGGCAGCTGTGAAGCAGGATGCATGGAGAGAAGAATCCGTACAAGAGCGTTTGAAATATGCTTTGATGAAGGGAATCGGTGATTATCTGGAACAGGATTTAGCGGAAGCTTTACCTTTATATGATAAAGCTGTAGATGTAATTGAAGGTCCGTTGATGGATGGAATGAATTATGTCGGCGAGCTTTTTGGCGCAGGAAAAATGTTCCTGCCTCAGGTCGTGAAGACTGCCCGTACTATGAAGAAAGCCGTAGCTATACTGCAACCGATCATTGAATCAGAAAAAGTGGAAGGATCATCTTCTGCCGGAAAAGTTCTGCTTGCCACCGTAAAAGGGGATGTGCACGACATCGGAAAAAATATAGTTGCCGTCGTAATGGCGTGCAACGGTTATGATATAGTTGACTTGGGAGTGATGGTTCCGGCAGAAACCATTGTTCAGCGTGCCATCGAAGAAAAAGTCGATATGATCGGTTTGAGTGGCTTGATCACACCTTCTCTGGAAGAAATGACTCATGTGGCTGCCGAACTGGAGAAAGCCGGACTGGATATTCCTCTGTTGATTGGCGGAGCCACTACTTCAAAGATGCATACGGCACTGAAAATCGCACCTGTATATCATGCACCGGTTGTACATCTGAAAGATGCTTCTCAGAATGCCAGTGTTGCTTCCCGGCTGTTGAATTCGCAGATGAAAGCCGAACTGATTAATGAGTTAGATGCAGAATATCAGGCACTTCGTGAGAAGAGCGGACTATTACGCCGTGAAACAGTATCGTTGGAAGAAGCCCAGAAAAATAAGTTAAACCTATTTTAAAGACTTGTCACAATGAAAAAGATTTTTTCTTTCTTGTGTATGTTCATGGCAATGACTGCTATGATCTCGTGTTCTTCCTCAAAAGAGGAAAAAGGAACAACCGGCACCGGAAATGCCGCTTTGGATAATATCTTTGAGCGTAAGAGTGTGCGTACTTACTTGAATAAAGGTGTAGAGAAAGAGAAAATTGATTTAATGCTTCGTGCTGGAATGTCTGCTCCATCGGGAAAGGATGTTCGTCCCTGGGAGTTTGTGGTTGTTTCCGACCGTGCGAAACTGGATTCGATGGCGGCGGCTCTTCCTTATGCCAAAATGTTGACACAAGCCCGTAATGCGATTATTGTCTGTGGTGATTCTGCCCGTTCTTTTTATTGGTATTTAGACTGTTCTGCTGCAGCACAGAATATTTTGCTGGCTGCTGAAAGTATGGGGCTGGGTGCTGTATGGACAGCTGCTTATCCGTATGAAGATCGTATGGAAGTCGTTCGCAAATATACCCACCTGCCCGAGAATATTCTTCCTCTTTGTGTCATTCCTTTCGGCTATCCTGCAACAAAAGAGCAGCCGAAACAGAAATATGACGAGAAAAAGATACATTATAATCAGTATTAGTAAACAAAAGTTTTGTCTTTTCAATAAATTCCTTACATTTGTGGCTTAATTGATTAAAATCTGATACGCAAATGTTTGGAATAGATGACCCTTTTATAGTCTTGCCATATATCCTCTCAGTGATATGTGTGATTTTTGCTGCCTGGTTTGGGCTGAAATATTGGAATAAGGACGACGATAAAGACGAAACGCGATGAATACATTTACTCTTGGCTTGATTGTGATAGCTTATCTGCTGTCATTGGCCTACCTCGGTTTTTTAGGATATAAGAAGACTACGAATACCAGTGATTATCTGGTTGGCGGACGTCAGATGAATCCGATAGTGATGGCGCTTTCTTATGGTGCTACGTTTATCTCTGCGTCTGCTATAGTTGGTTTTGGCGGAGTAGCGGCTGCTTTCGGTATGGGTATTCAGTGGCTGTGTTTCCTCAATATGTTTGTCGGGGTAGTTATCGCCTTCATATTCTTCGGCTTGCGTACGCGGCGCATGGGAGCAAAACTGAATGTCAGCACTTTTCCGCAGTTATTAGGCCGTCATTTTCGTTCCCGTAATATACAGGTGTTCATTGCAGCCGTCATATTTATAGGCATGCCGCTGTACGCTGCTGTGGTGATGAAAGGGGGCGCTGTATTTATTGAACAGATTTTTCAGATTGATTTTAATATATCTCTGCTGATATTTACGTTAGTCATTGCTGCGTATGTGATTGCAGGAGGAATGAAGGGGGTGATGTATACGGATGCTTTACAGGCAGTTATCATGTTTGGCTGTATGTTGTTCCTGTTGTTCTCTTTGTATCAGGTGCTTGGCATGGGTTTTACGGAAGCAAACAAGGAATTGACAAATATAGCCCCTCTGGTTCCGGAAAAGTTCAAGGCATTGGGGCATCAGGGATGGACCGCAATGCCTGTGACAGGTTCTCCGCAGTGGTACTCATTGGTTACCTCTCTTATTTTGGGAGTAGGAATCGGTTGCCTTGCACAGCCTCAGTTGGTGGTACGTTTTATGACGGTAGAAAGTAGCAAACAGTTGAATCGTGGCGTATTTATCGGTTGTTTTTTCCTGATTATAACGGTAGGAGCTATCTATCATGCCGGTGCATTAAGCAATCTTTTCTTCTTGAAGACAGAAGGAGCCGTTGCTACGGAAGTGATACAGGATATTGATAAAATCATTCCTTATTTCATCAATAAAGCTATGCCGGACTGGTTTGCCGCTTTGTTTATGCTCTGTATCCTTTCTGCAAGTATGTCTACGCTTAGTTCTCAGTTCCACACAATGGGAGCATCGGTTGGTTCTGACATTTATGGTACTTATAAACCCCGTTCTCGTGGCAAATTGACAAATGTGATTCGTTTGGGAGTACTTTTCTCTATTTTGGTCAGCTATATTATTTGCTATATGCTGCCTCACGATATTATCGCCCGCGGAACTTCTATTTTCATGGGTATCTGTGCTGCTGCATTTCTTCCTGCCTACTTCTGTGCATTGTACTGGAAGAAAGCGACGAAACAGGGAGTTATGGCAAGTCTCTGGGTAGGAACTTTAGGCAGTGCTTTTGCACTAATATTCCTTCATCAGAAAGAAGCTGCCGCAATGGGAATATGTAAATTCCTGTTTGGCAAGGATGTATTGATTGAGACATATCCGTTTCCGGTAATTGACCCTATTCTCTTTGCATTACCATTGTCTATACTGGCTATTGTGGTGGTTAGCCTTTTGACGGGCAGAACAAATAATAAGTATTAAGTAATAAGTATTAAGTATTAATCGTAGCAGCACAACTGTTGATCCGCATGGTTTAATACTTAATACTTAATACTTAATACTTAATACTTATTACTTATTTTATCTTTTTTTTGTACGATTCGAACCGGGACTGAATATCACGTACGAAGTTGAACGTTTCTATGCCACGGAAATATCCATTTTTACAAACAGGATCGGTGAAGTATTCCTCATTGCTTTTGAGCAGGATGAAGTTTTCGACGTTGTCTTTCCATACGAGGTTATTCTTTCCGTATTTTTTTGCTAATGCCATGGCGTCGTAGATATGTCCTAGGCCGGCATTGTAAGAAGCCAGTATGAAGTTGAGCCGTTCCTGTTTGTCAGGGATCATATTGAAACTTCGGTCTGTGGCGGCAATGTATTTAACGGCTGCTTTTATACTTTCTTCCGGGTTTTGTTCTTTACCTGCGGGTACGCCCATTGCGCGTGCAGTGGCAGGCATCAATTGCATCAATCCTTTGGCTCCTGCCCAAGATACGGCTGTTGTGTCAAAGTTTGATTCTGTATAGGCGAGGGATGCCAGCATTCGCCAGTCCCATCCGATCTCTTGGGCGTATTTCTTGAATAAATCGTCGTAATGTGATATTTTTCCTTCTTTAAGTGAAAGGATGGGGGAGTGTGGCATCATTTTACTATTCTCGAAGTAACGCTTCATACTTGCCGTATAGGCAGGAGAGGTCATATTTTCTTTATGCCAGTTTGTGGCGGCGGCTGCCAGTTCGGGACTGTCTTTTCGCACAGCCCATGAAGAACGCTGGTCAAAACTGATAGAAAGATCGATATTCAGATTGGGATAGTAAGTTTTATTCAGTTTGGCTAAATCATTATCGGCTACGGTATAGGGAATCTTACCTTGTGCTACCTGGGTGATTAAGTCTTCCGCGGTAACGCTATCTCCCGTTATCTTATGAATATGGATACCACCTCCCAGTTCGTTGTTCAGATTCACGAGGCGATCGTAATATTTGCCTGGTTTGACATATATATCTTTGCCGATAAGTTCCGTTACATCTTTCAATGGTTTATGCTTTCCATTTCCTTGCTGGACGATAACCTGATGGGTGATTATGTCTTCTCCGCAATACAAAAGGCTGTCTTTCCATTCTTTGGTAATCGGCAGGTTGTAGGCGATCATATCTCCTTCGCCTGACTGTAATTTCTGAATCAATTCACGGACATTTCTGGCTACCTCGATTCTGAGTTTCAGTCCCAGACTTTTAGCGAACTGTTCACTGAGTTCGTATTGGAATCCCATTTCCTGTCCGCGATAAATGAAATATGAAGTAGAGCTATAGAGTGTCAGCACAACCAGTTCTCCACTGTCTTTAATCTGTGGAAGATCGTGTGCTGTTTCATTCTTTTCGGTATGATGTTTGTTCCGGCATCCGAATACACAGCACAAAAGTATAAGAAACAAGGGGAGGATCAGTGTCTTGGCACTCATTCTGAACTCTTTATCTTTCATTCTTCATTTTTCAAATGTTTCTTGATATACATTGTTAATATATCGATAGCTACTGCATTGCTGCCGCCTTCTGGAACGATAAGGTCCGCATAGCGTTTGCAGGGTTCTATGAATTGCAGGTGCATCGGTTTCAGAACACGGGTATAGCGTTCCATGACAGCTTCCGCTGTCCGTCCTCTTTCGATGACATCCCTTTGGATGACACGTATCAGGCGTTCATCGGGATCGGCATCTACAAATATCTTTAGATCCATCATATTGCGTAGCTTCTTGTCGCACAAGGCAAGGATACCTTCAATAATGACGACTTCACGAGGCTCGATGTGGATGGTTTCCGGTTGGCGGGTACAAGTCAGATAAGAATAGGTCGGCTGCTCGATGCTTTTTCCTTCTTTCAGCATCATCACATGTTTGGAAAGCAAGCTCCATTCAAAAGCATCCGGATGGTCAAAGTTGATATTCTGACGTTCTTCAACCGGCACGTGACTACTGTCTTTGTAGTATGAATCCTGAGGTAATAGTACTACTTCTCCAACGGGGAGGCTTTCTATTATTTTTCGTACGACGGTGGTTTTTCCGGAGCCCGTTCCACCTGCTATTCCTATTATTAACATCTCTTTATAGTGTTATTTGAACCAAATAGAGTAATTTTGCATTAGTAATGTAATGCATTGACAAGACAAATATAGAAACAATTCATTAAAATAACAACGTAATGGTGAAACACATTGTATTATTTAAGTTAAAAGACGAAGTTCCCGAAGCGGAGAAACTCGTAGTGATGAATAAATTTAAGGAAGCTATCGAAGCGCTCCCCGCTAAGATTTCAGTGATCCGTAAGATTGAAGTCGGACTGAATATGAATCCGGGAGAGGCTTGGCATATAGCTCTCTATAGCGAATTTGACACGCTGGAGGATGTGAAGTTCTATGCAACACACCCTGATCATGTGGCAGCCGGAAAGATTATAGCTGAAGCAAAGGACAGTCGTGCATGCGTGGATTATGAATTATAACCCCCAATAATGAAAATGAGAAAATTAATTTCTTTTCTGCTTTTAAGCTTTGTAGCCTATACATTGCAGGCGCAGATTAAAGATCCGGTAAAGTTTAAAACAGAACTGAACTCTCTTTCTGATACAGAAGCGGAGATCGTGTTTACAGCTGCCATTGACAAAGGATGGCATGTTTATTCTACCGATCTTGGAGACGGAGGACCTATTTCTGCCACATTTAATGTGGAGAAGAAGTCCGGTGTAGAACTGGTTGGTAAATTGAAGCCTGTCGGCAAGGAAATAGCTACTTTCGACAAACTGTTCGAAATGAAAGTGCGCTATTTCGAGAATACTGCCAAATTCGTGCAGAAAGTGAAGCTGACTGGTGGAGCTTATGCGATAGAAGGTTATCTGGAATATGGAGCCTGCGACGATGAGAGTTGTCTGCCTCCGACAGAAGTTCCTTTTAAGTTTTCGGGTGAAGCAAAGGCCGGAACTACGGCTACTCCTGTAGCCAAAGTTGATAAGCCGGAGACAAAAGAGGCGGAAGAGGTAACTGCTCCTGCTGCGTCCAAAGACTCTGCTGCGATGATGGAACTGGTTCCTGCTTCTGCTACGGATGCAAATGCCGATATTCAACCAGCAGTAGCTTCCGGTGACCTTTGGCGTCCGGTAATCAGTGAATTGCAGGCACTGGGCGAGGAACATACTCAGGGAGATATGTCCTGGATTTATATTTTCGTGACAGGTTTCCTGGGTGGATTGCTGGCTTTGTTCACTCCTTGTGTGTGGCCTATTATCCCGATGACAGTCAGTTTCTTTCTGAAACGTAGCAAAGATAAGAAGAAAGGTATTCGTGATGCGTGGACTTATGGTGCTTCCATTGTCGTTATTTATGTGGCATTAGGATTGACTATTACACTGATATTTGGTGCCAGTGCGCTCAATGCTTTATCGACGAATGCTGTCTTTAATATCCTTTTCTTCCTGATGCTGGTAATCTTTGCCGCTTCATTTTTTGGAGCGTTTGAGATTAGATTACCGTCAAAGTGGGGCAATGCGGTAGATAGTAAAGCGGAATCGACTACCGGTCTGCTGAGTATCTTCCTGATGGCATTTACACTTTCACTGGTATCTTTCTCTTGTACAGGTCCGATTATCGGATTCCTGCTGGTACAGGTTTCTACTACAGGAAGCGTGGTGGCCCCGGCTATCGGTATGTTGGGTTTTGCCATTGCATTGGCATTGCCGTTCACACTCTTTGCTCTGTTCCCGTCATGGCTGAAGTCTATGCCGAAGTCGGGCGGATGGATGAATGTGATCAAAGTGACGTTAGGATTTCTGGAACTGGCATTTGCGCTTAAATTCCTGTCGGTTGCCGATCTGGCTTATGGCTGGAGATTACTCGACCGTGAAACCTTCCTCGCTCTGTGGATTGTCATCTTTGCATTGCTGGGTTTCTATTTGCTTGGTAAAATCAAGTTTCCGCATGACGATGATGACAATAAGGTGGGAGTGACTCGTTTCTTTATGGCACTTATTTCTCTGGCGTTTGCCGTATATATGGTTCCCGGTTTGTGGGGAGCTCCGTTAAAAGCCGTAAGTGCTTTTGCGCCTCCTATGCATACGCAAGACTTTAATCTGTATAAGAATGAAGTACATGCGAAATTCGATGACTACGATCTGGGTATGGAGTATGCACGTCTGAATGGCAAACCAGTGATGCTTGACTTTACAGGCTATGGATGCGTGAACTGTCGTAAGATGGAAGCCGCTGTATGGACGGACCCGAAAGTGAGTGATCTGATTAATAATGATTATGTGCTGATTACTCTGTATGTGGATAATAAAACTCCGTTGACCGAACCTGTGAAAATCGTAGAGAACGGTAAGGAACGTACTTTGCGTACAGTCGGTGATAAGTGGAGCTATCTGCAACGTGTGAAGTTTGGTGCTAATGCACAGCCTTTCTATGTATTGCTGGATAATCAGGGAAGTCCTTTGAATAAGTCTTATGCTTACGATGAAGACATTCCCAAATATATTGAATTCCTGCAAACTGGACTGGAGAATTATCGGAAGGAAAAATAATCCGAAGATATAACTATCAATGAGAAGCGGTCTCACTCTGTAGAGTGGGACCGCTTCATTTAAATAGAATAGAATAAAACTAGAAATAATGTTTTTTACATGGGTACTTCCATTACCAGAAGTTTGGTCCCTTTAGTAGCACGGATAGAGAAGCTTTTGGTATCCCATATTCCGATGCCGTCACGTTTGGCCAGATGTTCATCGGCCACGCTGATCTCTCCTTCTATCACAAACAGATAAGCTCCGTTACCTTCCTGATGCATACAATATTCGATGGTTCTTTCCGTATCGAAGTCTCCCATAGAGAACCAGGCATCCTGTTTGATGGAGGCCGGTGTCTTGCCGTTCGGTGAAATGATCAGAGATAACTCGTTCGGTTTCAGCAGCGGACGTATATCGAAATTGTTATATTCGGGTTTCGTATTCTCGATTCGGGGGAATACCCATATTTGCAGGAATTCCAATTGTTTTTCCTTGCTGTCGTTATACTCACTATGATAGATACCACTGCCCGTACTCATCACTTGGATATCACCGGGAGTAATCGTTTTCGTATTTTGTACACTGTCGCCATGTCTCAGATACCCTTTCAACGGAATGGAAATTACTTCCATATTTTTATGTGGATGAGTATCAAATCCCATCGACGGGTCTACACTGTCATCATTCAGCACTCGCAAGGCTCCGAAATGGATTCTTTCCGGATTGTAATAGTTAGCAAAACTGAATGTGTGGTGGGTTTTGAGCCAGCCATGATTAAAATAGCCTCTTGATGAAGCTCTGTCGATTACTTTTTTCATAATCTTCCTTTCTTTTTTATAGAACTTTGTTGTGTGCTTTGTTCGCACTTTTATAATAGGACAACAATTAAAGAGTACACAAAGTTCTCGGCCGGAAACTCAATAAGAAAGAAGGTTATTTTTTTATTTCAGAAAAAATACATACGTTTGTAACATCATAACAATACCTTTGTGCCCAAAAGTAAAGAAAATATGTACGCAACAGACACGCTTATGGACGAACGGGAGTTAGTTCTCCGTCTGATAGACGGCGATGAGGATGCCTTTTGCGAACTCTATGCCGCCTATAAGAATCGCTTGCTGTATTTTGCGATGAAGTTCGTCAAATCTCGTGAGTTTGCCGAAGATATTTTTCAGGACGCGTTTACGGTTGTATGGCAAAGCAGGCGTTTTATCAATCCGGATGCGTCTTTCTCATCCTATTTATATACGATTGTACGCAATCGTATCCTTAATCAGATACGGGATATGGCGAATGAAGATAAGTTGAAAGAGCATATCCTTTCTCATGCGGTTGATTCGGCCAATGAAACGAATAATAAAATATTGTTCGATGATTTGAAGGATGTCCTTAGCCGTGCATTGGAACAATTGACTCCCCGTCAGCGTGAAGTCTTTAATATGAGCCGAGATTTACAGATGTCCCATAAAGAAATTGCGGAAGCGCTGGGAGTCTCTGTCAATACCGTACAGGAGCATATTTCTGTTTCGTTGAAAGTGATTCGTGCCTACTTGACTAAATATTCGGGTACTTCTGCTGACATATTGCTGATTCTACTTTGTCTGAATTTATAATAAATGTTAATCATACCCTAGCTGTTTCCTGCCTTTGTGTATTACTAATACGAAGGGGAGAAATCAGCACCCTTATTTGAATATATGATGAAAGATACGAAGACAGAAAAAAATAAATTACGTCGTTATCTGGATGATATGTACATCCGGGAGGAAGCATCGCAGTTACTGGAAAGTATGAGAGATGCTGACCATAAAGATATATTGGATGAGTTGTCTGCCGAAGTCTGGGAGGAATCCGTCAGCCAGCAGCCTGTTACTGACTTGGAGCGTGAGAAGTATAAAAAGGAGGCTCGCCAGTTGCTGAAACATATTGAACATAAGAAACGTACCTGGTTTCGTCGGGTAATGACGATTGCAGCCAGTGTGGCGGCTGTAATAGCCATCGTGACAGGAAGTATCAGTTATTTCCGGTATATGAGTGAGCAGCAGATAACTTTCGCTGAAATCTCAACCTCTTTTGGAGAGAAGAAACGGGTGGAATTACCGGACGGAACTATATTAGTGTTGAACTCTTGTTCACAAGTACGTTATCCTGATTCTTTTCAAGGGGATATCCGGAAAGTGGAACTGGAAGGAGAAGGATATTTCAGGGTTGCCCATAATGAAGATATGCCGTTTATTGTACAGACGAAGCGACTGGATGTTCGTGTTTTGGGAACCCGGTTTGATGTAAAATCTTACTCTACGGATGAAATCGTATCGGTAAGTGTAGAGAGTGGCAAAGTACAGGTTGATCTGCCGGAAGCAATGATGCGATTGACTGCAAAAGAACAAGTTCTGATAAATACCGTTTCCGGTGAATATAGTAAGAAGAAGGAAGAACGTGGGGTAGCAGTCTGGATCAAGGGAAGCCTGCGTTTTAACAGTACTCCGATCCGGGATGTGGCAAAAGAACTGGAACGTGTTTATAATTGTCAGATAACCTTTGCTTCCGGACAGGAATTTGATAATCTGATTACCGGTGAACATGACAATAAGAGTCTGGAGTCCGTACTTAAATCCATCGAATTTATCAGTGATATCAATTATAAGAAAGAAGGCAGGAATATACTTCTTTATAAAAAATGAGAATTAAAAAATAGATCAATGTTTAACCCGTTAATAAGGACAGAATGAAAGCATCACCCTCATAGAAACTCCCTAAAAAGATAGAAGCACTCCTAAGGAATGCTTCTATCCGCAACCCGGACGGATATTCATTCGCTTCGACCCAAATGAATAACGTATCGCACGTTGCTTGTTTTTAATAACTTTAGTCAATTACTAAAACGCACAAATTTATGAATAATCTTCTTATTTGTAAAGGAAAAAGTAGAAATAGCTGCTCGTTTTTAGCTTTTTTACTATTCACCTTCCTTTTAGTTGCTCCGACTGCTGCTCAGACATTGAAAGAGAACAACATTACGCTCCGTGTACAAAACGAGCCGGTAGAAAATGTTTTCAATAAAATCAGTGAACAGACCAACTTTAAATTTATCTACGATCAGGAAACGGTAAATAACGCTCCGCATGTTTCTTTTGATGTAAAAAACGCTACGCTTAAACAAATTCTGGGAGTGATAACTACTCAGTCAAAACTTTATTTCAATAGGACCGATAATACAATTGCTGTCAGTAAACAGCCGCTTAAAGAAGAAAGCGCTCAACGTACACGTACCGTTCAGGGAGTGGTTGTAGATGATAAGGGAGAGCCAGTTATTGGTGCCAGTGTCCAGATCAAAGGAGAGGGCAGTGGTACGATTACCGATATGGACGGACGATATTCGTTGATGAATGTACCGGAATCGGCTACATTGACAATTTCCTATATTGGCTATAAGACCGTCAGCCTTTCTGCAAAAGATAAGAATACGGCTAAGATTACGTTGACCGAAGACAGCAAGATGATCGATGAAGTAGTAGTGGTAGGATATGGTGTACAGCGGAAACGGGATGTGTCTACTTCCATCTCTTCCGTGAAAGCCGAGCAGATTGCGGAGGTTTCTGCTTCCGACTTTCGTCAGGCATTAGCTGGAAAGATGCCGGGAGTGCAAGTGACTCAGCCGAGCGGTGACCCGGAAGGAAGTGTCAGTATCCGTGTTCGTGGTATCAGTACAGTCAATGCGGGGAGTGATCCTCTCTATATCATTGACGGTGTACCTGTGGAGCGTGGCTTTGCCAATCTGAATAATAATGATGTCGAGTCGGTAGAGGTACTTAAAGATGCTTCGTCTGCTGCGATTTATGGTAGCCGCGGATCAAATGGTGTAATTATTATCACTACCAAACAAGGGCAGTCGGAAAAAATGAAAGTACAATATGATGGATATTATGGTATCCAGAGTGTTTCGAAAAAACTTCCGATGTTGAATGCTTATCAGTTTGCGGAGTTTGCCAAAGACGGGCATGATAATTCTTATCTGGATGCTAATCCCGGTGGTTCACCCAATGACCCTAATGGTATGCGTCCGAATTCATGGGAACGGATTCCTGCAGAACTTTTTCCTTATCTGAACGGCGATCAGGGATTAACGGACACAGACTGGCAGGATGCAATTTTCCGTAGTGCGGCTACAACCAGCCATAATGTTTCTATCTCCGGCAGAGGAAAGACCGTTGGTTATTTTATTTCTGCCAATTATTATGATAAAGAAGGTATTATCATCAATTCTGATTTCAAGAAATATAGCATGCGTATGAATCTGGACGGAAAATATAAAAGACTGAAATTCGGTCTTAATTTCTCTCCTTCTTATTCGACTTCCAATCGGGTGGATGCTTCCGGATCGAATGGTATTGTTCAGTCGGCCTTGATGATGCCTCCTGTGTGGCCGGTATATAATTCCGACGGTAGTTATAACTATCAGGGAAATGGCTATTGGAGAATTGGCAATGACTATCAGCACAATGCGGTATTAAACCCTGTGGCAATGGCCAATCTGCAATCGGACGTAGTAGACCGTATGGCAATTGTAGGGAAAGTCTTTGCCGAACTGGAACTTTTCAAGGGACTTACTTATAATATTTCTTTCGGTGGTGATTATTATGGTTCTCATAATGATCAGTATCGTTCGTCAGAACTACCCTTACTGGGCCAGAAATATTATGATATCAAGTCGAACCCTACTGCATACAGCTCCTCCGGTTTTTATTTTAATTGGCTGATTGAGAATAAGATTAATTATAATACAGTGATTAATGAAGATCATTCGATTAATGCGGTTCTGGTGCAATCTGCACAAAAAGAAACTTATAAAGGAGATAATGTGACAGCTACCGATTTTCCGAATGATTATATACAGACGATCTCCGGTGGAACAGTTATAAAGGGGGCGTCTGATAAGACCCAATGGTCGATTGCTTCCTATCTGGCTCGTGTGCAATATAGTTATAAAGGTAAATATATGGCTTCCGGAGCTATTCGTGCGGATGGTTCTTCCCGTTTCGGAAAAAATAACCGCTGGGGATATTTCCCGTCCGCATCATTGGCATGGAGAGTTAGCGGGGAGGATTTCTTCACGAAGGCGAAATTTCTCTCCTTTGTAGATGACTTGAAAATCAGAACCAGTTATGGTGTTACAGGTAACTTTCAGATAGGCAACTACGATCATCTATCATTGATGGCTCTTGATAATTATATACTGGGTACGGGTAACGGACAACTGGTGCAAGGCTATAAACCTAATACAATTAAGAATGATGATTTAAGCTGGGAAAAGAATGCAATGGTCAATGTCGGTGTGGACCTGCAAATGTTCAAAGGATTATTGGGGATAACAGTTGATTACTATAATACCAATACCTCCAATATGTTGCTGAATGTTCCTGTTCCTCATCTGACCGGATACAGCACTGCCCTGATGAATATTGGAAAAGTAAATAACCGTGGTTGGGAAATAGCCTTGACATCTCAGAAAAATTTCACCAAAGACTTTGGGTATTCTTTTAATGCCAACTATGCTACGAATACCAATGAAGTAAAAGCTCTTGGTCCGGGAAATGCTCCCATTATCTCTACCGGAAGCGTAGATCATGCTTATTATATCACAAAAGTAGGCGAACCGATCGGATGTTACTATTTGCTGGTGCAGGACGGTATCTTTTCCAACGAAGAAGAATTGAAGAAATATCCTCATTTCAGCAATACTCAGCCGGGAGACTTCCGTTTTGTAGATGTGGATGGAGACGGTGTGATGGACTTGGACAAAGACCGTACGATAGTAGGTAACTATATGCCCGACTTCACCTATGGATTTGGTGGTAAAGTATGGTATAAAGGCATTGATCTTGATTTTAACTTCCAGGGAGTTTACGGTAATGAGATTCTGAATCTGAATCGTCGCTATATTGATAATTTGGAAGGAAACACCAATGGTACCACGATTGCCCTGAATCGCTGGAAAAGTGCGGATAACCCCGGAAATGGTCAGGTGAACCGTGCCAACCGCAAATCGAAAGGTTATAATGGCCGTACTTCAACCTGGCATCTGGAAGATGGTTCTTATTTGAGATTGCAGAATGTAACGTTAGGATATACTTTGCCTCAGAATCTGACACGTCGTTTCTTTGTGGAGAAGTTGAGAGTCTATGTCTCCGGACAGAACCTTTGGACATCTACCAACTACGGTGGATACAATCCGGAAGTAAATGCACGTCCGAGCAATTCACTTTCGCCGGGTGAAGATTACGGAACATATCCGCTGGCGAAAACCTTCTTGTTTGGATTAAATATAACACTTTAGTCATCCTTAAAAATATACGGTGTATGAAAATATATAGACAAATCCTATTCTTGGCAACTGCTTTTGTATCAGTGGCCTGTACAGATAGCTTTTTCGACTTGGAGCCAAGTAGCAGTGTGCCTACAGATAAAGTATACAAGACAGCAGACGATTTTAATGTAGCAGTGATCGGCTGTTATTCTAAATTGCAGGGACAGGTTTCCTATTTCACGGAATGCTGCGAATATCGGAGTGACAACCTGTCGTTGAGTGCTCCTACTGCCGGAACACAAGACCGTTATGATATAGATCAGTTTGCGGATAAAGCCTCTAATGGAATATTGGAATCCGCCTGGGCAAATTTTAATAACGGAGTATATCGCTGTAATTTGGTATTGGACAAAATAGACGCAGCTGACTTTGATGCTACGTTGAAGAAACAATATAAAGGGGAAGCGCTTTTCGTGCGTGCTCTTACTTATTTTAATATGTATCGCTTGTGGGGTGGAATTCCGATGACTGATAAAGTGGTGACGGTGGCTGAAGCTCTTAAAATCGGAAGAAGCTCAGAGCAGCAGGTCTTTGATTTTCTTACCGGCGATTTGAATCAGGTTATCAATGAGAATATGCTGCCTTCTTCTTATACGGGTACTGATACGGGACGTGCGACCTCCGGTGCTGCAATGGCATTGCTGGGAAAGATTTATCTGACTTTCCATAAGTGGACAGAGGCACGCAATGTACTTTCGCAACTGATAGGCAGATATTCTTTGATGCCCACACCGGATAAAGTATTTGATGTCGATAATAAAATGAACGATGAAATCATTTTCGCAGTGCGTTTTAATAAGGACGTTGAGGGTGAAGGACATGGCTATTGGTTTTCAATTATCAACCTGACAGATGATACTAACCAGACAAAGGCTTTGAAGGAGTGCTATAAAGACGGTGATAAACGCAAAGACCTGATCACTTATGTGAAAGTAGAAGATAAAGTCTGCGTAATGAATAAATTCAAGGATTTGAAAAGTGCGACATACAATACCGTCGGTAACGATCAGATTATTCTTCGTTATGCCGATGTACTGTTAATGTATGCCGAAGCACTGAACGAAATCAGCTATAGCAACTCTCAGACTTCTGATGCAATGGTTGCTTTGAATGCGGTACATACCCGTGCCGGATTATCTCCGGTTCAGATTACGGAACTGGCAGATCAGGATAGTTTCCGTAAAGCCATTATGCTGGAACGCCAACAGGAATTTCCTTATGAGGGACACCGTTGGTTTGACCTTGTTCGCATGGGAGGTGCCAAGGAAGCTATGAAAGCGGAGGGACATACAATTCAGGATTTCCAGTTTCTGTATCCTATTCCTAAAACGGAATTGGAAAGAATCAACAATACTGAGTTGTTGTGGCAGAATCCGGGGTATTAATATGGTTAAACTTAAAGAATTCAGACGATGAAAAAAATAATATATAGCTTGTTGTTTGTCATTACGGCAGTTTGTGCAGCTTGTGACGAAGAACTGCCAAAAGCAAGTTTTGATTTATATGAATTAAAGACGCTTACGGCAACGGCCGGAGATATGAATGTGGCACTTTCCTGGGAAGCATATCCGGACGCCCGTCCTGATGAATATCTTATTAGCTGGACTTCGGGCTCTTCGGGAGCGGAAGGAGGGCAAATGACTGTGGAGGCTGAGGCTTCCGGTGCAACTGTCAGTGATCTTGTCAATGATGTTGCTTATACATTCTCCGTACAACCTCGTTATACCGGAGGATTGGCGAGTAAGCGATCTACTTCTTGTACGCCAAAGAATGCAAGATATCCGGTGACTGGTCTGACTGCGTCAGCGGGAGACAAGAAAGTCCGGCTGAGATGGACGAAGCCTGCCAGCGAACGGTTTACGAATTATCAGATTACCGTAAGTCCCGGCAATCAGGTTATCAAATTGGATGACACAACATTGGAAGAATATATGGTTGAAGGGTTGACTAATGATCAGGAGTATAAGTTTGATGTTGTTTGCATTTATCCGATGGGGAATTCTGTTTCGGCGGAAGCGGTGGCTACTCCGGGAATTATTTATCCGGTAGCAGTCAATACGGAATTGGTTGTCTGGGAGTCTGCTGTCTTTGCTTATAACGATATGTATTTTACTGGTGGCAATGTTAAATCCGTCAGCTGGGATTTTGGTGATGGTGCTGCTTCTGCTGAAACGACTCCATCGCATGCTTTTGCTGCTACTGGAACTTATACAGTTACTATCACAGTAACATATACGAATAATACGACGGAGTCAGGAAGTGTGGAAATTAATGTTGTCGGATATAAATGGGATAGTATGAGTCTGAACTTTAACGGATTAACAGGATATGTCAAGACGTCCAATCCTGTATTCTCCCCGGATGGAAAGACGATGTATATTCCGACTTCAACGCCTGCCGGGCATTTGTTTGCCTTAGATGTAGTCAGCGGTGAATTCAAATGGGTATTTGCCATTGATAAAATAACTTATGGCGGCGGTGCATTGGTGGGGCCTGACGGTACTATCTATCAGTGCGTGAGAGATGCTTCTATCAAGAATGTGTATGCCATAAATCCGAATGGTACTCAGAAATGGTCATTGCAATTAGACGGACCGATAGGTGCGTTCCCTGCTTTGTCTGCTGATGGTGTACTCTATTGTTTGACTAATAAAAGTACGTTATATGCACTCGATGTTGCGAATGGTGCGATTAAATGGCAACAATCTCTTGATGGAACAACAGGAAGTGCGGTGGCTATTGATAGAAACGGACATATCTATGCAGGTACCAGTGAAGCTATTTATGCTTTCAGCGCAAATAAGGAAGAACTTTGGAAACTCAGTGGTGTTAATGTGACAGAGCAGGGAACTTTTGCTTTGAATGGCAACACGCTTTACGCAACTTTGAAGTCAAAGGCTGGACTTGTTGCTGTTGATATCACGAACGGAACCAAAAAATGGACCTATCCGACAACAGGCGGTGATGCTTATTTCCCTATCGTAGATAAGAAAGGTGTTGTTTATTTTACAGAGAAAGGTTCGCAAACAGTTTACGCTGTAGACGCTGACGGTTCAAAAGTATGGGTGAAGAAGGTAAATAATAACCTGAACTACAGTGGTGCTGCGTTGAGTACAGATGGTGTTCTTTATATCGGAACGCAGTCAAATAATAAAATTTTCGGACTTAATACGGCAGATGGAAGTACTGTTTATGAAGAATCTGTGGGTCAACAGGTAATGGCATCCGTTTCGATTGGTCCGGACAAGCGTCTTTATTGTGGTACTATTGGAGCGAGCAATATAGGTTCTATAAAAGCGTTTGACATTAATAAAGCGTTGGAAACAGATTCCTGGAGTATACGGGGTGGAGATATTCAAGGTACAAACCGACAAAAATAAACGGTGATGAGAAAATTGATATTTATCGCATTTATGGTGATGTCTGTTTGTGGATATGCACAGAAATATGAAGTAGGTACTACGACAGCAGTGTGGAAAGCACCTGCTGCTGCCGACTTCCTTCATGCAAAAGCGATTGGTGTGAAGTATGTCGAAGTGGCCTTTAATCAATGTTATAGGGGAGTTCCTGTCGATGAAGTGATTCCACGTATAAAGGAAATGAAAGCGAAGATAGACAGTGCGGATATTGAAGTCTGGTCTATTCATCTTCCTTTCTCCCGAACGCTGGATATCTCAGTTCTGGATGATCGGTTAAGGAAGGAAAATGTAGATTTTATGGCAGAGATGATAGAATTGTGTGCCATGTTCCAACCGACTTGCCTGGTTTTGCATCCAAGTTCGGAACCGATAGCCGATAGTATTCGGGCGCAACGGATTGCCAATGCTTCGGAGTCTATTGCTTATTTGAAGAAATATGCTGATAGGATTGGCGCTCAACTTTGTATAGAGAATCTGCCCAGAACCTGTTTGGGAAATACTCCGGAGGAACTTATGAGGATTGTCGGAGATATCCCGGACGTAAAAGTGTGCTTTGATACAAATCACTATACCAAAGGCACGACAGAGCACTTTGTGGCAATAGTAGGTAGCCGTATCGGCACTATACATGCTTCAGATTTTGATTTGGTGAACGAATGCCACTGGCTTCCTACACAGGGAAATATAAAATGGGGAAAGTTGATGCAAGATTTGGAGAAGACCGGATATAAAGGCGTTTTCATGTATGAAGCGACGAAGGATCACGAAAATAATAATGTGAGACCTGCTCTTGAACGGATTGCAGAGACCTTCGATAAAATAATTGATGACTATAAAACACTGAAATAATATGAATAATATAAGAAGAATACAATATTTCCTGTTTTGCCTGCTGGCAATAGGACTTGCAAGTTGTAGTGACGATGATAATAATGATAAGAAGACCGGGTACGAAGGAATTCTTACGGAACTGGCAGCAAAGGTAGATGCCACTACCCAACAGTTATGGGGAACTTCTCCATCAATTGTAAATACTGAACGTGCCGATGCTTTGAGCACTATTCAGGGATATGCCGATAAATGTCTGGATGACTATTTTATCAGTTTTCTGAATGGTTTTGATCAGGCAAGTATGAGTATGGAGAAGAGTGAACCGATCTTATACTATTACCGGAGTGCTTTTGACCGGGTGATGGACGGAATTAAAAACTCCAAAGTAGAGAATGGCACAGCAGAAATCTGGTTGCTTTATAACATGGGATATATAGTTAAGACTCCTTCCGGATGTTTTGCTATTGATATTTCTCATCGTTGGGCGAAGGAACTTGCACCCTATATCGACTTCCTTTGTGTGACGCATAAGCATTCTGATCATTATAATACAGATTTGATTCAGGCAATGTTTGATTTGGGTAAGCCGGTATTATCCAATTATTTGAAAGACACCACTTATCCCTACACGGCAAAGGGGGATAAAGATTATGAAATAGGTAAATTTAAAATCCGTACTTGTATTACCGATCATAATAATTCCGGATTATCAAATTTCGTAACTATTTTCCAGATAGACTGTGGGGACGATACTGGAAATTTCGTCTTTATGCATGTCGGTGATTCCAATTTTAAACCGGAACAATATACAAACATTGCACCACATGTTAATGTCTTGATTCCCCGCTATGCTCCTAATGCGCTGACTGAGAATAATATTTTAGGTACCGGAGCGGGACAGGTACAGCCGGATTATGTTCTGTTATCCCATATTCTGGAAATGGCTCATGCAGGTGTTGATGCATCCAGATGGTCATTGGACATGGCACTAGAACGGGCGTCCAAGATTAACTGTGACCAGACCTATGTGCCTATGTGGGGAGAAAAGATGGTCTGGAAGAATGGTAAGCTGAACTAATAATTTTAATATTTGAATTTATGAAACGAATTTATAACTTTATATTGCTTGTATGCCTGGTGCAACTGGCTGTTGCCCAAAATCGGATTGCGGAAATCAGAGAAAACCTGTTAGGAAATTATTCCGATAGAGTGTTGGTCGTTTCTCATCGTGCCGATTGGCGAAATGCTCCCGAAAATTCATTGCAAGGAATACGGAATTGCATTGATATGGGAGTGGATATGGTAGAAATAGATTTGAAGAAGACCAAAGATGGTCACTTGGTCGTCATGCATGATAAGACAATTAACCGTACAATGACAGGAAAAGGAAACGCTGAGGATTATACACTGGCAGAACTGAAAGCAATGCGACTTAAAAATGGAGCAGGCTGTAAAACCAGACATCAGATTCCTACTCTCGAAGAAGTTATGTTACTTTGCAAAGGGAAGATAATGGTGAATATCGATAAAGGTTACGATTATTTTCAGGAAGCTTATGCTGTACTTGAAAAAACAGGAACAATTGACCATTGCGTAATTAAAGCAGGGCTCCCCTATGAACGAGTGAAAGCAGAAAATGGTGATGTACTTGATAAGGTTATTTTTATGCCTATTGTGAATCTGCACAAAGAAGGAGCGGAAAAGATAATCAATGATTATCAGTCACACATGAAACCGACTGCTTATGAACTGGTATTTAATGATGATAATGAAGAAATACTTCGCTTGATCAGGAAAGTACGTGATAGTGGTGCCAAGCTTTTCATTAATTCTTTGTGGCCTGAACTTTGTGGAGGTCACGATGACGATCGCGCGGTAGAACTACACCAACCGGATGAAAGCTGGGGATGGATTTTGAATCAGGGGGCTAAACTGATTCAAACAGACCGCCCGGCATTATTACTCGAATATTTGCGTAAAAAGAAACTGCACGACTAAAGATATTCCTTCATGCTGAAACATCTTATAAATTTTTACAAGGTCTCTTCACCGGGGCCTTGTAACGAAGACGTTATGTCTTCACCCGGCAAGCGTCGGCTGAAATATCTGCAATGGTCTACCTTTCTTTCGGCAACTTTCGGGTACGGTATGTATTATGTCTGCCGGTTGAGCTTGAATGTAGTAAAGAAACCGATTGTAGACGAGGGAATCTTTTCTGAAACGGAACTCGGAATAATCGGTTCGGTGCTGTTCTTTACGTATGCGGTGGGTAAATTTACGAATGGATTTCTGGCAGATCGAAGTAATATAAATCGTTTTATGACTACCGGCCTGCTTGTTACCGCATTGATTAATCTTTGTCTCGGTTTCTCCCATTCATTTATTTTGTTTGCTGTTCTTTGGGGAGTCAGCGGCTGGTTTCAGTCTATGGGGGCTGCTTCGTGTGTAGTCGGACTTTCCCGTTGGTTCACGGATAAAGAACGTGGCTCTTATTATGGCTTTTGGTCCGCCAGTCATAATATTGGTGAAGCACTGACATTTATAATTGTAGCATCTATTGTTAGTGTTTGCGGCTGGCGTTATGGTTTCTTTGGGGCGGGTATGGTAGGATTGCTGGGGGCATTAATTGTATGGCGTTTTTTTCATGACAGTCCCGAAAGCAAGGGCTTTCCTCCGGTCAATGTCCCGAAAGAAAAGAAAACGATGAGTGCTTCCGAAACGACAGATTTTAATAAAGCTCAACGGCAGGTTCTGACAATGCCTGCTATCTGGATCCTTGCTTTATCAAGTGCATTTATGTATATCAGCCGATATGCGGTAAACAGTTGGGGAGTTTTTTATCTGGAAGCACAGAAAGGATATTCCACTTTGGATGCCAGTTTCATTATTTCCATTAGTTCTGTTTGTGGTATTATCGGCACCATGTTTTCCGGTGTAATTTCTGATAAACTGTTTGGTGGCCGGCGTAATGTTCCGGCTTTGATTTTCGGACTGACGAATGTTTTAGCATTATGTTTGTTCTTATTAGTGCCAGGGGTACACTTTTGGCTCGATGCTGTGGCAATGATCCTCTTTGGACTGGGCATCGGAGTACTGATTTGTTTCTTAGGTGGGCTGATGGCTGTTGATATTGCTCCTCGCAATGCTTCGGGAGCTGCTTTGGGAGTTGTTGGAATTGCCAGTTATATCGGAGCTGGGCTGCAAGATGTCATGAGCGGAGTTTTGATTGAAGGACATAAAACGATCCGGAGTGGGGTAGAGGTTTACGACTTTACTTATATCAATTGGTTTTGGATCGGATCGGCTATATTGTCGGTATTTTTCGCTTTATGGGTGTGGAATGCGAAGCAAAAATAAATCATTGATTATCAGTGGAGTATAAAATAGGTACTTTTTCTTTTAAAGGAACGGGCTCTTGGTTTAAAACCAACGACCTGTTCCTTTAAAACCAACGGGGTGTTTCTTTTAAAGGAATGAGCCTTGATATTTCAGAATTATTTCAGTATCATAATTTTTCTTTGCGGGAGATTTATTATCTTTGTACTTTTAACCCGGTAATCGATGAGTAGAATATTTGCAATTACTAAAATACTGCTGTTTGTGCTATTGGCTGGAATGACTTCCACTGTATTTGCGCAAAGCGATGATTTCACTACATGGACTAAATTCAAAGTGAACTATAAGATCGATCCCCGATTTTCACTTTTAAGCAATCTGGAGTTTCGGACAAAGGATGACGTAAGTAGAATGGACCGTTTGGGATTGGCCATTGGAGGCGAGTATCGGGCTTATTCATTTTTGAAACTGGAAGCCGGATATGAAACTCATTTCCGGAATTTGGGAGATTCGGAATGGAAATTCAGACACCGTTATAACTTTGGAGCAACTGCAAGTTTTCAATATCAGTGGTTGAAAATTGCTTTGAGAGAAAGGTTTCAGCAAACTTTTGACCGTGGAGATTCAAAAGCTCGCCTTCGTTCCCGCTTAAAATTCGCTTATGCGCCCGAAAAAGGAATCGTTTCCCCCTACTTTTCAATTGAAATTTATCAAAGTTTGGATGATGCTCCTTTTTGGAGAGCAGATCGTATGCGTTATCGGCCTGGAGTAGAGATAGCTTTGGCTAAACGATGGGCGTTAGATGTTTTTTATTGTTATCAGTATGAGTCTCCAAAAGGTAAACATATTGCCGGGGTAGAAATAGGCTATTCTTTTTGAAAATGTTAGATTGCTAATATAATAATGTGTAAGCCTATTTGGTTTTGAAATATCCCTGATTCATAAAGTGCTACTAATTTGATACTTATGAATAAATATAAATATTATTTAAGAAAATGAAGTATTGGTTGATTTATGATTTATACTTTTGCTTTTGGCATTTCAGAATGAAATGTTGGAGTTGATGATTCTCCAGTCGCAACAGACGTGTTGTGTGGAATCTCATAACTGAAAGTGAATACTTCCTCTTATGTCCTTCTTTCTGCCCAATCAAAGATTTCTTATTATTTATATTTAAATAAAGAGGACATGAATATTTTGTTTAGAATGGAAAAAGGAATCGCTGTGTGCCTTTTTTCTTCTTTTTTTGTATTAGCATGTGTAAATCATATTCCGGGAGAGAAGGCTGCAGTCAGCAATGGAGATATTCCATTGAAATTTACTGCTGATATTCATGAAGTGACATATACACGTGTTGCTGGCAATGGCTTTGAAGAGAATGATGAAGTGGGAGTATTTGCCCTTGTAGGGTCCTCCACCATGAAGGAAGAACGTTATGCGGATAATTTGCGTTTCTTTCGTACTTCCGAAAAAGTTTTTGAGTCCAGTGAGCCGATTTATTATCCTGATGATGAGGTAACATTACGTTTGATCAGTTATTATCCTTATCAGGAAGAGGGAGTGAATATGGGAGAAAGTACGATGTCGGTGGCGGTAGAAACAGATCAAAATCTTTCTGCCGGCTATTTCTGCTCTGATTTTCTGGTTGCTTCTCAAAATCTGCAATCAGCTCCTAAAGGAGCCATCGCCCTGCACTATGATCACAAATTTTTCAAATTAAAAATCGCTTTGGTAGGAAAGGAAGGTGAAGAATTGCAGGGTATACTGGATGCTGACCCAAAACTTTCTGTTTGTGGTTTTTATACTAAGGCGATTTATGATTTCCAAAAAGAAACTTATTCCGCTTTTTCTAATGAGAAAAGCATTACTCCTGCCGGAAAATGGGAGATACAGGGAGATCGGTTGAGCGGAAAAGAAGTGATCCTTATTCCGCAAGAAACCACTTTGGGCTATCAATATATTGTATTGGATGTTGGAGGTAAGATATATACCAGCCCATTGCCCTCTTCATTGCAGTTGCAGAGTGGTAAACAGAGTGAGCTGGCGATTTCCTTCATCCCGACCGAAGATGTTTTGATAAGTAAAGTCGAAGGAGAAATCAATAGTTGGGAAGATGGAAATACAGGGCAGTCCGGGTCCGAAGTTTTCCACAATTATGTGGATGTGTCAAAATTGGTATTTGACGATTCGAAGGTGTATAAAGTGTTGAGTGCTGGGCAGCAGGTAGCAGAAATATGTAAAGAATATCTAGTGACGCCTGATTTTTCTTCACAGGCAATTGTCGTTTATCCGATGAAAGATAACCATGCGGTTGACTTATCCAAGGGAACGGTAGTACAATTGGTCGGACATGCAGATAAAGTGCACGGCGGAACTGTAGCGTGGGATTTGAAAGAACATTCATTGAAATATACTCCTGGAAATCAGGCTGCCCGAAGTAAGGTGTATATTTTGCCTGACGGACAAATTGCATTGTCTATGCCTGAAGAAATGTTGCCCGTATTGGCCATGAAAGATATAATGCGTGATGTGCGTGGGAGTAGTATTCACAATTACCCGATAGTGAAAATTGGTACGCAGTATTGGATGGGAAGTAATCTGAAAACATCATTATATATAGATGGAGAAGAAATTCCGAAACTGGAGATTATGAATGCCGGAGCGACAGGTTATCTATTGTCTCAAACAGATAAGAGTTATTATTTTTATAGTTTTGGAACAATTGTCAGTAATAAGCTGCTTCCTGTGGGGTGGAATATGCCTGATTGGAATGATTGGAATATGCTGAAAACTTATTTGAGCAATGATGCCTCTTTGTTGAAAACCGGGACATGGAAAGCAATAAGTACCGGTGCCGGTGCAATAGTAGGAACTGCTACCAATCTCACGGGTTTTGATGGATATCCGGTAGGAATGTATGCCGGCAAGTTTCAGTCTGCCTATGAAGGAAAATATCTTTCTTATTGGACTTTGAATGAAGCAGGGACAGATGCGGATGAGAAAATATTCTTGTTGAGAAGTGATAAAAACGAAATAGCAGAGGGAAACACCGGGTTAGACAAAGCTTACGCCATTCGTTGCATCCGAAAGTAAATCGTGGAAAATTGTTCTTCTTTTTTATATTTTGCTTATATTTGGGAAGTGAAACTTAAATAGAAGTCATAGATTATGAAGAAAATAATAAATCCCTGGAAAGGTCTGGAAGGGTACAATTGCTTTGGTTGCGCCCCTAATAATGAAGCCGGAATAAAGATGGAGTTTTATGAAGATGGCGACGAAGTGGTAAGTATCTGGAAACCCCGTCCTGAATATCAGGGATGGATCAATACCTTGCACGGTGGTATTCAGGCTGTTCTCATGGATGAAATTTGCGCTTGGGTGATACTTCGTAAATTACAGACAACGGGAGTAACTTCAAAAATGGAGACTCGTTACCGCAAGCCGGTCAGTACTACTGATTCCCATATTGTGTTGCGTGCTTCTATTAAGGAAGTCAAGCGAAATATTGTAATTATTGAAGCTAAGTTATATAATAAGGATGGCGAAGTATGTACCGAAGCGGTTTGTACGTACTTTACGTTCTCGCACGAAAAGTCGAAAGATGAAATGCACTTTGATAAGTGTGATGTAGAGCCAGAAGAGATATTGCCTTTAATTTGAAATAAAAACTGAACTTTTTGTGATAAATGTTTGGAAGTATCAAACAAATGCTTTACTTTTGTCGCATTAAATAAAAGAAATATGAAATATACAGTTGCACATCATCATCATCATTTTCCTAACGAATAACTCGGTGGGCGTGATTGATAGTGTGTATAACTCTATAAAGATAACGAAGGCTTACCGAATACGGTAAGCCTTTTTTTATTTCTGAATTGTTCGAATTGTAAATCATAAAATAATAAATAAAATCATGTTAAGAATCGCAGTACAAGCCAAAGGACGTCTCTTCGAAGAGACAATGGCACTTTTAGGAGAGTCGGATATTAAAATCAGTACAACGAAGCGTACTTTGTTGGTGCAGTCTTCCAATTTTCCTATCGAAGTTTTATTTCTTCGTGACGATGATATCCCGCAAACAGTAGCTACCGGTGTAGCTGATTTGGGAATTGTCGGTGAGAATGAATTTATGGAAAAAGAGGAAGATGCTGAAATCATCAAACGATTGGGATTCAGCAAATGTCGTTTGTCTTTGGCAATGCCGAAAGACATTGAATATCCGGGATTGTCATGGTTCAATGGGAAGAAAATAGCTACTTCTTATCCGGTCATTTTGAGAAACTTCCTAAAGAAGAACGGAGTAAATGCAGAGATACATGTCATTACCGGTTCGGTAGAAGTATCTCCGGGCATTGGACTGGCAGATGCTATCTTTGATATCGTAAGTTCAGGATCTACTTTGGTAAGCAACCGCTTGAAGGAAGTGGAGGTAGTGATGAAATCCGAAGCGCTGTTGATTGGCAACAAAAACATGAGCGATGAGAAGAAAGAAGTACTGGAAGAACTTTTGTTCCGAATGAATGCAGTAAAGACTGCCGAAGACAAGAAATACGTGCTGATGAATGCTCCGAAGGATAAACTGGAAGAAATAATTGCTGTGTTACCTGGCATGAAGAGCCCTACTATTATGCCATTGGCACAAGAAGGCTGGTGTTCTGTTCATACTGTACTAGATGAAAAGCGTTTTTGGGAAATCATTGGCAAATTGAAGGGACTGGGTGCTGAAGGTATTTTGGTGTTGCCGATTGAAAAAATGATAGTCTAATAAGTTTGAATGATGAAACTAATCAAATATCCCTCCAAAGAACAATGGGCAGAACTTCTGAAGCGTCCGGCTTTGAATACGGAGAGCTTGTTCGATACAGTTCGTACTATTATAAATAAGGTAAGAGCGGAAGGTGATAAAGCTGTTTTGGAATATGAGGCGGCTTTTGATAAGGTGATTTTGTCTGCTCTCACTGTGACTTCCGAAGAAATACAGAAAGCCGAAGGACTGATCAGCGACGAGTTGAAATCTGCCATTACGCTGGCTAAACGGAATATTGAAACTTTCCACTCTTCCCAACGCTTCGTTGGCAAGAAGGTAGAAACAATGGAAGGAGTAACTTGCTGGCAAAAGGCGGTAGGTATCGAAAAGGTGGGGCTTTATATTCCCGGTGGAACGGCTCCGCTTTTCTCTACGGTATTGATGTTGGCTGTTCCCGCAAAAATTGCGGGATGCAGGGAAATTGTGCTTTGTACCCCTCCCGATAAAAACGGAAATATTCATCCGGCTATTCTCTTTGCCGCTCAACTGGCAGGTGTCAGTAAGATATTCAAAGCGGGAGGAGTGCAAGCTATCGCTGCTATGGCATATGGAACCGAGAGTGTTCCTAAAGTCTACAAAATCTTTGGCCCTGGAAATCAATATGTGACGGCTGCCAAGCAGTTGGTAAGTCTTCGGGATGTAGCCATCGACATGCCGGCAGGTCCTTCCGAAGTGGAAGTGCTGGCTGATGCATCTGCTAATCCGGTGTTTGTTGCGGCAGATTTACTGTCGCAGGCAGAACACGGAGTGGACAGTCAGGCGATGTTGATAACAACCTCTGAAAAGCTTCAGGCAGAAGTAATGGAAGAAGTAGACCGCCAACTGGCAAAGCTTCCTCGACGGGAAATTGCTGCGAAATCTCTGGAAAACAGTAAACTGATTTTGGTGAAGGACATGGATGAAGCGTTAGAGTTGACGAATGCATACGCACCCGAACATCTGATTGTAGAGACTGAAAATTATCTGGAAGTTGCTGAACGTGTAATAAATGCCGGTTCCGTCTTCCTTGGCTCATTGACGCCGGAAAGTGCAGGGGATTATGCTTCCGGAACCAACCATACGCTGCCGACTAATGGTTATGCGAAAGCATACAGCGGCGTGAGCCTGGACAGCTTTATCCGGAAAATCACGTTTCAGGAAATTCTTCCTCAAGGCATGAAAGTTATCGGGCCGGCTATTGAAGAAATGGCAGCCAACGAACTTCTGGATGCTCATAAGAATGCAGTTACAGTACGATTAAATACATTGAAATGAAAACATTACAAGAACTTACCCGGCCGAATATATGGAAACTAAAGCCTTATTCTTCGGCTCGTGATGAATATAAAGGCGCTGTGGCTTCCGTTTTTCTGGATGCGAATGAGAATCCTTATAACCTGCCTCACAACCGCTATCCGGACCCCATGCAGTGGGAACTGAAAACACTGTTGTCTAAAATTAAAAAGGTTTCTCCCCAGCATATCTTTTTAGGAAACGGCAGTGATGAGGCGATTGATCTGGTGTTTCGTGCATTCTGCGAACCGGAAAAAGATAACGTAGTTGCTATCGATCCGACTTACGGTATGTATCAGGTCTGTGCCGATGTGAATAATGTGGAGTACCGGAAAGTTTTGTTGGACGAAAACTTCCAGTTCTCAGCAGAAAAGCTTCTTGCAGCTACAGATGAGCGTACGAAACTCATTTTCCTGTGTTCACCTAATAACCCGACGGGAAACGACCTGCTGCGTTCTGAAATAGAAAAAATACTCCGTGAATTTGAAGGATTGGTCATATTGGATGAAGCGTATAATGATTTCTCCGAAGCACCTTCTTTCCTCGAAGAGCTGGATAAATATCCGAATCTGGTTGTTTTTCAGACTTTCTCCAAAGCTTGGGGATGTGCCGCTATCCGCTTGGGTATGGCTTTTGCATCCGAAGCAATTATCGGAATCTTGAGTAAAATCAAGTATCCTTATAATGTGAATCAGCTGACACAGCAGCAGGCTATTGCTATGCTGCATAAATATTATGAAATAGAACGCTGGATAAAAACATTGAAGGAAGAACGCGACTATCTGGAAGAAGAATTTGCGAAATTACCTTGTACAGTCCGAATGTACCCGTCCGATTCCAACTTCTTCTTGGCGAAAGTAACGGATGCGGTGAAGATTTACAATTATTTGGTAGGTGAAGGGATCATAGTGCGCAACCGTCATTCCATTTCGCTTTGTTGCAACTGTCTGCGTGTGACGGTGGGTACCAGAGTGGAGAATAATACGTTACTTGCTGCCCTCAAAAAATATCAAGGATAGTATATGAAGAAGAAAATATTGTTTATAGATAGGGACGGGACATTGGTCATTGAACCTCCCATTGATTATCAGCTTGATTCACTGGAAAAGCTGGAATTTTATCCGAGAGTCTTCCGTAATTTGGGCTTTATCCGTAGCAAGCTTGATTTTGAATTTGTGATGGTTACCAATCAGGACGGGCTGGGGACATCTTCGTTTCCGGAAGACACTTTCTGGCCTGCTCACAACTTGATGCTGAAAACATTGGCCGGAGAAGGCATTACCTTTGATGATATTCTGATCGACCGTAGTTTTCCGGAAGATAATGCGCCGACTCGCAAACCGCGTACAGGAATGTTGACGAAGTATATTGATAATCCGGAATATGATCTTGCGGAAAGCTTTGTAATCGGTGATCGTCCTACTGATGTGGAGCTGGCAAAGAATCTTGGTTGCCGTGCTATTTATCTGCAAGAAGCAACGGATGATTTGAAAGAGAAAGGTCTGGAAGATGTTTGCGCACTTGCAACAACAGACTGGGATCAGGTGGCAGAGTTTCTTTTTGCCGGTGAGCGGAAAGCAGAAGTTCGCCGTACAACGAAGGAGACTGATATTTATGTGTCTCTCAATCTCGATGGAAATGGAAGCTGTGATATTTCTACCAGTCTTGGCTTCTTCGATCATATGCTTGAACAAATAGGCAAGCATTCCGGAATGGATCTGACCATTCGGGTAAAAGGCGACCTGGAAGTGGATGAACATCACACCATTGAGGATACTGCCATCGCTTTGGGAGAATGTATTTATCAGGCTTTGGGCAGTAAGCGTGGAATCGAACGTTATGGTTATGCTTTGCCTATGGATGATTGCCTTTGTCAGGTTTGCCTTGATTTCGGAGGTCGTCCTTGGTTAGTATGGGATGCAGAGTTCAATCGTGAGAAAATAGGAGAGATGCCGACGGAGATGTTCCTGCATTTCTTTAAATCATTGAGTGATGCTGCAAAAATGAATCTGAACATCAAGGCTGAAGGACAGAATGAGCATCACAAGATAGAAGGTATCTTTAAAGCGCTTGCACGTGCTCTGAAAATGGCATTGAAAAGAGATATCTATCATTTTGAGCTTCCTTCGAGCAAAGGAGTACTATAATTTGCCTCATCATATTATATAATCTCATAGGATTGCTATATGATAATCAATAACAAACGAATTTGGCTTGGTTTATTTATCGGGATAGTGATGTCTTTTTCGGTTTATGGTCAAAACATAAACGCTGAAAAGATAACTGTTCCCGATAGTAAACTGACTAATTTGTATCAGATAGACTCAGGTGTATATCGTTCGGAGCAACCATCGGATGCTGACTTTAAGGCTTTGGAGAAATACGGTATTCGTGAAGTGCTGAATCTTCGCAACAGGCATAGTGACGATGATGAGGCGGCAGGAACAAAAATAAAGCTTTATCGGCTAAAAATGAAAGCGCATTCAGTCAGTGAAGATCAATTGATCAATGCATTGCGCATTATCAAGAACCGCAAAGGGCCAATCGTCTTTCATTGTCATCACGGTTCTGATAGGACAGGCGCAGTATGTGCTATGTATCGTATTGTATTTCAAGGAGTGTCAAAGCAAAAAGCTATTCAGGAAATGACCGAAGGAGGTTTCGGTTTTCATCGTATTTATAAAAATATCATTCGCACTATTGAGAAGGCTGATATAGAACGTATTAAAAGAGAAGTATTACAATAGTGCAATTGACCGTATGTTCTATATAACTCATGCGGAAGGATTAATGTTTTCTTCTGCATGAACTGGTATTTTCTCCTGATCTATTACTTTATTCTTCTAAATGATTTAATCTGTTAGACTTGAGTAACTAATAAACTACACTTGTGTAATCAAGAGGATACACAAGTGTAGCTGAATGGTTGTTTAAGTGTATTTGGCTAATTATTCGCATTTGTAGCTAATTGGCTGAAGAACTTACTGTTATAAAGAAAATGCAGTTTATCTTCCCCTAAAGTCAAAAACAATCGCATGTTTTTTTGTAAACTTCTCTTGAATATGGGGCGTTTTGTGAACTAAATGATTGATATACAGTTATGTGACATTTTTGTTTTACCCCGTATAATACTTAAGATAAATACAAAAATGTCACAGAAGAAAGATCAAAGAGATTATAAATCTTCTATTTCTTTGAGCCAGATAGTTGAACTTGCATCACTTGGCATTCGCCAGTCACCTCTGGGACTGATGGAAATACTACCTACCTTCGGACCATCGGGCAGACAGGAGCGCTTGAACTGCTGATTAAAGAAACGTCGGAAGAAAGTAGATAACCATTTCTTTATTGTTTCTTTGTCATATACATCCTTGAAAGCTATATTAGCCAGATAGTAAATCTTGGAAGGGCGGAAACCAAAACGCAGGAAGTAATAGAGGAAAAAGTCATGCAGTTCATAAGGCCCTACCAAGTCTTCGGTCTTCTGTTTGATTTCCCCGTTTTCGTCTGCTGGAATTAATTCGGGACTGATAGGAGTATCTACAATATCCAGTAAAGTCGCTTTAGCGTCCTCATCCATATCATTTTCCGCTACCCATTGCACTAGATACTTCACAAGTGTTTTGGGAATACTTCCATTGACACCGTACATAGACATGTGATCTCCATTGTACGTAGCCCATCCGAGTGCAAGTTCTGACAAGTCACCCGTACCCACTACCATTCCCCAAGTTTGGTTAGCGATATCCATTAATATCTGTGTGCGTTCGCGTGCCTGAGAGTTCTCATAGGTGACATCATGTACATTGATATCATGATCGATATCTTTGAAATGCTGGATACAGGCATCTTGAATACTGATTTCCCGGATAGAAATGCCCAATGATTTCATTAAATCAATGGCATTGTTATAAGTACGGTCAGTCGTTCCAAAGCCTGGCATTGTAACTCCCAGAATATCTTTGCGGGGTAAACCGAGTTTGTCGAAGGTCTTCACGCAGACTAATAATGCCAATGTTGAATCCAATCCTCCGGAAATACCGACTACAGCTGTTTTAGCTTTGGTATGAACCAGTCGTTGTGCCAAGCCGGCTATTTGGATAGAGAATACTTCTTCACAATGCTCATCCAGTTCTGCTCCTTGGGGGACAAAAGGATGTGAATTGAAGTCTCGGGTCAAAGTAAGCTCTTTGCTATTAATAAACTCCGTTGCGACGGAGATTGCTTTTTTATCTCCTGGATTTCCCTGGCTGGCGGCAAAAGTGGTGTTGATTCTACGTTCTGCCCGTATGCGTTCCACATCGATTTCGCTAATGATCAGTTGCTCCTCCATGCAGAAACGTTTGCTACGTGCCAGTAATGAGCCGTTTTCGTAAATCAATCCGTTTCCCGCAAATACTACATCCGTAGTAGACTCCCCGAAACCACAGGAAGAAAATACGTATCCTGCAATGCAACGTGCTGATTGTTGGCTGATAAGAGAACAGAGATAATGATGCTTTCCGATTCCTTCATTATCGGCAGACATATTGAAAATAATTTCTGCTCCTTGTAAAGCCAATGAGGAACTGGGAGGTATGGTAGCCCAAAGGTCTTCGCAAATTTCGATCCCAAAAGTCGTATCGGAAGTTTCAAACAGCAGGTTGGCACCTATGGGAACGATTTGTCCGCATAGGCGTACGGTATCTTCTGTCAGTTGAAGGGCAGAAGTAAACCAGCGCTGTTCGTAGAACTCCTTATAATTGGGGAGGTAAGTTTTGGCAGCAACACCTAGTACTTTTCCTTTTTGAATCACTACGGCGGCATTGATCACGGTTGAATTGACTACTACCGGCATGCCGACAATAGAGATGATGTCCAGTTGGCGGGTATTATTGAGTATCTGCATTAGCCCCATCTCTGCTTCTTCCAGCAAAATCTGCTGTCCGAATAAGTCACCGCAAGTATATCCGGTAATACTCATTTCCGGGAATACTATGATTTGCACACCCTTACCTTCAGCTATTGCGATTTGGCTTTCTATTCTCTCTACATTGAATTTACAGTCGGCCACTTTAACGTGTGGCACGGCTGCAGCTACTTTTACGAATCCGTAGTTCATCTTGTACCTTTTTATATATAGTGGGTACAAAAATAGGAAATAGTTTTGGATTTTTGCCCTTTTGACTCTGAATCCTCAAAATGAGGTGTCTTATGTCGTTTTAATGACTATTGCATAAGCAACTAATAAGAATGTCAAATGGAAAGTAATATGGTCTTATTTTTGACGGTTTATATGGGATATATCTATTTGTTTATTAATATTTTGTTAATTATGCAATAAAAAGACATTTGAGGAAATTTGGTATAAAAAATGAGACTTTTTGTTTTTTCTATTTAACTATTATAATTATATTTGTAGCCAAATTAAAGAATTTTATAGGCAATTTACACCTAAACAAACGATAAGCACTTATTAATATCTATAATTTTAGAGAGATGGACATACACTTTATTAGTATTGCAGCGACACAAGACATTTATTTAGACATATGGCGTAATATTAAAAATCAGCCAAGCTAATTTCCCTATTCTATATATTGTATAGACTATTTGATAGTCTGTCCTGGAACGATGATAAAAGTATACTTTTCAAAGTCGCTCCAAGGGGAGAAGTATATTGCTGTTTCATGCGTGAAGCGTAATATGCTAAGTTTTCGTTTTGTAGATAAATCTGTAAAAAATAAATCAATTCATTAATTTAAATTCAAGTATCAAAGATGAGAAAATCAATTCTCTTGTTTGTACTCTTTGCTCTACTGAATATTCCTCTTATGCTTTTTGCACAGAGTGGATATAAGGTAAAAGGACATGTTGTTTCGGCAGAAGATAATGAGCCGATGGTTGGTGTGTCTATTTTAGAGAAGGGTACTACAAATGGTGTAATTACCGACATTGATGGTAATTACACTCTTGAGATTAAGGGTACGGCAAGTGCTACTTTGCTGTTCTCTTATATCGGTATGCAATCACAGGCACATGCGGTTAGTGCCAAAACCGGAACACTGAATGTTCGTCTGGTTTCAGATGCTGCTTTAATAGATGAGGTAGTGGTAGTAGCGTATGGAACTCGTAAAAAAGGGACGATTGCTGGTGCCGTATCCACTGTTAAAGCGGAAAAATTAGAAAATGTGCCTGCTGCAGGTTTTGATCAGTCACTGCAGGGACAGACACCGGGATTATCTGTAATCTCTAACTCGGGAGAACCTAGTAAGGCGGCTGTTTTCCAGATTCGCGGTACGAATTCAATTAATTCGGGTACGGCACCGTTGTTTATTTTGGATGGTGTGCCTATTTCCAGTGCTGACTTTAATACGATCAGTCCGGGAGATATAGAGTCCATCTCTGTGTTGAAAGACGCTTCTTCAACCTCTATTTATGGTGCCCGTGCAGCGAATGGTGTGGTTGTAATCACTTCCAAACGTGGGTTGGCAATGGATAAAGCAAAAGTAACATTGCGTGGACAGTGGGGATTCTCACAATTGGCGTCGGATGATAACTGGATGATGATGAATACACCGGAGCGTATCCAATTTGAAAAAGAAATTGGCTTGGACACAGGTAAGGATTATAATTTGCTTTCTCGTACAGATATTAATTGGCTGGATAAAGTATTTAATGATCGCGCTCCATTGCAGAGTTATGAACTGTCTGTTAACCGTGCTACCGATCGTTTGAACTACTATGTCTCAGGAGGATTTTACGATCAGGACGGTATTGCCCAAAGTTCAACTTTCCGTCGTTATAACATGCGTGCCAATGCGGAGGTAAAAGCCAGCAACTGGTTGAAAATAGGTACCAATACGATGATGGCTTATGAGGAAATAGCGCAGGCTGAAGAAGGAGATATGGCACTTTATACTCCTATTTCCGGTTCACGCTTTATGTTGCCTTACTGGAATCCTTATAATGCTGATGGCTCTTTAGCTTCTGAAAATGATGGAACTTGGGCGGGAACCGGACAGAATCCTATTGAATGGATGGCAAATAATCCGGTGGAGCATAAAAAGTATAAACTGTTGTCAACTGTTTTTGTGGATATCACACCTATTAAAAACTTGACTGTCCGGGCACAATTCGGTGCTGATTATGCTCACTCTACATCATTTATGAAGTCTTATCCGAGCTACATTATTAATAATAATTCAGGAAGGGCCGGACGCAGTTCGTCGGATATTCTAAACTTGACTGAAACTCTTACTGCAAATTACCGATGGGCATTGAATGAGGATCATTCATTTAACTTTATGTTGGGACAAGAAGGGATAGACTATCGTTCGACCGGTTTTCAAGTAGTAACGAGAGGACAGACCATTGACCGATTGACAAATGTAACCGCCGGTACACGGGCTTCTTCATGGCAAGATGCTAATACAGCCCATTCTTTTATGTCGTTTTTCTTCCGTACCGAGTACAATTACAAAGATTTGTATTATGCGGAAGTTGCTGCACGTACAGATGCCTCTTCCCGTTTTGGTAAAGATCATCGCTGGGGGGCTTTCTGGTCATTGGGCTTTATGTGGAACATAAAAAACGAAGCTTTCTTGAAAGATGTGGAATGGCTGACTGGTGCTCAGATTAAGTTGAGCACAGGTACATCCGGTAACTCCACTATTCCTGACTACGATCATCTGGCGCTTGTTTCTGGAAATGCTAACTACCTTGATCAAGCTGGTCTGTTTCCTTTGCAGAGTGGAAACGAAGAGCTAGGCTGGGAGCAGACTTGGGCTAACAACATCGGTTTGAGTGTCGGACTCTTTAATCGAGTGAATGTAAACTTCGATTTTTATCATAAGAAGACCACTAATATGTTGATGTTTGTTCCTCAGTCTTATGCCATATCCGGTGAATCCGGTCATTGGGATAATATCGGTGCGATGATGAACCGGGGTGTTGAAGTGGCAGTGGATGGTGACGTCATCCGTACGAGAGATTTTACTTGGAATCTTAGTGCAAATTTCTCTTATAATAAGAATAAGTTGTTGGAACTCTACAACGGTGTAGAAGAATATGTTAACTCTACTACCGGATTGAAATACGTAGTGGGACATTCTGTACACGAATACTTCATGAATCGTTATGCCGGTGTGAATCCAGCCAATGGCGATGCATTGTGGTATACTGCTGACGGAGAACTGACTACTGAATTCCGTGAAGAAGATAAAGTAATGACCGGTAAGACATTCGACTCTCCATGGGCGGGTGGTTTTGGAACTACTCTTATGTGGAAAGGTCTTTCGTTGTCAGCTCAATTTAGTTGGATGGCGAAACGCTACGTGATGAATAATGACCGCTTCTTTGAAGAGAGTAACGGAATCTATAGTGCCTATAATCAGTCAAAACGATTATTGTATGATCGTTGGAAAAAGCCCGGTGATATTACTGATATTCCCCGCTACGACGTGGTGGCGAGATTGGACGATCACTTTCTTGAAAACACTTCCTTCCTTCGTTTGAAGAATCTGACATTGGCATATGCACTTCCGCAGCCGTGGTTGAAGAAAACTAATTTCTTCTCAGCTGCACGTGTCTATTTGCAAGGACAGAATTTACTGACTTGGACCGGCTTCACCGGACTAGACCCCGAAGTTGCAAGCAATATTTATAGAGCACAGTATCCGGCTTCGCGCCAATTCACTTTGGGTATTGAAGTTACATTCTAATAGTATATAAAAGAAAGATGATTAAGAAATTTAAATTATATATCTTGTTGGCTGCCGTGGTGTTATCCACTACTTCATGTTTGGATAAGATGCCTGAAGATTCTATACCTTTCGATGAGGCAATCCAAACGGTAGATGACGTAAATCTAGCAGTCATAGGTATCTATGATGCTTTTAAAAGTAGTTCTCTTTATTCCGGGAGTCTTACATTGCTGCCCGATTTGCAGACAGACTTAGTGTATGGAGTAAATGGTAATACGAATATTTACGGAGAAATCTGGCGTTGGAAAGACATATTGGCAACCAATACCAATATTGAAGGTGTTTATGCTGCATTGTACAATGTGATCAATCGCTGTAACTTTCTGCTCGACCGTGTGGATAATGTAAGAAAGAACACAACTAATGATGATGATTTGGATCTGATTGACCAGTGTTGCGGTGAAGCCTATTTTGCCCGTGCGATTGCCTATTCGGAACTGGTTAAACTTTTCTGCAAGGCTTATGAAAGCGATGAAGATGCTGCCAATCAATTGGGTGTTATTTTGACTAGACATTATAAGGGAAACGAAGAAATGAAGCGTGCTTCGCTGAAAGATTCTTATCAGTTTATCTTAGACGATCTTGATCTTGCTGCTGAGTTACTGGCATTGGATAAAGACTTCCAGCCTACCGGCAAAGATGCTTTGTACAACACTGCTGCATTCTTTAATGAATATACTGTATACGCACTGCGTGCACGTGTAGCTCTTTATATGAGAAAATGGGATGAAGCTATTAAGTATTCCAGTAAAGTAATAGACAGTAATTATTACCTATTGTCCAGTTGTACAAATTATGTGTCCGAAAACGTCAGCTATTATAAATATATGTGGACTAGCGACCTCTCTACCGAAGCTATCTGGAAAGTTGGTTTTACTGTAAATTCTTATGGTGGTAGTTTGGGGCAGATCTTTTTTAACTATGATTACAGTAGCTACCGTCCGGATTATGTACCGGCAACTTGGGCTATCAATTCGTATGATAGTAACGACTTACGTGTGTCAAGTTTCTTTCAAACATACACTACCGGCTATAGCCACGGTCTTTCCTGGCCTTTGTTGATTAAGTATTTGGGCAATGAAGAATTTACAAATGCCCAGATCCTTCACGTATCTATGCCTAAAGTGCTTCGTCTGTCCGAACAATATCTGATACGTGCTGAAGCTTATGTGCAGCAAGCGCAACCTGACTATGGTCGTGCAGGAAAAGATATTACGACTCTCCGTACAGCACGTTATTCAACTTACGGTGGTTCTACTGCTTTGTCTGCTTCCAATGCAATGGAAGTTATCGAAGCAGAGCGTGTGAAAGAACTTTATATGGAAGGTTTTCGTCTCCATGATTTAAAACGTTGGCATAAAGGATTCGAACGGAAGCCGCAAGACCAGTCACTGGCTAACGGTAGCAGCTTGAAAGTGGAAGCAGATGATCCATTATTTGTATGGCCGATACCGCAGCATGAACTGGATGCTCCCGGTTCGCAGGTTCAACCGAATGAAAGTAACAAATAGATTAAAAGCATATGATAATGAAGAAATTATTATTAGGATGTATAGCAGCCGTTGCTGCTCTGATGGCTCTTTCCGGATGCGATCAGGACAAGGTGGCATACAACGGACCCAGTTATCTTATGTTTTCTGACACGCTTTATACGTATGCCGTGCAAGAAACGAATGAGATATTCAATGTTCCGATCTCTGCTACTGTGGCTGCCGATCATGACCGGACCTTCGCTGTCGAAGTAATTGATCGCGAAAGTAATGCCGTGGAAGGTAAGCATTATAAAATTCTGTCGAATACCGTTACCATTAAGGCGGGAGAAAGGAGTACCAATTTAGAGGTACAAGGTATTTATGATAATCTGGAAATTAATGATTCGCTGGGTTTTGCATTGCGACTGGTAATTCCTGAAACGGAACAATGGGGACTCTATGGAACTGAAGCAAAAGTTGTAATGCAGAAAATCCGTCCGTTTGACATTAAAAACTTTACAGGTTATTGTGTTGTCAGTTCGACTTATTTTGCAAGTTATTTGAACAATTTAGAATTGCGCTTGGTAACTTCGGATATCGTAGAAGGCAAAGAAAATACCATTGCCATACATGGTCTTTACTATGACGGATACGATACGGAAATCACTTTCAACCGTGAGGATGTTCAAGAACCCCTAGTTGAAATGGATGAACAGCTTTGTGCATCTACAGCAACGGCTTTCGGAACTATTTACGGTGACGGCAAGTTGCTGATGAATCAACCTACCGCTTATACTTCTTACTTCAGTACTAACGAAAATTTCGTCCTACAGTATGTCACGCTAAGCGTGAACAATAGAGATGGATCATCATACGGTACGGTTGGCACGTTTGTCAATGTGATCGAATGGATAAGCGAAGCAGAAGCGGAGAAATTAAAAGAACAAGGATATTAAAAAAACAAGAAATATAAATGGATATGAAAAAGTTTAGTTTAAAACCACTAGGAGATTCTTGCATGAAGATGTTGTGCAAGAGCTGCTTCTTCATTGGCTTACTTATGACTTTCTGCCTGACGGCATGTTCGGACGATGATGATGATACGGTGACTCCGATATTTCCGGAAAAACAAAATATTGTCTGTAATGCAGGCGAGAAAAAAGAGTTCACTTTCACGGCTAATACTAACTGGAGTTTGGCATCATCAACAATCTGGTGTAAGTTTCAGAACAACGATACGGAAGAGTTTGTAGTATCCGGAACTGCCGGAACGCAAACCGTAACAATCATGGCTACTAATGAAAACCAAAATAACGATAACGCAAGTGTGGCTAAGTTGGAGTTAACAATGGGTGGTCAGACTATTGTGATCGGTGAGGTTATGCGCTCGGCAGCAGGATATGAATTGAAAATATTCGATGAAGAAGGAGTAGAGATTAACGAACTGAAAGTAGGATACCAACACTTTTCTAAATTTAGTGTGCAAGCAAACTTCCGCTTTGCTGCTACCAATCTGCCGGGATGGGTGGAACTCGAAGGTGGTTCTCTTGTTGGTCCGGTTAATCAGAAAGTAAGTGGTGGCTTGAAAATAATAGAAGATGATAACCGTGAAAAATATCCGGTTCCGGCTTCAGATAAAAATGTGATAACGTTCTCGGATGAAGAAGGAAAAGCATTCTATTCTTTCAACGTTTCTTATGATGGTATGACTCCGGGTGTACTGGAAATGACACTTCCGTCATCTAATAAGTATGATTGGGCTGTATCTTTGGACGGAAAGACTTTTACTCAGAGCGCAGGTGGAGTGGCAGGTACCGGAGGCAGTACTACGACTCTTAAGAATCGTGTGCCTTTTACTGTTAAAACATTGAACGATGATTATGAGGTAGTATTCGTTGAAAAAGGAAGCAACAATAATGATTTGTATATCATGGATGCCAGCTATAATGAATGGATGCGTTGCGAACGTGAAGGTGGTAAAGCGACACTTATTGTAGACGAATATACTCCTGCTTCGTACGAACCGGCTGAAAGAGTTGGATATGTTCTTGTCTTCTCACGTGCTCAATATGAAGATATCAAAGATAATTTGGAAGCGACCATCATTGACGGTGAAGATTTGGTTTATAAATATGAGCAGTCTAATCTTGTTCTTCAGTTTACTCAGAAAGAAACGAAAGGCGGTGGCGATGAACTAGCCATTACTGCGGTAGACGGTCAAACATATAATCCTATTGATTGTACGTCTTATACAGGTGGCGATGCAGATTACTTTAAGTCAGAGTATGGCGTGACAGGAATTTTTGAGATAAAACAGCCTGCATCAGTCGCTACTGTGGCAAAAATGCCTTTTAATTGGAGCAATTCAGTTTGCTATTACTTTGAAGATGAACAAGAGGCCAATGGCGTTACTGAACCAATAAGCGAAACTGACATAACAATCTATACAGAGGCTGCAAACGGTAAAGATGTATTTTTAATAGTCTCTGATGAATCGGGAAATAAACTGATGTTGATTGTCAGAATCAGCAATGCCGGAAGTGGCGGTGGAGGAGATGTGCCCTTTACTGTAACTACCAGCCAATTAGCTCCTGTGAGTTGTACAGCTTATGATGGTAGTATGGGAGGTGCTAATTATTTCATTACCCAATATGAGGTAACTGATATTTCTGATATAAAAAATCCGCCGATTGGGGAGTCTATATTTGTGACACTTAATACATCCAGTATAGTTGATTTCAAATGTTATGATGTTGACGAAAAGATAGTTGATGCATCTTCAGATATTGAAATATCTGAAGATTGGAGTACCGGAAAGCAAAATTTGAATGTATGGTTGGGCAATGGAAGCAGTTTAACTAAAACTGTATTTTTAATAATTACCGGAGAAGACGGTAGCAAGCATATGCTGGTTATCAATATATAATGCATATTTTACTTGTGAATAATTATAACGAATAATAGATTATAAATGAATCTACATAAAATATACTCAATATTCTTCCTGCCTTTTATTGTCGGCCTGCTGACAATGTTGGTAGTGACAGGATGTTCCGATGATGACGAGGAGCTGCAAAGCCAATACGGTTATGTGCAGTTTAAACTCTATAAGAGTACCTCTTTTGAGAAAGGAACAACCACTCGTGCTGTGGGCAAACTTGAATCAATGTCTAGTGCACAGAAGATAAAGGTGGTGATGACGCATAACGGTACCACCGTTTCACAAACTCTGCTTCTGAACGCATACAATGCGAACAATGCGGAATATGGTCTGCGTAGTGACAAATTGCAATTACTGGCCGGTACTTATAAGATTGTCGGCTATTATTTGTATGACGGTCTTGATGAGGTACTGTTGGCAGGACCTGCCGGCGATGACAATGAACTGACAGTTGTAAGTGGAGGATTGCTGGAAAAAGCATTGACTGTAGATGCAGTTCCGCATGGAACCGTTACCTTTAAATTGTCGAAAGAAGGAATTAGTACACGTGCAGCCGGCGAATACTTATTCAGCAATATTCGCTATGTCGATGTTACGGTGATGAATTCCTTTAATCGTGTCACCACAGAATTGAAGGGGATGAAAGTCACCTATAAAGAAGATTCTAAAGAACACCAAAATCCCGATAATGCCAATGATAAGTATATGGATATAGGTGTAGCAACATGCGACTCTGCCGTATGGCTTCCTGCCGGTACCTATCAGGTAGTAGCATATACCACCTACTCACAAAGCGGTATCAAAAGATCGGAATTGGAAACGCAATCTGTAAGAGGAGAATCTTTTACTGTGATAGACAACAAATTGACAAAAGATGCCAACGTCCCTATCCAATTGAAGGAAACGGCGGAGTACATTAAAGACTATAAAGCGCTGAAAGCCATTTGGGAAGCTTTGGACGGAAAGAATTGGAGATATTATAGTGGGACGATAAACAATACTATTCACAGTTTAAACTGGAACTTCAACAAAGAACTTGATATGTGGGGTGACCAACCCGGTGTTGATTTGGATAATAATGGGCGTGTCACCGGACTCTCGCTTGCCGGTTTCGGTGCCAAAGGCAGAGTACCCGATGCTATCGGACAATTAACTGAATTAAAAGTGCTTTCGTTCGGTACACATAGCGAAACGGTGAGCGGCAGATTATTTGGAGATGAAGAACTGACTCCGGACATGAGCGAGGAAAAAAAGCATAGAATTCGTATGCACTATAAGAAAATGTTCCTTGACTATGACCAACGCTTGAATTTGTCAGACCTACTACAAGATGCCATTAATAGAAATCCTGAAATGAAACCGATCAAGAAGGATAGCCGTATTTCATTGAAAGATACACAAATCGGTAATCTTACCAATCGAATAACGTTTATTTCGAAGGCTATTCAACGGTTGACCAAGTTGCAGATTATCTATTTTGCTAATTCTCCTTTTACCTATGATAATATTGCTGTCGATTGGGAAGATGCCAACTCGGATTATGCCAAACAGTATGAAAATGAAGAATTGAGTTGGAGTAATTTGAAAGATCTCACGGATGTAGAGTTGTATAACTGTCCGAATATGACGCAGCTTCCGGACTTCTTGTATGATCTTCCTGAATTACAGTCATTGAACATTGCATGTAACAGAGGCATTAGTGCTGCCCAATTAAAAGCTGATTGGACACGACTCGCTGACGATGAGGATACAGGACCTAAAATTCAGATTTTTTATATGGGTTATAATAATTTGGAAGAGTTTCCCGCATCTGCTTCTTTACAGAAGATGGTGAAACTAGGCTTACTTGATTGTGTGCATAATAAGGTAAGACATCTGGAAGCTTTTGGTACCAATGTTAAACTGACTGACCTTAAGTTAGACTACAATCAGATTGAAGAGATTCCGGAAGATTTCTGTGCGTTTACCGATCAAGTGGAAGGCTTAGGATTTTCTCATAATAAGCTGAAATATATTCCGAATATATTCAATGCCAAGTCGGTATATGTGATGGGATCTGTAGATTTCTCGTATAATAAAATAGGTTCGGAGGGACGTAACATCAGTTGTTCGATGGATGATTACAAAGGTATTAATGCCTCAACGGTAACCTTGTCATATAACGAAATCCAGAAGTTCCCTACAGAACTGTTTGCAACCGGTTCTCCGATTTCGACAATTATCCTGAGCAACAATTTAATGACATCGATTCCGGAAAATTCATTGAAACCAAAAGACGGAAACTATAAGAATACGTATTTGCTGACTACTATAGATTTGCGTTTCAATAAATTGACCAGCTTGTCTGATGACTTCCGGGCGACTACCTTACCTTATTTGAGCAATATGGACGTTAGCTATAATTGTTTCTCTTCGTTCCCGACGCAACCGTTGAACAGTAGCCAGTTGAAAGCTTTCGGAATTCGCCATCAACGTGATGCGGAAGGCAATCGTATCTTGCGCCAATGGCCGACCGGTATCACTACTTGCCCTAGTTTGATCCAATTGCAAATTGGTTCTAACGACATCCGTAAAGTAGACGAGAAACTGACACCGCAGCTTTATATATTGGATATTGCAGACAATCCCAACATCTCGATTGATGTGACTAGCGTATGTCCTTATATTGAGGCAGGTATGTATGTTCTGTTATATGATAAGACACAAGATATTCGTGGTTGTGATGCTTTGGGTATTGAACGATAATATAAAAGAATCTATTAATGAAATATTTTAGTAAAATAACATTAGGACTAATTCTTTGCATGGGGATCATCTCCTCATGTAAGGATGACGACGAAACAAGGATCGATGGCATTTCGGTAGATAAAGAAGAAATAGCTATCGGTGCAGAAGGAGGAACAGAGAAGATCGCCGTTTCGTCTAATGATCAATGGGTGGTACGCGTTTCTAAACCTTGGATTGCCGTTTCACCGGCAAACGGTTTTGGTTCAGCGGTATGTGAACTTACCATAGACTCTACACTGACGAATGTTGCGCGTACAGCACAGATAAGTTTCACAATGAATGGTCGTGAGCCTAGCTTGGTTACGGTTACACAGTTCGGTTTCGGTAAGCAAATCTTGGTGAAAGAACCTGAAGTGGAAATCCCCAGTTCGGATGCATTCGATAACCGTCACTTTAAATCAATTAACTCTACTAACGTAAATTTCAAAATCGGAAGTGTGGATTATTCTTTCGCAGAAGAGGCTACGATGACTGAAGAGGAGAAAAGAGAGGTAGAAGGAGAACGTAGCGGTTGGGTGACATTGCCGAAGGATAAAGATCTAGCGGTGAATTTAGACAAAGGAGCACGTCCCCGTACTCTTAAAGTGGATTTCCGTTGGGGAATGAATGTGGCTCCCTATACCCGTGTGGCAAAGATCCATCTGGTTCCAGTAGATGAGAATGACCAATTGGTGGACAATAACGGTAATAAAATAGATGCTGTAGTGTTGACTGTAACACAAAAAGCAGCTATGAAGATTGAGGATAATCGTGCCGGTGACTCATTGGCTATTATTACTATCAATAGCAAACTCCAGAGCATGATGAGTTTTGATACCAGTGAAAGTATGATGAACTGGAGTTTTGTAACCCTTTGGGAAGCTACTGATAAAGAAATAAAAGATGGAATAGTTCCTACTGAAGCTGTAGGGCGTGTGAGGTCTGTAAGTTATGCAATGATTGATTTGCAAGACGGTGAAACATTCCCCAAAGAAATTCGTCATCTGAAATACCTGGAATCATTTTCAGTTCAGAGTAATGCCAACCGACAAATACGTACTATTTCTTTAGGAGAAGAAATTTGCGAATTGGAGTATCTGAAGGATCTGACAATATTCTCTTTTGGTATAAATGCTCTCCCTGAGAATTTTATTAAATTGGGTAAGAAACTGGAGAATTTGGATTTGGCAAGTAATAATTTCCAGTCGTTGTCTGTAGTTACAGATGTGGTGAACGAAAAGAATTTCCCGCACTTGAGATATTTGACATTAACCGGATGTCGTGCTACGGAAACACTGAAAGATATGAGCTTGATTGATGGGAACAACCAATACAATGGTAGGGATGTCGGTCTGCATGTTGATATTTCTCAAGGACAACCTGAAAGAGAAGCTTTCTTGAAGTTATTGACTTGGGATAAACTGATTTCATTGCAAATGTCATACAACTTCTTGGAGGGAGAATTACCTACAGACGCAGAGGTGAGAGCGGCATTGAGAGCTGCAGATAAACCGGAAACTTATCAATCGGATGATTTCTTCAGTAAAGATGAGTTGACTGCCAAGCCATCCATATTCATGGATAAGATATCTAGAGATACTTGCCAGTGGCTGTTGACGACCGACAATCAGGTAAGATATCGGAAGCAGGCTCCAGTAAGCGGGCAGGATATTCCGCGTGTGTTACCGTTTGCCCGTACAGTTCATATTAATTTGAACTTCCTGACAGGTGCTTTGCCTAATTGGTTGCTATTCCATCCTTACTTTGTATATTGGGGACCCGAAAGCATGATATTCAATCAGCAAGAAGACGGCAGAAACTCAAAAGGAAATACAGTGGGATTCAATAATGTGGATATCGTAAACTACGATTTTTCTTATTATTACGGAAGTACAGACCCCGGGACAAATCAAATTGTTAGCGGTGTCGCTTATCCGTTGTATTTTAGAAAATTTGTATTGTCGGGAACTACAGACTAGCAGGGCTATAGAGTAAATATCATTAACAAAAATAATTTTAAATAAGAACAATGAAGAAAAATTTCTTATATACAGCACTGTTTGCCTTGATGCTGGCTTCATGCTCGGAACAAGAAGTGATCGAACAACCGTCTACCCCAACAGGGGGGACGGAAGTTCAGCTTCCGGCTGATGTCACTTCCGGTGAATTGCTGATTAAATTCGATCCTGCAATGACAGAGATTCTTGATCAGGCTCTCACAGTTGCAACAAGAAGTGGGGGGGCTATGACCCGTTCCGGGATTCCTTCTACTGACGAAGTGTTGGATATTCTGGGTACATATCATTTTGAACGTATATTTCCGGTAGACACTAAAAATGAAGAACGTACCCGTACTTCAGGATTACATTTGTGGTATCGGGTAAAGTTTGATGAAAATACAGACTTGAAGGAAGCCGCCGGTCGTCTTGCTAAATTAGGCGAAGTAGCTAAAGTACAGGCTAACAGTCACATTCAGCGTGCTTACAGAGTTGATGGCTATCGGAGTTATGTTAGTGAGAGTGCATTGCGACAGAAGGCGGCAACACGTACTGTTACGACAGGAAGCACCTTCTCCGATCCCGGATTGGCATATCAATGGCATTATAATAACAGTGGCAATAACCCTTTTGACAATCAGAACGCATTGAAAAATGGTTCCAGACCGGGGTGTGATGTCGGTTGTATGGAAGCATGGAAGAAGTGTACGGGCGATCCTTCTATCATTGTTGCTGTGCTGGATGAAGGTGTGATGTATACCCATCCTGATTTGAAAGGTAATATGTGGATCAATGAAAAGGAAGAACTTTATGCAGATAAGGATGCTGACGGTAACGGATATAAGGACGATAAATATGGCTACAATTTCGTGAGCAATTCAGGAATCATTTCGTGGATGGATGCAGTTGACACGGGACACGGGACGCACGTTGCAGGTACTATTGCTGCTATGAATAATAATGGCGAAGGTGTTTGCGGTATTGCCGGTGGCGATGGTTCCAAAAACTCCGGAGTGAAAATTATGTCATGTCAAGTGTTTGCGGGTGAAGCCGGTGTTACCTTGGATGCTGAAGCAAGGGCTATAAAATATGCGGCTGATAATGGCGCAGTCATTCTTCAGTGTAGCTGGGGATACAACTCTTCCTTGGCCAATCTGATTGAAGGATATACTCCCGGTCCGGGATCGGAAGAAGAATGGGAAAAATTGTATCCGTTGGAAAAAGATGCATTGGACTACTTTATCAATAATGCCGGTTCGCCCAATGGGGTGATAGACGGTGGACTGGCAATTTTCGCTTCCGGAAACGAATATGCGGGAATGGCTGCATTTCCTGCTGCTTATTCCAAATGTATATCTGTCAGTGCGGTAGCGGCCGATTTTACTCCGGCCTCATATAGCAACTATGGAAAGGAAGTCACGATATCTGCTCCAGGTGGTGATACGGAATATTACAATCCGGTGGGGCAAGATGACCCTGAAGGTTGGGAAGAAGGAATCCATTCCGGTTCTATTCTCTCGACTTGGATACAAAACGGTAATGCGACCTATGGATTTATGGATGGTACATCTATGGCTTGTCCGCATGTATCAGGAGTTGCAGCATTGGGGTTGTCGTATGCTGTCAAACAACGTCGTCATTTTAAAGCAAGTGAGTTTGTCGAACTATTGAAATCATCTACAAAACCACTCGATAGCTGGTATAATACAGGAGAAGTGAAGGCTTACTATCGTAACCACATCTCATCCGGAGCTTCCGCTACTAGAGTAGAGTTATCGAAATATGTGGGCAAGATGGGAGCAGGTTTGCTGGATGCCGGAATGTTGCTTAACAATATTGAGGGTAATGGTTCTGATATGGTAGTACCCAATATGTATGTAGCAGAAGGTGCAGCATCGACTTTAAACCTTGCCTGCTATTTTGTTAATGGAGAGAATCTAACTTATACCTGCACATCGGGTGATACAACTGTCGCTTCAGTATCTGTCAATGGTACGTTTATGACAGTATCCGGGGTAAAAACCGGTGCAACCCGTATTACAGTGAAAGTAAGCAATGGAAGCGAACAATCCATTACTGTTACCGTTCGCAAGAAGGCTAATGATAATGGTTGGATGTAATTTTAATATTCAATGAAACCAGTTACTTGGATACGATTCTTTTTATTATGTGTAGTCATCGGACAATTCCGGGCGGTTGAAGCCCGGAATGTCCATTTCACTCCACAGGAAAAAACAGATACGCTGATAAATCCGCCGTTGATAAAAGGAGCGGAACATATTCTGCGTTTTGACAAGACTGTGCTGAATATCGGGACATTAACCGAAGATGATGCTCCAAAAATGTATCGTTTCACATGTACTAATGTAAGTGGCAAAGCCATAAATCTTACCCGTGTAAGAACTACTTGTGGATGTGCGGTAGCAGATGTACGTACAGGGGAGATATCTCCCGGTGAAACGAGAGTTGTAGTATTGACTTATCATCCGAAGAATCATCCCGGAACGATAGACACGAATGCTTTTGTTTATCTGTCTTCTTCGGACAAAATGCCTGTGGCACGCCTTACATTAATAGGTAATGTGTTGCCGGGAGCGGATGAATGGGGACGTTATCCATATAAGATGGGTAAATTGAGACTGAAACAAAACCGGATAGAATTCCGGGAGGTAAATGCGGGAAAGCGTCCTTCCGAACGAATCCTGTGTGGTAACAGCGGAAAACAATCATTGCGTTTGTCGGCTGCTGTTATTCCTGAGTTTGCAACTTTTCGTACCGAGCCGGAAGTAATCAGTCCGGGTAGTGAAGCCGACGTTGTGATTACAATAGACGCCTCACTGATTCCTGTGGAAAAAGGTCGTTCATTTACTTTTCCTATTATTATAGAGGGAGTGGAAGGGCAACCGTCAGACCGAACATTGAATATAAAAGTAAACTGTATTAAGTAACAATAAAAATAAAAAGAAGACATGAAGAATATTTTCAAATTAATGGCTTTATTCGCCTTCGTGCTTTGTTTCGCATCCTGTGACGACGATGAAAAGGTAGAGATTCCTGCCTTGCCGGTCACTGCTGCTAATTTAAACGGAACGTGGCAACTTTCTGAATGGAACGGACAAGCTCTGGCAGAAGGTACATATTGCTATATAACTTTTAATCGTAGAGAACTGACTTTTGAAATGTATCAGAAGTTTGACAGTATGTATGCACGTTATATTACTGGTTCTTTTAATATAGAAAACGATCCTTATCTGGGATATGTTATTAGTGGTGAATATGATTTTGGTAATGGTGACTGGAACAATGACTATATCGTAACGGATTTGCTAGAATCCGGTTCCATGATTTGGACTGTAAAAGATGATGATAGTGACGTGAATAAATATGTCCGTTGCGAAAAAGTACCTGAATCAATAATCGAAGAGGCTAAAACCAACAAGAATTAAGGCAAAATAGAGGTATATCAATGTCTAAAGGTCATCTTTATTAAGATGGCCTTTTTTGTATGGAAGAATTTAGTAATACATATCTGCAAAAAAAATATTGATTTTATTTGGAAATGATATTGGGACTTTCTATATTTGCATCAGATTTATAATTGTAATGAATACAACTTTGAAAAGAGGGAGAACTTATGAAACCATACGAACGATTGTTAGAGCATAATATAAAGCCTTCCATGCAGCGCATAGCGATCATGGAATATTTGATGAATCATCCCATTCATCCTTCGGCTGATGATATCTATACAGCGTTATCTCCTTCTATGCCGACACTTTCGAAAACGACGGTATACAACACTTTGAGATTGTTTTCGGAACAGGGAGCTGCATTGATGCTCACGATTGATGAGAAGAATACAAATTTTGATGCGGATACTTCTGTTCACTCTCATTTCTTATGCAGGTATTGCGGACATATTTACGACTTAAAATCTCCGGAAGCCGTGAAGAAAGTTGAAAGTCTGGAAATGGATGGGCATCAAGTGACGGAAGTTCATTATTATTATAAAGGTATATGCAAGAATTGCTTAAGAAAAGATAAAGAAACACGTATTGACTAATTAATTTAAAATTGAGAAGAAAATGAAAAAATTTAGATGTACTGTATGCGGTTACGTTTATGAAGGTGACGCAGCTCCTGAGAAATGTCCTTTGTGTAAAGCTCCTGCCAGCAAATTCGTAGAAGTTGTTGAAGTAGAAGGTGGTGCATTGTCTTTTGCTGACGAACACGTGATTGGTGTTGCAAAAGGTTGTGACGAAGAAATGATCAAGGATCTGAATAATCACTTTATGGGTGAATGTACTGAAGTAGGTATGTATTTGGCTATGAGCCGTCAGGCTGACCGTGAAGGTTATCCTGAAGTAGCTGAAGCTTTCAAACGCTATGCTTGGGAAGAAGCTGAACATGCTTCTAAATTTGCAGAATTGCTGGGTGACTGTGTTTGGGATACAAAAACTAACCTGCAAAAGCGTAAAGATGCTGAACAAGGTGCATGCGAAGACAAAAAACGTATCGCTACTCGTGCTAAAGCTTTGAATCTGGACGCTATTCACGATACTGTACACGAAATGTGCAAGGACGAAGCTCGTCATGGTAAAGGTTTTGAAGGACTTTACAACCGTTATTTCGGAGATAAGAAATAATAAAGCCTTATAAATAACTTTTAAAAGGTTTGTGTTCTATAGTGAATGCAGACCTTTTTTGTTTATATTTGCCTATCAACTTTATAAATACCACAATTATGAGAAAGGTACAACTATTGTTCGTTTGTTTAATGCTTTCAGCGGCTGCTTTTGCTGCTGATAAGGTTGTTAAGTTACCAAAACCTAATTTAAATCGTACTGGTACGGTGATGAAGGCATTGTCTGAACGTCAATCTACGCGTGAGTATGCTTCGAAAGCGTTAACTCTTGCTGATTTGTCAGACTTATTATGGGCGGCCAACGGAATCAATCGTTCGGATGCTGGAAAACGAACGGCTCCTTCCGCTATGAATAAGCAGGATGTAGACGTATATGTGATATTATCGGAAGGAAGTTACTTGTATGACGCAAAGAATCATCAGTTAAATCTGATTGCTGAAGGAGATTACCGTGGAGCGGTAGCGGGTGGCCAGGCTTTTGTAAAAACGGCTCCGGTATCTTTAGTATTAATCAGTGATGTTTCCCGTTTTGGTGATGCTCAGAAGATACAGAATCAACTAATGGGAGCCATGGATGCCGGTATTGTTTCTCAGAATATTTCTATTTTCTGTTCTGCGGCTAAACTGGCTACAGTGCCACGTGCTTCGATGGATGCCGCTCAGCTGAAGAAAGTATTGAAACTGAAAGATAGTCAGATTCCTATGATGAATCATCCCGTGGGATACTTTAAATGATCTTTATTCTGCATATAAAAATGGTGACACTATCCACACCGGATAGTGTCACCATTTTTATATTATAATGTCATTATCCTGACCGGATAGTGTCACTATAATTAGGGCTCTTTATTTCAGTAGAAATTCATCGATAGCTTTCTTGTAAGTTGCTTTGTCAGCCGCTCCACGGAAAAGCTGCGGATCTCCTTTCATAGGAATGAATACAAACAATGGAATGCTTGTTGCGTTAAACAAGGCAGCAAGTTCTTTCTGTTTGTCTACATTGACTTTGTAGATTGTTATTTTCCCTGCATATTCCTTTGCCAATTCTTTCATGATTGGGGCTGTCTGGCGACAAGGACCACACCAGTCTGCATATAAGTCGATGATGGCAGGTTTGTCACCTTTGTATTTCCACTCTTTTGATTTTTCATAATCGAAGACGTCTTTCAGAAACATTTCTTTGTCCATTACGACGACTTCACCGTTACCTGTTACCTCTTTTTTACCTTGATTGGCATCCGGTTTGTCATTGAAGGCGTATACGATAACGCTCAGCATGACAAAAGCTACCATTGCTAATACTTTCTTCATTCGCTATTTTCCTTTTATATGTAATTTTGTTCGATGATTCCTTTTAATTCACTACTGTGGATAACTCCGGAATGTCTCCATACGGCTTCTCCATTTTTGAATAAAATAAAAGTCGGCACTGCCTGTATGCGATATTTAGTAGCCAAATCTTCATGTTGGTCAACATCTATCTTCACAATACGGGCTTTATCTCCTACCATTGTTTTCAATTCTTCTAAAACGGGTTTCATTGCTTTGCAGGGTCCACACCATTCTGCAAAGAAATCAACTAAAACGGGTATCGGTGACTGTATTAAATCTTCAAACTTTTCCATAATCTTTCCTTTCTTAAATTTAAATATCAGTCTTTGAAGACTGCAAATATAATTTCTATTTTATTAATATAACGGGAAAAAGCTGTTTTTGTTCATAAAATAGTAATTGTAGAGTCATCTTATTGTAATCTGGAAAAGGGAACTTTGCATAACGAAAAACAAATAAATAAGAAATAAACTAATAATGATAGCCTCATGAAATTTTTATTTATTGTACAAGGCGAGGGTAGGGGACACTTGACACAAGCTATTACCCTTGAAGAAATGTTGTTGCGTAATGGACATGAAGTAGTGGAAGTATTAGTCGGTGAGAGTTCATCACGTATCTTGCCCGGATTTTTTAACCGGAATATACAGGCACCGGTCAAACGTTTTATCAGTCCTAATTTCTTGCCTGCGGCAGATAATAAACGAGCGAATCTAAAGAAAAGTTTTATTTATAATTTACTGCGTATTCCGGAATATTTTCGCAGTATGTGCTATATTAACCAGCGGATTAAGGATACAGGGGCGGAAGTAGTGATCAACTTCTACGAGCTTTTGACAGGACTTACCTACACACTCTTTCGTCCCTCCGTTCCATATGTCTGCGTCGGACACCAATACTTGTTTTTACATCAGAATTTTGAATTTCCGGATAAAAACTCTTTTCAATTACGGATGCTGCGTTTCTTCACCAAGATGACAGCTGTAAGATCTTCGAAGAAACTTGCTTTATCTTTCAATGATATGGAACCGGACAGGGTAGAACAAGTGGTGGTAGTTCCTCCTTTAATTCGGCAGGAAGTAACTGCTATTCAACCGGAAGAAGGAAATTATATTCATGGATATATGGTAAATTCCGGTTTTGCAGATAGTGTGGAGGAGTTTCATACGATATATCCGGAAGTTCCTTTGAGGTTTTTCTGGGACAAAGCAGATGCAGATGAGGTGACCAGGATTGACGAAACACTAAGTTTCTATCAGATAGATGATGTGAAGTTTCTTAATGGGATGGCCGGTTGTCGTGCTTATGCTACCACTGCTGGGTTCGAATCTATCTGTGAAGCAATGTATCTGGGAAAACCTGTATTGATGGTTCCGGCACATATTGAGCAGGATTGTAATGCCCATGATGCAATGAGGGCAGGAGCAGGGATTATTAGTGATTCTTTTGATTTGAAGCCTTTACTCCGTTTTGCCGGAACGTATTCTCCTAATCGTACATTCGTTCGTTGGGTACGTAGTGGTGAACGACGTATTATTCTGGAACTGGAAAAACTGGCTGCTCCACAATCAGCAATTACTTCAATACCAACATTTACTAATTATTTACCGATATGAAACTGAATAAAACAGATTATGTACTTGAGCGGGCGTCAGATGGCGGATATTATGCCTGGTTGACTGTGAATATGCAATGTAATGCTTACGGAGAGTCTCCTGAAGAAGCTGTGTTGAATTTGCAGGAAACAATGAATGAAATGATAGATGAGATGTATATGGTAGAAGAGTTTATTTAATGGAAAATGGATAATGGAAATGTCACCCTACATAGGGACTTTCCATTATCCATTTTTCATTATCCATTTATTCAATACTCAGTTCATCAATAATGTGGGAGGCTCCTGCATATTTATCGATAATAAATAAGGTATAGCGGATATCTACACAGGCGGCACGTTGTGAGGAGGGGCGGAAAGCGATGTCTCCGGTCAGACCTTCATAGTTGCGGTCGAAAGCTGTACCCACTAGTTGCCCTTTGCTATTGAATACCGGACTACCGGAGTTTCCTCCTGTATTATCAGTATTAACAATAAAGCAGACAGGCATTTCACCGTCTTTACCATAGCGTCCATAGTCTCTGGCTTTATATAGTTCCTTCAACTTCTGCGGAACTACAAATTCCCAGTTTCCTGGATCTTCTTTCTCCATAACTCCTTTGAGTGTAGTATGAGCATCATAAACTACTCCGTCGGCAGGTTCGTAAGGAAGTACCTGTCCGTAAGTCAGTCGTAAGGTTGAGTTGGCGTCCGGATAGATAGGCATTCCTTTTTCCTGTCTCATGTCCATCATTCCTTTTACCCATACCTTATGAGCAGCGTCGTAGTTCTGATTGGCCTCTTTCATGGCAATGGCAGTTTTCAATATTCCATCTGTGATGGAGTATTTGAAAAGTACCATCCAGTCATGACCTATCTTATATAAGCTTGGCTTTTTAATAAACTTTTCAAAGTTTTTGGGATTACCAAAAATCGAATATTCAAAACAAGCATCTACAAATGAATCTATATTTCCTTTGAAACGTGAGTTTATGATCTCGAAAATATTGATTCGTTGTTCCTCCGGAATGTAATTGGCATAAGTTTGCAGCATGGTTTTGGCAACCATTCGCTCTACTTCCGGGAAGGGAATGGAGGCAAAGTATTTTTCACCGGCTTGTTTCAGATTTTCGGTAGCTGTTTTTATTTGTTCTTTGTTTTTTGACTTAAGGGCAGTGACCATTTCTGTTGTAGAAGGGAGGCGCATAAAGTCAAGTGCTGTGACAAGTGCTTCGTTAAGGGCTTGCTGGTGATAGAGTGCATCCCGTCGATGAGCAATGATAGAACGTATTTCATCAAATGCCTTCTGATAAGAATCATCACCTTTTTCGCGGCCACGGGCCAAGAGTTCTTCTTGTTGCTTACGCTTGGTATCCAGTACTTTGAGACGTACTAATCCTTCGTTCATACCAATTGCATTTTTCCAGTAATTGGCTGAAGATGCATACTTACTTGCATAATGGATTCGTACGGCAGGATCTTTCAGCATCTGCTCCATCAGAACTTTCTGACGGGCCCCACGTACATGTTGACGCATAAAGTTGGTAGTCTGCATACGCTCTTCCACTTCGTCAGAAATCATATATCGCCAGTTGCGTCCCGGGAATCCCATAACAAAGGTGAAGTCACCTTCCTGTACTCCGGCAATGCTGATTTTCAAATGTTTTTTTACCTGCAAAGGAACATTGTCTTTAGAATATGTGGCAGGTTTCCCGTTTTTATCAGCATAGATACGGAAGAGGGAAAAATCTCCGGTATGGCGGGGCCACATCCAGTTGTCTGTGTCGGCTCCGAATTTACCGATAGAAGAGGGAGGAGCACCTACCATGCGGATATCGCTGTATACGGTCTTTACAAACATATAATATTTATTTCCTCCGTAAAAAGCTTTAAGTTCAAGTTTGGTTGCAGGAGTGACTTCTATATTTTCATCTTTGGCGAAGCGTTCTGCTACTTTGCTCAGGTAGCTTGGCGACAGATAATTAGTACCGTTCGGATCTTCATCTTTCTTCAACTGATCGGTTACGTAACTGGTTACATCAAGGATACGGTCAATAAAAGTGACGGTCAATCCCGGTGTGGGAAGTTCTGCATCACGGTTCATAGCCCAGAATCCTTCTGTCAGGTAATCATGCTCTACGTTACTATGTTGTTGGATAGCTCCGTAACCACAATGATGATTGGTGAGTACCAGTCCTTCAGAAGAAATGACTTCTCCGGTACATCCGCCACCGAAGTGTACAACAGCATCTTTCAGAGAGAGGCCATTGGCATTGTATACCTCTTCAACAGGAATCTCCAGACCGAGTTCCCGCATGGCAACTGCATTTTGTGCTTTCAGGTCAGTTAGCATCCACATACCTTCATCGGCGTGGATGCTAAGAGTTGCCAGTGAAAAAATAGCAAATATAATTTGTTTTCTCATTTATTCTACGATAGTCATTTCATTAATCAGATGGCCGCAGTTTCCTAATTTCTCAAGGATAAACAGGACGTAGCGGATATCAAGATTGATACAGCGTTGCAGGTTGTTATCAAAGTTAATATCACCACTCAGAGATTCCCAGTTACCATCGAATGCACAGCCGATCAATTCTCCGTTTTCGTTCAATACCGGACTACCGGAGTTACCACCGGTAATGTCATTGGTTGACAGGAAGCAGACAGGCATATCACCGTTAGGTAATGCATAACGACCGTAGTCTTTCTTTTCTATAAGTTCTTTCAACTTGGCCGGTACCACAAATTCGCGGTCTTCCGGATTTTCTTTTTCAAGAATACCTTTTGTTGTTGTGTAATAGTTATAGTGTACACCATCTTTCGGATCATATGGTTTTACGTTACCATAGGTCAGACGAATAGTGAAGTTTGCGTCCGGATATGAAGGAACAGGCAATTTCATTTCACCTAAACCGCGGATGTAAGTTTTGTGGAGCAGAGCAAGTTCTTTGTCCAGCTCTTTTAGCTGATCAAGGAGATTACCGTATTGATCGTATTTGGATTGGGCATATTGTAAAGCCAGATCCTCATCAATAGCTTTTACTGTCGGCTTTTTGAGGAATTTATCAAAGTTAGCCTGATTAGCAAAAATAGACTTGTCGTACATGTCGTCTACGAACTTATTGTAGTCTCCTTTATATTTCTGTTCAATCACTTTATAGATAGCAGGGCGTTGGTTTGCCGGAATCATTTCTGCATAGAGAGGAAGCAGTACTTTAGCTACTTTGCGGTCTACTTCATGATCATAGTCTTTGTTATGGATGCTTTTGAAGTTTTCTTTCAGACCTTCCAGACGAACTTTGATCAGAGAGTCGTTTTTATCAACCAAAGCTTCCCGTGTTTTAGTTAACATTGAGTTACCAAATTCGATAGCTCCGAAGAAAACTTCAGTCAGGCAAGTCAGTTGATAATTGAGAGGGGCTGTTTGTGCTACCAGATCATCGATCTTTTTCACAACATTGGCATATTCGGTATTGTTTTGTGCCTTTGCAAATTCAGCAAATTTAGCTTCCTGTTCTGCTTTAGTGCCCAACACGTCATTGTCAATGATCGCTTTGTTCATTCCGATAGAGTTTTTCCAGTAGTTACTGGAGCCTGCATATTTGTTTGCATACTGAATACGGATTTTATCGCTGGCGTTCATCACTTCTTTCAAAACAGCCAGGCGTGCACCACGAATGCGGATACGCGGTTCATTGGTTGATTCCATTCGTTCTTTTACTTCTGACACAGTCAGATAACGGCTGGTTCTTCCGGGGAATCCCATGATCATTGCATAGTCTCCTTCTTTTAAACCTTTGATGGAGATTGACAGATGTTTCTTCGTTTTCAGCGGAGTATTGCTTGCGCTGTATTCAGCCGGCTCTCCGTTGGCATCTGCATAGATACGGAACATGGAGAAGTCACCGGTATGACGGGGCCACATCCAGTTGTCTGTTTCGCCACCGAATTTACCTACAGAAGAAGGAGGAGCGGCAACCATACGTACATCCGGATATATTTTCTTGTAGAACAGGTAGAATTTGTTTCCTGCGTAGAAAGGAAGGGCTTGCGGTACAATTCCTTTCTTATCTTTCAGGTCACTTTTCTCATAGAGTTCTTTAGCCAGTCCTTCAAGGAAAGCACCGGTGAATGACTGAGATTCTGTAATCTCTTTGGCAGCGATTTTAGCATTCACAACATCTGTTATATCTTCGATACGTTCGATGAAGGTGAACTTTAATCCCGGAGTAGGAAGTTCCTGATCTCTGGATGTAGCCCAAAAACCATCTGTCAGATAATCGTGTTCTACACTACTGTGTTGCTGGATAGAAGAATAACCGCAGTGATGGTTAGTTAGGATCAAGCCTTCCGGTGAAATGATTTCTCCCGTACATCCTCCTCCGAATATACCGACTGCATCTTTCAAAGAGACACCATTGGGATTATATAAATCCTGGGCTTCCAGTTTTAATCCTTGCTTCTTCATCATATCTATGGAATGTTGCTGTTGCATTAGTTGCAATAACCACATACCTTCGTCCGCTTTTACGGTACATACCAGCAGCGCTGTCAGCGCTAATAAATAAAGTCTTAGTCTGTTCATTACTTTATGATAACAATTATAAATTATGATGTTAATATTCTATTTTTAAACTTCCGTCTTTTAGTGCTTTCATGATGTTGGCAGGAGCCTGTTGATTCATTAATTCTTTTTTCATGAAATCCATATAGGGAGCTACATGCTGAAAGTATTGGTAATATCCTTTGCACAAATAGTTCAGACCGGGTTCGCCGTCCGCTGTCCGACTGAAGCGGTTCTTTGGACATTCTCCGTTGCAGGCAAATAGAAAGTCGCACTCCTTGCATTGTGTTGGGAGTGATTGGTATTTCATTGTCCCGAAGTTATGCTGTCGTTCACTATGCATCATTTCCACCAAAGTCTGGCTATAGATATTTCCCAATTTATATTCCGGGAATACGAAGTGGTCACAAGAGTATACGTCTCCGTTGAATTCCATAACGCCGGCATGTCCGCAATGCTTCGCCATTGTACATACGCCCGGTTGCTCACCCATCCAGTTAGCCAATGTAGAATCGAATATCTGTATGAAGAATTTGCCCACATCTTCTTTTACCCATTCATCAAAAATTGTACAGAGAAAGTTGCCCCATTGTTCCGGACTTATGGAGAAATCAGCCAATGCTCCTTCTTTACCTTCTGCCAGAGAGGCAAGATGACGACCGTCCTGATGTGAAACAATGCGTTCAACAATCGGGGCGAACTGGATATAATGGCAATCTATTTCTTTGAAGAAATTATAAAAGTCTAATGGATATTCGGCATTGAAATCGTTCACAACAGCCATAGCGTTCCATTCTACTCCATGTTTTTTCAGGAGATTGATCCCTTGCATCACTTTGACGAAAGAAGGTTTGCCCATCTTATTTTTGCGATATTCGTCATGAAACTCTTGCGGGCCATCAATGGAAACCCCTACCAGCCAGTTGTTTTCACGGAAGAACTCGCACCATTCGTCTGTAAGTAAGGTTCCATTCGTCTGGATACAATTGTCAATCGTACGTCCGCGGGCGTATTTCTTTTGCAGTTCCATCGCCTTTTTATAAAAAGAAAGCGGACGCATCAGCGTTTCTCCACCGTGCCAGGTAAAAAGCACTTGAGGCATGGTTTGAGAACTGATATACTCGTCGATAAACTTTTCCAGTAGTTCATCGCTCATTACATGTTTGGGGTTTTCTTTGTATAGGTTCGCCTTTTCCAAATAATAGCAGTATTCGCATGCGAGATTACATACGGCTCCCACGGGCTTTACCATGACATAAAGCGGTTTGGCAAAAGGTGCATAAGTTGTTGCTTTCATGACTGCAAATTTAGATAAACTAAATGAAAAAAATGATCTCCCACCTCTGTTTATAAGGATTATTAAAGAAAAGAGTCTTACAAGTTTTAAATATTGATAAAATGTTTCTTTTAAGTCCGAATCAGTTGTACCTTTGTACCCAGAATTTAATGAAACAATGAACGTGAATAAGATTTTGCCTTTTGTGCTTTTGCTTCCCTTTCTAGCTTCGTGTACTCATAAGTATAAGATAGAAGGAACATCTTCAGTAAATGGTCTGGATGGAAAAATGTTATATCTGAAGACTTTGAGGGATGGAGAATGGACAAAACTGGACTCGGCTGAGGTAGTACATGGATCATTTTCAATGAAAGGGAAAATCGATTCTGTACAAATGACAACACTTTATATGGATGACGAAAGTGTCATGCCGGTTGTGTTGGAAAGTGGCAAGATCGTTATTACTATTAGCAATACCGATCTCAAAGCGGTTGGAACTCCTTTGAACACAGCATTGTATGACTTTATTGCAAAGAAGAATGCAATGGAAGAAAGTATCGGTGAACTGGAAAGAAAAGAAACCCGTATGGTGATGGATGGTGCTGATCTGGAAGAAGTTCATGAACAGTTACTTGCAGAAGGAGATTCACTGATGAAAGCGATGAATCAATATGTCAAGACTTTCATCTCGGATAATTATGAAAATGTATTAGGACCTAATGTCTTTATAATGCTTTGCAGCTCTTTGCCATATCCTATTATGACTCCACAAATAGATGATATAATAAAGGATGCTCCCTATTCTTTTAAGAGTAATAAGATGGTGCGAGAGTTCTTGACGAAGGCCAAAGAGAACATGCAGTTGATAGAAGAACATCAACGGATGCAACAAAATGTAGGTCCGAAGAAATAAATCTTGAGTTTTTTGCGTATTTTTGCATAAAACTCAAGATAAGATGAAAACGTCCTTTTCTATTCGTATTGCTTTTTTCTTTATTCTTTCTTTTTTGATAGTTTCCTGTCATAGAGATATGGACGCTCTCAACATGACTTTTTCAAAAGTGGAAAAGTGTATGGATCTCTGTCCGGATAGTGCTCTAAATCTATTAAAAGGTATTCCTGAACCTGAAAAATTGTGGGGCGAGTCACAGGCGACTTATGCTCTTTTGATGACGCAGGCAATGGATAAGAATTATATGAAGTTTAGTTCGGATTCGTTGATTGCATTAGCCTTGAATTACTATACAATAACTCAGACTTCCCCAGTAATGTATGCAAAGGCTCTATTTTATCATGGAAGAGTTATGCTTGAATTGGATAAGGAGGAAGAAGCCTTGAAATTTTTTCTTGCTGCTAAAGATATTTATGAAAGAACTAAAGATCATAAAATGTTGGCATTGATAGCAGAAGAGGTTGGTATGATTAATCGAAAACAGGACTTGTACGATGATGCTTTGACGAATTTTAGGGAAGCACTTACTACATATAAGCAGTTAAAGGATTCTCTTTCGGTTATTAGTGCTAGTTTGAATATTGCTAGAGTTTATTTGTTTAAGTCTGAATGGGATAGCTGTTCCTTATATTATAATAATGCATTAGAAATAGCAGTACAGAAGAATTATTTATCTGAAATTACAATATTGCATGAATTAGGTATATTGTATCGCTCCATGCAAAATTTATCAGAAGCAGAACGTTATTTCTTAGCTGCTTATGAAAAAGAAACAGATGAAGAAAAGAAATATATGGAATGTTTGTCTTTAGGATATTTATATATGCAAATGGGGCAGACAGAAAATGCTAGAAAATATTTAATGATGAGTGCGAACTCTTCTAAAGCATATACACAGATTAGTGCATACGATTGTTTATATTTCTTGGAAAAAGATATTGATAATTTTGAAGAGGCAATAGTTTATCATGAATTGGCAGATTCCATAACTAATGCTATGGAGGAGCTTAACTCACGAGAGTTAATAGCAAGCTTACAGAAAAAATATGAGAATGAAAAACTACGGAATGATAATTTGCAAATGAAAGTACGATATACGAACTTTATTCTGTGGGGTACGATTGCTTTTTTATTTGTTGTTGCATGTATGTGTTATTATTATTATAAAAATCGGAATAACAAAAAGAAAATAGCCGAGATTGAATTACAGATTCAAGAGAATGAAGAAGAAATAGAACGATACCAACAGGAAATAGAGGATATTCAAATATCAAAAGATCAGGTGTTAAAGGAAAATCTGGTGTTAGAAGAAAATCGTACTAAAGTAGGAGAACTCAATGGAAAGATTGTTCTTTTAACCATGCAGAATAAAACTTTGTCGGAACATCTGAAAGAACTGGGGGGTGAATTAAATGTTGGTATATCTTCAGGCTCATTTATACATGCATTTCGGCTTCTATTGGCAATAAAAGAGGGGACCTTAAGAGGAAAACTTTCTAATGAAGAGCGTCAGAAGTTATTTAGTCTGTTTGATTTGATTTATTGGAATTATGTTAGTCGTTTATTGGAAAGAGCTCCAACTCTTACTAAACATGATCTTGAGATTTGCTGTTTTCTTAAATTTGGTTTGAGTCACGAAGAGCTAAGTTGTATCTTTCATACTACTTCTGATTCTGTAACGAGGGCAAAAGGCAGGCTTAAAGGTCGATTAGGCATTTCTCCGCAAGATGATTTGGACCTTTTTTTGAAGGAATTCTGAGAAATAAAAAATGGATTGTCCGGGTAAATGTTAAATTGATAATTAATAATATGTTGATTAATAGGTTGTTACTTTTCATTAACCTCTTGTAATTTGTCCGGGTTGATTTTTTTGTTTTTTCGAATACATACCGTACTTTTGGCGAAACAAAAAAGCAATATAATTATGAAAGTACGTTTTATTTTATCTTTTCTAGCTGCATTATTTATTGCAGGGAATATGATCGCTATTGAGAGTACAGAACGGGTAGAGAGAAAACTGCCTCTTGTGTTAAAAGGAGAAGTTCCGACTACGACAAGTCGTTCTATTCCTGTAATACCTATTAGTGCGTCTGTTTCTACAGATGATAATATTGTAGAAATCATTTTCACAGCTCCTTTGGGCGAAGTGAAAATACTAGTGGATGGACAAGTACAGGAAGTCTGTCAGGTAACGGCTCCTGGACAAACAACTTCTTTCTCTATAGAAGGATGGGCTCCGGGCGTTTATAAACTAGAATTTAAAGTAGCCGGAGGCGGATACGTATACGGAGAACTAGTAATAGAGTAAATAAGGAACTAGACCTTAACTTTTATATAATGAATAGTCATCATACAGTTGCTATTGGCACTTGGGAAGGTGACAAACAGCAATCTATTGAATATAATTCTTCTATTGCAGTCGGGATTGATTGTCCCCGTGCAAAATTGAGAGTAAGTATTCTATTAGATACAATACAAGAGTATCAGGTGAGATATATCTTTTCTGACGAGGAGATAAGTGAAGCTGTAAATGAGGCTGGGCTTATCATTGGCGCAAGGGGTATAGCCTATGAAGGGGTATTACAACGAAAACCGGTTATTGTAGTGGGGGAATATGGTTTTGGAGGTTTAGTTACTCCAGATACATTGCATGAACAATACAATAATTATTTTAGAGGCAAAATCAATGGAATAAAAGCAGAGTACTTCTCTTTAGAACGATTAGAAGAGGAAATAAGGAGAGGATTTGCTTTGACATTCCAGGAATTGCAAATGATGTCTAACCAGACAATAAGATTTCTACATAATATATAGACTTTTTGATTTAATAGATTAATGCATAAAGACTGGTTAGGTATGCGGGGGTGCGTGAGTATCCCCGCATTTCGTTTCTTACCGATCCTGGTCTTCGTTTGTGATCATTCCTTTATGCTTTTCAGGAAGTGCACTCTCAACAGCAGCATAAGCCTCTGCCATAGTAGCTTTTATGTTTTCCATACCTTTTCCTTTAGGAGGAATAGGGTCATGAATGGTCAGAATCATGCGATGGCGATGTATCCATTTGCCTGTACGTGGCAGGATTTCAAAAGAACCGTCGATTGTAACGGGAACAACTGCCAGCTGCAAGTCATCTGCCAATTGAAACGCCCCTTTTTTGAAATATCCCATGTGTCCGGTGAAAGTACGTGCTCCTTCGGGAAAAACGACTAAGGATACCCCGTCTTTCAGCGAATCTTTTGCTTGCCGAATGGTCTCCAGTACTTTTTTGGGACCGGACCGGTCTACAAAAATGTGTCCTGCACTTTCACATGCTTTTCCTACAAATGGTATCTTACGCAGGCTTTTTTTCATCATCCACTTGAAATTTCTTCCGATGAATCCATAAATAAGAAAAATATCGAAGGATCCCTGATGATTCGGCACAAAGATATAAGAGGTCTTCCCGTGTAATTTTTCACGACCGTGAATCTTTACAGGAATCAACAGAAAAAGACAGATGAGTTGTGACCATATTTTGCCCGGATAGTATCCCCAGAAATGAGCTCCTCCTAGTAAAGAGCCTACAATGGTGACAATCGCTGTAAGAATAGTCAATACCAATAGGATAGGTAAAGCAATACAAATTTGATAAATATAATATAGTATCTTCATGGGGAGTTTATTTTTATATATATGCAAAGATACATGATTATTGGTAAAAAAAGCAGTAGGATACAACATAATCTTTGCGATTATGCTATTTTTGTCATCTGTTATAGACAGATAATGATATGATACGTATACTACATACTGCCGATTGGCATTTAGGACAGACATTTTTTGGTTACGACCGCACGGGAGAACATAAGGCTTTTCTTGACTGGCTGGCCGAAGAAATCCGACAAAACGAGATTGATGCATTGGTTATAGCCGGAGACGTGTTTGATGTTTCCAATCCTTCTGCTGCGTCTCAGCGCATATATTATGAGTTTATTTATCGGGTGACTGCGGAGAATCCGAGACTGCAAATTGTGATTGTTGCCGGTAATCATGACTCTGCGGCGCGTTTGGAAGCTCCTCTGCCTTTGTTGCAGGCGATGCGGACGGAAGTCAGAGGGGTAGTGCGCAAATTGGAGGGCGGAGAGATTGACTATGATCATTTGACAATAGAATTGAAGAATAGAGAAGGGGAAGCAGAAGTACTTTGCATGGCTGTTCCTTTTCTGCGGCAGGGAGATTATCCGGTAGTGGAGACAGAAGGAAATCCATATATGGAAGGAGTTCGCGAGCTTTATGCGCGACTTTTGCAAAGGTTGTGGGCACGCCGGGAAACGAATCAGGCTATTCTTGCTGTCGGTCATTTACAGGCTACCGGATCAGAGATTGCCGAGAAGGATTATAGCGAACGGACAGTGATTGGTGGTTTGGAATGTGTATCACCCGATACTTTTTCGGAAAAGATAGCGTATACGGCTTTAGGGCATATCCATAAAGCACAGCGGGTATCCGGCAGGGAGAATGTAAGATATGCCGGAAGTCCGATTCCTATGTCTTTTGCCGAGAAGCATTATCATCACGGAGTGGTGATGGTGACTTTAGATGAAGGCTGTGCGGTTGATATCAGAAGGATAGAGTGTCCACAATCCATACCTCTTATCAGTGTGCCGGGTGGAGAGGCTGCTTCACCGGAAAAAATAATAGAAATATTAAGAGACTTACCGGAGGTGGATGGAGAAGCTCCTTATCTGGAAGTCAAGGTTTTGCTTGAAGAACCGGAACCTATGCTTCGTCAGGAAATAGAAGAGGCATTGGCTGGTAAGAAATATCGTCTGGCACGTATCGTTTCTGCTTATCGTCAGGAAGAAAGAGTGGAAAAGGAGGCTGATGGCTGGAAAAAGGGATTGCAGGAAATGTCTCCGTTGCAGATTGCGCAATCTGCATTCGAAAAGGTTTATCAGACGGAAATGCCTGCCGACCTGACTGATTTATTTCAGGAAGCATATATTTCCGCAACTCGTAAAGAAGAGGAGGAAGGAGAATGAAAATTATAGCAATAAGATTGAAGAATCTGACTTCGATAGAAGGCAGTGTTGAAATAGATTTTACGGTGGAACCGTTATCTTCGGCTGGTATATTTGCAATTTCCGGTGCTACAGGAGCGGGAAAGTCGACTTTGTTGGATGCTCTGTGCCTGGCATTATATGATAAGGCTCCCCGTTTTGCGGCTTCGGTGGAGAGTATCAATCTGGCAGATGTGGGAGATAACCAGATCAATCAGTCAGATGTGAGAAATCTGCTTCGTCGGGGGACGAGTGACGGATATGCGGAGGTCGATTTTCAAGGAGTGGACGGACATCGATATCGTTCCCGGTGGTCGGTCAGACGGACAAGGAATAAGGCGAGTGGTTCTTTACAACCTCAAGTGTTGGAGGTGAAAGACCTGGATACGGAAAAAGAATTTCAGGGAACGAAGAAAGAACTGCTGGCACAGTTGGTGGAGTTGGTCGGTTTGACGTATGAGCAATTTACCCGTACCGTATTGCTGGCACAAAACGACTTTGCAACTTTTTTGAAATCCAGAGGGGCAGCGAAAGCGGAACTACTGGAGAAATTGACGGGAACAGGAGTTTATTCCCACATCTCTCAGGAGATTTTTGCCCGGAATAAGGCTGCACAAGAAGAGGTGACGATGATTCAAAGTAAGATGAGTGTGATTGAGTTGTTGCCGGAGGAAGAACTTTTAACCTTGCAGAATGAGAAAGAACAGTTAGTTGAGAAACGTGCGGCAGGGATTAAATTGCTGGCAGAACTGAATGCGCAATTGAATGTGGTCCGTTCATTGAAAACGCAGGAAACTCTTTGGATGAAAAAGCAGCAGGAAGAGCAGGAGGAACTGAATAAACAAAAGAATCTACAGGATGCTTTGGTTGTTCAGGAAGAAGGACTGATTCATTTTAAAGCACAGTGGGAAGCGATACAGCCGGATCTGAAAAAGGCACGTCAGCTGGATGTACAAATACAGTCGCAGCAGGCGGGGTATATACAGTCTCAACAAATTTTGCAGGCTGCCCGTCAGCAGGTGGCGGATCAGGAGAAGAAATCTGCATCTGCGGTAGAGCAGTTACGGATCTCCTATCATTCTTTGAGTCGTTTGTTGAATCGTACAGATGTGGAGTCACTGCAGCTGGAACAGATTGAGGTCATCCTTAACGAGGAAAAGGATACACTGGAAACATGGACAAAGGTGAATGAAGAACGCCTTGGCCGGTTAAATTCTTTCGGTTATCCTTCTTTGGTAGATGAACAGGGTAAGATTCAAAAAGAACTGACGCGCTTGCAGAATATAAAGAAATTGACTGAAGAACAATCGAAGTCGAAGCAGGATATAGAGAAACTGGAAAAGGAAGTGACTGTTTGTACACAGCAGTTGGCAGAGCAGGATGCTGTAGTTAAAGCCTTGCAGCGGCTTTATGAAAATGCCCGTATGGCGATAGGAAAGGATGTGAAAGCATTGCGTCAGCAGTTGCAGGAAGGGGAGGCCTGTCCGGTTTGTGGAAGTACGACACATCCTTATCATCGGGAACAGGAGGTAGTGGATACTCTTTACCGGAATATGGAACAGGAATATAATACCGCAGTGTCTGCTTATCAGCAGATAAATAATCGCAGCATTGTCCTGCAACGAGATTTAACCCATCAAAGAGCAACTGAGGTACAGATAAAAGAACAGTTGTCCGTTTTACAACAAGAAGGATTGCCGGCTAGAGAGGAAGAGCAGATACAGAATCGGTTAAATGAGTTGGCGGAACGTATTTCAGCTTATCAGCATCTGTATGCGGAATGGCAGCAGAACGATGAGAAAATAAAGAAATTGCGGACACACTGTGATGCTCTGCGTGAGAATGTCTCGCAGTGTCGTTTGGCTGCGCAAAAGGTATCAGCCGCTAAAGAACAGTCGGCTATTTTACAAAAAGCAGCTGTTGATGAGCAACAAAGATTCGAAGTGATCGCTAAAGCGTTGGATGCACTCCGACAGGAACGTTCTTTGTTATTAAAAGGGAAGAGTGCGGACGAAGCTGAGGCTGCTGTTGCCCGAAGAGAAAAAGAATTGAATGAGGTGTTAGAAAAGGCTCGTAAACAAGTGGAGGGAGTACAAAATCATCTTTCCGGTCTGCAGGGAGAAATGAAACAATTGTCCGTTGTCATTGAAGAACTTCGGGAGCAACAGAAAGGTATCGAATTTCCGGATCAGCTTCCTCAGACTATAGCGAAGCAGCAGGAAGATAATCTTAATACGGAACGTGCGCTGTCGACTGCGGAGGCACGTCTGTTGCAGCAGGCAAAGAATAAAACAATCTTTGAGCAGATAACCAAAGAGCTTACCGAAAAGCAGGCAGTTGCCGTACGTTGGGCTAAATTGAATAAATTGATAGGTAGTGCCGACGGTGCGAAATTTAAAGTCATAGCCCAAAGTTATACTTTAAATCTGCTATTGCTCCATGCCAACAAGCATCTGGCTTATCTTTCCAAGCGGTATAAGTTACAGCAAGTCCCCGATACACTGGCGCTTCAGGTGATTGATTGCGATATGTGTGACGAGATACGTACGGTATATTCGCTTTCGGGAGGTGAATCTTTCCTGATTTCACTGGCACTTGCATTGGGCTTATCTTCGCTTTCGAGCAATAATCTGAAAGTAGAATCCCTGTTTATCGACGAAGGATTCGGCTCGTTGGATGCTGACAGCCTGAGAACAGCCATGGAAGCTTTGGAGCAGCTACAGATGCAGGGACGGAAAATTGGAGTCATTTCCCATGTACAGGAAATGAGTGAACGTATTTCAGTTCAGGTGCAGGTACATAAGAAGATCAATGGAAAAAGCGTGCTTACCGTCGTAGGGTAAGCACCGTTATTTCCGGCCATGCACCGAAGCGGAAAGGAAGTCCGACATAGCCGATGCCTTCATTTACGTACAAACCACGTGTTCCTTCCAGATACATCCCGCTCCATTCGGGATAGATGTAAGAGGAAGGAGAATGATTACCGAATTTTAACTGCATGGCGTGGGTATGCCCTGCCAGCATTAAATCGATGTCTGTTTGTGGAAGTACTTCCCGTCTCCAGTGGGTAGGGTTATGGCTTAAAAGTATCTGGAACATTCCTTCGGTTCCCCGCATCGCTTCGGGGAGATCAGCATATTGGGAGAAAGGAGGTTCTCCTTCGTTTTCAACTCCAATAAGGGCGATACTGTCGCTGCCCTGAATCAGAATCGTATGAGAATTATTCAATAACTTCCAGCCCATAGCGGCTTGTCTTTGCAGAAGATCGTTCAGATTATCATCTTGCTCATCTTTGCTTTTCCAGCGGAAATAAGGACCGTAATCATGATTTCCTAAAATGGAGTAGACTCCATCTTTGGCTTTCAGTCCGGCCAGTATATCTTGAAAATCATTCAGTTCGACTGCACGATGATTAACCAGATCTCCGGTAAAGACGATAAGATCGGCCTGTTGCTCATTCACCAGTTTTACTAACTTCTGAATAGCGGAAGCATTTCCCTGCCAACTTCCGATATGAATATCCGACAGCTGAACAATACGGTATCCATCGAAAGCCGATGGAAGCTTGGGCGAGGAATAAGTTACCTCTTTGACGTCAAACTGCGTGCGTCCGATAAAAGACCCGTAGATGAGCATTACGATAGAAATCACGGCTAATGTCAGTCCGGTACAGATAAAGGGAGTTCGGGGCCACCGTAGCCATTTGTGGAAAGGTATCCCGATAATTGTGCAGAGAGATAGCAATAATTTAGGAGCCGTAAACAGGAAGAAAAAGATGGAAAACCATCCAATAGCCTGTGTATGGCGTTCGGCAAAGGCGTTATTGGAGAAGTAAACCAGATAAAGTAATCCTGCGGATAGCAGGAAAGCAGGCAGCCAGTAGAGGATTCTCAGCCAGCGTTTTGCCGTCAGATGAACGATAAATCTGAGATACAGATAAATGTCCGGTAGAATAAGGAAAATAAGTAAAAATATAAATAGGCGTTGCAACATAACAGCACGGATATTAAATTTTTAGTTGAAATAGGCGAAGCAGCTGACTCTGGTCAACTGTCTATGATTTTAAGTTCGTCCAGGTTCTTCTTGATTTCCTGAATACGGTTCAGGAATTTCTTGCGATAAATCCACAAGATCAGCCCCAGGCCAGCTCCCCAAAGCAGGATAAAAAACAGAATGATGGCTATTCCATATTGCCATATCTGCCAATAAATAAATGAGAGTACCGCCAGTATAAGGAGGAAAGCAGTGGCAATCAGACGTTCCCGGATCATCCACCGATGGATACGGTTGACACGGCTGATCACTTCTATCAGAGGCATTTCGTCCACTTTCGTCTGTTGTAGAAAACGGGTGGTGGTGATGTCCCAGTAGAGTGCGGGAATCCACGATAGAATGATAATGATATAGATCGGATTCAGTCTGCCGTGCAACAGGACTTCCAGCAGGAATAAGACCAATACCGGCAAAGAAATCAGGATGAGTTTGATATTCAGCCGGGCAATGGCATGGATACCTTTGTCTGCATGTCCTATCAGTTTGCCAAGTTCTTCCTCTTTGATCAGCTCCTTATCTTTTAAGTGCTCATCCAGGGCATTCCATGATTTTTTCAGTTCTTCCAGTTCCATATATGATTACTCCTTTTTCATTTTTTTTAGTTTGTCTTTGATACGGCTCAGTTTGGTAGCCACATTGGTCACCGTCAGTCCGGTGATCTCCGCAATATCTTCGTAACTTTTATCTTCAAGATAAAGCAGGATAATTGATTTGTCGAGTTGTCCCAGTTGATTGATCATTTGATAAAGTTGCCTCAGCATTTCGTGGATCGGGTCATGTTCCTCTATTATCCAGTCCGCTTCGCGGGTGAGGGTAACGATTTCCGGTACATTCTTTTCTTTGCGGAAAAAGCTGATACACGTGTTCAGGGCGATGCGGTAAATCCATGTGGACATTTTGCATTCTCTTCTGAACTTGGGATAGGCTTTCCAGAGGTTGAGTATCACATCCTGATAGAGGTCATTGAGCGGGGCGTTAGGATTGGTATATAAGTAACATACCTTGTAGATCACCCGTTCATATTCGCGGATGACCGATAAGAACTCCTGCTCAATAGGGTTGGTTGCCTCTGTTGTTCGTTCTCTCATGAATTAAATGGGTTACTTTTCTGGTTAGTTAGTCGTGCGAAAAGGAGAAAAATCACAAGTAAACGAAAGTTATTGCAGATTGGCAGCCAGGAATTTTCGCATTTCCTCCGTACTTTTTCCCCGACGGCGGGCATAGTCTTCAAGCTGGTCTTCTCCTATCTTTCCGACAGAGAAGTATTCGGCAGCCGGATGGGCAAACATCAGTCCGCAGACCGAAGCATGAGGGTACATGGCACCATTCTCGGTCAGCGTGATTCCTATCTGTTTCATATCCAGCAGTTCGTCCAACAGGAAATTGATGGATTGATCGGGTAGGGACGGGTAGCCTACGGCAGGGCGAATCCCTTGATATTTCTCGACCAACAGATCGGGCATTGACAGACTTTCATCTTTGGCGTATCCCCACGCTTCTTTGCGTACATATTCGTGCATTTTTTCCGTAGCAGCTTCTGCCAGACGGTCGGAAAGAGTCTGGACGAGTAAATGTTTGTAGGGATCTTGCTCGTACAGGCCTTCCATATCTGCATCTATGCAAGAAGCAAAGGCACCTATTGTATCCGGAATGCCGGAAGAAAGAGGACGGATAAAGTCACTCAGACAAAGGAACGGACTTCCGTCCCGTTTAGGCGTCTGCTGGCGGAGCAAAGGGAAAACTAGGAATTGACCGGTTTCTTTTTCAATCACCAGGTTATCTCCGTCCGAGTTTGCTTTGCAAAGTTTGAAGATAGTTCTCACTTCATAATCCTTGTCAAGTAAATCCAGCATCCGGTTGGCTTCCTTAAACAGTTGCATAGCTTCGGAAGCCTTGTTGCGGTCTTCTTCCGGAAAAGTAGTCAGCCATGAAGCACGGCAGACATCGCAACCGTGAATGTTGGCGATCGCTGCGAAACGAGGTTGGAATCCCCATGCATGGAAAAAGTAAATCCAATTGATGTAGGGGGCGACGTTATGTATCTTATAAGATAAAATCATATGTTTATAAATGACGAGTTGCTGTTTATCTGAATCTTAATTCCTGTCCACGATAATTCTCGTCAATGGTTCCGTTGTTATATAACAGGTGACCGTTCGCAAATGTTTTTTCTACCTTCCAGTGGAAAGTATGACCTTCCAGCGGGCTCCATTTACATTTGCTCAGGATGCAGTCTGTGGTAACAGTCCACTCACTGTCGGGGCGAACCAGAACCAGATCCGCCTGATATCCTTTCCGGATAAATCCGCGATTGCGTATCTCGTACATTTGTGCAGGGGCATGAGACATCTTCTCTACTACCTTTTCGATGCTGAAAGCACCCTTGTCTGCCAATTCGAGCATACTGACCAAAGAGAATTGTATGGTCGGCATGCCGGACATGGCTTTTAATGCGCCCCCTTCTTTTTCGCTCAAGGAGTGCGGAGCATGGTCGGTCGCTATAGCGTCGATCAGACCGCTGTTGACTGCCTCCTGCAAAGCCTTCCGGTCTTCTGCCGTTTTGATGGCAGGATTACATTTGATGCGCGCTCCTAAGGTCTGATAATCTTCTTCGGTAAAAATTAGATGAGACACACACGCTTCGGCAGTAATACGCTTCTCTGCTAAAGGTGCTTTGGAGAATAAACTCAGTTCTTTGGCTGTAGAAATATGCATGATATGCAGACGCGCATTGGTCTCGCGTGCCAATTGCACCGCCAAAGCGGAAGAACGGTAGCAAGCCTCTTCCGAGCGGATGACCGGATGAAGTGACAAAGGTACATCGTCACCGTATTCTTTTTTATATTTATCCGTATTCTCTTTGATGATTCCCTGATCTTCACAGTGTGCTGCAATCAGTAAATCCGTACCTCCGAAGATATTGCGCAGACTTGCCATCCGGTCTACCAGCATATTTCCCGTACTGGAACCCATAAATAACTTCACCCCACATACCCGGTTTTTGTCCAGCTGACTGAATAACGGATAATTATTGTTAGTCGCTCCGAAATAACAGGAGAAGTTGACAGATGATTTTTCCGCCAGCAAAGCCAGTTTGTCATTCAGCGCCTCCAAAGTTGTGGTCTGAGGATTTGTGTTCGGCATATCCATGATCGAGGTAACTCCTCCGGCTGCCGCAGCATGGCTTTCCGTTGTGATATCTGCTTTATGAGTCAGCCCCGGATCGCGGAAATGTACGTGCTCGTCAATAGCCCCCGGCAAAAGATAACAGCCGGATGCGTCAATCGTTTCGTCACAAGGCATGGCAGCCTCTTGTCTGTCAACTAAGATCTCAGCAATCTTCTCACCTTCAATAACAACAGATCCCGGAACTTTTCTTCCTTCGTTGACAATTACGGCGTTTTTTATCAGTATACGTTTCATTTCTTTTGCGGGAATTTATGGAACCAACTATTTATTTTTAACTTGATCACTCCGAATATGGCTTCTCCAAAGATACTGCTGTTCATCTTGGAAGTTCCCAACTCACGGTTAATGAAGATGACGGGGACTTCTATGATTTTGAATCCGCATTTGTAAGCAGTGAACTTCATCTCGATCTGAAAAGCATATCCTTTGAAGCGAACATGGTCCAGATCGATTGTTTCCAGCACCTGACGGCGGTAGCATACAAATCCGGCAGTCGTATCATGCACCGGAATACCGGTAATGAAGCGGACGTACTTGGAGGCAAAATAAGACATCAGCACCCGTCCCATCGGCCAGTTGACTACATTCACACCACTTACATAACGGGAGCCGACAGATACGTCTCCTCCTTCTTTTGCACAAGCTGCGTACAAACGGGGCAGATCATTCGGGTTATGGCTGAAATCGGCATCCATCTCGAAGATATATTCGTATGCGTGCTCCAACGCCCACTTGAATCCTGCGATGTAAGCAGTACCCAATCCTAACTTCCCTTTGCGCTCGATCATAAAGAGGCGTTCGGGGAATTCCTGTTGCAAAGTTTTCACAATGCTTGCAGTGCCGTCCGGAGATCCGTCTTCTATAACCAGTATATGGAATACCTTGTCTAAACCGAAAACGGCACGGATAATATTTTCTATGTTCTCCCGTTCATTATAGGTCGGGATAATAACGATGCTATCTGATAATTGCATAGAAGTCCTATTTTTAAGACAAATGTAGCGCTTTTCCTTTAGTTATAGAGGGACTAAGGATAATTTAACGCGTTTGTATTTGTTCCCCGGTGTGAAACTATTGGTTTCATGCCTTGAAACTTTTAGTTTCATTGTTTAAAAGAGTGTAGTTCGTTTTAATCTTTTATAAATCAGCGATTAAAAGTGTTTTTATAAAGATGCAGGTAACGATATAGTAGTGGAAGTTCAGCTACACATTGCATTGCTCTGCATAATTTCAAATATCTCTGTAACACAAAGGTAAGCAATGTTTTTGATGCTTCCAAGTTAATCATAGCATATTTATAGAAGGGTTGACAATTAATTGTCAGCCCTTTTTTTATCCGATATCCTCTGTCATTCTATCAGTCTCTTTTTTAAGAAGGAGAATTGCGTGTATTCCCCTTTCTATCCTGATGAAGAAAAAATATTCTGAAAATTCACATTGATACCAAGTGAGTTACAAGGAAAATGTGGGGCTGGCGGTTACCGTCAGCCCTATTTTTTCATGCCTAATTTTGAAAACTTTGCAACCGAAGAAAGAAAAATAACCCATTAGAACAAAGGAATATTGTATGGAAGAGAACAGAAATGATATTGAGATACTCAAAGCAATGATAAAGGACAACTTTGAGGAACAACGAAAACTGATTGCCAAGCTGGAAACGGCTCTGGAAGCAGTAACCAGTTTCAACGGTAAGCAAATGCTGGACAGCCGGGATATGCGCCTGATGCTGAAAGTATGCGACCGGACACTGATCCGCTGGCGTAATTCCGGGAAACTCCCATTTTTCAAACTCAGCGGCAAGATTTACTTCTGGGCTTCTGACGTATATAAATTCCTGAGAGAAGAATGTCTAAACGAAGATTTCATATCCGATTCTATTAACTCATAAATAAAAATTCACATGGAAAATCAAAGTAAAGTAATCGTCATAGAACGAAACAAATTCGCAGCACTCGTCAAATCACACCGCAAATGCCTCCAGATGCTGAACATCCTGACTTACATCTACACAGTTAAGGAAGTAAGCCTTACCCTGACCTTGCAGGAAATCTGTGAAGTCCTGCACATGACTCCCGAAGAAGTGGAGATACAGCGACAGAAAGGATATATCCGCTTCACGACACAGAAAGGGATGACCGTCTATGAAATCACGGACCTGCTCCGATTGGAAAATATGCTGGAGATGGGGAGCATCTATCGTAAGATCGACAAAAAAGTAATGAACCTCGAACCTCTAAATAATGAATAAACAATGAAAGAAGAAGAGCAAGACAAGAAACAGCGGAAGCGTCTGGTACACGCTTCCCTGTTTAGTGGATTCGGCGCCCCAGACCTGGCTGCCGAATGAATGGGATGGCAGAATGCCTTCCATTGCGAGATAGACGATTTTTGTAATACCATTCTAAATTACTGGTTTAAAGATGCGAAAAGTTATACAGATGTCACAACGACAGATTTCAGGGAATGGAGAGGAAAAATCAATGTCCTTACAGGAGGTTTTCCTTGTCAACCATTCTCCGTCGCAGGCCAAAGAAAGGGAGCGGATGATAACCGCTATCTCTGGCCTCACATGCTCAGGGCCATACATGAGATCAGGCCCGATTGGGTCATTGGTGAGAACGTTGCTGGCATCCTCACGATGGTACAGCCCGGTCAGGAGACTGAAGTGGGAAGTCAATCCACTCTATTCGGAGAGAGTGAGCCTGTATTTAAAAGACGACAGCAATATGTTGTTGAAACCATTTGCCGTGATCTTGAACGCGAAGGATATTCCGTCCAGCCGGTACTTATACCGGCTTGTTCCGTCGGTGCACCTCACAGACGGGATAGAGTTTGGTTTATTGCCCACCGTGACGGCACAGGACTACAAGCGCAGGGGGCCGGGCAGCAGGCAGCAGGGACTACCGGAGATAATCCATGGAATGCTTCTGCCAACGCCAGTGGCAACAGAGATACACCATGCCGAAAGAGTCAGGAAATGGAAATCGATGAATTTATCCTCACCCCATGCCCAGATAGCCGGAGAGAAGAATCCCAACGGCCTGACGGATTTTCTGGACTTTTACGGGATACTACCGGAACCGATACCGGACAATACTGAGCTGGAAAACACGGACGGGAACAATCTGGAAGAATCGATCCTACAATGGCTGGCAGAAGGACAAGTGATGCCGACACCGACAGCGCGGGATTGGAAAGGCGCACCTTCACTGGAGAACCTGAAGAAACGGGGAAAGATACCACAGAAGAACAGCCTTCCGGATTTCTTCGCCCGGACTGGAAAGAGTTTCCAACTCAATCCCCTGTTTGTAGCCGAGATGATGGGCTTTCCACCCGATTGGACGGTATCTCCTTTTCTCGGTGAAGACAGGCATCCATTAAAGGATACGGGAACGCTATCGTCCCCCAGGTAGTCTACGAGATATTTAAAGCAATAGAAGAAACCTATAAATTAAACAGTCATGAATAAAGTATCGATATTTGAACATCCCGAGTTCGGACGCATCCGGACACTGGAAATTGACGGGAAAATATGGTTCTGCGCCTCGGATGTTGCCGCCGCACTTGGCTACTCCAATCCGAGAGATGCCGTCGTAAGACATTGTAAACCAATGGGTGTCGTGGTTTACGACACCCCTACACGCAGTGCCGTCCAGAAAATCAAGTACATCAGCGAAGGAAACGTATACCGGCTGATTGCCGGTAGCAAGCTGCCTTCCGCTGAGAAATTCGAAAGCTGGATATTTGATGAACTGGTTCCCGAAACACTAAAGAACGGTGGCTATCTTCTTAAGAAGAATGGCGAAACGGATAATGAACTGCTTGCGCGTGCCATATTGCTCGCACAGAACCGTATAAAAGAGCGAGACAGCCGTATTTCAGCATTGGAGAAGGAGAACAACTATGCTATCCTGAAACTCAAGCTACAGGCCCCAAAAGTTCAGTATTACGACAAAGTCCTGCAATCCCAAAGCACCTACACGACCACACAGATAGCGAAAGAATTGGGAATGACTGCCGGAATGTTGAACAAGCGGCTCCGATGGGCAGGCATCCAGTTCCGTCAATCCGGTCAGTGGCTGCTCAAAGCTCCTTACCAGAATCAAGGCTATACAGCAACCCGGACCCATGTATGGGAAAGCCGCACAGGAGAAACAGGCACGGCCATGTTGACGGTCTGGACGGAAAAGGGCCGGTTATTCATACATTATCTTTTTGAGGCTTATCTGGTATAGCCGGAATATAAGACCGGGATAAATAAAAAAGCTACTGAAACAAAAATTCAGTAGCTTTTTTATTGCTTTCAATTGATACTATCTCAACCGTGGTCCCGTTTTCTTCTTTTCTTTCACAGGCACAATTTCTTGTCGGGGTGCTTCTTGCGGCCTTATTCTTTCACTTACAGTCTCACTCTGAAGAAGCCTGTTTAAATACCGGAGGTCCTTCAGTAACTCCTGTTTGCATTCCATCTCCAGGGAATGGGCCATATTCGACATCGGGTTGGTACTTTTCTTGACAAGCGGACCGTTCAGGAGATCTTCTTCTACATACAGGGTACAACGCTTCAAATAGCCTTCAATGTCCTTCGGCGTTTCAGCGGTATCAATCGCCTCCTGAATGGCCTTATAATTCTTATCCATATAACAGGCCTTATACAAGTCATCGGCATGCCAGTCAAAGAAATGAAGATAGTTTTTTCCCAGTTGCTGGTTATACTCTTTTATATCGCTTTCCACAACCCCTTTCTTCTTGTCAAGATATTGCTGCAATTGTTCGATCCTTAAATCACTTTTATCCATTGTTGTCCGATTTATAGTTCCATGTCCGTTTCAGTTTCGCTCTGAAAGGATATATCCAGTTCTCTTTCCTGATGGAAATTATCCGCTATCACGAATTTAATTTCCGCATTCTTGCTGCTTCGGTTATGATAGAAGAGCGTGAATACCTGGCGGCAGGGATCGCTGTCATCCAACTCCGCTATCGAATCCAACGGTTGCATCTCCCGGTTCACCAGATAGACCTTCTTCTTGTCGTACACCTCGCCGCTACCCTCCATCTGTATATAACCGATTTGATAGCCGGCTTCCTCATAGTTTCCGCTACGATTGAGTGTCAGACGAATCTCCACGGTCTCATCCGGGGAAATGGTCTTCTGGAGATACCAGGACGTTAGCGAGAAATCATAAGCCTGCTGTACTTCCAATTTATCATCACAGCCACCCAGCAGGCAAAGCAATGTGAGCATGATACCACTTATTATTAATTTCATCTTCATGATTTTACGTATTACTAAATGAATAATTTACTTGATTGAGTCCGTTGTCGGCTAACGCCTGATGCCCGTTTTTATCTTTCTTTCAGGCGGCTCTTCTCTCTTCTTTTCTGTTTTATTAGCCGTCTGTTGCAAATTCTCTTCGGGAGGCGTTTGCGCAAGGATATTCGCGAATTCCCGGTAATCCCTAACTAACTGCTGCATACACTCCAACTTCAGGAGATGGGCAACATTCGTTGTCCGGCTGGAACTGTTACAATCCACCTGACCGTTCAACAGTTTGTTCTCACAGTAAGCAATGTTGTCCTCAACAATATTCCAAACCGTATCCATGCCCTTTGCCCCGTCCACCGCCTGCCGGAGTATCTTATAACACCCGGACATAAAATGAGACTTATACAGGCTCTCCGCATTCCATTCGAAAAAGTGTAGGAAATTCTCATTCATCTTCTTGCTTTGTTCACGTATGTTCCGGTCTTCCCGGTTTATTTTCATATCCAGCCAATGAAGCATCTCATCCACGTTCCAATTGCCTTGTTCCATACTGTTGCTGCTAATTGAAAATGTACTTGACACCGACAGCTGCCACCGTGTGGAAATTCCCCACGGATGATCCGAAGAATATCCTCTGGCGGACATTGAAAAGAAAAACCAGCCTGTCGGAAAGGAACGCCTCCATCTCGAAAGCCGGGGCAAAACCATAAATGAAGCATCCGTCATTCTTTAAAGTCGCCCCGTCATAGAGCAGCTTGCAGTTCCAGTTGGTCGTCTCATAACCCGCCAGAGCGGAAAGACCGGCAGAGAAGAACACGTTCTTACCACGGTCCGAGATGAACGGCACGAAATAACCTACCTCCCCGGTAAACTGCGCTTTGGGGATCGCAACATCCTTATAGGAATAGTGCTTTTTCACATAATCCGCCCCGAACAGCCAGCGGGAATGGTTCCGGTTATACCGACTCAGAGCCAGTCCGACCTGGAAATTACCATGCAGATGCTTCACATTTGAACCGAAGTCGTCTACACCGCCTAACGTAAGCTGGATACCTTTCTGCCCCGGCAGGTAACGCTGGGCAAAAGATTTGCCTGCCACAAAGGGCAGACAAATGCATAACAAAATAAATAAAACTCTTTTCATGATTACTCACCGATTAATTCATTCACAATACGCGCGTCCACCAGGTCACTGTTCTCAATATAGAACCGCTGGTGACGGCCTCCCCCTTTCTCGTAAATTTCCACTTCCAGCAACTTGTCGTCAGGAATGACAATTTTCGGAAAGGCATACACGATCCGTCCCGTGCTCTTTCCTTCGATGCGTGTCAGGGCATTGAGCGTGCGTACCGGTTCAATATAAGTTTCCTGCTGAGCCGTCCTTTTGGCTATCTTCTTATCCACTATCTTAAATCGCACGAAATCCACATCGAAAGGCACATTGGAATTGTTCGTCAGGGAAACATGGAAGAAGATCAGGTCCTTATGCACATAAATGCCCTTTAAAAGAGCCTGCATCCCGAACTGCCTGCATCCGATATGCTTCACGTCCCTACGGTCCAGCCGGTGGATGGTGTACATCACGCTGGCAATGACCGTCGGATCTTCCTCGCCCAGTTCCGTGACACGGATGGAGCTGCCTCCTTTCTTTTCTCCCTCGTCCGGGTTCATCCACTGGTCCATATTGATATTCAGTGTGGAAGGCTCTTCCTTATAAACGACATTGAAGGAAAAGAAAGAGCCGTCTCCTGTAATCACGGAGAAGTTCGTCTCTCCCGGAAACTCCTTCACCGCCGCTTTGACACGTACCACGTTCTCGACTCCGTCAGCCTTGCCTGCGATGATATTGTTACTGCCCAAATCCACGTAGCGCACTTCCGAAGGGAAGAGGATATGCACCGTCTTCCCAAAAGTGACCTCTATTTTATAAGGGATGATATGCTGGCCCGCCGTCAGAATCCTGACGGGATTTACCGGCCTTTCCTCCTGTGAAAAACCGGATACCGAGGCCAGAACAGCCATCAAGAATGCTATAACTATTTTCATTGTCTTGTCTTTTTTATTAAAGTGAATAATCCGTTATTGTCTCTTTGTGACCAGCAGCACCTTATATCCGGCTTTCAGTGTCACCTTGACCGCGCGAACCCGTCCGGCGATCAACCGCGTGCCGCCCTGCATGACTCCGCGCGTCAGGTCCATGACCACCTGCTGTCCGGCAGAACGTGCAAACGAAACGCTGTTTCCCATGCTCTCGCTGACCGTTCCAGCCGCATCCTTTGCCGCATTGCGGGTTTCCGATCCGGGAACGAAAATACCTTTCTGCCCGTCTATATCGTAAGTCGCCAACTGAACAGGAATGATATTCCCGGCATACTCGATGCTGCTGATCAGGATATCCAGACGCTCTCCCTGTATGACCGCCGCACCTGTTACCAGACTGTTCTCCGGAACGGTAATGTTGCCGGCTTGTAGAGGTTGCAGCAACCGGAGTTTTACCCTGCCTCCCTGTTCAATGATCTGGTTCTCCGAAATGCAGGCGGCGATGGTATTCGTCCCCATTTGGTAGCTGTTCCCGACAGCAGTATTAAAACCGTAATTCCTCTCGACAGTAAGCGAAGCGATATAGGCGGAATCCGTAACAGGTTGTGAAAGGCCGGAGGTCGTCTGATACTCCGCCCGCTGAACCGGAACAGTTTCCGTGGGTTCTTTTCCGACAGCTTTCTCCTGGACCGTATCCTTATCCGGGTTCAGATACTTTGCCGCCATCTTGTAGGACCGCTCCATCAGTTCTTCTCGGGTAGCCGCCTTGTTCTTCTCCTTTTCCGCCTCTTCCAGCTTTTTGTTCAGTTCATCTACTTTTCTTTCCAAATCGCTGTTTGCCGTCTCTTTGGGAGTCTCATAGAAGTCATTCAACTGCCCGGAGATTTGCTCGTAGGTATTAACGGACTGTTGCAACCGGTCTCCGTCCTTTTCTTTTTCACCGGTATCGGATGCCCCCTTTCCTTCGTTCATTAATGTCCCGGCAAGCTGCTCCAACGACTTCATCCGGCTTTCTTCCTCCACTTCCGCCTGTTGCTTCTCATAGGCAGCGGTCTTCTTATCCACCAGTTTGGCAGTGGTAGGTTCGGGTACGTTCACATTGAATCCTGAATTTCCGGGGGCTTCCGTCTCGTTTTCCTTGCCGGAGGGGGCAAATATTCAGTACATGACTCCCAGGAAGACCAGCACAAAGGCCGGAATCACAATGAACTTCCTTCTTTTTTCCATCTCTTCCGGTGTGAGCACCTTCTTCTCTTTTTCAGGTTCTTCCTTCAAGGCTCTGCCGTTTTCCGGCTGTACCGCCGTTTCTTCTGCCGCTTCGGGCTTTTCCAAATCTTTATCTTCCATTACTCGTTGGTTTTAGGGTGATACATTATACTGTCTTTATCCGCCCGGTGGAGGGAGTCCACCGGATGGACAAACGGCAACTCCTTTTGTGTGCCGTGAGAGAGAAAACGCCCGAAAGCGCGTGCTACGGTGATACCACATAGAACGGTACTGGTAACCAGCATGCCCACAAGCACTCCCTTACGCTCTTTTTCGGACAGCTCCTCGCAAACGTTCTTCAGTTTTTCGCTGATCTCTGTCTTTATCTTCCTGCTTTTCATTACCTTAATATATTAGCGTTCAACGGTCCTTATATCCCTGTTTTCCAAAATCTCAAAGCGTTCCGCCATGAAGCCTTGCGGATTATTATCCGACCTGACCGTACTCTGCAGGAAGCAACGGGTGACCAGGGAACGCTCGGTGATATTGCTGTTTCGGATAATCATCTGCCGGGCAAAGGTGGTGATCCGGTACGGATAGTTATCGAAATCACACTGCATGCTGTCTACCAGGACAGTCTGGTTAATATTACCGCTGATCAGACGATTATAATAGCCTTTCTCGTTCCAATCCCGGTAATAACTATAAAGACTCTTGTCCGCCAGATACATGGCCCGGTTGATATTGGATTCGATAGCGGCCTTATCGGGAGCCAGCGTAAAGAACAGTTCATGCATGCGGCGCACATGCTCGCGGGCCTCCACCGGACGGTTCAATGCCGCATCTTGGGATAACGCCACTATGAGTGACTTGCCCTGATCCAATACATATACTTTCTCCCGTTGCTGGTTAGCAAAGAGGTAGGACTTTCAGATGGCATACGTAGTCAGTGAGGCACAAATACCCAGAAAGACCAACGTGAACAGGCGGATCTGCCTGAACGAGGATTCGATGTTTTTAAAACTTTTAAATTCCATAATTTTATGTTTTTTCAATTTCTACTTTTTCAATAATACGGCACCGACATTTCCCGTCGAAGCACCCGCCGCAGCACCGGCTACATTGGTCACCTTGGATGTCGTATTGTTGACATTCCGGTTATAGGCACTCATACCTCCCGCTTGGACAATCCAGTTCGAAACAGTGGGCACACAAAAATATCCGATAATGCCGATGACCATGAATATCAGATAGATGGCCGAGGAACCGTCCACGTCAATGACACTCATCGGATCGGCCATCAGGTTCATCTCTTCCTGCAGGATTAGCGTCTGTATCTTGGCAAGCATCGCCCCGAAGAGATCAGCCACCGGTAGCCAGAGATAGACACTGATATAGCGTGCCAGCCATTGGACAAGCGTGTTCTGCAGTCCGTCAAAAACACTCAGGGCAAAGGCTATCGGTCCCAAAATGCTTAGGACTATCAGGAAAAAGGTACGGATCGTGTCGATGACCAGCGAAGCGGACTGGAAGAGAATCTCCAGCAATTTGCGCATGACCATCTGGACAATACCTTGCAGGGAGAAGGCATACGAAACCTCATACATGGTCTGCAAGGCCGTATGCTCCTCCTCACTCCAGCCCATGTTATCCAGTTCCGCATCCAGCTCCTCATTGGAAGCAAAGACACGTCCGGTCATCATCGTCTTAGCCATCATGTCCGCACGGAGCTTGTCCTTCTCCTGCTGGTACTTCTGCAAGTCGAAGGTCTGGTCACGGAGCAGCATTCCGGTTCCCTGAACGATGGGGCTAAAGATACCGTTGAGAGTTCCCAGCACCATCACGTCAAAGAAAAGGATACACATGCCCAGGACAAAAGGCCGTAACATCGAAAAGACATCGATGGGCTCCGCACGGGAGAGCGACTGCCAGACACGGTAAGCGATATAGAACAAAGCTCCTAATGCAGCGAGTGCCATCGCCATGTCCATCATCGGGTGGCAGAGTTTGGTCATCGTATCATAGAGATTCCGAAGAATCTGGTGCATATTTTCAAATGAAATGGATAATAATACCATAATTGATTCTTTTAAAATTGTAGACTACCAATAACGCTCATCCTTGCCGTACAGGTCAAATACCTGTTGCTGCTCGTTCTTCTCCTTGGCACGCAGGTAGGATACATGCAGGTTCTTGCGGGTGTAGTAGTTGGCCAATTCCTTGTAATGTGTCATTTCCCTGTATACCCGGTTCACCAGGTCAATGCGTTCCTTGTCGTTCATGGACATGCCGGTGGGATTGATGATATTCTTCAGCTCGGTAATGCTGCGGCTGCTCTTCTTCATGATGGTGTTATAACCGGCAGCTATCGCATTCAGCTCCCGCTGGCTGAAATTCTTGTCGGTTAGCATCTTGCCGAAATTGTTCACGTAAATCTCGGAGATATCACCGAGCATCAGGACGGACTCCTTGACTTTCTCGCTGCCGCTGATCAGGTCGTTCACTTTGCGCAGCTTGTCGTAATACTCACGCCCCTGCTCGAAAATCTTTGAGGTCTCCTTCCATGTGGAGAGGGCATTCTGCGCCGTTTCCGAGGTCTCCACTATTTCGTTGACACTGTTCACGATACCCTGGACGAGGTTGCCCGGATCGGACACCACCCACTGTGCCTGTACGCTTGCCGGTACTATAAAGGCCGACAGGACAAACAACATGCTTATAATTCTCTTTCTCATTACTTCTTTATTTTAATCGTTTATTTTTTCTTTTTCTTCTCACTTGCCAACATTCGGATAGCCTGCTCCATATTGCCGCCCAGCTTCTCTGTCATTTGTGTGACTTCCAGTTTTTCGGTTTCTTCCGTGGTATAGGTGAGATACTCCTCGACAGAGGTTTCTGTGGCATAGACAGCGGACCGGACACCTCCCAAGCCTATTCAAACCTCCTTATACTTCCGTGCCGGATCGTTGGACTGATTGATAGACAATATCTGCCCTTTCTCTTTGTCGGTCAATCCGAGCAGGGACTGTACGGAGTCAAACTTGTTAATATACTTTCGCTGATCCAGCAGAATCTTACAATCGGCATTGTTGATAATGGTGTCTTTGATAATGGGACTTGATACAATATCGTCCAGTTCTTGAGTGACGACAACGGCCTCACCAAAATACTTTCTAACCGTTTTGTGTAGGCTAAGCACCCAGCGCCTTATCATATTTCTATGGTAGGTTTCCAAATGCTCGCCCCCGAACCGGACTTACACCTCTCAGCGTATCCGGCTCTCCACTAATTTCAGTCTATCTTTCCGTCATGTATCTTCTTGTGACAACTCCTGCACACGGCAATCGTCTTGCGTTTACGGGCAATCATGTGTCGTTCCCAGCTTTCCTTTCCCTGCAAGTTCTTTAGTTTCCTTACATGGTGCATAACAAGGTCGTCTGTCGCTCCACATAATTCACACTCACGGGCTTTCAGCCTTTCAACAAGGCTTGTCCGCCCCGCAGTATAAATTGTTCGTGGCATAATGTCACATTCCGATTTATAGGTGGGCTTCTTTCGTTTGAAGCCACCGTCGTAAAAGTATCTTTCCTTTACACCAGTTTTAGTCATGTGCGTTACGATAAACCTACCGTTCTTACGATATTTCTTGTTTACCTTACGTGTTCGGCACTTATATTTGCCTGCAAACGTTTTGTACATGCTGTATTCCATGATGTACTTGAAATTATTCAAGGCATGGGCGCAGTTGTTGGCTATGGAGTAGTAATTATAGAACCCCACGATTTCCCGATTATAACTATCAAGGATTTCAAGGTCGTCATTGAATATCAGTCCCGATTTACATTTCGGTTTCCATATTTCCTTTCCGTTACGGTTTGTCAGTTCCAATACTCCCCAATCGAAAAGTTTTTTACGGACTGTTTCCGTACTGACATTCAAGCAGACCCTTTTACCATAGGTTCTTCTCAATCTACCCCGTTTATCCCGTCTTTGGTCATTGGACTTTCTTACAGTGATTTCATATCCGAGAAACTTGGCCGGTCTTTCCGTGTGAGTGACAAGTGTCTTTTCATCGGACAGCTCCAATGCCAGTCTGTCAGCAAGGAAGTTTTTAATATCTTCTTTTATCTGTTGCGCATCCTGCTTGCTTCCGATAATTCCCACAAGAAAATCATCTGCATATCTTGCATATTTCATTCTTCTGTAATCGGCATCCATTTCTTCGCCGTTGGGATATTTAGCCCGTCCTTGTTCTATTGCTTTCAGTTCAAGGATTAGCTTTGTCCTTTGCCTTTCGTCTTTTACGAACTTCAATCTTCGCACAATACGTTTTCTTGCATTGCCAAAGTCCATACTTTCTCTACTGAATTTTCGTTTCTTCCCTTTGTCGAATTTGGCTGTGTATTCCTTTATATACTTATCCAGCTTGTCAAGGTATATATTAGCCAATATCGGGCTGATGATACCCCCTTGCGGTGTGCCACTGTAAGTATTGTGGAATTGCCAGTCTTCGATATATCCCGCTTTCATAAACTTGCGTATCAATCGGATGAAGCGTTCATCCGCAATACGTTCCAAGAGAATGTTTATCAATACATCATGGTTTATATTATCAAAGAAGCCTTTTATGTCTCCCTCCACAAACCATTTTGCACCATTAAACTCCTTTTGGATATGAGTTAATGCAGTATGGCAGCTTCGATTGGGACGGAAACCATGCGAGGTGTATTCAAAATTTCCCTCGTATATGGCTTCCAGTACCATTCTTACTACTTCTTGTATCAACTTGTCATTGAAAGTCGGCACGCCAAGAGGTCTTTTCTTACCGTTTTTCTTCGGTATGTACACCCTCTTTGACGGTTGGGGCTGGTACGTTTCATCTTTTAACGTATCAATCAACTTTTCAATTCGTTTCAGGCTCATGTTGTCAATGGTCTGACCGTCTGAACCTTTAGTCATGTTACCCTCTTTAGCGTAGATACGCTGATAGGCAACGTAGAACATTTCCTCATTGAACAAAATTCTGTAAAGACGTTCAAACTTATAGCTTGCATCCTTACTGTGTTCTGATAGACTGTTTAATACTCTTTCTGGACTTCTCATAATGTCTCTCACATTTTCCGTTAATTGTATTAATAATTAGCTGCTTCCCTTCGCCATGTACAAGGCGTTACCTTGCTCAAACTACTATGGAAGCTCCGTTACCACTCCGAATTTTCATAGGTCGAATCTAATAGCCTTTCGGCACTTCGGGATAGGTAATCCCCGTTTATTACATCGTAACTGTTGGCATGATAGATTGTCGGATACGACTTCCGTCCTTTACTCGCTTACTGCGGTTGTGTCGTGATAAGTTCTTGCTACCTTCATTCCTATACACTGAAGTAGTATCACGATATGGCGATTGATAGTTACCTTACGCCATAGCCTCAAGGGGGACCATTCGGACTATCGTTCAATCAATTCGGACTTTATCCTCATATCTATCTTTTCATCTCGCCATTCAGTCGCAGTTTGGTAACTAACTGACTTATGACTTTTCCGACATGCTACACTCCCTGCTCGGTTAAGTTTTCCCGAAACAGATAAGTCGGCTGATGATAGGTCATTTTCAAAGAACACTTTCCTAATCTCTTGCCAAAGAGATATTTACGATGCAACCTTTACGGGCGCACATAAAAACTTTATATAGTCAGCCATGCCTTCACGTGCGATTGCCTTCCAAGCCTCCTCTACAACTATCATCTTTCGCACCCCATGCAAACGTCTCATTTTGTTTATGAAAGCCTCCATAATGATGACAGTGACTACCGGAAAAAGAATTTTATGCTCCTTAATTTCGTCAATTTCAAATACCACAAAACGCTTGTTCAAGAGGTCGAGCTGCTCGTCGGAGTTCAGCAGATAATCGTACTCTCCACCACGATAATAAGGAGCCAATACATTCAGAAAGTTAGTGAGATCGAAATCCTTCTCGCGGTAATGCTTCTCCTCCAGTATTCCACGGAACTCTCCCTGTACGAACTCGTAGAAAGTATTAAAGGAAGGAACCAGCTCATTGTCCTCCTTTATCTTTTCAAGGAACAGGTTAACCGCCATTGAGAGTGCTACTTCCTCGGCACGGGTAATGACTTCCGTATCCCTTTTCCAGAGCGACATGATCAGCGTTTTAATGGACTCTTTCTTTTCCAGGTCAAAGACCTTGTCTTCGGTGAAAAATGGATTAAAAGCTATCGGATGTTTTTCACTATACGTATAATATATGCCATCCTCACCGTTTGTGCGCTGGTGAATCAGGTCACATAATCCCTTGTAACTGTTACCGATGTCGATCAATATAATGTGGGTATTCTGTTCCCAATACTGTCTCACAAGATGGTTCATAAAAAATGACTTGCCCGAACCGGAAGGCCCGATGACCAGCTTGTTACGGTTGGTTGTAATACCACGACGCATCGGTTCGTCCGAAATATCCAGATGCAGGGGCTTCCCGTTTGTCCGGTCTGCCATCTTGATACCGAATGGCGACAGGGAATCCGCATAGTTCGTCTCTTCCGTAAAGAAGCAGACTCCCTGTTCGACGAAAGTGAAAAAGGACTCCTCGGAAGGGAAATCGCCCTCGCCTCCCGGAATACCTGCCCAATACAAGGCAGGTGCGTCAATGGTATTATAACGGGGCTTGCATCCCATCAGGGCCAGAGCAGAACCGGTATCGTTCTTTATCACCTTGAGCTTCTCCCGGCTGTCCGACCATGCCATGACATTGCAATGGCAACGGATGGCGGTCAGCCCGAAGGAATGCGCCTCGTCCAGGTAGGCATCAATCCACTGCTTGTTAAGTTGGTTGGCTCGGCTGTATTTGGAAAGCGAGTGCATGTTGCGTGCCGTCTTCTCAAAGCGTTGCAGGATTTCTGCCGAATCATCGATGAACAGGAACTGGTTGTAAATATGGTTACAGGAGAGCATTAGCCCCACCGGAGCGGCAAAACTTAGACGGCAGTCGCTGCGGTCGGTGGAGTATTTCTCATACCGGGTATCCGTCTGGACGGAACCGGGAAGATCATCCACATCGGAAAGCGTATGTACGCAGAGGATATCATCCCCGATGCGCATCTCCGACGCGCTCATCTGTATATCCTTCAGTGTGGTCGTGTCCTGCTGCGAAAGAGAAAAATACTTTTCAATCAATCCGGCCTGCTGCGGTGTGCCGACTATCTCATCGGTGGTCAACCGCTCCAGACGGATAAAGGCCGAGTCATTCAGGATGCGCTCGAACTGGTCGACACTCTCCAAAAACAGGCTGACCGTTTCTTTGTCCCGGACTTCCTTCGGAATTATATTCCCCCGGCAGAGGATGGAGAAATTGCTCTGGCTGCGGCTGCGTTCCTTAGTCGTCTTGGTGATAAACAGGTAAGAGAAATGATTTAGGAAAGGCCGTTCATTAAAATGAAGTTCGAAAGAACGGTCCAAAAAACTCATCCCGTCTTTCTGCGTGTCGGCCTTGTAATTTTCTTTCAGAAACCAGTCCTGGCGGTGTACTATCGTATAATTCGGCAGTACCTTGACTGCCTTTGTTCATGTGCCGTGCATGGATGCATAATCTGCGGAAGTGACCGTGAACAGCTCCGGAAGAAAGACCTTGAAGCCGATGGTCACGTCCGCGTCTTTGGAGAGAATGCACCCTTCCTCCACGGACAGGATTGGAAACTTACTTTCCAGCGTTGCGGCTTTTAATATATTTCTCATGAATGCGTTTTTTAAATAAGGAAGATATACGTTTGCGATTGATGATATAGGACGGGTGGTACTTGACTGCGGCCAGCTTCATCAAGCCGTTGGGACCATACTTCTTGTTCAGGTGGAACACCCCGAAGATCAGAGAGAAAGCGGAGAGGACACCGAAACCGATACAGAACCACCGGTCAATACCTATCATATAGAAGATGACGAACAGCAGGAAAATGGCCAGCAAGCCCCCGACAAAAAAGTACAGGTATTGTGCCTGCAAGCCGTTGAATTCCACGTTGCGTCCGATTCCCTTGTTGATATTGTATTCCATAGCCTGCTATATTACAGGAAGAAGGAACGAAGGACTGTCGCCGCGACGATGAGGAAGACGCAGGCTCCAAACCAGCTCCCGGCGGTTTTACCGGTGTCGGGGTCGCCGCTACTGAACTTCGAATATACCTTAATGGCACCTATCAGCCCCACAATAGCCCCTGCCGCATATATCAACTTGGTGGCGGGGTCAAAATAACCGGTAAGCATGGATGTGGCCTTTGTTATACCGGCACTTCCGTCCCCTTCGGCATAGGCACTCAGGGTGGAAACAGCTATTCATGCGATAAGAGCAACCGTCTTTTTAAAATGTCTTTTCATATACAATCTAATTTTTTAATGTGAATAAAAACCTTGTTTCAAACAAACCGCAGGAAGTTTCCTGCCTGCGGATTTGTCCTTGCAACCACGATGTCTTTTTAGGATCAACCTGAGTCATAGTAACCAATCATAGATACCTCCGTTTTTAAGGGGTTAATCACTCTTTTAATGTTCGCTCCGGTAAAGGGTAAGGATCAACCGGAATCATAGAAGCCTCTCATATATCTATATCTTCCTTTTAACAGGTTATACACTACGTTTCAAGAACCCGTCCTGCCCGGATCAACCGGAGTCAAAGAAATCTATCATGCTTTTTCGTCTTTTTAGGTTATACATTCTGTTTTAAAACTCGCTGCACCCGGATCAACCGGAATCATAATACTGTCTCATATTCCTTACTTGTTCTATTTTATTGGGGCACATGCTCCGTAATATCAAATTCCCGGAGAATGTCGTCCCTATTCTTTCCAGTCAATAAATGGGGTTCACCCCGGTCTACATACAAACGCATATAGCGTTTCAGTTTATCGCTGCTTCCCAATACGCTCGCCTGCAGTACCCTTTCCATGTTCGTGCCTTCCAGCTTTTGGAAAGTCTGCCGGGCCTGTTCCTGTTCCGCTTCCGTAAGTTCGTCCGATGCCATTGCTTTCTCAATCATATCCATATCGTCAAAGGTGACACCGGTTGCCCGGTGGGGATTGCTCCGCTGTACGTATCCCGTAATCTCGTAGCGTTCGGGAATCTCCTCTTTTTCTTCACCGGAAGAAGGAGAGGGCTCCTGCATATAATCAATTTCAGGATAATTCAGTTTTTGAAAAAGAGCCGGAACTTCCGGGAATTTCGTATTCTTATCAAGGGGTTCGTGTACTCGGAGAACCGGCTCTGTTTTCTTTTCGGGAGTAAAGGTATCACTCTTTTCTATGCCTGATTCAGGCTGTCCGCTATTGTCATCTATTGTCAGTGAATGTCGCATTTGGTATCGGCTTTTGCCTATTATTCCCGCCTGAGACGGAGCAATTGCCGGATGGATGGCGGCAGGTGCAGTCCGACGTTCCTTCTTGTCCTTTCTGCCTCTCCATGTGAAAATGCTGCCTGTATGCACATACTTTTCAATGCTCAGGTAAGAGGCATAGATGAACAGGATAATAAAAAGGTATTCCATGTCCTTATGATTTTAGTGATTGGTAATACTTCTCCAGCACAGCGTTTATCAATCCGCCGTTCTCTTCGAAATGATGTGCCAGCACCTGGTTTACAAAACCGGCTACGGTCACCTCGCCACGTCCCACCGCCCATACCAAGGAAGAGATGCGGCGATGCAGGTCGGCATCGATATGCAATGATTTACGGGATTTGGTCCTGACCGTATTCAGGAAGGATGCCCTGTAAGCGTCGATTTCCCCGGTGGTAAAGACCGGAGCTTCGCTACTCCCGGCAATCTCCTCTGCCGTATCCTCCGGCTTAGGGGATACACTCGTTGCAGGGGAGTCCGGTCGTATCGTCCCTTTCCTGGCGACAATATCCAATATGGCCTTCTCATCAATGCTCCGAGGGTCAAATTTCTTTTTTCCGCTGTCCATAATTCCTTTTATTATAAGGTATGGGAGGCATCCAGATGTGTTACGGCACATAACTCCTCTATCAGTTCACAGAGACCCGAACCTTTTATCTGGCGGTTGTCGGGAGGGAACAGTGTGGAACGGAAGATACTGTTCTTCAGGGAGCTCAACTCCTTGTTATAGCGTTTGGTATCCGGTATCCGTGACTCCAGCAGGTGTAACTCCGCTTTTTGTATGACACGGTTCCAGGACTCGTAGCTTTCTGTCCGTTCACGCTTGTCGACCATGTTCCAGAAAAGATAGATGCCTTTCAGGTTACAGTTGTGCCTGGCAATCAGTTCTTCCTCCACCACCTCGGCAAACTGGAGGGAACTCTGCATGACGACATTATCGGCCTTTAGGGGGATGAAAATGTAATCTATTGCGGAAATGGTATGGACAACCCCTTCGCTGCGGAGGGTTCCCGGAAGGTCGAACAGTACGACATCAAAGACGGCATCCTGCTCTTCGATGTAGCGGTACAGGTCTTCTATCGCTTTCTCCGGATTGCTTTTGATTACCGGATAGGAACGTTTCCGGATTTGTTCATGCTGCCGGTAGAGGACCACTTTGAGAAAATCACTTTCCTGCACGCTTTCTATGTCCCGGTCACGCATCCGGGAGATGCTGTGCTGGGGGGAGTCGCAATCCACGACACCCACCTTCAAACCTTTCTGGTAGTGAAGGATACTGGCCACCAGAACTGTGAAGGCAGACTTTCCGACTCCTCCTTTCTGGCTGGCAAAGGCAATTAATAACGGTTCTTTTTTCATACGCTTTCTTTATATAATCAGATAAAAATATAATGCTGTAAAACTGTAATGCTTATAATTGTATATCGTTCTACACTGCAAAAGAAAGGAATGCCGGGAAAAGATGAAATACCCTGTCACGGATAGTCATGGATAGTCAGGAATTGACAGGAGGAAACGCCGTCAGGCAGACAGGAAAGGTTGCAATGAAAAAAGAAAAATCCCTGCCTCATCTTTGAAGCAGGGACTAATAATAAAGGAGCGATACCGGTTACCGGACGTAACCGGCGGCTTGCAAGTCCGTCAGGAAATGTTCAGGGGTATCGGTGGCAACTGACACGCCATGCAGCTCCCCGTAACGCCGGGCAAAGTTCTCCATATACTCCTGATCCGTGCAATCATAGTCGAACCGGCTCCCCTCACGGAGCAGCCGGACGAACTCTTCCGGGCTGGCGGCGGTTATCTGACCGCCATCCAGCAAATGATAAGTCTGTATCATACCGCTAACTTTTTAGTTCTAAGTTTAAAAAATAATTTCTGTTTCCCGTCCAGGAAGGGTAACTCCTCCAATGTCATCCGGCTGGGAAGGCTGGATCTTTTCGCAAAGGTAATTAATCCGTTCAAGAACCGGATCCAATTCTCCATCTTTGTGAAATTGGTCGTACCGGAATGCTGGCGGAACTCAACGGTCCGGTGCCTAGAATAAGCCTCAAAATTGACCTTGTGGTATCGGTCATTATTAAAGACCTCCCGCAGGCCGTCTATCGTCCTTACCGATTTGATTCTCTCGTCGGAAACACCGGAGAGGGTTTTGCAGTAGGTATTGTTCCGGCGTGTCCTTGGCATAAAGGCATCAATCAGGTGTTCGAGATGCTTGTAGGTCAAAGTCAGATTCTTCCAGGTGTCCAGATTGAAACCAGCCGCATCCATATGGACATGGAACCCGCAACTGTCATTCACTTTTGCATTACAGATGTCAAGCACCCAGCATACCGTTTCCAGCTCTTTCAGGCCATTCTCACCCACCAGTATCGGGCTGACCAGCTCGAAAGTATTATTTCCCTGCAGGCTGCTGTCCGTCACCAGCTTCCAATGATCCCTGGTCGTGTGGTTATAACCCTCAACGGCAACATGGATACCGGCCTCCCTCAATTCGCGTGCCAGTCTTTCCATATTACAGTTATAGGCTTCAATCTCAATACCGAACTTGTGGGTGAAGGTGTAATCCATCAGGGTGGTTGCTGCCCTGTTCAGCAAGACTCCACCTTCTCTTTCAAGCATTTTCTTCTCAACATTATATACAAAACCATAGTTGCCACGTGTCACCAAATCGGCAATTTCCCTGCGCATCAGGCCCAGACGGAGCAGCTGCTCAATCTTGCTCGTCTTGGTGGTACTCTGTTCTAAGATATTTCTAACTTGTTCGTTCATAGCTTTTTATCCTTTATTATTATACCACTAAGGTAGCATAATAAACCCACATGTCATAGTATTAGAAGCCTTATTGTCAGACTGTTAGCTTAGTTTAGCTAAGGCTAAATACCCTTATTTTATGTATCCGATTATAACATTGCAGCAATCTACAAGGACAGCAATACAGCAATCTACAGTTCAGGGAACCTGTCTTTTTTTCTCATCGTTTCCCCGGTTAGGGAGATTAGATAATTATGCTTATTTTTGTGCATTGAAAACTTAACCCGTAACGAATAGATTATGATGAAATACCTGATTGTGTCCGACATACATGGCTCGTTACCGGCACTGGAACAAGTGCTGGCATTTTACAGGGAGCAGCAATGCGGAATGCTTTGTATTTTGGGAGATATCCTGAATTATGGTCCCCGGAACGGGATACCTCAAGGACTTGACCCGAAAGGGATCGCAGAACGTCTCAATGCGATGGCCGGTGAGATTGTCGCCATCCGTGGAAACTGTGATTCGGAGGTGGACCAGATGCTGCTGGACTTTCCCATCCTGTCCGATTACACCCTGTTGGTGGATAATGGAAAACGTTTCTTTCTCACCCACGGACATATCTACAATGAGGACAGACTGCCGAAGGGAAGGTTCGATTGTCTTTTTTATGGTCACACCCACCGGTGGAAACTTGAACGGACTGAGCATACAGCGGTCTGCAATACCGGCTCCATCACTTTCCCGAAGGACGGGAACATGCCAACATTCGCTATTTACTGTGACGATACGGTATCCGTTCACCGGCTGGACGGCAGCAGGCTCAAGGAACTTTCTCTCTGATGGGGAATGTATAATAACAGCCTATTATAATTGTAGCCTTTTATAATTGCTTATCCATTATACAAATATAGCAATATCCAAAACGCCAATTATTCAGTTGTCACTGTGTAACATTCCAAGAGACTACAGATATAATAGTATTCGGATTATCCGATTATCAAAATATTCAGTTCTCTGAATATTCAATTATCACGAAAAAGAAGCCATCTGATGTGTCGGATAATCGTAGAATGCTCTACTATTACAGGAAGCTACAGCCTATTCCGCCTCCGGAATATTGGTAAAAAACGCCAACTTTCCTGAAGAAGCAGACCGAAATCGGGAGAGGTTGCCATCGGGAGGGAGGCACCAGTCGGGGCAATCTACAGTTCTACTTAAAAACGTTGTCCCCGTAGAGGGGACAGCAAGTTGTGTTTTCGTTTAACGAAAACCGGACGGTTTAACGGCATATTCCGCCGCCAAACCGTTCCTCAGAATATAGCTCCAGAGTCGCAAATTCAGCCAGAAAGAAACTGCATGTTGCAAGAGTTATTTATTGATATCTTCCTTTAAAGACTTGATTCTTTTATTATTAATCATTCTTCCCGGCTTGATTGAACTAAAAATAAAAAATAACTGTTACCCCAATTCCAATTGCAATGAATTTGGTTTTGGCATTTATCATCTTTAGTAGCTGTAATACATCCTTCTAAACTCTTCCCCTTGGTCTTGTTGGTCTGGTAACATGTTTGGATGGTCCCTACCAGAACTTATAGTTAAAGTAAAAACGGAATTGTTTTTTGTAATATCCCTTACAAAAAATAGGAAGTCCCAAATTAGATTCTGAATAATTAATTTTAAAGGCATTCTTTATGTCATCTAAAGAATTAAAAAATAGATTGCCATCTCCTTTTGTATCATCAGAAATAAGATATAATGTGATAATTGATTTTTGTAATATTTCTGTGTCTTTAGGGGAAAAACTTTGAAGACTTGACTATATCCTGTATTTTACAGGAAAGTATAAATTTGGACTGTGAACTAGAAATAAATTAGGGGATCTTTTTATTGGGGAGAACGTATGAACTGGTATATATTGGTATTGATAATTGACGTACCAGCTGTGCATCTGTCCATTTTCTATCTCGGTAGCGATATACAAGGTTGGAAGATGAATACAGAAGGGGTTGCACAAATGAGAAGAATTTAGTGGCTATACTGTTTTCGCTGTGCTGTATGCTGGCGGGAAGGATACTCCTTTTGGGAAAGTAGAAAGATAAAAGGCAGTCGGGCACTAGAGATAAAAAGTGAGAGGAGCTCCATAGAACGGAAGCTCTCCTCTTTTATTTTTTTATTTTGTACTAAGTTATAAGATTCCGGCTTGTCACAAGCAAGAATAATATAAGCAGATTCCTGTTTCACAACAGATATCTATGCCGCAAAGATACATGAAATATATATTAACACAATGATTTAACGGGTTTTGTTGGGGAAGCTGTCTGTGACGGGGGAATGGACGCTAAGGTGCTTGACATACTGGAGAACTGCTTCGAGTGGAACAGGGACAGGAAACTGATACGGAAAATAAGGAAAGAGGTGGAGGACTTCGAGCGTTGGACGGAAATGAAGGCGGCAGAAATGCTGCGTGCCAAGAGGCAGCAAAAATAAATCTCATTTATATCATATTATGCAATATACAAAGCTGATAAAATATTCAAAAAAAAATATTTTATCAGCTTTCAAATAATGAATTACTACATAACCTACATTAAGAAGTGCATTAGTATATAGAAAGTAGTGAATATACACTAGTTACGATAAGCCGAGTTTTTTTTACTAAAGATGGTGGCGAAGATTCTTGTTTCATTACTTCTCTGTCATCGAAATATGAAGTTAAAAACATAATTGTCAAAATCAACAAACGTGTATACTGTTTTATAATTAATATAATTAAGGTTAATACTGAATACGTTAAAAGTCAAAAGTGCCATGTTTATAAGAGGACCGGGAAGGTTTATAATAATCCTCACCCGGGGTCTGGGGTTGTATAAAATCTTGTCTGAATATTTCTGTAGGATTATCTGTAATTAAATCTGCATCATGGGTATATATGTTAAAATAGCACTCTGGATCTGTTTTTTGGTTATATGGTCCTTCTCCCACAAAAGAAAATTTGTAAAAACCAATTTTTTCTCCGTCTTTTCTGACTGTAAGGAACCAGACATTACCACTACTTATCGTTTTAAATCTCAATCCGTTTAATGATGAATAAGTTTCCTCTATAAACTGGCCATTCAAATATGTCTGTTTTTTACAAGTAAAAGGTGACTCAAATCTACCACCTTCAGCTGGTAGAATAAAAGGATTCTGTTCCGAATGGATTTTATACACAAATGTCAACTTTCCTTTATCTATAATTAGTGGAATTTTTTCTACTTTTATGCCATTAATAGTAGAGTAAGAAATCTGTAAATCAGCATTCAAAATTTTATCTTCTTTATTAATATTTGAGGTTATATTTAATACTACCTGATCGCCCTCCACTTTTGTTTCTATATCAGAAAAAAGAGTTTTATCAAATTCTACCGAAACATCCCTGGGAATAATCGGAACCTCTGAACTTAAAACATCATCTATTAATGTTTTTTTTATAATCGTAATCGTAATAATACGTTTCTCTCCAAGACAGCTAAACGGTTTGGATGCGTCCTTACTTGTTAATACTTGATACTCTGTTTTTCTATTGTTTTCCTCTTTTTGACAGGATAACAATGCTAAAGAAATAAACAAAAGAATAAATACCTTTCTCATATTAATGCAAATTAGTTACTATAAATAAAAGTAATATTTAATATTGTTGAAACCTCAACATCTGATACAAACTCTTTTGCGGAATCAACAAATTCATTTTTACTATTATAAGATAATTGAACAACAAGTATTTTGTTTTGAGAGCTTTATTTTGACCATTATCTTTTTTATCTTATTGGTATGATTATAAAACATATACTACAATTCTGGAAGAAGAATTGAATGTCCTTATAATGCAAAAGCTTTTTTACTAGATAAAATCAATAATATCATATTGTAAATATAAGGCTAAATCTGTATTTTACAGTTATAAAAAAAAACTTTAAATCTAACAAATAAATTTATATATGTATTATAATCAAATTCTTAAGATTAAAGTATCCGGAATTATCTAACATAAAACTAACATTTATATTTTAAAATAGAATCAGCTCACAAGCTATTTCTAGCTAAGCATTTCCGGTACCGTGAATGATGATTTCGGTCTGGTTACCGGTGCGTCAGTCTTCGTAAAAGGTACAAGCAACGGTTGTATCACCGACTGCATTAGCCAATGTATCTTCCGAAGAAACCTTGGTCATTTCATTCATTGGTTATCAAACACAAGAAGTTCCGGTAAACAATTAGCGGAAGTTTTTCATCAACTTAAGAGAGGGCTCACAACAACTGCAAGAAGTAGTGGTAATGGCAATGGGTTATGGTGATGTCCGCTGCAAACACCTAACAGGTTCTATCGTTAAAGCAGACATCAAGTTATTTGGGGATATTCCTAAAAAAATAAAATGTAAGAGGGTGCACTTCATCTTGAACAAGTATATGACATGCTCGATAAAGCATTTGATAAGTGTGATAACCTTGACGGACTCGTACTTCATTCTGATCAAGGTTAGCAATACCAACACTTCGGATATCGGAAAAGGCTTGAAGAGCATCATATAATTCAAAGTATGTCGAGAAAGGGAAACTGTCTGGACAACTCTATGATGGAGAATTTTTTCAGAATTATGAAATCTGAACTTCTATACGCTGAAAAGTTCGAGTCTCCGGAAGACTTCACAAAGGCTTTGGAAGGATATATAGATTATTATAATAATAAAAGAATTAAGTCCCGGTTAAAAGGAAAGAGTCCAGTACAATACCGAACTCTTTCTATAACTGGATAGTGTTTAACCAGTCCAAATTTTTGGGGTCACTTCATCAGTCGGACACCCTCTTTATTTTTGGAAGGAGGCTATCCCGAACTCGCGTTATAAGTTTAGTTGCCGAACCACTCTATAGCCATGGGATTTCCTATGGTGGTTATCATAGGAATAGGATTAATCTTATCTGTCTGAGGATTGAGATAATAGATGCCTTTTGTTGTCGTTGAAGCATTGGCGATTGCCAAACCGTCTTTATATTTAGACACTAACACGCCATAGCCATTGGACAAATCCAATCCTTCTATTTTCTTCATCTTCTGATTGTATAAATCAAAGACTACAGCTCGGCTCGCTATAGCGCCATGTCCCGTTTCTCCTGGTTTGTAATAACCGGGAATATCAATGTATCCGTAGGCTTTGCCATTGGCTGCATAACAAATTGAAGCGGCAAAACCAGCTACTTTCTCTTCTCCTTCGATAGAAGCTCCGGTTATCGTCCAATGGTATGTTGGATCAAAGTCTGTTTCTCCTTTCTTAATCCGAAGTATGCCGGCCTTATGACCTGCCACCATTCCGAAGTTCCCGAGACAAGAAATGTATATATCGCCTTTTTCATCCATGAATAAAGACTTGGGGTCGATCGGACGTGTGGCTTGAGAAAAACCACTGGTTTTCTCTGAAATCATCTTGACCAACTTGTCCGTCTTGGTGTCAATGACGGCTACATCTGCTTGTTTGTAATTCTCAGGGCTTGTCCAACCTCCCACCATCTGGCTTAGACCAGCAAACACATATCCGTCACGCTCAATCATGATTCCGATGTCCGGATTATTATCTTGAATACCCAAAGAGGTCAGGTTGATCTCTCCTGTCTTCTGCATCGTTTCGGGATTAAATATGTAAATCAGTCCTAGTCCGGCAAGCGATAGATAGGCTTTTGTGGAAGATAGTTTGACAAGATTGTTGGCACTGTTATTGGCAGGCAATTGCAAGCTTCCCTCTCTTTGTAAAATTCCATTCGTGCGACGGTATTTAATCAGTTCGTTTTTGTCCATTGTCAAATGATAGCTTGGGAAGACATAGACTTCCTGACCTATTATCATAGGATAAGAACTGCCAAAGGGAACATTTATACCATTGTTGTTATTGGTAGCCATCGTCTTGCCTAATACAGGCTCATCAATGAGTTGCATATAAACCGTTCCATCCATACCTGTTGCATTGGGTAGGGCTGTTGTTAGGAGAATCTTTCCCGAACCTCCTGCAATAGGATTGTCCGGATCATTCTTGTCACATGAGTTAAGGCACAATGCAGCGAATATCGCTGCTACAAAAAATACATTCTTTTTCATTTCTTTTTTTGTTTAATGATTGTTAATTTGTTACTTAAATACGTATCTGAATCTGATAGTGAAGCTACGTCCGGGTAAAGGACGGTTAAACTCGCTGATCATTTTTGTATCGGTCAGGTTGTTTATTTTTCCCATAATGAAGTAGCGCCCATTGCCAAAGCTTTGCTCAAAGCCTATATTGCACGAGAGGGCTCGAGGTATGCGATGCTGCTGGAATTGGCTTTGTTCGAAGTCGTACAGATATTCTTCCACAAATGAAGCATCGGTGAATATGCGCGTATTCATCCCGCTGCCTCCGAACAGATTTTCTTTGTGAAACTCCAATCCTGCGTTTGCCATCAGATAGGGTATATTGGGCATACGGCTACCTTTGGTAGGGTTGGCAACAGTTGTATTTTGTTCATACTTACGCACATCTCGCAGATCTTGGTAAGTGGCGTTCACATAGCCATAGAGCCACCGTGTCATGTCGGCTTTCACCTCTGCTTCCATACCAAGAGTCCGCATCTCGCCGAAGTTCTGATACTGCGACTGCAAGAATCCGCCCGTAAAGCGAATCATGTCTTTGAGATGCATATAGTATCCGTTCAGTTCAATCTGTAAGTTAGAGGAGGCTTTTCCAGTTAAATCGAATAACATTCCTATGTTGACACTTATATTGCGTTCGGGAGTGAGATTGCCGGCAGGAGCTATCACGTATCCATCACCCAACAGTTCCTCTTCCGATGGAAGCCTTACATCATATCCGAACGAAGCTTTTGCCATCAGACTGGGTGTGATGCGGTAGCGAAGTGCATTGCTGATGCCGAAATCATTCTTGTGTGTGTCTATATCCTCTGCTGTCTTTACCAGGACACTTGCCATCCGCGTTTTCATCGAGTAGTAGTAATACTTGACGTTGAAAGAGTTAAGGAACTTATCGTTCGAGGTGCGATAGTCGTAATTCAAGCCTGCCACCCAACTGAACATATTGCTTGGAAAGTCGGTACGATAACCTATGACCTTGTCCTTCATCCCATCACGAGGGTTGGCATGAGCGTATTTCAGCAAAGAGTTGAAGTTTACCGAATGGTTCTCATTGACAAGATAGTTGAGATTCAATTTGTGCTGCAATTGATGCTTTTCATTCGTCAATAATGAAGCCCATTTGCCGATTTCGCCGCCGAATTCGGAAACTGCCGGATAATGCGTTCCATCCCAATGTGTGCGGTGCGAGGCGGTATCGGCAAAATGATAGTCGGTATAGATATACCCCAGCTGCCAGTCCAAGTCCAGGCCGTCTAAGAGGAAGTTTTCTTTCTCCATCTTATTGGCGAAAATAAAGGCGTTGGAATGGCTGTGTGCATGCCGGATGTTCGATTCTATCCCCTGTATATCTTTGTAAGTATGTATGAAAACGGGTTCAAACTCCACCAAGTCAAACCACCACTTCCGTGCCTTAAAGCTACCGCCGATGACTGTTTTTTTAAACTTGTCGTGATCGCGGGTTATAGTAAGCCCCTCTTGAAAAGGAGACTTCATCTTGTAGTCGTTGTCGGCATAGGTATAAAAACCTCCCAGCCCGAACTCGATTCCTTTTGGGGCAATGTTCATCTTGCTCACAACGGATGCATTGTGCGTATTGAAACTGCCGTAAGAATAGTTCACGTCCAAATATTTAGGCGGATACTCTTTGATGACAATATTGACCGCACCACCTACGGCAGAACCTCCGAACTTGGCAGGGACAACTCCTTTGTATATCTCGATGCGGTCGATCATTTCGACCGGAATATCATTGATGTCGATAAAATCGGAATTGTCGTTCATCGGATTCCCGTCAATGAAAAGCCCGATGCGTTTGCCTTCCAGTCCGCGCACCGATATGCGAGAGGTACTGCCCGTTCCACCCGTGGCACGCACGGTGATTCCGGCGGTTTTTGCCAGAATGTCTTGTACATTGTTAACCGTTCCTTGTATCTGGTTCATGCTGATAACGGATATGGGCATGGCCTGCTCCCGTAACTTACGGGCTTCGCTCTTACCCATCACTACCACCTCGTCCAACGATTTTGCTTCGGCTTTCAGGCGGATGATGATTTTTTTCCCTCTCTCTTTACCCACCGTGAGCTTGCGGGTTTGCGTGTGGTAGCCTATAAACCTTACAGTAAGCGTATAAGTGGCTGCGGGAACATCGGAAAGTAAGAACTCGCCATGCCCGTCTGTCACAATGCCCTTTTTCAGCTCTTCGATGAAGATGGTTGCGCCGGGCAGTGGTTCTTCGCCTGCATTGTCGATGACCACGCCTGCAATCCGTCCTCCACCTGTTTGGGCGGACACGCTGATACCTGTGAGCATCAGCGTGAAAAAGAAAAATAATACTTGCTGCTTCATTGTTTCTTGTTATGAATATTAAAGAGCAGAATCGGGTGCTTCGGGCAAATCTCCGGGATTCGGACTCGGTTTAGCCGATCCGGCCTCGCTTTCACGTATCACCACATGCTGTACGTTTTTTGCCTGATTGCGCATTTCGAGTTTGGGAAAAAACTGAATGCGTGGTGTTTTGAGAGTTTCGGCGGTAACGGCTTTTTCCGTTTCCACGCGTTTCCCGTTGGATACAACCTTAAATGACCCGAGGTTGGCCAGGTCAACGGTTCTGCCGCTGAGCATCTCTTCACGTACGATTTTCGCCAAGGCGGTGATGGCTGACCGCACGTCGGCACGGCTCAGGGCTGTGGCATTGACAATCCGATCCTCTAGCTGCTTGGTGGTAATCTTGTCTTGTGCAATGGGAGAGGCGTAATACATGGTTTTGCCCTTGTGTTTACCGATGCGCATCTCTTCTTTTTTTACGTTGTATAGTAACATGACTTTTGATGTTTTTGATGGTTATACTTTGAATAATTTTGCTGTTCTACTTAAACAGCTTCAGTAAACGGCTTTGATCGCTCCATTGGAACGTCTTTCACCGTTTAACTTAAACGATTCCGATTGCTTAAGTCCGCATTCTCTTTAACTGCTGTCGTATGTCTTCTTCATAATCTTTTCAAATTTTGTTTATGGTTATTAAAATGGTGTGGATCTCAAAAGCAGTATTTAGCCTTTGCCCATACTTCCGAATTGTGCTTATACGGGCCGAACATACCCTCGCTTCCTCCGAACCAGTCGTAGCCTGCCAAGAGGTGGATGTGGTCGTTCAGGGCATAGTCAGCCGTGAAACGGCTGAACCAGCCCTTGTGGTTGAGGTCGAAATAGGTGAAGTCGGAAAGCTGTAAGTTGCTGTCCAGTAACTTCTTCGACACGCAGAGCGTAAGGAGCGAATTATGGCGGGGCTGTGCGACGTAGCTTTCGTACTTGAAAATACTCTCGGAAGAGAACTGAGCCATCACTGTCCATTCATGAGGGGCATACCAGTCGGCCCCCACCAACCAATTGATGGTGTTGAATCCTTTTTGAGGGGTGGAGGCGGCTTGCTGTATGTAGCTGAAATGCTTCCCGAGGTTGAAGGCCGCTTCGCCGCGCAGCACGAACTGTCCCAAGGGCTTTGAGACATCGCCTCCGACGAATCCCATGCGGTAGTATCGGGGCGAAACCGTAAGTTGGGAGCCCGATGGTTTGTACTCGATGACGGGCATCTTGTTCCACGTATGCAGCGCGGCAAGCGAGAAGTCTACCCCCGGCAGGGCGAAAGAGAGCCTGCCCCCGTATTCTACGTTGGAGAGGCGTAGCTCGGGGCGGCTTCCCTCCGCGTCCCAGACAAGGGACCGGGGTGTTTCTTTAGGCAACACGCTCCACGGATTGGCGGCATCGGTGGGCAGCTTGTATCCTTCGAAAGTGGGAACGGCAAGCAGTTCGAGCTTTATCTTGTCGTTGAAGACGAAGAACCGCAGGGCATTGACGGGCATGCGGATGTCGTCGTAGTCTTGCGCCAAGAACTCGGTCATATCCATGGGTGAGACGAGGTCGGTGATACGTACGCCGTCGGCCGCACCCCAGATGACAAGTTGTCGCCCGAGACGAAAGCCCCAGTGCTCCTGCCGATGGTCAAGGTATGCTTCCCGCAGTTCAAAGCCGGTGCGCTCTTTCAGCAAGGCGTTGTAGGTAGCGTTGAACGAGACGAAGAGCGAAGAGCCTGCGAAGTTTTTGCCGACCTCGCCCCTGAGTCGGGTACGGGAAGACATCCAATCGTTCGGCTTTTCGGAGCGGAAGGCGTGGTAGGTGTCGACAAGGCCTTTGAGCTGCCACGACGATTCGCCCGCTCCTTGTCCCCAAACTCCATGCACGGGGCAAAACAGAAAGACCGAGAGGCAAAGCCCCGCGGAAAGACGATTGAACGCTTTCATCAGAACCTGCCTTTCTCTAACGTGGTCACGTTAAACTTGCTCTCCTCCATGGGAATGTTGTACGTCGGATTCTTGATTTCGAGAACCGTCTGATGCTCGGTTTGCACGTTGGTCATGTGCATCTTCCGGGCTACCCAGAAGCCCTCTACCTTGGCAATATCCGACATCTCGAGACGACGGTGCAGCTTGCCCATCTTGTCGTAATATTCCACCCTGACAGGTATCAGACAGTCCTGACGTATCAGGGCCGTTTTCCTGGAGTAAATATCACGCTTGTCCTTAGGCAAGGATTCCAGTTTCCAGCACTTCTGTCCGTCGACGGTTTCTTCGCCCAGGAGCGTGTGCGTATCCTCGTCCACGTTGCGGCTGCCCATGTCGTCGTAGGTAAAGTCGCTACCCATAAAGTAGTCTTGCTTGGCAGACGAACCGCTGATACGGCGCGTTTTCTTTATGGCGGGCAGATAGAGCCATTTGTCATCGTCCTTGTTTAGCTCATCATAATCCCACGTCAAGAAGCCCGTCCCCTTTACATCGCCGGGATATTGGAAGAACATGATGCTCTTGCGGTCTTTCTTTTCTTTGCCCACATCGATGGAGTAGGAAATGAGCTTGCGTTCGCGCACCGCTCCGCGTTTGTTGATTAACGTCATAACCATTTCAGACCGACGGGTATCGCCGTCGGGACGGTCTTTTACCTTTTGGGCAATCTCTCTGCCCGTTTGTGCGCATGTTGTGGCAGCGAACCCCACCACAAGCATGGCTACTACTGCGATTGATCTCTTCATTTGTCCTTTTTCTTTATAATTGATTCTGATTGATTCGATTTATATTCCGGTCTCCTTCTGCCGTGCTACCATGCGGGCAAATTCGCCGTTTCGGGCAAGCAGTTCGTCGGGTGCTCCTTGTTCTGCGACGGTTCCGTCTTTCAGCACCACGATATGATGAGCGTTGGCAACGGTGCGCATACGGTGTGCGATGATGACGACGGTCTTGTTCTTGATCAACTCCGATATACCGGCCTGTATCAACGTTTCGTTCTCTAAGTCCAGACTTGCCGTTGCTTCGTCCAAGAGGATGACAGGAGCATCTTTGAGAAGCGCACGGGCAATGGATATGCGTTGGCGTTCGCCTCCCGATAGCGATTCTCCGTTTTCGCCTATCAAGGTGTCGTAACCGTTGGGCAGCCGGGCGATGAACTCATCGCAACGGGCAAGACGTGCTACCGCTTTCACCTCTTCCTCGGTAGCGTCTTTCTTCCCGATTTTGATGTTGTCCATGACGGAAGCGTTGAAAAGCAACACGTCCTGAAAGACTACGGCATAGTTTTTCAAGAGCATTTCGGGATCTATTTTTGAGATGTCCCGTCCGCCAAGTGTGATCTTTCCGCCATGAATATCCCAAAAGCGGGCAGCTAATTTTGCCGAAGTGCTTTTGCCTCCCCCCGAAGGTCCCACAAGTGCCGTTACTTTGCCTTGCTTGGCAGTGAAAGAGACGTTGCGCAGCACCTGCTTGCTTGTCTCGTAAGCAAAATCGACCTTGTCAAAACAGATGTCGTAACCCTCTACCGTGCAATCCTCATCGCCTTGCTGTGCGGGCATGTCGTTCATCTCACGTATGCGGTCGATACGCACATCGAGTAGTATCAGTGTCGCCATATGGTTGAACACGTCCATGATGGGGTTGTAGATGCTGGCTACAACGAGCAGGAAGACCAAGTAAGTGAACATGTCGATGCTGCCCAAACCAAGTAAATAAGCTCCCGCAATGATAACGCTTGCCAAACCAAGTTTCAGGATAGACTGTGCACTGCCCACAAGCCCCGCTCCGAGAAATTCGCCTCGCTGCAGAGTGGCTTCATATATCTCGAGCTGTTTGTCTAAACGGTCGCAATAGGCTGCCTCTCCGTTGTACGATTTAATCTCCTGCGCCGCTTCAAGCCCTTCCTGTATCTGCTCGGTCGTATCACGCCTTACGTGATAGTACTCCTTATTAGCTTTATCCATAAGCCTTTTTCCTAAGAAGATGACCGTTGTCGCTACCGGTACGACCCCAAAGAGAGCAAGGGCCAGTTGCCAGTTGTAGAAGAACATCCCGGTGGCAATCAAGATAATGCTGATGACAGAGGCGAAGAGTTGTGGAACTGTGTGAGAGAAGAGGGTTTCCAACATGTTACAATCCTCCATCATCGTAGCGGTGAGATCCGAAAGATTCTTTTCTCCGAAGAAAGCCAAAGGCAATTTACGCAGCTTCTCGGCAATGCCAATACGACGGTTGGCACTCTCGGTATAGATTTTCGTGTAGGTGCTCTTGTACTGTATCATCGCAATCACAAAGAGTACCGTCATAAAACAGAGAGCCGTCAGCACGTAGTACCAGAGCCCGTGCGTCGTGCTGTTCCCGGCTTGGATAACAGGGTGCAGGTAATCGGTGATGAACAGAAAGATGAAGATTACCGGCAGCATCAGTGCCAGGTTGAGAAAAAGAGAAGCTATAACCCCTTTTATAAAGGTCTTTGCCCCGTCTTCCGATAAGGTGAATCTGTGTTGAAAATATTTACTAATATTCATAATGTTGTCTCCTGAGGTTTATACCGTCCATGTCACGGTTCGTTGATATTCATTCCACATGCTGTTATAGATGCCGTTTCGGGCTATCAACTCGCTGTGTGTGCCTTCTTCGGCAATCTTGCCTTGTGCTATCACCAGTATCTTGTCGGCATCCTGTACGCTAGTCAGATGATGGGCGATCATCAACACTGTCTTTCCTTTTCTCAGCTCGTGCAGGGCTTTTTGTATCAGGTGTTCGTTTTCGGGGTCGGCAAAAGCTGTTGCTTCGTCCAGGACAACAATCGGCGCATCTTTCAAGATGGCCCGGGCCAAGACAATGCGTTGCTGTTCCCCTCCCGAAAGGAATGTTCCATCTACTCCTATCTTCGTGTTCAATCCGTTGGGTAGCCGGTCGATGATCTCCCGACTTTGGGAAAGGTCTATGGCACGTTGCACGGCTTCATCACTCGCTGCCGGATTACCGTATTTGATGTTCTCCAGCAAAGAGGTCTTGAAGAGTTTTGTATTCTGGAAGACGAAAGCGATGTGGTTCATCAGGTTGTCTTTGGCAATGTTTTTCACATTTATTCCGCCAATCGTCACACTACCTGCTGATACGTCCCAAAAGCGGGGAATGAGTTGGGCAATGGTGGTCTTCCCTCCTCCCGATTGCCCCACAAGGGCAAAAGTCTTCCCTTCGGGGAGGTGGAAGCTGATACCGTCTACGGCATTTTGACCGGCATTGGGATAGGCAAACGAAACGTTCTCGAATGTCACATCGCAAGCGGTGATTTTCTCCGGATTTTCGGCTATTGGGAGTGGTTCGCTACTCGTCAGGTTTTCCACCCGGCTTATGGCTTGATCTGCCAGAAACATATCTTGTTGCAGATACATCACTTTCATCACATTGGTTGCTATCACCGGAGTAATCAGCACATACAGGAACATATCGGTGATGATGGGGGCAATGTTTTCGCTTTTGTTGCCGATAAGCAATATGACTACGGGGACAAGTAGGAAAGCAAAGCTATTGATGGCCACCGTGTAGAGTGACATCGGCTTTTGCCAACCCAGCGTGTATTTGGTAACTAAATCCCGGTAGGCGATGATGCTGTCGTAAAAACGTTTGAAAGAGAATATCGTTTGCTGGAACACTTTCACCACCGAAATACCACGTACGTATTCCACCGCTTCGCTGCTCATATGCTCTTGTGCTCCGAGGTATTCATTTTGGAACGCCTTCTGAGCAGTTGTATTCATCCGTGTCATGATGAAGACAGCCGCCGTGAGGGGGATCAGGCACGCCAGACCAAGTTGCCAGTTGAAGACGAAGATCAATATTATAACCGACAGCGGGGCTATAAAACTCCCCGCCAGGTCGGGCAAGAGATGTGCGACAAACGTGTGGGTTTCAGAAGCATTTTCATCAATAATCTTACGCATCTGTCCGCTGGTATTCCGGTCGAAGAAGCCAAGCGGCATCTGCATGATTTTTCTCATAGCCGTACGTCGCATATTGGTTTCTACCCGGAACGCCGCTAAGTGCAAAAGCATCAGCCCGGCAAAGTAAATGACAAGGCCGGCAACGGCTGTGCCTACCGCCCACCATGCATAGACGTTGATAGGGATTCCTGAGGCAACGCTGCCAGTCAATAGTAGCGAGCGTACGATAAGCCAAATGAAGATGAACGGCATAAGCGAGAGCAGACCGCTTAATCCCGACAGTGTCAGGGCTATGGGCATAAGCACCTTGCGTTTGCCCATGTAAAATTGAAGTTTCTTTAATGTATTCATATTAATTGATTGTTTCATTGGTTTCTATCTCTTTCCCGAATAACCGGAACTTTTGGAATAACACGGGTGTAACGCAGAGGTCGGCCACGAGTGCCGATACGATACCCGCTACGGAGAGCAGACCCATGTGTATAAAAGAGAGGCCTTCGGAAGTCATGTAAATAGCGAAGTTCGCACATATCACGACACTGGTCAGAATGATTGGTGTCCCGATCGTACGGAACGAGCGGAGAATGGCATCCCGATAATTACCTCGACGGTCGAACTCCAAATGCCCGTGGTTGATGAAGTGAATGGTGTCGTCGACAGCCAAACCGAGGATCATCGGCATAATGGTTGCGGTCATCATATCCAACGGGTAGCCCAGCCATCCCAACAGTCCGCCGACCACCAAAGCCGGAGTGATATTGGGTATCAAACCGATAAGCCCGATGCGTACACTGCCAAAGACCAACATCATTAGGATGCCGATAATAAGGAGAGAGATGGCAAATGAAACCATCTGCCCGCGAGCCACGTACTGCATCATCACGGTAAATTGCGGAATACTACCCACTGTAGTGACAGAAGCTTCGGGGAAGAGCCTGGCGGCATTGGCTGCAATATCGTTCAACTCTCGTTCTACCTCGCCGGAGTCAAAACTGCTGATCTCCACCATCAGGCGCAAACGTCGATAGTCGTAATCGATCCAATATTCCGCTTCGCTACCGCCTGCATTCTCGTAAAGGAGCAGCAGTTGTGCCACCTCTTCCGGATTCGTCGGAATACGATAATAAGCCGCATCTCCTTCGTGCAGGGTTTGATTCAGGTCTTTTAGGATATTCAGCACTGTAGTCGTTCGCTTGGTTAGCTTATAGCCTTCGGCCTTTTGTGCCAGAGAGTCTAAGCGTACAAGCATTGCCGGCGATTTTGTCAAGCCGTCTTCGGGCAGGTCTATCATGACGTCGTAGGTGTAGATGGATCCCAGTTCGCTTTCACCTACTTCCAGCAGATTGTTTACATAGGCTATTTTACGTCCCATGGTGCGTTCTATGTCAAAGGCGGTCTCTATCTTGGTGAATTGATAAATGAGTGCTGCGGTAAGCAGCCCTGCAATCCATAGGATCAATGTGCCATGCCGGAGTACGCTTTCTCCCAAACGCCCCAGTTGATGGTCGAGCCACCGTCCGCCGGTTTCCTGCACTTTGGGATGAGGTTTGCCGTTCTTGCCAAAACTCAACAGCACGGGCATCAGTGTAATGGCAATGAAGAAAGCCAGCATCACGCACGAGGAGGTAGCGATACCAATGAACCGCATGGGCTGCATCGGAATAGCGAGAAACGACAGCAGGGCGGCAAAGGTGGTGAGTGCACTGAACAACACAGGCCAGCCCATTTCACCCACGGTCTCTTCTACGGCTCGTCGACGTTCTCCGTGTAGAAGGAATTGCCGTTTGAAATAGGAAAAGATATGTATGTTATAGGCTATCGAGACGGCAAACGCCAACAGCATAGGTATCATCATCATACCGCTGTCTATCGTCATGCCGACATATCCCAACAGTCCATACACAATCACAATTGAGCCTGCCGCCGTGATAAGTGGAACGACAACGCCCCGTAGGGAGCGTGTTATGAGTAACAAAATAAGAATGGAAACGAGTGCGGCAATGCCCATCACACGGGGCATCTCTTTGCCAATCCATTTCATCTTCATGGCGGTAACGTAGGGCAAGCCTGTGCCTTTGGGATGGAGCTTTTGGTATTTGTCTTTAGTGATGATATGCTCCAGCTCATTCCCCGTTAGCACTTCAGGAGAAACGGCATTCTTACCTTTATTCCACACTGAATCTTTAGGAAAGGTACGCAACTTGAGAATAATCCACGAGAGCGTACCATCTTTGGAGACAAGCCGCTCGGCAATATGTGGCTTCATATAGGCTTTGCGACGTATCGTTTCCAGACTTGCCGCATCAGTGGGAATAAGGTCAGGCACTATCTGCTCGATAGTCATTCCTTCTTCATTCCCTACCATAAATTCGATGTCAGTGAGCGAAGTGATTTTGTCGGCGTATGAAATGCTATCCATCATTTCGTTCGTGAGTTCGCGGATGAGCTCTAAGTTCTCTTTCATAAACGAATTGTCGCATTGGGTCAGTACGGCGGCAAAATTGTCATTGCCGAATATATCCTTGAATTCTTTGGTCTTGACAAGCATCGGGTCGTCTTCGAGGAAGTAGTTTTCCCACGAAGCACTCACCTTGAAATATCTTAACCCTGTAAATCCTATGGCGAAGACGAGGATAAACAAGCTTAGTACAAGCCATCGTTTTTGTACCATCCATCTGCCCTGACGGGCAAACCAGTCATTGATTCTTTCTATTTTCATATCGTTTGTTATTGGTAAGTTCATTCATTTCAACACATTCAGCAGCGTGACGAGAAATAGCTTTCCACTTTGGGGCTACATATGATAATGGTGACAATGTGCGTGGACACAAGAATGCTCTTTGTGGGCATCATGCACGTGACAACGGCAGGAGTGAGAAGTGTTCATATTCTTTCTTTTTTTTACTTATGTTTTTTATATTACTTAGTCTTGCTAACACAACATCAGCAGGTTGAGTGCCATAACCGCCATGCCTGCTACCAAACCATAGATAGTATGATGGTGCTTACCGTATTCTTCGGCAGCGGGTAGTAACTCATCAAGCGAGATAAATACCATGATACCGGCAATCATCCCGAAAATAACGCCGAAAACATGGTCATTGAGGAATGGTGCCAAGATAAGATAGCCGATGACGGCTCCTACCGGCTCGGCCAATCCCGATAGAAATGAAAGCCAAAAGGCCCGTTTACGATTACCTGTAGCATAATAGATCGGAACGGAGACGGAAATGCCTTCGGGTATATTATGTATGGCGATGGCACAGGCAATAGGTATAGCAATGTTTATATCCTTCAATGCTGCAAGAAACGTAACCATACCTTCCGGGAAATTGTGTATTGCCAGCACCAAGGCTGTCACTACATCGACGCGTAATAATTGAGGCTTTATTTCAGTCTTTCGTTCTTCCTTTAAGCTCATTTCTTCCACCCGATGCATTTCGTGTGGATTTTCGTAGTGAGGAATTAGCTTATCAATAAGTAGAATCAATACGATTCCCCCGAAAAAAGAAAGTGTGGAATGAAGAGTTCCGTCGTCCTTGCCATGTATATTGGCAAGAGTCTGCAAAGAAGAGGCAAACAGATTGGCGAAAGACATATAAATCATTACTGCTGTTGAAAATCCCAATGAAAGAGAAAGGAATGAAGTATTGGTGCGCTTAGCAAAAAATGCAATCGCACTGCCTATCCCTGTGGATATACCGGCAAACGATGTTAGGAAAAATGCTATAAGTACTGGTTGAGACATGGCTATGATGGATTGGAAGTTAGTGCGTCAAAAGAGAACAAAAGTTTGTTTTGTTCAGAAGCAAAGCGAGCCGCTCTTTGCAGGCGGCTCGCTCGGTAGGAGAAACAGTTAGATTTAGAAATAAGACGTTTCATGCTTTTGGCAACTAAGTTTAGTTCGGTCAGTCTGCGGATGTACGATGTTGGTACTTTGATCTTTCGTCCCAATAATTTCTTTGGGCAAAACCTTTCCGATACGGGAGACTGCCCTGCTTTGCGTAACCCATGACTCCTCGCAGAAGAAAAGCCCGTTGACTCCTTGTACGAGTGTTAATTCGTCGTTGCTGATGATGTTGATGATACTCATATGCTGATTATTATTTAGTGATTCTTCTGGAATGACTCGGCGTTCCAACTCCTGCATCAAACGAAACGCTGCCTGACAAGATTGCAGCATCTGTCCATGCAGGCTATAGGTGTGGAGTCGAGCAGAAGGTAGCTGATGCCTATTGTCTCGGAATCAAATACAAAAGAGATTCGATTGTTTACAATCGTACAATCATTTCCGCAAGGCTTGCATTGCAGACAAGACGAGAAACGGATGTTTTGATTAGTTATCTCTTGACAGACAGGATGTTTCAATAGTTCTGCCTTCATCTTTCATTCTTTACATTCATGAGTTTCTTCCATCCTCCCGTGCTAAAGCGAATATACTCACTGATGAAACACTCTATCTCTTCGCAGGAAAGTTCCTTATGTTGCACCACCTCTTTCATCATATTAATCCACCAAGAGCAGGTGAAGTGCATGAAGAACGGAGAAATATCGGTATGTAGTTCCGGATGGAGTCTTCTCATCTTTTCCATATATTCCATCCCTATTGTGGCACTCTTCTCAATCCACTCTTCCAAATAATCTTTGAGGCGAGAATGCTGCGTAGAGAAAAACAGCAAATTTAATTCACTTCGGTAACGAGTTATAATGCCCATAAGCTCCTGCAAAGATGCACGATGATATTCATCTGAGATAAATATGTCAAGGGAGAAATTCTCCGGTCGGTTGTGATCTTCCAGCATCCTGTACATAGCAGCCAAAAGAGGACGCAACACATCAACCAGTAAATCGTCCTTACAGGGATAGTAATTGTATATATTGCTCAGACCAATGCCCGACAACTTAGAAATCTCACGCATAGACACCGACTTGAAGCCCTTTTCGAAAAAAGCTTTCTGCGCTGTTTCCAGCAATAGCTTACGTATATAATCCTTCGTTGTTTGCATAGGTCAGAACATAATTCTTTATTTTATAACGCAAAATTAGTCACATATTTTTTCGGTTGCAATACCTTAAAATGATGATTTTTTTACTTACCATTCCCCATTTATGGTAATTCAGCAAATGAAATTTATAACTTTCAATATGCTACTCCTAATCATATCAAAGCTACAAATACTCACTTATTTACAATCTCTAGCACTCACTTTTTTTTGTTTACTTTTGTCTGTAAACCGCTACTGACGTCATTAAATACATAGTAATATGAGCAAAAAAATCAAAGACCAAGAAGTTCTTTTGGTCAAAGATCAGAAGGACGATAGCCTCCGAGCCGTAGTCGGAGCAGATGGGAAAAGCGGACTGAAGTTGCATTCTTTCAAAGTCTCCTTTGAGAGTGTCGTTGCCAGCGTGCATGTATACCAATAGACGATTACTCACTACCAATATAAGGAAAAGTTGCATGCAAATGAAATTTATCATACGCCATGCAACTTTGGAGCCAATTCATAAGAAGAGGAGCTAACGGAGAAAAAGAACTTTTTCAGTGCCCTCAGATTTCGGGCTTCCTTTTTTATTTACCTTCAACAACTCCAAATATTCTTATTACATCAATCTTCGATAGTACATACACTTACACGGTTCCAATCCGGTTCGGTAAACATGTCACCTACTCCCTGATCTTCGGCAGTAATACGAGACGTATTAATCTTGTATTTATTAACAAGGATTGTTTTTACAGCTTCTGCACGTGCGGTAGCAATTTTTGCGTTGATCTCAACATTGCCTTCTGGAGAAGCGTACCCTTTAATAATGACTTTTGAATCGGGATATTTCTTCATGTAGGAGGCTACACGTTCCACATTCGGTAGCTGTGATGCATCCACTGATGAGCGACCTTGTCTGAAAGTAATGATAGATTCCGGAACGCGGGCAGTCTTGACTACTGTTTCAATGGGAACGACCTTTGTACGACATTCTTCCAACTCTTTATGCAAACCGCTAATTCTTTGGTTAGCATTGTTTAGTTCTCTGTCACGACTGCCCACCTGTTCGCGAAGTGCATTAATAGCAACATTCAAATCATCAATTTCGCTCTGATTGTAGACTTTTACTTTAGTAAAGTAATGATTCCCAGTACTCATCTTGAAGTGATAAGTCAATCCGGCAGTCAGTTCAAATGTTGCATTGTTTGCATTGAAACGACTCTTTGCCTGATTAAAATCACCTTGCATATCATATACGATAGCGGGCTTAATTCCCAATGTCCATGCTTTTGTTTCACCGAGGTTGAAATTAAGATTCAATCCGAGACGGGTAGACCATGAATTGTCATCTCCTTTACCATTTACATAATAATGCAACCACCCCATTCCGGCAATAGCTTCTATCTCAAACAAACGAGGTTTGCCCCGATAGCTTGCAAATAGATTTATTAAGTTAATTTTACTTAACAAGCTGACATCTAAAACATCAAAAGCTGTTTTACTCGGAGTTGTATTGATATATCCCATTCCCTGAAATTCCAAACCGAAAACTAGGAGTTAATTGTTTGGATATTCCAACTCCGAAACCGGGACGCATCCCTTTAAAGAAAGAGGCGTGAGTGAGAGGGGTAACTGCTCCTGCATTCACTCCTACAGACCAATTGTCCATAAACTTTGTTCCTTCTACAACTGATTGGGCATTTACAATAAATGTTCCCAAAGTAAAAACTAATAAAATAGCAATTTTCTTCATAATCTATTGTTTTATTTTTTTCGAATGCAAAAGTAAAAAGATTGCAGAGCTTTTTAGTTGTAGGACAAAAGAATAAATCTAATACATTGATTTTTATTTTACTTATAATCAGTAGTTTGCAAAAATGGTTCAATTAATAATCTAACACATATCTAACACCCTTGATAAAATTCAAAAAAGCACTTACACTTACACCTTTAGGGTAGTCAAGTTTATTTTTTAACAACAACGAGTGAACTGATACTTTTACTCTGAATAGCAATAACTTACTGCTATTTTGTACTATTACGATTATACATATTATATAATATGCTAATAAGCAATTATATATTGTTAGGCCCAATAAAAAATATATATAAATAGCAAGCGATAATCATATAAGTTAAAGAATAATTTATATTGGTAAAATATTCCTAATCGCCCATGCAAAAAATAAAACACATTATTATATTCGCAATATGAAATGTAAGATTATAATTGGACTATCAGCTATTCTCTATTTTACAGGTTGTTATAACAGGGAACAGACCCCTCGCCTTAGTGAGGCTGAAAAGCTAATGCAGAACAACCCGGATAGTGCATTAGCAATACTACAAAAACTCAAACCAGAAGGCAACCGGGCTGAACAGGCCAGATATGCATTGCTCTATTCCGAAGCTTTGGAAAAAAAACAAATGAAAGTTACTGACGATTCATTGATCCGCCAGGCTTGGCAATATTATAAACATTACCCCAAAGATTTACGTCACCAGTGTAAAACTCTATATTATTGGGGAAGAATTAAATTACGCACAGGTGATAAACCGGGAGCATTACGTCTTTTTCTCAAAATAGAAGAGAAACTGACAGATACCGATGAATCTTATTACAAAGGGCTTTTATACAGACAGATCGGTGAAGTATATTATAAACAAATGAACTACAGCCGGGCATATCATTATTTCCACGAAGCCAGAAATAATTTCCGCCAATCGGGTGATATCCAGGAGGAGACAAAGGCAACCCTTGACATGGCAGCCGCTACTTTTCACTCAAAAGATATAGAAAAAGCAATAAGGCTGTATTCGGCGGCTCTTGACTTGGCCGATGAACATAATAACAGTAATCTGATAGAAGTCAGCCTTACTAATCTTGCATCACTATATGTGATATCCAAACGGCATATATCCAATGACCTGTTACAGCGAATCGAACTTTCCGCCCGACAGGATACGGTATATGGATATCACACATTGACAGATGTAAGTCTTTTGAAGAATCATATAGACAGTGCACGGTATTATCTGGAGCTTGCAAAGGCGCACACTACTGATATTTGCGACATGGCAGAACTACAATACACTGCATACCATATCGAAGCGCAGGCTAAAAATTTTGAAAAAGCAACGGACAATGTACATCGCTATATCTACTTGAACGATTCAATAATGCGCTCAAACATGCAATTCTCCGCCGGTATGGTCGAGCGGGACTATTTTAAAGAGCGAACAAAATTCGCCCAATACAGAATGAAAAACCGGACTGTCTGGGAAATAGCTATAGCAGCCGCTACCTTTTTTATTATTGGAATTGCCTGGTATATCGTCCGCCAACGTTTACGCATGCAACGTGATCGTACCAACCATTATTTGTTATTGACAGAGAAAGCCAATTCCGAGTACAAGGCTCTTACTGAACGCGTGAAAAAACAGCAGACTACGGAAAGTTATTTAAGAGGATTGGCTGCTTCACGCTTTGACATTGTCGATAAACTTGGAAAGACCTACTATGAACGTGAAAATACAACATCGCAACAGTCAGTCATATTTAATGAAGTAAAGCAGATAATTACAGATTTTGCAGAAAACAATGGCATACTGCAAGAACTGGAAAAAATCGTAAACACTTGTCATGACAATGCCATGTACAAGCTCAAGGAAGATTTTCCGACCATGAAAACTTCTGACACCAGGCTGTTATGCTATATTTTTGTAGGATTCTCACCACAAGTAATTAGCTTATTCATGAAGGATACGGTGGCTAACGTATATGCTCGAAAATCACGGCTCAAATCACGTATCAAATCTGCAAAAATAGTAAATAAAGAACTGTTTTTAAATCTTTTGGGATAAAACGGTACATTATTTACGGTAATATATTTTTGACAGGTAAAGGCGCATTTCAGTAATTATATGGATAAAACAAGGAATATGCTTGGCGAGATGAAATAACTATACACAATCCATCTTATAAGTTGTGATCAAGAAAAACAATATCAAAACAGATTTGAACAGTCTTCTTAAAAAGGCAAACAATCTACTTTTGCTTATATATTTGGAGAAGTAGCTAATTTGAAACATAATGCTTTAAATATATCTGACGGATACAATTCAGGAACAGATAACAGTTTATTTTTTTATTATATAAGAACATGCAAAAAAAGAATTTATTCGGAATACTTATTTTAATTGCTTATTTCGCTTCCTGTAATCAAATACATAAAACCCACTATGAGAATGGATGGTATCACATCCTATCACAGCAAAAAGACAGTATTGCTAAAGAGTCTATTGTAACAGTAAAAGATTTTGTTTCGTTACGAATGGATTCTGATGAAAATGGGACATGCGTAATTGTGGGGCAAATAAGCAAGCATAAACTAAAAAAATGGGCAAAAGAAACAGAAAAGGCAATTGGCAAACATATAGCTTTTGTACTTGACGATACGGTAATCACAAATCCAAAGGTGAATGCAAGAATTGAAAACGGTGTTTTTCAAATATCGTTACCTCATGGCTACGATTTAAAAAACATATATAATAAAATTAGGAAAGAGAAAATAGATTCTATTGAAAGTATATTCAAAGGTTGGGAGAAAGATTCCATCTATTACTCATCCAAAGAGAAAGCCGATTCAATTGTGTTTGCGATAGACTACTGGGAGGCTTCTGAATGGGTGGATATGTCGGTCAATCCCGAAGATCATTATTGGTGGGGAGATTTAGATACTGCCACCTACAGCAAATTAGAATCTGCCTTATGCGAAGAAATTGCCAAGCCAAATTTCAGCAGCCGTGCAGAAGATTATATGAAGTTGGATACATATAAGAGGTACAAGGCGTATCTTTGCGAAAATGCAGACTATATTAATCTCATGTTTCAAGGTTTCTTGTTTACAGAACCGGCTACCGGACTATGCGGGTTTCTAGTGGATGATATAGTGAGAAGCCGATATCCCACTGCCCCAAGTATTCGGGTAATGACCTTAAAGATAGATAACCAAGATGACGAGATGTTCGCCAAGTTGAAATATCAGAAAGCTATTTGGCGGTTGATGAATAAAGAAAGAGATGCGAAGAGTAACAAGCAATGAGAATGGTAGCTATGAGTAATTTGAAAAACAAAGTATTAACAGCAATGGGTATCATAAAATACTCATTTGGTTTCTGACGATTATTCCTGTCGGTATTCCTTTATGTGCTATTATTGGGCTTATGTATGGTATTAAAAATAAAGATACAATATTTACCAAATGCTCTGCCGTAGCTTTATTTGTTGGAATAGCTTGTATTGTTTATACTCTATTAGTTATAAAATCTACGTAGATTGAAATATTTACCAAATATGTGAATAAAAGATTATCAATAAATATAGGGAAACAAACCAAAGGTGTATGGATATAAATAAGGTTATTAATGATGTCTTCAAAATTGTACTAAATATTTTATTTGTATTTACAAAGAGTTATTTGACAACATAGCACCGCAAATCGCTGAAATTTGCACGGTTGCTAATTCGTTACCTCTATTTCTCAAATACTCTGCTAAAAGTTTATTCTTCAATCGGTTAAATCCAACCGATGAAAATCTAAAATAAAAATACACGATAAAGATATAAAAGAAATCGTGTTTTGTTTAGGTAGATTTTACACCGCTCGATATGCTTAAAAATTATCGTCAAAGTTGTAACGAATAAATCAGCAGCTTCCATACTCTGTTCACTTTCTTGGGAATAACCCAACAGATGCTTGACATCCTCTCCTTTTTTTTGGGGGGGGTAAAAGTTATTTTTTTCTCCTGAAAATAAAATGGCCTTGGTAGTCTTGAAGTCCTATATCAACTTTTCATATTCATAACTGATTAAATATTTAACTAGTAATATTCGTTACCAGTTATTTAGTGGTGTTCAGATTGCCCCTCTTCATTCACTAACCAATCCTAAATCGTTAATGTGATTCGTCAGTAATTAGCAAATTTCCTTAATATTTAGTCCCTCCAGACTATTATTAAGGCAAGAAAAAACAAATCCGTTTAATTCGGAGGCAAAGTCAACAGTATACAGATAGATGAAATCTCCTTTATAGAACATATCTCCTTTACGGCTTTTAACGAAGTAATACATTTGAAAGACTGTATTCATTTACAACAACTGATCAAAGTTAGGATTAAGGTACTTGCTGCGGATTCAAGCTACACTAATAATATCAATTTAAAAAGTTTTACAAAACGCTTCTTTAAGTACAAGGTCTGAGCTATCTAAATTGCTCCATTTCGTAAGATTTGATGGTCAGAACTCAGCCATGAAAGTGCTACCAGATTGAAAGGAAGTTTTAAAATGTAGAAATAATATTATTTACAGACCAGAATAAAAAGCCAGAAACAGGGAAGTGGAAATATTTTGGATTTTCTTTGGAGTACATACGTTCAATGCGGTATGTATGATTGAAAAGGTCACGAAGAAAAAAAAAGAACGGCAGCATAATCTGACTAAAATAAGAGGAGAGAGTGGGTGAACTTCACCTAAAAATGAGGTATATAATGCATGGATGGAAAAAATAGGAATATGTAAATGATATTCTATAAAAAATGGAAGACTGGGGCTTTTCGAAAAAATGAAGAGAAAAAAAATTATATAAAGTGTTTTTTTTATTAACTTATAGGAAAGAACATCTTATGAAAGAGAATCAATTTATTTTTCAAATCATTCGTATTTGTTTGTGTCATAAAAAGTCTTAAAACAAAGTTTATTTGAATATTAGATACTCATTATATCTTTGTGCCTTCAAACAAAGAGTACATTAAATCAGAACAAACAGCCGTTTGCACGAGCATTGAATTTAACTTTATAATAAATCTAGCTGTGTGGTGAGAGATGAGACTGCTAGCGAGATAATCTATTTATTAGAACTTAAGTGCCCCTATTGCATGAGTGAATGTTCAAGAGTATGGCCTGAATGATATCAAATGAGTACAGAAAGCGACTCGAAACGATATGGAAGATAGCTATATGATACCCTCTAAAAGTAAATCTATCAAGAGACGTCAGACGTTTATGACAATGTTTTTTTAACAATACGATGTCACAACACATAGCTTTTGTAGATGAGTTATTTTAAGATAATATTGGTGACAACAACCGACTTTTGTATGGTACCTCATTTCAATATCCTTAAGTTCGTCAGTATCCCCTCGGAAAACGTTTTGTCGTGGACTTGCGAGTACCTATCTCTTGCTGTTCAAGAAATCTTGTGCTATAGAAGATTTATTGTGTATGGTTTGAACACACGTTTTTGATCATCCACAATTATAGTTGAGTGATACCACCTTCAACTTGTAAAAAGAATGTTCCGTTTGTTGGATAAAATACTTTTTGAATTGGCCATCCTTTCTTGATTTTTATAGAATATGCTAAAAATACATTCAATTTTTACTTTGAATGGCTCATTCACTAATTAAGAATAATATTATAGGGAATATATGGTATTTGTGAAATATCATAAAAAGGGTCTTTTTCAAACACTGTTAGGGATACTGTAACAGTCGGTGTTATAATAGTGTATCACTCTATTATGAAGATTGACCATATAATCAGAATTAGCAATGTGAAACATATTTTTTTAAGTTTGATATTGGAATAATATTGTTTTTTTATGCTTTTCGAACAGATGTTAGTTCAATGTGAGATAAAATAATGTTTCATAACACTAAGGTGTTGATTGTTAGATGTATATGAATTGAGGTGTTAGATTTTTAAAATCATTTTATAATTCAAATACAATTTCGCTTTATTATTTTTGCTGACAAAGAAAAAGTAAGAAAAATCTGACTTTTTTATTTATGAGTACTCATTAGCATTTTATCTATTAATTTAAATTTATCAAAAATGAAAACTAAACCTTTTTTAAAATCGATGGCATTAGTGATTTGTTGCTTAACTTCTTTTGTATTGGTATCATGTGATAAGGATGATGATAAGCCCAATTTAAAAATCAGTCCTAATAAAGTAGAAGTTGCAGTTGGTAAAACGGTTACTGTGTCTGTTAGTAATGGTACTGCACCATATACGACGAAATCAAGTGATGCAAAAATCGCAGTTGCGAAATCAGATAAAAATGCGATTGTAATTACCGGTGTAAAAGATGGTTCAGCAATGATAACTATTACGGACCGGAAGGGAGTTACAGGAAAAGTTGCTGTAACTGTAAGAACTGTAAAAGAGACCCCAAAAACTCCAAAAGGACTGGATTTTGATAAACAATCTATTACTGTGAGTGTTGGAAAAGATGGTATAGTAACAGTAAAAGGTGGTGCACAGCCATATTCTGCCGTTGCGAAAGATGTCAATATTGCTACGGTATCAGTCAAGGAAAATAAAGTCAACATAAGAGGAGTTAAGGCAGGAAAAACTACTATTACAGTTACAGATAAGGATAAGAAAACGGGAACTATCAATGTGACGGTTAAATAGTTTTCTTTTTTTTCTAATTTTATTGTAATGCATAGCGAGTGAGACGAAGATAATTTCGTTATATACTGCTATGCATTTACAATAAGTCTTTGTATATAATGATCTTGCGAGTTATAATTAACCTCAAATTATATGTTAAATATTTTAAATTATGAAATTGATTAAATTGCATTTATTGGTAGCAGCCATGATAATAGTAACATCAGGCTGTGTTGGATCTGGGAAGAAATATAAACAACAAGAAAATAGTGCTGCCGGAGTAGTGGATAGCAAAAACAAAGATTGTTATGGCACCTATGAAGGCATATTACCTTGTGCCGACTGTGGTGGCATCAAAACGACATTGAAAATTAATAGTGATGCAACTTATGATTTGCGGAGTGAGTATCTGGGTGAGGAGAATGGTATTTTTGAAGAGAGCGGTGTATATAATATGATAGGCGAAAACATCATTGAACTGGTTACTCCTTCATCGGGTGCCAAAACATATTATAAAGTTCTCGACGACGCAGTGGTCTTGTCTGACAGTACGGAAATCTTCAACAATAGCGGGCGGCTCGCAGCACAATATATATTGAAAAGACAGTAATGTTTATGTGTGATAGGACATGTGATTTGTTTAAGGTAGGAAATTTTAACATAAAAAGGTGCCTATTATTTCTTGTCTGTATAATGTTATTAGTTGCTTGTGGTGAGAATGATCCGATTGAATCCCGGAATCGACATCCCAGGCAACAGGAAGAATCTCATAGTGAACAATCCGGATCAGTTCCCGCTGTGGCTAAAGAGGATGTTGCAGCTTATTTTAGATTTGATATGTCTAGAGATATAAATGTTGCGTTAGGACTTGTTGAAGCACAGAAAGAGACGCTGCAGATAAACGGGAAAATGATAAAAATAACTGAGGCTGTAGTGAAAAGGAAAGATTATCAAAAAGGCTCATTTGTGCTATATGTTACAGGCACGGTAAATGGTTCACCTTTTAAGAATGAATTCACTTTTACCGGCTTTGTGAGCAAACCTGACGATTATCAAATGGTTAATGGTGCACAAGCTGAGTGGAAAGCAAATGCTGATTATTATGCAAAGCTTGATTTTGATAGCTTTTACAGATTACATAAAGTGAACATGTTTACAATTGAGAATTTAGGCCGGTTAGTGGACTTTTATTCTATAAATGTAGGGGGAGAAAAATATCTTTTTACTCTGGAAGATCTTGAGAAGACGGTTCTTGAAGATATAAAATATGAGCAAAATCAGCTTTCTTTCTATCTTAGGTACAATAATAGTAGGTCTAAAAAAAGAATATCACTTCTGTTTGACAAGAATAAATACTATGAAGGAAAGGTTACTGTAAATACAGATTTTATAAAACAGAAGTATATGAGAGGGATATATGAAAATCCATCTCTATTTAATGGTCACATTTTTTCATATGATGAAAGTGCGTATGCTGTGGAAATCAGTACAACTCTGAAAGAAAAAAGCGACACAGGCAACATGCTTACACTACATTTAAGCATGTATGCAAAGGGTAATGGTGGCTTGTTGCTTGCAGAATTTGATAAAATATTCACCGGTTTTAAACCCTTAAGTGAATTGAAGAATGAGTTGATAGCCTACTCAACACCGGATTTGCATGAGTTTGTGAAAAATAAACTTAAGAATAGTAATTATGGTGATGTGAAAAATAAGTTTTCCAATTCTATAGATAGATGGATACAGTATGTGGAATTTGTAATTAAGGATCATGATTCATTGCAATGGGAAAAGAATAAATGGAGCAAGAACGTCTTGAATGGTCTCTTTTCTTCTGTAAAGGATATATATTTGGATAATGTAAGATTTGAACTTAACTCCGCCCAATTAAAGGAGATTGGCGGAAAGCGTTTTTTGTATATTGTTTTTCAAATGATTGGTGCTAATGATTTGGTATTGACGAGTGACGCTATTCTTTTTAATATGTCCATACACATACCTTCTTCGTTATAAAATGATTTGTGACAAATTGATCCGGTCCAATATTGTGTTTATATTTAAATTGAAATTCACAATGATATCTAAGACAAAAATATTCCTTTTTTTTCTTGCAAGAGCTTTATTTATTAATGCACAACAATAAGAAAAAAAGAGGAAGTAAAAAATGATTCCGTTTACTAACTTCAGGAGGGTAGTAGTAGCCTCTCTCGACCAATAAATATAAAAAAATCTTTCTATTGGAATGAAGACAAGATAAAAGCTGGCATATCTGTACAAGGAAATTGGCGTAACCAAAACTTTCCAGGTACACTTCCGCAAAGAAAGAATATGGTAACCGGAACATTTGAACGCGATTTCGACATCAATCCTTTCTCTTATGCTTTGGGAATGAGCCGTACTTTGCGTCCTCGAAATATCAACGTGAACTGAAGTATTATCGTAACAATTGGACACCGTTCAATTTTAAACGAATTTAAAAACAATTATATGAGAATCGAAGTACTTGATTTTAAAATAATAATGCTCATCGGTCAAAACTTATCAAGAGATCATTACTGAATATTTTCTGGGAGAAGAATCATTTTGGTTTTAGGGGGCATCTTACACAGGCCCTCCAATATGAACAGGAATAAAAATAGGAAGATTTATTATAGCCTGTTATCATACAGCCGGTAACGATGTGTCGATTTATTTGATTCCCATATCAAAATAATCGGGACAATATATTTAATCGTACTTGATCGTAAAATCATCATTTATAGGTATTGCGTACAATTATGCAATCTGCTATCTTTACAACCTAATGGATAATGCAAGAAAAAAGCGGAAATACAGAGCCATAGTGGCATGCTTATTGTTGCTGACTATGATGCCTTTCTTCTTTGTGAAAGCCTTTCATGTTCACAAAGAAGATTTATGTATATCTCATGATGAGCAACAATCTTCCCATCATGATTCTGCCGATAAATGTGCTATCTGCCTGTTCACTTTATCTTCATTTACCGAAGCCGAGAGCTTTGAGTACAATTGCGTTCAGACAGAGAACCCCGTTGAATATCTTATCCAAAAGGAGAAGGACATTACTGTTACTTTTCCCCTATTGTCTCTCCGCGCTCCTCCTGTCCAACTATTACAATCCCTCTCATGGGTTGCATGCATTATAAGATGACATGTGAAAGAGGGATGCTGTGCCCTTTGGTTATCTTAAACAATTTATAACTTCATTACAATTTTCGTAAAGTATGACATTTCATGCATATTTCCAATATGTGTGTCTATTCATTGTCTGGCTGTGTGCAATATCTCCTACAAGGATGTATGCACAGAAATACCGACAGCAATCAGATACACATAGGACACTGTTGGTTGTAGATAAGGAAACCGGACGTCCGATTGAAGGAGCTTACATCTTATTGGAGAATCAACCCCTTGCCAGTTCAACCGGAGGAAGAATCATTATCCCTTGGAAGACAAATTCCAAGGATACAGTTCTTGTACAGAGTTTGGGCTACAAATCTCAATATATATATTTGAGTGAGGCATTCAAAAAGGTGAATATTCAAACAGTATATCTTTATCCGGAGATAAAAATTCTGGAAGAAGTCATTATTACCGGTGAGTGCTCCGGAGTGACTCGGAATACGGTAAGCAACAACCTTACTTCCTTCGCAATCAATCGCGCATTGGGAACTTCTCTCACCTCTCTGCTTGAACAGGTCAGTGGCGTAAGTTCCATCAGTACGGGGACGACAGTTGCCAAACCTGTCATCCAAGGAATGTATGGCAACCGGATATTAATCATAAACAATGGTTCCCGCCAGACAGGCCAACAATGGGGAGTTGATCATGCTCCTGAAGTGGATATGAACGGAAACGCTTCCATTCGGGTGATAAAAGGTTCTGACGCGGTACGATATGGTTCAGAAGCTTTGGGAGGAATTATTGTCATGGAACAGGCTCCCTTACCCTTCCGGAAGAAGGCCTTGAAAGGAAAGACTTCCATACTTTATGGAAGTAATGGTCACCGTTATGTGCTGACCGGACAGTTGGAAGGCACTTTCCCTTTTCTCCGTGACCTTGCCTGGCGAGTACAGGGGACATATTCAAATTCCGGAGACCGTTCCACCGCAAACTATCTTCTAAATAACACTGGAGCCAGAGAACATCATACCTCCGCTTTACTCGGCTATGACCGTGGACGTTTAAGAATAGAAGGATTCTACAGTCACTTTTACAACCGGACGGGAGTAATGTTCAGTGCCCAGATGGGAAGTGAAGATCTGCTGGCAGAACGTATCCGATTGGGACGTCCCCTGTACACAGATCCTTTCACGCGAAGTATCGCATACCCATATCAAAAAGTTACCCATCAGACAGCCATTGGTAAAATGAAGTTCAGTATGCGGAACGCAGGAAATCTTTACTGGCAAAGTTCCTGGCAGAAGGACGACCGACAGGAAAACCGCATCCGGCGTCTGGGTTCCGACATTCCAGCTGTTTCCCTGCACTTAAACTCATTACAAAACTCTCTCTGCTGGAAATTGAATTATAATTCATGGCAAACAGAGGTTGGGGGACAAATTATGTTCATTGATAATCACAGTCAGGCAGGAACAGGTATTGTTCCCGTTATTCCCAACTATACGGAGACACAGATGGGAATATATGGTATCGGGAAGTATAATTACAGTAAAGGAGGAATTGAAGCAGGTATTCGTTTTGACGGACAGGAAACCCGTGCCAGTGGTTATGACTGGACAGGAAGTCTCTATGGAGGAACAAGAAAGTTCAATAACGTATCATACAGTCTGGGAGGTCATCATCATTTCTCTGACCAATGGAAGCTCACCACTAATTTCGGGCTGGCCTGGAGAGCTCCTCACGTGTATGAATTATATAGCAACGGAAATGAACTCGGATCCGGAATGTTTGTCAAAGGAGATTCTACCATGCACTCCGAAAGGAGCTATAAATGGATATCTTCCATCAGTTACAGCAATAAGGTATTCAGTGCCCGAATGGACGGTTACCTGCAATGGATAAGCGGCTATATCTATGATGAACCGAAGAAAGAAACCATCACTGTTATTTCGGGGGTATACCCTGTATTCCAATACAAACAGACCCCGGCTTTCTTTCGCGGAATGGATTTTGACTTTCACTTCATGCCCATAAATTCATGGGATTATCACCTGATTGCTTCTTTTATACGGGCAAATGAACAGACGACAGGAAATTACCTTCCTTATATCCCCTCTTCCCGTTTCAGCCATGACCTCTCATGGCTTCACGAAACCAAATCGCATTCCAAATTACGTTTGAGTATCAGACATCGATTCGTGGCAAAACAGACCCGGTTTGACTCGAATACGGATCTTATTCCCTATACCCCTCCGGCATACCACCTCTTGGGGTTCGCTGCTAGCTTTGAGTGTCCTGTAAAATACGGATACAAACTACAATTCATGATAGCGGCAGACAATATCTTGAACAAAGAATATAAAGAATACACTAACCGTTCACGCTACTATGCACATGACATGGGATTTGATGTACGTTGTGTAGTGAACTGGAGTTTTTGATTTATAACAATTATTATTAACCAAATAAATAAAAAATGAAAACAAATGTATGTAAAATCGCATTGATGTTCCTGATAGGAACAGCTCTTTCGTTGTTGTTCAATTCATGCAGTAAAGATCCTGTAATTCCTGAAAATGAGACAGATAATAAATTGCATGAAGATCCTTCCAAAATGACTATCCGTCTTGTGGAATGTCACCTGCATGCAGACTGGAATGAAATACAGAAAGTCGGTGGACCTCACCAGAATCCGGAATCTCCGGCCAAGCACATGAAACGTATTCAGGAAATAACTTATGAGCTGAAAGCCGGCAAGGGTTGGAGGCTTGCCGAAGGCAGTCAAAGCAAGTTCTACGTGCAGAAAAATGGAGACTACTATACTTATGGGAAATACACCCCGGCTCCCGTTTATTTGATGTTCATCTATTACTATAACGCCAAAGGAGATTTGATGAACAGCCAGTTTATAGAAAACGGGCAGGATAATATTCATCAACATTTCTTCACGCCTGAAAATGTAAAACCCACATTTGACGGTCAGCCGGAAGCCGATGACAATGAACCGCAGAAATTGGTGGATTATCTTTATGTGGACACTACCCCCTGGGACAAGACCAAACATAGCAAGGAAGCTGAAATAACAGGAGACAGTAACCCGATAGGTTTGAAAGGAGTTATCCGTTTTTTGAAAGACCGTAAGGAATTCGACCTGAAAATTCGTCTTTATCACGGCTACAAATCCAAGGGCAATCCGGAAACAGGTACTTTTGATCCGTTCTATAAACCTTCCGGAATATTGATCCAGCGTGGTACATGGGATATCAACCTAAACATTCCGGTAGTGGTGTTCTGGAGCCGTGAAGAGACTGTGGGGGTAGACGAAGACACGAACCCCGAAGGGGTGGAAGAAGACGGGCTTGATGAAAAAAGTAATCGTGCCATACATTCAATTATGGGAACCTTCAATCTTACATGGAAAGAAGCGCTTGAAGAGTTTATAATTTACACTTATAAGTCAGGGGATGTGGAAGCCGGAGCGATTTGGCTTTGAAAATCGGTTTGGACTGCCATAAGTAACCATAAAACTGCCTGTTGTGACATTGGTGCCGGTATTGTTTCAACAGGCAGTTGTTCCTGTTAAACCGTTTCATCTTTTTTTGCAAGAATGAAACGGAAACAAGTGCCATTCGGCAGTGTCTCCAATGAGAACTGCCATAGGGCATTGAAAAGAAAATCATCTCGTGTTATAAACGATTAAATTCATGCTGTTTATTAGAATATTCAATATATTGTGAGATAATGAGTCATAATATTGTAAGATTATAAGAGGATTTGATTCTATGAATATCAGGAAATGGTTATTTACAATTCACATTTAAGATAAAATAGAGATTTTACAATGGAAGGCTATAATAAAAAAGTAATAATGAGTTATTGGACAATTTGCAGGATGAAAACAACGAAAAAAATCTACGTAAAGGTTAGCATTATCTTTTTATTGGGAGGAATTTTACTTTTTTCTTCATGCGAGAAGGAGGAAAATCAAAAGATAGAAGCCAACCGGAAAACATTATTCATGTATTTGCCATGGTCCTCAAATTTGACGAACTATTTTTATAATAACATATCTGACCTGGAAAAATGTATAACGAAAATAGGGCTGAACAATGAGAAAGTAATTGTTTTTATTTCTACCGGTAGTACGGAGGCCATGATGTTTGAAATTGTGTCTTCTCACGGGAGATGTAAACGTGAAATACTTAAAAAATATAAGTCTCCGCCTTTTACGACAATCGATGGGATAACAGCAATTTTAAATGATGTAAAGGCATTTGCTCCGGCTTCTGTTTATACCATGATTATAGGATGTCACGGTATGGGATGGCTTCCTGTTTATGAGATGAAAGTGCGTTCCGCACCTCACATGAAAATGCATTGGGAATATCAGGGTGTTCCATTGACACGTTATTTTGGAGGACTGACCGCCGAATACCAAACAGATATAAAATCTCTAGCCTCCGGTATTGCTAATGCAGGCATGAAAATGGAATATATTCTATTTGATGACTGTTATATGTCATCTATAGAGGTTGCCTATGAATTAAAGGATGTTACAAAATATTTGATTGGTTCTACCAGTGAGATGATGGCATACGGAATGCCTTATGCCGCTATTGGGGAATATTTACTGGGGAATCCCGATTATCAATCGGGATGTGAAGAATTTTACAATTTTTATTCAACCTATGAAATAATGCCTTGTGGGACATTAGCAGTAACGGACTGTTCAGAACTGGAGAATATGGCAGCCATCATAAAAAGTATCAATAGTAAATATTCTTTTGACAAATCCCTGAGGGGAACAATCCAACGTTTAGATGGTTATACTCCTGTAATATTTTATGATTTTGCAGATTATATAACCTCACTCTGTAACGATCCTATATTATTAAACCAATTTAGAGAGCAGCTAAATCATCTTGTTCCATATAAAACCCATACAAAAAATTTCTACACTATGGCCAAAGGTATTATTCCTATCAATACATTTTCCGGTATAACAACATCCGATCCGAGTGACAATCCTATGACTGTGCTGAAAGAAAATACATTATGGTATAAAGCAGCGCATAATTAAAGTTGATAATAAGATGAAGAATACTAAACTCCCAAGCCTGCATATTTTATAACTTTTTGGTTATTGTCTGTTTTTGGAAATGGTATATATAGGAATTGAGAACTATCATGCAGGGAATCATGCAAAAAAAGTATTTATGGTTTCTGTTGAGATACAAAGAATGTAATAATAATTATATTTCTTCTAATAAAAGCTTTCCGCATCGAAATGTGTTTGTTACTCCTAATATTCGCAATATGAAATATAAAATTATAATTGGACTATCAGCTATTCTCTATTTTACAGGTTGTTATAACAGGGAACAGACCCCTCGCCTTAGTGAGGCTGAAAAGCTAATGCAGAACAACCCGGATAGTGCATTAGCAATACTACAAAAACTCAAACCAGAAGGCAACCGGGCTGAACAGGCCAGATATGCATTGCTCTATTCCGAAGCTTTGGAAAAAAAACAAATGAAAGTTACTGACGATTCATTGATCCGCCAGGCTTGGCAATATTATAAACATTACCCCAAAGATTTACGTCACCAGTGTAAAACTCTATATTATTGGGGAAGAATTAAATTACGCACAGGTGATAAACCGGGAGCATTACGTCTTTTTCTCAAAATAGAAGAGAAACTGACAGATACCGATGAATCTTATTACAAAGGGCTTTTATACAGACAGATCGGTGAAGTATATTATAAACAAATGAACTACAGCCGGGCATATCATTATTTCCACGAAGCCAGAAATAATTTCCGCCAATCGGGTGATATCCAGGAGGAGACAAAGGCAACCCTTGACATGGCAGCCGCTACTTTTCACTCAAAAGATATAGAAAAAGCAATAAGGCTGTATTCGGCGGCTCTTGACTTGGCCGATGAACATAATAACAGTAATCTGATAGAAGTCAGCCTTACTAATCTTGCATCACTATATGTGATATCCAAACGGCATATATCCAATGACCTGTTACAGCGAATCGAACTTTCCGCCCGACAGGATACGGTATATGGATATCACACATTGACAGATGTAAGTCTTTTGAAGAATCATATAGACAGTGCACGGTATTATCTGGAGCTTGCAAAGGCGCACACTACTGATATTTGCGACATGGCAGAACTACAATACACTGCATACCATATCGAAGCGCAGGCTAAAAATTTTGAAAAAGCAACGGACAATGTACATCGCTATATCTACTTGAACGATTCAATAATGCGCTCAAACATGCAATTCTCCGCCGGTATGGTCGAGCGGGACTATTTTAAAGAGCGAACAAAATTCGCCCAATACAGAATGAAAAACCGGACTGTCTGGGAAATAGCTATAGCAGCCGCTACCTTTTTTATTATTGGAATTGCCTGGTATATCGTCCGCCAACGTTTACGCATGCAACGTGATCGTACCAACCATTATTTGTTATTGACAGAGAAAGCCAATTCCGAGTACAAGGCTCTTACTGAACGCGTGAAAAAACAGCAGACTACGGAAAGTTATTTAAGAGGATTGGCTGCTTCACGCTTTGACATTGTCGATAAACTTGGAAAGACCTACTATGAACGTGAAAATACAACATCGCAACAGTCAGTCATATTTAATGAAGTAAAGCAGATAATTACAGATTTTGCAGAAAACAATGGCATACTGCAAGAACTGGAAAAAATCGTAAACACTTGTCATGACAATGCCATGTACAAGCTCAAGGAAGATTTTCCAACTATGAAAGCTTCCGACACCAGGTTATTATGCTATATTTTTGTAGGATTTTCACCGCAAGTAATTAGCTTATTCATGAAGGATACGGTGGCTAATGTATACGCTCGCAAGTCACGGCTCAAATCACGTATTAAATCTACGGAAACAGCTAATAAAGAATTATTCTTAAGCCTTCTGGGATAGGTATTTCAACTTTATACTAGGTTCCAATGACTAATGCATCATCCGGTAATTAAATCTAGAATATGTTCAGATTGTTTTTGCCATAATACCGGAATGATGTAATTGTAGAATGGTTTTGTCATGGAGGTAAGCCATAACAGGTTTAATTCTCCTGGGAGGTATGTCCGGAAAGTATGAAGATGTTTTCATTATAATATCTGTTACTATTCCAGTCAATTGTCAGAAACTTATTGATTGCCCTATATTTTTTAAGGTTGTAAATCATCTGTTAGCGTCGTGTTAGAAAAATAAGAAGAACGAAGTCTTTATGTTTCTGTATTATAATGTTTTATGCAATGCGGACGTTAGATTTGTGGTTTCATTTTGTAACTCGTGATTTATGTGTTATTACTTTTGCAACCAGGAAAAACAAAACAGATGTGATAATATAAAACTGTTTCTTGTTCATTAAAATACTTCATTTTTACAGGTTGCACGTAGAATAAGAACAGTCTTATTATGATGACACAGCTTTTCATCCGTTTACTTTGGGTGCATGTTTTGTTTATCCACTTAAAGTTTGAGTTATCCTAGTTTGAATTATGAATTTGAATAGAAAAAAGTACTTTTTATGTTTTGCCTGTGTCTTGGCCTGCCTTGTGTATTCAGACAAGGTTTCCGCGCAGTTTTATTCTGTCAGAACCAATCTGGTGGGTTTAGGTACGGGGAATCTGAATGTGGAGGGTTCCATGGCTTTTTCCACGCATTGGTCCGCCCATCTTCCCGTACAGTACAATCCTTTCCGTCTTTGGGATGACGGCAAGCTTAAAAACTTCACAGTCCAGCCTGGTGTGCGTTATTGGATGCGCGAAACTTACGGAAGGGGTTGTTTTATCGGGCTCCACGGTGTGTTCTCCATATATAATGCGGGTGGTCTGTTCGGACATCGCTACCGTTACGAAGGCACAGCTTTCGGCGGCGGGCTTTCTGCGGGGCTGGTGCGCCCCCTTTCGCGTCGCTGGAATCTGGAGTTCGAACTGGGTCTCGGTGTTGTCTGGGCCGACTGGGAACGTTACCGTTGCGTGAACTGCGGTAAGCGTACCGGCAAGGGCTCCGGTGTCTATGTGACACCCACACGTACCGCCGTTAATCTGGTTTATCTTTTCTGAAACCATCTTATCTGTTGAAACAAGATATAAAAAGTTGAATGATGAATAAGTATCTCAAATCCCACATAACGGCCGCCGCTTTCTGCGCGGGAGTGTTACTGGCCGTGTCCTGTTCCACTTCCCGCGAACCGCGGACTATGCGGCTGTTTATGCAGTCCGGCCGTCCTAATATTTTTCTTCCCCACGAGGAGAGCGCACCTTCCGGAGTGCTTGCCGAACAGGTGGGGTTCACCACTTCTTCGGACACTCTTCCCGGTGAGTTCGAAGAGGTCTCCGACAGTACGGATGACGTATGGAAAACCATACACCTGGGCGGTGTTGACATCGTCGCTGCACGCACGGTCGTCAAGCAGGTCACCATGCGGGAAGGTTCCGTGCGTTTGGAATTCAATATCCATGTCCCTTCCCTCCTGATTGACAGTTGCTGGCGTGTCACACTCACCCCGATGCTCTGCACCTCTGACAGTTCAGGCTTCCCGCTACCACCTGTTGTGCTTTCCGGTTCTTCCTTTACCCGCATGCAGGAAGCGGACTATAAGGCGTACAGGCTGTTTCTTAATGGAATTGTCGATCCTTCGGCTTATGATAGTGTGTATCTTGACCGTAAAGGCATCAATAAGGATATCGCCTGCCGGCAGAGGTTCTTCTATGAACTTTACGGCAAGGAGCGCGACCGTCAGCTTGCCTACGAGAAGTGGAAACGCCTTGCCCTTGAACGCCAGAATTTCTGGAACACGCGTACGCAGGCCAACCGTGCGACACTCCGTCACCGCCTGGAACGCAAGCGGATCGAAGAAAGCGTACGGCGCTATGTGGCTGGTCGTGACACGCTCGGGTTGTGGGCCTCCTATGACCGTAAATATCATCGTACGGCCTCCTTTTGGCCGATGTACCGGCTGGAACGCGAGCTTACCGCCGATCGTGTACCTTCGAAATTCCGTGACCTTTATAACGGGGGGGCGCAGCCTGTCCAACATACACAACTATGTCCTCACCGCCACCGATTCGATGGACATCTCCCGCCACCGTTATTTCTACGACCGGATTGCCGAAAATGAGATGAATGACCGTAACCGTGATGAAATCCGCCGGCGTATGATTCCCTTCCCCTATATCGACTCCGTGATGGTCCGCCAGAATTCGGATTCAGTTTCCGGACATGATTATATCTACAACTATGTATATTCTCTGCCCGTCACCGATGGAATGAAAAAGCTCCGTGTGCGGCTAGAGTCTATCGTGGAAGCCACCGACCGCAGCACATGGCGGCCTGCCGCCTCGGACACGCTGCTCTTCATTGTGGCCTCGCTTAGCGACCTGGTTGACCGTTCCGCTCTGGACCAATATGTCATAGCTTCTGCGGAGACAGACTCTCTTGCGGCAAGCGGTCCCGTATATACTCCGCAGGGAGAAGAGTATGCCGAAGCCTTGCGGCTCCTTTCAGAGCGACAATACCGGCAAGCCTTGCCGATATTGGAAAAACGGCCTGACTATAACACCGCCCTTTGCCTGACACAGCTCGGTTATCATAAAGAGGCTTCCGCTCTTTTAGACCAGTTACCCGTAGATTCCCGCAAGGAATACCTGCATGCTGTGGTAAGCGCCCGGCAGGGCGATGATTACTTAGCAGTGGAACATATGCTTGCGGCCTGCCGCATGAATCCCAATCTTGTCCTGCGTATTCCCCTGGATCCGGAACTGTCGGACCTCATTCCCAAGTTCTTCGGGCTCCGTATGGAACTGGACAGGATAGCGGAAGGGAAATAGTAAAAAGTAGAAAGAACAAAACAGGAAAAAAAGTATAAGTACGAATTAAATATTAACAAGTGTTTTATTAGTGTTTATTTTTTTATTAACAATTTAATTACAATGATTATGAAAAAAAGTTTGTTAAGCGTGTTTACAATGGTTGCTATGGCTGCAGCATTCACCGCGTGCAGTAACGATGACATCGAAGTGCCTGACGTAAAGAACGGGGAAGCGAGAAGCGTATTCATGAAGCTGGAGTTGCCGACGCTGACGAGATCGACCGAGCCTCCTGTAGCCTCGGGAACGGTTGCTACGGTAAGTAATCTGCATGTATACTTCCATGACGGGACCAGCATTCTGAAATATGTGAACGCGACTACAACCACTCCCATCACGATTGCGAATCTGACTACCGGTACCCAAATAACGGATGTACCCGCGGCGGCTACCACTGTAACGGTATGTGGTAATATTCCTGCCGGAACTTCATTGCCTACAGGTGGAACCGTAGCTGCATTGAAAGCTGTACAACTGGAAATCACAAGCCAGTCTGCAGTTGCGGATGTGGTGTTGAGCGGCGATGACAAACCCCTGCAGACATGGACTACCGGTAGTCCGGCCCTGCCTTATGCCCCTGGAATAACGGACGGTGACAAGTATGCCGAAGTGGAAATCGGTCCTGCCGTGGCACGTGTCGAAATCGAAGGTCTGGCGACTACGGCCTCCAGTGCGGTGGATGGTTTTACGCTGGAAGGAATCTATGTGAATAACTTCTTTGAAAAGTTCAACCTGGCCGGTACCGTTGTGGGAACGAAAGTACAATATGGTGCTACTCCTGCTGCCTATGCTCAAGGACAGGGGCTTTACACCCCTGCTAACGCTGGAAAACTCTTTGACCAGTCTGCCGTCGCTGCTACAGGTATCCCAAAGGAAGTCATTCCGCCAACTGCAGGGCAACGTTGGGCATATCAGGTTGTTCCTAACGGTAACAGTACTGACGCGAACGAGCAACTCCAGCTCGTATTTAAGTTGAGTAATTTGGCTGCTAAGGCCGGCAGCAGCGTGAATTTCGGCACAGGTGACCAGTTTATCACCGTGAGAGGATTCAAAGATGGCAGTGGCAATATTGTAGAACTGGAAAAAGGAAAGATTTATACTATCTCGAAAGCCGACTTTACATTTGACGAGAGCAACCTTTCCACAATACCTAATACCAGTGCTGTCAGCGTTTGGTTGAAGGTGACGGTAAAAGCCTGGACGGTCGTTCCTGTCAAGCCTAATCTCTAACTGTCATACCATCAAGGTATATTGTATTTGTTTGTTTCTTTTACAAGTCCGTTTGCGTAGAGGAGATTTTTAGCTCATTTTACTAGTTCACCAGTTCCTCTCGCACGGCGGAATGTAAGCAGGTCGTGGGTGTCTTTTGCCCTGACCTCACGACCTGTATTTCTATAACCTGTTAAATCATAACACGTATATTCATATAAAGTCATAACCACAGTTATTCACCTAAAAGATACTACGCATGAAATTGTATAAAGCTATACGCTTCCTGATGCTTTCCGGTATTTTAACCTTAGTCTTGTCGGGGTGCATCAGGGAGTCCCTGGAGGGCTGCCCTCTGGATACCCTGTTACGATTTACCTACAAGCCTCGCGGCTCTGCCGCTGACCTTTTCGGAGAGCGTGTTCAGAGGGTGAGGCTGTGTGTGTACCGTCCCGATGGCAGTATTGAGCATATGCAGACGCTGGAGAAGAGTGAACTTGACCGTTTGCAGGGTGTTGAGATGTATCTGCCGCAGGGAAACTACACTGTCGTGCTCTGGGCGAATGCTTCGGATGCACAGACCAAGCTCGGCGGCTTTTCCGAAGGAGAAACCATAAGGAACCTTTCCGCCTCACACCCGCATGCGGAGACTTCCGCTTCCATCCCCACGCTTGATCGGCTTCTTTTCGCTGTCACGCCACTTACGGTCAGTGAGCACGAGACTGGAGACCATACTGTCAATTTCAGCCCCGGCACTATCCGTGTAAGTCTTCACCTTGATGGTGTGAGCGTGCAGCCTGTGGTACACATCACGGGCATGGAGTCAGCCTTGCGACCGGTGTTCGACGAAACCTCGGGCACATGGCGTCTCCAGTCCGTAAGCCGGAACAAGACATTCCAGCCTGCCGTAGCATATGATGTCACCAACCGCCATGCTAATGCCACGACTGACATCCCCCGTTTCAAGGCCGATACCCCCGGCATGGTGGAAATTATCGATCCCACCACGGGAAACCATATCGTGCCCCCGATTTCGTTGGCAGGGCTTATTGCCCGCTACCACATACCGATGGAGGAAGATATTGAAGTAACCATTCCTATCGAGATTACCTTTACAAACGGTCATGCGAAAATAACGATCAGGAATTGGGAAAATCAGAATGTAAAACCCGGAGGAGTGTAAAAAACGCACCGGTCAATCATGAAATGCAAATCATAAAACAATATATTATGCCAAGTAGTTCAATCATCATACCGTTCCGCAACCTGCTGTCGGTCCTGTTATTACTGCCGCTCGTACTTTCGTGCCGGCAAGACGAACTCATTCTTCCTGTTCCGCCCGTGTCCGGCAAAGGTGAGACGGCCGAAGTGACACTTTCTGTCAGGATTCCCGATTTCCGGGCGGCGAATACTCGTGGTGTAGACGAGAAAGGGATAACAGAGATTACCGTACTGATGTTTGCCGATGAAGGCGGTACGGAGAAAGTCAAGGTGAAATATGATATTCTGGGCAGCTCGTTGCATACACTTTCAGGCTCTTCGGATACGAAATACTTCTCTGTGCCCGTTATTGCGGGCAGATACAAACGTATAGCTCTCATAGCTAATGCCCAAACAGAACTGGCAAATATAACAGCCGGTTCCACCTATGATGCTCTTAAGCAAGTGGAAGTCGTGGGTAGGTTCGGACAAGAAGGTACGGGCACATACATACCCATGTACGGCGAGCATGCCCCGGCGGGAGGCTTTGAACTGAAAGCCGGTGTGTCGCAAACCATTGCGCAGGAAATACCGCTTATCCGCATGCTGGCGAAGGTGGATATCATCAATCCTACAACTTCGGGAGCCACGACAGCTGCGGGAAAGGTTTACTTCGTCAATTCCGTAGGCAACGGACGCGTTTGGGTAGATCTTGCTACATACAATACCACCGCTTCACAGTCGGGATACATGACTCCCACACTGCCTGCCACATCGCAGCCAGCAGTCAGTGGCGGGCACCCGCTTGAGGGAACTGCAAACACCGCATCTCCGAATGTCATCACTTATTATTTGAATGAACAGTCGGCTATCTCCGGCGGCAGCCGTCCTTGTATAGTTATAAATCTTGCCTATCAAGGAAGAGAATACTACTACTGAATGGATTATACATGGGACGGTATCAAGGGCGGTGGCACGAGTCCTTACGAAAAGGGTAAATACATGCCCATTCTGCGCAACCACCGCTATATTTTCACCATCAAGGAAGTGAAAGGGCCGGGGTTTGCCACTTTGAACGAGGCTGTAACCAGCCCGGACAACTTTACCAACCATAACATCGTAGTAGTGCCCATCGTGATAGACGCATTCACAGATATAACGTTCAATGAATCGGGGCATTTCTTGGCAGTGACCCGAACGGCGATGACACTTCAAGGCAAGCACGATGCCACAAGCACACAGAACAAATTTTCTGTGCGCACCAATTACCCCAGTGGGTGGAAGGTCGGTGCCTATAATGCCGACGGAACAACAATTTCAGTTTCTAATTCATGGCTGAAACCCAGTCAAAACAGTGGGGCGGCTGGCGCCACTCTCACCAATCCGGTTACGGAGGAATTGCAGGCCATCACGAATGGCAAGGGATTCAAGGATGGTTATCTGTAGATACGGGCTGGACGACTTTATACTAAAATCAATATTAAGCAGATCGGTACGCCTTTGGATTATGTTGCCGAATATAACCTCGCCGGTGGCTCTATCTATAATTCTCCTTTCATTTCTTCCGTTCCTCCGGGTATTTCTCCCACTGCAGCCCAGACTGACCCTAATCTTCATTGGGCTTCGAGCCATAGCAATGACCAATCCGGTTATTATAATTGGTACGTGCTCACAGGAGAGAATAATGATACTTACAATCCAAATGCCAAGAAGCTCTTTGATGATGTCTTTTTTAAACTGGGGCATCCCGGTTATGGTTACCACCTGCCTTCCCGCTGGGAGTTGACGGGCGTTTTCTCCTACAGCGGTAATACCCAATATGATTCCCCTACTAATACTTCTAATGTCAACGAGGCTATTGAGTTCGGTGGCATCAAAAAAACTTTCGCCAACGATTATTTCTCTTCGGGTAACGGTGTTTGTTACGCTCTGCGTTTCAAACAAGGTACCGGTAATCCTATCGATGATTCTTCCCTATCCGATTTCCCTCTTGCTACTGATAATAATATGGTTTGTGCTTACCGTTACACCCGCGTGGGTTCGTTTGCCAACCATGACTTTACTTCCCTATTGAAAGTGGATTGTGTTTACTTGGGCAGCGCATTTACAGGAAACATTAGCACTATCAATAATGATTCTTGGTGGGATAGCCATACTTCCGAGGCTGTCGTTCGTATTTTTCCGGCTGCCGGTTATATCTCCTTCCCAACGTTCATTTCGAGTGGTTTGCTCGAAGCCCGAGGCGAATATGGTCGGTATTGGTCGAGCACGGAGTTTCCCAGCCTCCTCGGCAATGCTTGGAACGTGTCTTTCTACTCGTACTCTGCGTTCGCGAACTACAGAGACGTTAAACACCACGGGTTTTCCGTTCGTCTGTTCGCCGATAAATAAGTAAGACGGTATATGACCGATGCAATTTAGTTTGTAAGAAAGTTGATATAAAAAATAGATATATTACTAAAAAAAGAAGAAAAATGAATATAGGATTTCAGACTTCCGGTTTATCCGGTTTCACCCGTGTGGCATATCTGTGGAGGCGACATGCCTCAGCTGTGCTGTGGATTGCAATGGCGGCGCTCCTTCCGACCGCTTGCAGTGATGATGCGGAGCAGTCGGTGCCGCAAGCGAACGGACATACAGCCGTTATTTACCTGAACTTTAAAACCGGTGCTTCAAAACAGGCTGCTGAAATGAACACCTCGCAAAGTTCCGAAACGCGTGCGCCGCTGACACGTGCTATAGATGAAAATGGAATCAATACTGTAGATGTACTTTCATTCAAGGTTGATCCTGCAGATCCTACGAATATAAAGAAAGGTACATTCTTCTACCGTGCACAGGGTACATACGATATCGGCACACAAACCGTACGTGTACAGCTGATGGGAGCTCCCGAACATCAGACACTCGTGGTGCTTGCCAATGTCCGTGAGCAGGTGAATACCCTTGCTGCTGCATTCGGAGAACAGAAAGAGGGGGTAATGAACCGCCTGGCATTCGATGTCGGAACGGATGCCGCACCCGACTTTACGAATGGCATACCCATGTGGGGCGAGCTTCCCAACCAAGCGGTGGGCGAAGGTTTCTCTCCCTCTGGCGCTCCCCAAGAGGTGACGATGATACGTGCGATAGCTAAGTTCACGCTTATCAATCCTCTTGAATCCGACCTAAAAGGCTTTTTCTATTATTACAACGATCTGCGGCTGTACAATTACCGGGCAAAAGGACGCATTGCACCGGACAACTATAATGTGACGGGCAAGCAAGTGAATACTCCCACCGTACCCGTCGGGGCACGGCAGACACGGGGTACATTCACCTCATTGAACAGCGATGTGTCACCCGGGAATATCGGTATTTTCAACGGCTCACAAAAGACGTTCTACCTGTGCGAGGTGGACAACAAGAACCGCCCCTCGGGCGGGAATGCGCTGGACGACCTTTGTCTGGTTATGCACGTGAAGCCGTATCTCACCGGCTCTAAGCCGTCGGTAGACGGTTACTACCGCCTCGACTTCAAGGACTACGGTTCGGGAGTGCCGATGGATATTCTGCGTAATCATGAATATAAAGTACAAGTGGAAAGTGTGGACGGGTTGCCGGCCCAAACTCCCGAGGAAGCTTTCAAAGGAAACCATACCCTTAAATGCCGTATCGTGCCGTGGAACGAGGTACAAGAAGAAGTAATAGTACGAGGGAACAAACGGCTGACGGTGGACAAACGGGTGTTCGCTTTTGACGGTGATATCCAAATAGGTGTCGCTTCATTACCCGTAAATATAACTACAGAGAATACCAATTGGCAAATAACCGGAAAACCTTCATGGATTTCACTCAGCCAAACCTCGGGTACAGCGGGAGTACCAGCCACGGTTACTATTTCGGCAAACAGTAAGAACTTTACCCAGAATATGCGTAGTGCTGTCCTTTCCATACGAACAGGAAATTCTGCTAACGAATTGGAATATCGTTTGCATGTAAGCCAGCAACCGGCTTGTGGTTTCGGAAATTCCATGAAACTTATGCGTATCGGTGGCAGTAACTATCAGACTACCCGTATGGGTAATGGTGGTGTTTGTTGGATGATAGACGCCAGTAGGGAAGGAGGTCCTAATATGGCTGCTCGTCCTCGTTCATATTCTTTGGCACCAGCTATGGTCGGACCCATTTATTATGGCAGTATTCCCCAACGTGCCTGCCCCGATGGCTGGCGACTCCCTACGGCTTGGGAGGTTATTAATCTGATACAGTCTATAACAGGCTCTTATCCTGTTGTATTTACTCGATTGATAGAAAGCGGTGCGGGAATAGCTAAGTCTTTTCCAGCCATATCTGCCCCCGATGGTGGATATGAAGAAGGCGTTTTAGCTATCTGGACACAAACTCCAATGATATATTCATCACCTCAACGACATTCTCCTGCCTCTGTATTACATACAGGAATATATTGGAATCCTGATATCGGAGCTGGAAAAACAGCGCCCACATATAGGGTTAATCGTAATAGATGGGCCTTAATGCATGGTGCCGGTAATGACATTCATAGTCCGGCCGGGTTACCTGCAGGGTTTAATGAATATTATGGTTATCATTATCTGCTGGGCGGTAGTGTCCGTTGTGTGCATGACCAGTAATTTAACCATTAAACAAACAGCACCATGAAACGATCAACTGTTTTAGTCTTTTTGTTTGGACTGTTTTTGGGGGGCTGTGGCAGTTCCCGTCAGGGCGGTGAAGAGGCGGAAGTTGTGCGACATTACGAATGTCTGCTGCGCGCCCTTGCAACAGATGATTCATAACTCTGGCGTTATTTTCATCTATTACATCTTGATATTCACTTCTTTCTATTACTCTGCCATTTTGATTTTGAGTACATTTTTCTCTTATTGAGCAATTTACACAAGCTGATGTTTTATATACTTTTGATCTATAATTGGGACGGATTCTCCATTTCCCTGTTGTTGTCATTTGTTCTCCACAAGGGCAGATATAATAATCTCCGTCATTTATATAATGAAATTCAGCCAGTGGTATGGAATTCGAATTAGGTGATGTTGATGGCATAGGCGATGAATAAGTACATATTCCTGAATATTTACAGGCTTGTAGTTGGTCGCCGCTAGTATAACCGGCATCGCTAAGTGTGTTGAACGAATCTAATTGTAGTAGTTCCTGGACGGTCAATGCCGCTGTTGATAGTTCTCTTTTATCAGTTGATGCTCCAATATGAGAGTGAACCAATAATTTGTGTTTACTATCAAAGGCTGCTTGAACCGCATATTCAACTCCTGATACATTATTGGTTAACATTAATGCTCTTGAATCTTTGTCTGTTAGACTTATTTGAGTATCATTACTATTCTTCAATTCCGTATCAAGAGTTTCGTATTTCTTACGCCTGTCTTGTTGTAATTTAATCTTAGATTTAAGAAGTTCTTTTTCTTCTTCTTTATCAGTCTTATCTAAAGCTACTTCAAATTCTTCAATACGGTTATCTATATATTCAAGATGTCTGTCTATCTTCTTTTGTGTATAATTGTTTCTGAGACTATTTTGGGCAAATATCTTGAAAGAATCTATACCTATGGTTTCGCCTTCTATCAGACCCATATCCTTTAGCATAAGGACAAACTGCCTAAAGACTTTTCTAAAAGCCTCCGCATTATTTTTTTTAAATAAGCAATTGTCCGAAAAGAGGGCATTAAGCCTCCTAATAGCCACCATAATTCCACATTTACTTTACAGGAAGTGTTCCAACTTTCTTGATGATCTTATTGAGTGCTTATAACCATATAAATACAATTTTAGTAATGTTGCAGGATTATACGGTGGTCTCCCTTCTGATTGAAGTTTGACATGTTTAAACCCAAGCTCATCTATAGGCAAGATATCCACAAATAAATCGATAAGCCTGCTCATCACCAAGAATGTTTTTCTCATAATCCAATAACTTTAGAAATTATTAATATCAACGTAACAAATCATTCATCTTTCAGATCGACAGTCGGCAAGTTAAAAACTTTTTCGATGCCAATCCAGCTTTCTGCCGCATCATCAAATAGCGTTTCATATTGATCATGGAATCCAAAAAGGTCACTAAAGAAATATGTTTTCAGTGTTGGATACATGCTTACTTTCCATTCGTTGTCAGCTCCATCAGGTACAGAAATAATAAAATCTGTGGACAAGCTACAAGTGGTTATCTCGGCCTTAGCACCTCCATTGACAGCACTCGACGCGTAACAAAACATATTAAAATGTGAAGAAGGTTCGCGTAAATTAAACTACCACCTAAGCTGTGGGCTTCCTTGGGCCGGATTGGTTCTATTGATAACTTCAATATCATTTATTGTTTCCGTATGGCTATTGGAAATGCTTATTCCTCCTGAAATCTCTGGTCCAGTGACACTGACACTTCCTCCTAACTCGAAAGAGACACTGCTGGTATAAGAGCTCTGGCGTTCCGTAGTTTGCGGGGAATGTGCATGAATAATGGCACCATTCGGGTGAACCGGAGCGAATTCCAAATTTACGTCAGTCAGGCAAAAGCCATACCCTTTCATTTTCAGAGTACTGACCTTGGTATGCCATTCTCCATAAAAAGAAGGTTCTACATAGGCTATAAAACCCAGATTTACCAAATAAAAATGTTCTTTCCGGTCTTTGCTATAAGCGGTCCATATCTTAGCTTCTACTTGAAAATTATCGGTTGTCCCTTTACCTTCATGTCCATGAACAGGAGGTGCGGTATAGCTATTTTGACCGATAACGATATAGGCAGATATCAAGTTTTTCAAATCCGACGAACCGTTTGACGGAGCTTTCGGTTCCAGGGCTCTTTGTAAACTTTGACTTGTCATGTCGCAATGAAATCCCTGCCCGTATTCATTAATCGTCTGTACAGATTCTTTGCCATCAGCTCCGGTAGCAGTACTGAGCGCATTGAGCTTGGAATAGAATCCGCTCGCCGACGGAAGCGGTCCAGAAAATACCCACAGCGGCAGTTCGTCCGAATAAGACTCATCTTCCTTCGCATAAGGATTATAGCAATCCAGCAACGTGCAGACGGTATTAAAATCCTCGTTCGTTCCTCCCTCCATCATCATCACGATGCTCCGCTTATGGAACATATCCTTGATGTCAGCCAGCAAATCGGTATCCGACTGAATCCGGTCAATGTCCTGCCGGGTAAAGAAGAACGTGTCGCCAACCTCCATCTTCTTTCCCGGAGCATAAGGAACCGCCTCCTTGTAACGGTTTATCATGTTCTCGGATATCATATGGTCTTCTTTGCTCCAGAACGAAAGGTAATAAAGCGTGTTGTTGTGTGTTACGCCTAACTGGTCGGTAGTAGGCAAAGGATCAGTTAGTTTCTCGGGATCATTTACATTGTCGGGGGCGTAGTCATCCTCGTCATCGCCGCACGATGTAGCTACCGCAAGAACCATGTAGCACAACAATAAGTAATGAAGTAAATGAATCTTTTTCATGACTTTTTAAAGGAGAATCCTATTGTTTGTATTATTCAAATTCAAGCTGTAGAACTCATTTGCCGCTTGAAATAGAGTTGTCTTTATTTGAAGTTATTTGGGTAGCATTTTCTTTTACACACGTTAAAATCACCCATAAAACCCTGTTTTACTCTTTTTGGAGATGACGCAGGCTCAACCGACAAGTGCAAAATAAGCGAAAAGATTTAAATTCAGCCCGATTCTTGCCTATAAAAATTGTCTCAATTGTCAGAATCGCACATCTTTGTGGTTTAGAACATTTTAGTTTTGTAGTTTAGGCTATTTTTTGTCGTTTGGGCTATTCCTCCATCCATAACACACCGTATTATTCCGCCTCTGTTTTCCTCCATTTAGGGGTACAGCCCGCATTTTCCTTGAACAGCCTTATAAAATGGCTTGGTGACAAAAAACCGGATTTCTCGGAGATGTCGGCAACCGTCAACCTCGGATATCGCGCAAGCAGACGTTTCGCATATTCTATACGAAGTCCGATAATCCAATCGCGGAACGACATGTCATACGTAGTTTTGATGTACCCGGACAGGTAGGTACGGTTGGTATGAAGCACATCTGAAAGCTCCTTTATGGTAAGGCCGGGCCGG